>BNJV01001648.1_pt1 | contig 483449 bp, 690 predicted proteins | sample 8540591 | NCBI WGS metagenome assembly BNJV01 (sample SAMD00202457, study PRJDB9452) | human saliva metagenome | host: Homo sapiens | reverse complement strand
TCATGATGTCCACGGCCCAGATATCATCCACTGGTGGTCAACGACCCGCACCATCCCACAGACCATAGGTGTACATCTGCACGTCACTGCACCACGACTCGGCAATATTGATCCGCAAGGATCAGGGCGGAAAGTACAAGGCCCAGCGCTACTCGTAGGTGCACTGCACTCATCAGCGCCGCGCCACGTGACGTATCGCAGCCATGAACAAACCGACACCCGCGAGCGCAGAATAAGTTTTCGCCCAGTTAAACCAGTTCCCAGTCCCATAGCTGTTGCGGAGCGGCGGTATGAGCCAGACGAAAACCGTCAGTACGATGGGTGCGACGATGAAGAGCGACGCACTGCCACACACGCGCTCGTGCGTCCCAGCACTCATTGAAGGCGCATGCGAGCGAAAACAACGAAAGCCAGATTGCCCAAACCTTTCAGATCACTTAGCTTGGTACAAGACACCCATGGAATCCTCTGCGATTCCCGAGGCCGACAGCTCACTTGGGCGCGGCCATTGTTGCAGACGCGGCCCTTTTCATCCCACGCGGCCCGTCGACCGGAATTCCTCAGGTTCGCCAGAGCCGCTTCGCGCGCGTCTTCAGGGTGCAGTCAATGTTCTCGAGGTAGACGCTGCGGGAAGCGCGGGCTGTCGATGTAAAAGTTCGGCCCTTGAAGAGGGTTACGTTTTCTTCACGATGATCGTGTAGGGCCTGATAGAGCGAAGACACCAATGTTGAATAGGGTGCAATGACTGAAATCGTCATGTGTGGCTTCAGGACGGTTCGTTGAATGCGATGAAGCTCGGGTGCAAGAAGAACCAGGGGCAGTCATCGTGACAATCATGTTGACCGCAAGAGTACGGACGCGGTGTTGAGCGTAGGCGCCACGTTTGATGAAGAACGCGGGGATCGTGCACGCCGCAAGAAGAACGAGGCCGCAGTACATTGAGCGGTCGGAAACACTGTTGTAGGTGTATGCGAAGTTCCACAGATCATAGCCGATGATCCAGAACCACAGTTGGTCGGGCCAGATGAAGTCTTTCTTCTTACCGCGGCTCACGATGATTCCGAAGAAACCACAGATACAGACTGCGTTGAGAATGCCGGCAATGCCGTTGATGACGTTCACGGGCCGCCAACAACCATGTAACCGTCAACGACTCCGTTGACACCAGTCAGTGAAAGTCGCGTACGCAGGCTTCAAGGATGTTGATGGCGAGACGGCGGGCGGGATACAAACAATGTACTTCTTTTGGAAGGCCGGGAAATAGACAATGAGCCATCCAGGATCGCTCCTGCGAGGCGAAGAGAGGTCTTAACCCATTGGAACCAAGTGCCCGCACCGGTTCCGGCGACGGCAGTGTGAGTCCAGACAAAGATCGTCAGGATGATGGGCAGGGCGATGAAACATCGCGCCGCCAATCCATTGTTGAGGCGCGATAACTCATTCATGCCGATGAGAAATACGAGGTAGAGCAGGACGCTCACCCACTGCTGTTGCTGAAAGCGGCTCGTAAAAGAACTACGACGAATCACTCTGCATGTTTTCGTGAACACATCGAGGGAAGGTGCACGATATGCGATGACGCCTTCGTCGACATGTTTCGTGCTTTGAGGGAAATTTCTGCAGGAAAACAGACTTAAGTGTGAGCTTTGACACTCACCCACCCATATGTGCCGACACGGCGCCTTTCTTTAGGGGTTCCTCGCACCATGATGCAGTGTCCGAAGAACATCTGATCATCGTCGAAATAGGCGGTGAATGAGCCACCTGCGCTCATCGATATGCTGCTGAGCGCGATTCGCTGAGCAAAACTCTCTTCTGTAATTTCTGAAGCCTCGTCGTCCCCAGATTCCCTGCCAATCGCGAGTCGCTCGTGGTCAACTGAACGCGCCGCACAGGCACGCATGTCGCAGTCCCATTGTTCTGGCTTGCGAGCGGGCTCCTCATCGCTTTTTCTTGCTTTCGTCCAGCTCGCCTCTTGAGCCGGGTTAACCTCCAGTGAAATGTCGATTGGCGCGCCGCGCCACTGAGTTTTCCCCTCAAAGACCCCCAGGGTTTTATCCAGGGTTAACTCTCCTAGGACCTCGTCATTCAAGATGATTGGCCTGCAGTATTCAGCCAGAATCTCTTCCAACTCTGGACACGGCGGGTTCTCTTCACAAACCTCGACAACTCGAAACTGATTCTGCGAGAAGCGGTAACAATCTCAGGTACTTCTTCGGGGATCTTCTTGCGTACCTTCACGCGATAAATCGTCCGCTCTTTAATAGCGAGAAAATATATCTCCCGCATCATGGTCCTCATCGGTGGCGGGATAGACTAAGCGCCTTCATTTGGGAACAAAGTATCGGTCTCGCACTCCACGTGCGTAGAAAATCAACGAAGACTTCCCAAAAATCCGTTCCGCTTATTGGCCCCTGTCCCTCAGACAAGTGCCACAAGAATCTCGCGTTCGTCATCCTCGAAAGTGCACTCCCATTCCGCTTGTGTCATGCGGTCTTTCGCACGCATGTACTCAAGTAAATTCATGAGGTTCCTCCTTGAACGACCAAGCGGGTACATTACAACGAACACTACTCTCCTCAAGGATCCGTGAGCTCAACACGCGCTTTGACCTCACACATAGATCTGTTGGTTCATTGTGACACTTGGCGGTCAGTTGCAGATTCTCTCGGCAACGAAGCGCCGGTTCCGAACGCCGAGCCAAACACGCTTGCCATTTCAGTTCTTCTACTATTTGCCGCAGAGGTTAACTGCCAATATTGGTCAACTCTTCGAGAACGGCCTTTGCTGTCTTGCAGCACTCTTGAAGCGAAATTCCTTTTTGCGAACGGTTCTTCCTCACTACTTCACCCACTGCGCTTGCATGACTGCGTCGCGGCAGCATCGTCGAGCACCTCAGCCCAGCGTTCTATGGCGGCTTGACTATTCCGTTTCTCGCACGTCGACGCCAAGGCGTTTCTCAACATTCCCATATCGATATCACTTCTTTTGACTCCCAGCAGGACATGGATGTCATAGAAGTCTCGCGGGCGAGTGTTGGCAACGCCGCGGGATACCACGGTCTCAAGTTTCTCCGCAAGCACCGTCTCAATCGGGTAGGCCATGAGGCTGATATCGCCCTCATCGAAGAGGGCGGGTGGCCATATTCCACCGCGTCCGGCGTAATCCGGTCACCAGTGGTAACGTCCACTGTCAGTGGGACCACCATGGGCGCGTAGATCCCCTTCAGGTGCACACGAATACCCGTGTACTCATCGCTCTCTCGAATGTCCTCTGTCCTGTCAAACTCGAGCTTCCAGTCATCGTCTGCTTGCACCGTCACAATGTCACGGAATGCTCTTTCTGCGGATTCGTAAGTAAGGGCGAACCCTCTGACCGTCGTATCCAGGTCCATTGTGGTCCTTGACCTGACGCCGACAAGGGAGGAGATGAGCACACCTCCCTTGATGATGACGTTATTCCTCCACTTCGATCTCGAGAGGCGCTCGAGCAACCTACTCGAGGAGGTAGCTCTCATGAGCGCTTGCAGGGATACCCGCCTCCTTGGCCATGACTTATTCACGCGTGCCTTAAGCTGCGTTGCTACTTCTTTGTCCTCAGCAGCACCTCCAGGTGAGTTCGGATCTTCCTCTCAACGCCAAGCATGCGTGCACACTCGATGAGCTTCACTAAATCTCTCTTTGGGCTTCTGACGCATAGGCCTGCATCGCCGGGGTAACTACCTGCGAATCGACCATACGCTGCGACCGGGTCACAAAGCGTTCTCTCGGTCGTACGCTCTGACAGCGTTGCCGTGCTGGGTAGCCAGTTCTGCCAACCTCACTCGAGCACCTCATCAGCACAGGAACGGCAGACTATCCCCAACTCTGCTGGGGTGTGGCGTTGTAGGTTCGAGGAAGGTCATGGTGAGGAAAAGGGCACGGTCGGTCACCATGCAGGAAGAGCGCCGTGTCATCGGGAAAAATACACCGCGCGAGAGTCGGTGCTGGGCAACGAAGTATGGGTCCTCCATGTCTCCGGAAGACGTAGAGGCTGCGGCCGACTTGACGATTCTCCTTATCAACGGCCTCGGTGAGCTGTCCTTCTGGGAATGCCAGCTGCGGTAGCCTGCGATGCAGACACATAGCCGTTCTGCCCTATCGCAATCTCAATTAAGGTCACATCGCCTCTTCTTAGCTCGTACATCTGTACTGAATATTACTGCATATTAAGCATAGATGTACGGTTTGGAGACGATTGAGCTATAGACTTGCACAAAAGAGCTGAACAAAGAGGTGGGCCCGGGAGTACTCACAGAGTGCTCCAGACACATTAAGCCAACGTCGAAGATTAATTACTCCCACTCAATGGTTGCCGGCGGCGGACGTGACATCAGAACCACGTACGGTTTGACCTCGGCAGCAGAGTTCGTGATGCGCGTGGAGATACGAGCCAGAACGTCGTAAGGCAGAGCGCGTCCAGTCGGCCGTCATCGCGTCCTCAGAGAGACGGGACGCAGCACGATCGCGACCATGGGTACGACCATCACCCCTGAACGCCCACGGAGCGAACGTCAGCCAGCAGGACAACCGGGCACTGCCAGATCTCCTGATCCAGGCCGTCGCCGTGAGCTCCTCGCGGGCAATCAGGTCCGCAGCGCGCAGATATCCGAGCGCTCACGCGTCACCTCACCGATGATGCGAATACGCAGCCGGGACCCGGGAAGGGCTGGCGGTTCACCAGGTGATCGGGCAGGCCCAGCTCGCGGCCAACCGCACGAACCTCGTCCTGAAGAGGGTACGCAGGGGCTCAGCCAGCTCGAAGGTCGTGTCTCGGGCAGGCCGCCCACGTTGTGGTGGCTCTTGATGTTCGCAGCACCCTCGCCGCCGCCGGACTCGACGACGTCGGGGTACAGCGTGCCCTGGACCAGGAACTTCACCTCACCACCGGCAGCGCCGACCTCTTCGATGACCCTGCTTCTGTGCGGCCTCGAAAAGAGCGAATGAATTCGCGACCAATGATCTTACGCTTGGTTTCAGGGTCGGTGACACCGGCCAGAGCGGACAAGAGCGCTCGGACTCATCGCAGGTGATGACGCGGATACCCATACCCACGTGCATAGTCGTTTTCGACCTGCTCGCGCTCGCCCGCACGCAGCAGACCGTGGTCGATAAAGAAGCAGGTGAGCTGATCGCCCGACAGCCTTGTGAACCAGGGCCGCGGCCACGGAAGAGTCCACGCCGCCGGAAAGCGCGCAAATCACCTGCGCGTCACCGATCTGTTCGCGGATCTTCGCGACCTGCTCGTCAACGATCGAACCAGGCGTCCGTGGGCTCGATTCCCGCGCCCTGTAGAGGAAGTTCTTCAGAGCGTCCTGGCCCGAACTGTGAGTGGCCAACCTCGGGGTGCACTGCAAGCCGTAGAGGCGACGCTCGGCGCATTCAGCTGCAACCGGGGTCTCTGCGGTCGACGCGGTGACGGTGAAACCTTCGGGTGCGCCCTGAACCGCGTCACCGTGACCATCCACACGACCTGACCTTCGGGAGTCCCATCAAACAGGCAGGACTGCTCAGAAACAGAGGCGTCGGTGTGCCCGTACTCGCGGGTTCCCGTGCGTCCCACGGTTCCACCCAGTGCGTGGGCCATGGTCTGGAAGCCGTAGCAGATTCCCAGAACCGGCACACCCGCGGCGAAAGATTGCGGGGTCAATCGAAGGAGCGCCCCTTCGTACACGGATGAAGGACCACCGGAAAGAATGATTGCTGCGGGTTTCTTTCGCGAGCATTTCGGCGACCGGCATGGTGTGCGGGACGATTTCCGAATAGACGCTGGCTTCGCGCACGCGACGAGCAATGAGCTGGGCGTACTGCGCCCAAAATCGACAACAAGGACGGGATGAAGATCAGCTGAAGTCACCCCACCATGCTGCCTGCTGCGCTCCCTCTTCGACGAATGGCGCGAGCGCTCCCCCACCAGGGTGGTTTAGTTGCTGGGAGCGTCCTCTTCTTCCGAGGCCTGAGCCGCATCGGCGTCATCCCCTGAGTTCTCCGCGACCTGAGTTTCGTCAGCGACGTTCTCAGCGACTTCGTCCTCACTGGGCGTCTCAGGGGCAAGCTCCGCAGGCGCAACTGCCCCAGCTGCGGCCTCGTGATGGCGATGCTCGCGAACCCGAGCTTTCCCCAGCGCCCACAAGCTCACGCGCGCCACGCTCACCGGGTGCGAAACCGCCACGTCAACCAGGGATCCCCAAGCGCCACCTCGGCAAAAGACACAACGCGGAAAGGGACATGCGCGGCCCCAGGAAGGCCAAGCGCCCCGTTCCCAAAACCACGGCCGAACCCAAGGAAGTCACCAAGTAAACGGCTGCAACCACCACAGCAGCGATACCGCCTTGGTAGAGGTCATCAAGAAGTGATTCACTGCTCTTGCGTATGCGTAGGTACACGCCATTCCCACGCCAAATAGGATCAACGCAAGAAGTCACCCGGGTCCAGGGGCACTCACGGAGTCGCTCCAAAAGCGGGATCGCGGGGATCGGCATGGTCGGTGCGGAGGCCGGCGAATGCAGAGCATCGCTTCCCATGAAGAAACCAGGGCCCGGCTAGCCAGGACAGCGCCCACACAATCGCGTTGGGGAATGAAGGCACCTGCGCGAGCGTGATCATTGTCGAATCAACCGTCGAGGTCGGCAGCAAAAGCTCGTGAATTCCACGAATCCGCGACCAGGACTGGGTCACCGAAATCAAGCGAGGAAAAAGTCCGCCGTAAGCAGCCAAAAACCCACGGGCGCCACCCTGGCTGCGCCACGAACTCAACCACCGCGGCATTTCGAGCCGCAATTCCAGCTGTGAGGCGAGAGGGCGACTTCCCATGCGGCCGCAATGAGCGGGATCGCGATAGCCAGCGGGAATGCACCCAAGACGCGCACGTGCGTGCCAATACCGCCGGCCAAAAGCAGTGCGGTCACGGTAAAACCGGGGATTGCCATCCACTGCGCTGCCGCGGGGAAAACGCCGTCCCTGCAGAAAGCAGCTGGGTCAGACCAATCAGGACCAGTACAAACAGCAGAAGCACTGCGCGATAGGGAAACCTCGCCGGAAACCACCTGCGCCCCAAGGGCAGCGCCCCACAAATCTGAGGCGAAATGGAAGGCATCTTCCCAGGTTGTCGACACCAGCCATTGGTTCGACGCCACCGCAGCATAGGCGATCAAGGTGGGGACAACGACCAGTGCCCACCCGAGCAGTGCGGCCTCGATTCCCAGAGCACTGCCCGCGCCCACCCCTGCGGGAGGGCAACGCGCGGATCGTGGGGCGAGCCGAGACCGTTGTGACCGTGGTCCGTTCTGCTGCGGTGGTGTCTTTGCTCATCGAGCAGCCAGCACCTCACGCGCAAGAAGCGCAGTCTGCGAGGGTGCGACCGACCTTCACGCCGACCGCTTCCGAGTGCCTTCGCCTTTGCCGAGGCCGTGCCGGAGCTACCCGACACGAGTCGCACCGCGTGACCCATGGTCTGCCTTCGGGGGCAGTAAAGCCCGCAATGTAGGCAGACAACGGGCTTCGTCGAGTGCTCGCTGATCCAGGCTGCGGCGCGTTCTTCGGCGTCGCCGCCAATCTGCCGATCATGACGACAAACGGTCCGTGTCGGGGTCGTTTTCGAAAGCTTCCAACGCGTCGATGTGAGTGGTTCCCACAACCGGGTCGCCACCAATACCAATGCAGGTGGTAAATCCCGGTCGCGCAGCTCGTGACATGAGCTGGTAGGTCAGGTGCCCGACTTAGACACTAAGCCCAGGCGGCCAGGACCAGTGATATCGGCGGGGGTAATGCCGACATTGCACTGTCCGGGGCTGATAATTCCGGGGCAGTTCGGGCCGATCAGGCGCACGCCGCGCTCAAGCGCGTAATCAACGAAAGCGGTTGAATCCTGAACGGGAATCGCCTTCGGTGATGACGACCAGGGTTTCAATTCCGCGTCGATTGCTTCAATTGCCGCGTCCTTGGCGTATGCCGGGGGCACGAAGATGACCGAGACATTCGCACCGGTCTCTTCGCGAGCGTGTGCAACCGAGCCGAAAACGGGGACCTCAACGTCACCAGCGGCGCGGTCTTCAGCGCCCGGACCGTAAGGCTCAACGTGGAAGGTCACGGTGGTTCCGGCCTTGCGAGGGTTCACGCCACCGACGATCTTCGTACCAGCAGCGAGCATGCGAGCGGTGTGCTTGCCCTCGGAACCGGTCATTTCCCTGAACGATGACACGCGAAGTCGAATCAATAAAAATTGTCATGAGTCGGTTCCGTCCCGTCTCAGGCGTTCGCGGCCAGCTCGGCTGCGCGGCGGCAGCGCCATCCATTGTTTCTTCCATGTGCACCAGGGGTGTGCGGCCTCGCGCAAGATCGCGCGGCCCTCCTCAACCTTGTTGCCATCCAAGCGCACCACCAGAGGTTTGGAAGCAGTATCTCCCGAAAGGTCTCCAAGGCACCGACGATGCCGCGAGCAACCTGGTCGCATGCGGTGATTCCGCCGAAAACGTTGACGAACACGGGCGAACCTGCTCATCACCAGGATGACGTCTAGGCCCTTGGCCATAACTTCTGCCGAGGCGCCGCCACCGATATCGAGGAAGTTTGCGGGCTTGACGCCCCTCTTCACCCGCCAGTGCCACAACGTCCAAGGTCGACATGACCAAGCCCGGCGCCGTTACCGATGACGCCCACTTGCCCGCCTCAAGCGTACGTAGTTCAGTCCGGCTTCCTTCGCCGCCTGGCCTCGCGCCGGATCCTGCGCGGACATCAGCGAGGCCGCGTGTTCGGGATGACGGAAAGCGGCGTTGTTATCCAACGACACCTGCCATCCAGCGCCAAAACATCGCCCTGCTCGGTCAGGACCAGGGGTTCACCTCAACCAGGGTGGCGTCTTCGCCTCGGTAGGTATCCCAGAGCTGAATGAGCACCGGGGAAATCTTGTCAATCATGGAGCGCGAGAAACCAGCCTGCCCTAGGATCTGGGCGGCAACGTCCTCGTCGATTCCGACCTTCGGGTCCAGCCCCACGCAGGCCAGGGCCTCGGGGTGTTCGCGGGCCAAGGTTTCAATATCCATACCGCCCTGAGCGGAGCACTAGCCAGCTCGCGGCGTCCCGAGCGGTCCAAGAGGATTGAGTAATACTCTTCGGCGATATCGGCGCCCGCAGCGATGAGAACCTTGTGGACAGTGTGTCGCTGATGTCCATTCAAAAGGATTTCCTGCGGCCTTTTGGCGCGCTTCTTCAGCGGTGCGAGCGAGCTTCACTCCGCCGGCCTTTCCGCGTCCGCCGATCTTGACCTGCGCCTTGACGACAAGGGAGGTCATTTTCACCAAGCAGCCTCTGTGCAGCTTCGAAAAGCCTCGTCTGGCGTGCTTGCAACGATTCCCGCGAGCACGGGGACGCCGTGAGCAGCGAACAACTCCCGTGCTTGATATTCGTGAGATCCATTGTGTCCCTTCACTTTGTGCCCGAGGGGCGTTTGTGCGCGCGGCAACTCGTTCGCGCGCTACTGTCTTAAGCCTACGGTGCCTTTGGAGTCTTTTCCATCGGGGCCATCCGCAACAACAGGCGTAGCTGACGCGAAGGCAACTTCGCGATGGTTCGCTCACCGCTCGCTTCAGCCGATAATCACGCCTTCCCGAGGGTTGCGTGACGCGCGCGGTCCCCAACCCGAGTTTCCTCAGGCTTGAGGGTCTGCTTGGGGAGTGCTTGCACCCATCGGACGCAGCAACGTCGTGCGCGGGAGCTGGCGTGCCGCGCGATCCGCCGAGGCCTCGGCCAGCAAGCGGACCGCCGTCGCTACCCGTGCCGGAACCGCCGGAACTACCGCCGAAAACGTAACCACCGTCATCGTCTCGCCGTCGCGAGTATCCGTAGTCGCTTCCGTACCCGGAACCACCCGAGTAGCTGCCATAACCCGAGCCGTACCCCGATCCGCGCCATGCCGCCGCGCAGGCGTTCCATGCGAAGATGCTCGAGCGACGTACGTCAAAGCAATTCCGCGAGGAATATCATCCAAAAATCGTGAGGGAGGCATTTCCCTGGGGCGCTCCCACGCTTTTCGAACAGCGGCGCGCGTCAAGTACAGCTGCTTGCGAGCACGCGTGATGGCGACGTAGGCAAAGCGTCGTTCTTCCGCGAGTTCCTCAGGCTCACCCAGCGAGCGCTGGTGCGGGAAGGTTCCATCTTCCATGCCGGTGACAAAGACGACCGAATTCCGAGGCCCTTCGCGGTGTGAACCGTCATGAGGGTCACCTGGCCTTTCCGCTTTCTGCTTCGGGAAGCTGGTCGGGGTCCGCGACCAGGCAACGCGCTCGAGGAATCCCGCGAGTCCGACCTCGCCGCTGGTCGTTGCGAAGTCAAGTGCGACCGCGTGCAATTCAGCGGGTTTTTCCACTCGCGGGCATCCTGCGGGTCTTGGGGCGTCGCCAGAGTCGCCATATCCCGTGCGGTCAAGAACTCTACGAGGATCTCCGCGGCATTCGCACCTGCTTGTTCCGCGCAGCTCATGGCCCGATCAATCCCAAAAATCACCGATTGCCGAGGCCGCGCGCGGGCTGAGCCCAACCACCCACCTCGCGCGTCCTCAGTTTCTTCCGTGGGAAGCTCCGCGAGAGTCAGGCCAGTGCCCTCTGCTTCCCCGAGGCCTCGGCCTGAGAAATCCAGCAATCCCTGGCGGCAGCGCCCAGAAATCCATAGCGATCGCTGTGGGCAATGAGGTCGGCTTCGGCTTTCGGGCCGATTCCGCGTCGGGGAGTGTTCAGGACGCGACGCAGATGCGACAATGTCGTCGGGGTTCGAGATCAGCTTGAAGGTGAAGCCAAAGGCGTCTTTGATTTCGCACGCTCAGTGAAGCGAGTGCCTCCGACAACTCGGTAGGGAATGCCCTGGCGGACCAGAAGTTCTTCGATTGCTCGTGATTGCGAGTTTGTCCGGTAGAAGACCGCGATATCAGCCATCGGGTTCCGGCAACACTGGAGCTTTTTCCATCTCTGAAACGATGAAACGTACCTCGATCGCGATCCGAGTCTGCGGCGTCGCACAGTGATCAGCGCGCCATCCCCGATGCCGTCCACGAAATTCTCTTTTGCGCGCCCTCATTTCCAGCCAATGACAGCATTGGCTGCGGACAGAATATTTTGGGTGGGCGGTGGTTCTGCTCGAGCAAAATGGTTCGTGCACCGGGAAGTCCGTTCAAATTCTTCAATATTGCGAATCGTTGCACCGCGGAATGCATGATCGATTGATCCGAATCACCGACAACGTGAGTTGACTGGGCTCCACTCCGTCGTCCCCAGTGCCTACTGGTTCGCGGACCAACACGTACTGTGCATGGTTTCGTGTCTTGGTACTCATCGACCAGGATGTGGCGGAAGCGCCGGTGGTAGTGCTCGGCGATCGCCGGATTGTCTCTGAGCAGTCGAACCGTGCGAGCAATGAGGTCGTCGAGTCAGGGCGTTGGCCTGCGCAAGGCGCTTTTCGTATTCCTCATAGGCCGAGGCGACGACCCGTGAAATCGGGTCATTCGGCGCGACATCTCGGTATTCCTGCCAGGTGACGAGTTCATTCTTCAGGGTCAGAAATGCGCGCGGCCACAAGCTTAGGGTGAATCGTTTAATATCACGTCCGCCGCTTTCAACACCATCTGGATGAGGCGCTGAGAATCCTGCGAATCATAAATACTGAAAGGTCGATCGCAAACCTGCTGCGCGGTATTCCGCACGCAGCATCGCACACACGCCGGTGGAAAGTCGACACCACATTCTGCGCGCCGCTCCCCCGCCCACCGGGGCCTCGACGCGCTCACGCATTTCGGCAGCCGCCTTGTTGGTGAAAGGTGATCGCCAAGAATTTCACCCGCGCGGGCTCTGGCCGGTCGCCAAAAGGTAAGCGATTCGATGCGTGAGGACGCGAGTCTTCCCGAGCCCGCGCCCGCCATGATCAGCAGCGGTACTCCGCGGTGCTCGACCGCCGCACGCTGTTGATCGTTGAGTCCCGCAAGCAAGCTTTCGGGGGTCTTTCTGCGGCGACGAGGCCGCTGCCCACTGCGCGCCGGATGCTCGGGGATCGCTATCGCTCCCGAGGCCTCGGCTATCGACGACTGAACCCCAGTTTCCGCCGCCTGCAGGTTGGGTCGTACAGCGGCAGGTCTTCCTGGGAATCGCTGCCGAAATCGAGGAAAGAACCGAGATTGGGAAGTGGTGTTCCTGATCCATTTTCAGTGCTTGTGGTAGAGCGCCCTTGGTCGCGTGAACGGGTTCAGCAGTGACATTCATGCCGAGTTGGCGCAAGATCCTCATCAACGCTGCCCAGCAGAACTGAAGAGTGAACGTCGCAGCCAGTCAGCTTCGACAGTTGATTCAGAGCCGAGCGGCGCGTTCATTGGAGCGCTGCGGAACCTGCAAGAACGATCAGGACCTCGTCAGTGTGGAGACGAGGATTGCGGCTGCCCAGGTGCTCGGTCTTGAGCTTTTGGATGGGCTCAATCTGTTCAGGGGCAACAACTTCTCATCATCGTCAATAGCCTGCAGAAGCTTCATCGCGTTCAAGAGCATCGCGGGCAAGGGCCCAACAGGTCCGAAGTCTTTCCGGTGACAATTCGCCCCAGTCGGCCAGTTCCATTGCGGCCCGGGTAACCGGTCCTCTTGCGCGCTTCAGGGCGGGCGCAACAACGGGGCGGTCCTCGCTGGTCAGGGTTCATTGCCGTCATCAGACGCGCGCGCGCTCAGACTGAACGGGAGGAAGGTCTTCTCGAGCTTCCAGCGCCAAAGCCTTGTACCAGCGGCGAATGATCTCTTGCTTGGAGGCTTCGCGGCGGGCCTCGTCATCGCTAATGCAAAAACGGCCATATTGACGCTCCCATGTCGGTGGGCGACTGGTGAGGAGAGTTCCCATGATCTTTTCGAGGAGTCGACGAAGGACCAGGAAGGCCTCGATATCGCGGTTGTAGTTGACCGTGGTTTCACCGTGAGCCTTCAAGTGGAAGTGGTCGATCATATTGACGTCGTCCAGGTCCACGGTTGCCGCCTCGTGAGGCGACATTCACCGGTGATCCAGGGAGGTTCCAGATCGGGAAGGGTTTCGAACTTCGCGTATCCCGAGGTCAGTCCGCGCTTGTGATCGTGGTAGAGCTGAGAGAGGCGGGTTGCGAGCTTGCCGGATCCAGGTCCTGGAGCGGTGACAATCACCAGCGGGCGAGTCGTATGGACGTATTCGTTACGTCCCAGCCCCTGATCAGGAGACAATGAGGTCGATATTGTTCGGGTAGCCCTCGATGGGATGGTGGCGTGCGACGTTGATTCCACGGGCTTCAGGCTTGCGTTTGAAGGCGTGTGCCTGCTCGATAGAGTCGCTCCAACGAGTAATGACCATTGCCGACGTAGAGCCCGTATTCGCGGAACATATCGATGTGGCGGGAAGACGTCGTCTTCGTAGGTGATTCCCAGGTCTTCACGCATCTTGCGGCGCTGGAAGTCCAGTGCGTTAACGGCGACGACAATTTCGGCCTCTTCAGCAAGCTCAGCCAGCATGGCGATCTTGTTGTCGGGGTGAAACCGGGAGCACGCGGGAAAGGCGTGCATATCGTCGACGAGTTTCCCGCCGAACTCTAGGTAAAGGTTCCTCCGAACTGCTGACGGCGCTGCGCAATCATGCTCGGATTGAAGGGCCAGATACTGATCGCGATTGAAACCAATCTGCGTGCATGAACGCCACTCCACGGGCATCGAGTTCTGGGGACTTCTCATGGTATCGCCGTTGACACTCAACTCCCACTGGGCACGCCAGAGCCGAGGTGAGTGCACCGCAACCTAGATAATGTGCCTCTGCATGGCCCAGTGCGTGAGTTCGTTTCGATTAGAAAGCTGGAGCTTGCGAAGCTTTACCGCAGATACGTGCGTTTTTCAACGGTTTTTAATCGAAATAAAGAGCTCGGATGCGACCTCTTTGTGAGGTAGCCGCGAGCGATCAAACGCATCACTTCTTGCTCGCGCGCGGACAAAGGTCCGGTTCATCGTCGTGGGCGGCAATCGGGGCATTTTCCGCCGCCGAAAGCATCGAGCACGAAAACCCGCGAGGCGCGGCGAGAAAGCCGCATCCCCCGCTGCAACGCGGCCAATGGCCTCGACCAGTTCGAGGGGTCGAAATTGACTTGGTGACGTAGCCGCAGGCACCGCGCGGATGACCGAGACGACGTCCTCGGGGAATCCGAAACGGAGAGTGCTAAAGGAAAATCTCAGCCCTTCAGCATCCGCGCACGAGGCCGCAACTTCAGCGCCGCCACCGCCCATCCCTCCTGGGGAGATGAACGTCGAGGGTGCAACATCGGGGTGGAGCGCGTGGCGAGGCAGTGACTCGCTTCAACGTCGCTGGCTTCGCCAACGATTTCAGGTCGGCGCCGCTGGATTCCAATTCACTGCGCACTCCTGCGCCGCACGAGTGCGTGATCATCAATGACCAGAATCCGGATCGTCATGACGGTGTTCTCCTTCGTGAAGTGCGCTTATTCCAGTGTAGCTGCGGGGCATGGAGAGGTGGACTTCTGTTCCACTGGGAAGATGGCGGATCGAGGCTTTCCCGCCTGCGCGTTCCATGCGGCCAATGATCGAGTTACGAACCCCGTGCCGGTCTTCGGGAATTTGCGAGAGATCAAAGCCATCGCCGCAGTCTTTGACGTAGATATCGGATCCGCCCGGCCCGACTTCCAGGTACACACTCAAAGGCGGCTTCGCGTGGCGAATCGCGTTTGAAACTGCTTCCGATGCAGCAGCGACCATCGCGAGTTCCCCGGGACCTGGACGCGTATCAGAGACGGTCACGACGCCCACTTCCACCCCGAAGGTGGTCTCCAGGGCTGAGACGGCTTCCCGCAGGGCCTCGGCAAGAAGTCCGCGGCTTCTTCGCGTCCGGTGTAGCAGCCACGAGCGCAACTCGCGCTCTTGCCCCAGCGCCAGAGCGCGCACTGACGTTGGATTATCAGCGTTGTGCGGATCAATGTGAGGGTCTGAAGGACGGAATCGTGCAGGTGCGCGGCCATATCCGCACGCTCGGCCTCGCGCTTTTCACGTTCCTTGCTGCGCGCACTGTCTTGGGAGGTGCGCACCCACTAAGGGGATAATGGCCACTCCCAAGGCAAGGATCAGGGAGGCACCCAAGATCGCACCTCGGGCAAGATCCCAGGGCGATTGCCCGCGGAAGAAGGCCAAGGCCAAGCCCGCGGCGACCAAGAGCATCCCCGCGAAAGTGATGAGGATGAACAGAGGACTCTTCCAGCTGTGTGCGCGCGTGCTTTGGGTCCACACCGCGGAGATTCCGCCGATGACCAAAATCGCGGAGGCGATGTCGCGCAGGCCCGCAATCCCCGCAAAGAGCAGGTAGGCGATCGCTAGGGCGAGGCCGAGCGATCCGAGGCCCACCAGAGCATGCGCAAATTGCGCTGTTGGCTTTCACGTCTGGCGATTTCTTCTGCCGAGACCGGGGGCGAGTGCAGGCGGCCAGTCCCGCTGTTTCGCCACCTGAGTCTCCGGGAACAGTGAGCCAGAGGCGAGACGATGAGGAGAGCCCGTAGGCGGGGAGTGCGATGAGGAAGGCGAAACGTACGACGCGCACTGAGACTACTCGAGCATCGAGGAGTTCGCGACACGCCCCCAATCAAGGAAGAGCATATCCGTCGATGTGCGCAGGGAGCGTCGCAGTGCGCGCTGAGGCGGCACGATTTGAGCGGGGTCCACTCGTACCCCGTCTGCCCGCCTTGAGGCGTATCGGTATTGTCCTGCACGTGCAGCTCACCCGTTTATCTTCACACGTTTTCTGCCATTCGGGGAAGAGAGAGCGACAACTCAGGGGATAGATCAGGGCATCCCCCATATCTTCTTCGTGCATCTTTGGGCAGAGTTGAAGCATGGATAAAGGATTCATGAACATTGCGATACTCCGGTTTCTTCCGTGGTGAGCCTCGCGTCATTGGCGGCGTGTGTCAAGGTCTGGCACAACGCTACGGATGGGACGTGAACTCGGTGCGGATCCTCATCGTTGTCCTCGCCTTCCTTCCCTGTCGTGTGCATTTTCTGCCATTCGCATGGGTCTTCTTGCCGAGGCTCGCGATGGTCGAATCCATGTCGATAGAAATGCTCAAGGGGCGTTTCGATATGCGCGATCGTCGGCGCTGCCTTCGGCGATCTTCGGCGGCGGTGCTGGGCATCACGACGGTCTTCTTCAGGGTGCCTTTCTTCCTCATGCTCACTGCGGCCATCGTCATCATCGCCATCTTGCTATCGAAATCGAATCGGACGTTCCAAGGAACACCATGCCTCAATCAACTCCCGACTGGCGAGACCCAAGGGCCCTGAGCACTCCGGGATCCCAGCCTTCGCCAGAGGCAGCTCCACCACGTCTTCCCTTTTAGCGCCTCGACTGCAGGCACCTATCCCCCTCCTGCCTCAGATGCTCCTGGCCAGATGCAGGGGGATCAATGGAGGCAACAATGGAACGCCTCGTACGCGACCTCGGGACACTCAGTTCCTCAAAGTGCTGGAACGCGTTTTTACTCCCTTCCCACCCAAGCCCTACCTTCCTCGCCGTCTTTCACGCAGCGGTCTCTGAGCATCTACGGACTGGTCATGTGCGGGTGCTCGCTGGAACTTTCTGGCTCATGTACCGCAATGGCCTCAAAGACAACAAGTGCGGCTGACAGTTGGGTGCAGATCGGATTGAGTGGCGGTGGCATCGCCTTCCTCATCGTCGGTTTTGCTCACCTGGTTGCAGCGATTCGCGACCGTTCCTCCGCAGCGCTCAGCGCTCTATCAACCATCGGTATCTTCTTAGCTATCCCCGCTGGTCTGGGTGGAATTGGCTACGCGGCCGTCACCACTACAGACGGCTGGCACTGAAATGTTTCAACGTCCAGTTACGATGCAACGTGGAAGTCTGACGAGGATCGCTGGCCAAAACGGTTTCTCAGGTCGTCGTTCTTGACTTGGATCTCACCCATGCGCCTGATGGGCTGACGAAGGACATCCACGTCCGCGGAAATCATCCCCTCTGCGAATATTCAAGCGCGTCAAGGCCAGCCGGTACGGGTGATCACGCAAAGCCGTCCCATGAGCATCACCCTTGACATGAATGGAGATGCGGATTGGCAAGGATTCAACGATTCCACGCCCACGATTCTCAAGTCTCCGACCTGGAAAGAAGGCGCAGGAATCACGGTTTACCTCGATGCCCTGCAGATCCTCAACGTGAACGTCGAGGAAAGTGGGAGCTCCGTCAATCGCGATCCCTGGCCATCGGGAACGCCTTCACCTTCACCAGCGACGCCTTCACCAAGCGCATCAGCTGGGCAGAGAGCAAGCCCAGCGCCTTCCGCTTCCCTAACGCCTCTGGAGTCCCGCCGCGGCTCTGCACTGAAAAGGATCCGACGCGAGTGTCAGCGGCTTTGATCAGACCGTTCCCCTGCCCACGAACGGGGAAGAAACGACGCTTCCGCGGAAATGATGCTCCGCGGTCCCCAGCCCGCCAGCGCCTCGGATGAGGCACAACGCTTCCTCCGGCCTGTGTCCCCGAAACACGGAGCTTCCATGACCAGAGGAGCGAGCTCCTCTTCCGCTGAACAATCCGAGGCCGACGCTGAAGTGTCTGGCGTCCTGCTGTTCCTCAGCAGAGCGCGCCTCACGCATCTTCTGGCGCGTCTCGACGTCCCGCAGCCTCAGCCTGGGTCGAGCACCCCTCTGCAGGGCACTCCTCAGACCTCTCAAGGCGATGCACCCGACCGCTGGACGAGCGCCATGCAGGGCGCGGCATGGGCAACAAGCGCGGACCAAACACAGACACCGCACTCGACGCCTCACTCAGGTGTTATTCCTCCCACCCGAGTCTGGTCTGCGGAGGAACTCAAGGAAGCGCCCTATCGCGGTACGCATCAGGCGGCTGGTGTGGGCACTGCATCGTCATTTTCACGAGGCGTTGTCCTCATCGCACTGGCCTTTGCGCGAATGATGGACTTCGCTCTGATCGCGATCTCACCCTGGCTGTCTGGGCGTGCTCGCGCGCAATTGCAGGAATTGAGTTCGTTTACATCGCGAAAGAGGGTCACAAGTAGGGACGAATGCTGCAAGGACTTCTCGACGCAAGAGTTGGCGCCAAGCAGCGGAATACACCGTCTGCTTGGCGCCAACCTAGCAATCAGTGGCTGAACGAAGCCTTCAGTCACGCTCGCAGTCACGTCATCGGGGCGAGACTCCGCGTAGCGCCTGCGAGCTCTTCTTCCACGATGGCCTCGTCAAGCTTTTTGGAAGACCGGGGTCGGCTTCTCGATCGGGTACCAACGACAATGTCGTGCGCCCCACGTGGGAACATTCGTGTAGTCGCCGGTAATGACCGGGTAGCCTGCTACGACCAGCGAAATCGGCGGGAAGAACCTCGGGGTCCAACTCCTCAACTTCCTGCGATGTAAGGCATGGGGCGATCTACCGCTGCCGCCCGCGACGCGATCGACATCATTTGCCGCGTGGGCAGGAAGGGCGAAAAGCATGAGGTTGAGGTCAGCCACAGCCTGCGCCAGCGTCCACAGCACGGTCGCCAAACGCTCGCGCTCTTCGGGGGCCTTGAGCTTGAAGGGCTCGGTATCGGCTAACGTACTGATTGGCCTCGCCAACCAGACGCATCGCAGCGGCAAGAGCAGCCTTCTGGCGGTGGTGACGGATCAGGTCCCGACCTCGTCCAAAAGCCTGCGGCATGCGCATCCAGCAGCGCACGGTCGATCTCTTGAGTTCACCCGGCGCGGGATCTCGCCGAACTTCTTGTGGATCATCGACGCAGTGCGGTTCACCAGGTTGCCCCAACCGGCAACAGCTCACCGTTCGTGCGGCGCACGAATTCTGCCAAGTGAAGTCCGCATCTGAAGACTCGGGGCCAGCCGCAGAAATAAAGCAACGCAGCGCGTCAGCCCTGGTAGCGGCTGAGCATGTCACGCACGTAGATGACGATGCCATGAGAAGAAGAAACTTCTTGCCTTCCATGGTGAGAATTCGAAGAGACGACCTCAGTGGGAAGGTTGAGAAGGCCCAGGTCGCCGGGCTGGCCGCCTTTTTGCTCCCTGACCGTTGTAGCCCAGCATTTCGGCCGGCCAGATCTGCGAGTGGAAGACGATGTTGTCCTTGCCCATGAAGTAGTAGGTCAGGGCTTCGGGATCATTCCACCACTTGCGCCATGCTTCAGATCCCCGTGCGGCGTGCCCACTCGATCGAGGCGCTCAGGTAGCCGATGACCGCGTCAAACCACACGTAGAGGCGCTTTCGGGCTGGTCTTCCCAGCCGGGGAACCGGATACCCCAGTCAATGTCGCGTGTCATGGCGCGAGGACGGATTTCCTCCAGGAAGTTCTTCGAGAACTTGATGACGTTGGGACGCCACGTGCCCGAGCGGTCACGCTCGTCCAGCCATGAAGAGAGCATCGGCCAGTGCAGGCGGGTCCAAGAAGTGGTGTGTGGACTCAACGAATTCGGGGTCTCGCCATTGATTCGCGAGTGGGGTTGATCAGATCGGTGGGATCCGAGCTGGTTACCGCAGTTATCACATTGGTCGCCGCGAGCGCCTTCCGCACCGCAAATCGGGCGAGGTGCCTTCGATGTAGCGGTCGGGCAGAGTACGTCCGCTCGAGGGCGAGATCGCCGCGCGAGTGACTTGCTCGATCATGTAACCGTTATCGCGAACAGTTCTCGGAACATGTCCTGGACGACGCGGTAGTGGTTTCCCGCAGTGGTACGCGTAAAGAGGTCATAGGACAGGCCCAGCTGGACCAAGTCTTCGACGATGAGTCGATTGTTCTGGTCGGCCAGCTCGCGCGCGCTGATTCCCGCGCCATCGGCGGCAACCAGAATGGGGGTTCCGTGCTCGTCAGTTCCGGACACCATCAGCACATCGTGCCCAGCCATTCGCATGTAGCGAGAGAAGACATCAGAGGGGACTCCGAAACCGGCGACGTGACCAATATGGCGGGGACCGTTGGCATAAGGCCAAGCAACGGCAGACAAAATTCGACTCATGGTCCCCTAGTTTAATGCCTATTGGCGCTCGAGTCGTCTCTGCCCTATTCTCAAGGTATCTGCCGCTTATTTTTCGGGAGGATCCAATGCCCCGCGCGCTTGTCATTGTCGATGTTCAGCCTACTTTTTGCGAGGAGGAGCTCTTCCCGTTGAGGGCGGAAACGCCTGTGCTCAGCGCGTAGCTGATTTTGTTGCCGCTCACTCCTCGGATTACGACTGCATCGTGACCTCGCAGGATTGGCACATCGATCCGGGTTCGCATTTCTCTGACAATCCCGATTTCGTTGACACGTGGCCCCGCACGGCGTCGCGGGCACCGCCGAGGCCGAGCTCCACCCCGCTCTTGCCGACCTCCATGCCGATGTGACGATCCACAAGGGCATGTACGAGGCCGCTACTCTGCTTTCGATGGCGAGGACGCAGCAACGAAGCGCCCCTTGCTTGACCTTCTTCGAGACAAGGGCATCGATTCTCAGACGTCGTAGGCCTTGCTCAATCCCACTGCGTGTGTGAAACCGCGTTGGACGGGGTGAAGGATGGCTTCAAGGTGCGAGTCTTCACCGACCTGACCGAACCCGTCAGCCCCGAGCTGGGCGAGCTTGCCGCCGCACGTATGGCCGAGGCCGGAGTTGAGCTGGTCCCTCTCAGGCCTGATTCGCCTACCGCACCCCTAGCTCGTGCGGGCGAGCGCTGCCCGGTACAGCTCGTTCTTGCGTAATCCGGTTTGCTTCTGCGACTTCCGCCGCAGCGTCCTTTAGCCGCATGCCTTCTGCCGCCAAAGCCAGCACGGCCTCGACGTGGTCGTCGGCATTTGCCTGTGCTCGCCCGGGAGCAACGACCAGGGTGATCTCCCCGAGGACCTCTCCTTCGGTGGCGTCAACCAGTTCCGCAAGGCTCCCGCGAATCACCTCTTCACTAGGTCTTCGTGAGCTCCCGGCATAGCGCTCCCTCGCGCTCTGCGCCGAAAACCTCAGCCATGAGGATCAGGGTTTCGTGAACCCGCTTCGGGGATTCAAAAAAGATCAGAGTATGCGGGTCGGCGGCAAGCGCCTTCAGGTAGCGCGTCGCTTCCCCAGTCTTTCGCGGGAGGAACCCCTCAAAAGCAAAGCGGTCGGAAGGCAGTCCTGAAACCGCGAGCGCAGTGACCGGCGCGGAGGGACCGGGAGGGCACCGACGTGAACTCCAGCGGCAGTGGCCTCGTGAACGAGGCGGAACCCGGGGTCGGAGACGGTGGGCATTCCCGCGTCGGAGACCGCGACGACGCGTGCGCCGCCCTGCGCTTGTTCGACGACCGCCGAGGCCTGCGGATCTCGTTGTGATCGTGAAGGCTGATGAGTTTCGCACTGAGGTGGATTCCCATTCTCGAAGCCAGGGGCGAGGAGTCGGCGTGTATCTTCTGCGGCGATGATGTCGGCTTGCTCGAGGGCTGGGGCCAGACGCGAAGAGGCATCGCGTACGTCACCGATTGGGGTTGCTGCTAGAAGAATCGAGGCGGGGCCTGAATAAAATCCTGGTCTTCACTCACGGACCAATCGTCCCACCTTTGGGTGTACTACTCCAGTTGAGGGTGGGCATCGGTAGACTGAACTGGTGAACGACGAAACTCTTCCAATTCAGATATCCCTAAAGCCGAGGCGACAGCTGGCGACGCGGACACAGAAGAGCTCGCACAGCGTGAAGATGGCGTCTGCGCTCCTCCCAATGCCGTGGCTCAGGAAGAGGCCGAACCCGCCACTGATACGCAGAGCTGCAGATGCCGGGACGACGGTTGATGGAGACAACGAGAGTCGGCCTCGAGAGCGGGGAAGAGTCTGCGGAGGTTGAGTCTTCTGAAGACCTCAGCGAGGCCGAGGCGCGCAAGTGGAAGCCCGTCACTATCCCCGCTGGGCACAGCTGCCCATGTCTGCGCGTGCGGGTTGGATCGCTACGTGGGTGATGACGATTCTTGCCGCTTTTATTCGTCTTCCGAGACTTGGAACTATCCGAACGCTCATTTTCTGACAGAGACCTACTACGTCAAGGGACGCCTACTCGCAAAATCGCTTTGGGATATGAGGGAAGTTGGGCGAAAGATACCGATCCCGCATTTATTTCAGGCGATTTTTCGGGACTTTCTGCCGAGGGAGGCTACGTCGTTCACCCTTCGGTAGGAAAGTGGCTGATCGGACTGGGAATGCGGGCATTTGGTCCGACGAATCCTGTCGGTTGGCGCATCAGCGCCGCGATCGCGGGGATCATTTTGGTCTTCTTGACTGCTCGTATTGCACAGCACCTGTTCCGTTCCCCTGCTATTACTGCACTTGCTGGATTCTTCATGGCTACCGATGGCATCGCGATTGTTTTGTCGCGAACGGGCCTGTTGGACGTCTTTTTAGCAATGTTCGCCGCAGCGGCTTTCTTGGCGGTGCTGAAAGATCAGAGATTACTCATCCGCGATTGGTCTCAAGGCTCTCCGAATGGACGCCTGATCCCGATGATCCCAAGAGAATTGGACCTCACGCAGGTTCACGTTGGTGGCTCCTCGCGGCTGGTATTTTGAGTGGCTTGGCGATGTCGGTCAAGTGGTCGGGCCTCTATGTCCTGGCTGTTCTCGGTTTGTTTGTTGCCGTCCGCGACTGGATGACTCGCAGGCGAATGGGTCATCCGCGCGCTTTTTCGGCAACGCTCATCAACGACACTTCAGTTGCTTTCTTGGCAATGGTTCCCCGGCGATCATTACCTATATCGCCTCCTGGTTCGGCTGGTTTACTCATTGGAATGCGTATGGTCACCCAGCAATCACGGCATTGCTGGCGCCTTCCAGGACTTGTGGGATTACCACGTGGAATGTTCAAGTTCCACATGGGCTGACGACGCCTCACACCCTATCAGGCGCACCCGGCGCAGTGGTTTGTTCAGGGACGTCCGACGTCTTTTGCGTGGGACAAGGGTCGCGTCTGGCGCCTGCGATAAGTCCGACTGCGTCCACGCGGTTTTAGCTTTGGGTAATCCGCTTCTGTGGTGGGTCGGGGCCGTCGCCTTCTTTATCCTTCTCTTTGTGACACTGCGAGATCGCAACTGGCGCACCGGATTCGTTGTCTGCGGTTACCTGGCGCTCTACTTCCCTGTGGTATCTCAATGCGAACCGAACGATCTTTCAACTTACACGATCGCATTCGTCCCCTTTGTGTGTTTGAGCGTCGCCTGGCTGCTCGGTTATATGTTGGATCAGGCCCGCACGTGGGTTGATCCAGACCCGCATGTATGACTCTGATTCGCTTGAACCCGGTGATTACCGCTGGATGGGCGCCGATGTCGGTGTCCGTCAGCGCTGGGCGCTAGGGAGCTCTGGTCATTACCGCGATCATTACCGCTTCCGCGGTGTTCTTCATGCCGCTGCTGGCGAGGAGATCTGATCTCCTATAACTTCTGGCACTTCACATGTGGTTCCCGACGTGGATCTAAAGTGATCTGCCGTCGTTGGTAGAGTGCCAGTAGCTCGCGAACTTCCGTTCGCGGGCACTTCGATCCCACCGCTGAAAGCGCACGACGGTAGTCGTTTGGCCAGCACACGTCATCTGCTCGCCCCGTTGGCAACTAAACTCAACTCAGCAACTCAGTGCCGCTTTGCGGTGCCTACGTCTGTGTAGATACGAAACCTGCGTCTGCGCTCATGGGTACAGCGCTTCTCAAAGTGCACGGCAAAGAGTCAATCTTGAGGGTTCTCAAGTATGAGTAATGTTGCCTCGAGCGGCACTGAACTTGGCTCTTTCTCGCGGCAACGTTGCCTAGTCGTCCCCGTCTAAGCGGCTGCATTCAGTTGAATGGGCCGCGGCGGCTAGTGGTACCTAGAGCAGGAAGGCTGCTGAGAGAGCAAGTCGTGCTGCGTAGGGGTGGTGTGTGTTGTAGGGTGTAAGAAATGCGGTGGGGTCTTGAAGACTGTGTTCCACACCCTCACAACGTTTTCGGGACCGTGTGGGTTCCGGGCCAGTGAGTCTGTTAATGGTGTCCTACTCCCACACCCTCCCAGGTGCAGTACCATCGGCGCTTGCGGACAGCTTCCAGGTTCGGAATGGAGTGCTGGGCGTTTCCCGCAGCTATGACCACCACAAGTTGGTTCAACCATATTCTCTTGAATACCCCCGGTGTGTCGCGCGCGTGTTGGCCGCGCGTCAGCGTGTGGGGGTTTGTGTTGGTTGTGATCCGTATAGTGGCGACGAGCACTCTATGGATGTCTGTCAACCATGCGGTGTAAACAGTGGTTGATATGTTGTATGTTTAGTGTCGGCCCATTAGTACCAGTCGGCTCCACGAGCACCTCGCGGTGCTTCCACCTCTGGCCCTATCAACCGGTAGTCTGCCGGGGCCTTCCTACCCCAGGGGTGCGAAACCTCATCTCAAAAGCAAGTTTCGCTAGATGCTTTCAGCGGTTATCTTTCCCGAACGTAGCCAACCAGCCATGCACCTGGCGGTACAACTGGCACACCAGAGGTTCGTCCATCCCGGTCCTCTCGTACTAGGGACGGCCCTTTTCAAGTTTCCTACGCGCACAGAGGGATAGGGACCGAACTGTCTCACGACGTTCTGAACCCAGCTCGCGTACCGCTTTAATGGGCGAACAGCCTCAACCCGGGGACCAACTCCAGCCCCAGGATGCGACGAGCCGACATCGAGGTGCCAAACCATGCCGCTCGATATGGACTCTTGGGCAAGATCAGCCTGTTATCCCCGGGGTACCTTTTATCCGTTGAGCGACCACGCACCCACGTGCCATGGCCGGATCACTGAGTTCACTGCTGCACCTGCTCGACCGTCGAGTCTCACAGTCAAGCTCCCTTGTACACTTGCACTCGCCACCCTGATTACCAACCGGGCTGAGGGGAACCTTTGAGCGCCTCCGTTTCATTTTAGGAGGCAACCGCCCAGTTAAACTACCCACCAGGCACTGTCCCCAACCCGGATCACGGGCCAAAGGTTGAGGTGACCGCTTGAACCAGAATGGTATTTCAACGACGACTCCACCACGGCTGGCGCCGCAGCTTCACGAGTCTCCCACCTATCCTACACAAGCACAAGCGAACACCAATGCCAAAGCTATAGTAAAGGTCAGGGTCTTTCCGTCCTTCTGCGCGAAACGAGCATCTTTACTCGTGCTGCAATTTCGCCGAGTTCACGGTCGAGACAGCGGAGAAGTCGTTACGCCATTCGTGCAGGTCGGAACTTACCCTGACAAGGAATTTCGCTACCTGGATGGTTATAGTTACCACCGCCGTTTACTGGGGCTTAAATTCACCGCTTCACACCCCGAAAGGGCGTTGACGGTTCCTCTTAACCTTCCAGCACCGGGCAGGCGTCGAGTGCGTATACATCGCCTTACGGCTTCGCACGCACCTGTGTTTTTGATAAACAGTCGCTTCTCCTATTCTCTGCGACCCCCACGGCCCCACCCGCACGCGCGGCTCAGGAGCTAAGAGGGTCCTCCCTTCTCCCGAAGTTACGGAGGAATTTTGCCGAGTTCTTGACCATGATTCACTCGAACGCCTCGGTATACTCTACCTGACCACCCGGAGTCGGTTTAGGGGTACGGGCGCCTGCCCCCTCGCGTCGAGGCTTTTCTCGGCAGCATAGGATCACCACAAGTCCACACCACACGTGCGTCCCTCATCAGTTCTCACCCACGTGTCTCCCGGGTTTACCTAGAAGACAGGCCACAACCTTAAATACGCCAAACCACCGGCGCACCAGCTGCTACCTTTCTGCGTCACCCCTGTTAGTACGCTTACCTCCACCACCGGGTCCCAAGACCAACCGCCAATCACATCCCGAAGGGATGCAGTCATTGGTCGGCAAAATTTGGTTAGCATGATGATCTCGGTATTGGACGGTTGCTAGGCGGTACCAGAATATCAACTGGTTATCGCATCGACTACGCCTGTCGGCCTCGCCTTAGGGGACTCCCGACTAACCCAGGGCGGATAAACCTAGCCCTGGAACCCTTAGTCAATCGGCGCTGCAGATTCTCACCGCAGATTCGCTACTCATGCCTGCATTCTCACTCCCACAATCCACCAGAGGTTCCCCCAGGCTTCACCTCATGCAGGACGCTCCCCTACCCAACAACACACTTTAACAATCATTCAATGACGCCAGCTATTCGTGTTGCTGCCACAGCTTCGGCGGTACGCTTAAGCCCCGCTACATTGTCGGCGCGAAATCACTTGACCAGTGAGCTGTACGCACTCTTTCAGGGATGGCTGCTTCTAGCCAACCTCCTGGTTGTCACCGCGACTCCACATCCTTTTCCCACTTAGCGCACAGCTCAGGGGCCTTAGCTGATGATCTGGGCTGTTTCCCTCTCGACTACGAAAGCTTATCCCCCGCAGTCTCACTGCCACGCTCTACCTATTGGCATTCGGAGTTTGGCTGACGTCAGTAACCCACAGGGCCCATCGGCCATCCAGTAGCTCTACCTCCAACAGGAACCACACAACGCTGCACCTAAATGCATTTCGGGGAGAACCAGCTATCACGGAGTTTGATTGGCCTTTCACCCCCTACCCACAGCTCATCCCAGGTTTTTCAACCCTGGTGGGTTCGGTCCTCCTCAAAGTCTTACCCATTGCCAACCTGGCCATGGGTAGATCACCCCGCTTCGGGTCCAGAGCACGCGACAAACGCCATATTTCAGACTCGCTTTCGCTACGCATACCCCACACGGGTTAAGCACGCCACATGCCACTGACTCGCAGGCTCATTCTTCAAAAGGCACGCCATCACCCCACAAGGCTCTGACGGCTTACAGGCACACGGTTTCAGGTACTATTTCACTCCCCTCCCGGGGTACTTTTCACCATTCCCTCACGGTACTATGCACTATCGGTCATTCAGTAGTGTTTAGGCTACCAGGTGGTCCTGGCAGATTCACTACGAGATTTCACGAGTCCCACTACTCGGGAACACAACCCACACAACATGTCGCAGCTGGCCTACGACTATCACGCACTACGGTCCCCCATCCCAAGAGGTTCAACCACCAACAACACACCATGCCCACCCCCGGCAGAAGGCGAACGATCATGCCTCCCACAACACCCCATGCGCAACGGCCGCCGCCTATCACACACAAGGTTTAGCCTCCTCCGCTTTCGCTCGCCACTACTCACGGAATATCTTCTCCTACAGGTACTGAGATGTTTCACTTCCCCGCGTTCCCCCACCACCCTATTTCATTCAAGTGATGGTAACTGGCCATAACACCAGCTAGGTTCCCCCATTCGGAAATCCTCAGATCAACGCTCGCTCGTCAACTCCCTAAGGCATATCGCAGACCGCCACGTCCTTCATCAGCTCTGAGTGCCGAAGGCATCCACCGAATGCCCACAAAAAACTAAACAAAACCACAGACACAAAAACAATAAAACACAAAAAAACTCTAAACAGAGAAAAATAGGTTTCAATTGCAATAAAGATGCTCATCAACCACTATACAGATCACAAACAACACACCACACAACCACCAACACCAGAAAACCATCCAGCATCAACAGTTGTGGGCTATGCGCCCAACAGGTGTTGAACGTGAACCCGACAGCATGCTTGCCTCGTTTATATGCCCAACCCTAAAACGCACCCACACCCACCACCCAAACAGTAGTGACTTAATGCAGGCACAAGAAACACACACAACCCGAAAAAACCCCAGGCCGTATGCATCCCCCTAAAATGGGCTCCCTAGAAAGGAGGTGATCCAGCCGCACCTTCCGGTACGGCTACCTTGTTACGACTTCGTCCCAATCGCCAATCCCACCTTCGACCACTCCCCCAAACGGTTGAGGCCATGGGCTTCGGGTGTTACCAACTTTCGTGACGTGACGGGCGGTGTGTACAAGGCCCGAGAACGTATTCACCGCAGCGTTGCTGATCTGCGATTACTAGCGACTCCACCTTCATGGGGTCGAGTTGCAGACCCCAATCCGAACTGAGACCGGCTTTAAGGGATTCGCTCCACCTCACAGTATCGCAACCCTCTGTACCAGCCATTGTAGCATGCGTGAAGCCCAAGACATAAGGGGCATGATGATTTGACGTCATCCCCACCTTCCTCCGAGTTAACCCCGGCAGTCCCCCACGAGTCCCACCATAACGTGCTGGCAACATAGGGGCAAGGGTTGCGCTCGTTGCGGGACTTAACCCAACATCTCGCGACACGAGCTGACGACAACCATGCACCACCTGCACGACCAACTAAATGCCACCACATCTCTGCAGTGCCGCCGTGCATGTCAAGCCTTGGTAAGGTTCTTCGCGTTGCATCGAATTAATCCGCATGCTCCGCCGCTTGTGCGGGCCCCCGTCAATTCCTTTGAGTTTTAGCCTTGCGGCCGTACTCCCCAGGCGGGGCACTTAAAGCGTTAGCTACGGCGCAGAAACCACGGGTGGCCCCCACACCTAGTGCCCAACGTTTACAGCGTGGACTACCAGGGTATCTAATCCTGTTCGCTCCCCACGCTTTCGCTCCTCAGCGTCAGTAACGGCCCAGAGACCCGCCTTCGCCACCGGTGTTCTTCCTGATATCTGCGCATTCCACCGCTACACCAGGGTTCCAGTCTCCCCTACCGCACTCAAGTCAGCCCGTACCCACCGCACGCCCCCAGTTAAGCCAGAGAATTTCACGGCAGACGCGACCAACCGCCTACAAGCCCTTTACGCCCAATAATTCCGGACAACGCTCGAGCCCTACGTATTACCGCGGCTGCTGGCACGTAGTTAGCCGGCGCTTCTTTACCCACTACCCTCACCACAACCCACAGTTGCGGCTTGACCATGAGCGAAAGAGGTTTACAACCCGAAGGCCTCCATCCCTCACGCGGCGTCGCTGCATCAGGCTTTCGCCCATTGTGCAATATTCCCCACTGCTGCCTCCCGTAGGAGTCTGGGCCGTATCTCAGTCCCAATGTGACCGGTCACCCTCTCAGGCCGGCTACCCGTCAAAGCCTTGGTAGGCCATCACCCCACCAACAAGCTGATGGGCCGCGAGGCCCATCCCCACCAGAAAAAACCTTTCCACCACCCCCATGCAAGGACAGTGAATGCCGGATAGCAGCCGTTTCCGACCGTTATCCCGAAAGAAGAGGGCGGGTTACTCACGTGTTACTCACCGTTCGCACTCATCCAGCCCAGCAAGCTGGAGCCTTCAGCGTTCGACTTGCATGTGTTAAGCACGCCGCCAGCGTTCGTCCTGAGCCAGGATCAAACTCTCCGAACAAAACTGTAAAAACAATAAGCCCGGAAAACCCACCACCAAAAGCGGCAGGCAATCCCAACCAAATACTCAAAAACAAAAACAGGGCATAAAAACAAAAACAAACACACTATCGGGTTCTGAAACCTTTCCCACAATCCCAGCAAACCCACAAAAACCAGCAGGAAAAAGCCAAGAAAGAAGGCCACCACCGAGGCGCCAAGGCCGCGGCGACGAAGAAAAATCTACACACCCACCACCCCCACGTCAAACCAAAACCACGTGAACCAGCACACATCTCGGTTTTATTGAACGAAGTTTTACTGGCATTGCTATTTCTTTACCTTTGCTATACCCTTATCTCATTCAGTTCGCAGCGCCTCGCATAAGGCCGAAAACGGCTTGGTACTGCGCTTTTAGCTAGTTTGAGGAGCTCTCATGTCGGCGATTTTTGGATGCTATATCTACTGCGCTGTATAGCTACATCCTAATCATTCTTCTGATCGGTGTTGGCTTGTACTTCTTTATCCGCACCAGGCACTCCCCTGCGCATGTTCGGCGAATCCATTCGCGTTGTTATGGAAAGCCTGAGAAGGGAAGCGACTTCTCTTCATTCCGCGCACTCATGGTCTCCACGGCCTCGCGAGTGGGCGTCGGCAACATCGCGGGTGTCGTAACTGCAATCGCACTGGGCGGAGCAGGCGCGGTCTTTTGGATGTGGGTCATCGCAACCATCGGTGCCGCATCAGCTTTTATCGAATCAACGCTTGCAGATCTACAAGCGCCGTTCCCCGCACGCCCACTCTTTCAGCGGCCCGCGTACTACATCAAGGACGCACTGCGCAGCAAGACCCTCGCAATCATCTTTCGCCGTTGCACTGATCGTCACCTACATGGGCGGATTCAACCTCCTCGCTTCCTTCAACGTGAGATCGGGCTTTTCAGCGCATACAGCTGGTACAACGCCAGCTACGCCTTACATCGTTGGTGGACTGCTCGGCTGGCGCATGGCCGGCTCGATCTTCGGCGGGACTCGTCGCCTCTCTGACATCACCGGCATCCTCGTGCCGATCGCGCCTATCGTCTACCTGAGCGTCGGCATCGTCGTCATCGCATTGAATTGGCGCAACATCCCACGATGTTCGAGTCAATCTTCGCTGGCGCCTTCGATTTCAAGGCGATCTTCTCCGGTTTTGCTGGCTCCGCCGTCATGCTCGGTGATTAAGCGTGGTTTGTACTCGAACGAGGGCCGGTGTCGGTTCTGCCCTCAACGCCGCGGCTTCTGCTTCGGTTTCCCACCCCGTCAAACGGGGCCTCGTCCAGATGCTCTCGGTCTTCATCGACGATGATCATCTGCACCATCACCGCATTCGTCATCCTCTCCTCGAATATCGAACTCACAGGGAGACGTCACGGGCGCACCGCTGGTCAAAAACGCAATGGCGACGACAATCGGTTCCTTCGCAGGCCCCTTCACGACCTTCGCCCTCTTGCTCTTCGGCTTCACCACCCTGGTCGGCAACTTCTACTACGCCGAGGTGAACCTGCGCTTCCTCTTTGGCGACAAGCCCACCCCGCACTGGGTCCTGACGATCTTCCGCGCGGTGGCCTCGTTGCTGGTTTTCGCTGGCGCACTACTGGAGTTCTCGGTCGCATGGAACATCGGCGACATCCTCATGGGGTTGATGGCCCTCATTAACCTGCCCGTCATCGTGATCTTGGGCAATAAGGCCATCCGATGCGCAAAGGACTACCAGATGCAGCGCAAGCAGGGACTTAACCCCAGCTTCCGGGCTTCCACCATTGGAATCACCCAGAAGTTTGGATTACTGGCAGGACTGATTCCACGCTCTCGAAATTAGTCAGGGTCTCGGCCGCTTCCTCAGGAGGCGGCCGAGACTTTATCAGTACGAAGTGAGCCGGACACCATCTTGATCATCACAGCTGAACACGCTTGCACGGCACATACAAAAGGGCCGGGTTTAAAAGCCGGCCCAACTAGTGGAGCTAAAGGAGTTCGAACCCTGACCTTCTCATTGCGAACGAGACGCGCTACCAACTGCGCCATAGCCCCAAGGACTTCACCATCATAGCGGGAGAAGTCTGTTGACCAAACAGGCCCACGAAAGCCCGGGGGCGCGACTGCTGCGCGATGCGAGATCCAGTGCAGCCTCGACGTCCAGCACGACCGACTCGAAGGCGACAACTTCTTCAGTCGAGCGCGCATCCTGCGCCACAGGACCAGCTGCAATCGGACGAGCAGGGATACGAGCATCTACGTGGAATTCCCCGGATATCCGTATCGGGGTGGACAATTCGGCCGCTCAAACGAGCGCGCATTGCATAGGTCGGTGCGGGGATCGCAGCCGGGGTCCATGTACGGCGCTCAACCGGCGCGGGAACCTCTTCTTGAATTTCCGAGGCCACGCTCACTTGGGCATCGGTACTTTCCTGCGCCGAAACTTCCTCGAGCGGAGCTTCCGCAGGCACTTCTGCGGCGGGTTCCTCGGACTCAAACGAATCAGAGCTTCAGCCTCAGCAACTGCTGGCTTCCGCGGCCTCGACCTGAACGCTCACCTTGGGTTCGCTCGTCGAACGCGAGAGTTGATCGCGCAAACGGTGAAGCTGGGCTACTTCTTCTTCGCCCATCCGCTGGGAACGCACAGCACATGCGCGCGAGAAAGCTATCGTCGCAAGCCCCAGCGCAAAAGGAAGAACGGGCCAGATCCGACGAAGTGATGTCGCAGCCGCTGAACCTGCGAGAATCAGAGTCGCAAGCCCCGCCACCGCAACAAGGAGCATGCGGCGCCTGGCGGCTGCGGCCTCGGCACTCAAGCGAGCGGCACGACGTGCACGCAACGCGGAAATCTCACGCACTCCGCGGCTGCGCACGGGCGGCCTCGACGGAAATGACTGGAGCATTGTGTGCCACTGGTGAGCTCCTTCGTTGAACGGGACGTGTGCCACTGAGAAGCTTGGGCGACTCGGAGGCGCAATGATCGATAGAAGTGACGCTAGTTGATTCGACGAGACGCAAGCTGGGAGAGAACCGATCGTTCTCTCGGGACTGCATCATCGCGCTTCGACGAGCAATGAGGTATGGAAGGGTCGCTACGCTCACAAGGACTGCTACCGCAACTAAAACTCCGCCATACACCACTCCCCCACGCTAAAACGTCGGAGCTACAATCAGCGGCTAGTGCGGGCGCGTGTCTTTAATCGATAGCAGAAGAAATCCTGAAGATCGCAACACCATTCACAGTTGTCACCTGCCCCATTATTGGCTAGCGAAGACCTTTCCCATACGAGGGAAGCGAGCATGCCACCTTCGGAAGAGATTCAGCATCCATCGCAAAACTCACATGGTCGGCCCACTGCCCAGCGATGTTCATATAGCGCTCGCGATAGCCCTCTTCACGCAAAACCTAATTTTGCGACACAGACCCAAGGAACGCTCATTTTCAGGGCGCACATTGACCTCAATGCGGTGCAGCCCGATTCTCCAATCACGAGGTCCATCATGTAGGAGACCACCAAAGAAGCAAGACCCATACGCGATGCTTCCTGCGCAACCCAATACCGAGAACACCCTGGCTCATGGCTCCCCACTGGACCCTGAGACAGCGTGAATTGACCAACCGGGCGCCCATCAATTCGGGCATCAAGATCAAGGAATGTCCCTCGCGCTGGTCACGGTCCGCGCGACGCATGTACTCCCAAAGTGTCGGCAGTTCTTGCGCGCACCCGCTGGGCAATGTCGCATCCACGGGGGTAAGCCAGGGGCATTGGCGCGACGCACCGTATCGACGCGTGAATGGTCGTGCCCCAACAGGGGCGAATCGTCGCGATTTTGGCCGGTGAGGAGCATCAGGATTCTCATGAGGAAAAACCCGCACCAACCGGATCCGAAATCCGGACGCTGAAAAATGAAGGATCGCGACCCCACACCTGAGTCGGCGCAAAAAGTGAACGCAGATTCATCTGCGGTACCTATTAGTCCAAAACCATGCAGCGCAGGGTATCTCCCAACGCGCACATTCGTCACGTCTTCGGGGACAACCGCGAGAGCGTTGGAGTCGGCCAATGCAGACAGCAGCAACGAGGCCGGGGCCCCATAACCTTCGCCTGATAGCCACTGTGGGGTCGCCCACCAGGCGCACGCGCACAAATTCACGGCGTCCGCGAGGCGAATACCAGGGAGCGGTCCACCCGCGCTTGAACGCTGGGACGATTGAGCACAGTCCAACCCTGCATGTGACGCAGAGCGGGACGCACATAGACCTCGAAACACCCGGGCGAAACCGGGTCACCAGGGAGGCAAAAATAGGTGTTCCCGCACGACCCTGGTCATCTCCACCAACGGTACCAACACCGAGGATGTGCCCGGGCCAAGCCGCAACGGAATCAAAAGCGAACCGTGCCCAGTGCGGAGAACTTCGCGCACAGTATCGCCACTGCCGTGAGAAATACCTCCGGTCGTCAAAATCAGGGTCAGCACGCACCAGCTGGTCTTCGATAGTTTCACGCAGGACCGAGCGCTCGTCGGGTACCGCAGACACGCGGAAAGTCTGGGCTCCCGCGTCAGCAATAGCCGTTGAGGCGCGTGACCATTGGCGTCAAAAAACCGTTCCCCGGACGCGCCTCGCGTCCCGGTTCAACGATTTCATCACCGATCGACAAGATCACGACTCGAGGACGCGGGTGGACCAGCACTCGCGAACGACCGACACCGGCAAGAAGAGCAACCTGACGTGCTCCCGCGGGTTCCCGAACGGAGAACAACGGTTCCTTCTTCCACGTCCTCAGCTTTGCGGCGGATATTTTCGCCCACCGCGGGCTGAGTTTTGGCGGAAACCTTGAGACACCGTGGTCGCTGAATTCCAGAGCAAGAACTGCATCCGCCCCCTGCGGCATGGGCGCACCCGAAGCGATTCGGATTGCGCGACCACGAATAAGGGCTGCGGGGTGAATATCTCCCGCGCGGATTTCTTCCGTCACCGGTAAAACAACCGGGGGCGTCCGGGCGAGCACCTTCAAGATCGGCAGCAGCAACCGCGTATCCGTCGCACGCAGCCAGATCAGCAACCGGGAGGTTGAAAGGAGCTTGGACATCTTCTGCTAGGGACGCAACCAACAGCATCTGGAAGTTGAACATCCAGAGGGGGCTGCTGTCCGACAGCGGAAAGCACAGTCTTGATAGAAGTCAGCGACCGAGCGCATTACAGACCCAGAACCTTCGCGAGGCGATCCTTGATCTGCGATCCAGCCTCGTGGACAAGGAAGTCTGCGAGCTGCGGGCCGAGCTTAGGATCTTCCAAAGCCAAGGCAATGTTGGGCCTCGAGGTAGCCTAGCTTGTCACCGGTGTCGAAGCGACGATCATTGACGACAACGCCGTACAGCCGCCGCCATCTGCCGGATCCCGATCGATCAGGCGAGCAAAACCGTCAGTCAGCTGGTATTCGCCGCCGCGACCAGGCTCGATTCAGTGAGTTCTTCGAGATTGCGGGGTCGAAGACGTAGCGGCCGACAACCGCGTACTCGCTCATGACTTCTTCGAGCGGCGGCTTCTCAACGACGCGGTCGATGCGCATGAGCTCGCCCTCGTTGAGGGAGACACCTCGGGGATTGCCAGAGGGTGACCGAGGTCGAGGCGTATGCCGTCGCCTGCTCGGGGGTCACGCGAAGAAGCAACAACCGAACCACCCAGCGCGTGGCGCACATCGATCATGTGCTTGAGGCAAGGTGGAGTTGGGGTGCATGAGGTCGTCAGGGAAGCATCACGGCGAAGGGAGCATCACCGACATGCTGGCGAGCCTGCAAAACTGCATGTCCCAATCCCAGGGGGTGTCCCTGGCGCACGGAGTGCATGCGCGCAAGCTGGAGGTATTCACGAGAGAGGGCAAGAAGTTCATCCTTGCCTGCCTTCTCCAGTTCATGCTCGAGGCCAGGATCGGCATCGAAGTAGGCTTCGATGGATTCTTTGCCGGTTCGAGTAACGAAAGAGCATATCGTCGATGCCGGCATCCGTTGCCTCACGAGCGATATATTCAATTGAAGGGCGGTCAACAACAGGCAGCATTTCCTTGGGCACAGACTTTGTGATCGGCAGGAAACGGGTGCCGCGTCCGGCGGCCGGGACGACCGCGTGACGCACAGGTACATTTCGATCTGTCATGATGACCACAGTAGCGGAGGAAAGGGCGCATGAGCGACATTACCGTGCATAAAGACTCAATTCGCCGCAAGATTCGCGTCCGCCGCAATGCATATTGTGACCAGCGAGGCCGCACGCACGAAGTGAACATTTGTTGCTTAATTGGCAATGCGCGCTGGCTGAATTCGATGTTCATCAAGTCCCCACACGCAGTTGCAGCTTTCTACCCCATGGAGAAAAGAACCGGATATCACCGGCATTGTGAGCGCGCACAGCCGATTCTCCTACCCGTTTTATGTCAGGTGATGGGCGCCTTCTGAAAAGAAGTGGCGTGGTCGCTCACACAGAAGAGGATTCGCTCATTCGCCCGAATCCTCGTTTTCCTGCGCAAAGTTCCGCAGAGCTTCGTGGGCCCGAGGCCCTTGCTCTAACATCCGTCGTTTTGATCGCCGGGCTTGCAGTCGACCGCGCGGGGACTCGACTGGGACAAGGGGGCGGGTGGTACGACCGTGCTCTGCGGTTCATATCCGCTAAGACTCCTGTAATTGCTTGCGTTTTTGACTGGGAATACAGGAGGAGCTGCTTCCCATGAAGCGCACGATAAGGCCGTCGATGGGGTTCTCACGCCCACGCGTTTTATTAATCTGAAAGCGCAATGGTAACTCCTGCAAAACAGTGCCGCATTTTGTGAGGGAAAACTGCTTGTTTAGGGGCTTCCCTCAGCGTTCTTTTCTCGCTAGGCTTTTTCCTTGGTTGACGCAGACGCGTCACGTCAACACGTGCGAGTTCGGTGAAAGCTGCTGGACTCAGAGCTGAAAATACAACTCAAGAGAAATCCATGCTAAGGGCTTCAAGGAATTCATTTCCCGCGGAAATGCCATTGATCTTGCCGTCGGTATGGTGATCGGTGCTGCCTTCACCGCAGTCGTCACCGCACTGGTCAACAAGGTCATCAACCCCTCATCGGTGGTCTTTTTGGCGAGCAGAACTTCGACGATGTCTTCCAGTTCACCGTTGGCACAGCAACCGTGCAGCCCGGTGCCGTCATCACTGCGCTCGTGAACTTCCTGCTCGTTGCCTTCGCCTGTACTTCTTCATTGTCTTTGCCGATGAACGCGCTGGCAGCACGCCGCAAGAAGGAAGAAGCTGCGGAGACCCCCGAGGTCAGCGAAGATGTTCAGCTGCTCTCGGAGATCCGCGACCTGCTAAGGCTCAGAACAACAACTGATTGTTCGCCTGAAAACGTCACGGTGGTGGCAACCATTTTGGTTGCCACCACCGTTTCTATGCCCAAAAGGCAGCGTCTAAATCCGTGCTTGCGCGTGCGGAGGCACATTCTCTTTCAAACGCTGAGTATTCGACTGATCAGCTTCGCCAACAAGATGAGCCTTATCGGCAGCGTCTTGGCGTTCCTGATCACTCACCCGCTCCTCAAGAGAAGTGGGAATCCCCTGGTCACTCAAGCGCACATCCACCTCATTGACGTAGAGCACACGCCTGCGTGCTCGCCGCCGCGCACTTCCCTGACCGGTTTCACTCATTTTTCAGCTGCCCTATTACTTGGCGCTCGTATTCCTACGAACAACGTGACGCAAGACAGCATCAGTCTGGGCACCACGACGCGTCAGGCCGAGAGCACGCCAAAGCTCATCGACCGATTCTTCCTCGCTGCGTTCCACTCCATCAGAGGCAACCCACTGCGCGATCTCATCGAGTTGATCATCACTGTAGGCAGCAGGGGAAGCCCACGAGCAATCGCAGGACGCTCGCCGCGCGCACTCTCGGCCTCGATATCGCTTGCAAGAAGGTCACCCTCCCACCCTGAGTGTCTTCAACCCACTCATCGCGACGCTGACGTGCCTCGCCAGCATGGTCATCTGCTGCGTCTTCTTCAGAAATAGTCGCAAGATCAGCGTCCTCAGAAGCATTCGCACCGAACTCAGCATCTGGATTCTCAGGAAGCTCCATCACGGGAACAGCGGGACCGTTGATCTCGTCGACGGCATCCAAAAGCCAGCTGGACAATCCGATCTGTTTCCTTCGCTGGATCGATGAACACCGCCATCGACAAGAGCAATGTGGACCTTCAACCCTGTGCTTCAAGCATCGCGGGCCACAGGCGATCACGCACACGCAGCGAGGGCTGCGCAACGTATTCGTCATCATCGGTGAGCACTGCAAGGAGCAGACGCCCGGCACCTCAGGATGCCCGATCGCCAGCGGAATCCGCAATCCACCAGGAATCCCGATGTTTGCCACGACTTCAAGACCGAGGCCGTAGAGTCGATCCGCAAAGATCAATGAGCAGTCGATCGGGCTCAATATCCAGGGTCGGCCACGAATCGATACCAACCCCGGATTGGCCTCAGGGCAATCTCAAGGAGATCGACGAGCATCAGCGCACCCACGCTGGGACAGGCGGGACGTATCGATTTCTTCGGGGCGAATCGAGGACACGACGGTGAGGGTCTCCGCGCACAGAACGCAAGACGATCGGCCATCGCGCCCCGCTCCCGCGGGGAAGAAAAAGACGCCAAAGTGGTGGATCACGCGACCGTGCGGGGTCTTCGCAAAACCGACAGCGATGATGATGTGGTCGCGGCCCGAGGCCTCGTGCGCCATCGGGGTCGACAACCACGAAAGGCTCCACGCGCGCGGGATCGAAGAACGAGGCCAAGCCGGGTTCTGCGCCAATCGTCCGCATGAGCTGGCTGCGGATCCTCTCCGCGTGCTGCGAATTCAGGGCGACCACTGCGAGGGAACGCTCAGGGAGTAGTCGTCGCATGTTCGAGAACAGCTTCAACGACGGCATCCACTTCCACCGCGGTCGATTCAACAGCCTCACTACCGGGGGTCGGCATGACCCGTCCCTCGGTCCAAATCGCTGTTGCGGAGCACTGGCGGAAGTCCACGGAACCGGAACACCCGTGTGATCAACGCGGTAACGCGCAAGCGAAGCGCCATCTGGTCGTTCAAACGAGGTCGGGCGTACTTCCATGCGCAGGTGCGGAAGAACCTCAGGAAAGAGCCGCAACCAGAATCATCGACGTGTTCTTGGGCAAGATCAGCGAAAAGAACGACCTGAGAAGCACGCGAAATGATCGGAACAAGCTCCGCCAAAGGCAGTGCATCAACGTCATCAAGATGACAGCATCGACCTGATGATTCTCCGGCAAGATCTGCGGGACAAGAGTCAGGAACCGTCAAGACCGCGGGAATCAAGTCCCACGCCAAGGAACTGCGCATACAACGAGGTCAGCGCATGCTGGTCATTGACAGCTAATTCAAGCGCGCTCAAAGCCTGAGGATCGTTCGCAACGGCTTTGGGTTCGGCCTCGGCGAGCGCGAAATCACTGCGGAACCAGAGGCGACCTGCTGACGATCCAGTTCGCGCCCTTCAGTCAAAGCCTGCTCAAGGACCGCAGGATCAAAGCCACCCAAAACGAGAGTCCGTCGCCAGCATAAGACCAAGGATGGAAGCCCACCACGCAAGATCGAGTTCGGCGTCCAGCTGGTCGTCATCAACGTGACGGCCACGAAGATCGCGTGTCAAAGGCTCCAGCCCCAACTCGGCCAGTTCTTTCAAGACCGCGACGCGACGCGGCATTCTAGCCGCCCTCGGGATCGGCGCTCAGACGTTCACAAAAGCTTTGCCAAATCAACGATTGGCATCATTTCAGAGATCGCCACGAGCGGTAACGAACATAGGGGTTCAGGTGCCTGGGTCTTCGGCAACCTCGTGAGTGAGGGCAGCGGCCTGAGCCAAGTTCGATGGCAGCTTCGGCCAGCCGTCGCTATCACAGTGCTGACGCCACACATCGCGACGCTCTGAACGGTCAACAGCGCACGATGCAAGTCCTCAACATGGCTTCCCGGACGCAGCATATCCTGCGCCTGCTTGACCAAGCGGACGCGCTGTGCGCGGGGCATGGAAAATACCGTGCTCTTGACGCCACTTCTTCGAGGGCCGTCGCAATGACCATGTCGGCAGCGGAACGCTCAAAAGACCCGCGGTTGGAAAACGTCAAGAACCTCACGAACCCCTCGAACACTAGCAAGTTGGTCGTACCACTGACGCATATGACCGCCGAAGAAATCCCCGTCTCTCCAGCGACCAGAGGCAATCAGCACACGAAGCTCAGGCAAAGTTTCCTTCGCAAGGCGATTCACGCGCTCAAGGACGTCGGGAACCTGCTCCTGGGAACGATGACGATTCCTTCCACGGCCCCACCTGGGCATTGCGCGAGAACACTCCCAAGGACGAGGCCTCGTGGAGAGTTCGCGGGCACGCGCAGCTGGTCGGAAGCGATCTCAATGAGGATCTCTTCGCTCAAACGCACGAGTACGCGGCGCTGGCTTGGTCGCCGTCAGGGTCGGTGAGAACCTGGAGGGCATCAGATGCGCTGACCCCAAACTGCTTGAAGGGGCGATGCAGGGTAGGGTCGTGTGGGACGAAAGTGTCTGGCGAACGCTTCGCAAACGAGCGCGCATCTTTGCGACCTCAGCGCTGTCCTCAACCGAAGTCAGATCTTGCGAGGCATGAATGAGCTGAAGACCCAGCGTCGCATCAGAGGCGTTAGAACCGTCGATACGAACCGCGGCCTCGTCACACCCAAGTCGCGAAGGCGACCGTGCACAACCAAGGTCCGCGAAGGCGATCCTGCAATATGGACCACCGTGCGGCCATTCGCGGCGCTATCGGCAATAATCGCCGCGATCAGAAGCATCATCTGCCCCTCGAGGGGCGCATCAACGATGAAGGATGACCATCCGCGACGGCCTCGACTACGTCTTGCTGCTTCGGCGTCGGGTCACCGGCACCGCGTTCCTCATCGGGTCACGGTCACTGGGGTTCGATTCGGGAAGAGGCCCAGATGGCACTACGCGCAGCCGCATCCCCCGCCAGAGCGGATATCACGATTCTTCATCAAGTAGCGGGACGATCGAGTTCGCGAAGCAGAAGTGCGGCCGGGTGCTCAAAAATGCCGATGGTCAGTTCTTCGCGTACATCAAAGTTGTCAAGCACCGAGGACTGCTTGACGCGCGTGGTCCAAGACAACCGAGGCCGAAAAACCGTGTGTCTGGTGGACGGTGTGCGACCTCGTCCATGTCGATATGGACGTTCTTTTCCGCGAGTGCGTCTTCGAATGCGGCCGACAGTTCCATCCCGTGACGCAAAGGTATGACGACATCGTCGCCTTCAAGACTCAGGGCGCAGGGGACGCAAGAAAACCGGTGCGCTGGTGCGGGCTCGTCTTCCCCACTGTGCGTGTCCGATCGCGATGTGGACGGGAGCGACGCCGTGGCGCATCGCCATTTCATGGGCGAAGGAAACCAGGAACGCGCGCGCTCCAAAGGCGCGTTTGTGCGCAACGCTTTCTCGGATGAGGGCTGGAGAGTTTCGTGGGCCGCCCCGCATACAGTTGAGCCAGGCCGCCGGGATGCGCCTCAGAATACGGTCAAGCGCGGGAAGAGTGTTTCCGCCTTCTTCGAGTAATTTGGCGCAATTGCGCACGCCATTCCTGGACAACATGGTCGCTGGGTGCACTCGGCATCTCGGAAGAGGACTGTGCCTGCTCCGCGGGGAATCTTGTGTCGATCGAGAAAAGATTTACGGCCACAAAACCACCGTAATAGAAAAGGCTGGGCTCACCAGGGACAAAGCGCCGTAAGGGAACATTTCCCAGCACTGGGCCGCCCGGTCCCAAGAGTCGGTGCTGTAAAGCTATCCCCATGAGCACTGTCTGCAGCTGATTTTGCGTCCAAATTGGCTCCCACTGGTGGAGCTGGGCGAACGAGCTGGAATCCCTCAGCGAGCACCTGCGCCTACGGTTTTGACGCTTGCAAGGTTGATCTCGAGGCACTCGATGTCTCTGCCCCTCAGCGTGCCCCTGATGTCGTCGTCACTGCTACCTCCCCGACTCCCTATGGCGAGGGCAAGACGACAACCGCAATCGAGCGGTTCAGGGCCTAGCCCTGGAGGGTGCCTCCGCGACCCTGACTATTCGCCAGCCCTCAATGGGCCCGACTTTCGGCGTCAAGGAGGAGCTGCGGGCAGCAGTAAAAGCCAGGTATTGCCATTCGAAGATGAATCTGCACCCTGACCGGAGACTTCCACGCAATCACCGCGGCACACAATCTCCTGTCCGCAATGATCGACAATCACCTCCACCAAGGAAACAGAGCTGCACCTCAGGAGCGTTCGATCACGTGGCCTCGCGTCCCTGATGTTAATGATCGCTCTCTGCGCCACGTTGTAACCGGCCTGGGCGGGGCAATCGACGGAGTGACTCGCCAAGCTTCTTTCGATATCACTGCAGCCAGCGAAGTCATGGTCATCATGTCCCTGGCGACCTCTTACCAGTGACCTGCGTGAGCGCCTTGGCCGCATCGTTATCGGTCAAAACGAGGCCGGAGAATACGTGACCGCAGAGGACCTCAAGGCCGCGGGAGCGATGGCAGCGCTTTGCGTGATGCGCTCAGCCCGAATCTTTTGCGCACCACCGAGGAAGCCCCGTTTTGGTGCACACCGGTCCCTTTGGAAATATTGCGACGGGCTGTTCCTCGGTGATCGCTGATCTTCTTGCCGGCCAGCACAGCGACTTCGTTGTGACAGAAGCGGGATTCGGCGCGATATGCGCCGAACGTTTCTTCAACATCAAGTGCCCACTCGGTGGCTTGCGCCCCGAGTGCGCGGTCATCGTCACGACGGTTCGCGCGCTCAAATCCACTCGGGTCACTACAAGCTTGCGGGAAAGGCTCTTCCCGAGGCAATGCTGGAAGAAAATGTTGAGGAAGTACGCGTGGGAAGCGCAAACCTTCTCAAGCACATCGAAATCGTTCGCGGTTTTGGCCTCAACCCCGTGGTTGCCATCAATGTCTTCCCCACCGATCACGAGGCCGGAGTTGGCTGAAATCGAGGGCGATCTGCGCCGAGGCCGGGGTGCGCGTGGCGCGTTCCTTGGGCGTCGTCGAAGGCGGGGAGGGCGCCCGTGCCTTGGCACGCGAAGTCAAGCAGCCTGTGAAGATCTGACCCTTCCGCAGTCCACCCCTCTACGCAGATGAGGATTCGCTTAAAAGAAAGATCGCAAAGGTTGCCGCGATGTACGGCGCGGCAGGTGTTGATACACCCCAGCGGCAGCCAAGCGCCTCAAGGAATATCAAGGGCTGGCTATGGGGAACTTGAGGTCGTCGTTGCTAAGACTCCAATGTCGCTCGCGCCGATCCTCAAGCAAAGGGCGCTCCTACCGGGTGGACGCTTCAATCCGTGAAGTCCGTCTTGCAGCGGGTGCAGGTTACGTCTACGCGATCTCGGGAACCTTGTCGACCATGCAGGGACTGTCTGCTCACCCCGCAGCAGCGTATCGAACTGACCGCTGATGGTGAAATCACCGGGGTGAAGTAAGCCTAAAACAGCTGATCAGAGGCTCCTGTCGATCACTGCTTCATGCGAGTCGACAGGGAGCCTTCTTCGATTGACTCGGGCGGTACTAAGATGACCAGAGGGCATCCCGAACAGTGAAGCATCACCTCGGGAGCCTTATTCCCGTGACGCCCAACCCGGAAGCACACAGCGACTGAGCACTGGCTGCTTGGCCTCGGCGCTGCATATCTTCGACGACCACGGTCGCAAAAGCGAGCGATACTTTCGCACGCTGAGCGGCGGCCTCGAGTGCAGCCCCGTGCCAGCGCCTCTTTGAGACGACTGGACTGGGGAGACAAATGACGCGAGTCACGGGATCAGGCGCCCGATCTGGAAGACGGCAGACGGCAAGGACCCACGCACTGACGAGTTGGACGCCAACCGCCGCTGCTGTGAGTTTGCCGCCAATCTGGCGGACCTGTTCAGCTACCGTCGCCATACACGGGGTGTAGGTGAGGACGAAGACCAAGAAGGCGTAAGCAGCAACCGGTGCCGCATCTCCCGCGGACTTTTCGAAAGATTCAGTGACCAGAGTGGGAAGCGGACCCAAGTCATCGCCACCGTCTTCAGCGTCACCGCCCTCTGTTTCGGGATCCATATTGTAGGAGTGACGATCGACGAAATCACCGTTTCCTTCCGCAGCGAAGCCAGTCATAAGAGCACCGGTCATGTGCCATTCACCAAAACCAGCGGGCTTGAACACGGGTTCAAGCACCTGGGCAGTGCGACCGTAGAGAGATCTTCCATGGGGAGTTCGGAATCAGCGAAAGAGTAGTTCCCCAGCAGGGGATTGCACTCGCAAACCACGCGACGAGGTCATCGCCAAGATGATCTTGCCGGCACCCTTCACGAGGCCCACGCACGCAGCCACGTGGTCCGCAAAAATCACGAAAACGCGCGGAACCTGGTGCGCGGGAAGCACCAGGAACAGCGGAGATGTCGTGGTCTTCTTCGTGAAGAAGGGCTTGGAACAAAGCGCACCCAAGATCACCATGATGAGCGAGCACATAGGCGAGAAGATCACTGTTCCAGCGTTATCGGGGAAGAAGATCCTGGCGATCATCAGGTAGATGGTGAGTCGCGCTGCACACGAGGTGTAGGGCGTAATGATGGTCGTGACAATTCGCTGGGCGGTGTTGGGAAGCGTACGTGCCGCCAGTGACGGCAGATTGCAGCCAAATCCCATGATGAGCGGCAAGATCACGCGGCCATCTGGGCCGATCGCACGCATGACGCGGTCACCAAGGAAGGCGGCGCGTGCCATGTAACCGGAGTCTTCAGGATGGAAATCATCAAGAAGATGATGAACATCAGGGGAATGAAGGAAGAAACCACACCCAAACCGGTGCATAGACCACCAATGAGGAAGCTGTGAAGCCAACCGTCTTGAAGTCCACCGAGCGTGAGGGGTAGGTAATTCCATTCGCTGAGAGGGGAAGCCTTCATCCGTTGAGGAGAAGATGTGGTCGAAGAAGTCCTGGACCGGGCTAACCCATTCGCCTGCGACTTTGAAGAGGAACCACATGAGGGCGAAGAAGATCGGGATGCCGATCCACGGGTTGAGCAAGACGCGGTCGATTTTTGTCCGAGGTGGACGGGGTCGGGTCTCCTGGGGCTCACCGACGACTGCTGTCTCAACCTTGTCAGCAGGCAAAGAGCTCATCCGCTTGGGTGAGTCCACCGCATCCACGAGGTGCAGCTTCCATCTGCACGCGTTGACGGGCAAAGCCCTTCGGACGTGCCGGATGAGCCAGGAATTGCGGATCACGCCCTCGATGAGATCAGGTTATCCAAGTGGCGCGGGTCTACGGCCAGAACGAGGATTCCCAATTCCTCTGCGAGTTTGTCAGCGGGTACTTCTGGCCGTCCTTTTCAGAGACATCAACCATGGTTGCAATTGCAACAACAGGGTGCCCTGCTTGAGCGACCTGACCCTAGCAGGTACAGCGAGACGCGTCATTGCGCTTGCGTCAAGCAGAACAACGGCACGATCGACCTTGCGTCCGGTCCGAGGATCGAGTGAAGGACCCGGGTGCGCCGCTGAAGTATCGCTGACGACCTGCTCGTCGGTGAGGAAGCAATCAAGGGTACGTTCCGGGAAGGTCAATGAGGTTGGCGCCAAGTGCCTTTCAGACGCCACGCTCATTTCAACGGTGGTGCCGGGGGCGTTGACAACGTGCTGGCGTGCACCGGTAATTGCATTGAAAAGAGTCGATTTTCCAACGTTCGGATTTCCGACCAGGACAATGGTCGTTTCCCCGCCGCTAGAACTCGGCGTGTCGAGTACCGCGACCTCGGCTGCGGGTGAGCAGTGTGGGCAGCTCATGCGATTTCCTCCACTTCGATCGCTCGGGCGCTGCGACGATCAACTGCGACGCGCGCGCCAGCAATATTGACGACGAGGCCACCGAAAAGCAGCCTTGTTGACGATGAAGAATTCGCTTCCGGGGCGAACTCCAAGTTCATACAGGGCGGAGTCGGTGTTCTGAAGGAATGTCCATATTTCCCAGACGCGCCCGAGTCCGCAAAGGAAATTGTGATAGTTGCATATAGCAAGGTTAGGCAAGCATTACCCACACAAGTAACACCTTTGTCCCTCAAGCAAAAATTGCGCGCTTATTGCGCGACTAACTTCAGCACAATCGTCAATGTGTCCCAAAAGAGCACTTTTAGTCTTCTGACAACTCCCAGCTAGTATTGACTCAAGGTCGCATACACGCCCTGATCTTTTTCATCGACGGTTAGGGAACGATACGGCCATGAGCAGTATTCAAAAGTCAAAGATATCCTGAAACGCACCTCAAGCATGCCCTGGGGACCAACCCGAAGCGCTGAAGTTGCACAGGCTGCCGTTCTGGCAGATGCCCTCGAACGAAGAAGCCTTGCAGCTCGAGGTCTATCTTGAACTTGCGCTGTGCTACCAGCAGGGGAAACGAGAGTGGAAAGCACTCGCACCTCCGCCTGGTGCTTGACAAGATTCGAAGAAAACCCCGCAGCTTTCGACGCTGACCAAGTCCATGACCTCGCATGGCTCTACAAGAACGCCGTCACCGCTGCCAGCCGAAATCCCGCAGTTTCGCGCGAGCGAGGCTCTTGAGCTTTCCCGCAGGCCTCGGGACGTTTCTTCCAAGATCAGGGTTTTCTCTGCATTCTGTGCACGGAAGCCGCTACCCTGGCACTGGGCATGGGCGATCCGGAAAAAGCACACGAGAGCTCGTTCAATGGCGCGCCACCCGCGTGATTCCGTCTCCGATTGCGCGCTGTGCGATCCCGAACGCCAGATTACCGAGGCCACGGTTACGAAGGATTGGGGCGTGCAGTTGCCACTGCGGTTTCCTTTGCTTGACACCACTGAAGGCTGTGGAATCAGCCTGCGGGAATCCAGCTGCTTCGATGATTCCCTCCTCATGTCCGGGCGCCCTGCCGCCGCGTGGGAATCACACGTGCGTTCCTATCGTCATCACCGACGTTCCGCCAGATACATGGACATCTTGGGAACGCACATGGGTTTCTCGTGCGTTCGGGACGCTGGCAGCGTGCCCGCGAGATCTTGCGCGATTCATTGCTTTTGACCTCGCAGGCCGAGCTGCGCACGTTTGTTGATTACCTCAGAGGGCGGCTTTGGCTGCTCGCGAAGCCAGCGATCGCGACCGCGGACAAGAATCCTTCCGTGCGCTGTGCACAGGCCAGTCTCAGTGGTGCGAGGGCCCGCCTCGTGCAAATACTCCCTATCCGAGGGTCGCCGAAAAGCTCGCTGATTGGCTCTGGCGGTCGCCAGCTTTCTGACACGCTAACGGGAATGATTTCTTCACCGCCAGCGCGAAAGACGTTCTTGATGCGCATACTTTCGATGATGAGGCGGAAGAACTCGCGACGAAGACCTGGACCTTCGAAAGTGCCGGGGAACGAGAGGCTCTTCCGAAGAATTTCGACGAGCGATGTTGATAAACCCAGAAGTACGCAACCCATCTCATTCGTCAAGACAAGGTTCGCACCACCGACGATACGGATCCCTATCCACCCGTTGATTTCACGCCTTTCCCTGTTCCAGCAACAGTGCAAGAAGGCTACGATCGTTTCCTGAAGCGCTGCGGAATAACTGGTTTCGATGTCGAGCGCCAGTTCATTATTGACCGCGTCATCTGCATGGATGAGTCGGTGATGGACATCCAGTACGCAGATGAGGGATGCGATATTCTTCAGCCAGTTCGCCTGCGCTGCTGTGATCATGCGTCGCGGGTACGACAATGCAAAGAAAATCGTCTCTCGGGTATCAGAGATCATTTCACAGCTTCCCGATGATCCCGACATTGTTTCCCCAGTTTCTTCTCCAAGCTCATGGGAAAGAACGCGTCTCTTGGACGCAAGCAACTTTATGAGAGCCTGCTTGCAATCAGACGCTCCTACATCGAGGTCGATTACTACTACATTCCTGTCAACCAGCGGTCCCCGGACGACATCAGACGACGCGCCGTCGAGGCTGCCCGCACGCATCGGCTCCTTATTTCAGCAGTAGTTAACCAGCTGAATAGAGGTGCTGGTCGAGGCCGCGATCTTGACATCATCAGTTCATCGATCGCAACCGCAGCATGACGATGTGCAGTAGCTACGGGAGTACGAGCGAAGCAGCCGGTTACGATCTGCATGAAAAGCCTCGAACGCGCTTTCAGCCGCCGCGTCTTCTCCTGACCGCGTCACCATCAATGTGCTCCTCGAACGGGCACAGATGGAGCGCGAGCGAGATGAGTACATGAAGGCATGTCAATAGCCGATAAGGCCATGTCAGGGTGAGCCCAATGTGACCCCTACACGGCCATCATCGGTCGCGCGATCATTTGCGCGGTCTATCTCCGCAGGGCAATATGACGAGACACTTGCGCAGGGACGACGATTGAGCGAGATTGTTCATTCTTTCCCAACCCGGGTGTATATCCCTCTTGCTGGCCCCATGATTCGCCAATGCCCTTGTTCACTGGCGACCGCATCTCAGAGGCTGTCGAAATCTTTGAAGAAGCCATGGGCGCCCTCGAAGATACGCCTTATTTCCGGGCGCGACAGGGGAGAGTTGGCTCCGTCATTAGCACAGATTCATTGGCGCTCGAACGAATTCCAAGACGCCTACGATCTAGCAGTCACAGAGGCACGATCGCGCGCGAGCGCGACTATCCTCTGTTCGCATTGAGCCTGACTGAAACAGCATTCCTGCGGCCCGAAATGGATGACCGTTTGGCGAAAGCCACTGCCACACATATGGCCGCAGAGATCTGCCATGACTTGGAAGATGTCGACGAGTGCCGCTGGCTCGCCAAGAAGCTGCCGTGATCGTTGGAACGCCTGGACGCGTCAGCGAGGAGGATGAAAGACGCGCAAACCAGGTTTTGGATCGCGCACGAGAGCTCATTGCACCAGCTCCCGGCGAGAAATCCGCTCGTCGACTGAGGGTTCTCAGGGCGGATGTGAACTACACGCAAGGGTGGGTCACCTTGAACTGCGGCGATCCAGTTGGCGCTATCGAACACTTGCGATTGGCTCTTGACGAATACCGAGAACTCGGAGAATACGACGGTTTTGGGTACCCCATGCGCCAGTAGCTCGAGTGCTATCTCATCAATGAACTTTGACGGATTGCGCGGGAGTGCTCGCAGAAACCACCGAAGTCAACAAGCTATGCGACGATCAAAGGAACAGGCTTCGCGCTTGATCCGCACTATTCAAGAAATGATCGATGCCGAAGAACCTCGCGAGGAGTTCAGAAGGCTAAGAAACGGAGAACGCAATGACGGGGGACCCAGTACTTCAGGTACTGGCCCCGTGTCCGCATCGTGCAAGCGTGGTACAGATGTATCAAAACACACTAGACTGATGTGGCTGGCACTGTACGTTGAGGAAGACCATGAACAAAGCGAGCCCGCGGGTACGTTATTACTATTTTTGCCTCGATCGCATGGGGCTTCTCAGGGGTCTGTAGCGAGTTCCTCATGAAGGAGTACCAGGCCGATCCTATTGGCTCACAGCCATTCGCATGCTCCTTGCTGCACCAACGACGATGGTCTTTCTCCTGATCAAAGACCGTGGAATCTCTGAGCTCCACAAGAAGCTGCTCCACAACCGCAGGAGCTACCTTCCCATGGTTATCTATTCCGTCTTCGGGCTTGCAGCCAGCCAGCTGACCTACGTGGTAGCCATCGGCTATTCCAATGCGGGAACGGCGACAGTCATTGAGTTCCTCGGCCCTATCCTCATCGTTCTCTTCGTCTGCATCACTGCGCGCAGACTCCCCAAATACCGAACTTTTTGCAATTATCTTTGCCCTCTTCGGCACTTTCATCTTGGCAACGCACGGCAAAATCGATTCCTTGGTGATCTCTACCCAAGCCCTGAATTGGGGCCTCGCAAGCGCAATCGGCTTCGCCTTGTACACCCTTATTCCCGTCAAACTCATTCGCCGTTACGGGAGCGAATTAGTCGTTGCTTACAGATTCATCATCGGCGGCATCATCTTGGGGCTCATCGTGCGGGTATGGAATTACTCCATCACCTGGGACTTCATGTCGATCCTTGCCATGACCGGATTGGTCATCATCGGGACAACCTTCGCCTTCAGCTTGTTCCTGCAAGGAGTCGGCGATATCGGTCCGGTGCGTGCAAGCCTGATCTCCTGCCTTCAACCAATCTCGGCAGCTTTCTTCTCTTTCCTCCTTGTCGGCACGCACTTCACGCTGCTCGACATTTCAGAATGGCCCTCATTCTTGCGGGCGTTATTATTGTCAGTCTCAAAGACCTTATATCTTTTGAAGAGGTCAAGTAACCACGAGCGCAAGCGCTTCGCCAGCGTTCCGGTCGTCAATAAGAAGGGACAGGGATGTCAACTTTCCAAGTGGACCTGAGAGGAATGGTCGATCTTCTCTCTCGCAATCTGTACTCCGGCCCACGCGTCTACATCCGCGAACTTCTCCAAAACGGCCTCGACGCCATCGAGGCACGCAGCGCACTCGACCCCGACTGTCCGCGCCGCGTCACTATCACCATCGAAGGGCGCACCCTCAGTGCCGCGACAGCAGGGATTGGCCTCACCGAAGAAGAAGCCGCCGGCTTGCTCTCCACGATCGGCGCTTCCTCCAAGCGCGACGAACTTGGGATGGCTCTGCAGTGACTTCCTCGGTCAATTCGGCATCGGCATGCTCTCCTGCTTCATGATCTCCGATTCGATCACCGTCTACTCGCGCTCAGCGAAGTCTGCCAACTCCCCCACCGTCATTTGGCAAGGAAAGACGGAGGGCACCTACACGACTCAACCGCTCGGCCCCGGCGATCCCCATAATTTGGGTGAACCCGGAACCGAGGTCGTCTTGGAGGCTCATCCGGGGGAGCCATGGATTGACCCCGATACAGTCCGCGCGCTCGTCGACGAATTCGCCTCGCTTCTTCCGATTTCCATCGAAGTCCGCTCCGACTCGGCCGCAACTTTCCACGGCAATGAAACGCCCGTGTGGGAACTCGAGCCTGCCGCACAGCAGCAGTGGTGCGACGAGCACTTGGGCTCAGCAGGGGATGGACATCATTCCGATCGATGTCCCCGCAGCAGGAGTGAAGGGCATCGCGATCGTTTCCCCAGCGTCCCAACGCACTTTCTTCCGATCACCACGGTCTACGCGAAGAGGATGTTGGTCTCACGCGCATGCGAAGGGATCGTCCCTCAGTGGGCGTATTTCGTTCGCTTTATTGGTAATCTGAACTACCTGCGCCTGACAGCCTCGCGCGAACAGCTGCAGCGATGACGAACTTTTGGAAAACACTCGCCAAGCAATTGGTTCGTCAATTCGTCAGTGGCTTGAAGATATGGCGGAGCACTCCCCCAGTCGTTTCAATGACTTTATTTCGATCCACGCGATGGGACTGCGCGCGGTCGCTGTTCGCGACCCTACATGCTTGACCTCACCGCGCGCTACGTTCCCTCGAGAGCACCGTGGGATCGTTCCCGCTCCTCGATCTGCTGGCTTCGCACGAGTCGATTCGTTACACGCGCACGGTCGACCAGTATCGCGCCTTAGCAGACGTCGCAGCATCGCAATCGATGGTCCTTGTCAACGCGGGATACGCCTACGACGAAGAACTCATCAACGCGCTGCTCACCGATCCGCGCTATTCTTCGATCGCCCAGAAGATTCGCTTGGTCGATCCCTCTGAGCTTCTTGACGCTTTCGAAGAATGCACTTTGTCCGAGCAAGCCGAGGCCATGGACCTCATGCTCATTGCCGCCCAGGCGATCGACCCATCGGATTGCGAAGTTGTCCTTCGCCGCTTCACTCCTCTGACTCTTCCCGCGCTCTACCGCCAGACCCAGATTTCGCAGGACGCCACGTCCAGCGCAAATTCTCAGCACGAGCCTCGAAGATGTGGGCGGGGATCATGAGGGGTCAACGATCCTTTCGCGAATTCGAAGCCACCCCGTTTGGTACTGAACCGTTCAAATTCGCTCGATCACGCGACTGATCCACGCAAGCAGTGTCCCGCAGACGGCCCTCGAATGTTCTGCGTGGACTCTACGTCCAGAGCCTCTTGGCGGGACGCCAAACTTTGGGACCCAAGGAACGCGCGTGGGCTGCGCAGCTCCTCGGTTCGCTCCTTGATTCCGCACTCGACGACACCTCCAACTGATCGGCCCATTCTCTTCAAAGGACCCTCCAGCCATGCCAAACGCACAAGAAGTCTCGCGATCTCCCTCGAGTACGCCTCACAGCTCCCCTGGGCTCCCTCTCGAAGCGCGCAGATCGCGCAAGCAGCGATGTGGGCAGACGCCCTCGAAGGTGAGACCGATCTCGAAGATCGATGCTTACCTCGAACTCACCATGTCCTATCAGCAGGGAAATGAAGAGTGGAAGGCTTTGGCCCCTCTGTCAACCCTCCTGAACATGTTCGAGAAGAATCCGGCAGATTTTGATGCCGAGCAGATCGAAGAGCTCGCTTGGCTCTGCAAGGGAACGGTCTCCGCAGCAGGACGCAACCCCGCTGTTTCCCGCGAGCAGCTCGAGGAACTGACGACCGGTTTGGCGCAATTTGTTTCCTGAACAGGGCTTTTCCATGCACGTCGTCCACGGGGTGCGCGTCATGCTCGCACTGCGCAAGGGTGACCTTGATGAGGCCCGGGAGGCGCTGACCTTGTGGCGCGCAACCCCTCGCGATGAGATCTGCGACTGTGCTGGCTGCGATCCTGAGAAGCAGATTGCCGAGGCCGCGGCCCGCAAGGACTGGGAGCGCGCGGTTGCCACAGCCATGCCACTCTTCGACGAGGAGGGGGCGTGCGCCGCTCAGCCTTACAGTATTCGCGCTCATGCAATGATTCCTCTCCTGATGTCTGGTCGTCCGGACACCGCTTGGGAAGCACACGTACGCTCATACCATCACCATCGCGGCTCTGCTAATGCAATGGATATTCTGGGTACGCACATGGAGTTTCTTGTGCGCTCAGGTAGGTGGCAACGCGCGCTTGATATCTTGCGTGACAGCATCGCTTTGACTTCTCAGGCGGAGAGCGCCTCGCTGCTCATGGATTATCTTCGAGGCGCCGCACTGACCGCGCGCGAGGCCGCTAAGCGCGGTAAGGAGAGGAACCCTGGGAGCGCTGTGCACGGGCACTCCCAGTGGTGCGAGTCCACGGCTTGACGCCAATGCGCCTCTGTCTGGGGTCGCCGATCGACTGAGCGGGTGGGCTTTCAGACGTGGCTGCGCTCTTCGATAAGCGCAATGGAAATGACTACCGCACTGTGCTGACTCGTGAAATTATTGAGGCTGGTCCCGTCTGACGACGAGGCCGAAAAAGCGTGCGAATAGCGAGTGGCGCTTTGAGCTCGTGGGCGAACGCGAGAGTATGCCGAGCCGATTTCGACGGTTGAAGGACAAGAGGCCCGCCCGATTCTCCCTCGCGCTCTTCCCGCGGCAAGAGTGAAACGATTGATGAGACGGACCCCTATCCGGCCGTTGATTACAGCGTTCCGAAAAGCTCCGACTTCGATGCGCGAAGCTTTTGATCGCTATATCGCAATTGGCGATGCCATTGGTTTCAGTGTTGAAAGCAATGTTCTAACCGACTGGGCCTTAGCTTCATCCGAAAACATCGCGGACCTGGACTTCGATACCAGCAGTCCTGAAGAGGCTCTGCTCTTTGCTAACTTCGCAAAGACGCTCATGACATTGGGCAAACAATACAGCGCTTTCGAAGGTATCTATGCGCGAGTCGCACCGGTCATCGCCTCGATGAGCGACGATGCCTGTAGCTATCCCCGGTTTCTTTTGCAAAGGTTTTTCGGGCGAGCTAGCACCATGATGAGCCGCAGGATTGTTTTAGCTCTGCAGCCTGAGCTCCTCAAGCATTCCTGCGAGTTCAGTCGTTTGTCGTGGCAAGGTGAAGAAGTCTCTGCCGATTTCCGCGCAAGCGTACGTGAATTCCTTGATCGCTTCACGAGTCAGATTGCCCAAATGGTGCCGACGATCAACCGCGGAAAGATCAGCGCATTCGATCTGTCCACCATCGAGGATAGCCTGTCGACCTGCGGCGAAAACTATCTCGAATGTGGCGATATTGAGAAGGCAATGCATAGCCTTGATATCTTCGAATCCCTGAAGCCGGCTTGCCTGCGCAGCGGTACCAAGCCAGAAGCCTTCAAGCGCACAATCCTTTTGGAACGCGCCGAACTCTGCTCTTGAGGCACAGGATTTTCGACGCGCAGCCCAGACAGCTGACCAGTCCTACGCTCGACGACGCAGGACCCTCACACGGCTTTCTTCGCGCGCTTGATCATTTGTGTCGCAAGTCTGAAGGCCGGTGAATCAGCCGAGGCAGCTTCCCCAGGCAACGCGAATGAACGAGATCATTTCGCGTACACCTCTGCGTTCTCTTGGACTGGCCTCAACCAAGTTCATCACGGATGCTTTTGTCGCGGTGAGGGCGACGCGAGGAAGCGATCGAAATCGCCCTGAGCAGGCGATTCTGTCCTGCACGGGATCTTGGTTTGGCAAAACGATAGCCGCCTTGTTGCGTACAGCGCTGGCAGAGTATTACCCTGAACATTGACAACGATCAGGAAGCCTTTGATACGGCAACAGCGGCAATTCCGGGACTGATCGAATGCGGTTGCTTCCGACCGCCTCTCGTGCAGGCGAAATTGCGAATAAGGCAGCAGAGGAACTGGGCGATCGTTCGCTTCGTCTAACGGCCATCACGAACGCGCTCAAGGTTGCCGAGCGTATGAACGATCATTCTTCCGTCATTGCCTCACGTCGTATGCAGGGCGAATGTCTACCTGACTGTTCCCTCTGGTAGCCCTTCGGATGACGATAAGGATCAGGGCACTGCTGGCAGCAGAAGCTGGCATTTCATGGCTCGGATTCTCATAGCGAAACCATTGATTCCGGAGGAGCTTATTTTCCTCAGGCGGGTATCGAGTACATCCGGGGATGGGTCTACATGAAGCGAAATGAGCCCGGGATCGCCATCCCTGATTTTGAGGCAGTCCCACGAGATGCAAAGAGATTAGGGATAGCCAGAACTACCCCTTCCCACTTGCTGCATTGGCCGACTGTTGACACCCTAACGGTGATACAGATGCACGCGTGACCTGGTCACTGAGCTCAATGAGACTGCGAAGGCTGCACCCAGCGGGAGCAAGCTTCGCGCTCTTGCTCGAGATATTGAGAAGCAGCTCAGCGACCAAGGCGAGGCATAAGGGAAGACTTCAAGGAGTCGGAAAAGCTGATAACCCCAGCTTCTGTTTTCGCCTCACTCCTGTAAACGTTCTTTGCCTCACGCTAACGAATCACTAGGGACTTCTCGTCGCACCTACACTGAGTTTTGTTCGGCGCGAACCGTAGTATTCGCTGATGGTTGATAGCTTGCGGGCGTGCACACTTTAACCAAGGAGCGACTATGAACGTTGCAGAGCAGCTTGTTGCCCAACTCATCGACGCCGGCGTCCACCGCGTCTATGGCATCGTTGGCGACTCACTCAACCCCGTCGTCGATGCAATCCGTAAGTCTGGCGGCAGCAAAAAGGGCGGGATTGACTGGGTTCACGTCCGTCATGAGGAAGCCGCTGCTTTCGCCGCGGCAGCCGAGGCCCAGCTCACCGGCAGCTCGCTGTCTGCGCAGTTCATGCGGCCCGGGAAACCTCCACCTCATTAATGGTCTCTATGACGCCCAACGCTCGGGCGCACCTGTCTTGGCTATCGCCTCGCACATTCCCAGCGTCCAGATCGGCCAGATGTACTTCCAGGAAACCCACCCCGATCGCCTCTTCAACGAGTGCTCGGTCTATAACGAGCTGATTTCAGCGCCGAGCAGGCACCCCGCGTCGTCAACGCCGCGATCCGCCATGCCGTTGAGCTTTCCTGGAGTCTCGGTCATCAGTCTTCCTGGCGATGTCTCTGATCTCAAGAGCAAGCTCGCCTTCACCAAAGTACGTTCCCTCCGCCGTCCCGTGCTCACCCCGAATGAGGAGGATGTCCGCCAGCTCGCAGACGTCTCAACCGTGCAAAGAAGGTTGCCATCTTTGCCGGTGCCGGTATTGAGGGCGCACACGATGAGGTCATCGAACTCGCTGATGTTTTGAAGGCCCCAATCGGCCATACTTTGCGCGGTAAGGATTTTATCCAGTACAACAACCCTTTGATGTCGGTATGACCGGCCTGCTGGGTTATGGTGCCGCTGCTGAAGGCATGAACGATGCCGATGTTCTGATCATGCTGGGTACCGACTTCCCCACGATCAGTTCCTGCCCAATACGTTCACCGTTCAGGTTGAGAACCGTCCCCGAAAAGCTGGGCCGTCGTACCGATGTTTCGCTTCCCATTCACAGTGACGTCAAACCCCTGATCGCAGCGCTCTTGCCATGCTTGACCGCGATCGTTCGGATGCTTTCCTCAAGGCAAAGGTGAAGAAGCACTCGAAGATCATGCACTCCCCGTCGGCGCCTACACGCGCAATGCGGAGCCATGAAGCCGATCCATCCCGAGTATGCGGCACACATCCTCAACGAGGTTGCTGCTAAAAGGATGCAGTCTTCACTGCCGACACCGGTATGTGTAACGTGTGGACTGCGCGTTACATCGATCCCCTTGGGAGCCGTCGCCTGATTGGTTCTTTGCTCCACGGTTCGATGGCGAATGCTCTCCCAATGGCTATTGGCGCCCAGGTCGCATACCGAATCGCTCAGGTCGTTTCGGTCTCGGGTGACGGTGGCCTCGCAATGCTCTTGGGCGAGTGGTCACCGCGCGCATGCATGATTTGCCCATCAAGGTTGTCGTATTCAATAACTCGACGTTAGGGCATGGTCAAGCTGGAGATGCTGGTCAACGGCCTTCCCGATTACGGCACCGATGTCCACGACGTCAACTACGCTGATGTTGCTTCTGCGGTCGGCTTCCACGGCGAGCGCGTCACGGAGCCGACGCGTCTGCGCGCGGCTCTCGAGGAAGCCTTCGCTTTTGACGGCCGGCCCTAGTTGAAGTCATGACTGATCCGAATGCGCTCGCTTCCTCCTGAGATCCGTTCGGGCCAGGTGATTGGTTTCGCGACAGCGATGAGCAAGATCGTCTTGAACCGCGGCGCTGGCGAGGTCGTTTCAATGGCAACGTCGAATATGCGTAACATTCCGCGCTTGTAAGCATGAGTGAGGGGCGCTTCCTGCATTCCCCTCATAGCGCTCTCTTCTCCTGACGAGGCCGCGGCCGGGTAGCCTGCACTTCTTCGCACATCCCCGCCACGGCCTCGTCAATCAGGACACAGGTCCCACGTTTCTTTTGACACCAACACTCTCACCCTCAAGCATCAGCGATAATTTCTCCGCAATTCAGAAACTATCTCTATATTTATTCCTAAAATTGCCGTTTTCTGCATACGCATGCGAATATGACACTTCGGGCTTATTTTCGTAAATAAATTTTGGTTTTTCCCTTTTATGACGAAGGCGTCCTAAACTGAAAGTGTCACCGTGTCAGAATCGACTAAGGAATCACCATGTCGCACTCATTTATTGCAGTCGCGAATATCGTGAACGGTGTTGATCTAGATACCTTCCCCGCGTGGCTTCGAATCACCCACTTCATCAACTTCATCATGATGGGGTTCCTCATTCGATCCGGCTGGGAAGTTCTAGCATCTCACCCGACTGTACTGGAATAACCACTGCACCCCGGCTCTGAGTGGATCAAATTCACCAAGGACAAGGTTTCTGACCGTCCCCGGCGAGTTCACCGCTCGCGACGATCCAGCGCAGTCTTCACCCGCTGATCTCCCTCCCCGGACGAGGCGAAATTGGACTTGGACGCGCATGGCACGCCCTGGTTACCTCGATCTGGCTGCTCAACGGCTTCATCTATGTTGCACTGCTTTTTGGAACCGGCCAGTGGCGCCGAATCGTCCCCACGTCATGGTCGATTTTCCCCGAGGCCTGGGAAAGCGCCAAGATCTACATGGGCTTGCAGATCCCTTCGATCGAGCACTTCCAGCCCTATGACGCTCTGCAGAGCTCATGTACTTCACAGTCGTCTTCATCGTCGCACCTTTGATGATCGCAACCGGACCGATCATGTCCCCGACCTTCGCAGGACGTTTCCCCCGCTACGTCAAGCTCTTCCACAACCGTCAGACGGCGCGTTCCATTCACTTCCTTGGAATGGCTTTCACTGCGTATTTGTGGTGATTCACGTGGCCCTGGTTTTCGTGGTTCACCCGCGAGTACAACATCGCACATGATGCTGGGCGAAAACTACAACGACATCACTGCAGCGCAATTCGCTCAGCTGTAACGATGCTAATCCTTGGAATTGTTTTGCAATCGTCTCTGTGGATCGGCGCTTCCTACTGGTCATTGGCTGACAAGCGCCGCGCACAGCGCCTGGTCTGGGGAGCTACCCAGCCTATCCGTTCACTTACCCCTCGACAAGATGCATTCTCGTCAGGTCAAGACAGGCACTTTTACCGAAGACGATATTTCGCCTTTCCACTGGGTGAACACTCGTCCCCCGACACGCGAGCAATCGGAAGAATGGGTTGAAATGCGTGAACGCGGCTTCGAGGACTACCGCTTGGAGATTGGCGGCCTGGTCGAGGAAGAGAAGTCCTTCTCGATTGATGAACTCAAGGCACTTGGCCACGTCACCAACATCACCATGCACACCTGCATGCAGGATGGACTGGCATTGCAAAGTGGGAAGGCATCCGTTTGAAGGACGTCTTAGCTTTGGTGAAGCCAACCGAGGGCGCGCTACGTCATGGTTACTTCCTACGGACACGTGGGACACATGTACGACGGCGGTCCGACAACCCCGTACTACGAGTGCCTCGACGCCTCCATGATTGACGATGATGAATGCATCCTGGCATGGGCCATGAACGGTGAGCCCCTGCCCGACGTTTACGGCGGTCCCTGCACGTCTGCGTGCTGATTCCCAACACGGTTACAAGATGGTCAAATGGGTTCACCGCATTGAATGGATTCACGACTACCACGATGTCGGAGACGGTCAAGGCGGTTCCGTGAGGACTCCGGTCTGCAACACTTCGACGCACGCGCATAAAGCGCTGGGGGCCATCCGGCCTATCCACTCCTCTACTCCACACGAAGTCGGCAAAAGACACATGAAATAAGTTGTGTCGTTCCGACTTCGCGTGGAGAGCTAAAGGAATTAAGGCGAGGTCGCACTGCCTCCAAGGCAACGGGCAGTCCCCTGCTACCAGTTACACGAAGTCGACAAAAGACACAGGCTATAATCCATGCTTTTCGTCGACTTCATGTGATTAATTACGAAGGCCGAACGCGACGGTCGCGCTTGAGACTCAAACGCAGGTGGGTCCCATCCAAATGGACGGGACCCACCTGTATATTTCGCGAGACCTATTCCTCGAGAATTCCTCTTTCTCGGAGCTCGGTTACCTCAGAAACTCTGCTACCTCACGCGCTCGAACCTAAGCTCGAGGTCGAGGCAAACGGAACACTCACGCCTGCTGACGTCGACGCATCAAGGCCACACCAAGAGCAAGGCCGAGCACCCAGACCGATCACCGGAGCAGCATTCACACCAGTGTGCGCAAGACTCTTCTTCGGAGGAACCATCGTATCTCACACTCGGCGAGGGAACAGTCGTTGACTCAGAAGGAGAAGGCACAGTCGTGGGAGGAGTAGTCACAGAGGGCGTCGGAGGGGTCGTGCGCAACTGGCTTTCAACATTTCCCCAACCGACGGTTTCGATGGCGACGGTCTTGGTCGCGGTCTGGCCGTTGACGTTTGCGGTGTTATTGAAAACGTTGCCGACCTTCAGGCCCCTCGGGACTCTTCCAGTTCGGTGTAGTACTTGAGCTCGTAGATCGCATCGTCATTCGAGTTCGGGAAAGAAGCAACAAAACCATCAGCAGTTTCGGTCATCGTGAAGGTGCCGCCGTTAATGGAACCACCAACCCATACGAGTTCGCTCGGATGCTGGTGGTAAGGATCGTTCCGATAGGCCGCAGTCGTATTCCACTTGAGCAGGCGCGCCTGCTGGTTCCTCACTCCATCATTGAAAAGTTTGTAGCCCCCATTGGAGGTGTCGAAGGTGTCAGTAATGGAAATAACCGGCGATTGAATCGATTGCGCAGGAATATGGATTTCCACGTAAAGCGTTCGTTATGCCCCTCATGGAGTTGCCACCATATTTCCATGGCTGTTGAGGAACCCAGCTGTACTGATTTGAGATCACGTTGCCATGATCGATCTCGGCTTCGAGGGTCACCAGTGGCCGATTGTAAAGCTAAAGCGATTCGTCGTCGTGGTTGTGGCCATGTCAGCTCGCACGTGGATATCACCCTTAGCGTTGACATGCGTATTCACGTAGCTGGTGAAGACACAGTTTACGGTCTGCCCAGTACCGAACGGCAGGGGAGCATTTCAACGCAACACCGCCACCGTTCTTATCGATCACATCGAAATCGGCATTACGAGTACGTAGTTCCTGCGGAAGCTGGATTGTCAGAGTGTCGCCTTCAGAGACATTCTTTCCGTCGTATCAAAAGTGAGATCCGCTGAAAATTCATCCCAAATCGTATTGGGACCGTTGGGGCTGGATTCGTTTGTCATCGTCACGCCGGTGACAACGTTGTTGATTTCACTGCCGAGGCCGTGGAGACGCCTGGTCAAAAGTAGTCAGTGCGCCCGCACCGACAAGGTGCACATGTAAGGAGCAGTAACGAGCGAAGCACGACTCAGTCCTTCGCGCGCTGCATCGATATTCATGACATTCCGTCTTTCTGGAGGGTGGTCACTTCCGTGACGTAACATCAAGAGGCTAGCACGATATTTTTCCAGTCTGATTTCAGCTTTTCTGCGCAAAAATGCGAATATTCCCAACAAGAAAACCGCGAAGTTTCGACGAAATACCCAAGTTTTTATATTAAAAACACGTAATTTACGTATAAATTTTCTTAGTAAAGTCCCAGTTTCCTGACTACACGTAAAGAATTGGCATCAATGAAGAATCCACACAGCAAAAATTAATCAGTTTTCGCGGAACGCCAACTGACCACACGGGAATATTCACCAACTAACACCCGCTCTGAACTGCAAAACAACACTAATATATGCTGTGTGGCCCCACCTTTTTGGGTGGGGCCACACATTCTCTGCTCTATTTTAGAGGCTCAGATTTTCACGCCTGCTGACGTCGACGCATCAAGGCCACACCAAGAGCAAGGCCAAGAGCACCCAGACCAATGGCTGGAGCAGCGTTCACACCGGTGTGTGCAAGACTCTTCTTCGGAGGAAGCGTCGTGCTCACGCTCGGCGAGGGAACGAGTCGTTGACTCAGAAGGAGAAGGCACAGTCGTGGGAGGAGTAGTCACAGAGGGCGTCGGAGGTTGTCTTCAACTGCCCTCAAGTTCCCCATCCAACAGTCTCGATCGCAATAGTCCGTTCGGTCGATTTCCCGTTAACTACTGCAGTGTTCTTGAAGCTGGTGCCAACGGTTGCAGAACCAGGAATCTTGAGTTCTGTGTAGTACTTCGAGCAAGTAGTAGGCATCGCTATTCGAGTTCGGGAAAGAAGCAACAAAACCATCAGCAGTCTCAGTCAAGGTGAAGGTTCCACCATTGACAGACGCCATAATTTTGACGCTTTGTGCGGGATGTTGATGGTTCACATCCGCCTTGAAATCAGCCAATGAATTCCACTTGTACAAGCGCGTTTGCTGCCAAGCATTAGGGCGCAGGATCGTTAAACAACGTAGCCACCGTAGGAGGTGTCAAAGGTATCGCAGTAATGTTGATGGTATTCGACGTGATATTACGTTCGGGGAGGTAAAGTCTCCCATGTAAAACGAGTCGTTATGGCCATCATGCAGCTGCCAACCGTACTTGTCAGGGATCAACAGGCGCATATCCGGTCGTATTCCTCACAATATTGCCATTAGGCACGGTCGCCGTCAGCGTAACGGTGTGATTAATTGTGAAGCTAAAAGAATCAGAAGTCGATTCGCGAGTCATATCCGCAAGAACATGAATATCGCCCTTCATATTCACATGTCGCTTTGCATAGTCGGTAAAGACACAGCTAAGCGATTGCCCCTCGCCTGCCGGATTGCACAGTGAGCGCAGTTCCACCGCCATTCTTATCATCAACATCAAAGCGGGTGGCGCAGGTACGCAGTTCGCCAGGCAGCTGAATAGTAATCGTATCTCCTTCGGTTTACAGCCTTACCGCCTTATCGAGAGAAATCCATGACGTAGTTATCCCAGACGTAGTTTGGCCCATGCGGATACGAACTATTCGCCATCATCGCGCCAGTAACAACATCAACCTCTACTGCCTGAGCAGCCCAGGTAACGTCGGAGAGAACACAGTGAGAGCTCCCGCTCCCACAAATGCACAGGCAATCGTGCCAGCAACGTCAAACACGCAGCACTGTGTGCACGCGTAGCATCCTTATTCATCACATTCTTGTCTTTCTGGAGGGATGTCGACAAACGTGACTCGACGCCCTCAGGCTAACACGATCACTTCAGCTTCAATTCAGCCTCCATTGCCTAAACAACAATTTTTACCCTCTAAATCAGCGTAATTCCAACGCCTTTCACGAGTCGGCCGAAAAAGCTTCCCGGTACATTCCTGAATATTCTTCAAGAAGTCTCAGTTTCTGACAGATCGTAAGAAATTAATAACGAAGGAAGCCGCATTGCTCGAACTCCAAGCTCAAGGACCATGACTGACCAGGGCACATTCATGCAAATAGCCCTGATCACCGCTCATTTTTCGTAATACCATGAGGCCCCATCCTTTCGGATGGGGACACGATCATCAGTTTCGTTTCTGCACGAAGTTACGTACTCGCCTTAGGCCGAGGCTTGCTCGCGACGACGCATGAGCGCGACGCCGAGGGGCCAGTCAATGCTCCAAGCCCAGTGCGGGAGCAGTCACTGGCACCGGTGTGGGCCAGGGAGGTCTTCGGTGAAGGGGTAGTCGACGTACTCAGGGGAGGCGTGGCCTCGGTAGTGGACTCAGAGGGTGAAGGGGTCACCGTGGTTGCCGGAGGTGTCGAGGTTGTGGAAGTCGGAGGGTGGGACGACGATCAGCCTCGAGGTCGCCCACCAACTGTTTCAATCGCAATGTTGCGCTCAGCAGTCATGCCGTTGACATCGGCCTTGTTATTGAAGACGTTTCAGGCTTTGCATTCTCCGGAATATTCAGCACGGTGTAGTACTTGATCATGTAGTACGCGTCACTGTTGGAGTTCGGGAAAGAAGCAACGAAAGCCAGTCGAAGTCTCGGTCATGGTGAAGGTGCCACCGTGACGGTTCCTCAACAGGAATACTCTCAACGTAGTTCTGGTGACTCAGGGTCAGCCTTGAAGTCATCAAGAGAGTTCCGCCCGAGCAAGCGGGTGCGCTGCCAGGCATTCGGATCCGTTGAGGGTCATTGAACAGCTTGTAACCGCCATTGGCAGTGTCGAAGGTGTCAGTCACTGAAATGGTGCCCGAGTGAATGTTGCGTTCCGGGATGTAGACCTCCCAGGTGAAACGTTCTTTTGTGTCCCTCGTGCAGCTGCCAGCCAAACTCCACGGAGTATCAGGAGCGTAGCCGTTCGTGTTCGGGATGACGTTGCCGTTTTTCAATGTCCGCAGGCGGGACGATGTCATGGCCAATCGTGAACTCAAAGTGCGTTGAGGTGGTCGCGCAGAGTCATATCGGCGAGGACGTGAATGTCGCCCTTCATATTGACATGCTCATCGGCGTAATCGGTGAACGCACAGTGGAGGGTCTGGCCGACGCCGGCCGGGATAACGCACTTCATTTGCGACACCACCGGTGTTCTTGTCGGTGACATCAAAGTAGGCTTCGCGGGTGCGCAGCTCGCTGGGCAACTGGATGGTGACAGTATCCGTTTCGGAAACATCCGTACCAGTCAGTATCGAAGCTGAAGTCCATCGTGAAGTTATCCCACACATAGTTGGGGGCGCATTCGGAGTTGAACGGTTCTTCATTACGACGTTCTTGACGACATGGTTGACCTCGACGGGCACGTGATCCGCGCGAGATGGAGACGCGGTCATCACCGTCATCGCACCAGCACCGGAGAGTGCGCAGATCAGCGCACCTGCAATCGAGGCGCGGCGGAGACGCGCGCCTGCAAGCATTGAAAATCGATGAACTTAAATCTTTCTCAAGAAGCGTCACTTACGTGACCAGATATCAACAGGTTAGCACGCTGACCTTCAGCATTACCTCAGACTAGATTGCGGAAACAATAACTATTCAGGAGTTGAGACGCGGGTTTTCTATCGATTTTTCGGGACTAATGCGCAATTCGTATGTAAATGCTCATGAGAAATCCCAGTTTTAACTTTTTGCAAATTGTTCATCGCGCGCTTGTACTGATGGACTCATTGCGAGGCCGCGCAGACAGTCTCCAAGGCAGGCTGATCGTCCTCAGGCTACAGCCTTGCGACGTTGGCGTAGAGACATTCAAGCGCCATTAGTAACGCTACACTGCCCAGCAGCATCCAGAGTTGACTCCGGTATGCGCAAGCGCTTCCTTCGGACGAGGCGGAGTGCTGAGGCGAGGAGCAGGTGTAGTGATAGTGGTCGAGGCCGAAGGCGAGGGGGTTAGCGAGCTCGTTTGCGGAGTCGTCGCGTGACGGTGTCGGAGTAGAGGTCCTCACCGAGGGGTCGGGCTAGAGGTGCTTGGCGAAGGCGCCGGCGTGGAGGGGTCACGCTCAGGGTCGGTGCCGGCGTGCTCGTCGTCGGGGTCGGGTAGTGAGGTCGGGGGAGCGTTGGCGTAGCCTTCAGCTCTCCATCAACGTCTCCCCACCCAGCTGTTTCAATCGCAATCGTCTTTTCGGTAACCTGCCCGTTCACGACTGCGGTGTTCTTGAAGGTACTTCCGATTGTTGCGTTGGCGGGAACATTCAGTTCTGTGTAGTACTTGAGCAGGTAGTACGCATCGTTCTTTGAGTTCGGGAATGATGCAACGAACCCTTCAGAAGTTTCAGTCAGCGTGAATGTACCGCCATTAACCGAGCCATTGACTTTAATGCTTTCGGCATAGTTCTGATGCTCGGGATCAGCTTTAAAGTCATCAAGAGAATTCCACTTATACAGACGCGTCCGCTGCCAGGCATTTGCTCCGGGCTCATTGAATAGTTTGTAGCCGCCATGGGCGGTATCAAAGGTGTCAGTGACGCTGATGGTGTCCGATTGGATCTGACGCTCAGGAATAGAGACTTCCCACGTAAAACGCTCTGTGACCTTCATGCAATTGCCATCCATTTTTGTACGCGGTCTCAGGAGCGTAGCCATTCGTATTCTTGACGATATTTCCGTTTGGAACGGTCGCATCAATCTCAACACTGTGGTTAATCGTGAAGCTGAAAGTATCAGTAGTCGTTTGACGAACCATATCTGCCACAACGTGAATATCGCCCCTGGCATTGTCGTGCGTCGTCACATAGTCAGTGAAGGCACAGCTTAAGACTTGACCCTCACCTGCTGGAATCGAACATGTGAGCGCCACTCCCCCAGTGTCCCGATCTGTCACATTGAAAGATGCGGCTCGAGTGCGAAGCTCACTGGGCAGCTGAATGCTCAAAGTGTCATTTTCAGCGACAGTCTTACCAGTCGTATCGAAAGCGAAGGTGAGATTGTAATTGTCATAGACATAGTTCGGGACCAGCTGGGCGTGGACCTATTTCCGAATAGTTGCATTCGTGATGGCGTTAATCTCCGCAGCTTGAGCGGGCGCAGCAAGAAGCAATCCCTGTCAGCTGCACTTACCCCCACAAGCGAGCAGGCAACTACAGTCGCAAGCGGGACACGGCGCGTCCTCACGCTCATAACGTCAAGATCCATGATGGCAACAGCTTTCTTCAGGAGGTGTCATTGAGCGACAGTTACCTGAATACTATCACTGCAACAATCAGCCGCAACCCAGCTTTTCTTTAGCAAAAACATCATTATTGCGCCAAAATAGCCGAACTTATTCGTTCTACTCACAAGTTTTTGACTTTTGCAGCCCAAAACTACTCCCAGTAAAAATTCAGTTTTGAAATCCCTAGATTTAAATCCCACTATACGAAACCCACGGGTTCAGGAGAGGTCTTCAGCACTGACCCGCAGAATGCGAGCAGCGGGAGTAAAAGCTCATCGTAATCCCAGCCAGAACCGACAGCGCGATAAGACGCTACATTGCAGCTTCGACACCCACAACAGACGCAAGAAGGCCTGCAGCGACCGATCCCAGGGGCATCACTCCCCACACCGCGAAACGGAAGGTCGCATTCATGCGCCCAAGCATCCACTTGGGACAGATTTCCTGCCGCAAACTCATCTGCGTCACGTTGTAGATGGTAATGAAGTACGAGTAAACCACTCCCGCACCGGCAATCACCCAGCCAGCGATCTCGGGCACGTGGAGCGCTGCCGGCTGCAAAGACAAGGATTGAAACTCCAACGACGTAAGTGGCATGCAATGCAACGCCCGATCCTAGGCGCTCAAAGCCGCAGGGAACGAGTCATTGCTCCAAGAATTCCACCAAGCGCACCTGCGCTCAGAAGCACCCCCAATTGTGTCGCATTCATACCCAGTGTTCGAAGCACCAAAATCGGCAGGAGAACACGTACCCCTGAACCTGTAAACGCAGCAAAGGAGATGCACGAGAATAAGGAAAAAGCAGACGCTCATGTCGGACGAAGCTCAATCCCCTCGCTGGTTGCGCAAACAGACGAAGCACTGGAGCGCGCTGGGTTTTGAGGTTCAGGCGTTCCAATCCGCCAAATCGCCAGCCGTCGAAAACACGTAAGTTGCTGCGGTGAAATACGTAGGCCAAAGGGGCGCAAAGACCCCAAAAAGCCAGCCGCCTAAACCGGGGCCACCTGCAGCGCCGACCTGGTACGAGGCCTCGAGCCGCCCATTCGCAGCCGCGATGTACCGTGTGGATGCGATTGCCGGCACGCTAGGGACTGGTGAGGCGACATCGAAGAAGACTGTCGCAAGTCCCTAAGAGCGCAGCAACAGATCATCAGGTGCGTGAGTGTCAGCGTAAACCACTCACTAGGCGATCGGAATCGAAATCGAGCGCAAAAACTCGCGCTAGGTCAGAAACGATCATGACCCGACGTTTACGCCAGCGATCAACCCACGCACCCGCAGGAAGACCGATCAGGAGAAATGCGAGCGTCTGCAAACCGGTGAGAACACCGATTTCAGACTCCGTGGCGTGCAATGAGAGATAGCGATTGCCGAGGTTGCAAAGTGGCTACTTGGAAGCCAGAACTCGGCCGCGGTCTGGCCGCCCACAGGTGCATGAAAGCGGGAATTGCGCGTGAGGAGGATGGCTCAGCAACCGCCCAATCGCCCTGTTCACTTCTCCCCATGCTGCTTTGCGTTATTTCTTCACTACCCCGATGGTACAACCGCTGCAAATCTGGGGAGTCCTCTCCGAATAGAAAAATACAAAAACGACTTGAAAACCAAGTCGTTTTGTATCTTCTAGTGCCCCGAGACGATTCGAACGTCCGACACCCGCTTTAGGAGAGCGGTGCTCATCCCTGAGCTACGAGGCGCACCCCATAGACTACCATTTCGCGCAGCTCTTTCTCAGAGGCGACCGAAACGCCGAGGGCTCGAGGGTGTTTGAGCGCCTTGTCCACTCTTGTGCGGGATCAGGCAGCACGTCGTGATGCTTCGAAGGAACAACCATAACGGGACAGGTCGAGTGCGCGATCACCGTCTGCGAGTCGATCCGCAGAAATTCCGGCGAAACCGCCCGGCCTCGGGTCCCCACAACAACAAGATCAACCGCAGTCGAGAACTCGATGAGCAGAGACGAGGGAGACCCATCAAGCGCATGGCGCGCGACCTTACGTGAACGTCCGTCCAGGAGCGATCGACAGCCGCGTCAAGGGCCTTCCTCGACGTCCTTCAGCATGGCATCGCGGTCAGATATTTGCGGGAAAGCCACGCCATCATGGTCGTCCGTTGCCATCGGAACTGCTGCAACCGCCGTCAGACGAGGCATCCCACAGCTCAGCCTCGTCGATCGCTCGCTTCAGAGCAGAGTTTGCACCTTCCGAGCTCATCAGGTAACAACGATTCTCTCAACCGGGTGTGAATCCCGCACCGGAGGTATGACGCGGAACGATGACGACCGGGCGCTTCGCGTGTGCGGGAAGAGCAGAGAGACCGTTCCCAGCAGACGGTCGCGAAAGCCTCCCGCCGCGCGATCCCACAACGATCAGGTCGACTTCCTTGGACATATCGATGAGGGATCGCAGGGATCTCCGGCCTCGACAACTCCATGCACGTTCGTTGCACCGATTTCCGCGCAAGATCGACGCCTTGCTGAACGATTTGAGATGCGCCTTCCTTAAGAGCCGCATCATCAAGAACCGCATAACCCGCCATCAAGGAGTTGCTGCTGCGCGGGACGCGACCGCGTAGGTGCAAATGATGTGAAGGCGGCAGTCACGTACCTTTGAACGCTCAGCTGCCCACTTAACTGCTGCGTAGTCTCCTTTGAGCCATCGACTCCGACCAAAATCGCTTCTGATGTCCCCATGACTACCTCCTCGTGATTGCCGTCGCCTCTATTTTGCCCTATTTCAGGCTGAAATGTCGGGGTTCAGGATATCCCCAGAAAATAGTGAAGGGGCCGCAGAGCGAGCCCCTTCACTACACAGGAAAACTCAGTAGCGCACGAAGCTGTGGTTGCCCACAGCGGCTGGATCTTCGTCACAGGGAGCCGGGAGTCGTTGCTTCGATAACCATTCCGTTACCGGCGTAGATGCCCACGTGTCCGTAGGGCGTGCCACAAGTCACCGGGGCGAGCCTCGGAAGCCGAGACTAAGGTGCCTGCTGCACCCTGTGCGCCGGAAGTACGGGGAATGGAATGCCAGCCCGGGCGTAGACGTACTGGGTGAAGCCCGAGCAGTCCGAAGCCCGCGGGGGCTGAGCCACCGTAGACATAAGGAATGCCAGTGAGAGACATTGCGATCGAGACGATGTCAGAGCCCGCAGGGGTTCACTGCAGCAGACGAAGTGGCGAAGCGCCAAGATCCGCGCGGGTGTAATCACGCGAAGCAGCATTCGTCGTTGCAACAGCAGCCGGGGCTTCAGCCGAAGCGAAACTTCGTCATCTAGCAGAACCAGGGCGATATCCGGGACCCGAAACAGTCGTAGGCAGAACGGTCGCGGTGTTTGTGGAAAGTATCGACCCGCAGCTTCGTGAGCGGTAGGGGCTGCAGTTGCAGCTCCACCGACGACAGCAGTCAGTGCAAGTCCAGCAGCTGACGCAGCAGCAGATGCCACGAAGCGGAGTCTTGAACGACGTGAGGTGTCAGCCAGGTCGAAAACAGGGGCCATCGGGCGGCGGGCCTTGCGGTGCCGCGGGGCAGGCTTTACTGTTGTCTAATTTTCTCCTCTTAGACCTGCGAGGTGAGCTGTCGGGTTCGGGCGGGAGTGCCCGGCTTGGTTTCCCAAGCTTCACCCCAAGACCGCGAAGGGTCGGAATTGGTTTCCCCGCGTTGAACCTTGGTTCCCAATCTCTTCGCGGTTCAACCTCGGTGAACGAAGAGGCAGTCGGCTTTTTCGCCTTGTTTCAGTCTAGCGTAGCATCCTCAAAATGTCGCGATGATGTACGAAGGATGACGAACATATTACAGGTTTTCTTAAGGTTTTACAGGCAGTTTTCCCAGACATGCTGGTCAGCGGGCCTAGATTCAGATCGACAAACAAATGCGGAGAGGCGCGAGCGGAAGCTGAACCACACCGGTTTGTGTTACCGAACTCCCATCCGCAGCACAGGTCACCTCAAGGAGGAACCTGCCGCGTATCCGCTTCAAAGGCGATTTCCGCACCCAGGAAGAACCCCGAGGCGGGCAAAGTCAGCCAAAGAGGTTGGTCTCTGCCTGAATGGGTTCCCCAATTCGGGTAACGACCGCGGAATTCGTGCCACCCATCCGCAGGGCGAGCTCCATCGAGATCCCCGTAGACGTGGCATCGGTACCGGGAATAGGGGTTTCCGTAGGGATCCGTCGTCGGGTTATTCAGAATTTCGCCGAGGCGTTTTTCAACTTGGTCCGACATGACATGTTCCCAGCGGCACGCTTCCTCGTGCGTACATGCCCAGTCGAAACCAGATGACATCGGTGAGCAAGCGCTCTGCGAGGCGGTGCTTGCGAACCACTTCAACCGCCTTTTCGCGCCCCAAAGTTGTCAGTTCCAGCCTGCGATCCCCCATCACATGGACGAGGGCCGTCGCGCTCCATTCGCTCCCACTGTCTGCGGGACCGTCGGACCAGAGTGCCCCAAGCGCTCAACGATGCGGGCACGCAGAGGCGTCACTCCATCTTCTTCGAGCTCGAAGATCGTCTTGAGATACATTTCGGTGGTATCAATCAGGTCGCTCACGGTTTCCTCCATGGCTGATCTGCCCCAGGGTACATACTTCTACCGGCTACGCGTGTTCAAGCGCACAAAACCGCGTGTTTAAAGGGTGTCATGGGTACCCTCAGACCCCTAATTGGGTCAGGTGAGTGTTATCAATTCCTTTCGCCTTCACCGTGGTGAGCATGCGGGTTGTCGATCTCAATGAGATGAGCACTGGCATGAAGATGAACGCTCACATTCCACCGCTTCATGCTCCAGGCGGTCGCAACGACGGCAACAATCAAAGTAACAACCGACCGACCAGATCGAGCACGGCATCGATCCTTCGCCAATCCATCCAACAAAAGGCGAACCGATCGAGGGTCGAGGCCCATAACAACCATGCCGTAGAGGGCCAGGACACGTCCGCGCATCTCTTCAACAGTGGTTGTCTGCACGTGGCATTCGCAGCGGTCAGCATCGTGATCACTGGCGGAAAACCGTTCCGGAATACACATCAGCGCGTAAGTTTCGTGGGTCGGCATCAAAGCCAGAATCGTCGAGACAATGCTAGAGCGCGATCGTCGAACCATGACCAAAGGCGCAAACGAGGGCGGCTTACGCCCTGGCAGCAAAGAGCACGCCGACAAAGAACCAACCGCGATCAGTGTCCCCAAAATGCCGTATTGTCCCGCACCCGCTTATGGAACACACTTGTCGCCATGGGCCGCGGTCGTCAGTGCTGATTCAGGGTCAGAGCCGAAGCAACGCCAACGACGAGGATGATCAACAAAAGGTCCGGGCGGCCTCGGAGATAGACCAAGCCCCTCACGCAACTGTCCCTTCTTGCGAGGAACCGGCCGACGCGGAACCAGATCGCGATGACGGATCGAGGTCGATAAAGCATCGCTGCAACGAGGAAGATCCCGGTGTTCGCGAAAAAGCCGGGCCTCGCCAGCAATCAATCATCAAAGCCCGAGATCGCGGGACCAATCAGGCGAGCGAAGTTAAAAAGGCAACAGAGTTCAGACGCGACCGCGTTGGTGATCGACCTTGCGGGCACAAGCTCGAAACAAAAAGCCTGGCGGGCCGGCAGAATCGAAAAGATGCAGCAAGTCCCACCAAAGCAAGAAGGTAGACCAGCCACAAGCTCGCATGCCTGTGAAGACCACAGATCCCCGAGCAAAAGACCGAAAAACTCCAAAAGAGCATTGAGTGATCTGGATGATCGTCTTTGCGGTCCACGCGATCAACGACGACACCGGCGTAAAGGGCTGAAAGAGTGAGAGCGGCAGAAACTGCAAAGGCCGTAACGATACCGACTTGAAACGAAGAATTATCGGTCGGGACCGTGAGAACCAGCCGTCCTGGGCAACGCGTTGCATCCACTGAGCCGAAGCCGCAAGGGCATTGGCAATGAACCAATGCCGAAAGCTTCGGTATTGCATGGATTGAAACGTCGTTGACACGAACTCCCCTACTTTCGTTTCATCTTCATTTGAGAATACGCCACAAGGGAGAAATCTCTTGGAATAAACACGTGGGGGCAAGACACGATCACTCGTATCTCACCCCCACGCGAGGAAGGATCTAGATCAGGCTCCCAGAGCCGCTTGGATCGGACCCAAGAGGAAGTAGATGACGAAGAGAATCGACGCCAGCCACATCAGCGGATGAATCTTGCGTGCCTTACCAACGGCAATCTGGATGATCGTGTAGGCGATGAAGCCAACACCAATACCAGCCGAGATCGAGTAGGCGAAAGGCATGAAGGCGATGGTGAGGAATCCGGGGATCGCGAACTCCGGATCCTTCCAATCGACTTCCAGAACCTGAGACCATCATCAAAGAGCCAACGAGACCAGTGCGGTCAAGCTGCCTCGGTCGGAACCAGCTGAACGAGGGCGACAGGAAGGTCGACAGCAGGAAGAGGACACCGGTGACAACCGAGGCCAGACCCGTACGTGCACCTTCACCCACACCTGAGGTCGACTCAATGTAGGACGTGTTTGAGAAACGCCACCCAGACCACTGCAGCGGCAGCCAGAGAGTCGATGAGGAGGATGCGGCTGGAGTGAGGGGTTTCCACCCTTATCAAGAGGTCGCCTTCAGCACCACGCAGCCATGGTTCCCATGTGTGTCGAAGAAGTCCGCGAGCATCAGGGAAGATCAGCAGGACCACCGAGACGGCGCCGAGCTTGCCAAAAGCCGATGAAGTCAATCTGGAACAGGGAGTTGAAGGAAGGAATCGAGATGGGCGACCCGCTCAGGGAGGGAACAGTTTGTCCCCAGCCGGTGAGCGTGGTTTCCTCTTCGCGGGAAGGTGGAAGATTGCCTGCAAGATGACAGCAAGACGGTCGAGGAGAGCAGGCCGATCAGCATTGCGCCCTTTGCCTTGCGGACTGTACAGATGATGGTGACAGCCAAGCCGAAAACGAAGACCAGGGTTGGCCAGCCATCAGAGAGAGCGTTGATGCCCAGCTGAACGGGGTTGAACCTGCGCGGATAATGCCCGCGTTAATCAGACCAACCAAGGACACGAAGGCCGATACCAACGGAATCGCGGTCTTGAGCTGGTAGGGAACCGCGCGGAAAACAGCCTCGCGGAATCCTGTCAGAACCAAGACCGTAATGAGAATGCCTTCCCAGAAAATCAGGCCCATGGCCTCTTGGAAGGTCAGTTTTGCTCCCAGAACAAGTGTAAAGCAACGATGGCGTTCAAGCCCATGCCCGCAGCCAGAGCCAGCGGGTAGTTTGCGACCACACCCATGAGAATAGTCATGATGCCCGGCAGCAAAGCGGTGCCGGCAGCGGTCCAGGGGCGATGATGGAGCTACCCTCGAGCAGGGGCAGCAGAAAGAATCAGAGGGTTAACAACAGGATGTGAGCCATTGCGAAGAAAGGTGACCACGCCACCTCGAATTTCACGGCCAACAGTGGATCCACGTTCGGAAATGTGGAGAAAGCGTCAAAGGGAATTTAGTGGCTTCGCGCTCGTGGGCGCTTTTTCTTGTGTGCTCACTCCCCAAATTTTCGCTGAAAAAAACCCTCAAAGTGAAGCGTTCTTCACCTGGCGAGACCAGTTTTGATTTGAGCTCTGACCTGCTTATAGTTCTTGTTTAGAACCAGTTCAGGTTGTTTAAGCGTCAATGCGTTCAGACTCGACAAGGGTGAGTCGTTCACGCGAGAGGGCCGAACCGGCCAATCTGTCCCGTTATTGGGGACATCTGTTTCCAGTGCGCGCCGCGAGCATGGTCAAACTGACGACGCAACCATCATCCGGAGCCCATTCATTTGCACATACTCGAAGGCCAGGCGCATGGAACCAGCCATCTTCATCAAGAAGCCGCAGGTCGAGCAGGTCTGCTTCGGACGACGCCCGCGCTTGGGGCCTCGCTCTGATTCGTACCAGCGCTGGGCAGCCTGATCGTGTCCTTTTGCAGAAAGCACGCGCACGCGCCCTAAGCCGAGTTCACGATCAGTGGGAAGATCGGGATACTCACCGCTGTCTTCCAAACCCGATTCCAAACGATCGTCATCATCGCGATAGGGCAGAGACATCATCGCGACTCACGTCACCGGGCTGAAGGCGTTCTTCCCAGGGAACCCATTCGGGGCCAAAAGCGATCCCTCGCCGGGAACCAGATCAACTTCGCAAACGGTGATTTTGCGCGAACGAGGAACCCGCGTCACGGTCACAGACCAGCGCCACCCCACATAACCCGCGTTCGTGCACGCAAAGTAGTGCGTGCCTAGACGTTCAGCGTTCATCTCAAACGATAGATGTTCGCCAAGTGAAGATTCTCCCGCTATTTCGAGGGCGTTTCGCGCGCGAAATCAACCACTGGGCTAGCTGAGCATCCACGCGGTTATGCAGGCAGAAGTGTTCTTTTCAGGCATCAAAATCCTCTGCAACGGCTCGCATGACCTTCGCAATCTTCGCGGCATTTTTCCGGGTAGTGGCCGCGGCGCAAAGACTCCGAGGCATCAGGCAGCAATCAAGTCTTCGACGACGGAAACCATTGCTTCAGGCTTACGACGCTGTGCACGCGCTACAGAGTGCGGCGCAGCGATGGCCGCGAACAGATGGCGCCTGCGGACCTTTGCGTCCATCAGCGATTCCATACTCGACACGGGTCGGGACGAGAATCACTCCTTCAGGAAAAGAGCCGACGAGTGCAGGAAAAACCTGCTCACCGTCTTCTCCTGTAATGAAGCCAAAACCGCGCTCGGCATCAAAAAACTTCCACCTTACCAGTGGGCATTTTCCGCACTCCTTCCTTTGTCATTTGGTTTTACGACGTAACCACCATCATAGATAGCTCTCACTCAGCCGCCGCATCGTCGTAAGCTAGTGGCTATGTTTTTACCATGGTTTTTCGCTCCCGGTGTATTGCGCTCTTTGCTGCGATTGCGTTCGTATGCATGCCAATTGGTATGGCGCAGCCGATTCGCCCGTGACCATCACCTCGACTGTCACAGATCCCGCATTCCTTTCCTGTCTGATTCTCAGGGCGCAGTCTGCCAGCCAAAGTCTCAGTGAGCTTCAAGTCAGGTGGCCTCGACGCCTACGTCGTCTTGGTTAATAGCTCTCTGATCAGGCTCCGGGTGAAGTGGTGCGAGCCGCGGAACCAAATCCGGCTATCGAATTCTTCTCTTGTCCTTGTGATCGCCACAGAGCAGCGCGTTGCGGCGACCTGCGGAAACGCCGCGATCAGAAGGGGCATTGCTGACTCCGCTGTTGTCAGTGCTTTCTCTGCTGCAGACGGAACTTGGGAAAGCAAATCCGCTTGATGGCGACACCTGTTGTTTCAGCAATTCAGGCCTACTCTTCGAGCTTGAAGGCCTCCCAGTCCAGCGGATCGACAACAACAAGTCAACAACGCCCACGAAAACACGTGCAGCTAAAGTTCGATCGACGCAGCACGAGCAGTGGTTCAACCTTCCCTGAGTTCCATTATTCTCTTTGTCTTCTTCTTGATCCTCCTCCCAATTATTCTCATCACCGCCATCGTGCGTTCGCAGCGCTAAAGACACGAAAGACCGTTGTCGGCACGCAGGGAACAGCAAAGGGTCCAGTCGACTCTGGACCTTGCACGCATGCTTCTTGACGCCGACGATGTCGTGCGCGCAACGAGGACGAGATCGAGTTGCTCGCGCTCGAATTCGGCCCCGATGCGGTTGCTTCCTTCTCCAGTGCGATTGATAACGCACGAGCCCGTGTAGCCGGATTCGCCCTGCAACGCGGAAATGAGGACGGATCAGATCCTGTTTCCACCCAGGAAATGAATGACTTCATCAACCGCCTCAACGCGGCGATGAGACCAGCTCGTTCAAGAAAGACAAAGCTTCGCCGAGCGCCGAAATAAGGAAGCAAATATCGGCGAGCAGGGTCAGCGATCTTCTCGACTCGATCGCACAGACGCGCAATCAGATTTCGCAGGCTGCAGATGGATCTGCAGACCCTCAAAGCTGGCTTGTTCTGCCGAGGGCTATCGCACTCTTTGATCGGTCGCCCTGACCAAACCGCGCGCTCCTCGACCAAGCGGAGACGAGTGCAAAGGCTCTCGCAGCTCAACGGTCGGACAAAATGCCTACGAGACTTTAGAAGTTGCACGCCGTGCTCTGGCTCTTGCTCGCCACCAGCAGATCGATGCCAAGCACCCGACCAGCTTGCTCGTTCTTCCGAACTTCTGACCGCTGCGATCGGTTCCGATCACTTCCGATATTTCTGATGTCACTCGATTGAAGGCCGATCCGGTCGCCTTCAAGCCCTTGGTGGATTCAGCTCAGGCCGCTATCTTGCAGCGGCCATGCTACCCAAAACAGCCAGGGCGATCCCTTGCTGCCCTAGAATCCTTGCGTCTTGCGGAGGCTGCGCTTGACGAGGCCCTTGGCTCCTCTGCGTAGTGCCGAAAGGCGCGCCCAGCGTGCTCAGTCAGGGAATCGATGCGCTCCTTTCGCGGGCAGATTCTGAGGGTTGCAGCGCGAACCAGCACATCTGAAGCCACGGATCCTTGGTCGGATTCGATGCGCGTTCCCAGCTTTCTTTTGCTCGCTCCGCACTCCAAAATGCGCACTCATTCCACAACCAGGGCAACGACGAGGTGCTGCCGCCCAGGCGCGCACAGCAATTACCTACGCACAGGCAGCGATCACAGCCCGCTCACTACTCCCCCAGCAGTCATCCGGAAGCCGTATTGCGGATGGCCTCACCGAAACCCTGGTCTGGTCGGTTCTCGATAGCATCCTTTCCTCGGGCGGCTCCCACCGCCGTTTCCTGGGATAGCGATTGGGGCGGATCGAGTTGGGGTGTGCGGGCTCAGCAATAGCGGCAGTTTCGGCGGTTTGGCGGCTCCTCAGGAGGCTTTGGCGGCTCAGTGGATCAGGTCACACAGACTCGTTCTGAGTGGGTATAGTTCAACCAACATCCCTTTCCCGCATCCCAAGGAGAAAGACAATGGCGGAAAAGCAGACCATTCTCGGACGCATCTCGCAGCTGGCCAGGCCCAACATCAACGCGCTCCTCGACCGCGCTGAAGACCCGCAGAAGATGCTCGACCAGCTCATTCGTGACTACACGAACTCCATTGCAGAAGCAGAAACTGCGAGTCGCACAGACTGTTGGCAACCTCCGCTTGGCTGAAAAGGATCACGAAGAGCGTCGCAGTCGCCGCAGACTGAGGGGACGCAAGGGCGACCGCTGCCTCGGCAAAGGCTGAGGAACTGCGCGGCCGGCGATCGAGGCTGGCGCACAGAAGTGGGACGACCTCGCACGCGTCGCCATCGGCAAGCAGATCCAGTTCGAAGGCGACAGCAAGACCGCTGAGCCGCTCATTTGCCCCTCGCAGCGTGAGGTTGTCGAAGCTCAAAGACCGGTCTGACGCAGATGAAGGACAAGCTCGGAGAGCTCAAGATCAAGCGCGATCAGCTTGTTTGCTCGCCAGAAGGCAGCGAGGCTCAGGCACGGGTTACCGATGCTGTTTCCTCGATCAATATCCTCGATCCTTCTTCGAACTCTCTCGCTTCGAGGGACAAGGGTTCGTCGCACCGAGGGCACTCGCGCAGGGGCCAGGCAGAGGTCGCCGCATCTTCGCTGGACGCTCAGTTTGCCGAGCTCAGGACCGATGCTTCGCGGGTCGAGTTGAAGCTCGTCTTGCGGCACTGAAGCAGCAGAACTGATTCATCACATAAAAGTGTGGGCCTGGTTCCGGGGCCCACGCTTACGTTTAGATGTAATCGAGAGGGATCGAAGGCGTCAATGTCAATGATGTGAATGCGCGGAAGCTGAACTTGGAAGGCATGCGCGTCGTATTCGAGGTCGATAATTTCGAGTCCCATGTCCTCAAGTTCATGGAGATTGGCTCGAGAGAATTCCTTGAGCACATGATCCCGACGCGATGCCCATTCTCAGGGAGTTCTTGAATTTGGGGAAGAAATCCGCATCGTGTGAGGCCAAAATGACTGACCCACGCCCTTGTGGGCGATCGCCTCGAGTGCGTTGGATACCAACGTCAACAACTTTCATATCCTCAGGACCCCGCCAAGAGGCATGCGCACGATAGCCCATCGCATGTAGCAGCCTGAATGAAGCCCATGGGCAAAGTAAGCCAGAACTCCCGTTCAGGAAGAACAGGCCGCGCACATGCTGGTCCCAGAGCTGTTCAGTCGCCTCGCGAATACGATCCCAACGGGGTCGTTCTTCGAGGAGTGGGGCGGCGTTCTAAAACGGATAGAGCCAAGGGTGGCGTCAATGTTTTTCGCCATCAGATCAGGGAGTAGGTCTCTTCGACGTCAACGGGATCCATGAGAGCAATCCTATAGCCTTTAGGATCCCGTTGAGTGTTACGCGCCTTCATCTACTCTTCTTCGACCCAATCAAAGTTCTGGTGCGGCCTTCTTCCACAGACGGTAGAGTTGCGATCACGCTCGGCGGCATCCATCGTGGGGTCAGCGTTTCCTTCCTGCCAGTTGGCCACGATATCTTCGGTTCCTGACCAGTATCCAACAGCAATTCCAGCCGCGTAGGCCGCGCCCAGCATCAGTCGTTCAATGACTTTCGGGCGAACAACGTCTACACCGCATAGGTCGGCTTGGAACTGCATGACGAGGTTGTCATGCGTCATTCCACCGTCAACTTTAAGTTCCTTGAGTGGCACTCCCGCATCCGCGTTCATTGCGTCGAGGACTTCGGCGCTTTGGAACGCCGTCGACTCTTCGACGGCGCGGGCGATGTGGTCCCTTGGTGACATAGCGAGTCAGTCCCTGGCAATTGCCCGCGCATCCGAACGCCAGTAGAGGCGAAGAGTCCTGAGAATGCCGGGACAGTAGACTCCCCGTTATCGTCAACGGTCTGAGCAAGTGCCTGAATATCCTTCGATTCTTCAATGAGTCCCAGGTTGTCGCGCATCCATTGGGTGAGCGAACCGGCAATGGCGATCGAGCCTTCGAGGGCATAGACCGGATCCTGGTCGCCGATCTTGTAAGCGACTGTTGACGTAGACCGTCGTTTCAGAAAAGACCGGCTCGGTACCGGTATTCATCAGCATGAACAGCCAGTTCCGTAGGTGTTCTTCGCCATGCCCTTTTCAAAGCATGCCTGGCCGAAGGTTGCGGCTGCTGATCACCGAGGATGCCGAGATCGGGGTATCGATGAGCAAGCCATTTTTCCGTCCATAACCGTAGATCTCAGAAGACGACTTGATTTCGGGAGCATCGACGTGGGGATCCCGAAGATCTCACAGACGTCCTCACGCCACTGAAGCGTACGGATATCCACAAGCATCGTGCGCGAGGCGTTGGTGACATCGGTGCAGTGCACACCGCCATTAACCCCGCCCGTCAGATTCCACAAGACCCAGCAGTCGGTGTTGCCGAAGAGGAGGTCCCCGGCCTCGGCACGCTGACGCGCTCCCTCGACGTTGTCGAGAATCCACTTAATCTTTGAGCCTGAGAAATAGGGGCGAGGCCCGAGGCCGCAGATCTGGCGGGCGATCAGGTCCTTCCTCCCCCTCGAGTTCTTTTACGATGTCGGAGGTCCGCATGTCTTGCCAGACGATTGCGTTGTGAGACAGCTCTCCGGTGTTCTTATCACACCACGGTGGTCTCTCGCTGGTTTGTAATTCCAACAGCCGCAAGAGAGTGACGGTTAATTTCTGCCTTTTTGCAAGGCCTCGGCAACAACTGTTCGCACAGAACCCCAAATTTCCATCGGGTCGTGCTCTACCCATCCGGGATTGGGGAAAATCTGAGTGAATTCCTTCTGCCCAACGGAACAATCTCACCGGAGTGATTGAAGATGATCGCTCGTGTGGAGGTTGTTCCTTGGTCGATCGCCATGACAAATTTTTCGGTAGTCGCATGAATGTCCTTTCAGAGTTGTTGTCACGTCGTTGTGCTACTACTCAGGGCGCAAGCGGAAAGTAGATTGCGGCAGCGATGACGATGCGCATTCACATACGAGAAACACAGCGCCACGAACCACGATCCAGAATCTTTCTAGTATCTCATTCATTGCGCCTCACCATAATTTTCAGATGAACATTTGTTCACGCCTGAGGATCTCGCATTCATGAATTTGACTGGGTTCACTTGCTCGCTTTTGGCGTAAACACGCGACTCATGAAATATATCCGCTGCACGCTTGTGCATGGCATACTAGAAATGTGACGATACGTGACGAGCAGGCGCATGAAGCAGCCTCGATGTGACTACCTCAGGGGCAGACGATGGAACCATCGCCCGCCACCTCGGTGTGTCACGTTCCTCCGTCTCCGTCTACTGACCTACGCACGCAATTCGGGCTTGGTCGCATGTTCCTGTAGCCGCGACTCCCGGGGAACCGGGGCTCACTTTCAGGGCAGATCAACGAGGTTTTCGGAGTCACACTTCGGTCGTTCCCGTCCACGATATTCCACCGAAGTCAATCGCCTCCACAACGTTGCTCGCGTCGCTGCAGAACGACTAGTTGATCTTTTGAAGCCTGGTGACACTTTAGGAATCGCCTGGGGTAACACGACATCCGAGGTCACGCGGTGTCTACCTCGAGTCAACCTTCCGGGGTCTCGACGGTTGTCCAGCTCAACAGCGCAGCAACAGCAACAGAATCCGGCTTTCCCTACGCCGACGCAATTATTTCGCGCGCCGCGACTGCACTTGGCGCACGCATGGTTCACTTCCCCGTTCCCGCATTCTTTGATTTCCCAGAAACTAAAGAAGCATTGTGGAGAGAACGCTCGATTACCTCCGTACTTGCAACGATCGATTCGACAAATGTTGCTCTCTTCGGTGTCGGTTCTCTTTCCGCGCGTCTTCGCTTCCGCGTATACTCCGGCGGATCTCGCCAGTGCTGACGAAATCGCTCAGGCGCAAAGAAGATGGCGTCGTGGGCGATGTGTCACGGTCCTCATTCGTGAGGGACGGTTCGACCGATGCGGACTTAAACCGTCGCGCTTCGGGTCCTTTCCTGAAACCTGAAGAAGATCCCGAGGCGTCTTGCCGTCATTTGCGGGTGCTTCGAAGGCGCTCCCGCTTCTGGGAGCTCTGCGCGCGGGAGTCATCACCGATCTTGTCTTGGATGACGGCGCTGCTCGAGAGCTTCTTGACCTGATCCGCCACCGCACGCACGCCTAAGCCGCACCCGTGACGCTTTATCGCTGCGTTTTCAGATAGTACCCACCAGCGCTTGGCGCACTCTACATACAAAGGCGACCGGCCTCGTCATTGACGAAAACCGGTCGCGAAATGTTTCGAAGATCAGCCCAGGCGCTTGACCAGCGGGAAGGGGATCGTTCACGGATACCCTGGCCGGTGAGAACCATGAGCAGACGGTCGATGCCATGCCCATGCCACCACACGGCGGGAAGCCCTGCTCCATGGCGATGAGGAAGTCTTCGTCCATGACCATGGCCTCAGGGTCGCCGTTGGCGGCCGCAAGCGCCTGCGCCTCAAAGCGCTCACGCTGAACGACCGGATCAGCAAGCTCGAGTAGGCGGTCGCCGTCTCGAAGCCGCGCACGTACAGGTCCCACTTTTCGGTCAGGCCGGGGGCGCGAACGGTGGTAACGGGTGAGCGGGGAGGTGTCCTCCGGGAAGTCGTAGACGAAGGTGGGACGCCACAGCTTGTTGCCCACTAGTTCTTCGAAGATGTCTTCAACGATCTTGCCGTTAACGGCGTAGTCGTCGACCTCCAGGCCGATGCGCTCGGCGTACGTGACGAGGGTCTCGCGCGGCGTCTCCACCGTGATTTCTTCACCCAAGGCCTCGGAGGTGGGAACCGTACAGGTCGATATGATCCCATTCACCTGAGAGGTCGTACTCGGTGCCATCTGCCAGCGTGACGATCTCTGACCTTCAGATAGGTCGAAAAGCATCGCGAGCCGCCTGCTGAATCAGGTTACGCGTCAACTCGGCCCAGTCCGTTGTAATCCGGAGTAGGCCTCGTATGCCTCCAGGGAGGTGAACTCGGGGCTGTGCGAGGAGTCCATGCCCTCGTTGCGGAAGTTGCGGTTCATCTCGAAGACGCGATCCACGCCACCGACGACCGCACGCTTGAGGTAGATCTCCGTTGCGATGCGCAGGTAGAGATCGGTATCGAGCGCGTTGATATGAGTGATAAAGGGGCGAGCTGCGGCGCCGCCGTGGATCATCTGCAACATCAGGGTTTCGAGTTCGATGTAGTCGCGGCGGAAGAAGTTCTCGCGGATCGAACGGTTGACGGCCGCGCGGATACGGATCATGTCGCGCGCGGCGGGGCGTGTGATCAGGTCGAGCTCACGGCGACGGATGCGTTGGTCCTCGGACAGGGTGATTTCTTCGCCGTCTTCGGTGGTCCAGGTCTTGGGCAGGGGGCGCAGCGCCGCTTCGAGGCGATCGCCCACGAGGCGTCGGGAGCGGAAGGGCTGTCGGGGCGGCGGCGTAGGCAGCCTGGGACTCGGGGGTAACCTCGGCCGGGGTTGCGAAAATCGACAACTCGCCGCGCTTGGAGGAGATCACGCGGCCGTGGACAAAGAGGTGATCACCCAGGTCGACGTCGTTCTTGTAGGCGGCCAGGGGACTCGGCGCCAACGGAAGCTGCGGAGGCATGACCTGAATCTTGTTGCCTTCGCCGTCCATGAGGGTCGCGAAGCAGAGCTTTGCCACCGTTGCGCGCAAGGATGACGCGGCCTGCCAGGCCCACGTAGTCCTCGGTCCTTCGCCGGCCTCGAGGTGCGCGTACTTCTCGCGCACCTGCTTAATGGTCGTTGTAATGGGCAGGGCGCACCGGGTAAGCGGGGATCCCCGCGTCCATCAGGCGTGCACGCTTGGCCGCGCGAACATGTACTTGCTCTGGGGTGTCGTCAACAGGCGAATCAGTCATGTTCCCCATCGTGAGCGAAAGCCGAAGACATATCGAACTTCCAGCGCCCGCGCTGAGCAATTTTCACACGCCTGAGCTCTTCAAACCTAAGTTTTGGGCTTGGACGAGGACTCTGGGACATGCCCCAGAGCTGCCCCTTTTTCAATAATGCGATTGTGTGAATCGACGAAAACAACGCTGGGAACCACCGAGACGCACCTGCGACTCAGGGGACCTGTGCGTACGCCATGATGATGACCAGATCGTCAAGATTTACTAGATGAGCAGCAGCACCATTGAGCTGGATGACACCGCTCCCCGCTCACCGGCAATCGTATAGGGTCGACAGGCGCGAACCATTATTCACGTCTGCGATATCCACCTTCTGACCGGGGACAATATTGGCAGCGTCAAGAAGATCCTCATCAATGGTGATGGAACCGACGTAATGCAGGTCTGCACCCGTGACTCGCGCACGGTGAATTTTCCCGATCACCATGGTTCGGGTCATTTCACTCATCGAGCATCTCCAGAAACGCTGACCATAACATCCGCGTTTGTCGATCAAACGGGTCGCGCCCACTCGCGCAGCAAGAAGGATTCAGGCTCGCATTGTTCCTTGCGCTGCCCATCGTTCAAAGGAGGCACGGCGAAGCTCGGGATTAACCTGGTCTGCTGCGCTCCCGCTTCCCGCAAGCAAGGTGAAATCATCGTCATCCACAATTGCGACATAGTCAGGCTCAACGCCTTCTTCAGCGTCGAGAACCTGCTGGGCAGCACGCAAGACTTCACTGACGGGCACCCCGAGCGCAGCGGCGGCCCGGGCCTCGTCAATCGCTCGGGAAAGAGCACGCGCGTGCTCACGTTCCGCATCACTGAGGTACTGGTTACGCGAAGAGAGAGCAACACCATCACTATCGCGCACAATCTCTACGCCCTGAATGCGCACGGGGATATCAAGATCGCGGACAAAGTTCGGATAACAGCGAGCTGTTGAGCATCCTTTGACCAAAAAGCGCGACCTCTGGGCGGATCAGGTTCAGGGCCTTCGTGACAGCAAAGGCGACACCCGCAAAGTGCGTCGGACGCGTTGCGCCTTCAAGGATGTGCGCGACCGGACCAGCGTCAATACGAGTGGTTGCGGGAACCGGATAAGCATCGTCATTCGAGGGAGCCCAAACGACATCAGCACCCACTGTCGACAGGGCCTCCATATCCGCATCCAGAGTGCGCGGATGGCATCGTAGTCTTCTCCCGGCGCGAACTGCGTGGGGTTGACGAAGATCGTGACAACGACGTGATCAGCGAGTTCGTGGGCTTGCCGAACGAGTTCAAATGGCCTCGGTGCAGCGCTCCCATAGTCATGACGAGCGCCACGCTGCCTTCAAGGGCACTAAGAGCCGCTGCTAGTTCTTCACGGGTATGCGTCAGTTGAGGCTTTGGATTCATGTAAATAATTTTTCACCGAAAGGTACCCGAGGCGCCATTTTCACTGGGGGTCTAACAGGTCACTTTTCGTCCATAGCACGCAGGGCCTGGCGAATTTCTTGGGCAACAGGCGCGCTGATACGCCCCTCAAACTCCAAAAGATCCACGGTGTGGAGCGTCATCGAAGCGTAGGTCTTGCTGACTTCACGCAGGCGCTGCCCCCACTGGCCTTCTCGTCAAAGGTCTTCTTCGAGGCCTTTGGCTTTCAGGACTCGAAGGTGGAGTGCTGGATGGTTCCCGCATCACCTCGCGGAATCGGTCCGGAAATTCCCCGTTCTCCTGCTCGAAGCGCACGATCAAGCGCGGCCTCGCACAGAGGGACGCAGGAAGGTCAGGATCTTCGATCCCGACAGTCGTCAAAACCTGCTTTGCCTGCGCAACAACTGCTGCAAGGAAATTTGCCCGTGGTTCAAGGCAGCGTGGTAAACGCCGCGGTCTTCTTCGGCAACTTCAAAGGGTTCCCCGCCCATCTCAACGACAAAGCGCCTCGCAATAGGGAAGCGCTGTGCCGGAGCGGTCACAGCAAAGGAGTGCCGATCAGGCGAGGAATATCCACGGAGGTGCCCGTGAAGGTCATCGCGGGGTGAGTGCCAAGGAATTGCACCGACTTGGCTGACGGGGTCAAGGACCTCAATCCCGTGCGCTCCCGAGGTGTGAACGACCAGCTGCGAGGCCCTCCACGCGCCAAGTTCCCCGAGGCCGGACACCAATCCGCGAGTTGGTCATCCGGAACAGTCAGGAGAACCATTTCGCAGCTGTGAACGATCTCTTCTACGGGCAGGGACGGGGATTCCCAGGAGTAGCGCATCGGCGCGTTCCTTCGACTCTTCAGAGAGGCACTGACCCCCGAGCTTATGTCCAGCTGCACGTAGGGGCCCGATCCGAGGATCGGACCGACGTGCCCCATGCTCGATAATGCCGATATCTCAGGCGTCCACCACGCATGTTGAGCCTTGCTGTGTCACTGGTGATGTCTCAAAGCCTGAACGCACACCATTTTTCCATGCGGAGCATCCACTTTTCAGGGAGGCTCGCTTGCTCGCGTGATATGCCGAGGCGGAGCAGGGTTTCAAGGTCCGCACTTACCTGCTTGGCATCCTGATGTTCCGCCTTCATGGAGAAGGGGCCCGGGAACCAAGTGCATGTGAAGGGTTGCAGCCCAGCACGCGCTCCAGCGGACCTGCCTTCGCACTGACGGACTGCAGGCGGGCGATAGGCGCCCAGAGCTCTTGCGTGTAAGCCACCCGTCTCGGACAACGAAAGTTGTCCGAGTAATTGCGCAGGGCACGACGCTTGAAGAGGAATGGATCCAGAATGAAGGCGCGAGCTGACATTCGGACAAAACCGTTGCCATCCCCTGTTCCGTAGAGCGCACCATCAATGAAAGCCGAGATGTCATCGACCCCGAGGTCCTCGATGACTCGCCCACAGCAGCAAAGTTGACGTCTTGGCGTGTTCCCACGGGAATAAGGACATGAGAGCTCTGCTGTTTATTTTGATCAGTATCTTTTTGCCCCGTAGCCCGCCTGCAGGATCAGCACGCGATACCACCCGAAGAAACGCCACAGGAATGGCTGCTGGATCTCAATCGCGTGGATTCGCCTGGGGGAATGGTCTGAGAACGTGTGCTCAGGAGCCCGCGACGCAGGCGCAGGCCGTCGGGGAAATCGCAAGGCGGAGTTGGCCTCGGAAGCAAAGCGATTCAATGGAAGCTCGCAACGGAGAGCCCCACCATTGCCACACCACCGAGAGAGGCGGTGATTCCCGCCAAGCCGATATAGGGAATACTTGCGGCGCCGATAACTGATCACGATCAATGCCAAGACAGAGACGAGCGCGCTCATCGAAGAAGCTGCGAGCCGAGGAGACGTCCCATTGGCACCTGTACAGTTCACGTTCGGGTGCAACTCGGGGATTGTGGATGGCGCAAAGACCTCACCCGTGTAGCTGAAGTTTGCCGGGCTGAGGCATCGCGCCGTTGTGCGGGCATTGCCGGAGCTTGCGGGTATTGACCTTGCGGAACAGGGCTGTACGGGGTGCCTGGGTACTCTGCGCGCCGCCGTAAGGGAGCCTGGGTGGGAGCGTAGGGGAGGCAGCCATGGGGCGCTCCATACGGTGCCGCGTACCCTTGACCTCCATTGCCGAGGCCTGGGCTGGGCTCTGTCCGCTCATCTTCAGTCCTGCTGCGCGAGCAAGAATTTCACCGCGCAAGGCTTCTAATTCGAGACCTTGAGGAAGCCGATCGTGATATTTGAATCCGAGCCACCAGCAACCTCAACGTCGAGTTTCCCCAATCCAACAAGGCGTGCGAGGACCGGCTGGGTAATATCCACCGCTTGGATGCGGTCAAGGCGCGCGTGACGTTGATTCCGGTTCAGGATGCCTTTGCGGAACCACAAAGCTGAATCAGTGAGCGCGTAGGCCGTCACTCGCCATTGAAGGAAGGTGTGAGAAAAAGAAATGCGATGACAAGAATAGACTCCAGCGCGACAAGGAAAAAGCCTGTCCATAATGGCGTTTCCAAGCCCGGCGTTCATCGCTCTGAGTTCATTGAGGGTTTCGCACGGTAGCGAAAGCAATGACGGCAACAATGATCTGCCACACCTCGAGGAGAGGTGATGATGTGGACGCGTCTCCACAGCGAGGGGTCCACTCCCGGTCTGCTGCAAACGTTCGCTGCGCAGAATTCATGATCACAGCCCCGCCATCTCAGCGCTCCCGCGCTGCGCAAGGTAATCGCGGAGTTGGGCGGCTTGTTCGGAGGAATGCCGTGAAGGTGAGCTGACGTCTGGGTCGATGCCGTGTGAATCACGATCGAGGAAATTCGAACATACGCGCAATCGGCCCCTCGGAGATATCGACATACTGGATGCGGCCGTGAGGAACAATCGTCATTGAACGGAAGAACGCGCCTCGACGGATGAGGAAGTCATGCTCTCCCTGTGCCCATGCGAGGTTGCGAACTTGGCGTCCGATCAGCCATAGGAAATAGAGCCAGAGGACGCCGACACACAAGTGCTGCATAAAGAAGTGGCTGCGGGAATTCCTCCAAGATCTGCGTCATGACGACAATGGGGGCCGCAATGATGAGGAAGAAAACTGTCAGGGAAATCCGACGAACAGTTGCCAGCGCACGCTTGACGGGATTGAAGATCACGCCCTGCGGTTCGAAGAGGGCACGGGAGGAGTTTCTGCTCATATAAAAATGATACAGGCAGACTCCGTCATCTCCGACAATCTCACAAATAAAATTTCACACAGTGGACATTCAGGCTTCGTCCAGAAAATTCACTCAAAATGTTCACTATGAGCCCGAATTTGAGAACAATGGAGAAGCACGACTTCTCGTCGTTGACGATGAACCCAATATCCGAGATCTTCTGGCCTCATCACCAGTGCGATTCGCAGGATTCGATGTCATCACGGCAGAAGACGGTGCCTCGGCATACCACCAGGCACAGGAAAGAACGCCCTGATCTGATCGTCTTGGACGTCATGCTTTCCCGACATGGATGGTTTCACCGTGACCCGCCGCCTGCGCGATGCCGGAATCACCATCCCCGTTTTGTTCCTGACCGCTCGCGACGATATGCGTGACAAGATCCAGGGCCTCACGGTTGGCGGCGACGACTACGTCACCAAGCCCTTCGGCCTCGAAGAAGTTGTTGCACGCATCCGCGCAATTCTGCGCCGCACGCTCGGCGAAAGTGGCGACGATGGCAAGCTCCGCGTCGCAGATCTCGTCATCGACGAGGACGCCCACGAAGTGACCCGCGCTGGCGTGCCGATCGACCTCTCCCCCACCGAGTTCAAGCTTTTGCGCTACCTGATGATCAATCAGGGACGCGTCGTTTCCAAGATGCAGATCCTCGATCACGTGTGGGAATACGACTGGGACGGCGAAGTTGCGATCGTCGAATCCTACATTTCCTACCTGCGTCGCAAGCTTGCTGTCGAAGGCGCAAGCGGCGAACTGATTCACACCAAGCGAGGCGTTGATACATCCTCCGAGACGAAAAACTAAGAGATGTATCTCTCGCGGGGGTCGTATACAAATTCTGGTCGTCACGTTCGTTGACGGCCAGAATTGCTGCGTGCTACCACGCTTCTTTTTAACGCTTGGTCTTTCCCTTTCTGCGACGGTCATGATCGGCCTTTTGCAACGTCACTTGGTTGCACAGGTTGACGATGAACTCGTCAACAGTTCTTTCACTGTCTTCAAAAGTCATCGAAACACCGCAGGAACTCGCGAAAGAGCCCAGTCTTCCGACTCTCTACTACCTGAACATCCACCGGGACACGGAAGAGGATGTCACCCTACTGTCGGCCCCGACGCGCGACCACGCGGGGTAAGCCACTAGTCCCCGAGCTCCTCCAGCCCGGAGAAAGCGCGAATACAGCTAGCGGATGGACCGACCCCATTACCGTCGAATCGACGAAGAAAGGCTCGATGGCGAGCCGTCATTGTCCCCATCACGCAAGGGTGAAACCACCCCATCGGGAACCCTCACCGTCGCTCTGCCCTCAACGACGTCCAATTCACCATCCAAAAACATGGCGGGATACGTCGCGACAACGGCAATTGCGATCATCGCTATCGGAACGGGATTGGCAACCTATCTCGTGAGGCGTGCGCTTTCTCCGCTGCGTGGCATCGAGACGACAGCGGGTGAGGATCGCTGCGGAGACCCTCACCCAGCGTGTAGCTCTTCGCGCCGCCTTCTCACCGAAGTCGGCTCACTCTCCAAGTCCTTGAACCCATGCTCTCCCAGCTTGAGCAATCTTTCGCCGCGCGCGAAGAATCGGAGCGGAAGATCCGACGCTTCGTCTCCGATGCCTCGCATGAATTGCGCACTCCTCTTGCCGCAATCTCCGGCTACTGCGAGCTGTACTCGATGGGTGGAGTCCCAGCGAACGCACGGGCGAAGTCATGGGACGTATCCGCTCTGAATCAACGCGCATGAGTTCTTTGGTTGAAGACCTCTTGACTCTGGCGCGCCTCGACGAGGGACGCCCGCTAGAAATCGTTGACGTCGACGTTATCGCTATGCTGCGCAATGCCTCGTTCTCGATCTGTCGGCTCTTGACCCAACCCGTCAGGTTGAAATTGAGAGCTTTGACTCGCAAGAACTCCCTCAATCCGTGTGGATTCAAGCCGATCGCGATCGACCCAGCAGGTACCGACCAACATCATCGGCAACATCGTGCGCTACACGCCCTCGTTCGTCACCGGTTGAGATCGCCGTCGCCCAGCGCCCCTCCAACGTTCTCATCGAGGTTCAGAGATCACGGTCCGGGTATCGCTAAGGAAGACTTCGAAAAAGTCTTCCAGCGCTTCACCGCACAGAGAACTCACGCGCGCGATCCCTCGGCGGTTCGGGACTTGGTTTTGTCGATCGTCCGTCGATCATCTCAGCCCACGGCGGGCACGCGGAACTCGCCAAGACGCCGGGCGGGGGCTGACCGTCCGCATCACCATGCCGATTGTGCAGTCCAGGACCGCATCAACACACAGCCCGATGCATAAACGCGCTGGGAGATAACCGCGGGCGCTGTGTTGCCTCTGCGAGTTTTTCTCGCGTTAAGATCACGGCCGTGCCAAGTGCCACGAAAGTGGCTAGCATGGCAAAGTAACATTGTCAGACTAGGAGTGAACGCTCATGGGTGCCGATGCACCTCAGTCGGGCTTTTTAGTTCCTTTGTGGACGCGATGCAAGAGATCGGGGCGAGCGCCCCGATTCCTGTTCTTGAGGCAGAAGCGCGTGACTTGATTTCTCGGTGGAATGCCCGCGGACGTTTTTCTTCACAACACCCGTCACCTGCTGAAGACCCTGTCGCGTATTGACGAGATCGCTTCAACCGCGCACGATCCCGACGTACTTCGAGTTGCTTTGTGGTACCAGGGTGCAGTGCTCAATCGTAGTTTTGACATCTTCCGCCGCGGCGAAACGGGCGACGAGCAAGAGTTTGCGTCGCTGTATCACGCACGTTCACGCATGGAAACTCTGGGAGTGAGCGAGATGTGATCTCGCGTATCCAAGAGCTCATGATGGCTCTCTCACTCATCGCGCGGATCCTTCCGATATGGACGCTCAAGTCCTCATCGATGCGGATTTGGGAATGCTTGCCGCAAGCCCGCAAGATTTCAAGCGTTTCCGTGAGGCCTTGCGCCAAGAATGTACAGACTGTGCGATCTTGAGTTCTTCCGTGCGCGCCGGTCGGCAATTCGAAAGATCTTGAACCGCGAGCAAATTTTCCACTCCCCTTTGGCCATCGGCTGGGAAGAAACGGCGCGCGCCAATCTTGAGGCTGAAAGCACGAAGCTGACGCGCCTCTGAAGGACGCCGAGGCCGCCGGTGAGATCACCGATAGCGACGACGACTTCGACGTCGAGGACGGCCCGCAGGAGACTTCTCGACACTCCCGCCTCGGGGACGATGATCATTAGGCGCCGCCACCTCAATATCAAGAACCACACTCAGCCTTTTGACCGCGTTGATGAGGGCTTTCCGCTCCTAGTTTGCCTTACGCAGTTGTTGAGTTACCAGAGTCAAAGATTGCGCTCACCTCAGAGGATCTTTTCCACTGACGAGGCCGCCTCGCAGGAAACCCCTCAGGTGCAGCCGACCGGTGACCTTGGTGGTGTTTCTTCGCTGAGTGATGCTCCTACAGGTAGCCTCCCTGTGGATGCGACGCCGACAGATACTACGCTTGCTGGCGATGCGACCGTCAGTGCCGCGGCCGTCGGCAGCGCACAAGATGACGCTACTGAAGCAAGCACAACGCCTCTTGCCGGGGTTCCAACAGTCGAGCGTACTTTGGCTCCCGCCGTCAACAACGGGCTCTGAGATGGCTCCGAAGAATGCAGCGGACGAGGACGATACTTCGTCTTTGGAATCCGCTATTGAGGATCTTGATATTCCTGCACCCCCGCCGTTGTCCTGAGTGTTTTCTTATTTCATGTCTTGTGAATCGGATTTAAGGCGTTGAATCCTTGTATTTGTCCACAGTGCGCGGGTTAATCCTTTTATCCACAGTTCGCAGTACGCGCTCGGCGGCAGAACACTGATTTTTCCTAGGCTGTGAGGACCATTTTTCTCACGCTAGGAGGAATTATGACCGTCTATTCGGTTGACTCTGGCCAGGTCGCATCCTGCGCCTCTCGCATCCAGGTAACTTGCGACAGCATTCGCGGGGAGGTTTCTGCTTTGATGCATGAGCTCCTTTTGCCCTGAAAGACTCGTGGCAAGGAGCTGCCTCAGCGCAGTTTTCGGAGTCTGTGTCGTCATGGCAAACCACCCAAGCGCAGGTCGAAACGTCTTTGGATCAAATATCGACTTCGCTTTCGCACGCCGCACAAGTCTATGCAGATGCCGAAGCGCAAAGTATGGGACTCTTTGCGTTAAAAGCCGTTGGGGGGCGCGCCGCTTGGCGCGCCCCCCAACGGGACTTAACCAGAAATGGTGTCTGAATCCTTAGCGGATCAGTACATTCCGCCCATTCCGCCGTCAGCAGGTGCTGCAGCCGGTGCCGGAGGCTCAGGCTTGTCAGCAACAACAGCTTCGGTGGTCAGGAACATTCCGGCGATCGAGGCTGCGTTCTGCAGAGCAGAGCGGGTAACCTTGACCGGATCGGAGATGCCCTGGGTCATGAGGTCGCCGTACTCGCCGGTTGCAGCGTTCAGACCGAAGCCGGGCTCCATCTCGAGCAACGCGGTCGGCGACAACGCCACCCTCGAGGCCAGCGTTCTCTGCGATCTGCTTGAGAGGTGCGGAGATTGCTTCGCGAACGATGTTGACACCGGTTGCTTCGTCGCCCGAGAGTTGAGCGAGTCCAGAGCGGAGGAAGCAGCCTGGATCAGTGCGACACCGCCACCTGCGACCAGGCCCTCTTCGAGGCTGCGCGAGCGTTGCGGATAGCATCTTCGATGCGGTGCTTACGTTCCTTGAGCTCAACCTCGGTTGCGGCGCCCGGACTTGATGACGGCAACGCCACCGGAGAGCTTTGCCAGGCGCTCCTGGAGCTTCTCGCGGTCGTAGTCGGAATCGGTGGTTTCGATTTCCTTGCGCAGCTGGCGAATGCGAGCCTGGATGTCTTCCTTTGCACCGAGTCCGTCAACGATGGTGGTCTCATCCTTGGAGACGATGACCTTGCGTGCACGGCCGAGGTCTTCGAGGGTGGCGTTCTCAAGGGAGAGGCCAACGGTCTCGGAGACAACTTCACCTGCGGTCAGGATTGCAACATCCTTGAGGATTGCCTTGCGACGGTCGCCGAAGCCGGGGGCCTTGATGGCGACGGACTTGAAGGTGCCACGAATGTTGTTGACGACCAGGGTTGCCAGTGCTTCGCCCTCGACGTCTTCAGCGATGATGAAGAGGGGCTTGCCGGTCTGCATGACCTTCTCGAGGACGGGCAGCAGTTCCTTGGCGTTGGTGACCTTGGTGTCGACCAGGAGGACGTAGGGGATCCTCGAGGACGGCCTCTTGGCGCTCTGCGTCGTTGACGAAGTAGCGGAGAGGAAGCCGCGCTCGAAGCGCATACCTTCGGTGGTCTCAAGGGTGGTGTCGAAGGGTTGGTCTCTTCAACGGTCACGACGCCTTCGGAGCCGACCTTCTCGAATGCCTGAGCAATGAGCTTGCCGATTTCGGGATCGTTTGCGGAGATCGATGCGGTTGCTGCGATCTGCTCGGTGGTCTCGACGGGCTTGGAATCCTTGTGCAGCTGGGCAACGATGGCCTCGACAGCTGCGTCAATGCCGCGCTTGAGGGCGATGGGGTTCGAAAGCCGGCTGCAACGTTACGCAGGCCTTCGCGAACCAGAGCCCTGAGCGAGGACGGTTGCGGTAGTGGTGCCGTCACCTGCGACGTCATCAGTCTTCTTCGCAACTTCCTTCACCAGCTCGGCGCCGATGCGCTCGAAGGGATCTTCGAGGTCGATTTCCTTAGCAACGGAAACGCCATCCTTGGTGATGATGGGGGCGCCCCACTTCTTGTCGAGAACGACGTTGCGGCCCTCTTGGGGCCCAGGGTGACCTTAACGGTGTCGGCGAGGAGGTTCAGACCGCGCTCCATGCCGCGGCGTGCCTCCTCATCGAAGTGAATGAGCTTTGTCATGTTCTTCTATCCTTCCGCGATGCGGATTGGACCGATGCCCGCGACGGACGACTCAGGTTCCTCCAGAGCCTCACCGGCCTTAGTGCTTATCACTCGGCACTCCCTGAGTGCTAAGTCCAAGTCTGGCACTCTCAGCCTCAGAGTGCAAGACGGGCGACATGAGTTCACTGATAAAGAAAAACCCCGGTACCAAGTACCGGGAGAAGCTCCCGCGACTGGATTCGAACCAGTAACCGTCCGATTAACAGTCGGATGCTCTGCCGTTGAGCTACGCGGGAAAAGCGACAAAAAGAAATAGTACCGATGAAGTGTGCCAAGAGCAAATCCGAAAAGGGCATTCACTCATGGCCTGCCTCACATACCAATCACACCCATTCAGGATTGTCGGTATCCACACCGCTAGCGCGAGCAGCACACTCGATTGCAGACGCGAGGCCACCTAGCAAAACCATCGAGCTGCGAGTCGTAGTGCGAGCGGAAACGCTCATCGTGAATGTAGGGAACGAGAAATCACATAGTGCTTCGCAGGAGTCACCGGGAAAAAACTCACTGAGTAATTCCCGATGCAAGGCGACAAGAGCTGCCGCCTCCTCACTATCGGGGGCAACACCCTTGCGAATGGCTGCGATCATATCCTTTTCGACCTGCTGAAAACGGTCAGCGTTTCCCTGCCAGTCCGCCGCACTCCACGACGCAGTGCGGCGCTGAGATCCCGCCAGTCGTCACTGTCACCGTAGAGTTGTTCAGCTTCCTCCTGATGCGCGGCAAAGTCAGCATCCCCAAGGATTGCCCCAACTTCTTCCACGCTGAGAGAATTTTCGTTCATTGCATCCTCCAATAAGGTATCGAGTGCTGCGATCATCTTGTCCGTCTGGTGGCGATGGGCAATAAGGCTCTCGCTGACGTTTGAGGGTGCACAATCGCAGAGTCATCGGATTCAAGGAGCTCCTTGATGTCCATCAGTTTCATTCCGTCGCTCTATAGATGATGATCCTTTGACCCGAGCACAGTCCTCGACCGAGTAGAGCCGGTAGTTTGACCAGCTCCGTTCGACAGGCGCGAGGAGCCCCCTGTGCCCCAGTGGTGAAGCGTTCGCACAGTCACCGAAAAGCGCTCAGCTACCTCGCCGACAGTGTAAAGAGTGCCGTCGTTGCTCATGTCATTCATTGCGAAGTCTCACGTCACGTCATGGTCAGTCGAATGCGCAACGTGAGCTTGATTGCGCAGCCGGGTGCGACGGCAGGGGCCTGGCCGGGCTTCGAGCCGACGCGCCGAGCGAAAGCTCGCGGCGCGGACGGTGAGCGGGCGGGCCGTCGCACGCGGCTGCCGACGCTAAGCGGGCGGGCCGTCGCTCGCGGCCAGGCGGCTCCCTCGCACGCGGCGCGGAAAGGTGAGCAGGGCGGGCCGTCGCACCCGGTCGAGGTTGATGCTTGGACAAACCGTCGCGCGATGCGGAAAACCCCGCCCCTGCCGTAGCAGAACGGGGTTTCACAGCCCATGACGGGCGAAAGTCTGAATGAATCAGACGGGAAAGTCACTTAAGGGTGACCTCGCCGCCGGCCTCTTCGATCTCAGCCTTAGCCTTCTCGGCGTCTTCCTTCTTGGCGTTCTCGAAGATGGTCGAGGGGCGCCGTCAACCAGGTCCTTGGCTTCCTTGAGGCCCAGGCCGGTCAGGCCTTGACGGCCTTGACGACGGCGATCTTCTTGTCGCCTGCGGACTCGAGGAGCAACCTCGAACTCGTCCTTCTCTCAGCTGGGGGGCATCGCCTGCGGCGGAGCAGCAACGGCAACGGCTGCGGGAGCAGCAGCGGTGACGTCGAAGGTCTCTCGAAGAGCTTCACGAAGTCGGAGAGCTCGATGGGGGACATTTCCTGAAAAGCTTCGATGAGCTACGTCGTTGGAGAGCTTAGCCATGATTGGCATCCTTTCGATTTTGGCCCTGCTACAGTGAAAGCAGATTGTGGATGTGATCGCAAAGACGGTCGCCTTTGCGGGCCTGTCACGTCAGGCCGCTTCGCCCCTGCTTTTCACGCAGAGCATCGATGGTGCGCACCGTCTTGGACGGGAGCGCGTTGAAGGCGTATGCCGCCTGAGAGATCTTCGCCTTGAGGGCGCCTGCGGCCTTGGCCAGCAGGACCTCGCGAGACTCCGAGATCGGCAAGCTTCGACTGCCTCAGCGGAGAGCTGCGCGCCCTCCATAGCACCGGACTTCAGTACCAGCTGAGGATTCTCCTTGGCAAAATCACGCAGCGTCTTGGCAGCCTCAACGGGCTCACCGGTGACGAAAGCGATAGCGGTCGGGCCCTTCAGGTCAGCCTCGAGGAAATCGAGACCAACTCGCGAGCCGCCAGGATCGCCAGCGTGTTCTTTGCCACGGCGTAGGTCGCATTGCCAGCCAGGCCGCGACGCAGCTGCTTGAGCTGGCCAACGGTCAGACCGCGGTACTCGGTCAGCAGGACAGCGTCGGCTGCGCGGAAACGCTCCACGAGCTCGGCAACTGCTGCCACCTTGTCGGACTTCGCCATGGTCCTCGCTTTCAAAAACTTCGCCGCCGGACGCGCAAAGCCCGGCACGCAGGAAAGCGGCCGGGCTCAATAAAACCCCACTTCGAAAGAAGTCACCACCTGCGTCGGATGCTTTCGCACTTGAATCCACCGAGGTGGATGACCGACGGTCTTCGGCAACGAATAGACTAACACGCCCACGCAGATGAATCCACCCCGCCGAATGTGGATCAGCACACCTCAAGGACGAGGAGGACAAGCGCCAGCGGACCTTCTTCAGACGAGGCGCCATCCCGCTGCCCGCGAGCGAGCCTCCCAGAATCCCTCGGTACTGCCCCTCAGTATCCGCGAAGAGCTGCGCATGAGTACCAATCTGCACAACACGCCCATTCTCGTCGAGGACGACGATCTGGTCAGCGGCCGTGATCGCACTCAAGCTTTAGTGCAATAACGATGAGGGTCGCGTTACGACGCAATTTATCCATAGCGGCGGTCACACGGTGTCTCCGTTCTCGGACTCGAGGGGCACTGCGGCCCCATCGAAAGAGAACAATGGGAGAGTCTTTCAAGAGCGCTCGTGCAGATGGATACGCGTTGGCGTTCGCCACCGGAGAGCGCACGGCCACCCTCGCCGACTGGAGTATCCCACCCCAGAGGTAGCCGCGCGACGATTCTCATCGACACCACCAGGCGCGCAGCTTCCTCGACCTCGGCGGCACTTGCATCGACGACCGACACGAACATTCGCCTCGAGGGTATCAGGTCAAACAAGTAGACGTCTTGACCAGAGAGAGCTGGGCCGAGCGAGTTTCTGCAGTATCCCAGCTGCGAACATCTCGATCACCCACACTCACGACGCCACTATCCACATCATAGAAACGGGCAATAAGACGGGCAATCGTCGTCTTCCCGCAACCTGAAGGACCGACAATCGCAGCTCATAGTGCCCGGCTCGACACGGAAGGACACACCCCGTAAGACGGGTTGATCGGCCTCGTAGGAGAAAAACAACGTCCTCAAGCGCCACGGAAGCACTCAACTCAGCTGAATGTCACTCTCTCCCGTCTTCCGAGGCGGTGGGAAGCTCGGGCGCAGAAAGGATCCTCGTGGCCGAGGTCAAGGACTGGGCGCTGAGTCTCGAAGGCGAGGTGAGCATCCCAATATCAATAAGAATCTGCGTGAAACGCAGGAGCAGACCTATCGCAACAATTGCCTCCACAGGACTGACGCTTCCACCGACCGCCAGCAAGCCGATCGCACAGGATCAGTGAGACGACAACGACTTGCGCGGGCCATACCGTTGGTGATTGTCCCAGCGTTTCCCGGATAAGCGAGCGTCGGGCAGCCGCCCCATACAATTCTTCCGCCCGCTGGAGAGGCTCATAGAGGCGGAGCGCCACAAGGCGCGCAAGGCTCCTGTTTCGTCGCGTATTCGACAATGCGATGAGACAACTCGGGCAGGAGCTCTTTCAAGGCCGACCCTGAAAGAAGCAGCGGCGCGCAAACCCTACACCTCAGCAACGATCGGGACTGAGACAAGGCACACCACCCCAGAACCGGTGAAAAACGGTGATTCCTGCAAGCATTGCCAGCGAAGTAACGATCGCTGCAACCAGTGGCGAACACATGTGGGCAAAAGATCTCGCCGGAGCATCATAAAGTTCGGCAGAGATACAAGGCGCGAGGTCTTCCAGCCGTATCCGCACGGAAAGCCCCAAGAGGCAGAGAGCGATCTTATCTCCGATCGCGCGATGCATATTCGTGAGGGAAAATCGAAGGCCACCACGTAGGGAGCGCATGGCTGTAAGTATTCCAAGATAAACGAGGCCGCTGCACACATTGCGAGCGCGATGAGCCACCCACTGTAAATCCATACCCCACGCTGGTTGTCCTGATGTCAGCGCAATCGCCGCCGGAGAATGGAAATCAGAGAGAAACCCCAACACGCCTGACAACCACAGGACAAGCACATGATGTGGAGAATCCTGCGCCCCTCAGAAGAGAGAGGCTCACGCAGCCTGGAGATCAGCTCGAACATGTCGCGTCCTTTCCTGGTGCAGAGCTCACGCACATGGATCATCCGCGAGTTCGTCGGGCGTACCGCGCGCAATGAGACGTCCGGCCTCGAGGATGGCAATTTGATCGACACCGATAATCGACGCAGCCCGGTGGGCGATCACCAGAACTGTTTTTCCTTGAACGAGGCGGGTGAGAGCCGCCTGGATCTCGGCCCTCGGCTTCGGGGGTCTGTGGATGGCGGTGGCCTCGTTTACGCTGCGATTGGCGCGTCAACAAGCGTGCGCGCGCAATCGCACGGCGCTGGGCCCGCCCGCCCGAGGGATGGGCGTCTTCCCATGACGGAATCGAGGCCTCGTGGAAGGAACGCACGGAACAATAATGCGACAGCGTAGCAGCTGCCCAGATTGCCTCGTCCTTGGCATCTGGCCTGCCCAGCGCAATGTTTTCACGCACGGATATGTCAAGAAGCTGCGGATCTTGGAGAACAAAAGACACGTGCCGGTAAAGGACGTCGGGAGCAATGGCTCGCACATCAACGCCTCCATGCGCACACTGCCCTGGTCGGATCAGCAAAAGCGGGCAACCAAGGTTGCGAGGGTGGACTTTCCAGAACCGGACGGGCCGATGAGCGCGGTCACTGTTCCTTCGGGAACTGTCAGACTGACCTCGTCTAGGGCACGTGCAGAACCATAAGAGAAGGACACTTTGTCAACCTCGACATCTGCGCCTGCCGGTTCTTCACTTCCATCCGCCGGTAGAGGGGCAACGGAAAGAAGGTCAACAATGCGCAGTGCGGCAGCTCCAGCGATCTGATAGGACCAAACCGTCGAACCCAACACCTCGATTGCGGCCGGAATAACAGGGCGCGATCAACGCGCAGGTAATGACTTGAACGGGGCTCACGATCCCAGTAGCTGCCAGCGCCGAGCCTCCCGCTGTCGATATCAATAGAATCATCGAGGGCGACACGGCAGCCTGCCCCAGCGCGGACCCTTTGAGCAATGGTCCACACCACGCAACGTAGAAGGCGCAAAATCTTCAGCCGCGTGACTCGAAGCGTCTCATGCGCGCGCCCGACAGTACCAAATGCTTTTACGACGCTAATACCGGAAACAAACTCGACCATGGTTGCCGAGACACGCGTGAGGTACCGGTCCATTTCGGCAGTTTTCTCGCCCATGTCCCGCATCATCCAGGCATTAATGAGGGCGTAGATCGGCAAGGTGGCGATTGAGAGCAGGCCGAGGCGCCAGTCGATGATAAACGAGTAGATCAACAAGGAGAGTGGCGCGCTCACCGCAGCAGCAGATTCAACTGGCGCATGGGCGATGACCGTGATGAACATCGTGGGTGTCGTCCTGGATCGCCTTGCGCACAGCCCCCGAGTTCGTCGAGGTGAACCACGCGAGGGGCGCTGAAGCGAGAACTTTCACCATACGCATGCGGACAAGATGACCGAAACGCACGTCCGCGAAATGAGTGACGCTCAAGGCGACAAAATAGATCCTGTAGCGCATGCCAAATGCGCCAATGAGCCACATGAGCAGATTGATAACCTCACCGCGCTCCGGTGAGACGCCCGAGCGCGCCGCAGCATAAGCACTCTCACCCTAGCTGGACGAGAATGACATAGGGAGCGACTGCAAGCGCACCATAGAGGACGCCAAGTAGCTGGGCGAGAGCCATGGATCCACGGATCGGTGCGCGTAAGTTCCCTTAAACGCCTTTTTGCCCAGCCTTATGTGCAGCGCGCGGGTCGTCGATTTGCACATCGCTAGTGGATGAACCGCGCCTCCCATTCGGGCTTTCCTCTCCTGATCAGTCGACAGTCATTAGTGGTCTCCTTCGCAGGCACAGGTTTCATCTAACGGCCTGAGTGTGATGAGCCGATCTCGCGCACGCCGAGGCAAACTCACCGTCGTGGGTGACAACGATGACGGCGGCACCTTCGTCGGCAATGCGTCGCAGGGTGGCGGTAATTGATTCAAGGTGTCTGGCATCGACTCTCGAGGTTGGCTCGTCGAGGATGACGATGGGGCGCCCCGCTGCGCGTGCGGCAGCGATGACGAGGCGTTGTTTCTGCGCCTCCTGAGAGGCTCAGGGGTGGCGATCACCCTAGGGTTTGCGAGGTCGAAGTCGGCCAAGAGTTTTCTCCGGCTTCTCCGCCGGCATCCGGAGGCGCCAATGGTTGTCTCGCCGGCGAGTGTGTCGGAAAAGAGTTGACGCCCGGTGTCTTGCATGACGAGTGCAGCACGCCGCGCGCTCCTCTGACTGCGCGAGCTTGTCACGCCATCCAAGGAGATCTCTCCAGAGTTCGGGGCCGCCAATCCACACAGCATACGGACAAGAGTCGTCTTGCCGACGCCATTCTCCCCGGCGATGCAACTGATCTCCCAGCGTAAAAATCAGCATTAAATTCATTGAAAATTGGGGGTGTCCCTCGCAGGGAGAAGCCTCAGGTTGCGGCACGAAAGACGGGAGCCTCGTCAGGCGCGGACCCTCCCCGCTGCCTCGCGAGGTCGCCCAAGTTTCTGGCGGCCCCGGATCAACGAGGGTACGCAAGCCAAGAGAACAGCGTTCTTCATCCGTCATGGAATAGAACTCCTCGCCGCTCCAGCGCCCCGTCACCGCGCCAGCTTCCATGAGAAGAACCTGATCGGCAAGTCCCTCAGGAAGTGAAGGCGATGCTCGACAACGACAATCGTCATGCCCCTGTTCTTTGAGGGTGCCCAAAGCTCTCGCGTACATCTGCGATGGCAGCGGGATCGAGGTTTGATGTCGGCTCATCGGCGAGGAGGACCGGAGCGCCAGATGCCAGCGCACACGCAAGAGCTACCTTCTGGAGCTGTCCACCCGACAACGTCGAAAGCTTGCGATCCATGAGCTTGTAGATCCCCATGAGTGTGGCGGCACGCCTCGCCGCTCTCGATCAAGTCTGCACGGTCTCTGCCATAGTTTTCACCGCAGAATGCGAGTTCCTCTGCAACGGTGTCGCAGAAAAATTGGGTGCGTGGATTCTGAAAGACGGAGGAACACAGATGACCAACCTCGGTCAGGGGAACTTCGAGAGGTCGCGCCTGTCTCATCCGAACGGCCCCTTCCAGCTGCCCCGGAGTCATCTGCGGAACGAGGCCGGTGAGGGCCCGCATGAGCGTCGACTTTCCGCAGCCTGAGGACCCACACACGAGGGTGAGGGTGCCCGGATGGGCAGACAGGTTGACCCCGCGCAGCGCATCGACGCGATCTCCCGTCAGCTCGCTGACGTAGGAGAACGACAGGATTCAACATCAACCCGCGGGAGGACCCCAAGTAACAGGAAGAACTCAAGCACGATGACGACAGCCACGCACCCAAGGGCAAGAGCGTCCCAAACGGTTGCGTGTAGAAGCGTCAGAGAGGTCGGCCGCGTCGACCCGCCCAGCCTCGTACAACGCTGGAGGCCGCGAGGTCATCGGCGACGCGCGCGATCGAGGAAAAGCAGGGGAACGAGGAAGCGCTCGGCGATCACCAGCGGGTGACGCAGCACGCCGCGCATCCTCAGGTCCACTCCGCGCATTTCCATGGCCTCGCGGATGGCCACTGCTTCGGCACAGTCGGAATGACGCGGAAGGCAACCACGAGTGCGTCGACGAAGACCCGCGGCAAGTGCACAGCACGCGAAAGCGGCTTTCATCTGACCGATCCTGGTTGTGCGATACACGTAGAGTGCAAGGCCAAAGCCGGCAAAGAAGCGAGCAAACCAGTACATGATCGCGCTGCACGTTCCGATGATGAGAACGATGCCCGAGGCCAGCCGATCGACTGCATCCAAGCGATAAGAAAAGGGGAACGGCAAGAGTGACGACGTCGCAGATGAAGCAACCGGAACCCCGTGTGCAGCGCGGACTCGAGCGCTCACCTCCGATGCGAGGGCAACACTACTAAGAGCTGAACGGCAACAAGGGTTGTCGTGACCCGCGCGCATGACGAGCGCATTGAGCACGAGAGGGATAAGAGCTTCGTGCGTGGGTCCAGCCTGCTCGACGACTCAACGGGCGCCGATTCGGCGAGCGAGATCTCAGGCAACGCCAGCCTTCGCGAAAATGCTTGCGCAGCAAGAAACGACCAATAAGCCCGCCGAGGCACGCGACGATCATCGTAACAACCACCCATACGCTGATGACCGCGGGGCCAGAGGGCACGGCTACCATCCGCGTAGTCCTGGCCCATCTGGGACGCCGGGACATCCGCGTAGTAGGAGTCGGGAGCAAAGAAAATCGGAGCAAGCGGGCCAAACTCCCACAGGGACAGCATGTATGCTGCAATGTTCTCGAGGGCACTACAGATAGCCGCCACTCGTGGGCGATAAGGTCAGCCAGGAAACTGAGAACGAGGGCGACCGGTACGGTCACCCACGCATGCCCTGTCACGACCATGAAGAAGGCGACGATGCCCGCCATGATCGTCATCGTCCCAAACATGCGCGAACGCACCAGCATGAGCATGATGACCGGCCCGTTCAGGAGGAGGCCAACAATCCCGCCGACGAACATGAACGCCGGCCCGAAGAAGCTCGAGCATCGCCGAGCACCACATGAGGGACAAAGTAGACGGCGGCAGAAAAGCACCAATCGTGACGGCCGAGCGCGCCTTTGTAACGCCTGAGCTTGAAACCTGAGTCATGATCGCGACCTTTAACGATAATGAGGTTTATAGAATAAAGCTAAGGATAGCCTATACATAGGCTTGCAAGACCCAGCCCAATTGAATAACATAGCGCCCCACGAGCGTTGCTCGTGGAGGGGCCTTAGAAAACGACTCATCTGCCGTTAACCTCTAGTGCTTCCAGGAAGCATCCCTCGGAGGTCAGGGCGCGAGTCTCGGTGGCATCCAAGGGATACCGGGGCCCATGGTCGTGGCGACCGTGGCCTTGATGATGTAACGGCCCTTTGCGGAAGCCGGCTTCAGACGCAGGATCTCATCGAGAACAACTGCGTAGTTCTCAACGAGCTGCTCGGCGGTGAAGGAAGCCCTACCGACGATGGAAAAGCCAGGTTTGCGTGCTTGTCGACACGGAACTCGATACGACCACCCTTGATCTCACGGACAGCCTTTGGCGACGTCCATGGTCACGGTGCCGGTCTTGGGGTTCGGCATGAGGCCACGGGGGACCCAGGACGCGGCCCAGACGGCCGACCTTGCCCATGAGGTCCGGGGTTGTAACGGCGACATCAAAGTCGGTGTAGCCCTTTGCGACCTTTTCGATGAGCTTCGTCGCCGCCGACCTCCCGTCGGCTCCAGCGTCGAGTGCTTCCTGTGCGCGCTCGCCAACGGCGAAGACCAAGACCCGAGCGGTCTTACCGGTGCCGCCGTGCAGGAAAACGGTGCCTCGACCATCTGATCCGCCTTGCGGGGATCAACACCCAGTCGCATAACAACTCGACGGTTGAATCGAACTTGGTGACCGAGGTTTCCTGCCACCAAACGCATTGCGCCGAGGGCGCTGCAGTCTCGCCAGCGTGGATCTTCTCCAGCTGCTGCGCGGTAGCTCTTAGAGCGCTTCGTCATTCTGCTTCTTCTCCCTGCAGGTGTGGGTGTCGGGCAGCGCCTGCCCCTACCACGAGGTAATAAAGCGGTCAGTCCTGAACAGTGATGCCCATGGAACGCGCGGTGCCCGCGACGATCTTGGAAGCGGCATCAATGTCATTGGCGTTGAGGTCAACCATCTTGGCCCGCGATTTCGCGCACCTGGTCCATGGTGATCGATCCAACCTTGGCGGTGTTCGGTACCCGAACCCTTTTGCAACACCTGCAGCCTTCTTGATCATCCGGAGGCCGGAGGGGTCTTGAGGACGAAGGTGAAGGAGCGATCTCGTAGACGGTGATTTCAACCGGACGATCGAACCGCGCTGCGACTCAGTTGCAGCGTTGTATGCCTTCGTGAATTGACGACGTTAACGCCGTGCTGGCCCAGTGCGGGACCAACGGGCGGAGCAGGGGTCGCGGCGCCTGCAGCGATCTGCAGCTTAATGAGGCCGGTGACCTTCTTCTTCTTCGGTGCCATATTTCGGGTCTTTCTATTTCTTACTGGGCCGCGGAGACTACCGCGGCATGCATCCACGTGGCGCCCACAGGAAGAGCAACCTGCGGACATAGTCCACCCAGACGCACGAATCTACATCATAACGCGATGTCGGCGCTCCCCCAAGTCTTGGTGCTCGAGGTCACGCCACGAGGCGTTTACTCTTCGATCTTCTCGACCTGATCGAAGGTGAGCTCCATGGGAGTCTCACGCTCGAAGATGGTCAGGAGGACCTTCAGACGCTGGGTTTCAGGCATGATCTCAGAAATCACAGCGCTCATGGTGGCGAATGCGCCGTCGACGATGCGGACAACCTCGCCGACCTCGAATTGGGTCTGAACTCCTGGACGGGGCGGAGCGCTCTTTCTCTCGCAGCCGCGGCCTCGAGAACATTCGGGGTCAGCAGCATGACGACCTCGTCGATCGAAAGTGGGACCGGGTTGCTGGTCGCCCACGAAGCCGGTCAAACCGCGGGGTTTCACTTCACCACACGGTAGGAGCTCCTCGTTGAAGTCCATGCAGACGATGACATATCCGGGGATACGCACGCGACGAACGCGCTTCTTCGCGTTTCCGCGGTACTCCATGACGTACTCATCGGGAACCTCGACCTGGAAAAATTGAGTCTTCCATGTTCTGGTTGGTAATACGCTGCTCAAGGTTTTGCCTTCACCTTGCGCTCGTGACCGGAGTAGGTGTGAATGACGTACCAGTCGCCGGGAGACATGTAGAGTTCGCGGCGCAGCTTTTCGACCGGATCATCGTCTGACGAGGCCGCCTGCTCAGCTGCTTCTTCAACGCCAGCTTCCGCCTCCGCCTTCTTCACGTGCTTCCTCGCGCTCGAGGGGAGCGTCCTCGAGGCGCTCTGCCACATCGTCTTCGCGCTGTGCGGCAGTTTCCAGATCAGCTTCGGGCGCGATTCCACCGTCAAAAGGTGTCGATCGGGGCCTCTTCGATATTGTCTAGGCTCACGGGTTTCTCCTGCAGCTTAACGCTCGCGCGGTGTTCGCGGCCGAGCCTAGAAGAAACCCGCCTGCATTCCTGCGTGGGCGGGTTAACTGTTTCAGCCAAATACCAATGAGTTCAGTCTACCGAATAAGAAATCAAGAAGGCCAGTGAAAGCCATAATTGCGGCAACAAACACAATGACGACGAGGAAGTACGTCCAAGTCTCAGAACCGCTGGGATAATGACTTTCTTCATCCCAGAGATCACCTGAGAGCGAAGATCACCATACGCTTGAAAAATATTCGGCGCGCTTTTCCTTGGTTTGAGGGTGCGCCATCGCGCGCGAGGTGTGCACGCTTCTTCGGGATCCGCCCGGGGATTCTTCACGGCGAGCCTGGGATTCGCTCATCGTTCCTCCACAGTTATGCACCCTCAGTGGCAGGGCAGGCGGGACTCGAACCCACAACCGCCGGTTTTGGAGACCGGTATACCAATTGCGCCACTGCCCTACTTGCAACTCTTCCGAAAAAGACTTGCTCGGTTGAGTTTAGGGGAGAAGAGGCCTCCGTCCAACCTCACCACGATGCGCGCGCCTCATAAGTGCTCAAATTGTGACTCACACCAATAAATGGATCTATCCATGCCACAATGTTCGCGTGGATACTCAATCAGCCTCCCGCGTCTCAACGCGCTTCGCAAATATCACCCTTCAGCGACCCTGCTGTCGATGCTAAGGCCAAGCGCACTGAAGGCCCAAGGACGCCCTGTCGTTGGCTCTCGGTGCGGGCGAACCTGATTTCGCCACCCCTGATTACATTGTCGAGGCCGCCGTCAAGGCGCTGCGCGCAACCCCGCGATGCACCGCTACACGCCCGCCGCCGGCTCGGCCCAGCTGCGCGAGGCCATCGCAGAAAAGACCCTGCGCGACTCCGGCTACGAGGTCCCCCGCCGACATCGTCGTCACCAACGGCGGCAAGCAGGCTCGTCTTCCAGGCCTTCGCCCTCGTACTCAACCCCGGGACGAGGCCATCCTCCCCACCCCTCCCTACTGGACCACGTACCCGAGGTCGTCAGCTCGCCGCGCGACCCCCGTCGAGGTTTTCGCCGGAGCCGACCAGGACTACAAGGTCACCGTCGACCAGCGCTCGAGGCCGCACGCACGCCTCGCACGAAGGTCCTCTCTATGTGCTCGCCGTCCAACCCGACGGGCAGCGTCTACACGCCCGAGGAGCTGACCGCGATCGGCCAGTGGGCCCTCGAGCACGGCATCTGGGTCATCTCGATGAGATCTACGAGCACCTGTTGTACGAGGACGCGCAGACCGCGCACATCGTCAAGCTGGTGCCCGAGCTCGCTGACCAGGCCGTGATCCTCAACGGCGTTGCCAAGACCTACGCGATGACCGGCTGGCGCGTGGGCTGGATGATCGGCCCCTCCGACGTCATCAAGGCCGCGCTGTCCTTCCAGTCGCACCTGACATCCAACGTCAACAACGTCGCCCAAGAGGCCGCGCGCGCCGCCGTGTCGGGTTCCCTGGACGCCGTGGACGAGATGCGCGTCGCCTTCGACCGTCGCCGCCGCCTCATCGTTGACATGCTGCGCCAGATCGACGGCTTCGACGTTCCGACCCCCAAGGGCGCGTTCTACGTCTACCCCTCCGTCGAGCGTCTGCTGGGCCGCGAGATCCGCGGCCGCGTGGCCAACACGTCGGGCGAGCTCGCCGACCTGATCCTCGACGAGGTCGAGGTCGCGGCGGTCTCCGGGCGAGGCCTTTCGGCCCCTCCGGCTTCTGCGCTTCTCCCACGCCCTGCCGACGACGACCTCGTCGAGGGCATCACCCGCGTGCAGGAGCTCTTCGCATGATGCACGTCTCGTTCGAACGGACAGCGCAGGAGGCCCCTCGACGGTCCTCCTCTCCCCACGGGTACGCGGAACACCCGGACGCTACGCCCACCTGCGCTCCGCGCTCACCCGCGCCGGTTACGACGTCGTCTCACTACGACCACGCGGGGCCACGGGACCTCTGAGGGTCCCTCGCGCCCGCGTGGACGTGGGTGCGCTGATCCGCGACTTTCGGCGACGCGCGACGCGAGGCACTCGCCCACGCGCCGCACGCCGGACCCGTTCCTGTTCGGACACTCGATGGGCGGGCTCATCGCTGCTGCCTCGACCATCCTTGACCCGACGCGGCTGCGCGGCACCGTCCTGTCCGCGTCCCGCGGTGCGCCCACCCCCACGTCCTCCTCCCAGGCGCGCATGTTGCTGCCGATCGCTCGGCTGCGCCCCCGGCCTCGTCGTGCGAAGGGGCGCGTCCGACATGGAGGTCTCTCCCCCTGTCGCGCGACCCGCAGGTCCAGCGCGACTTTCGACGCAGACCCGCTCACCTACAAGGGCGGCGCCGATTCTGACGGGCCTGACCTCGATCCTCCAGGGCGAGGAGGTGCTGCGCGCGCCGACCGCCTGCACACCTCGACGCTCGTCATGCACGGCCCGGCGACCTGATGGCGGACCTGCGCGGCTCCCCGCGAACTGGTTCGAGGGCACGCGCGGCGCACCCCGACGCCGACATTCACTCTGCGCATCGTCGACGGCGCTCTACCACGAGCTCCTCAACGAGCCCGAGGGTCCCGACCTGATCCGCGACATCATCATCTGGCCTGGGAGCACTAGGCCGTGGAAGCGCCCGCTGTCCCTCAACCTGACGGGCCCTGCGCCCCACCCCACCGGGCAGGGCGGGACCTCGCGACCCTCCCCAAGGCCCACCTGCACCTGCATTTCACGGGCGCCATGCGGCCCACCACGATGGTGGAGATGGCGCGCACGCAGGAGTGCGCCCCTCACCTGCTGCACATCGACGCCGCATCCATGCCGGGCCGACGGGCGCGGATGGTTCCGTTTCAGCGCGCCTACGACTCGGCGCGTCACCTCGTCCGCTCCGGAGGCCGCGTGGCCAAAACGTCGGGCGAGCTGGCAGATCTGATCCTCGATGAGGTTGAGGTCGCAGTTGTCCCAGGGCGAAGCCTTCGGCCTCGGGCTTCATCCGCCTCCTACGCCTTGGCCGATGACGATTTGGTCGAGGGCGTGGACGAATCCAGGAGCTTCTCTCACAGGCTCGCTGACCCAGGGTTCCACTTTGAGGAAATCCCGCACGGCAGGCACATCGCCAGCCGTGCGGGATTTTTCTTACTCTTCGTCAACTCACACCCAATATCGCTACCCAAATGACGCCTTGAGCTGTCACAATTGACACATGGACCTTTCAACTCGGCGCACTCACCTGATCAGCCTCGCGGCATGTCCTCACGCCCATGGTTACGGCGAGCATTCGGGACGTTTTTCGAAGGACTCAGCACCGCTCTCCTCCAGGCGGGCTACGACGTGTCCACTTACGACCACTCACGGTCATGGCACTTCTCCCGGTCCTCGCGCCCGAGGTCGACGTAGGTCTACTGATCAGGACCACATCAGTGCACGCCAGCAGGCTCTTCAGGATTCACGCTGCGATGAATTGATCCTCTCGGGACACTCGATGGGTGGTTTGATTACCGCCGCTTCTGCGCTGGATCTACCGCAAGGATCTGCGCTGCATGGTCCTCACTCGGCCCTGCTTTCATCCCACTCCCCGAGCTTCCCGCGCCGGTGGTTGGCGGCCCGGAAACTGGCTCGCATCTGCCGGGAGTGCAGATTCCCGCGGCCCAGTCCACGCCTGAGCACTCTTTGCTTTGCGAGATCCCAGCGTCCAGGAAGCTTGACGACGATCCGTCAACTACCACGGCGCTCCCCCGCTTCTGACGGCCTCGACCATGGTGATTCAAGGCAAGAAGGCACTCGAGCACGCGGATCGCCTGACCTGCCCCACGCTGATTTTCCATGGCAGTGCTGATGAACTGACCTCACCGGAGGGCTCTGCAGAGTTTGTTGTGCGCGTGCTCGAGGCTCACCCCGACGCAGATATTCACCTGCGCGTCATCGATGGGGCTTGCACACGAGGTTCTGCACACGAGCCCGAGAAGGCCATGGTCCCACGCGACCTACTCCTGTGGGTCGAGAAGCACTGATGGAGCAGCATCAAGCATCTCGCCAGCTTTCACCAACGGTCCCAGCACCGACTCCCCGCGGCGTCGGCCGTCCACTCTGCCAAAAGCGCACCTGCATCTGCACTTCACGGGTGCGATGCGACCGCAAACTCTGATCGATATGGCCCGCGAGAAGGGCACCCGCCTTCCTCCCCACCTGCTTGATCTTGATCCCTTTAACCGTGCCCGCGGGATGCCCGCGGATGGTTCCTGCTTTCCAGCGCTCCTACGATGCCGCGCGAGCTTTGGTCCGTTCCGAAGCCGCGATGCGACGGATCGTTGCCGAGGCCGCGGAAGATGATGCGGTTTCGAGGCTCGCGTCGCCTCGAAATGCAGGTCGACCCCACGTCTTATGCCCTTGTTGGCGGGATTACTCCCGCTTTGAGATCATCACTGACGAGGCCATCGCCGCGGGAAGCGCACGGGCGTTGAAGTTGCTTTTCGATCGTTGCGGCCTCGCGAATTCGCCATCCCCTTGACGCGCGCACTACTCTGCTCGTCTGGCAGTTCAGTATGCCGGTGACGGGCCCGGACAGGCTGTGGGCTTTGGTCTGTCCACGACGAGCGCGTTGGCGATACCTCAGCGTTTGCTCCTGCCTTCCGTATTGCCCGCGAGGGCGGTTTTCGGCCTCGGTTCCTCAGCGGCGGTGAGCTTTTTGGGCCCCTGAGTCAGTCAGTGAATGTTGTTTCGGCCCTGCACCCGACGCGTTTGGGGCACGGCGTGCGCACCAGTGAAGATCCCGATTTGTTGCGGCGTTTGATTGACGCGGATATTTCCTTCGAAGTGTGTCCGACCTCGAATATTCACCTGGGTCTTCCCAGATTTTGCGTCGGTTCCGCTCTATGCGCTTTATCGAGGCCGGCGCGCGTTGCTCTTCGGCTGACGACCCTTTGTTGTTCCATTCGCGCGTGGTTGCCCAACACGAGGCCGCGCGTGATGCTTTTCGGGCTTTCTGACGCGCAGCTGGCAGATTTGGCACGCCAGTCCATTGATGCTTCTTTTGGCTAGCGAGGCCTCGGAAACGCGTGTGGAAAGCGGAATCGATCAGTGGCTTGCAGCCCCTGCCTGCGGTGTGAGCCGCATCCCGCTCAATGAATTTACTCGCCAGTTTGTGGACCTGTCGAGTTTCCTTTGCTTTCCAGATCCCACGTGCTTAATTTGTTAGCAAACCAGGTCTGGGAACCTCTTACTGATATCGCGTAGAGCGTTTCCCACAGATTTTCTGACGTACTCGCTCGGGTCATTTCGAAGCGCCGAAAGTCCTCTTTTGATCGGCCCTCACATGGGTGATCTTTGAAATAGGGCCGACTGGTCCATATCCGCAGTCCTTCGGTAACAGCTCTGCGAACATTCGGATTGAATGACCCAGCCACTCGTCGATCACTGAAAGAGAGTGTTCATACCCCGTAGTTGCGCAGAAAACGTCAAAAGCCTCTCGCCAGATTTCTTGAACTCTCCAGTTGTCATCCCAGCGACATTTTCCTCAAGAAAGTAAGCACTTCTTGATCCTGCGAGAGATACCCGAAGAGGAAAAACCGCGTACATTCGCACCTGGTAAACCTCGGAGCGGTATGCGCTATAGGCAATTTCCAAAGCCTGTTCACGATCATGAGAGTCGTAGTCACTGCGTGCCCGTCGTTCTTCTTCTTTGAAGCCGCCCTCGATCGGGGAAAGGTCTCTTTCCAAGCTAGCAAGGTACTCGTTCACGGCGATCCTCCTCAGCTCGTTGAAGATAGCCCGAACTACCACTCAATGCCGATGGCAACAGGCTCAGGAACAAGAGTCACGCCATAGGCGTCAAACACGCGCCTGCGCACAGCGCGCGCCAAGGCCTCGATGTCTGCGCCGCTTGCACCCCTGCGGTTTGTCAGCGCCAGCACGTGCTTGGACGATAAGGATGCGCGAGGCGGGTCACCGGCCCCGGGAAGATGAAAAGCCCTTGAGCAGCCCGCGTGGTCGATGAGCCAGCAGCGCTGGTTCACGAGTCCCTCCCCCGCCGGGAAACGAGGAGCCTCTTCGGGGAGCGCGGCAGCCACGGCCTCGGGGAGGATGGGGTTGGTGAAGAAAGATCCCGCGCTCCACGTATCGTGGTCCTCCGGGTTTAAGACCATGCCCTTCCCCGCACGCAACTCAAGCACGGTCGAACGGACCAGGGAAGCCTCGGCACGCTCCCCAGCTTCCACTCCGAGGCGCCGCGCGAGTTCGGAGTACATGACGGGGGCACTCAGGGATGAGCGCTCGAGACGGAAGTCGACGCTCAACACGACCCAACGCCCCGTCGGCCCTCAGACGCGGCTGGAAGACCGGGCTGACCGATGCTGTGCTTGATCGCGGAGGAACGGTAGGCAAAGCCAAGATCAGCGGGAAGCAGACGGACAATACGCTGCTCGAGGCGGTCGTAGGCCTCGACGCTGTGAATTGTTTCAGCAACCTCATGTCCGTAGGCGCCCACGTTCTGTACCGGGGATGCTCCCGCGCTTCCGGGGATCCCTCGACAAAGCCTCGATACCGACAGGTCTCTTCGACGCTCCACGCGACAAAGTCATCCCAGACCGTGCCGGCCCACACACGGACGATCACCGAGTCAGCCGCGTCCTCTTCAACGATGCGCGCAATCTCTGCACCCGGACGTACAGCGACGACAGTTCCATCAAATGGAGCATCCGATGCAAGCAAATTCGATCCGCCGCCCAGAACTCAAAAGCTGGCGCTGCTCCTCATCGGCCGCGCGAACGCCAGCAACCAATCCCCCACTGGAAGTCGCGCGCACAAGGCGAGAAATCTCTCCGCCCACGCGAAAGGTCGTCAATTCAGCAAGAGTCGTCATGACTCAAGATTAATCGTCAAGAGGTGCAACGGCTCGCACGCGCCCCCGCTGGTCCGGAACCCGACCGGCCAAAACGATCGCCAGACACACCGGGAGCACGACGAAAATGAGCGCACGGTGGTAGCCAACGTGATCCGCAATAAGACCTAAAAATCGGAGGGCCGATGAGCGCCGAACCATAATTCACGGTCGAGAGAACCGACACTCGCGCAGGCGTCATCACGGGATCAACGCTCAGGGCGGAAATACCCAGGGGGAACACCAAGGATGCACCGATACCCCACAAGGCAACACCGACAACCGCAAGAATATGATGCGGCGCAAATGCAACAAGCGTCAGGCCAACGATCGCGCAGCCCATGGTCAATCGAAGCAGATGCGGCGCCCCAAAACGCCTCTCAAACGCGGAGATCCGAAACGCATGATCGTCATCATCAGCAAGAAGAAAGCGAAGATCGCCGACGCCGTCGAGGTCGCAAAACCATAACCGTCAACCATCGACAGGTTCAGCCAGTCGTTAGCGGCGCCTTCTAGAGTCCGCCGCTCATCACCATGAGCGCGATCAGAACCGTGCGGCGTTCGCGCCACGCCGCGGGTCAGGCCCTTCTTCGCATTGCCTGCCGAGGCCTCGTCCCTTCACCCACGAGGCTGTCCTTTGCGGGTTCAAGAGCGGCGACCTCGTCCTGACTGAGGTAGAAGCCAATAGAAACACCGCACACAATAAGTTCAAGAGCAGCCAGACCGTATAGGTGCACTCCGAGTGGAACTCCGACCCGCGAGGCAAGCGCTCAGTAATGCACCGCCGAGCATACCCACGGCGTACATCGCTTGAATCACTGGAACGACAAGGCGCCGAACTGCGGCTTGGACCAGACCAGCCTCGATGTTCATGCTCGATCCCCACAGGCCCGTCCCGGCGGACATGAAGACAAGGGAACCGGTGAAGAGCACAAGAGAATTCGCGAGCGTTCCCGTCGCTGCTCCGGCGATGCCCAATGCCCAGATGGAGACACCGATGCGCCCCGCCCAACGTGCGCCGATCTTCATGACGATCGGACCGGAAGCAGGAAGAGTCAGCAAAGAACCCAGGGAGGCAATCAGCAGCATCATGCCGATGGTTCCCGGGGTCAATCCCAGGTGATCACGCACATCGGGCAGACGTGAGAGCCACGCTGAGGTTGCAAAACCCAGGCCTGCGTAGACCACAAAGGTTGCACGAAGGGCACTATGAGCGCGAGTTGAGGGGATAGACATGGTTCGAAATTTTCCACGCGCGTTCATGCACGTAGATAAGGTTGATCGACAGCGGTGTCCGTGTGAAATAGCTCCACACGGACACCGCAGAAATTTCGGACGAATCAGCCTTTCGACGGCGGCCTTAAAACCAGCCGGTGACCGAGGTCGGGTGAGTAATCGCGGTCACCCACGATCACTGCGAATGCGCCGAGCTTCATGGCAGCAGCAGCGTGCTCCGGAGTGTGAATACGCCCTTCACAGATCACGGGAACACCTGGGAAATGCCTGAACTGTCTGCTCAAGAAGCTCGAAATCAGGGCCATCGGTCTTCGGGCGATCGCCCTGTGCAGCCAGCAAGAGTCGTTGAAACAATATCGACACCGGCATCAACAGCACGCTGCGCATCTTCAAAAAGAACCACAGTCAGCCATCACTAGTGTCTCTTCTTCGCGCAAAGCCGCAACGGTTTCAGCAAAGCTGCGACCATCAAGGCGCGGACGACCCGTCGAATCAAGAGCCACGATATCGGCACCGGCCATGACGCAGGCGCGCGCGTGACGCAGCGAGGGAGTGATGTAGACACCTTCGTGGCCTTCCTTCCACAGACCAATCACCGGGACATCGACACGTCCCTTGATCGCGGAGATATCCGACAGTCCCTGGCAACGGATCGCCGCAGCGCCGCCGATTTCAGCGGCACGCGCAATCTGAGCCATAGTCTCGGGGTGGCGCATGGCTCCCCCGGTAAGCCTGAACGGAAACGATGAGCTTTCCTTTAAGACCGGCACAAGCGGATGCATGGTGAACCCTATGCGTTGAGGAAGAAAGAAACAGCCCCGAGCAGCGGTGCATTGCCACCAAGGGAACCAACAAGAATGGGGGTCGTCGCAACGGGCGTCATCGCGCTGGCTGAAAAACCTTCGTTCAGACCATCCCACCAGATATCCCCCGAGCGAGTCATCGAACCGGAGATAATGACGACGGCGGATCCATACAGTTCACTAACGAGGCCGTGGCCTCGCCAAGCGGTACGCGGAGCGCGCGAAGCACGCCAGTGCAAGGGGGTCGCCAGAATCGGCGAGCTCTGAGTGCGTCCGCCGTCAACTTCCGGCTTGTCTTGAGGACGCAGCGAGTTATACCAGGTGGTAATTCCCGACCCGAGCAGAAAGACTCGATGTCCCAGGCGCCCACACGAACAGACCATATCGGGTGCGAAATGGTGGTGAACGTGGCCCACATGTCCCGCAATGCCGCGAGAACCGAAGGCAACACGACCGTCTTCGACGAAGGCGCCGCCGATCCCCGTTCCCACGGCGATAGATAGAACGCTGCGATAGGGCCGCCCTGCACCCAAAGTGGCCTCTCCAAGCCCGTGCGCGTGCACATCGTTGAGGACACGAACCGGGAGCTGCGTGTGCGCGAAAGGAGGTCACCGAGTTTGGTCCCCGCCCAACCGGGCATGATGTCCGTTGCAGACACGATCGTACTCGGTCGCGGATCGACAACTCCGGCGCTCTCGCAACTGCGATACCCGCAATCGCCGGGTGCGACCTCGATCAGCTCCGAGGCCAGTGTGCAGATTCGCGCAGCGACATTGGCGCCACCCTGAGCGGCCAAGGTAGGGATTGAGCCACGTTCGGTAACGGTGAAGCTGTCTTCGGCCTCGACAATACCCCCAACCGATCTTCGTTCCACCGATATCAAGAGCAAGGAGCGTAGTCATGAAAAATTCTCCAAAAAGGCAACGGAAGAGAAGACTAATCAGCGAGGCCAAGGTGGGCGCACGCTCGCGCGCACGCGAGAGGAAAGTACCGCCCCGGCCTCGCTGATGATCAGGAGAGCAGACCAACCTCACGAAGGACGGAGGCGACATGCTCGACGTTTGCACCTTCAAGAGCCTTCACGGGGCGAGGCATCTCGTTGGAATCAAAGACACCGAGGAGCTGCAGAGCAGTCTTGAAGGCACCAACACCGGCACCAAAGCCCTGAACGCCCTGGACCAGAACGATGCGCATGAGGTCCGCGAGGCGGTCCTGCTCCGCGCGCACAGCTTCCCAGTCGCCGCGCTCGAAGGCCTGCCACTGACGGACGTAGCCCTCGGGGTCGACGTTTGCCAGACCGGGAACGGAACCATCCGCACCCGACATGTAGGCGCTGTCAACAACCACTTCGTGGCCGGTCAGCAGCTGCAGCGGGTGGCCAGCGGCCTCGTTCGCGCGAGAAAGCCAGCGGAAGCCCACATCGTCACCCGAAGAATCCTTCACGCCATCAAGGACGCCTTCCTTGCCCAGGCGAAGAACGAGGTCGTTCTGCAGCTTGGTGTGCACGCACACGGGGATGTCGTACGCCCACAGCTCCAGGTCGGTGTTCTCCTTGAGGATACGGAAGTGATTCTCGATCTCAGCCTGTCCGCCCAGTGCGTAGAAGGGAGCGGTTGCAACCACGCCGCGCGCACCGCCGATTTTTCTCGACAGCCTTGATGTTCTCAATGACGCGCTCAGTTTCGGTGTCGATGACACCAACCAGAAGCGGGATGCGGCCGTCGACGATGCGAACAACCTCACGCTGGATCTGCTGACGACGCTCAGAGGTCGAGAAAGCAACCTCACCGGTTGAACCGGAGACGAAGAGGCTGTTCAGCCCCGCGCCAATCATGCGATTGATATGACGCTCCAGCGACACAACATCCAGCTCGCCGTCCTTCAGCGGGATAGCAAGGGGCGGGACAACGCCACGAATCTGCGAAGTCATCAGTCCCTCTCCTTCGAGTGTTGGGTGCAGCAGTGAGGGCGCAGCCCCCAGCAGCTTGCGGGTGTAGGGATCCTTCGGGTCAGCAAGCAGTTGCGCAGCAGGCCCTTCTTCAACGACCTTCCCGCCGTTCATGACGGCGATGCGGTCCGAAACGTAACGAACCGTTTGAATGTCGTGTGAGATGAAGACCATCGCCAAGCCCAGTTCACTCTTGAGGTCCGTGAGCAGGTTCAGGATCTGTGCGCGCACCGAGACGTCCAGAGCACTGGTAGGCTCGTCAGCGATGATCGCATCGGGGCCGATGGACAGGGCACGAGCAATTGCGACGCGCTGACGCTGACCGCCGGAGAGCTGACCGGGGAGCGCATCCAAGGCGCTTGAAGGCAGACCCACCAAAGAGATCAGTTCTGCGACGCGCTTGGCGCGCGAGGCCTCGTCACCGATACCATGCACACGCAGCGGATCAGCGAGCTGATCGGCGACGTGCATGCGAGGGTTCAGAGCGGTTGCGGGGTCCTGAAGACCACTGAGACGACGCGTCCGATGCGCCTACGCGCATCAGCGCCACGCTTTGTGACTTCCTCACCGTTGAAGAACACCTGCCCTTCGTCGCCATCTGCAGGCCGCACATGACGTTCGCGGTCGTGGACTCTGCCACAGCCCGATTCGCCGACGATACCCAGCGTCTGTCCGCGCTCAATGCGCATGTTAACGCCTCGAACCGCGTGGACCTTGTGGGGCGGAACAGTGAGCCGGTGCGGAGTTGAAGGTCACCTCAACGTCTTGCAGTTCGATGATCGGGGGTTCGCGTCGCGATCACCGTCTCGGTTTCAACAATCAGAGTTTCGAGGCTCATCGCGCGTCCTCCTGACCTTCTTCAATGACGACGGATTCGCTTGCGACCAGAACCTCTTCGCGCGGTGGCAGTGCCGCGTAGACGTGCTCGGGACCCACCTCGGTGAGGACCGGGCGAATATCGAGGCCATAGTCGGGGGTGCGAGGAACGAGGAGCGAAGCGGTCGCCCTTCGGGAAATCTCGAGGCGAGGGAACAGTTCCGGGAACCTGGTGGAGGCGTCCGGAGCCGGCTTCGATCGAGAGCACTGCACCCAGCAGACCGCGAGTGTACTCGTGGGTCGGGTGCTTGAGCAGTTCCTTGGTCGGTGCCTGCTCGATGACCCGACCGGCATACATGACGGTGATCTTGTGAGCCACCCGGCGACAAGCGCCAAGTCGTGGGAGACGAAGATCATTGCGAAGCCGAGCTTCTCACGCAGCTCGTTGAGCAGGTTGATGACCTGCTTTTGAACGGTCACGTCCAGCGGTGGTCGGTTCGTCCGCGATGATGAGCTTCGGGTCGCGGGTCAGAGCCATAGCGATGAGAACGCGCTGACGCTGGCCACCGGAAAGCTCGTGCGGGTAGGACTCGAGGGTGCGCTTGGGATCCAGGCCCACCAGCTCAAGGAGTTCTTCTGCAGTGCGGGTTCCGCCGCGCTTGGTCAGCTGCTTCATCTGTGCCTTGATGAGCATGGCCGGGTTGAGCGAGGAAAGCGCATCCTGGTAGATCATTGCCATCTCATGGCCCAGAAGCGCACGACGCTCTTCAGGCTTCATCTCCAGGAGGTTCTTGCCTTCGTAGAGAATTTCACCGGTGATCTCTGCCTTGGGATCGATCAAGCCCATGATGGTCAGAGCCGTGATCGACTTACCACAGCCGGACTCACCGACCAGGCCCATGGTTTCGCCAGCGCGAACCTTGAAGGACACGTGATCGACGACGTTGACATCGCCGTGGCGCTCGAACTTGATGCACAGATCCTTGACCTCCAGAAGGGGCTCTCCGGTGAAGTCATCGTCGAAACGGTCGGTGCGCTTACCTTCGACAGATTCCAGATCGTCGAGGCGTGCCTGCAGGGATTCTGCCTGCTCAGCGTAGGCGCGGCGAGGATCGAGAAGGATACGGTCGGCTTCACGCTCAGAGTTCTTATCGACCTGGGCAACAGCTGCCGTGGAGGGAGCCGCGACCATGGCGTCCGTGATGCCTTCGGAGAGGATGTTCAAGCACAAGACGGTGATCATGATGAACAGGCTGGGAAGAAGGCGGTCCACCAGTAGCCCAGCAGGACCGAGAGGTAGGAAGAGGCCTCGGACAAGATATTGCCCCAGGTGGGAACCATGGTTGCAGGAAGGCCTGAACCGATGAAGGTCAGCGAGGCCTCGAGGATGATCGCATCTGCGACCAAAACCGTGGCGAAGACCAGAACCGGAGCAGCAGTGTTGCGCATGACGTGCTTGACGAGGATCCACGGTCACGAGCACCAGAGACGATCACTGCGCGTACGTAGTCTTCGCCGTATGCGGCCATCACGTTTGCGCGAACAATACGTGCCAGCTGCGGGATGTAGACGAAGGCGATCGAGAAGATGATGACGAAGACAATGCCCATCTTGTTGTCGGACTGGGCAAGTGTGCGTCCGAAGACCAGAACCGTAACAGCCGCCATTGCGATACCGGGGACAGCCATGACGATGTCCAAGATACGCATGATGGTCTCGGAGATGGCCTTGCGCGTCACGGCTGCGATCGATCCGATGATTGCGCCGAAGAAGAGGGCGATCACGGTTGAGCACAGGCCGATGAGCAGCGAGTAGCGACCACCGAAGAGGACGCGAGAAAGAATGTCTCGACCCGCGTGGTCAGTACCGAAGAGATGAGCCGAAGACGGCCCCTGCCACGGCGTATCGATAAATTCGGGCGAATAGGGTGCCACGAAGGGCGCGAGGATTGATACAAGAACGACCAGTGCCAAAACACCGATTGCGATCTTGGATCCCAAAGACATCGCGCTGATGCGTGAGAAATGCGCACCCTTCGCGGTGACCTTTGCGAGTTTTGCTTTTTGGTTCATGACTCACACCGACCTAATACGCGGGTTGATGAGCAGGTAGAGCATGTCAACGATGATGTTGACGATGATGAAGGCGATTGCGACGACCAAGGCGCCACCTTGCACCAGGGTCACCCAGTTCTCTTGGATGCCTTTGAGGAGCACGAGCTTACCCATGCCATCAATGGCGAAGATGATTTCAATGACGACGGCACCACCCATGAGGTAGCCGATACGCAGACCCAGAACAGTCACGGGAGTGATGAGGGCATTGCGCAGGACGTTGCGGGCAACGACGACACTCTTGGGAATGCCTGCGCCAATTGCGGTACGGACGTAGTCGCGGTCGAGTTCCTCAACCATCGAGGTACGCACGACGCGGGTCATTTGGCCGATCACAGGAACAGCCAATGCGATGGCGGGAAGAAGTAATCGAAGGAACCAACCTGAGGGATCGACGCCGAATGCAGGAATAGGACCGGAAACCGGGATGGAACCACCGACGAAAGCCAAGACCAACAGCGCTGCCAGCCAGAAGGAAGGGGTACCAATGCAGATCACCGAGATCACGCGGATCAGCTGATCGGGCCAGCGATCGCGGTAGAGAGCAGCAATGACGCCGAGGGGAAAGCGATAACGACTGCGAACAACAGACCCAGGAAGGTGAGTTGAAGAGTGACAGGCAGCGCCTGTGCGACCAGATCACTCACGTGGTAATCCTTGCCGGTTGCGTACAGACCGAGGTCACCGTGAAGCATGTTCCACAGATACGTTCCGTATCGGGGTGAAGAAGGGTTCGTTGAGTCCGCGTTCAACGCGGTACGCTTCGAGAGTTTCGGGAGTGGCTGTCTCGCCCAGTGCCGAGTAGGCGGGGTCACTGGGAGACAGCGACATGATGAAGAAGACGAGGAATGACACGCCGACCACCATGATCGGCAGCGCCACCAGTCGTCGCGCGATAAGGCGCAGAAGGTTATTCACTGCTAGACCTCCATGTCAAGCGGAATTGAGCAAAATGAAGGAGGGGTGGGGTCCCACTGTGGCATGAGGCCAAGGTGGGCATCCCACCCCTCCTTTCGTCGAAAGCCTGCTAGGGCTTTACTTCGCGCTTACTCCAAGCAGCTGCAGGCTGGTGGCGGAAATTGCCTTGAAGCCATCGACCTTCTTGGGGTTAGATGCGGTAATCATGTTGCGGAAGACCAGCGGGTAGATCACAGTCTGCTCGGCGAGCAGATCCTGAACCTCGCCCCACTTAGCCTTGGCAGCATCACCGTCGAGCTGAACGGCCTCATCCATGAGGCCCTGCAGCTTCTTGAAGGAATCGGGATCCGAAACCTGCCAGCCGTCACGCTTCTTGGTCCACACGTTGTCGCTGTTCCACCAAGAAACGATGATGCTGGGTCAACACCGAAGACCGAGGGGTCACTGGGGCCAGGACGACATCGTAGGTCGGGTTGTCAACGTCGGTCACGGTCGAGTAGAGAGCCGAGGAAGCCATCTGCTGGTGGTTGACCTTCAGGCCCAGTGCTTCAAGATCAGACTTGATCTGGGGAACCAGGGAGAGAACCCACGGGTGGTCCGTCGTCACCAGGTTGACCGTCAGACCGGAAGCACCGGCATCGGCGCAGCAGCTTCTTGGCTGCATCCTTGTCGTAGGACAGGTCGGTTGCGGGCTTTGTAGGCCGGGTTTGCTTCGGGCAGGAAGGACTTAGCTTCCATAGCCTGACCGTTCAGAGCCGAAGAGATCAGCTTCGCTTGTCGATGGCCTTGATGAATGCGCGACGCACCTCAGGCTTGTCGAAAAGGAGCTTTCTGGGTGTTGAACATCATGAAGGGGTTGCTGTAGCCGGGCTTGGCTTCGACGTTCCAGCCTGCTGCCTTGAGCTGATCCTGCGCTGCGGCGGGAACGGCTTCCATCACGTCAATGCTGCCACCGAGAGCGGCGGAGAGGCGTGCTGCGTCATCCTTGAGGGCGCTCCACTTGAGGGTGGCTGCCTTCGCGGGGGTCTTGCCGTTGTAGTGCTCGTTGGGAACAGCGGTGATTTCGGTCGCCGAGATTGCCTCGTACTCTAGGGGCCAGAACCGATCGGGCTTGGCCTTGAGTGCGTCTTCGCTCATGCCCGAGGGAACGACGTGAACGTTGACGAAGCGCTCCTTCAGGTTGGAGAAGGGGTACTTCAGCTTGACTGGTGACGGTCTGTCATCCTTCGCGGAAACGGAATCCACGAAGGTGAAGAACTGACGGAAGATGGACTTGTCGCTGTGGTGCGCCTCGTAGGAGCTCACAACGTCTGCTGCCTTGACATCGGTGCCGTCAGAGAACCTGGCTCCGTCGCGCAGGGCGATCTCGTACTCGGTGTCGGAGACCTCACGGGGTCACCGGCAGCCAGCGCGGGCTGACTGAGTAGTCGGACATGTCGAAGCGGTACAGGCCTTCGAGGACCCGCCAGTTTGCGCCCATGCCGAGTGCCGAGGTGGTGATCGGGCTGTAGTCAGTGGTCTCGTAGGCGGAACCCACGTTAATGGTTCCCTTGGGTGCGCTCTGAGTCTGAGCTACCGCTGCTGGTTGATGGTGAAGTGGAAGATCCGCCGCCACAGGCGGTCAGGACCATGGTTGCCGCTGCTGCCATTGCAGCACCGGTTGCGAAGTGTTTGCGCATACGCATGTTCTCGCCCTCATCTTCGAGAAATGGGATGTGCGGTCCGTGAATCACGCCCGCTGAAGCAAGCATATGTTGTCTGACAAATTTCCGCAAGGGGTAAATCGACATTCGCGAAAAACTCCAAAGACGTGCGCAAACACTGCAGAAAGCTCAGGAAACAGCTGCCTCACTCACGCACACAACCGCCTCCTGCAAGCCGCACCGCGCTCAAAAACAACCACAGCCTCGTCTCCGGAAAGGATCGCATCACTGTAGCCAAAACCCCCAAACCCAGAGAGAAGCAATGCACGGCATGCACCGCACCTTCCCAAGGAGGCGTTAAACGAAGGATCGAACCGCGCTCCCGCGCGAAAGCGAATGCGGGTGGACAAAGAGATCCCCATCGCCTTTGCATTGCACCCGGGGTCCTCGCACTCCCACAGGTGCCCGCCAGTCCAGCTACGGCCATCCCCAGGCAAGGTAGCGCCCACCTGCGCCTCGTCCTTCAAACCTTGGAGGCGACACCCGCAACAACGCGGCCATCCCACACCGTGAGCGTTGTTTCGTCGAGCAGAACACGCTCAGGACCCACGAGAGGATCTGAAATCCATTCAATCCTCCCCTGCTCGAAGAGCGACGACTCGAATATGAGTCTCCTCCCCAACGCGCACAACATAAGGAATCAAAACCGCGCCATCGAAAACTCACTGTTGACCCAGAGGTCGCGAAGAGGGCATCTGCCCGGTCTCCCGGTAAAGCTCATCCGTCAGATCAGTCAAACGCAGGTCCTCCGGGAAGGTCCCCACGCGAGGATCGCTTGTAGGCGATCACCATCGGCGCGCGAGTCCATGTAGCCGACTCGCCCTTCGCTTGAGGCGCATGCGAGGTGCAGGAAGCCATCGCCGTCCACTCCCACGCAGGCATCTGAGGTAATCGCGGCAGCGTCGCGGGAAGGTCCCGAGGAGTCGACCACCTTCGTCGCGCTGCGTTCCATCCAGCGAATTTTTGTTCGGGTTGGGTAGGTCCGAGGCCATGGTCAGCCCGTTGAAGTCCGATCCATTTCCCGAGGCCGGGGGCTGGGCGTTCGTCATAGAAAAAGAATCATGCGCCCGCTGGACACAGTGACAATCGCCGGAATACGCACCTCACCTGAGCCAACGGGTGCAAGGATCTGACGGGTTCACCACGAGTAGTCATAGACGAAAGAATAAACCACCAGCGCCGCCGGATAATAAAACCCCGAGGACCTTACGTCTCGGGGTTAGCGCGACGCCGTCAGCGGGTCTCGCGGTGAAGCGTAGACTTGCGGCAACGCGGGCAGAACTTGCAGTTCAAGACGATCCGGCGTGTTACGACGGTTCTTCTTGGTGATGAAGCTGCCCTTGCACTCCGAGCATGCCAGAGTGATCTTGGGGCGAACGTCCTGAGACTTGCTTGCCACGGTGATTCCCTTTGCTTTTTGCTTATGTCGGCGTGCGACTCTGTTGGTCTGGTAGCGGGGGCGGGGCTCGAACCCGCGACCTCACGATTATGAGTCGTGCGCTCTGACCAGCTGAGCTACCCCGCCGCAGCGGCTGCGGCTGTAGCCGCGACCTGAGCCCCGAAAGGGAATCGAACCCTTGACCTTCTCCTTACCATGGAGACGCTCTGCCGACTGAGCTATCGGGGCAACGCCGAGAAGCCTCAACTCAAAATGGAACCACAATGCAATTCCTGTGATTGAGAATGACATCACAACGAGTCTCGAAGAGACTGTGGCAGGTGAGGGATTCGAACCCCCGAAGCACGAAGCGTCTGATTTACAGTCAGATCCATTTGGCCGCTCTGGAAACCTGCCATGCGCCGAAAAAATCGGTGCTGTGGAAGAATAGCAGAATGACCCGGCACTGCGCCAATCAGTGACTGAAGTGCGCCACAGCGCACAAAGAAAGGATGATCATGGCAGATTCATCGTTTGACATCGTTTCCAAATTGGACCGCCAGGAAGTCGATAATGCGGTCAATCAAGCCGCAAAAAGAGGTCTCAACTCGCTACGATTTTCCGCAATGTTGACGCTTCGATTCGACTGGTTGGTGACGCCATCGAAATGGAGGCAAACACCCCTGAGCGCGTCATGGCTATTGTCGACGTCTTGCAGACGAAGCTTATTCGCCGCGGAGTTTCACTTAAAGCGCTTGATCTCAAGCGATCGCGAGCCCAAGGCACAGGGCAAGATCTACCGCCTCGTTGCCCCTCTACGCGAAGGAATCGAGCAAGATGTTGCGAAGAAGATCACAAAACTGATTCGCGACGAGGGCCCCAAGGAGTGAAGGCACAGATCCAAGGAGATGAAATCCGCGTTTCTTCCAAGTCTCGCGATGATCTGCAGGCAGTGATCGCCCTTCTCAAGGGCCCTTCCGGAGAAAAAGCTTGACGTAGCTCTTCAGTTCGTGAACTATCGCTGAGATTCCTCGAGTCTCGCAGCTGTGGGGGCATCTAGCACAGTGCCAGATGCCCTCCACATTCGTCTATTCAGTTGCCGCACGTTTACGCTGCTCAGTTTTACTGACACTGAACAAAGCTTGGCATCAGTAACCCGCAATCTGCTCGAGGCGTGCGATTCTCTGATCCATCGGCGGGTGCGTCGAGAAGAGATTTCGAATTCCCCCTCCCCTGAAGGGATTGGCAATCATCATCGCCGAGACATTCTGCGTCTGCGGGGTGGCCGCTAGGGATACTGTGAGTTTCCACTCTCAAGCTTCTTCAATGCAGAAGCGAGCGCCAAGGGGTCTTGCGTCAGAAGAGCACCGTCTTCATCGGCATCAAATTCGCGCGTACGCGAGAGAGAAAACTGGATGAGTGTCGCAGCAAAAGGCGCAACCAAGGCAAGGACAAGTGAACCAATCACTGCCAGTCCCCCGCCCTCACGATCACGACGATTACCACCACCGAAAAACATCAGGAATTGAGCAATCGAGGTCACCACACCCGCCATCGCTGCCGCAACGGAGGAGGTCAAATGTCACGGTTGTAGACGTGCATGAGTTCGTGTCCCAGTACTCCACGCAACTCGCGCTCGTTCAGTAGCTGCAGGATTCCTCCGTGCAGCACACTGCAGCATTCTGCGGGGTTACGTCCGTCGCAAAAGCATTGGGAGTCATGGTCGGTGCGACCCACAGCGTGGGCATTGGCTGCCCAGCCGTTTGAGAAAGCTCGCGGACAATGCGATACATAGCTGGTTGCTGAGCTTCGGTGACCGGCTATGCGTTCATCGAACGCAGGGCCATGGTCGCCGAATTCCAATAGGACCATGCCGTCTGAACCAAGCCGATTCCTGCGAAGATGAAAATCCACACCGCGCGGCCGGTTCCATAGGCAATACCCGAGCCGATGAGCAAGAGCAGAGCCCACATTCCCCCAAGGAGTAGGGCGGTCTTGAAACCGTTGTGATAGTGACGCGTGCGCATAATCCTCCTTTGCGCGACTGATCCGCTAGATGCGGCTGGGGCCCGAGTAATCCTCGAAACGCTCGGGGGCAGAAGGAACTCCCATCTCCCCCATCTGACCGATGAGGTCCTCGTGGACCTGGTCCTTACCCAAAGACACATCGGTCATCGCGCGACGCGAGACAACCTTGATGCGTTCACGCACGCCGCGGCCACCGGGAAGCTCACCGTACTTCACCCAGCGCGGCCTCGTAAGCGTCAAGAAGCTCCCAGCCTTCCCAGGTGGTGAACCCACGCCACGCTCACGAAGCAGAGCAACCATGGCCTCGTGACCGACCTCGGAAGAAGTTGCGTGAAGGCGACCAGCCTCCGCGTCCTCGACGAGGTGAGAAATGGTCTGCTGAGCATCCGACTTCGTCGAACCGATCAGGCCAACGGGGCCACGCCTAATCCAACCGGTTGCGTAAACGCCTTGAACCACCGGAGCATTGGGATCCTGCGTTGTATCCGAATCGATAACGCGTCCCTCAACGTTGGGGACAACGCCTGCACGCTTGTCGAAAGGAAGCCCCGGAACCGGCGAAGAATAGTAGCCAATTGCGCGATAAACCGCCTGAACCGGCCAGGTGGTGATGACACCGGTTCCGCGTACGGAACCATCTCCCGTGAGCTCAGTGCGCTCGGTGCGAATTGCGCTGACATTTCCGTCCTCATCGGCAAGGATCTCGACCGGAGACTGGAAAAGGTGAATGTGGATGCGACGCGAGGCAGTGTGCGATTCGGGATCCTCCATCGCGTAGTTGGTCAGGGTCTTGACGACCTGACGCTGCTGGTTCGAGGCGCGCAGTGCCCTTCGGAGCCCTCATCGAAGTCGAAATCGTCCTCGGACACAATGATGTCAACGTCGGGAACGTCGCCCCAATTCGCGCAATTCCAGTGAACTTCACCTGCGCGGGGCCTCGGCGACCAAAGACATGCACATCAGTAACCGGGTTTTCAGCCAAGCCCTTGGCGACGTTTTCGGGGATCTCAGTGACCAGCATGTCCTCGACGTGCTTGGCCAAGACACGCGAAACATCCAGTGCAACATTCCCGACGCCCAGCACGGCAACGGACTTTGCTTCAAGAGGCCACGTGCGGGGGTAATCCGGATGCCCGTCGTACCAAGACACGAAATCGGCAGCGCCGTAGGACTGCGGAAGGTCAACGCCCGGAATATTCAGCGGAGCATCACGATCAGCGCCCGTGGCAATGATGATTGCATCGTAGTGGGCGTGGAGGTCCTCGATGGTGATATCGCGGCCAACCTCAACATTACCCAGCAGACGGATATCGCCGCGCTGAAGAATCTTGTAGAGGGCGACGATAATCTGCTTGATTCGGGGGTGGTCCGGGGCAACGCCGTAGCGCACCAAGCCGTAGGGGGCGGGAAGGCGTTCGGAACAGAGTCGATATTCACGTCCAAACCGGACTTGGACAGAATGTCAGATGCATAAATGCCCTGCAGGGCCTGCGCCGATAACGGCAACGCTGTAGGTGCTCACGCGTGATCCTTCTCCCGGCTGCGCCCACGCGCAGCCCCTCATCCTGCTCCAATCCCACAATCACACGACCTCAGGAGCAGCCGAGAGGACTTAGGCGACGCGATCGACCATCAAGTGCGCAAAGGCAATAAGCGCCTGCTTTGCTTCCCCTCGGGAAGATCCGCGATGCATTCCAATGCGCTTTTCGCACCACCCATGAGCAAGCTCACGGGTCTGGGCGACGACCTGATGCTCACGCAGCCGCGCAACCAAAGCAGCCAAGGCCTCGTCCGAGGACAAATCCCCACTCAGCATCGACAAGATCTTCTGGCCTTCGGGATCCAAATTCCCGTTGGACTGTGCGCGGCGAAGCAGCAGCACAGGAAGGGTATCCACGCCTTCGCGAAGATCCGTTCCAGGGGTCTTGCCTGACTGTCCTTCTGCAGGACCCAGATCGATGACGTCATCCGCGATCTGGAAGGCGACGCCCAGGCGCTCTCCGAACTGGGTGAGCGCCTCGATGGCCGCTTCATCTGCGCCCGCGTGCATCGCACCGAAAGCAGCAGCCGATGCCACCAAGGAACCGGTCTTATCGGCAAGAACCTGGAGATAGAAAGTCAGCGGGTCATCGCCCTTCGGGACCGAAAGTCTCATTGAGCTGACCCATGCACAGGCGCTCGAAAGTGACGGCATGGTGGCGAACCGTTTCATCACCCAATGTCGCGATCATCGCAGAGGCACGGGCGAAAAAGAACATCACCGGCCAAGATCGCGCGGGTTATTGCCCCACAGATGTTGAGCGGAGAGGAACCCACGGCGGGTGGGAGCAGAACCATGACATCGTCGTGGTAGAGCGATGCCAAGTGCGTGAGTTCAATGCCGGTTGCTGCGGTGAGGACCCTCATCGCTCAGAGCGCGCTGGGGGTCGCCGAATTGAGCTGCAACCAGCGTGAGTAAGGGACGCATGCGCTTGCCACCGGCTTGAGCCAGATGACTGGTGAGTTCAGTGACCAAGTCCCTGGAATCACTGACGGAACGGTGCAAACGGTCCTCGATCGGCCTCGAGGCCCGGAAGAATTCGGGCCTCGAGATCAGGAACGTGTAACCGATTACGGCGCTCACGGGAGAAGCACAACCACCTGATTGAGTAGAGACAGAACCGGACCTCGGAAGAGTCCAAGGGCACCGTACCCACAGCACACACGGTGATCGCAACACCAGCGAAACCTTCAGAGCGAACGACCGCAACGTCCCTCACGCGGCTGCATGAAGAACATCACGCGAACCAGACGGAAGTAGAAGAAGGCTGTGACAGCCGAGCAGGCAAGCGCAAGCGCGACCAGCCAGACGTATCCACCCGCGAAAGCATCCGAGAACACGACGAACTTCGCAATGAAGCCGCCCGTGAAAGGAATACCCGCAAAGGAAAGCAGGAAGATCAACATTGCCGAGGCCAAACCGCTGGTCTTCCCAGTCCCGCCCAGCGGCGCAGATCCGTCACTTCGCCGCCGATATTTCCCTCGTCGTCACTTGAACGAACCAGAGTGATCACTCCGAAGGCTCCAACGGTCGCCACCGCGTAGGCCAAGACATAGAAGAGTACGTGACCAGCTGAGTAGCGCACCAGCGAGAGAATACCCAAGAGGATGAAGCCCGCGTGAGCGATCGATCGAGTAGGCAAGCATGCGCTTGACGTCCATTTGCACGAGGCCTGCGAAAGTTCCAACCAGCATGGTCAAGACAACGACAACGATCATGATCGGAATCAGGCTCCACTGCAGGGGAGCTGCCACAACCTGGAAGAAACGAAGCATTGCGCCGAAGGCTGCGAGCTTAACCGCAGCGGCCATGAAGCCCGTCACGGAGTTGAGCACCGGTGTAAACATCGGGAGTCCACGCGTGGAAGGGAGCTGCGCCAACCTTGAAGAGCAAGCCGACCATCACCATGACAGTGCCCATCAGCAAGAGCACGTGCATTCCAGCCGTCTGCGGGGTCGGGGTAGCTGCATCGGAGATGATGAGCGAACCGGAGTAACCGTAGAGGAAAGCAGAACCCATGAGCATGAAGCCCGAGGAGAACGCACCAAGAATGAAGTACTTCAGCGCAGCTTCCCGCGAGAGCTGACGACGCCGACGCGCGGTTGCGGGCCAGGATGTACAGAGGAAGAGACATCACTTCGAGAGCAACGAAGAGTGCAATATAGGAATTCGCTGCCGGGAAGATCATCATGCCGCCGGTTGAGAAAAGAACCAGAGCAAACATTTCAGAACGCTGGTATCCCTTCGCGTCCGAGCGCTCCTCATCGGAAGAACCCTGGCGGTCCGAAGGCTGTCCGGCAAAAGGCGCCGTCGCCGGCCTCGGAACGATCAGCAATGACAAGGACCGCAAAGAAGGCAATCAGGACAAGGATGCCCTGCGCGGCGATCGTCAGAGGATCGTCAATGTACTCCCCAGTGACGAGGGGTCACTGTCACCACCGCCCAGCGCATGACCAGGGCAACTGCTGAAGCAATGAGTGCAACAAGAGCGATTCCGATGACGCTCGAGCGGCGCGCACGCACCGGCACGAAAGACTCAGCGAGAACCGCGAGGATACCGCCACCAAGGACACACAGGATGGGCGCAAGTGCAGCCCAGGAAATCTCGGGGACCGTGAACGTCACGGCTGTTGCCACAGAATTCACTGTGCGCTCCCTTCACTCAAAATTGCACTCGCAGCGGTCATCAGCTGTTCGCCCTGCGTCGCAATCGGCGTCAGAGCGGAAACCAGAGGCGCCGCCCAGATACCCAAGACGAGCATCGCAATGACCAGCGGGGTCATAACGGTCTTCTCACGTCCGTTCAGATCAGCAATCTGATCCTTTCCAGCTCGCGGCGGACCGGTGAAGACCCGCTGGTAAGGCATCAGCATGTACAGCGCGGCCAGAATCACGCCGAGTACTGCGAAGAGCGCGAGCATCGTCGAGATCTTCCACGTCCCCTGAGGAGAACCAGGTACTCGGGGACGAATCCGGACAGGCCGGGAAGCGCAACCGAAGCCAGACCCGAGAAGAGCCACAAGCCTGCAAGGACCGGGCTCACGCGCTGCATACCGCCGTACTCACGCATGTCCTGGGTGCCGCCTCGTGCGGAAAGCCAACCGGAAAGGGAGGAACATCGCTGCGATCGACACACCGTGGGCGACCATGTAGACCTGTGGCGCCGGTCAGTGCGATCTGCGAGCCGATAAAAGATACCAAGGACCATGAAACCGAAGTGCGAGACCGAGGTGTAGGACACCAGACGCATAATGTCGTTTTGTCCGATGCCAGCCAAGCCGCCCCACAGGATCGAGGCCACGGCGAAGCCGCAGATCCACCACTGCAGGCTGGCTGCTCCCAGCGGGAACAAACGCAAGCACAGGGTGATCATGCCGAAGGTTCCGACCTTGTCGAGAACGCCAACAAGGAGCACCGAGGTACCCGCGAGCATTCTGCGCAGTATCGGGAAGCCAGGTGTGAACCGGGACCATGGGGCCTTTAATCGCGAAGGCGATGAAGAAGGTCAGGAAGAGACCGACTTGAATGCCCACGGAAGCGTTCACTGTCCCCGAAGCGAGCGTGATCGAGGCGGAAGAGGGTATCTCCACGGCGAGCAGCCAGCGCCCAGATGGCAACGAGGCCGCTGAGCATCACCAGACCACCGGCCAGAGAGAAGAGAAGGAACTTCATAGCAGCACGCTGACGATCCTTCTTTTCACCGACCTCGTATCGACCGATCATGACGAAGAGAGGAACGAGCACTTCTTCGAAGGCCAAGTGAGAAGAGCAGGACATCGGAAGCTGCGAAGATCAGCACCATGAAGGCTTCAAGAAGCAGCGCCCATCCGAAATAAGCTCCAGCTTTTGCCTCGTCTTCATCGTCGTTCCAACCGGCCAACACGACCAGGGGAACCAAGGCGACGGCAAGAAGAATCATAACCGCGCCCAGTGCATTCACGGCCAGCGCCCCAACTCAGGCCCATCTGGGGAATCCAGGAGTAGGCCTCGGAAAGCTGATAGGTGGAGGAAGACGACCAATCGAAGGCGCTGACAAATGCCACGATGGCCGCGGCAAGTTCACACACCGACAAGATCAGGGCGAAGGTACGTCCGGCGCGACGCAGGGCGGGGACCATCGCGAGCATCAAGGCACCCAGCGCGGGAAGCGACAAGAATCGATAGCCACGGAAGTGGCGCGCTGGTCATTTGAGAAATCTGCATAACTCTTACTTCCTCACAGCGTGAATGCCAAGACGGCGGCCAGGCCAAGGACTACCCCGCCAAGAATGTAGGAGGCATAGGTGCGCACGCGTCCGGACTGGGTAGCACCCACCGCACGTCCAGCACCCGTTGATGCCTTTTCCACCACGTGAACGATGCCGTCAATCGCCTTGTCATCGCCAAGAGTTGCGGCCTTAACCAGAGCAATACCCGGAGTCATGAAGAGTGCCTCATTCACCGAATCCTGGTAGAGATCCCGGCGAGCAGCACGCGTGAGCGCATTACCCGCAGGAATAGCGGTGGGAACCTCACGACGTCCGTACATCATCCACGCAAGGCCAGCGCCCGCAAGCACCAGCAGCAAGGTGACGACCTGGATTGCGATTTCTGGGGCAACGGGATGAGCGTGCTCAACCTCGCCCAGCGAAGGCTGGAGCCACGTTGTGAAAGCGTTTCCGATTGAGAGCACTCCACCGATAGCAGCGGCCGCGATCGCCAGAATGATCATCGGGACGGTCATCAAAGGAGAGGATTCGTGCGGATGCACGCCCGAGCCTTCAGCTTCGGTGGTCCAACGAGCGGTGCCGTGGAAGGTCATGAAGAACAGTCGCGACATGTAGAAGGCGGTGATTCCAGCGCCAACCATGGTGACGATGCCGAAGACCCAACCGGCCCAGACGGCCTCGTGGCCGGCAAAAGTGGTCGCACCGAAAGCGGCTTCGATGATCTTGTCCTTGAGAAGAAGCTCGAGAGGGCGGGACTCCCAAGATCGCCAGCCAGCCGAATGCGAAGGTGATCCACGTGACCTTCATGGCGGTGCGCAATGCACCGAAGCGACGCATATTGATTCCGATCGTTCATGCCGTGCATGACCGAACCCGCGCCAAGGAAACATCAGGGCCTTGAAGAAGCCGTGGGTGAAGAGGTGGAAGATCGCGAAGGCCCAAACCGATGGGGCCAAGACCCTGCACCGAGCATCATGTAGCCGATCTGGCTCATGGTGGAGGCCGCGAGCACCTTCTTCATATCGTCCTTCGCGCAGCCGACGATCGCGCCGAAGAGCAGCGTGATCGCGCCGACGATGACGACCGCGGTCGCAGCAATGGGCGAAGCCTCGAAGATCGCACCCGAGCGAACGATGAGGTAGACACCGGCGGTGACCATCGTTGCCGCGTGGATAAGTGCGGACACGGGAGTCGGGCCAGCCATTGCATCGCCGAGCCACGCCTGCAGCGGGAACTGAGCGGACTTACCGCACGCCCCCACCAGGAGGAAGAAACCAATGATGGTTGCTTGAACCGGCGAGATCGAGACGACCATCGAGTTGACCTTCTCCATGTTGACGGTCGAGAAGTTCGCGACCATTGCCATCATGGCGATGAGCAGGCCCATATCACCCACTCGGTTCATGACGAAGGCCTTCTTCGCGGCAACCGCATTGGCTGGGAACGTGGTTCCAGAAGCCAATAAGCAGGTACGAGGCCAAGCCCACGCCTTCCCAGCCGACGAAGAGCCCCGCGTAGGAGTCCGCCAGAACCAGGATCAGCATTGCGGCGATGAAGAGGTTGAGGTAGGCGAAGAAACGACGACGATCAGTATCGTGCTCCATGTACGCGATCGCGTAGACGTGGATGAGAGACCCAACGAAGGTGACCAGCATGACGAAGGTCATCGACAGTGGGTCGAGCATCAATCCGAAGTCAACGGAGAAGTCTCCGCGGGAATCCACGAGAACAGGGGAAGCGCGATTCGCTGTCCTTGAGCGGAAGGGAGAGCATCAGGCAATAACTGCCACGCCCACCGCGAAGGCGGCCCATGATGCCAAGGTTGCCAGCAGGTGACCCCAGCGATCGCTGCGGCGTCCCAGCACAAGAAGAATCGCGCTGGAGGCAGCTGGAATTGCGATCATCAGCCAAGCTTCCAGGAGAAGACTCCCGTAGCTCGATTGAGCTGCGGCTTGGGGCCGCAGCATTCAGCAGTGTAAAGGTCATTCCGGCTTACTCCTCAGTTCCTTCAGAAGATCGAGGTCGTCAACGTTGGTGGTAACGCGTGACTTGAAGATGGACACAACGATTGCCAGTCCGACCACGACTTCAGCCGCAGCAACAACCATGGACGAAGAAGGCCATGATTTCTCCACTGACGTTTCCGTGGATCTCGCGCGAAGGTCACGAAGGCAAGATTGGCGGAGTTGAGCATGAGTTCGACTCCCATCAAGGAGATCACTGCGCTGCGACGGACCAGAACAATCGCCGCACCGATCGCAAAGAGGGATCCTCGAGAGCACGAGGTAGGCTGCAAGGCTCATTCTTCTTCCTTCCCTTCTTCACCGTTATCGCTGGCAAGGCTGGTCTGCCGCTCGGGGCGGGCGCACCGGGCATGCCTCTGCCTGCGAACGCTGACGAGTCTGCGGGTGTGTGGGATCGAAGATCGTGTCCTCAAGAGCACCGCTCTGGCAAGTGCCAAGGACTGCGCGACCCGGTTCGACCTGTCCAACGACACGCTCCAGACCGCGCACGCGCAGCACCCTGGGGACCGAGGCTCGACCGCCGTGCGTTTCGCCGGGAGATTGCAGGAACGTCGACCGCGTTGGAGGCGCGCAAACACCGGGGGCGGAAGCTGACCAATCCTGCGTCCCGAGGCCTTAAAGGCGCGCATCTTCGCTTCTGCGGTTGCACGCTGCGTGAGGACCGCCGAGCTGATCGGGAGTGAGGAGCAGCATGGCGCCGATGGGACGCGGTGATGAGCAAGATTCCCGCAAGTTCCATTGAGAACCAGAAGCGAGAACAGCGTTGCTGCAAGGTCGGTAATCGGAGCATCTCGAGTAGGGCTCTGAACTCAAGGAATTAGAGGAACCCTGTTGCTCGCGAGCGGGCAACAGCTCCACAACGACAGCCGCCGCCCAGAGCGATGAGCACCGAAGTGATGATGCGCCCGCGCGATTGCTGCGCGTAATTGTCGGATGCTCCCAAACCGATCATCATGATGACGAAGAGGAAGAGAACCATGATCGCGCCGGTGTAGACGACAACCTGAACGGTTCCCAAGAAGGCTGCTCCGTGCATGAGGTAGAGGACGGCCAATCCGAGCATGACTCCGACCATGCAAATCGCACAGTGGACGGCTTTCTTGAAGAAGAGCACGCCCAGGGCGCAGGCAATCAGTGAACACTGCCACGCAGCCAAAGAGGATCGCCTCCCCGTTGATGCCATTTCGGGCCAATTCATGAGGGTCATGACTGACGTGCTCCTCGTAGACGGGACGTGCAGTAGCAAGGGAAGGATCTTCGGGGCGATGCTCGCGCACCCAATCGATCTGTGCTTGCGTGGGGCCGTGGACTTCGCCTCGGTAATAGTCGCCGTCAGAGAGTCCTTCGACCTGTGGGTGAGGAGGCTGCAGCATTCCTCGGAGAGGGAACCAGGAGCCGTTCTTCTCGTAGATATCGTCTGCGCGAGTGTATTCGGCCAGTTCGAAGTCGTGACCCATCGTCAGTGCACGAGTCGGGCAGGCCTCGATGCAGTAACCGCAGAAAATGCAACGTAGGTAGTTGATCTGGTAGACGCGACCGTAGCGTTCCCCGGGGCTGTACTGTTCCTCGGGAGTGTTGGATGCGGGCCCGACGTAGATCGCATCCGCGGGCACGCCCACGCACACACCGCAACCGACGCACTTTTCGAGGCCGTCGGCGTAGCGATTGAGCTGGTGCCGACCGTGGAAACGCGGTTCAACGAAGGGCCCCTCAAAGGGGTACTGCTCGGTAACGGTCGGGCGGAAGAAGGAGGACAGGGTCACCCGTACCCGGCGAAGGGTGCGAAGAACCGACCGATCGGTCCTTGGGATCCTGCTCGTAGCGCAGGTTCTCGCTTTGGTTCTGCTCGGTCATTCGTCTCCATTACTGCGTTGACCACGCGAAGCGCGCGGCGAGGGCAGGAGCTTTTTGTCCGGGAAGCGGAGGTACCGGGAAGCCGTCGTCATCGGATCGAAGTTCTCGAGGCGTCGCGCGCTTCTTCTTCCTTCGCTGCTTCCTTTACGGGCATCAAGCCGAATCTGCGAACCACATGATGATCAGCGCGACAACGAAGATGCCGGCGACCGCGCCGATGAGCTAGAGGCAGGGTGAGGGACACCCACTGCGTCACGGCGCGAACGACGCGACCATGACGAGCCACGCCAAGAAATCGATGAGGCGCTTCCAGCCCAGCTGCATGAACTGGTCGTAGCGGAAACGCAGAAGGGTGCTTTCGTGTCCAGATCATGAGGATCATGAAGAACCATCATCTGAGGAAGAACCACAGCATGCCGAACCAGCCGCTATTGAGGAACTCGATGTGCGACAGCGGCCACGGGCGTGCCATCCGCCGAAGAACATGGTCGTTGCCACCGCTGAAACGTTGAACATGTTGACGTATTCAGACAGGTAGAACCAACCGAACTTCATCGAGGAGTACTTCGGTCATGCGACCGGCGACCAATTCGCCTTCAGCTTCGGGAGGTCGAAGGAAGACGGTTCACTTCGCCGACCATCGAGATCAGGTAGATGACGAAGGCCGGTGCCAGGCAGGAACCACCAGGTTTGCGCCTGAGATGCGACGATCTGCGAGGTCGACATCGAGCCGGCCGCGAGGAAGACCGCAACCATGACATTCCTATTGACAGTTCGTGGAGATCACCTGCAGCCGAGGAACGCACCGCGCCGTAGAGCGGAAGCGCTTGAGGACGCGGGACCAACCACACAGAACGATGCTGCATACAAGCCCAGCGAAGAAATCGCAAGGATGTACAGGGCAGCGACCGGCATATCTGCCAGCTGCAGGGGCGTTGAGTGGCCGAAAATCGAAACATTCGGACCCATCGATGACGGCGAAGATGCTGAAAGCTGCGAATGCGGAGACCGAAGGCGCAAGCAGGTAGATGAACTCGGACTTGCGTCCCATGTCTTCCCTTGAAGAGCAGCTTCACGGCGTCGGCAATTGCTTGAACAAGCCAGAGGACCGGCGACATTCGGGCCGGGACGAGTCTGCATGCGTCCGATCGTTTCGACGTTCAACCCACAGTGCGAGCAGAACGTTGAGGATCAGGAAAACAATGATGAAAACGGGCTCTGAGGACTGTTAACCACCAGGTTTCCTGCGAGAAGTCCGCGGGAGAATAGTTGGAACTTCCATGGGGATCATGTTCATCGGGCCACCTCCCTTTGCGCGTCAGGGTGACAGAAGAACCGAAGTTCCCCAGTGATTCGTGGACGAGGGGCCTTTGGGAGCACTCGGGCACCCAGACGACTCCTTCCGGAAGATCAGCAAATTGCAGGGAAGCGTCACGCTTCCGCGCGGGCTGCTCAGCGTGAGCAGTTCCCTTCGTCGAGGCCGAGGCCCGCTACCGTCGCGCGCGCCGCGAAGATGACGGGGCGACGTGCGCTTCCAGCCAGCATGTGTGCGCCATCTTGCAAGCGACCGGCATCGAGCATCGGCTATGGGTGGCGAGGATGCCTCGTCCCTCTGCGAGTTCAAGTAGCGGTGAGGCTTGAGCCGGAACGAATTCTTCGCGCTCACCCGTCCAGTTCATAAGCGGGTTGACCTGGTCGTAAAGGCTCACCAGATCGAAAAGACCAAGATCAGCGCCAACTCGCGAGCAAGAGCATCGAAAACAAGGCGGTCGGTCTGTGCACGAGAAGCGATTGCTCTGACCGAAGGGACGCAGGCGTCCTTCCAGTTGATGAAAGTACCGTTCTTTTTCAAGCGGCGGAGCGACCGGCAAGATCAGATCTGCACGATCAGTTACCTCACTGCGGCGAACTTCAAGGCTGATAAAGGAAGTCGACTCGGTCGAGTATCGCGCAGCGGCCGGATCGTCGAAATCGCGCAGGTCAACGCCACCGACGACGAGGGCCTTGACGCGGCCCTCAGTTGCAGCTTCCAGCATCTGCGAAGCGTCGAGTCCGCGCGTTGCGGGGATTTCGCCCCACGCAGGGCTCACGCGCATCTGCGCTGGACACCGGACGACCAAAGGGCAGGAGTCTGGAAGAAGACCGGCCTCGAGGCCACGCGTTCACTCCGCACGAGACGAGGCACCCATCGATGCGTGCCTTGCACGCGCTGGGCAAGACGGACAACTTCACCGAGCAGACCCGTATGGCTGGCGCGCTCACCAACCAGGATCACTCCCCCGTCAAGACGCGAGGCGAGATCGGCGAACTCACCACCTTCACGGATCTCAGCAGCAACCTCGACCCGGTACCCGGAGCGCAACGGAGCAGCTCTCCAGAAAAGATTGGCGAGGCCTCGGGAAGTCATGGGGCCAAAGAGCAACGCGAAGCTTGCCCTTTGCGGGTAGCCTTCGCATCCGCAGGAAGAGCGCGCCGCACTCGTCCTCGGCTCAAGCCCAACCAGGAGGACCTGGCCGACTCAAGCTGCGAGTAAGTAACACTCAACCGCTGCCCGCCACGTAGGAAGCAAGGAATGAACGTTCTTCTTCACTGTGGCTACGCGAACGCATATCGATGGAATCAGATCCCACGACGGTGCGGTGCGAACTCGACCATGCCCAAGACATCCGAAAAGCTCAGGCGGCCACCGGAAGGAAACCAAACCCTGATCACCGAGAAAGGCCGGCAGCGCGGTGGATCACGATTCAAGGCGTCCGACCACGAGGTCGGGATCAGCTGACCGTCTCGCGAACGAAAGGAGTATTGAGGCGCTGGGCGCCCGACCACCTGAAGGCAAAACGATCCTCGTCGGTGATCCACCTTCGACCTCGGGATCACTTTCCAGCGAGGCGTCGCAGAACTTCACCGCGGCGAATATCCACGCGGATCGCACTACCGGAAGCATCGTGCTCGGTCACCGAAGCGGTCGAAACCAAGTCGAAGGGCGTGCACGGAAGCGGTAACTCATTTGAGGTCAGAGCGCCAACCGGGCAGATCTGAATGATGTTGCCCGGAGAAGAGGGCGAATGCACGGCCCGGAAACATCACGATCGTTGGGGGCAAGATCACCCTCATTGAGGGGAGCTAACAGCCTTCCCTGACCGTAAGGGACCCGAAATTCCCGCCTGACGTTGTCCTTTTCCTGCGGATTGAAGTAATCCAAGACCGCGGTATCGAAGGAGCCAACCTGCTCACCCATGAAGTGGTGGTGTTCGGTCGGCGCGGTGCCACCGCCTCGTCCCTGAAGGTCCAGGAACACGTCGCCCGCAATTTCGCTTACCGAAGCGCACGCAACGCTGGCACAGGATGCAGCGCTCGCGGTCCAGCAGGATCTGCGAGGTCAGCTTCAGGGCTTGCGGTAGGTGCGCTTTGCATCGATGAAGCGCGAGCTCTCGCGGCCTTCGCTCATTGCCTGGTTCTGCAGGGGCATTCGCCGCCCTTATCGCAGATCGGGCAATCCAGCGGGTGGTTGATGAGCAGGAATTCCATCACGCCTTCTTGGGCGCGACGGCTACCCTCGGAGGTGCGCTGGGTCTTCACCACCATGCCGGGGGTGACAGTCTGGAGCACATGAAGGCTGAGGCTTGGGCATGAAACGCAGCTCGCCCGTATTACGATCGGGCATTCCGACCTCAACCAAGCACTGACGGCATGCAGCGACAGGCTCAAGCAGCGGGTGATCACAGAATCGCGGGATGCGGATTCCGGCCTTCTCGGCCGCGCGGATCACCAGGGTGCCTGCGGGAACGTCCAATCTCGACGTCGTCGATTGTGACCCTTCACTAGGTTCTCGCTCATCGAACTCCTCCCTGGGCAAAGTTGCTCGAGGTCTCGTAGGGGAACACCCGCGCGCGGGCGTGGTCAGCCCGGCCTCGGAATTCTTCGCGGAACTTCTAATTCCCGACATGATCGGGGTTGCGCTGCATCGCCCAGGGCGCAGAAGCTTCGGCCGAAAATGTTGTGTGCGATCTCGTCCAGAAGATCGATATCGCCTTCCTGGCCCCACCTGCTTCAGGCGAGCATGAGTCTGCTTGAGCCAGTAGGTTCCTTTCAGCGACAGGGCGTGCACTTACCGCAGGATTCAAAGTGCTGAGAACTCAATCCAGCGGGTGATCACGCGAACCACAGAGGTCGTTTCATCGAAGACCTGCAGGGCTCGGGTACCGAGCATCGAACCGGCGGCGCCAACGGATTCGTAATCCAGAGGTGTGTCCAGTTCTGCTTCGGTGAAGATCGGAGTCGAAGAGCCACCGGGAGTCCAGAACTTCAGCTGGTGTCCTTCGCGAATACCGCCGGCAAGTTCAATGAGTTCGCGCATGGTGATTCCGAAGGGGGCCTCGAATTGGCCCGGGTTCTCTCACGTGGCCTGAGATTGAGAACAGACCGTGTCCCTTGGACTTCTCCGTTCCCATCGAGGCGTACCACTGCGCGGAGTGCTGGAAGATTCCCGTCACCTGGCTGATCGACTCGACGTTATTAATAACGGTCGGCGAGATACAGGCCCGCGACAGCCGGGAAGAGGGGCTTGAGGCGCGGGTGACCGCGGAAGCCTTCCAGGAATCCAGAAGAGCGGTTTCTTCACCACAGATGAAAGGCGCCGGCGCCGGCGTGAGCGGTGATGCGAAGATCGCCCAACAGACCGGCCTCGGTTGCTTCCTTAACTGCAGCCATCAGGCGGCGGTAAACGAACGACCTCGCCGCGCAGGTAGACAGCGTGGTTGCACTGATGGCCCGCGAGGTAATCGCAATGCTTCAATCAACACGTGGGGTTCGCCATAATCGTCGGGATGTCCTTACAGGTTCCCGGTTCCGATTCATCGGCGTTGACCACCAAGTAGCGGGGCAAACCGTCATCGGGCGGAAGGAAGGACCACTTCAGGCCCGTGGGGAATCCAGCGCCACCACGGCCTCGCAAGCCGGAGGCCTTAACGGTCTCAACGATCTCGGCGGGCTCCATGGTGTTGGCCTTCTGAGTCCCTCGTAGCCGCCTCGGCTCAGGTAAGACCCAAAGTCCACGAGCGCTCGTTTCCCCAGCCGCGGGTCAGAATCGGGGTCAGTGCCACGGTTGCTTCACTCACCGTCCGTCTCCTTTCCTTCTTCCGCGGGAATATCGGCTGGAGCACTCCAGCCGCGTTCTTCGGCGATCCTCAGTCCCAGTGTCGAGGCCTGGCCTGCGCTGGGTCCTTCGTGTTCGTGACCGTCGAGGAAGCCAGCAAGGACGTGCTCGGTTTTCTTGAAGGTCGGCAGCACAGCACTTCCGCGGGTGGGGTGCAAGGGCTTACCGGCCTCGATGTCGTCAATGAGCGCGCATGCGGACTCTGGGGTCTGGTTATCGAAGAATTCCCAGTTCACCATGACGACGGGCGCGTAATCGCAGGCCGCATTGCATTCGAGGCGCCCAGGTGATGGTTCCGGCCTCGTTGGTTTCATCGGTTCCGACGCCAACCTTTTTCGCTAACGGCTTCCCAGATTTCGTCTCCGCCCATGACAGCGCACAGCGCATTGCGCACACGCCAACGAGGTATTCGCCGGTGGGGTGACGCTTGTACTGGGTGTAGAAGGTGGCAACTGCCGAAACTTCCGCACGGGTGATGCCCAGAAGCTCGGCGCACAGTGCGATTCCATTAGCGCTCACATAGCCGTCTTCAGACTGAACCAAGTGCAGCTGGGAAGCAGTGCGGAGCGAGCGTGGCCCTCAGGGTAGCGCGCGATGATTTCGCGTGCCTCACCTGCAAGGCGCTCATAGGTTTCCACGGGATAGCTCATCGATCAACGCCTCCCAGAACGGGGTCGATAGTGGCCAGTGAAACAACGACGTCGGCGAGCTGTCCGCCTTGCCGTCATCATGGCCAGAGATCTGCAGATTTGCGAATGAAGGGTCGCGGAAGGTGCGCGGAAGGGCGGGTTCCACCAGCAGACACCAGTGGACACCCAAGATGCCCTTTTGGCGTGTTCAACGGTCTGGTAGACCTGGCCGGCGGGGACCTTGAAACCTTCGGTGACCAGCTTGAAGTGGTGGATCAGGGATTCCATCGAGCTTCCCATGACCTTCGCGATGTGTTCCGCAGAGTTACCTTGGCCGTCCGTTGCGACCGAGAGCTGTGCGGGCCACTTGATGTGCGGGTCAGAAACCATAACGGGCTGACCTCGGTTTCTTCGAGGCGACGCAGGACCTGCTCGACGATGCGCAGCGACTGGTAGCACTCGTCGAAGCGGACGCGCACGCGGTTGTAGGCATCATTCGAGTCATAGGTCGGGACATCGAATTCGAAGTTCTCGTAACCGCAGTAGGGCTGGTCCACGCAGGTCTTGAGGCAGACCCGCTGCTCGCAGGGAGGGACCGGTCAGTCCCAGGGCCATCATCGCGGAAAGGGGCATGTAGCCCACCCCGATGAAGCGCTGCTTGAAAATGGGGTTGGCCAAAACCAGGTCCTGGAGTTCGCCGATGTCGTGGCGGACCTTGGGGAGCTTCTCGCGGATGTAGGGAACCATACCGCCGGGCAGGTCCTGGGCAATGCCACCGGGGCGCACAAATGCGTGATTCATACGAAGGCCGGTGATGCGCTCGAAGATCTCGCAGGATTTCTTCACGGCCCCTGAATGCGATGGTCATCAGGTCACCGTCGCGCCCAGCCTCGTTACCACCGGTACCGATAGCAACGATGTGCGAGGGCAATGCGGTTGAGTTCCATGAGGAGAATACGAACCAGGTCTCGCGCGCTCGGGAACATCATCCGTAATACCAAGAAGCTTTTCGACGGCCAGGCAGTACCCGACTTCCTGGAAGAAGGGAGCAACGTAGTCCATGCGGGTGCACAGTGTCACGCCCTGTGTCCAGGTGCGGTATTCCATGGTCTTTTCGATACCCGTGTGCAGGTATCCCGTATCGACGCGAGTTTCCACGAACGGTTTCGCCATCCAGCTCGAGGATCAAGCGAAGAACACCGTGGGTCGAGGGGTGAACGGGACCCATATTAGTGACCACGCGCTCGTGGTTGATGCGCTCGATTTCAGCGATGACGTCATCCCAGTCGCTGCCTTTGAGCCAGGACCCGGGAACATCTTCAATGTCCAGGCCTCGCGCTTGATGCTGCTGCATGCAGTGAAGGAGTAGTCATTAGTTGTACGACCTCCGGTGTCGGCAGGGGCATTGACTGCCCCTTGAATTCCAGGGGAATACCACCCAGGGGGTAGTCCTTGCGCTGGGGGTGCCCCACCCAGTCATCGGGAAGAGCAGTGCGCGTAAGCGAAGGGTGTCCATCGAAGACAATGCCCATCAGGTCCCAGGTCTCGCGCTCTTGCCAGTCGTTCGCCGGGTAGATATCGACGATCGAGGGGATGTGCGGGTCTGCGTCCGCAGGTGACTTCTCAGACGAATCATGTGATTATGGGTGATCGACATGAAGGGGTAAATGGCGTGAAGCTCGCGGCCGCGATCTTCGGGGTAGTTCACGCCGTTGGTTCCTGCACATTTCGAAACGCAGATCTTGGTCATCGCGCAGATAGCGCACAACGCGGCGAAAGTGCTCGCGCGGAATGAAGATGCTGAGTTCACCGTGTTCGATGACGACCTTTTCGATGACATCGGTGACGACCAATCCATCGGCTTTCGATGAGTTCCTCGAGGACGTCAACGATCTGGTCGAAGCAGGAACCGTAGGGGACGAGTGGCGGCCGGGGCGCTCAGAGCAACGGTTTCGAGTTCAGAAAAGCCCGTGGTATCACCTTTAGTCTGCGACCCCAAACATTCCTGACGGCTCTTAATCACCGAGGGTTCTGCTGCGCCAAAACTGGCTAATTTCTGCGCTGCATGCCAGCAATCCTTCATGCGTCGAGTGGGGGTTGCCGCAGCGCTGCAGCCTCAGCCTTGCGTGCGATTTCACGACGGTGCGCGCCCAGGGCTCGCTACCGATCTCGCCTCACGCAGAGTCGAGGATTGCGTGAATCAGCGCCCTCGGGACGAGGCGGGCAGCTGGAAGGTACACATCGACGGGGAACGATGTGGTCGCATCCCCTGGACGACGGCGTAGTTATTGAACATGCCGCCCGAAGATGCGCAAGCTCCCATGGAGATCACCCACTTGGGATCCGCCATTGAGTCATAGACACGGCGAATAACCAGGGGCCATCTTGTGGGAGACTCGTCCGGAGACGATCATCAGGTCGGAGTGACGCGGCGAAGCGCGGAAAACTTCCAGGCCGAAAACGCGACATGTCGAAACGGGGAGTTCCGGCTGCCATCATTTCAATTGCGCAGCATGCCGGCCCATGGTGACCGGCCACTGACTGTGCTGAGCAAGACCGAGGATTTTCTCCATGCTGGCTAAGGCAATGCCTGCAGGCAGGCTCTTCAATTCTCATTGTTTTCCTCTTACCTCAGTAATCCAGTCCGCCGCGGCGCCATTCGTAGATATATGGGGGACGGTGATCACCGCGATGAAGGTCAGCATGGCGACCAGTCCGAAGAGTCCCAGCTGGTTGAAGCTGACGGCCCACGGGTACATGAACACCACTTCGATGTCGAAGACAATGAACGTCATGGCGACCAGGTAGTAGCGCGAACGGGGAAGCGTCCGCGTTCCAGGTGCTGTTCGGTGGGTTCGATACCGCATTCGTAGTTATCGGCCTTCGTCCGGTTCTTCCGCGTCGGCCCCAGAATTGCGGATGCGCCTAGCCCGCCAAGCGCAAGGGACCATGGCGGCTGCAGCCATGATCAGCAGCGGAACATAGGGATTGGTCATCGTTCCTCCCACATCGGGTGTACTCGTGGCATCACTGCGTGATGGCACCATCTTTGGATAGGGTCGTAATCAGTCGGTCATCGAAATCGCCGCCTTGGCGTTCGAATCCATCCGACAGAAGCTTGTGAACCAGTGTCATCAGGCGCGGGACGGGCAGACCGTAGGTCGTGCACAGACGCATGATCTTGGGGTTTTCAATGAGTCGAACAAAGATGCGCCCAAGCTGGTAGTAGCCGCCGTATTCGTCGCGAACTCGCTGCGGATAGGCGCTCATCGCACGGTCTACTCCCGCCCGATGAGTCCGCGAGAGAGCCTGAGCCATCGCTTCGGCAGCGTAGCGCCCCGCCTTCATCGCGGGCGCGATTCCTTCGCCGTTAAAGGGCGAAACCATTCCACCGGCGTCCCCAACAAGAAGGAATCCATTGGTGTAGTGCGGCTTGCGGTTCAAGCTCATGGGGAGCGCTGCACTGCGGAGCTGGCTGATCTGGTTTTCGGCGGTGAATCCCCATTCTTCGGGGAGGTTAGCAACCCACTGTTCGAAAAACTGGCGATAGGGCAGGCTTTGTTGCGCTGGCTGCTGAAGATACCGACCCCAGTCCAACGTTGACGATTCCGTCCCCTCATGGGAAAATCCACCCGTATCCGGGCAGAAGATCGGAGTGTCCGGGTTCTCCGGCCCACAGTTCCAGGTGGGATTCCATCCACTCTTCGTTTCCACGAGGACTGCGGAAGTAGGTGCGCGCCGCAACGCCCATGGGGCGCTTGGGGTTCTTTTCAATTCCGAGGCGCGTGGCGACCTTTGCGGACACTCCCCGGCATCGACGACCAGCTTGGCGCGGATGGTCACATCCTGGGTGTTTGCGCCACGGCCTCGGCGCGCGCGGACGCCGCACACCCGGTGGGCAGAATCTTGGATTGCCTCGGTGACGGTCAGTTCTTCTTCGAGGCGAGCTCCCGCACTCTGCGCACGCTGGACCAGCGCGTGGTCGAGTTCCATGCGTGCACGGGTCATTCCGTATCCGGGAAGCGAGGCCTGGTCTGGCCACTCCATGTGAGTGTGTGGCCGCCTCAATCACCGTCAGTCCTCGGTTACGAGCCCAAGTAGAGGTATCGACACCCATGAGGATGAGCTCTTGAACGGCGGCAGGAAGCCCATCACCGCAGATCTTGTCACGCGGGAAACGGGCCTTATCAACGAGGAGAACATCAATACCAAGGGTCGCCAGGTGGTAAGCGGTCGACGCACCGCCGGGGCCGGCGCCGACTACGACGACGTCGGCACTCATGTCCTTGGCCTGCTGGCTCACCAATCCTCCTGAACGCTCCATATGACACCCGAATTTCAATCAGGGTCCATTAGACGACGATAGTCACGGCGCGTCCACAAAGGGCGAAAGAACGCCAAAAAGTCCGTGAGCACAACACTTTGAGGCCGTGAGCGAGCGCACACTTATTTCAATTTACGCACACATACGTTGCGTTAATGATGTGAAGGACAAGTTCAGGAGAAAAACAGCGCCATCTCAAAGCTCTTGAGAGTGCTTCCAGTTGCAACTCAGGAATCCCCAACCACCTGCTCTCCGTCGCAGATTCCCTCAGTTCTTTTCCAGCCAAAAACTGCAGATCACGCGGCTTTCACCCACTCTGAGCACAGTGCAGAGCAAGCTTCGGTAGATATTGTTGCTCAGCGCGCATAAAGGCCAAGGAAAAGACATTTTCGTGAGCACGGAGCTCACCCTAGTGAAAAGACCTCTTTGACGATGAGAAAACTCAGCGCTCTTGCACTCACAAGCGCACTCGCAGCCTCAATCTTTGCCGCCTCACTCCCCGCAGAAGCAACCGAGGTGCCAGGCGACGGACAATGGCAGGAGCTTGCCAGCGCAGACGCTCCGCTTTCTAATCCTCTTAAAGGTTTTCCCATTTGCTCCCGAGGTTGGAAGCGAGCCGGATCTTGCTGATCAACCACTCCCTACACGATGGAGTTCGCACTATTCCCGGTTAATTCTGCTGTCACAGACAAGGGGCAGATACAACTGGGAAAAAGTCGATAAGATGCTGGACTCCATTGCGAGCCGCGGACACCAGACAGTTCTCCGCTTCTACCTCGACTGCCCCAAGAAGGAGAGCGGAGTCCCCTCCTATCTCATCAAAGAAGGCATCGACACTTCGCGCCAGTACAGCGTGTACGGGAATACCGATTCTTTCTCTCCCAACTACGACGACCCTCGAATCCAAGAGATGCTCGTCGATTTCATCAAAGAGTTCGGCAGCAAGTACGACGGCGATCCACGCATTGGCTACATCACTGCTGGCTTTGATCGGTTTCTGGGGAGAAGACCACACGTACCCCATGAACGGAGAGAAGAGTCCGGAGAACCCAAAGGGCGAAAACTGGATGCCCTCGAGCGAAACCCGCGCGCGCCTCGTCGAAGCATGGGACGATGCTTTTGACACCACTCCCGTTCAATTCCGTCACCCAACCGCCGCGACGAAAGCCCACCATATGGGCTATCACGACGATTCCTTCGCCTACTCAACCCTTCCCAACGTCAGCTGGCACTTCCTGTCGCATCTCAAGAAGAACGGGGAAAGCGCCTGGCAACAGGTTCCAATCGGAGGCGAGCTCTACCCATCACTCCAGACCTGCATCTTCTCTGAGCCCTCAACTGCCCCGATCTTGAAAAAGAGAAAGCGCAGGGACGCAACTACGATGTCGTGACCTCCATCGAGGAAAAGCCATGCAACATGGCTCATTAACCACAATGGATTCAGCATCGGTTACACGGGTGAAGACCGCGAGCGCGCCGCTGGAGCGAGTGCTCTGATGGGTTACACATTGCAGGCAAAAGAAGACTCGCCTGAGCACCCAGGCGAACTTCCGTCACCGTCGAAACAGAGATCGCCAATACGGGCGTTGCTCCTTTCTACGCCTCGTGGCCCATTGAGTTTGCCTTGGTGGATTCGCAGGGGCACATCGTTTCATCGACTCGCATCGATTCGCCTCTGCCTTCCCTTGAGCCGCAAAGCTCCACCATTGTCGAGGCCACGCTGAACCTCGGCGAAGAATCGACAGTTTCCCCGCACCAAGTTCTGCTTCGGGATAACGGACTCACCGCAGTTGTGCGCGTTGTCAACCCGCTACCCAATGGCGTTCCGCTTGCTTTCGCAATGAGGCGATGGGCGAGACTCTTCCGGATACCTCACCCTGGGAAAGTCTCCCTTCCGCGCAGGAACCTTCTGCCCAGGAAACTCCCTCTCAAGCCGCGCCTTCCGCAAGCGAGCAAAGCGATACTCAGCCCTCTCCCACGGCCACGGCTCCGGCCTCGGCAAGGGATAGGGAAACGGATCACTCCGGCAAGCTCGCACGCACGGGAAGGATCAACGCCGCACTAGAGAGCATTTTTCGCTTTCCTTGCGAAGATTGCCTCTTCCCTCAGCGGATACACATTCGGCTAGGATCTAGCCCTTCAACGCGCAGTTTTCACCGGTGGCCTCGCTCTTGATTGCCCTCAAAATAGGCAGCAAGGTGCGGGGCCACCCGTGGCACATCGAAGGAATGTTGCCCTCGCGTAGCGACTTCGTTGCAGAACCCCTGCGGCAACAGCCTCGCGCGCGCCCAAAGGTGTCGTATCCGTTTGATCCCCGCGAGCAACAAAACGCAAGAATTCGTCCATTGTCGCGACGTCGGCATCATCATGACCACGAGCATCACCTCGGATCGGAATTTCGATGTCACCTTGAGGCTCCCAGCGACTCCGGTGTTTCCACACCCGCACCACTCCCCGTCACCGTCGCCGAAGTTCTCTGCGCGGCCCAGGTTCCAATGACGGTGTAATTTCGCCAGTAATCGGGAGTGAAATGGCACTGCTCGTAAGAAATCATGGTTCCAGAGACCCTGTCTCATCATGAACATCGAGAGGTCTTCAACGTCAATGACGGGTTGAGTCCCGTGAGGATTCCGGCGGCCAGTTTTCATAGGAAAACCAGTCGCTCATAACGCTATCGCGGCGCTGGCCGCTACGATCTGTGAGTTTTCCGTAGACCATGAGGGTCCCCCATTCCGACGACCCGCTCGGGCACAGAATCGGAGAGCCAATTCATCACGTCAATATCGTGTGCGGCCTTTTGTAAGAGCAAGCCTGTCGTTCGGCTGCGGTCAGCGTGCCAGTCCTTGAAGTAGTAGTCGCCGCCGTTTCCCACGAAGTGCCGGCACCAGATTGCACGGACCTCGCCGATCAAAAACCATCACGAATAACCTGGCGAAGGATTCGGACAACGGCCATGTGGCGCATATTGTGTCCAACGTACAGCGGGGTCTTTGTGCGTGAATGCGGTCTCAAGCACGCGATCGGCACCTTCAATGGTGATGGCGATGGGCTTTTCCAAGTAGACTCCAACCCCAGCTTCTAGCAGCTGGCATGTGATGTCTTCATGAGTGTCATCGGGGCTCGTAACAATTGCGGCATCAATTCCCAGGTCAAGAAGCTCTTCCAGACTTTCTACCCACGGATGGTCACCAAAGGATTTCACGAGCGCGCTCGCGCATTGCGGGGTTGGGATCACAGCCGCCTACTAGTTCAGCGGGTACCGAGGAAACCTGACAGTTTTCGACACTGGAGCATCGCGCTCCCAATCCAATGATTCCGACGCGCAGTGGTGGGACATGAAGGCTCCATTCACACAGTCTTCTTCGACTCTCCCATTATGCGCCCCGAAACTACGGCCCATAAAAGGATCCGGCCGCTTGCAGTCCACACTCTGCAAACGACCGGAAGTCTTCCGCGCCCCTCTAGGCCTTGTAGGCTCGGTGAAGCGCAACAATGCCACCCGTGAGGTAACGATACTGCACATCGCTCCACCCGGCCTCGGCAATCAAGGGCTGCAACTTCGGGGGCACCCGGCCAGTCAAGGATCGACTCCGCCAAGTAGTCATAGGCAACATCGTCCGAGGAAGCAAAGCGGGCAACCAGCGGCATCAGGTATTGGAGGTGCAGCGAGTAGCCCGCGCGCAAAAGCGCCGATGTCGGCGTCGAAAACTCGCAGACAAGCAAACGCCCACCCGGACGCGTCACGCGAGACATCTCTTCCAAGGCGCGCTTCGGATCGGGAACATTTCGCAGTCCGTAGGAAATTGTGACCGCGTCAAAAGTATTGTCCGCAAAAGGAAGGTTCATGGCATCGCCCTGAACGAAATCTACCTCGAGGGTGGCGAGCGCGTCCCACTTCAATCATTCCAGCCGAGAGGTCACATGCGACAACGCGAGCACCACTGCGCGCGATCGCCACCGATGAGGCGCCGGTCCCTGCGGCAAGGTCCAAAATGTAGTCGGAGGGCCTGGGTTTGAGTGCCGCAGTCAGCGCCTTCATCCACACAAAAATTCATCCCGCCACTGAGCAGAGCGTTCATCACGTCGTAGCGCTGGGAGACGTCGTCAAACATCGCAGCTACTTCGTCTTGAGATTTCCCAAGATCGGCGCGGCGCGGCTGAGAGGAAGTGTGTGCACTCATGTGTCTATTTTCCCATTTGTGCGTGTTTTAGGCACACTCAATCGCTCATCGACGTGCAGGGAATTAGCATTGACTCATGCCCTCTCGACATTTCTCGACGATCCTGACGCTGTGTTGCTGGGTTGATCTTATTGACCCTTCTAGCGAGTGTGGGCGCGCGCCAATCTTCTCTTTGCTTCCCTCCTCCGGGGTATGCGCGTGGATCCGCGACGAGGCCATGGTCGGTTGGGGGAAAGCCTGGGCCTGGAAGCGCGGGAAAGATCGCCCTCCTCTGGTCGAGGCCGGGAAAATGCTGCGATCACCGAGGGCCGCTCGCGTGTGGGATCTCCTGCGTGAAAAAGCTCAAGTTCATTGGGGCGAGGGCGCGCGCGACGCTTGGGGAAAGAACCTCCCACTCTTCCTTTTGCATTTGTATCCTGCGCTTTTGAAGACGATGGTGAGCGCACGGTCATCGTTCCGAATTGACAATCATCACCTCCGGTCTCGCAGCGCTTTGTCATCGCTGCTTCCAACAGATTCTCGCGTGAAACCCGAATTTGCGCCGCCGATCCGCCAGCACGCTCTTCCTGCGCGCCTTGAGTGCGGCCCCGGCGCAATGGGTGAGGAACAGTGGCGCAAGGCTGTTGACGAGGTGATCGATGCGCTGCGCAATGAAGAGGCCGCAAAAGTTGTCATGGCACGCGACCTCACCATCAGCAGCGACAGTGAAATTAATGAGGCCGCCCTCGTTGAGAGTCTTCATGAGCGCTACCCGCAAACCTGGACTTTTTCCGTTGACGGATTGATCGGTGCAACACCGGAAATGTTGGTTTCCTTGAAAGACGGGCACCTTCACTCGCGGGTCCTAGCAGGAAGCTGCCGTCCCGAAGATGCGAAAAAGCTCCCGCTATCTTTGAAAGATCGCTCCGAACATCTTTTCGCCCTTGAATCGGTTGTCGCAGCTCTACTGCCCATTGCCCAGGACGTACGCGCACCCGCACGTCCCGAGGTCCTCGTGCTCCCAATATCGCTCACTTGTGTTCAGATGTTGACGCTTCTTTCCCCGAAGGCTCTGTTCTTGATGCTGTCGCGCAATTGCATCCCACAGCTGCGGTGTGCGGCACTCCCCTCGATGATGCTCTCGATCTGATTCATGCTCACGAGCGCATCGAAAGGGGTCGTTACTCGGGACCGGTGGGATGGATTGACGGCGCCGGTAATGGCGAGTTTGGGATTGCGCTTCGTTGCGGTCAGATTGAGATCACGGCCGCACCTTGCAGTCTTCGCCGGCTGCGGAATCATGCCGGATTCGCTGTCGAGCAGCGAATTTGAAGAGACTCAGACCAAGATGCGGCCGATTCTTGAGGTTTTGGGCGTCTAGCCTAGTTCTCCGATTGGAGTTTCACTTGGACGGTGTTTTGAACACCGTCACGCACGTAGGTGACCTTGACTTCTTGGCCGCCCATGTAACGTCGAACGTATCCAACCAGGGATTGTGCCGATGAAACAGTGTTGTCATCGACAGCAGTAATGACGTCACCAGCCCTCAATCCGCGGGCTTCCGCGCCCGAGCCCTGAGCATCACTGCGGAGATCTGTGCCCCGCGCGCGAGTCTCGTTTCCGACTCGTGCAGCGCCCGTCGTAATGGAAACTCCCAGCCTGGCGTGGTCGACCGTGCCATTTTGGATGAGCTGATTGACAACGGAAACGACCAGGTCCGAAGGAATCGCGAAACCCAGACCCATCGATCCCGCTTGAGAACCTCGACGATGAGGACAGTGAGGCGATCGAGGAGTTGATTCCGATCACTTGCCCGTGCTCATTGAAGAGAGGGCCGCCCGAGTTACCGGGGTTGATCGAGGCGTCAACCTGAATTGCGTCTCGTCGTCACCGCCTGATTGTTTTGCTGTTGAAGCTGATTGAAGGGTCTTTCGAATTGCCCTGGTCATTCGATTCGGAAGCCTGCACCTGGACGGGACGATTGAGTGCCGAGATAATTCCCGTCGTCACGGTATTTGATAGCCCAAGGGTGAACCGATTGCCATGACGGGCTGACCGACCTTGAGGTTAGAGGACTGGCCAAATTGCGCGGCGACCAGATCCGAAGGCGGGTTGACCAGGCGAATCACTCGCGAGGTCTGTACTTTGGTCAGTTCCAACGATTTTTGCCTCGTAGATTCGCCCGTCCGTCAGGGTCACTTGATCCTTCCGCTTCCGTCGACGACCGAGGAGATGATGTGGTAGTTGGTAACGATGTTGCCGGAGGAGTCAGCAATCGCGCCTGAGCCGATGCCGGAAGAGTTTTTGCCCAGAGACGTTGATTGTCACGACCGCGGGAGACACGGTTGCGAAACCGCTTCCCCAATCGACTGCAGTTCCAGCAGAGTTTGCTTGTGCAGGGCGGAAGTCTGGCTGACCAGGGGTGGTAACAGAGGAACGCAGATTCTGGCCAAGTACCAGGGTTCCGCCGGTTGCCATTCCGATACTGCAGACCATCGCGAGGAACAGGGTTTCAGCCCGGGCTGCGCTTTGACCGGAGCGGGCGCAACGGCAACCGGTGCCGCCTCTACGGTCTCTGCGTCAGTTTCTCTGCCGAGGCGACTGGTGCGCTCTGCGCGAAGCTTGCGTCGCCAGCAGCTGAAGTTGCAGGAGCCGGAAGGTGAGTGCCAGGAGTTTCGAGAGCGCTTTGCTCGGGTGTTTCATTCATCTGCGGTTGGAAGTGTGCACCGTCTTCGCGTGTTTTCGTCAGGATTCATCGCCGACCCATTTCAATCGTTATCAATTTGTTGACATTAGCATGCTACAAGGATCGCAGATACGCAATATCTTTCGTCGGTCGCGAACAGGGAAGATGAAGAATCTCTAGTCCTTCAACTTGCGAGCGAGGATCTCTCGAAGCTGGGCGAGTGAGGAAATAGTGGCTTTTACGCCGTATGACTTGGCAAGTGCGGGGATATCTGCGCGCTGTGAGACCCCAAAAATAACGCTCGTACACCCCGCAGATGCTGTGCGCCCATGCTCGAGGCTCTCAAAGATCGAGCCACCCGAATCGTCAAGAACGATTACTCGAAGAGGCGGAAACTCTTCACCGCGAGGCAGCCCCAAACCAGAGGCATCGTGCAAGAAAGTCAGGTCCCCCATCACCGCAGTCACCCCCGAGCAATCTGGCACCTTCAAGGCGGCGCACGCGCTCGCCCATCCAAGAGCGGTCGAGGTATTGCCATCGATTCCCGCCAGCCCTCGATTCGACCACAGACCTGAGTAGGGCTGCTGGCGTTTTCGTGGCGATACGCGATGAGGTCAGTGATACGAACCGATTAGAAGCCCTGAGGAAAAACCCTTGGACACAGCTGCCACACCATATCCATCACCCAAACGCGCTCGGAGTATCCCCATAGGAGGCAATCATTCCTCGATCCCCGCGCGAACTTCTTTCCACGCGTCTCACGCAGCGACCCAAGCTAACAAAAAGTTGGCGGGCCCTCGTCCACAATCATTAGTCATGAAGAGATGGCACAATCACATGATGCGCTTCCTGTGCAGATCGGGCCACGCCCGTAGGAAGCAACGACCACGACCTCGTTTAGCCCGGAAGCGCACACAGCCTGAACCGGACGGCGACAAGGTCGGACGCCCCGTCACAATGATCTGCTCAAAGCGTCCCGTGACCTCTTCATCGCCAAGAAGCGTCTGCTGGAAAGGAACGCGCACATCTTCAGGAACGCCGGTCACCATTGGCTCGGCAAAAACCGGAACCCGCGAGCGAGCGGCCCACTCAAGCACTGCTTCCTCAGCTCCCTGTCCCGCACTGACGACAGTCGCTCGCGCTGGATCAAGAATGTTCTCACTGAGGGGATCGTGAAGAAAATTGCGCGGGATAGACCGCTCCCTCAGCGCGCCGGTTTCCTTCCATGGGCCCTCGCACACACTCTCAGTCTGGAAATCTTCGGGAACCAGCGGATCACGGAATTCACAATTGATATGAACGGGGACAGGAGTACCGCTCGGCGCACCTGCGCTTGCCGCAAGCGCGCGGCACATGCGATCAGATACTCTCCAGTTCTTCTCTCGCGGTCGAGAAGTTCCACTCCCCCACGACGTGAGGCGAGAAAAGTCCCTGCTGCGTCATAGTTTGCGAGGCCCCAACTCCGTGCAGGTCCACGGGGCGATCCGCACTGATCGCCAGCAGCGGGACACGGGAGTAGCGGGCCTCAACAATCGGTGGATAGAGTCGGCAACCGCACTTCCCGCGTCGTGACTGACGCAGGCGCGCAGGGCCTCGTCGCCGCGAAGCACTCGCACAAGGTTCAATCCCAAGGCAAAGAAGGCGGCGGAGCGTTCATCAAGTCTGACGAACGCGAATCGGACTCTAGCCTGGGCTTCCAGGCGCGCAAGAGCATAGGCGAAAGGAGCATTTCGCGATCCGGGACAGTACACGAAGTCGCGAACCCGCCTGCGATCAGGAGTCAATGATGCCTTGCGCTAGAGCTTGTGATGGGAACATGTCTTTTCTTCTATTGATAGTGCGCCATTTCAGTCAGGCGTTCAGCCCAGGACTGAGTGAGGGAGCTGTCAGTAGGTGCCTGCCCACCAAAGCCTCATTCAAGCAAAGCTCGACGAAATCATGCACCGTCCTGGATGAGCGCGGGGTGAGCGCGCAGTGTCTGCTGCTAAGCTAGATTAGCGGTCCCCAGCCCGCACGCGCGTGGTTCCTGATCCAGAGCACATGCCACTCGCGCCGCGTAATCCAAGCCGAAGCTGGTCTCGAGTGCCGAAGAAATCACCAGTGGCATGGGGAGTTCTTCAACGAGGGAGTAACCGCACGACCTCCCCCAGGGTGCCACCTTGATGACAGCCACATCCGCTGCCTCGAGACGCGCGACTTTGAGGGGGTCCTCCGCGCGACGAATCGATTCATCTGCGGCGATGGGAACGTCTTGTTTTCGACGCAGCCATGCGAGGTCTTCAACTGCCATGCAGGGTTGTTCAACGTACTCAAGTCCGCCCACTGCCCTCTGCTGCACGATTCAAACGCGCGATCCACGTGAGAGCACTCTCTCGGTCCCCATGCGCCATTGGCGTCGACACGTACCCGCGCGGATGAGCCGTGTCCTTCGGCTAGCGCCTCGGCGACCGCCTCGACGCGCCTGCAATCATGCTCAAGGTCGGAACGCGCATCGGCAACCTTTACTTTCGCGGTCATCCATTGGGGAGCGTCGAGTATCCTCTGGCGTGCAGCAGCGCCTCGATCACGGGAATCGTCACATTGAGTGGGATCTTTGATCGACGAGGCCGCGGCGAGGTAATGCGCGCAGCCTCCAATGCGCTGGCAAGCCAAGCAGCAGATTCCTGGGGGTCGTAGTCCCAAAACGGGGCGCACTCTCCCCATCCCTCTTCGCCATGGAAGAGAAGGCCTTCGCGCACATCAATCCCTTCGAAAACGCACACGCATGGGGGATTGAATAGACGAGCACTCGATCAATCCCTCGAGCACGCGTCGCGTATCGGAAGGTAGTTGCTCAAGGGAGAGTTCGTGGAGACGGAGCGGCGAAGCATCTGCATGCGTCTTCTCCACTAGGTGATCCCTTATCTCTCAACGACTAGTGCTGACGCGGAGTCAGGACCACGTGTCCCGCATTCACTTCCGCTGAGAAGATCTTTGCCCACAATCCCGCTCAGTTCAACTGCACGATCGGAATGGTTGAGGAGGAAGAGGAAACCCTCGCGTTCCCTGCAGCCTCAACTCCTCGAGGAAGATCGGGGAACGATCGGGGAGGAGGCGCGTAGCTCGCCCACATGCGCACAAGGACCGATCGCGAGAGTGCATCGAAGTCGGCTGCGGCATACCACACCGACCCTGACCAACTCGGCTGCCGGCTCATTGCACGCTCCCGCGAGGTCTACTCCACCGCCTCGGCCATCAGCAAGTAGGCCACGCGCTCGACTGCCGGCCGAGGAATTTCCTCGCCGAGGCCTCGCCACTCATGTTCGCCGGCGGGCACGATCTTTCTCGGCCCAGCGTCCCGAGCGCAGGTCTTTGGCAGCGTCTCCAACCAGCTCGATGGTTCGGCTTGAGAGCCCTCGTTGTCGGTATCGATTCCGCACCAGTTCAGGCAGCGGGAGTTTCTACGGCACCGGAAATCCTGGTCAGCAGTGCTCTCGCGAGCATCGTAAAGCGCCCCTCGAGAGGGCCCGGTCAGGTCGAGTGTTCGACAACCTTCACTCCGGCAAGGTCTGCAAGAGAGTCCAAGTAATCCGCCCAAAATAGCGCCGCATTGACAGTCCACAACGGCGCTTGGGGCGGTGATAATTACCTGTGCGCCGCGCTCGGCGGCAATGCTGCAACGAGTGCGCATGCTGCGGTAGTCGATGAAGACTGCCGGCACAACGATCGAGATCGTAGGAGGTGAAGTCGTTATCGACACCCACGACATCGGTCGCGATCTCTGCTTCACAGGCTTTGCTGCCACGACTCGAGCGGGACCGAAGAAATCCCCATGAGTCAGCAACTGTTTTCGCTGCTGGATCGGCCCTAAAGCAAAGTTCCTGGCCCATTCGCTTTCCCCAGTCGATGACGACAGCAGCGCGGGAGGTCATGCGCGATCCTGCGACGGATGACAGGCGCTGAGGAGCTCGTCCGGTTTCCACGACATCCCTCCAGATCGGCGATTCCTCACCCGAATGCGGGACCATTCCAGCGTGGAAAGTTCTGAGCCCTTCGCGGATTGACGCCACTGGAATTGAGGATTCCATCCGCTCCGTGAGCGAGACCTTGCGATGGTCCCACAAAAGGAACCGTCCGGGGCGCTGGGAGAGTTTTTGGGGTCGCCACTGCACCGCGCGCCGGGGGCCTCTGTTCCATCAGCAGCCAGGGAGCACCATCGCCGAGGCCGCGCATGACGTCACCCTGCCATGCGATGTCGTGCAGCCTGAGGATCTGCGGGGTCCGGGTAGGAATCATCCGCGATGATGTGCACACAGTGGTGCCCACTCTGGCGGTAGTCGAGAGCGGGAAGGTTCCCATGAAAATACCGTCGTGATTGGTCGGTCCGAATAGCAGACGAATCACTTCTCGTTCACGTTCCATCTGGGAACGCAGAGCGTAGTCACTAAAGCGACGCCAATCCAGCATTTGCCCGGGGTTGTAGAAGGTGGGCATTGCACGGGGAGGCTGAATCTCTCTCGGGATATCCCTACAGGTTTGGGACCAAAATGCAGTTCCCCAGGCCCGATTGATCGCCTGAAGATCCCCGTATTTCTCCACGAGCCAGCGTCGAAATGCCGCAGCGGACTCATCATCGAAGCTCTCTGCCGTGTGACAGGCGTATTCGTTCGAAATATGCCACATGACGACGCCGGGATGATCGCCAAAAACGGCGCGCTATGGCCTCGGTCAACTCGCAAGCTTTGCGGCAAAAAGCTCGCTTGAGGGGTTGTAGTGTTGGCGCGAGCCGAATCCTAAACGCACGCCTCGAGAATCAACGGGAAGGGTTTGGGGGTAGCGCTGAGCCATCCACACCGGAGGGGAAGCGGTCCCATTGGCCAGATCCACGCCAATTCCAGCGCTGTGGAGCTGATCAATGAGATCCGCCAACCACTCCAGATCAGTAGTGCCCTTCTTCGGGTTCAAGAGATGCCCAGGAAAAGATTCCTAGAGATATCAGATTGACTCCGGCCTCGACCATGCGTTCGATGTCGCGCAGGTTGGTCGCGGTCCCACTGTTCAGGGTTCCAAATCGCCGCCGTAGGCAATCGTATCCATTAACCTACTCTTCCCAGCACCTCGTGGTGGCTCGACAGCGGGACTGACTATCCCTTCACAGAACCGTGCAGCCAGGCTGATTGCCAGTACTTCTGCAAACCAAGGAATAGCACGATGAGTGGCAAAACACCCAAGAGCGCGCCCAGCATGACTGCGCCCTTTTGAGGAGTAAAGTAACTCATCATTCCGTACAAGCCCAGAGTGACGGGCTTGAGTTCGGGAGTGGATACCATCATCAAGGGCAAGAGGAAGTTGTTCCAGGTTGCCACGAAGATGAAGAGGAAGATCGTCACCATTGCCGGCGCCAGTAGACGCAAGACAATCGTGAAAAAGACCTTGAGCTTTCTGAGGGCCCCCGATCGATGCAAGCGCGGCCTCGATGAGCTCTGTCGGAACCGAAGAATCCGCATAGACCCGGCCAAGGAACACACCGAAGGGAGACACACAGCTGGGAATGAGGATCGCCCAGACCGTATCGGTCAGACCCAGGTTATGGAAGACCACGTACAGGGAATCGTGAGCAGGGCGACCGGCATGAGCAGGCCTGCCATGATCATGGCCATGGAGACATTTCGCCCGGGAAAACAAATTTCGCCATTGCGATAACCCGCTGCGACCGAAATCAAAGTTCCGATGATCCTGCTGCTGTTGAATAGAAGAGGAGTTGAGCACCCAGCGCCAGAACGGAGGCCCTGAGTCCACCCCATGAGCTTCGTGTAGTTGTCTCCCCAGATTCAAAGTGACCAAACCAGAAGCCATGGTGGAAACAAGATCGGCATTCGACTTCGCTGAGGAGAACATCACCCAGATGATCGGCAGAACGAAGCATACGGTGAAGGTCAGAGCAACGATCGTAACGATTCGAGCGGCTCGAGGGTGCGAGGAACGCGGGGGCATTCCTCGAGAGAGGTGTACTGACGTCCGTCGGGCAGTGTGTGCAGTGGTGGTACCATCGGACGGTCTTCCTTTGCAAGAGTGCGTAGATCACGGCAAAAGTCCGCCCGCAACCAGCGCCATAACAATTGAGATTGCCGAGGCCGGACCATCACCGCGGTGAGATCTGACCAAACATGGTGTTGTAGGCCATCATCATGGGCGTGTAGGCATTGCCCATCCACCTATTGGACGAGTACATGACCGCGGGCTCGTTGAAGAGCTGAATCGTTCCGATGATTGAGAGCAGCACTGCCAGCAGCGCTGCGAAGAAACCATGGGGATCTTGATGCTGCGAACGATCTGCCAGGAAGAAGCGCCATCCAAGCGCGCGGCCTCGTAGAGCTCATGGGGAATTGCCTGAGCGCGGCCAAGAAGATCAGCATGTTGTAGCCGGTGCAGGTCCACGTGGTCATATTTGCCATCGAGGCCAGAGATGGGGGCTCCCGGTGCCATGAAGTCGACGTGGTCCCAGGGAATCAAAGAACTTCACGATGGGCGAGAGTTCAGGGGTGTAGATGTACATCCAGACCATTGCTGCGACAATGCCGGAATGGCGAAAGGCAGGAAGTAGGTCAGTCGGAAAAAGCTGCGCGGCGGACCAAGAAGGAGTCCAGAACAAGGGCAAGGACAAGAGCCGAAATGATCATGAAGGGGATCTGAAGGCCGCGTAAATCACGACTCGTCCCATGCCCGTCCAGGTCGGCGGTGATACCATAGCGAAGTTATCGAAGCCGACGAATTGATTTTTCAAGTTCGCCGCCGCCATACGAGGCCAGCCGCCGCTTGCAACCTGACGGAAGAAGGATTGGTAGATGCTAGCGCAGATCGGAACGGCAAAAACCAAGAGGAACATGATGAAGAAGGGGCCATAAACGCCCACCCGGTACGCGCATCGTGCCGCCTCTAATGCGCCGGTTTTGAGTCTGGGACTGCATCTATCAATCACCTTCGATTGTTCGCAGAATTATTGGGTTATATGACGAAGAATACAGAGGGTGTGGTTTCTCCGCGGAGAAACCACACCCTCCGCGATCAATGATTACTCGGCGACGGGGAGGTTTCCGTCCTGAGCGACTTCACGGACTGCTCCTGAGCAGCCTTGAAGATGTCGATCACCTTCCGGAACCGTCACCAGCTGCAGTAGCGGCCTCGGTCATCGGAGCACCAACGCTCGAGAAGAAGGGGCATGGAAGTCAGGTGCCAGGTTGGCGTTTGCCTTCGACAGTTCAGCGAAGACATCCTGTCCGCCGTAGAACTCCTCGATCGAATCCGGGGTCTGCATGGTGCCGGTCGCTGGTTGCAACGACGAGGCCCTGGGAAACCAGAGCGTCGACCTGGGTGTTCAGCCAGTTGTTGAACTCCATTGCACCCTTGGGGTTCTGCGCAGCCCTTCCATGACTGCAACGCCGGAACCGCGTCGGGGCCGGTGAGGGCGCCTGCCGAAATCAGGAGCTGAGCAACCGCCCATTCGCCCTTGTTATCGGTCTTCGCCAGGTCACCGAGATGAGCGGTAGCGCTTCCCAAGCGGCGCCGATCGTGCCGATCAGGGTCTTGTCGGTCAGGGCCTTGGTGAAGGAATCGCCCCAACGCTCGGTGACGAAGGTGGTCTTGTCATCGAGCATCGACCGCCAGAAGTCTGCAACGGTCTTGGCGGAGCATCGTCGATCTTGACGGTCCACTTGTCGCTTTTGCAGCCTTGTACCAGACGCCGCCAGCTGCATGCCGTGCGACAGGCCGTACGCGAACTTCATCGGTCCTCGAAGGCGAGAGATGTACTTGCCCTATGCAGCCGCGGTCTTGGCAGCGGCCTTGAACTCGTCGAGGTTGGTGGGAACTTTGATTCCCAGCTTGTCGAACTCTGCCTTGTTGTAGTAGTAAACAAGCGGGCCGGTGTCCTGGGGCAGGCCGAAGTACTTGCCACCAACGCCTACCTGCGAGAATGCGCCGGCAGAGTAGTTGGTCTTGTACCGGCTGGCGTACTCAGTGACGTCTCGAGCAGACCCTCTGGTGAACATCTCGGGAGTTCGCGTAGCCGAGTCTGCGCCAAGCAGGTCCGAGCTCGCCTTTGACGTCGGTTTCAAGCTTCTTGATCATTTCGTTGGCCTTGCCATCGAACTTGACCGCCCTGAACCGGGAGTGTCAGGTGTTCCTTGTTCCACTGATCAACCAGCGAGGACACCTTGGTCATTCCTTCACCATCGGGCAGACGGTGCAGGTAGGTGATGGTCGCTGCCTTATCAGCAGATGCCGAAGAGCTTGCGGTGGTATCCGTCTTCGAGCCCGAACCCGAGCACGCAGTCAGACCCATCGCAGCGACTGACATGAGCGCGACAACGCCTCATGGAACGGCGTGACATGTGCATGTTGTTCTCTCCATCGTGGGACGTTTATAGTTGACACCTTTTGTCAGCTTCATCCATTGCTCTCTCTATGCTAACTCACAGAGAAGATGTCTGACACATTTTTAACCTGTGACTATGCAATTAGTTGATTACGATTTGATAACCAAAAGAAGCGGACCTTTTTCCCAGTCAACCCAGCGTCCTTGACCTGCAGCCAATTCAACGAGGATTTGTCCGCCCTGGCCAGAAATCTCACTCGAACGCGGGGGCACCTGCATCGTTATAGACGAATGCGAGTGCTGATTCTGGGCACCAGGCAACTTCAACATCCGGGTTCGACGAAGCACAGAACGCTCTGCCACTGATCCTCAGCATGAGCCGCCACATGATGGCGCGGTGAAGTAAACGACTCTCGCGGTCGACCATGTCAGACCTGCAAGATACACACCGCGTCCCGCGCAGAAGTCATGAGCCGAGGCACGAACACTGCCACGGATCCATCACCAAAACGTGAGTTGCCGAGTTTGGTAACGACAACATCACCGATCTTCACCAAAGATGTAGTCCCCATCCAGATCAGCGGTGATGAAGTGCTCACTCACCGGCTCTCGTAGTGGTCCTTGGACAAGCGACCACGAAATCTCCTGATCAACGCCCAAAACGTCAGAGAGCGCGAAGACGCTTCCGCGGCAGATTCCTCCACGATCAGCATTTCCCTGCGTCCCTACCGAGGCCGTGGGCTGGCTGATACCGATGAAACCGCCACCGCGGGCAACGCAAGCGTCGCAGAGCGTCTTGGAGGCGAAGATCCTCCCAGACCTGCCCGCCAGAGAACGAAGTGTTGGCAGCGCCTGCATTAATGACGACATCCACGTCTTCGAGCGCCTTCTATTCCCCTTCGATAACTTCGTCGAAGGACATGAAACGCATCAAAGGGCAAGCCAGCAAGGGCTTCAATCACCCTGAGGTAGGTGTGAATCTGCTTGTACCACAGGGCGTGGGCGATCATGTGGTCTGCCAGGTGCGCAACTTACCCACGCATTCAAAACGGCAACGCGCACGGGTGCACATGCGGGCTTCCGCCCGTGGCCTCGTGAAGCGAACGGAACTCAAGCGATTTCCTCCACGCGGTCAATGAACTCGGGGAACTTGAGCGCCAAGGATGGTAACCGCCGTGAGCCCATGCGGTCCAGGGGCTGCGGACGATTGCGCGGCGAGCGGTACGCCACGATTCATTGGCCTCGCCCAGGGGATCGCCGCCCTCGCGGAAAGACATCGGGGAAGAAGTAGGGAAGGAAGCGCCCTCGGTAGCGCACACCGGGGATATCTAGAGATCATGCGGCAAGTCGCAGCCGAGCCGACGGATCCGACAACCGCATCCATCTTGATCGAGGGAGGGACCGTAGGGCTCCATGCCAATCCAGTTATCGCCGAGGAACATCATGGCCTCGCGGCCTTCCTCGTGAACCTTGCGAACCAGCTCACCCGCCTTCGCGGCGACTCGCTTGGAAGTGAAATCGATCCAGTCTTTGAAGACCGGAGTGGGAGTGCGGAAGGGGCAGTTGTACCAGCCGCCATCAACAAAGTCCTCAGGGTCAGCGCGTAGCCGTATTCCTTTTCAAATTCTTCCATTGCCGGATCGAGACCGAGGCGGAGTAGCCAAACCAATCGACGTAGCGTTCGCGGCCTCGGGAATCAAAGGCCAAAAGTGAAGTGATAGAAGAAGGTCGTGAAACGAACCACATCCACCTGGGGGTTGGCTTGAAGCCAGATCGCTAAGGCGTCCTTGACGTGCTCCCAGGTGCGTGGGAATGCCACATCGAAGGGACGTTCTTTAACGCGTCCTTCCTCAAGTGCCCAGTCGTTCGTCAACTAGTTGTACATCTGGGTCGAATCCCAGACTTGCACTGCGAAGAAGCTCACGGTGTAGACGTGGAAAGGCTCGGGGAATGAATCGTGACAACGGCGCTTCCGGCGTTCTTGGGCAGGTCCCCAACGATCGGGACGGGGTCAACGATCGGCTTGGCTGGAACAGCTTCAACGCTCCACTGTGAAGGATCAACAACCTCACCACTGGTTCGGTCAATCACCCGCCACCAACGTGAGTGTATCACACTGAGTATCCGGACGGAACTGAGCCTGGAACCACCCCTCCATCACGTCAATACTCAAGAGGCCACTTTCCGGCGCAGTGTGAGCATTCGAGGACAAGCACTAGTGAATGCGTTCGCCTTCACTCTGGTCCGCCCACCTTCGTCGCCGCGAGCAGGGAAGTATGTGCTGCAAACCTTGGCAAAGGCGCGATCAACCCATTCGGGCAATTCGGTTCCATCTGAATTACGGACAGCGTGGCGCCGAGCCGCTCAACGAGGGCGCGAACCTCTTCGTCAATTCCTCGCTCGATAGGGAGAGTCAGACGGCCCAGTCGCGTCGTTTTGTCAGTCATTGTCACCCATTGTGTTGATATCTAGCCTCTTTGCGGGCGGGGAACAACTTTGCGGACTTTTTCAGCCAGTCCCAAGTTATCTCCTCTCTGGTACGATATTACAAGCACAATCGACGTGGTGATGCACATCCTCTACACACTGGAGACACCGATGTCCCCTACCTCAGAAGAAATCAACAGCCAGCCCGAGCTGTGCGTCGAGTTTGCTGAAGTTCCGACCGATGCTCTTCCCAAAGATGGCGAATCAATTGCGGTGATCGGATGCGGAACCCCATGGTTCATCGCCCAGGCCTACACCGTTGCTCGTGAGCGCCAGGGCAAGGGACTCTCGGATGCCTTCACTGCAACCGAATTCCCCTGGGATCGCTCCTATGATCGAGTCGTCTGCCTGTCTCGTTCAGGCACGACAACTGAAAATCATCGACATTCTGCGCGGATTGAAAGAACGCGGTGTTCCCAATGTATTGATCACCGCTGTGGGCAATGGCCCTGCAACGCCCTACGCAGATGTTGAGGTTGTTCTGGACTTCGCCGATGAAGAATCCGTCGTCCAGACTCGTTTTCGCCACCACCGCTTTGGCTTACTTCCGCCACAGCTTGGGGAGACGATATCGCAAGCGCCGCAGATGACGCTCAGCGCGCACTTGAGTGCGAAATCCCCCAGCGCTGGGTGGACGCCGAGCAGATCACCTTCCTGGGCACCGCGTGGACCATTGGTCCGGCCAACGAGGCGGGCCTGAAGTTGCGCGAAGCTTCCGCAGTCCTGGACAGAGGTTTACCCGGCTATGGAATACCGCCACGGTCCCATTTCGATCTGACAGCCCGGTCGCCTCACCTGGGTTTTCAGCCCTGTTCCCGAAGGAATGGCCGATCAGGTTGCTGCAACCGGCGCCGACTCAGGACTTTCGACGATGATCCCATGGCTCACCTGGTTGTTGCCCAGCGTCTGGCAGTTGCTCGCGCCGAGGCTCGAGGCCTTAACCCCGATACCCCGCGCCACCTGACCCGCCTCGGTGATCCCCAAGCGAGCACTGCGGACCAGCAGCTGGCCATCGAATCGATGCTGGCGGCACCACCATTACAGGGGTGCTCGCCGACACCCGAGGAAACATCATTGCCACTTCCGAGGCCGTCGCTACTCCGCGCACCGGTGCCGAAGACGTCGTTGCCGCAGCCGCGCGACTGGCCCGGCACCCTGCGCGAGGACTCGCCCGGAGGCGCCAGTAGGCGTATGCGTTCCAGGGATTATCAACGAAGAACAAGGAATCGGTATTTTTCCGCCAACTTGGGGTGGAAAGACGTGCCCCGCTGGGCGACATGCCTCCCAGGCCTTGGATTCTTTTCGTTCCCTGGGACATGACGTGCGTCTCGGGTGCTTTAGCCGAGGCGCTGGGAGTTCGTTGCTCCTCATGCCCCTCATGTTGCGGTGGGAACAGGGATCGCTTCGGGTGTATGTCATCAACTCCGTCTTGCTCCTGGTGCTCCATGGGCAGGAGAAATCGGTCAGATCCCCGTCCCCCACCCCGACAACCTCAGAAATTGTCCTCGAACGCGTCGCCTCGGCTTCGTGGATTGCGGACGCAATCGAGGCCGGACTCTTCCCAGGGAGTTCGGGCGCGCGCGCGAGGTCGAAGAACTCTGCTCTCTCCCATGAGGATCTCGTCTCACCTTGCCTCAAGAGACTTTCTTTCGACTTCGATGAGTCTTCTGGGCGAGGTTCTGGCAACGGTATGTCACCAGGTTGGGGCGATTCCCGTCGTCCTTGGCGGCGGACCGTGTCGCGGCGGTCTCTTGTACTACGATCCACTGCGCAACGCTCTGGACAAGGGCTGCACCGTGATGCCCGCTCCCGGGTCCTTACCGCGGCTCTTGGTTCTTCCTCGCAGGCACTCGGCGCCGCGGCGCTTGCCTTCCAAAGCCATGGAATCGAGGTCGAATCATGATCTGGACCTTCACACCGAATCCTGCCTTGGATATCACGTGGCAGGCACCCGATCAGACTCGCGGACAGGTTCATCGCATTACCGAGTATTCCCAGCAGTCCCGGAGGCAAGGACTGAATGTCTCGCGTCTTGAGCAGCGTGTGTCCTCAACCATGCGACGGGCTTCCTCGGGGAGCTACGGGACAAGCCATCGCCTCGTTAATGGAAGAAATGACCACCCAGGTCACGACGCACTGGGTCGACGTTCCCGTTCAAACGCGTCGTTCAATCGCCATGATCGACGGCGAGGCGACGGTGTACAACGAGTCAGGTTTCGCTCCTCCTCATTCTTGGGGAAGCGATGCGCGAGCTTTTGAAGGCTTCCCTGAGCGCGTCGGATGTTCTGGTTGTTTCCGGATCCTTCCTGGGGACACAAGTTTTGAGTCTCTTGAGCCAATTCTGAGTCTGCCCGCGAGCGCGGATGCCGGATCATCTTGGACACCTCTGGGCCGTCTTTGGTTGAGTGTGCACGCTGGGCTGATGTTTTAAAGCCCAACCACCATGAGCTCCTTGATGCGACCGGCGCTTCTTCTATCGAGGAAGGTGCACTCACCTTCGCTGGAGCTTGGCCCCACATGGTGTGTGTGTCTCGCGCGGAGAAGAGGGATGGACCTTTTCTCCGCCCACAGCCACTGGCATGCCGAGGCGGGCGTCGTCCTCGAGGGAAATCCGACCGGTGCGGGTGATGCTTGCGTTGCCTCCTTGGCCCGTTCGCTTGCTCAGGGCCGGGGATGACCTTGAATCCATCATTTCCACCGCGATTGCCGAGGCCGTCGCTACCTCGGCCGCCGCAGTGACTATGCCGGTCGCCGGAGAAATCGATTGTCCGCTTCGCGAGGAATTACTCGCACGTATTACTCCCATTCGTTTGTCTTAAATTCACAAGAAAGTAGGTCACAATGCTTGCTGATACCGCTGTACTCGCACGCGAGTGCGCCGCGCGCAAGGTTGGCCTTGCCGCTTTCAATGTGGTCCTTCTCGACCACGCCGAGGCCTTCGTTCAGGCCGCTGAAAACACCGGTCTGCCGCTGGTCCTGCAGCTGTCACAAAACGCTGTGAAGTATCACGGCGGCCGTCTGCGCCCCCTCGGGCGGGCTCTCCTTGAACTCGCAGAAGCCTCGTCCGCGCAAGTTTCAGTGCACCTGGACCACGCAGAAGACACCAACCTCTGCCGCGAGGCCATCGAGCTGGGATTCACCTCGATCATGTACGACGGTTCGAGCTCCCCGATGCACAAAACCGTGAAAACCACCGCTGAAATTACGGCTTTTGCGCACGAGCACGGCGTGAGCGTCGAAGCGGAACTCGGCGAGGTGGGCGGCAAGAACGGCGTCCACGATCCTTCTGCACGCACCGATCCCCATGACGCGGCACAGTTTGTTGCCGACACCGGCGTAGATCTTCTTTGCTGTCGCTGTGGGCTCCTCACACGCCATGGCAACTCGCGAGGCGGTCCTCGATAACGACCTGATTTCCGCACCACCAGGCAGTTCCGGTTCCCTGGTACTTCACGGTTCTTCGGGCGTACCCGACGAAGGCATGGTTCAGGCCATTCGTGCAGGGATGACAAAGATCAACGTCTCCACACACTTGAATGTTGTCTTCACCGCTGGAGTTCGCGAAATCCTCAACGAGAATCCATCCTTGGTTGATCCGCGCAAGTACGTTGGCCCGGCAACTCGTTTGGTTCAAGAAGAAGTTGAGCGCCTCATGCGCTTGTACGCCCAGGTTCTAATAACTGAGCGCTTTTCCTCGCCGCCCAACGTTTGAATGCGCGTGCGGGAGACGACGATGCCCTCCCCGAAATCGGGGAGGGCATCACCTGTTGCTACTTGATGTACCAGCCGCGGCCTCGCCACAGCCCCTCAAGACCTGCGGAGACGCTCGAGGAAGTCCTCCCAGCTTCCACGGGAACCACCAGCCCAGGCGACTCAGCAAGGCCCGCTAAGCGCGGCAGGAGCATTTCCCACACATCTTTTTCGCGACGGAGGGTCTCACTCCACAGACAGGCCTCGACGCCTTCGATCCCTTTCACGATCCACGCCTTCGCAGATCTTCTCGGATCCCAATCCCACGCATTCTTCAGAGGAAGAATACCGGCCCAGGTGATACCGAGCTTTTGTTCGGGGTATTCCTTCATATCGAAAGTAGGCCTTGGGGCCGGGCGACATGACTGCGCGCACGCCGCGCGCAACTGCGCGAGCAATAGAGTCGCCCTCGAGGTCGTCATGCCAGACCTGCACGAGGTCCCCTCACCCAGGAGATCCGCTGCTTCCTCCCATGCCAGAGCGCGCTTGCCCAGTGCATGGATGCGTTCGATCTGGCTGCCAACGATGATCGGGTAGTCACCTTCTGCGGTCGAGAAGGACTCATCCCCACCGATGTGGATTCCCGCGGGAGAGAAGGGAGCAAGGGTCTGGACGACTGCTTCGAGGAATGCTTGCGTTGCCGGAGCTTTGGTAGACAGCGTTGAAAAAGCCCACTTCTGTGCCCTCATAGAGCGGGGGCATACACCGTCGGAGTTGAGACCTTCAATAGCGTGAAGCGCTGCATTGACGTGCCCGGGATATCGATCTCGGGAATGATCGCGATCATCCGCGAGCGCGCTTCTTCGACCAGCGTTTGGTAGTCCTCGAGGCTGTAGTATCCGCCTTCTTCCCCGCCAACCGCACAATCAGAGGAACGCCTCGATGAGCTCAGGAACTGCGGAATCTCAATACGCCAGCCCTGATCATCACTGAGGTGCAGATGCAAAATATTCAGTCCCAGCTCGCTCATCGCATCCATGACGCGCACGATCGTGGGAACACCGAAGAAAATGGCGAGAGACATCAATATGCAGGCCGCGGTGCCTGTATGCCGGGTAGTCAAAAATTTTCACAGCGACGGGCTCGCGGTGATGATTGGCGATCGCCAAAGTGTTGAGCCTTCTCAGGCCTCGTGAAAGCCCAAGTTCGCTGATCGCACTCACCTGCGCCGCGCCGTTGGACAGGTCCAAGAGGTAGGCCTCGCTGCGCTGCCAGCCTGTCGGGAGCTCACAGGGGCCACTGCAGCCTCGAATTCTTCTTCGGTACACAAGACGACTGAGGGGCTGATCTCTGCCCATGTTGCATCGGAGGGATGAGGTTGTGCTTCTTCAATGAAGACTGGAAGAGGGACAAGTCCGGGAATTGCGGACAAAGAGGAGGACATCAATGGACTCCTTTAGGCGGACGCATAATATGTGAACCCCCCTATCCTAAAAACGTGCCGGGACCAAGTGGTAGCAGGGTCGGTATTCTTGGCTGTATGAGTGCACTGGATTTTGTTTCTGACACTTTCGACGCCCACGCGCTGGCGCGAGGTTGAGGGCTTCGAGCTCACCGATATGACCCTACCATCGTGGGATTTCCCGAGGCCCTATCGACGGCGCCCCCAAAGGCGAGGATCTGCCCGTCGTCCGCATCGCTTTTGACCGTCCTGAAATTCGCAATGCATTCCGTCCTCATACGGTCGACGAACTCTACCGGTGCCTTGATCATGCGCGAATGACCGGTGACGTCGCTGCCGTCATTCTGACGGGGCACGGCCCCTCCCTCGCGACGACGGCGGTTATTCGTTTTGTTCGGGTGGCGACCAGCGCATCCGCGGCAAGGATGGCTACCGCCATGAAAATTGAGGAAGCGAGGCCTCGGCGCAGGTAGAAAAGAGAAGGAACAGATTGATCCCGCGCGGGCGGGGACGACTCCACATCCTCGAGGTTCAACGCCTGATCTCGAACGATGCCCAAGGTCGTTATTGCCGCTATCCCCGGGTGGGCAGCAGGAGGTGGGACACAGCCTCAATGTCGTCTGCGATCTCTCTTGCCTCGCGTGAGCATGCAGCCTTCATGCAGACCGATGCAAAATGTTGGCTCTTTCTGATGCCGGATACGGTTCAGCGCTCCTTGCACGCCAAGTGGGAGATAAACGCGCTCGCGAGATCTTCTTCCTTGCTCGCCGCCACGATGCGAATACGGCCGCGCAATGGGGCGTCGTCAACGAAGCGGTTCCCCATGCGCAGCTGGAAGAAACTGCACTCGAGTGGGCGCGCATCATTTGCAACAAAATCTCCTCAGGCCATCCGAATGTTGAAGTTCGCTTTTAATCTGGCAGATGACGGGTTGGCGGGACAGCAGGTCTTTGCAGGGGAGGCAACGCGGATGGCCTACATGACTGACGAGGCTCAGGAAGGCCGAGATGCTTTCATTGAGCACCGCGAGCCAAATTGGTCCCCCTATCCTTACTATTTCTAATAAGACTAATCTTTCAGTACCTCTTCAGGGTCTGCGAATCTAAGACAGGGGTTGCGATCCATGACATTTTTAGCTGAATTTTCAGGGAAAATTACAGCTCTGATACACTGTGTATCCCAAAAACCTTGACAAACCCTATAAACTAGTACTGCCGTTAACATAAAGTGCGTGTTAGTGGTGCACACTCCCATCGTGCATTCCACTTAGAACGAAAAGGGCCTATGTGAGAATTCACTAGGAACGCGATCTCCCACAGGGCGCCGTCGTATCGGACAGGCTCCCCCGGCTTTCGCGCGCCCTCATTCTCCTCACATCGGCAGCAATCGGTTCATCTTTCACGATCATGTCCCTGCCGTGGGCACCAGCCCTGGCAGATGTGGATCTCTTCCTCAACAAGCGTCTCAGTAGCTCCTGGAAATGGGCATATGAACGCAGACAAGACCGACGAGGTCTATGCTGCAGCCCCTTCAGCCGATTCAACAGAGCCGGCTCAGACTTCGCGCTACTGCTTCCGTTGGGGTTCCTTCCGACGCCATCGTCTTAGACGGAGACTCCGAACTCGGAGAGCGATTCGCGCGTACTCCCTACGAAAAGGCAGAGATCGTTGTCGAGGGCGCCGAGTTTGCCCCCGAAGAAAAGCTCCCGAACCAGACTCCGCGGTGACTTTTGGACGAGCTCGACCTCGAGCCGACCCCGCAGGGCGATCCTTCTATTGGGGATTTCACCGGTCACGAAGGCCAGACTTGGGCCGAATCCCATGCAATTCCTTCAGCTAATGCGACCTCCATCAAAGAAATCGACGAGCTGAATTCGATCCCCACGATCGACTCCAGCCTTTCGACTCCGGAAATTCTCGTCGCTTCGGGTGAGATTCGGACAATGACATTTGAACTCAGCAATGTCGGCAACGACGTTCGCGAGCTCGAAATTGAAGGTGTTTTCTCCAGTAAGGCGCCGGGTGCCCAGACCTTGACCTGGACCCTCGAATGCACAACGGATGGTGGAGCAAGCTGCCCGAACTTCGCTGATGAGCGTTCTGCTACGTTTACCTCCGATAAGGAAGTTCCTCTCTTCCACTCGGTGGTCAATATGCCTCGCGATTCTAAGATTTCGATCGTCGCACGCATTCGCCAGAGCGCACCCAGCTGCTCGCCAGATTCGTCTAGCGAAACAACGACTAAGTTCCACTGGAAGCGCCTGAGTAGTGACGAATCACGCTGGACCGAGCTAGAGCTCAGTGGCCAGCTGAGCTGCCCCGCGCCCGTCCTTCAACGACGCCGACTCCGTCTCCCTCTGCGTCTGTAAGCACTTCGGCGCCCACACCGACCCCAACTGCTACGCCAACGAAGAAGGCAAAACCCACCGCCTCCCCGAATACGCGAGTTCCAGCAACCGTTTCTCCGACTCACCAGAATCCGGGGCGTGTAATCGTGCAGCCTAGGCCTCGCCCGAATGCAGACCACCGTACTCCGGCTCCCGCCCGCGTCGTTCGAGTGTATTCACCGCAGTCACCGAACCGTCCTAGCGCTCAGAAAATTCTTCGCGAAACAACGGGGCGACTGCGAACCGCTCGCAATCTCCTCAGCAGAACAGCAACCGTGCGGCTCAGCGCAGTACAGAATGCTCCGATTGCACCGATCAGTCCCGCAACTGTGGCCCCTTCGGCTTCTGCCGCGTCTACTTCCGCTGATGCCGGCGTAGCAAATCCCCGTCCAGCTACGCATTCAACGCTGGATGGACGCCGTGGCGGCCTACTGAGCGATGTTGAAGCCAGCAGTGCTGTCGCGGTTGCCCGCCCTTCTTGTCACTGCTGCGGCTGGGGCTCTTGCAACTTTCCACAAGGGAAAAGCAACCCAGAAACTTTTCCTCATCTGATCCAGGGGATAAAAACCGCCGTCCACACCTCACCAGAGGCATGGACGGCACTGTTTTATCAGTTTCGCAGTCTCAGCGACGGTGGAACTTCGATCGCATCATCACGCGCGCGAGTGCGATCTCAGCACATGCATCGACAAGCATGGCCCCGCCAAAGACTCCCGCAAAGATCTTCCATCCAGAGCGAGGCTTGAGGGGTTTTCACCGTCGAGACAAGCATGGACGCACCGACAGCCGCCTCCAAGGTGGCAAGCGTTGAGATGATCCACGGGCGCTCAGAAACGACTGCCATATAGGCCTTTTTGAATCGCTGTCTGCGCATCCCTCAGTGCTGGTCATCATGATGTCAACACTTCGTCCGATCGCATTTGAAAATTCCGCGAGCGGCATGCAGGACCGCACCTTCAACATCGCTTGCTTCGATGGTCCCCGAGAGGAACTCGGCGACGCCATGAGGAAGAGCGAGAGCTTGGACGACCCCGAGTGATTGCCTCCGCGCCGCGGGAGTTCTTGAGCTGCCAGCAGTGCGTCAACATCGGCTCCAGGAACGTGGGCCGCAATCTCGCGCAATGCGGGACGGTCCCCTACCAGGTCGACGACGGCCGGATCAACGGCCTCAACAGAGGAAGAACCAACAACGATGCGAACCGTCATTCCCCAGTTATAGGTGAGCACATGCTCGAGGTGGTCGTCGGTTACGAGGTAGAGATGCAAATCGCCGTCGGTCATGGTCAGAGAGACCAAGGGAAGGTCACCGAAGTTCCATCCGGACTTCTCTTCCGGAATCTCAGCAAAGGAGTGCACGATAGCCATCCTCGAGCTCGATGTCAGCAACGTCAACGCCTTCGAGGGCTGCGAGCAAGGGCACCGACGAAGCGGGGTACGGGCCGATTTCGACAATGCGGACCGGAGTTTCAGTGTCCCTCGACCTGGTCGGGGAGGAAATCAGCGAGCGGGCTCTCATTCTGAGACAGTGCGTCAGCGTGTTCAGATCCCAAACGAACTTCGGCGTTGAAGCGCTGGGCAAGATCCTGGGCAAGCTCGGTGACCGTAAGACCCGGCACAGCCTCGGTTGATCCTTCAGTAATAGTCGCAACGCAGCCATCTGCCACCGCGACGTTGAGTCCTAGGAGTTGGGGGTGGCTTCAAACCATTCAAGCTGGACCAGAACATCCTTCTCGCGAAGTGCCTGGGCAACCTCGGCGGGATCAAGCTGGGAAGCGATCATCATGCCCTCAACGCGGGTCCATGGTGCATCAGTCATCTTTGTCTTCCTTCCGTCAGACCCTCGGTGGTCCTTCGACTTAGTTCAAGTCTAGCGTCTCTATTCTTCGAAATTGACTGTGGCTCTACAAATTGGGATGGATGCATCTTGAACACGAAATTTGAGTCGCCGCATTCAAAATAAAAAGCAAAGGTGGGGGCACCCTTGAGGTACCCCCACCAGATGTGCTGCTCAGAAGCGATCAGCGCATCTTGGTGCCGACCGAGCCGAGGCGCTCAGCAGCTTCGACGACGCGTGCAGCCATACCGGCTTCCGCTTCCTTGCCCCATGCGCGGGGGTCATACTTCTTCTTGTTGCCAACCTCACCGTCAATCTTGAGGACACCTTCGTAGTTGGTCATCATCCAGTCGACGACCGGGCGGGTGAAGGCGTACTGGGTATCGGTGTCAACGTTCATCTTGATGACGCCGTTGGCAACTGCCAGTGCGATCTCTTCGTCGGTCGAGCCGGAGCCGCCGTGCATGACCAGGTCGAAGGGACGGTGATCCAGACCGTAGTGAGCGGCGACCTCTTCCTGGATGGTGCCCAGGAGTTCGGGACGCAGCTTGACGTGGCCGGGCTTGTACGCACCGTGCACGTTGCCGAAGGTCAGAGCGGTGATGTAACGGCCGTTCTCGCCCAGGCCCAGAGCCTCAACGGTCTTGATGGCATCTGCGGTCGAGGTGTACAGCTTCTCGTTGATTTCACCAACGACACCGTCTTCTTCGCCACCCACGGCGCCAACTTCGATCTCGAGGACGGTGCGGGAGTCAACTGCGAGCTGGAGCAGGCGCTTGGCGATTTCCAGGTTCTCATCGAGGGCGATAGCGGAGCCATCCCACATGTGGGACTGGAACCAGGGCAGACGACCTGCCTTAACTTCCTCGGCCTCCATGTGCATGAGCTGCTCGGTCCAGGAATCCAGGTTCTGCTTTGCGCAGTGGTCGGTGTGCAGCGCGATGGTGACGTCGTAGTTCTTTGCGACCTCACGCGCGTAGGCAGCCATTGCCAGCGAGCCGGCGATACGGTCCTTGACGGTGGAACCTGACCAGTATTCAGCGCCACCCACGGAAACCTGGATGATGCCATCGGATTCGGCATCAGCGAAACCGCAAGTGCAGCGCTCAGAGTCTGAGAAGAGGTCACGTTAATTGCCGGGTACGCGAACTTTCCGTCACGCGCACGGTTGAGCATTTCGTTGTAAACCTCAGGGGTTGCGATGGGCACAGGAGCCTCCTAATTGATGACAACATCTGTCAGGAATTATTCTCCCACATTTGTGCCGGAAGATCACCGGACTATTGGCCCCATCGCGTGATCTTTTCGTGACATATTCCCCAGTCAGAAAGAAGTCACGCGGATTTGCGGCTCAGTAGTGCGACATGACCGGAGTTCCAATCTCCGACCATTGATAGACCCAGCGTGCTTCGTCAACGGGCATATTGATGCAGCCGTGCGAGCCTCCCGGGCCACTCCAGCCAAAGGAGCTCTGCCAAGGAGCACCATGGAAAGCGTAAGAACCGGTCCAATAGGTCACCCACGGGACACCCTTGGCACAGTAGGGCCAATCCGGAGTACAGCCCATGTCTTGTGCTTGGTACTTGAGGTAAACGTTGTACAGACCCGTCACGGTCCTCATGGCCGGGAGAACCCGGAACAATTGCGACTGGACCATGAACCACCGTCGCACCTTCATAGGCAGTTACAGAGTTGTTTCCGAGGTTAATCTCGAGCCACTTCTCTCCCGGCGCTGCCTGATACACCAGCTTTTCTGCGCCATCTGCGATCAGTTTGCGCTCATACGTCGCAGGGAGTCGTGTCGTAGCTGAACTCGCCTTTAAATTCGCGATTCGCCTTGAGCGATTCAATAACAGAAGACGAGAGGGGCATCAAGGTCCTTCACCTTGCGACCATCAACAGCCTTCTTCGGGGTTTGACAATATCGCCAGCGGAATTCACGTTGTGACGACCATTCACAGGCTCAGCGATTGGTGCTTTCCCCCTGAGCGCGAACCCACTCACGTACGCGCTCATCGTCAATCGTCGGCTGATTCAAAGGTGCCGTTTTCGGCGGCCGAGATCTTGACCCAGCCAACGCGAGCCTTCGCGTCGGCCTGGATCACGTCCTCACCATCGGAGATCTCAACGGGGATCTGCGCCAGCTTATTTGCGCTATCGGCAATCCCCTGCGCCGTGCGGTCGTCAACGACGGGAGACAGATTCGAGGCCGTAAGTTCGAGGTCTCCCCACGCAGCATGCGAGCGGCCTCGCCAAGGGCTGAACGAAGTTCTTCGTAGGCAACTCACGGCCGGCTTTGCGAAGAGGTTGCCACGAAGGATTCCTGGTCCTCCGCGGGATGCACGCTGGCATCAACGACCGGGTGTCCCCAGGGAAGAGGCAACCTTATTCGACAGCTCCCTGAGCTTGACGTCGTCGACTGTGACTGCAGCGGGGACGTCGTGATGAACTGCAAGCGCCTTGAAACGTTCCAAGATGCTCTTATTCGGGCAAGAGCTTGCTCAGCGCTCCCCTGAGAATCAACGGTCATGCCCATGTCAGCAAGCGCAAGTTCAGTGGAGTGCCCGTCAACCTTGAGGGTTGACCTTCATCCCGGCGGCTCGCTCATCGACCATGGAGACAATTTCATCGCGAGTCATTCCGGAAACGGATTGTCCAGCGACGGTCACATTGGGCAGCGCACGCGCGAGTAGTGCACTGCATAAGCGACAGCCACTGCGATCAGCGCAACGAAGAAAAACCCCAGCGAGACGCCGAGGATCAGAGGCTTGCGCGATCGGGAAGAAGTATGTTCAGTCATCGTCCCTATCCTACCGATTTCACATTGTTTTCGCGATAAACTCACAGCTTCACGCCCACAAATTCTTCCCGCGCATAGCTGATTGTTTCCTGGTACCCTATTTCCGCTGGTCAGGGGTACCGTTAAAGAAGGCGGTACCGGGGAGGTAAAAAGTGAGTGACCTTCGTCTTCTTGTTGTTCCGGGGGCACTTCCCCGGCATCTGTAGCAATGGCGCACGCTTCTTTGCACAAGCTCGTTGAGCTGCACGAAGAGCGCGAGGTCGACCCCAACCACCCAGCACCACGCACCGTTGTCGTCATCCGCGATCCCGCCCAAGTGCCACCTTCAAGCCTGCGCGCGGCGGCGACTACGCCTCGTGAAGCCTTCCCGCCCGAGCTCTATCCCGAACTCGCTGACCGCATCGACGACCCCAATCTCTTTGACGGAATCGATCTTGTCCTCGCCTCTTCAGGATCCTCCTGGCGAACCCCAATTAGTTGGACTTTCCATCGAGGCTCTCTTGGCCTCGGTCAAGGCCTCGCATTCCGCACTGGGAGGTCCTGGACGCTGGATCCTCGCTCTCGCCTCGCACCACATTGCGGGCGCTCAGGTCCTCATGCGCGGCAGCCACAGAGATTTCTCCTCAAATCGTGGACTGCACCCACGGATTCAACCCGCAGGATCTGCTTCCTGCCATTGCAGGTGCTACCTCCGACCCAGAGCTTCCGGGCTATCTGTCCTTGGTCCCCACCAGCTGGCAACATGCCTTGATGCTGGAGGCGAGGTCCTCGCGGCCATGGCACAACTTCACACCATTCTCATCGGCGGTTCCCGCTTAGATCCGACTTTGCGTGCACGCGCGGAAGAAGCGGGCCTCCACATCGTTGAATCCTTTGGAATGACGGAAACCTGCGGCGGCTGCGTCTACGATGGTGTTCCCCTCCCCGGAGTCCCTAGTCCGCACGCTCGAATGGGATGGAGCCACCCGCATCGCGATCGCGGGTCCCGTGCTACTGACTCGCTATCTAGCCCAGGACACTCCCTTCCACGATGAGCTCGGCACACGCTGGTTCATCAGCGGAGATACCGGAATGATTGACGCGGGTGGACGCCTGAAAGTCATGGGGCGCGCAGACGATGTGATCATCTCCGGAGGCCTCAATATCCCGCCTATTCGGGTTGATGATGCTCTCAAGAACGTGTCCGGAGTTAAGGACGCGTGGTCGGTGGGACTTGATGATGAGAAGTGGGGCCAAGTCCTCTCCTGTCTGGTCGTCCCCGAGGCGCAGACTTCTTTCCCCGCCCAACCCAGACTTCGTTGAGCATTGGGGCCTACAAGATCCGCGAGGAGGTCGCGAACCAGATCGGTCGACCGCAAGCACCTCGCCGCGTCATTTTTCGTTCCCGAGATCCCCAGCTCTCATCGGGCAAGGTCAACCGTCTTGCAGCGCGCGCCCTTGCCGAGTCTCTGACCGGCAGCGATTCAGAGTGGCGCCGATGAGTCAGGCAAGGCCGGGCGGCGCGACTCTTGCGGACTGGATTGAAGGGGCTAGGGCTGCGCACTCTTCCCGCAGCCGCTGCCCCCGTCATTGTGGGGTGTGGCCGCCGCCTACGCCTGGGCAGCTTCCACCCGCTCCGCTCCTTCCTCGCACTCAGCGTCGCCCTGCTCCTCCAAATTGGTGTCAACTACTCCAACGATTACTCCGACGGGATCCGCGGGACGGATGACCAGCGCAGCGGTCCCCAGCGACTCACCGGGTCGGGGCTTGCTCGGCCTCGAACTGTTCTAAGCGCAGCACTGGGATGCTTCGCGGCGGCCGGTGTACTCGGATTGATCTTGGTCGCACTTAGCGCAGCGTGGCCCCTCATTGCAGCCGGTATCGCAGCCGTTGCCGGCGCCTGGTTCTACACCGAGGCAAACACCCCTACGGCTACATGGGCATCGGGCTATCCGAACTCTTCGTCTTCGTCTTTTTCGGCCTCATGGCAACGGTCGGGACGACTTGGACGCACACCCCTCAAGCTCCCTGGTGGCTGTGGCTCATGGCCTCATGCTTGGGATTACCTCGGTTGCCATGCTCATGGTGAACAATATCCGCGATATCCCAACAGATAGCGTGAGCGGGAAGAAGACTCTTGCGGTGCGTTTGGGACAGCGAGCCTCGCGCTGGATTTATGCGCTGTGTCTTCTCTTCCCCATCACAGTTTTTGCGGCTCTTCCCAAAAGCCGTCGGTACTCCTGATGATCGTGTGCATTCTTGCCTCGATTACGTGGCTTTTGGCGATTACTCAGCCCGCGTATCTGGTCCTCAGCGGCCTGCGTGGGAAGGGACTCATCCTGGTCCTTAAACATACGGGTTTCTTGACCTTGGGCTGGGCCATCTTCGTGAGCGCCCTTTTTGGTCTCCAGTACATTTGCGTGATCGCTGCTTTACACTCGACGTATGGTTCGCGTTCTTTTTGTTATCGCCTGGTTTGCTGCATCCGTTTGTGCACTTTTCGGACTGGGCGACAACTCCTGCGGACCGCATGCCCTTGAATCTGCCGCGAATGACCTGGCTCATCATCTTGGTCGTGACGGTTCCTTTCCTCTTTAGGAGCGCTTGCGTGGATCATCCTCAAGGCTGTCGCGAATGCGGAACAGCGTCAGGAACAGGCCTCCGAAAGCCCCCGCAGCGCCCTGATGATGATCCCGAGTTCCTTTTTCCGCCTCGAACGCGATCTCCAGATGAAACGCAAGCGCGAAGAAGAGAAGAAGAAAACAGAAAACCCCTCCACCGCAGACGATGGAGAGGATTCTGATCCAGGCAAGGACGAAGACCCGACGCCTAGCGCTTGAGCTGAGCCTCAGATACTCCCGGAACCATGTCCGAGGCCTGGGAAAGCAGGTGCGCAGCGGGCTCCGTGTAGGTCATTCCGACCAGCACATCGTCGTCGAAAATCAGTGATGTCAAGGACGCAAGAGAGCACTGGCGCGACAGCGGCGAGTGCCCCAGAGGCTGGTGGCGGATCAGACGCTGAAGCGAAACGATCGGCATCTGGTGCGAAACCAGCAAGGCCTCGTGGCCGCGAGCTTCACGCAGTGCACGGGCGACCGCGCGGGTCATGCGCTGTGCAGCGTGGGCGTAGGATTCTCCCACGATGGACGCAGAGGATTAACGTAGTAGCGCCAGTATTGCGGTCGCGCCAAAATCCATCGATTTGCGTTTACCGCGACACCCTCGAAAACCGATTCCGGCTTCGATCAGGTGGTGATCGTGTTCGATTTCGAGATCGTAGGCTGAGGCCGTGGGCGCGGCTGAGAGTTGTGCGCGCAGCAGGGGCGAGGCGACGACGTGGGTGATATCCGCATTGGTATCCACCAAGTAGTCGGCGACGGCTTCAGCCATTTGGTGACCAAGATCGGTAAGGCCATAGCCGGGAAGGCGGCCGTACAAAAATACCGTCTGGGTTATCGACTTCTCCGTGGCGCATCACATGGATGACGGTCTTCATTTCACAAGCCTTTCGTGGCTCCTATCATCGACACGCGGGCAAAACGCGAGAAGAGGAGGGAATGGAGATATGCCGAAGGGCCCACCTGTGGAGGGACCCTTCAAGAAGATCACTTCTTGTTGCGACGCTGGTGACGCGTCTTGCGCAGCAGCTTGCGGTGCTTCTTCTTCGCCATGCGCTTGCGGCGCTTCTTAATGACGGAGCCCATGGGGTTCCTCCCTCGAGTGTGTAGGTGCGGCAGAGGTGACTACCGCCTGACGTCAGGTGCCAAAAGGCACAGCAGGTTTATATTACCCGTTAATCCCAGCAACGCGTTCATCGATGTGATCAGTCAGACCGGCACGGATCAGCTGTCCCACAGCTGATTCGGGCACGCGGAAGCTCTTACCGACGCGAATTGCCGGCATCTCTCCACTGTGAATCAAACGATAAACAGTCATCTTCGAGACGCGCATAATGTCCGCCACCTCAGATACCGTCATAAAACGCGGGGCAGAGTGCTGATCCATTGATGACTCCCAGACGTGCAAAGATTAATTCCGTCCTATGATACGTGATTCACTCCCCCAAAATGCAACTTTCTCCACTTCAATTTCATTCAATTACTTCAGCCACCTGTGTCACGTTATTCACAAACGTTTCAGGCGTTAGACTTTTGGGGCACTAGGATGAGTGTTAACGAGTGAAAACGGGAGGTGACATGGCTCGTTCTAATCGGCGTCAAGGCGCGCGTCGCGGATACCCGTCGACATTCTCTACCAGCTCCCATGCTCGGGCTCTTGAGCACCGTTCGAGTGACTATTCGACCGCGCCACTTGCTTCCGAAGATCGTCCCTCTCCCGCCGTTGTTTACCCGCGTGGAGTGAGTCCTCGGGTTCTTGAAGACTCGGGACCATGGATGCGCTTCCGCGTATGGTTTGCTCGTCAAGCTCGTTATTCTCCCCGCTCGGCTGGCATTGATCGTCTTCGTCATGCTCATTGCCTTTATTACTTCGCTTCTTGCGCTCCCCATTGCAACAGCCTCGACGGAACGCGCACCCTTCATCGATATTCTCTTTACGGCAATTTCGCCGTCTGCGTCACTGAGCTAACCGTCGTCGATACCGCAACCTATTGGTCACCCTTTGGCCATCGGTCATCGCATTGGAGCATTTTCATCGGCGGCTTGGGGGTCGTCACCCCTCGCAACTATTTTGGGCTACGCAGTGTCACGCCAGCTCGGCCTCACCCAGCGCATGCTCGCGACAGTCGAAACAAAATCCAGCGGCATGGGGCAGCTGACAGCGCTCCTCAAAGCCGTCATCTTCACTTCCTAAAGCGCGCAGATCCTTCTCACTTTGCCTTCATTCCGCGCTTCATCACTCTTGGCCACGACACACTTGTGGAATCTTTCTTCCACGCGATGTTCATGGCAATTTCGGTTTTCAACAACGCTGGTTTTGTGATCCTTAGTGGCGGCCTCACCCCCTACCACAATGACTGGTGGATGCTCGGACCGATCATTCTGGGAACCTTCGTGGGCGCTATCGGTTTCCCAGTAATCCTTGATCTTTCACAGCATTGGCGCACCCCGTCGAAGTGGGCGCTCCACACGAAGCTCACACTTTCGACCTACCATTCTTCTCACCTTCTTCGGAACCATCACCCTTGCGATCACCGAGTGGACAAACCCCTCAACTCTGGGCGACCTCGATGTTTCCTCGAAGCTTCTTAACGCACTTTTGGGTGGAGTGAACGCTCGTTCATCCGGGCTCTCCGCACTCGACGTCGGTCAGATGCGTCCCCAGACTCACTTCATCCAAGCACGTGCTCAGTGATGATCGGTGGCGGCTCCGTGTACAACTGCCGGCGGCATCAAGGTCACGACCTTCGTCGTTCTCCTGCTCGCTGCTGTTGCAGAGGCGCGAGGAGATCGCGACATCGAGGTCTTCGGCCGCCGCATTCCCCACGGCGTTCTTCGCCTCGCGGTTGCGGTCACCCTCATGGGTTCTCTGCTCGTCGGCCTCTCGACGGTCATTCTGCTCTCACTGACCGGCTACACCTTGGATGTCGTCCTCTTTGAATCGATATCTGCCTTTGCGACAGTGGGACTTTCAACGGGGATCACCCCGCGCTCCCAGCACTAGCGAAGTACGTACTAGCCGCGCTCATGTTTGCCGGACGCTCCGGAACAATGACGCTTGCTGCTCGCTCTTGCTCTGCGCGATCGGCCTCGTGCCATTCGCTTCCCGCAGAAGCTCCCCTCATCGGCTAGGCCCAGACCGGCCTCGTTCCTTATTGATTCAACCAAAAACCGCATGCGCGTGGGAGAACACGACTATGGCAGAAGATAAGGACCTCTCATCGGGAACCCTGGTATCGGGCTTGGGACGCTTTGGCTCAGCCGTCGCGCTGACCCTAGAAAAGCTCGGATACGAGGTACTGGCGGTCGAAAAAGACTGCCGCCGCGTCCAGCAGTTTTCCGGGTCGCATTCCCGTTGTCGAGGCCGACGCATCCTCAATGGAAGCACTCAACCAGTTGGGTGCGCGCGACTTTCATTCAGCGGTCGTGGGTATCGGTTCCTCTCTGGAGGCTTCCGTTCTCATCACGGCAAACCTTGTCGACTTGGGCATGACCAATATCTGGGCCAAGGCAATCTCGCGCGAGCACAGCCGTATCTTGCGTCGCATCGGCGCACACCACGTTGTTGCCCCCGAATTCGATGCCGGTCAGCGTACCGCTCACCTCGTGGGTGGACGCATGATCGACTACATCGAAATGGATAAGGACGGCTTCGCAATCATGAAGCTGCGTCCGCTGAAAAAGTGTGCGGGCTTCACCTTGAGTGAGCTTGATTTGCGAGGCCGTTACGGCGTGAACGTGCTGGGTATCCTTCGTCCTGGCGCGCCTTTCGAATATGCGGATTCCACGACGCGCATTAATCGAGAAGACGTCATCGTTGTCTCGGGTGATACGCGTACTGCTGGGCTACTTTCGCCAATCGTACCGCTGATCTATTGCGCCTAGTAATTTTTCTGTCTGCGTCCACAACTGGACGCAGATGCCCCAGCGTGGTTTAGCGTAGGGACATGGCTAAAGAAAAAGCGTTTACCGGTGCAGCGAATGCGGTGGACCTCACCCAAATGGGTCCGGACAGTGCCGAGAGTACCACAGTGGAACTCGATGGAAGAATCCGGTCTCTGCTCCAATCTCCCGGAACAACTCTTGCCACTCACCCGCGCCAGCCTGCACTGCCCATCAATGACATCAGTGCAGAGAGAGCGCGGTCAAAGCCAACCGGTATCGGGCGAATTTGACCGCGTCCTCGGTAGGCGGGTATTGTCTCCCGGGGCCGTCATCCTTCTTGCGCGGAGACCCGGGGTTGGCAAGTCGACGCTTCTCTTTGGAAGTTGCCTCGACCTGCGCCGCGATGCGCCGGTCCTCTACATCACCGGCGAAGAATCCGCCTCGCAGGTCAGAGGGGCGCTGCAGAACGTATCGAGCGCCTCCACCCTCAGCTCTTTCCTTGCGGATGAGACATCGCTGTCCACGGCGCTTGGCCACATCGATGCAACCAACCCTTCCTGGTCATTATCGACTCTGTTCAAACGCTTCAATCGGACCAGCTCGATGGCGGTGCCGGTAGCGTTGCTCAGAGTCAGGGCTGTTGCACAGCGCTGATCCGCGTTGCCAAAGGAACGCTCATTCCGATTCTCTTTGGTTAGTCATGTGACTAAAGGATGGCGGGATTGCGGACCTCGTCTGCTGAACACCTTGGTCTGATGTCGTCTGCCAATTCGAGGGGACCGTCACACGCGTTGAGGCTGTTGCTCAGGGCCGTCAAAGAACCGTTACGACCCACCGATGAAGTGGGCTGTTTCGAACTCGAGTGACACCGGAATTATCGGGCTGACAGATCCTTCGCTTTATTCCTTTCCCAGTCACAGTCTGCCGTTCCAGGCTCGTGCGTCACTGTCACTTTGAGGGACGCCGTCCCCTCCCCACTGAGATCCAAGCTCTTGTTGCGCATACCCTCGGCCGGGTCCCCACGTCGAACCACGGTCGCGTTGACCACTCGCGCGTAGCGATGATCTTTGTGCAGTCCTTCAGGCGCGTCTCGGAATCGATACTTCAGATTGCGATGTCTACGCCTCGACGGTCGGAGGTGCCCGTATCAGCGAGCCGGCTGCCGATCTTGGCAACGGCAATCGGCATTGTCTCGGCGATTCGGGGAACCCCAACACGCAGCGCTCTGATTGCTTTCGGCGGGGAGTCGGTCTGACGGGTGAAGTACGGGCCTGTACTGGAGTGAAACGACGCGATTCAAGAAGCTGCACGCCTTGATTCACAGCCGCCATCATTCCTGCACAAGGATGCGAAGAGGCCATGGGGAGTGGAGGGCATTACTGTCTTGCCCATTTCTGACCTGGCAAGTGCGCTGCGGGCCGCAATCCGCTGAGTTTCTTCGCTCATTGCAAGAATCCGTCTAATACACTTAGAGCAGGGATCACGCATTGAAAGGCTGGATTCATGACATCAGATGCCGCACTCTTGCGCAGCGCATTACAGGACATTGCGCCCGGGAACTGCGCTCGAGAGAGGGTCTCGAACGCATTCAGCGCTCCCACACGGGCGCACTGATCGTCCTCGGCTTTTCTCCTGAACTCCAAGAGCTGTGCTCAGGCGGCTTCGATTTGGACGTGGAATTCACCGCGTCTCGTCTGCGCGAATTATGCAAGATGGATGGCGCAGTCATCATCGATCCCAACGATTGGCGAATTCGCAAGGCAAACGTTCAGCTTTTCCCCGACCAGTCCATTCCGACCGATGAATCGGGAATGCGTCACCGTACTGCACAACGCACCGCCTATCAAACGCACCTTCCTGTTCTTTCGGTTTCCGCATCCATGCGTCTTGATCTCGATCTACGTCGGTAAAGTACCACCACATTGTCGAAGAACCTGAGGCTTTGCTCTCGCGTGCAAATCTCGCGGTTGACACTTTGGATCGTTACAGCCAGCGACTCGATGAAGTCCTGCAGACGCTCACAATCCTCGAAATGCGTGATTCGGCGACCGTTCGCGATGTCGCAACCGTCATGCAGCGCATGGAAATGATCCGACGCATCACGTCTGAAATTAACGAATACCTTGAAGAACTCGGTTCGGAAGGGACGTCTTTCTCGCCCTGCAGGTTGATGATCTGGTTCGCGGAGCAGGGTCGGAACGCGCTCTGGTCCTGCGTGATTACATCAGGGGATTCTTCGGCCGTGGCGACCGCCGAAGCTGCACTGTCTGAGCTTGCCAGCGACCGTCTAGTCGATCTTGCGGCTATTGCATAACGTTTTGGGGTCTGGGCGTTTACGATCCTTCCGATCTGGACCGCATGATCCAACCCCGTGCGTCACGGGCTCTCTCCTTGGTTCCCCGTCTCCCGTGGAATGTCATCAAAGACATCACCAGTCACTGGGAGAATCTTGCAGATCTTCGTGAAGCCAGCAGTCGAGGACCTTCAACAAATCGAAGGTATTGGCCCCTACCGCGCAAAGCTCATCCGTGAAACTCTTGAGAATCAGTTCTCAATGGCGGCAACGGGAATCGTCGGCTGGTAAAACGCAGTCGCTTATTCGTGTTCGCCCTGCTGCGACTCTCCCTGCGACTGCGCTGATTCGGAAGGCGCAGGCGTCGCCTCGGTGAGTGGCTGGTGCGGGCTGCGTAATTGTGAAGACGCGTTCGTCTCCGACTGTCTTCCCGTCAAGCATCAATTGCACGCGATAGGTACCAGCAGGAGCGGGATCGGTCGCACCATCAGAGTTCCCATCGCGGAGAGCATCCCGAGTAGAGTCCTCCATCCCAGCTCAAACCACCATTTCCAGGTGTCCCCGGAACCAAGAGCAAAGTAGCACTCGTGCGATCACGCTGGCATTTTGATCCGTCGTAAACAGTCTCATCGCCGCTGAGAATCTTCAGATCGATCTGTCCGAATTCAAAGGAGCACGCAACCCCCTGCTCGGTTTTCGATTGCGACAGAAACATTTTGCGTTTGCCCAACCAGGTGTCTGATACAGATGGACGAACCGTCAGATCCGCCGGTGCACACGCAGGGATCCGACGCGTCCATCAGCATCAACGATGCCATCACTGCTTGCAGTTTCTCCGTCTTTCAACGAGGCCGCGCCCGTCGCTGTCACTGTAGGGGTAGGCTGCGCACTGGTGGGCTGTGCTTAGGGGCTCGTCTCTTTTGACTTCGTCAAGGCTGAGACTCCTTTGCGATCCCCCAAATAGAAGCGCAACAATGAGAAGTAAACCCAGTCCCGTGACGATTCTTCTCACCCACAGCGAGGTCGGAACCTGCGCAGGCCGGGCAGCACTTCGTTTCTTCCCCTGCTGGGAAGGAAAGCGACCCGGGGACGCACGGGCCTCGACGAGGATCGTCAGAACGCTGTGCCATTAGATCGCCCCTGCGACTTTCCACTACCGGCACCCACGCGGCTCGAAGCCCCTAGTGTTCCCTTGGCTCCGTGTGCTCGTTGTTCACCTTCCTTGGCGTCATCCTTCGGATCGATGACACACCAGCGTTCAACAATGATCCCGGCGATCCCCCACGCACAGGCACCGGAGTGCACAAATCAGGCCGCAAATTGCCGCATAAACGCTGGCTTGAGCTTCAACGCGTAAAGAAAGCAAGAGACATCCCGACCATAATTGCGCTACTGAGGATTCCCACCAGAGCGCTCGCGCGTGCAAACATCGCGATTCTCAAGGCTGCAACGGCATCAATCCCGTCGGCCTTATGGGCACGGAAGCGACGAACCTGCAGGCCAAGCCACGAGGATTCCTGCAACAACAACGAAAACCAACGCGAGTGCGGGATGGATAATCCAGGGCCTTGTCCCAAGCGAATCGCAATAGCAGTTGCCGCAGCTAGCAAGCGCCGAGGCAGCAGCTGCCTCGGCGACAAGAAGAACAATACTCAGCGGTTTCATGAGTCCTCAGAGCGACGACGGAAGACAGGAATCTGGCCGGTCACACTGGGACGGATCGTCACGTGCGACGAACACTCGAGGAGGGAGTCTGCGGTCCCGTTTCCTGTGCCGGCCCCTGATCGATGGTATCGGCAGTTTGGGATCCAGCACGTGGCTGTAGCGCGGGGAAGACTGGGTTGAGGGGTCGACGTCGCCTCGCGAGGGGTCAGTGCGCTGGAGTCATCCACCACGCGAACGTCCTCGGAGAAAGTCCAGCCCGGAAGTGCGCGCGTTGCAGGGGGCACGCCGCGAGGCCGCAGCGTCCTGTGCTTGAGCGTCTCCTTGAGCCTTGGTTTTCTCTTGCGCCGAGGCCTGCTCGGGTCGGCGGGAGAAAAAGTGAGCTTCGGCGGGGCTGCTGAGCGTCGGCCTCGGAAACGGGTGAGGTCTGCTGGGCGGCCTTCGATGCTGAATCTTGGGATTCGGGCGCGCGGTGCGAGGGCTTAGCGCGGTGCGATTGCGCGGCCAAACGATCCGTGCGAGCACGGAAAGGACGCGGGGAATTAGCCGTGGAAATACCGGTTCCTTCTTCGGTCACAGGACGCCAGCGAGGACGGCGCTTCCTGCGGCTCAAGGGAACTTCAGCGGTAATCGGCGAGGTCGAGGAAAGGCTCTTCCTGCGGATCCGCGCTTTGAATCGTAGGAGGTTCAGGGGGCGACCTCAAGGGAGGCGCTCGGGATCTCCGACTCACGGCTCTGCACGCGCTCGAAGAGGGGGCGGCGCACCACCGTGGGCTGTTCGACATGAGCCATGGGAATGGGGCGACGAGGCGCCAAAGAGACCATTCCTTCAGTGAGCTGGGTCGAAGCGGGCTATCTGTCTGACCGGAAAGACGAGAAGGCTTCAGCGGTGGAACGTTCAGCGGTGCGGGTGCCGGGGCTGGCGGCTTGCGAGCTGAATGGGCGCTTCATTCGATGAAGCTATGCTGGGCGGAACAGAGTGAGTCAGCTTCATGCGACGGGCGATCACCGGTTGTGGGCTCAAAAGACGCTGCAGTCGTGGGGGCCGACGTTACCGAAGGCTGCGAGACTGCAGGCTTTGACAGCTCAACGTGGCGAGACTCGACCGAATCCACCGGGGAACTCCAACGGTTCCACAGCTGTTTCCAGACGAAATCCGTCCTTCATCGTCGGGAGCAGATCGGAACGAGAGGCCTCAGGGAAGCATGTCCAAACGGCTGGGACGTGCTGAGATACCATTCGTCTCAAGCTTGAGAGGACGAAGCTTTTCGGCCTGTTCCAGACGGGGCAGACGCAATTTTTCGAGCAATTCGTCTGAATCAGCGATGACCGACTCAGGGTCTTCCATCCAGTCGGCAACCGCGTCGAGAATTCCACCTCGGTCGGGAGCCTGGGCAATGAGATCTGCAAGAGGGCCGTATCCGGAAAGCTCCGCATGTTCGTCTGCCATGAGCCACGGGGAAAGGACAAAGGCTCGCTCGTGTGCTCGAGGATGAGGCAGCGTCAGGCGCGGATCATCCGAGGTCATTCCCCTTGATATCGATGACGTCGATGTCGATGGTGCGCGCGCCCACACCTCATGGCGCACGCGTCCCAGGCGCGCCTCGAGTTCGTGGATGCGATCAAGAAGATCCAGGAGAGCAAGAGAAATTGTTCCCCAGGCAACGCCATTCCAATAATCCGGCTGGGCATCTTGACCCGGCCGCAATACCGCACGGGTACGTCACCAGCGGGGAAACAGTGGTGATATCAACGTCGTCCCACTGGGAGATTTCCTCGATGGCCCTCTTCAAACGTGACGGGAACATTCCCAGATTTCGCCAAAGGCAAGGACTACGTCACACGTCACAGGGCGATCATCGACAGCGTAGGCACCGCGGTGCGAGTGTTTGACGAGGCTCCGCCGAACTTCAATTTCGAGGCAGCCTCGCTTGGCGCGACAGCATCTGCCTCCGCGCTGGGGGCGCAACCGTTTTCAACGCCAGCGCTGGGGATATCACGGTCTTCATCTGCGCCAGTTTCCAGGCGCAATCGGGCCACTGGGCTGCGTCGGCTTTCTTCCGAAGCCGGCCCATCGAAAGGAAGATCATGAGATAGCCGCAACGAAAGGTAGGGGATATTTCCCTTACGGATCGTCACCGAGACATCAGCGAAAGGAACATCAATGGGAGCATCGGGCTTGTGGATGGTGACCTCAACGCCGCGTACTCGCTCATCTTCCATTGCGACGTCTGCAATCCGATGTCCCAGCGTTTCGATCAGTCGAACCGAAGGACCTCTGAGGATTGCGTGCGCTTTTTCGGCAATTTCCGCATAGGAGACAGTGTCGGCAATATCGTCACTGAGGGCCGCTCGATCGGTGTCGACCCACAGGAGGATGTCAGCCGAGAAAGATTTGAGGAGCGTTCCACTCCTTCGTGAGGACTCCGTGGACAGCCTGCGCTGAAATACCGCGTAATGCGATGACATCGAGCTGTCCCACCGTGCCCTCACCTCCCTGCACTGCACAAGCCTCGCTTGTTGGTCTATGGCATGGACCCTGACAGCCCACATCCCGTCTGAAAGCGCGCGCCGAGAAATATCGAGAGTTGCTTCGTCTCGGTCCGAAAGGGGGGACTGACCGAGGAAGCGTTTCCGGGACGCACCTATAAGAACAGGGTACCCAAGCTCCGCAAAAATCCGGAGCGACGCGACGAGAGACCAGCATTGTTCGTTATTGAGTGAAAAACCCAGTCCCGGGTCGACGATGATCCGCTCAGGCTCAACACCGGCCTCGAGAGCATCGCGAACCTGCTTGCCACGCGCTCACGCAGCGCCACGGCAATGGGCTGGTCCCCGTAATCGAAGGACTCTTCGGGCATCCCGGAAGCGCGCGATAGTGCTGGATGACGTAGGCGCACGAGGTCTTGAGCAACCGCAGCGTTCATCTGCGGATCCCAGCGTCCCCACTGACGTCATTGATGATTGCGGCTCCCGCGTCTGCAGCTCGGCGAGCAGTGACCGCGTGAAGAGTATCAACCGAAACGACGATCCCCGCCTGAGTCAGGCGTTGGATGGTCGCGCGCGATGCGTTCCCTCCTCGTCCTCGCTGATGCGCTGAGAATTCGGACGCGTCGACTCGCCGCCAAGATCAACAAGATCGGCGCCGGCTTCGACCATCTGGACCGCGTGCTCAAAGGCGGCGCTCGGATCAAAAAAACGTCCCCCATCGGAGAAGGAATCCGGAGTCACGTTGAGGATTCCCATGACCAGCATCCGGTCAGTAGGAAGCGTGATTCCCTTGGGAAGACGAGGCGGACGCGCACCGCCCGCGAGTGCCCAAGCGGAGGCGGCCTCGTTGGACGTCATCGACGGACCCCTCCCAAGGCCAAAGACATCATTTCCGCGCGGGTTGCATCGCGCTTAACGATCCCGCGCAGAGCGGAAGTTACCGTTGAGGAGCCAGGCTTGGAGATACCGCGCATGGTCATGCACATGTGCTCGGCCTCGACAACGACAATGACGCCCTGAGGTGCAAGAACCTCATCAATCGCATCAGCGATCTGCGCGGTGAGGCGCTCTTGAACCTGGGGACGACGAGCATATCCCTCGACAACGCGCGCGAGCTTCGAAAGCCCCGTCACGCGGCCACCCTTGGGGATGTACCCCACGTGCGCGTGTCCGTAGAAAGGCAAAAGGTGATGCTCACACACGGAATAGAAGGGGATATCGCGGACCATGACGATCTCGTCCGTCCCCACCTCGAAGGTGGTCTTCAGGTGATCGCGGGGATCTTCTTCCAAAACCGTTGAGCAGCTCGCGCCACGCCGCCCCATTCGCGAAGGAGTATCACGCAGGCCTTCGCGCGTAATGTCCTCCCCACTGCCTCAAGAAGAGCGCGGGAAGCGTCTTCAACGCCGTGCTGATCGTAGGTCACTGAGCATTCTCCTCGGGCTGCACTCCCCGGCGGGATCATCAAAGCGTCATCGCGGCTCGGCCGGAGCCGCACTGGGATCCGAATTCGGATCAAACTTCGCGCGGTCACCACCGGGCATCTCGATGGGGTTGCCATGACTGCACCTTCGATGGCAGCCTCTTCGCCGTAGTTCCATACGGGACGCTCATCTTGCTTGACGACAGCGGCGAAGATCTCAGCCAGCTGAGCTTTCGTCCAGGTTTCTTCTTCAAGAGACGCTGAGCGAGGCGGTCCAAAACGTGACGATTCTTCGTCAGGATCTCCCACGCTTCGCGGGTTGCCGCGTCCATGAAACTTGCGAACTTCCTCATCCACGATGGATGCCAATTCGTCGAGTATGCGCGTTCATTCCCGCGGCCCATTCCATACCCGGTCATGGGATCGGATTCGTCCGCGCTCAGTCGCACATTACCGATGCGATCAGACATACCGTATTCGGTAACCAAAGCGCGTGCCTGCGCGCTGGCCTTTTGGATATCGTTCGAGGCGCCGGTGGAAGGATCGCGGAAGACGAGTTCTTCGGCGACGCGGCCGCCCATCGCGTAGACCAGATCATCGAGAATCTGGTTCCTGGTCTTGGAGTAGCGGTCCTCGGTCGGGAGCACCATCGTGTAGCCCAGAGCGCGACCGCGCGGAAGAATCGTGACCTTCGTGACCGGGTCCGTGTATCGAAGAGCAGCAGCACACAGGGCGTGGCCACCTTCGTGATAGGCGGTCACCAACTTGTCGTGGTCGTTCATCACGCGAGTACGCTTCTGCGGGCCGGCGATGACGCGGTCAATGGCCTCGTCAATGGCACGGTTATCGATGAGGGTCAGCGTTGGAGCGAGCGGTCAGCAGCGCGGCCTCGTTCAAAGACATTGGCAAGGTCGGCGCCGGTGAAGCCCGGGGTGCGCTTAGCGATCGTGTGGAGGTTGACGTCATCGGTCAGCGGCTTGCCTTCGGCGTGAACACGCAAGATGGCCTCGCGCCCCTTGAGATCAGGGGCTTCAACCGCGATCTGTCGGTCGAAGCGTCCCGGACGCAGCAGCGCCGGGATCAAGAATATCAGGGCGGTTCGTTGCCGCGATAAAGATCAAAGTTCGAGGAATCGTCAAAACCATCCATCTCAACCAGGAGCTGGTTCAGAGTCTGGTCGCGTTCATCGGAGCCGCCGCCATACCCCGAACCACGGTGGCGACCGATGGAGTCGATTTCGTCGACGAAGATGATCGCGGGAGCAACCTTCTTGGCGCGCGCAACCAAGTCACGCACGCGCGAGGCACCAACACCGACGTACATTTCGAGGAACTCGGAACCGGCAATGGAGAAGAAGGGGGCATCGGCCTCTCCTGCAACTGCCTTTGCCAGCAAAGTCTTACCCGTTCCGGGAGGACCGTAAAAGCAGGACGCCTCGAGGGAATGCGGGCTCCAACCTTGTGGAACTTTTCGGGGGCAATCAGGAATTCGCGAACTTCTTCGAGCTCTTCGACGGCCTCATCTTCACCCGCGACATCCGCGAAGGTGACATTCGGACGTTCTTGGTTAAATTCCTTCGTGCGGCTCTGGCTGAAGGGGCCCATCATCCGCCCGCCACCGATTCGACCCATGAAGAACCAGAAGAGGCCCATGACGATGAGCAGCGGCAAGACCATGACCAGGGTCGAACCCAGAAGCGAAGACTGTGGATAGTAGGCGTTCCACCCGGTTGTCGGCGAGGCCTTCTCACAGCATCGACGATAGTCTGCGACTGCGTGCGCGCGTAGGTGAAAGGAGATCGAACGTCCGAGGCTGCGCTCACGATCATTTGGCCCCGGCGGCCTTGTGCGTCCACGGGTCCTTCGAGCATCAGGTTGACCTGCTGCGTGCCGTCATTGACGCTCACGCGCTCAATCTGAGCTTCCTTCAGGATCTGAAGGCCTTCGAGGTATCCACCGACTGGGGCTGGAACCACGTCCACAAGAAGAACAGCGCGATGACGAGGGCTAGCACGGGAATTGCTGCAAGCCCCCAGGCGTTCTTCTTTTTCTTGCTCTGAGTGTTATTTGCCATGGAAGCCCCTTTCAGCCGCCATAAACATGCGGCGCCAAGGTCCCGACGAAGGGAAGATGACGGTAGCGCTCTGCATAGTCGAGGCCGTAGCCCACGACGAATTCGTTGGGGATATCAAAACCGACGTACTTGACGTCAACATGGACCTTTGCAGCTTCAGGCTTGCGCAGGGCCGCAGCAATTTCGACCGATGCTGCGCCGCGAGTCAATAGATTCTCACGGAGCCACGACAGCGTCAGACCCGAGTCGATAATGTCTTCGACAATCAGGACGTCCCGGCCATGCACATCTGCGTCGAGATCCTTGAGGATGCGAACCACGCCAGAAGACTTCGTGCCGGTCCCATAGGAAGACACCGCCATCCAGTCCATTGCCAGAGGCGTGTGAAGATTGCGCGACAAATCGGCCATCACCATGAGAGCGCCCTTGAGAACGCCCACTAAAAGAAGCTCTTTGCCCTGATAATCCGCGTCGATTTGCGCAGCGAGTTCACGCATTCGGCGAGATAGTTCGTCCTCGGTAACCAGAATGCGCTCGAGCGCATCTCCCATGTCCTGTGCGTCCACAGTTCCATGTCCTTTCGACTGCTAGTCCAGATAATTAAGAGTGCTACATGTGCCCTACGGGCTGCTCAGTGACGCGGTCTTTCTCGCTCTAGGCGCAATGGGCTGCAAGATGAGCATCGCGTCTTTTCCTTTTCCGACGCGCGTGAGGGTTCCTTTGGGAATCGAGAGAGGGCCTTGCCCGCTCCAGCGAGTGATGAGCGCATCGGCTTCTTCGAGGTGAGCCAGGGAGGGTGCTCCCACTGCGCTGAGATAGCGATGAAGAACGCGCATGCGCACCGCTTGGGGATGTCTTTGAGTTCTGCGACCCGAAGTACCCGATTTCCGAGGCCGCCTCACGCCGCCGATTTCCGACCTGGTCGCCGTCACCGACCGACACTCCACCGCGCATTTCCCGGCCGAAGCTCGCACGTCGCCAGACTTGTTCGCCCACTCATCGAGGGCCTCGTCGTCTGCAGCGGAAAGTTCAGCCGTGCGGGCAAGGGCAGGAACCGGGTCCATCCCAAGGCTATTCGCGAGGCTGGGGATCGCCTGCTCGCGCACCGCACCACGGCGCAGCGCACTCCCGTCAGCAGCCCGCCACGGGCCGTCCATCTTGTTCGAGGTCATCAGCCAAGGAAGCTCAAGCTGGCGGCATGCACTAGAGTCTCGCTGCGGCGGCAATTCATCAGGGGGACGCATCCACACGATGCTCCCGGTGTCATCGCGAGCACTCATCGCGCGCGAGAGCCAACCTCAGAGCCTCGTGCAAGGCGCAAAAGAACAGTCTCGGCCTGGTCGTCCATCGTGTGCCCTAAGAAGACGGCGACCCTCTCGCCCAAAGTCTGGGCGTGCGCGGCAAGTGCACTCCGGCGGGCCAAGCGAGCCGAGGCCTCAGGGACCACCTGGGGCGTCGACGGTGACGCTCACCCACGAACTCTGCGCACGCAAGGGGCCATCACTTTCGCATGTTTCTTGGGCCTCGCGATCCGAACCCGGACGGATCCCGTGATCAACGCTGAGGGTATGAGGGGTGGATCCAGCGCGCAGGCAATGATCGATGACAACCGCTGCGAGAGCAGTGGAATCTGCGCCGCCCGATACTGCGACCAGAATCGCGTCGCAATTGGCAAGCGCTCAGTGCACGTGCTCGCGCACGGCCAGAGAGAGCGTCGCACATCCCCCGTGGGGTTTGCGGGAATAGATTTCACTGGAAGCTCGGCCACATCCGCGGAGTCAAAATCGATTCAAGACCGGGGCCCTGCAACAACCTCACGGACATAGCTCGCCATCTCGCGGCGAGCCTGGATGACTCCCTGCGGGAACAAGCCCGCCCAAAAGGGTCACAAGCGCTCCATCCACCATGAAATCAGCCGGGCGGTGAGCATCAATCCATTTAACGGAAGACAGGTCCTTCGGGGTCAGTGAATCCATAAAAAAACATCAATGATGCAATCACGGACAAGAAGCTGGCGAGAAAGCTCTTGCGCATCAATCGGATCAATCGACGCAACCGGAACAAGTTCACGGCAGTATTCCTCAAAGAAAGGCGTACGCGAAGAAAGCCACATGTCAACGGCCGCGCGCAAAGCAACCCACTTTGCCCAGTCGCCCAAGTCAAACTTTCCGCGGATGCCGGCCTCGAGAACATTTCGGAGCAACGATGCAGGCGGCACCTCCATGGGGACCACTCACGCTCAGAGAACGCCTCGCGAGAAATCCGAGAGCGCCCCGGGCGGTGAGGATCCTAGGTGCGCTTGCAGCTGCACTCCCCAATCCTCGGCGAGTGCGCCCACAGACGCATCGAAGCGCGACGCTCGACGAGAGGAAGAGAGACCTCAACCGGCGAGAAACTCTAGCAAAACGGCCAATGACGCCGGGAAGGCGCTTGTTCGCCCACTCCTGGCCGCGCTTCAAACGAGAAACTATCGCCTGCGCCGATGCGAAAGACGCCTGGGGGCCAGAAAAATGCCCAAAGCAGAGAGCTGCGCGATTTGTGTCAGAGTGGGATAGATCGGCATGTCTCTATGCTATCGAATCGGCCCGTCACATTTCGGCGATTGCGGTGACAAAATTGTCCAGATAACCGCGAGTTACGCATACGCGCCATCATTGGGAACCTTGTCGAAACCGATAACGAAGATCACCGGGTGCCCTTCGAGGTCGAGACAACTCCGCGAGTGAGGGACACTTCCGCCAAAGACCCCGTTTTTTGCCTGAGCATTGCCCGCGACCATGTCATCGGTGAGGGCGATTCGCCAAAAGTCCCCTGAACTCCAGCCCACGGAAGATTACGCACGACGCGCGGCGCGACGGGTTGGGTGGCATCGAAGCCCTGGGGAAAGGATTGCCGCCAAAGTCTTCAGGTGAATCCGATCGTTCGAGGAAAGCCCCGAGCAGTCCTCCAAAAGAAAGCTGATCGGTAGGAATTCCGCGCTCACTCAACGTCTTCTCGAGGGTCTGGACCGACCCGGCGAAGCTTGCTTCTCCACCGGATTGGCGTGCGGCGAAGTGACAGTACTGGTCAGCCAGGGTGTTATCCGAGTGATAGAGCATCCAGCGAATCTGCTCATCGACGCTCTGCGGACTGCACGGAAGCGATCCGTGTTGCGCCTTGGGGGCTGGGCCTCGGACCCCGAAATCAACATCGATTCCCTGCGCGCGAAGCTTCTGCGCGAAAAACCTCAGCGACGTTCGAGATCGAGTCCGCGTAGAACTCATTCGATTTGGGGTAGGTGCGCCCCGCGTCGATCGCGTAGGGGGCGAGCTGGCCTTCGTAGCCCGCAACCTGCTGTTCGCTCCACGAGGCCGGGCGCGCGGTATCCGCAAAAAGCGCGGGGGCCGCGTGCAATTCGACATGCGAAATGCCCTTCGACATCGAGGGAATTCGCCGTATCTTTTGCCAGGGTTTCGAGGCCCGCGCGGCCGCTGACTTCGATGGAATTGGTTCCCTCTCCCAAAAGAAGATCGCCCTCGCCCTCGAGGTAGATATTGTCGTTATCCTGAGCGACCGAGGTCGTTAAGTGCGAATTCGGGTCGAGGTGGGACAGCGCAGTGTAGGCGGTGAGGATCTTGGTGATCGAGGCCGGGGTGTGGGCGCTATTTCGCGTTGTATTCGTAGAGAGTGTTCCCGCTTCGGCGTCAACGACCATTGCCCACGCGTTCCAGCCGCCTTCTTGTGCCGCGGCAACGCTAGGCGCCCATGCTTCTTCGAGCTCGCGGCTCGTGGGAGCTTGACTATCCCCCTGTCCCTGTGGAACATTCAGTGTCGGAGCGGGCACAGCTGACGCTGTGGGGGCAGCAGATGGTGCGGGTGCTTGAGAAAGTGTGAAGATGCCTGGTGCGGCATCCTGCACATCTGCTACAAAATAGGCTGCGATCAGCACTGCGGCGCTCGATGCGCCTACAATCGCAGCAGTAGTCCCACGTCGCATGTAGGGTTGTCCTTCCGTCAATGACCTAGGAACACCCTAATGCTTCGGGGGGTAAGAATACGTAATCGACATCCACGTGGTGGATCAACGACTCAGGAGGGCTCGAATGGAATTCGACGTGACCATCGAGATTCCCAAGGGGAACCGTAACAAGTACGAGATCGATCACGAGACTGGACGCATCCGCTTGGACCGTATGCTCTTCACCTCGACTCGATACCCCGATGACTACGGTTTTATCGATGACACGCTGGGCGAGGACGGGGATCCTTTGGATGCTCTTGTTCTCCTCGAAGAACCCACTTTCCCCGGCTGTGTGATTCGCTGCCGCGCCGCTTGGAATGTTCCGCATGCGCGACGAAAAGGGCGGTGACGACAGGGTCCTGTGCGTGCCCGCTTCGGACCAGCGCGCCGCGTGGCGTACCGACATCGAAGATGTCTCGGAGTTCCACCGCCTGGAAATCCAGCACTTCTTCGAGGTCTACAAGGACCTCGAGCCCGGCAAGAGCGTCGAAGGTGCGCACTGGGTGGGCCGAGAAGAGGCAGAAGAAGAAATCCGCCGTTCCTTCGAGCGCGCAGAGACAGAAGGCTTCAACGCTCACTGAGCGTTTAATCGTTCTCCCAACGGGATCGGGGCTGGTGTTCACTAGAGCACCAGCCCTTTTCTGTTGCGAGAACAACACACGAAGTCGGTAAATGACACAGGCTATAACGCGTGACATTTACCAACAACCCGTGTCGAGCCGCTTACACCCACGCCCGGCCCGGTTTCCACGCCGCCTCACCACCTAGCCCCGGCCTCGTCTTCACCTCCCCTGCCATCCGAGCTCGGCCCAGCTGACTGGCCCTGCTGCCCAGCTGCCTTCACGTTGCCTCGTCCCCCAATTCCACACGAAGTCGATGAATGACACAGGCCATCACCCGACCCAGACACGCATTTCCCCTCCCTCCACACGAAGTCGGCAAATGACACAGGCTATAACGCGTGACATTCACCAACAACCTGTGGAGCACCATTCACCGCACCAGCCCGCTTGCCTCCAGGTGGCCTCGCTGTCTCGTCCCCGCTCAGCCCGGCGCGGCCTCGTCCCCTTCCACACAGAAGTCGGTGAATGACACAGTTCGTCACCCGCCCCAAACACGCATTTCCCTCCCCCACACGAAGTCGACAAATGACACAGCTCGTCACCCGCCCCAAACACGCGCTTTCCCCATTGCCACACGAAGTCAGCAAATGACACAGGCTATAACGCGTGACATTCAGCGACTTCGTGTGGCTTTTCTGAGAAGGCCAACGGGAGCAGCTGCGCCTCAGCGCTTCTCACCAAGCAGCCAAGACTTATCCATAGGGGTGTACACGCAATCGGCGTTTTCCACAGATTATTGCGAAGCTCTCACGTTTCAGTGCCGCTGCAAAATACTAGATACATGGAAGAAGCAGAGACAGAAGAATGCGTACTCGCCCGATCAACACGAGAAGTCCATTTAGCGCCGATAAACGGAAGTTCTCACTCGCAGGTCAGAGTAAAAGCGTGGTTTTATGCTGACCATTTCCTCTGGGCTCCCTCGGTGGGAAGTTAATCAACGCATCGATCGTGCTCGTATTGCTTCGCTCGCACAATCACGAGATCCGCGGCTTGTATTCGTTGGAACCAGCTCGCTTTGTATCCAGGACGTTCCACTGTGGTCATCAAACCATGACGTCACCTTTTTGGTGTCCTCAGCCCTATCCGAATTCCACTCTCCCATCGGTGCGCTACTCGGGTTTCACCATTCCAAGCGTGAAGGTTCGAAAGTTGCGCAGGCCTCCGCTGACAGACCACCGGTTAACCGAGAAAGGTATTCAAGTAGAAGACAAATTGGATGCAGCTCTTCGCCTCGCGATGGGGTCGCAACACTTTGAGGCTTTTGTTGCCATGTGCATGGTGCTGCACACCGAATCGGATTTTTCGCTACAGCGCGTAGGGGACTCTCGTATCCGCGAGAACAACCTGCGTGAAGAACTTTCTCAACGATTATCTGCTGCTCAGGAAAAACGGCTGGAAGTATGGAATATCACTGCGAAGCTCATTGTGAAGAATGCAGATGCAGGATGCGATAACCCCGCCGAAGCAGCAATGCTCTACGCGATCCGAAGCATCTACAGCGGTCCTGTACTGACACAGTTCGAGATTAATGGCAGTACAGGAAGGCACTTTCATTGATTTCACTCTTCCGGAGAGAGACGTCGCGATCGAATTTGACGGAATGAGCAAACTGGGAAGCACGAATGAGGATCTCTACCGCGCAAAACAACGGTGGATTCGTCGAGAACAGGACCTGCGCGACTGCGGATGGAATGTCATTCGATACTCGTGGGAGCAGCTAAAGAGCCTGCCTCGTCTTCAGATCGATCTTGCCCAACGGCTCCGATTTGCTCGAGGCCATACCAACTACCTCAAGCCAGCTGTGGGACGCGGGGTATATCGATTGAGTATCCAGCGTCTTTCACCAACTTCATGTGACAGCAGCGAACGAACGCCCTGCTGCAGAAACGACGAGAGCATCACGAGCAGCGCCGCGGCCCACGACAATTTGGCCAAGGCAGATATAGCGAGGCCCGGGCGCCTTCCCCCAAGCGCCCGGACCTGTTGCACAGCCACCTCCACACGTTGTCAACAAATGTCACAGGCTATAACGCATGACATTCACCAACTTCATGTGGCATTCAGGGATGAGTTGGCGGCACCTGACACCACACAAGTGCCCCTCATTTTACTTGTGCGGCAAGCCCTTCGATTCAAGCCACTTCGACGCAATCGAGGACGCAGATTGAGCCTCGGCAGTTGACTGCCGATTCATCTCAATCAAGTCCTTGGCGTCCATAGCTACACTGACCTTATTGATCACAGCGGCTGCATCCTGGTTGATTTTCGTAGAAACGACCGGCACAACGTGCGATGCCAAGAAGAGGCCCTTCGGATCCTTGAGGACCGTCAGGCTTCCGTCTGCAAGAGCGGGGTCCGAAGAGTAGATGTTCGCCAGCTGAATCGAGCCATCGTTCAGCGCCTTTACCGTCAGCGGGCCCGCCCGAGTCTTCGATCGGCGTGAAACCAACCTTCACACCGTATTCCGATTCCAATCCCTTCGGTCCCATACGGACGCGTCGCAAGCTCAGAATTGCCGCCAAGAGTGATCTGTCCAGCTTTCGCCAGGTCACCAATTGAGCTGAGAGAGTGCTCGGAAGCGAAAGCAGTGGTAACAACATAGGAGTCTTGGTCGGTTGCGGGGGCTTCGTCCAATACGCGCAACCCCTTGGGCAGCGCTCCGCCCAGCGCCTGGTAAACCCTCAGCATCCGCACGAGCACTCGCGTCTTTATCGAAGTACTGGAGCAAGTTGCCCGTGTATTCCGGGAAAACATCGATCGAACCGGATTCCAGCTCGGGCATGCAGACCTCGCGCTGACCGATGCGCAGCTGACGCTCGACCGTGAAGCCTGATCCTTCGAGCGCCTGGGCATAGACCTCGGCCAGGATTTCATTCGAGTAGTAGTCCTGGGAGCCAACCACGATCTTCGACGAGGCCGCGCTTCCCTTCGCTTCTTCGCCGCCTTCCAGGGACTTCCCGGTGCTGCATGCGGTGAGTACAACGGCAGTGAATGCCGCTACCGCAGCGGCGAGAACAGAGCGTTTCATTATCTCTCCTTTGGTTTTGCCTGCTGAGTCAGAAAAGCCTGTAAGCGAATGTGATGAAGTCATAAAGCTTGTGAATCCGAATGGGTTCTGGAGCGCAGGAGACGCATGATCCCTGCAAGTATGGCGTCGGTGACGAGTGCCAGCGCAACGACAACGATTGCGCCTCCGATCATCTGTCCATAATCACGCGTCTTCAGCCCCGTGTAGAGGAAACGTCCCAATCCAAGGTTCGCTGTGTATGCAGCCAGTGTGGCCGTTGCGATCACCTGGAGTACCGCTGAGCGCACACCCGCAAGAATCAGTGGAGCGCCCGCTGGGATCTCCAGCTGTGTGAGGATCTGACCTTCAGTCAGACCGATCGCTCGCGCCGCATCGGATGATCCTTGAGAAGAGATCACACCGGAATATGCACCTGCGATAATCGGCGGGATTGCAAGTGCAACCAAAGCAATCAAGGGAGCTTGCCAACCGATTCCAAAGCCACAAGCCAACCAGGGTGAGGAGGCCAAAGTAGGCACCGCACGCGCGGCACCGGTCCCGATCATGACGAGGTTCTTCCAACGTCCGGTGTGCCCGATATACAGTCCGATTGGCAATGCGATGAGTGTCGAAATACAAACAACAGCTGCAACGAAGACGATGTGCTGCCCCACTCGTTCGAGAATCCCGGATGGCCCTAGCCAATTGTGTCCATCCGCCAGCCATTGAAAGGCTTCAAATAGGAGGTTCATCGCTTTCGCCTCCACGGTGTCATTAGCGCTCCCAGGCCGACTGCAAGTACATCCAAAAGTAGAGCCAAGGCAATCGTCATCACCAGCCCGGCCAAGACTTCAACGGTCAGACCGCGCTGGAAGCCATCGGTAAACAGAGTTCCCAGCGAGCGCACACCAATGAACGCACCAATTGTGACCAAAGAAACCGTCGAGGTAATGACCACTCGTGTCCCAGAAACGATCACGGGAATAGCCAAAGGAAGCTCAACCGTACAGAATCGGCGGAAACGCGACATTCCCAGCGCATCGGCGGACTCGAGGACGTCGACGAGGAACAGCGGCGAAGGCCTCGGCGCACTGACGGATCAGCACGGCGATTCCGTAAATCGTTAGCACAACAACCATGTTGACCCGCGAGCGAAGAGCAATCCCTGACAGAACCGGAATAACAATCAGGAGTGGCAACGAAGGCACCGCGTAGAGAACTGTCAGGAAAGAGAGAACTACGCCCCCGACGCCTTTTCGAACGCTGCGCCCACGCTCCAATGGGAACTGCAATCAGCACCGAAGCAATAATCGCGGGCACTGCGATGGTGAGATGGGTGAGGGTGAGCTCACCGATGAGTGCCCAGGAACCGGAGAGCCAACTCACGCCCGCTCCCCTGTGCCTCGTTTTGCCGAGGCCGTGCCGGGTTTGCTCAGCTGGATCTGCGCCGGTTGCGCCCTCCAAAATTCGTTCGCGTTCGCTGATTGCGGAGGTTCCAAGGAACTCGCGAACAAAGTCATTGGCCGGATTCAGGAGAAGATCGCGCGGAGTGCCTTCTTGGGCAGTCTGCGCCCCCTCGCGGAGGAGGGCAATACGGTCACCCAGCAAGATGGCCTCGTCAATGTCGTGAGTAACGAAGAGGATCGTGGTGCCCAGGGACTTTCTGAATGCGACGGAGTTGGCGCTGGAGATCAGCACGGACCAGAGGGTCGAGGGCTCCGAAGGGTTCATCCATCAGAAGGATGTCGGCACGGTTTGCCAGCGCTCGTGCGACGCCGACGCGTTGGCGCTGGCCGCCAGAAAGCTGCGCGGGATAGCGCTTTGCCATTGAGGGGTCGAGGCCGACGAGCTCCATGAGCTTTGAGCGCGTCAGCTCGCGCGCTTGCCTTTGAGGCGCCTTCGAGAACTGGAACGGTCGCAATGTTGTCAACGATTGTTCGATGCGGGAAAGAGGCCCGCCCGTCTTGAAGGACGTAGCCGATGGAGCGGCGAAGAGCGACAGGATCTTCATTGGCGACGTTTTGCCCTCGGACGGTGACTGTGCCGGATGTTGGCGTAACCATGCGGTTGACCATCCGCATGAGCGTGGTCTTGCCGCATCCTGAAGTCCCTAGGAACACTGTTGTTGTGTGCGGGGCAATCGTTAAAGAAAAAGTCTTCAACTGCTCGCGTGTCAGGCGGATATGTCTTTGAAACAGTGTCGAATGTGATCATGGTGTTCCTTTTCGCAACGATGCGAGACCGACGCGTAACTGCCATTTTGCGGTGTCACCAGTAGGAACGAATGGCCAGAGCAAACTTATTTCTGTTTCTTGCCAATTTGAGACAGCTCACAAACGGATCTGCGGCTACCTCGACGCAAAGAGTCCTGCCGTGCCACCCGTCTAGCTACCTCCACGCGAAGTCAGCAAATGCCACAGGCTATAACGCATGACATTCACCGACTTCATGTGACAGCAGCAAACGAACGCCCTGTTGCGGAAACGACAAGAGCATCACAAGCAGCGCTGCGGCCCACGACAATTTGGCCAAGGCAGATATAACGAGGCCCGGGCGTCTTCCCAAACGCCCGGGCCTGTTCAGCTCAGAGTTGTACTGCCTCGACTGTCGAGCCGCGTGCTCAGATCCGCCTCGTTCCAGCCACCTCCACACGAAGTCGGCAAATGACACAGGCTACAACGCATGACAATCACCAACTTCGCGTGGAAGTCACGCAAGAGCCCTGATGTTGACTGAGCCTCCACACGTTTAGCTAAATGTCACAGGCTATAACGCATGACATTCACCGACTTCGTGTGTCTTTGCGGGTCAGGCCCTTCGCCGACTCGTGTGCGAATTAGCGGAGCGGCAAGACAACGCAAGCCGAAGCCCACCCCCGCTCACGCCATCACGCGACGCGAACCGCGTATGGCAGCACCGCGCTCCAACCGTAGATCGAGGTGATTCGAACCGGAACACCGAAGGTCGGCGCCTCGATGATCTGGTTGTTGCCCAGATAGATCGCGACGTGGTCGATATTGCCGCCGTCCCAGTTCCAGAAGATCAGTCACCGGGCTGCGCTCTGACTGACGGGCACGCGCGTTCCCTCAGAGTACTGCGCCTGCGACCAGTGAGTCAGATAGATGCCCCTGCGACCGGTAGGCCATGGTGACCAAACCGGAGCAGTCATAGCCCGGGCCTTCGCCCGCCCACACGTAGGGTGCACCGAGCTTGGACTTTGCCCACGCGATTGCGCCCGCTGCGGCATCTGAGTTTCCCTCCGCCGCCGCCAGAGTACGAGGGTTCGCTGTAACTCGGCGCTGCAGGGAGCGGGAGCGACGTACGAGCTTTTGCTGGCGCTGCGACTGTGCTTTTCGGCGAGCGGCCTCGGCAGCAGCGGCTTGACGTGCTGCTTCCGCAGCGGCAGCCTGGCGTGCAGCTTCAGCGGCCGCCGCCTGACGCTGAGCCTCGAGGTCGGCCTCGCGCTGGTTGATCAGTTCAACCGTCGTATTTTGCTTGCGCGCCAGCTCCTGGACCAGCGCATCGCGGCGCGCCGCGGTCATGGTCTGCGCGCTTGCAGCTGCACTTGCCGCGCTCTGCGCCTCGGCGGTGCGAGCCTCTACCTCTGCGGTTGCGGCAGCCTGCTTGGCCTGCGCTTGGACGGCCGCGTCATTCATGACATTGGCGACCTGCTCCAAAGCTGCAACCTTTTGCATTTTTGATGTTTGCCGAGGCCGAGAAGGAGTTGAGCGTTGCTTGTTTCGTTTCGACCGTGCGCAGTCCGTCAGCGGAAAGGTACGGTGCAAGAGAATCGAGTGAAGAGCCGCCGTCGCGGTAGGCAGTCTGGGCGATGGAAGCGATTTCTTCTTCCCTGCCTCATAGTCGGCCCTTGGCCTTGTCTGCATCGGCCTGTGCTTGGCGTGCGGTTTGCGTGGCCTGGTCGAGTGCGTAGCGCGCACCGTTGAGTTCTTCCGCAGCACTTTTGCGCTTTTTGAAGCGCGAGCTCGGCTTCGGTCTTCACGCTTGCCAGTTCAACCTCAATCTGAGCGACCGACATCTTTGCTGCGTCTTCAGCTTCACGAGCTCGTGCAATGTCATCTTCACTGGGAGTTGCAAGAGCAATGCCGGGAGTTGCTGCAGCGAGTGAAGCAAATAGCACGGTCACGCTCAATGCGCGTAGGCCGCGACGCTTTGTCTCAATTCTCACTGGTCCACCTGTCGTTGCACGCCGGGATAAGGGCGTTCGTCTCTTCATACAGGATTTGAGGGTAGTTCACTTCGGCACCATACGCAACAATATTTAACCGAAGCCACAGAAATCACGATCACAACAATCGCAACATTAGTCACACACACATCCCTCGCACCCCGAGTTTTCCGCATAAAATCGATGCACGACCCATCAGTCAGCAGGAGCAAGAATCATGGACGACATTGAACTCCCCGACGCGCCAGCCTCCCCCGAAAGCTTCAACGGCCTCGTCGATGAGAAGGTTCTTGCCCCTGAGGGAGAAGCACGGTCCCGCGCCAGCGACCACTGGCGCCAAGACGTGCTCGGCGCCGACTACGAATCTAGAACCATTCCCCTGATGGATGATGACGCGGGCCCCGTTGTCGCAACCCTTGTTCGCTACCGAGGCCACGCTTCCTCGACGCGCGCCTCCTCCCCTGCTGCGCCCGCACTTTCGCCTACGCTGACAACTTCGCCTAGCGACGCACTCAGCGAGCAGTGCTACCGCAGGCCCCGCGCTTCGTACTCCTTTATATCCACGGTCGAAACGACTACTTCTTCCAACGCGAGCTTGCTGAAGACATCGCGGGCTGCGGCGGAGCGTTCTATGCGCTCGACCTGCGCCGCTATGGGCGTTCACTGCGCCCGGGTCAGCGCATGGGTTTCGTTTCAAACCTCAGCCTCTACGATGAAGACATTTCGGGAGGCTCTCGACCTCATCCGCGAGGACTACCCCGATCTGCCGCTTGTCCTTATGGGGCACTCGACGGGCGGACTCTTGGCAACCCTGTGGGCAAACCGTCACCCGGGCGCCCTCGATGGCTTGATCTTGAATTCTGCCTGGCTTGAAATGCAGACCATGGCTTCGATGCGTTCAGCTGTTGCACCAATCCTCGAACGGATCGCTTCACGCAATCCCATGTGGGCGGTGCCCGGAGGAGATGGGCCCGACCACTCACGGCCGTTCCTTGCGTGAGGGGTGGAATGCGCTGGACGTTCCTCTTCCCGACTCTCTTGCCGCTTATCCGGATGATCCTGCGGTCAAGGGATGGGAGTTACGCCCTCGAGTGGAAGCGCTCCCGGCTCATACCCGGCCCTATGCGGCGTGGCTTGAGGCCATCTTGGATGGTCACGAAAACGTCGCGAGCTCAGTACACCTGGACATCCCTGTGCTTTCAATGATGTCAACGTCGAGCTATTTCGGCGAAGAGTTCAGCGAGGCAGTTTTTCTCCAGCGACGTCGTTTTGGATCGCGAGGTCATCTTGAGCGTTCCGCGCGACTCGGCCCGCTGGTGACAATGGCGAGTTTCCCCGGCAAAGCACGACTTGCTGCTCTCGGACCCGCAGGTGCGCGCAGAAGTTTACAACGATGAATCGTTGGATCGGCGTTTATCTAACCCACTCCCGCGCGGGAGTCTCAGTGGGCGCAGCCCTGTCGACAAACGACGCTTAGCCTTCGCGCGAGTACTCGCGGATAATCTCGCGATTGACTTCGGCGAGTGACTCTCCCAAAGTCGGGTCCTTCTTCGCCGCCCAGGTGCCACAGCGCCCACGCGTCTCCGCCGACTTGAAAGTGCACCAAGGCTTCTTGTGGGTCAGTCCCAGGTTTGCTCTCCCGCACGCAGGAGTCCATCGGCCGTGAACTCGCAATTCGCCTGCGGAGCCTCGAGGAGGATCGCGGGCACGTCCTCGGCAATGATCTGCCCCAGGACACGCAGCGCGTCCGCATCGCGCGCAAGTACGGGGATTCCGGCCTCACGTGCGCGAGCAAGTTCTTCGGCTCTTCCCTCACTGACGAGGCCGGTGCCGGCTTCTTCATTCACCTGCGGTGCCGCGGTGATGGGGATCTTCTACCGCGTGCTCGATGACATTTTCGGCGTCTGCACCATATTCGAATACTTCGTCGGAGTAGAGTTCGACATCGTCCGCCTCCGCATGCTCGGCGGACTCAAAGTCTGCCTCCCCGCAGCGCGGACTCAGCTTCTTCGGAGGCCTCAACCTGGGCCTGGGCGACCGGGTGAACGTTTGTGACGGTTACCTCGGGATTGACGAGGCGATCGCGGGCACGTCCTCGGAACGGCCGGCAAGCAGGTGGGGGGCGTGGGCGTAGGTGCGCGGGCCAACGGCGTGCACCCTCAAGGAAGGAACGCCCATTGCTCATTTCGCGCAGGCTCATCTCGTGGACCTCAACGCCGGAGGCAGCGAGAACCTCGAGTGCCGGACGCACGGCCGATCGATGCTCCCAACAACCATGACGAGGCGCGGGCCCCGCGCCGGGCGACGGGCGGCATGGAATCGCGGAAATGCAGCCATCCCGGACTTGAAAGCTGCAACGCCATCCGGGATACTCACGGGCCAAATCAGACCACGACAAGCGCGGCAGTTCCCGCAAGGCGCGAAAGGGACTGAATCAGAGTATCTGAGTCCAGAAAGTCCAGAATCTCAACAGAGACAACCTGACCCGAGGGGTCCAAAGCAGTCAGGCGCAGGGGCCTCGTTTTTCGGGAGAGCTTTCATCAATGAAAGCCTGTGCTTCGAAAGGGGCGAAATATCACGCCAGGTAATAGGAAAAAGAGGACGCGAAACAATCTCGAGGACCTGATTGCACACAGCGTCAACAACTTCGGGGGTAAGACCACCGGAAACAGAGCGGCCGAATTGGGCGGGGATCAAACGCCCCTCGTCGAATTCAAAGAGAGCCATGAAGCCTCCAACCCTCATGCCCTGCCGGCTAGATGTGTTGATGAATGAATAGATGCGATCTGGTCTTATTGTTTCACAATCACGCCGAGGCGTGGACGAAGACGGGCCGGAGAAGTTGAGAGTGGTGACAGGGAAGCAAGGGCTTGAAGACATGTAAAAGGCGGGTCCTCATCGTCTAGGTTCGGTACCGAAGTACCTGGGACGATGAGGACCCACCTCAGTCAGTTCAGCCTCGAGAGGCCAACTGAATTGGATTCAGTGGAGAGTATCCGTGAAAGGATCACTCAACCTCAGCGATCAGAGCCTTCTTGCGACGGTTCGAGAACACCAGTGCGTAGGCGCAAGCAGCACCAACGAGTGCCACGCAGAGCGTGATCAGGAAGATGATGCGGTAGCCATCGTAGGGGTTGGCCTCGTGAGCGGTGATGATTCCAGCGGTGGTCGGGTTGCCCCAAAGGATGGAGGCGTAGACCAGGAAGGAACCGACCGACATAGCGGAGCCGTTGATTTCCTCGGGCAGGTGCAGCTCAGCGATAGGAGCAAGCAGCACGGACTTACCAAGGAAGACACCGAATGCCATGACGACCAGCAGGATCATTGCAGGCCACATCATCGAGTCGGATGCGGGCAGCAGGTAGACCAGACCAACGCCGATGGCGATAACGGTCAGAGCGACTGCAACCATGGTGGTCGAGGACTTGAAGACGTAGTCAGCGAGCATACCTGCGACCAGGCCGGCGATGATGCCAACGAAACCGGTGGAGAAGATACCGAATGCACCAGAGGCAGCGTCAGATGCGTGGAAGACCAGCTTCAGGTAAGGAGCCGAGGAGTAGATCAGGTTGACGTAGCACCAGTACACACACATGCCGGCGATACCTGCGAACCAGACACCGGGCTGTGCCAGAACCTTGAGCAGACCCATGAGAGCTGCGGTGTTCTTGGAGTGACCTTCGGACTCGGCAACAGCGTTGGCGGGAACGAAGCGCAGGATGGCGATGATGTTCGGGATCAGCAGCAGCGAGTATGCAAGACCGAAGCCGATCATGATGCCGTTTGCGTGGGTCGGGAAGATAGCCATGCAGCCGATGATGATGAGGTTCATGCAGAACTCAACGCCACGGCGGATCGACTCGAGAAGGCCCATTGCGAGGCCACGACCCTGGAGTCAGAGTCAGATGCCATGAAGGAAACGCCGTTGACGACGGCGGGCCAACCGATGGCGTCCCAAATTGCCCACGTAATTGCAATGCCAACAAGCATCTTAATGTTCAGGTGGTAGCCCAAGACCGGGGAGAGCCACAGGAACAGGAAGGTCAGCAGTCGCCAAGAGGCGAAGGCGATCAGAATGTTACGGATGGGGAAACGGTTGTTCACCCAGCCGGCGGGCACGTACATGAACATGGCGATGCCGAGCCAGCCCATGATGGTACCGAAGTCAGCGACCGTGATGCCAAGAGCATTGGTCACGGGGATCAGCAGAGATCCCTTGAACGCCTCGAAGGAGACGTAGACCAGCTGGCCGGTCAACACGACGGTGAGGAAGCCGCCGATGCGGCCCTTCTGCATGAACTTAGGAAGGCGCGACTTTGCGCCTACTGAGGTTTCCGACATGTTGTTCAATTTACCTTTCGAGTTTTACTCACTGAAGATGGGCAAAAGAGTCCGCAACATCGGTGAAGACACCGGTTGCGCCCCAATTGAAGAGCTCGTGTGCTCGATCAATCGAATTCACGGTCCACACGTTGACACCGAAGCCCGCCTCGCGGAATGCCTCGACCTTGACTTGGTCCGACCGCGATCCCTCGGGGTGAATGTACGATGCGCCGACAAGCTCAAGCATGGACTTCCAGTCGTCGTAGAGGGCAACCGTCTCGTAGAGGCAGCCGACCTCGTACTGGGGAGCGCGTTCCTTGATCTTCGCCAACAGCACGTGGTTGAAGGAGGAGAAGAAAAACCTCTCGCTCGGGATCCAGGCCGGTCAGTGCATCGAGGATGGAATCGATGAGACGCATCGACATGGCTCCGCCTGCCTCGTTCGACTTGATCTCGATGTTCGCATTCAGACCACGACGGTTGAGGAGCTCGATGAGCTGCTCAAGGGTCGGGCAGGGGCTGTCCGGCGAACTCCGGAGAGAACCATGCGCCCAGCATCGATCGATGCCAGATCGGACTTCTCAGGCCGTAGTACGACCCACGGCGATTCGTCGTGCGATCCAATGACGTGTCATGGATGACGATTGGAGTACCGTCGCCCAGGATGTCGACGTCAGTCTCAATCCAGGTGAGTCCAGCATCTGCAGTCTTTTCAAAAGCTGCAAGACTGTTCTCGGGTGCGACACGGTTCAAACCGCGGTGTGCAAAAATGCGACGTTCCATAGTCAGTTCACTGACTTCCTTGTCGAGGGATGGACAAAACCTAAAGATCAGGGACTAATAGTCTCCGATCTCCGCTGTTAATTATGTGACTGGTGTGTTCGAGTTTCATGCTTATAAATGTGCTCCCACTCACAGATTTGCATATTTGCTAAACGCGACACATCGATAACTAAAACCACTTTTCTGCAGGTCAGAAATAATTCGACAAAAAATTGCGCAGGATTTACCCTCAGCTTTGTGCACTTATGTGCAGTGGCATCTGCACCTATGTGCGGATACATAGTTGTACCATTGGCCACTCTAGAGAAGCAGACAACTCGTCAGGTCTTATTTTCTCGATTAAAAATTGGAATAGGCACCGCCAACGCGCGCTCAAATCCAGCAGAATAAATATTGTTTAAGCACCAACTTTTGCGCTGATCAAGGTATCAGCTAGCACAAATTTCACATTGTTACGGGATGACAGCATGGCCTTCCTGGTCGCTCATTTGCTCATTTTCGCGATTCATCGTCGCCTTCCTCTTTTTCTACATGAGATTACTGCTGTGGATGCTCTTCTCCCCGACTATCTGCTTGTCATAGGGGCTTTTCCGGCATTTTTCACGGCGGATCACATGAGCTGGCTGACATCCTCAGAAAAGGCCCACTTCATTTGGGCAGTTCTGCAATGAGTTATTGTCGGAGTCGTCTATCACAAGCTCAATCACCTGCTGTACTCGGTCTCTCAACGCATCTATGCGATTGTCAGTTTCAATCGTGGTCGTATCAAGCCTGATCCTCATGCTGAACTGTCGTCCCTGAAAGTTCTTGCGAAGAAGTTGCGCCCAATCTTGCGGATGATCCAACCATCAGAACACGCATTTATGATTGTGCTTTGCCCATCATCATTGCCGTTCTATGCATGGCGCAAGCGGCAAACAGCTATGGCTCAGTCTGCACTCCCTGCCAACATCGTGCTCACCAACGGCAATGTAGATGGTTGTGGAGAGCAGCAGCAATGCCCACGTCACCGTATACACCACAAGCGGCATCGTCGACACCGCCCGTGTCACCCTGTCGCACCCCTGCAACACCACCGACGTCAGGTGCTTTTCACCGCGCAACCTGGCGCTAACGCGGATCCAAGAAGTACTGACGCTCGGGTGATCTCTGGCTCCATAAGGGTGTCATCAAGAGCTCGCCACGGTGCCCCGGAAACACAGGACTCTGAAACGCAAGGTGCCCTCGCCAGCTTCGGCTCGGCCGCCACACAGCCTAGCAGCGCGAGACGGATCCGTTCAGACCGCGTCACGCAGTCATATCACAGTGACGTGATCCTCGACGGCTGCACGACCGGCCTCCAGGCGTGCGACAGGGCACGCGGAAGGCGAGCAGGACACGTAGTTGAGTCCGACCTGGTGGAAGAAGTGGATCGATGCGGGATCGCCACCGTGCTCACCACAGACGCCGAGCTTGATATCCGGCTTGCTGGAACGTGCGCGACGCACGCCCTCGGCCACAACCGTGCCGACACCGTGAACATCGATCGACTCAAAGGGCGAGACACCAAAGATGCCACCCTCGATGTACTGCGGGAAGAACACGCCCTCGACGTCGTCGCGCGAGAAGCCCCACACGGTCTGGGTCAGGTCGTTCGTACCGAAGCTGAAGAAGTCGGCTTCCTCAGCCAGATCCTCGGCGGTCATAGCCGCACGCGGCAGCTCGATCATCGCACCGATGGTGACGCCGGAGAGGTCAACGCCCTTGTCAGCGGCAACCGCAGCGATAATGCCTTCGCCTTCCTCGCGGATCAGCTGCAGCTCACGCACGGAGCCAACCAGCGGAACCATGATTTCGGGGCGCGGATCCTGACCACGGGCAACCAGCTCAGCAGCGGCCTCGCACAGTGCGCGCATCTGCAGGGCAAAGAGGCCGGGCAGGTAGATGCCCAGACGCACGCCACGCAGGCCCAGCATGGGGTTCTGCTCGTGGAAGCGACGCACGGTGACCAGCATTTCCTCGTCCGCGGGATCAACGGTGCCAGCAGCCTTGGCGAGTGCAACCTTGACCTCGAGCTCGGTGAGCTGGGGTAGGAACTCGTGCAGCGGCGGGTCGATCAAACGCACGGTCATCGACTTACCGTCCATGACCTCGAGCATTGCCAGGAAGTCTTCCTTCTGCAGCTTCTCCAGAGCATCGAATGCTTCCTGACGCTCAGCGGAGCCTTCTTCGGACAGGATGACGCGCTCAACCAGCGGACGACGCGAACCCAGGAACATGTGCTCGGTACGGCACAGGCCGATGCCCTGTGCACCAAACTCCAGTGCGCGCTGCGAGTCCTCGGGGGTGTCGGCGTTGGCGCGCACCTGCAGGCGACGACACCTCGTCGGCGTGGGTGAGGATGCGATGGACGGCCTCGATCAGTTCGGAGGTACCGGGATCGCCAGCTGCTGCAGCCAGGCCAGCTTCGAGGCCGTGGCTCAGGTAGGTGGTCACCGGGGAGTCGGTCACGGGGACCTCACCCAGGAAGATCTCACCGGTCTGGCCATCGATTGCGATGGTGTCTTCGCCGGTCAGGACGCGGCCTGCGACGGTGACGGTTCCGGCCTCGGCGTCGATCTCAAGAGCTTCAGCGCCACAGACACAGGTCTTACCCATGCCGCGCGCAACGACCGCGGCGTGCGAGGTCTTGCCACCGCGGGCGGTCAGAACGCCCTCGGCTGCGACCATACCGGGCAGGTCGTCGGGGTTGGTTTCGCGGCGGACCAGCACGCACTTGACGCCTGCTGCTGCCGAGGCCTCGGCCTGAGCGTTGTTGAAGACGATGCGGCCAACGGCTGCACCCGGGGAGGCGGCCATACCGCGAGCAATGAGTTCCTTGGATGCAGATGAGTCGAACTGCGGGAACATCAGCTGGGTGAGCTGGTCACCGGTCACGCGGCCCAGGGCCTCGTCGCGGGTGATGAGCTTTTCGTCGACCAGCTGGACGGCGACGCGGAAGGCGGCGGCAGCGGTGCGCTTGCCGACGCGGGTCTGGAGCATCCACAGCTTGCCGCGCTCGATGGTGAATTCGATGTCGCACAGGTCGCGGTAGTGGGTTTCGAGCTTGTGCATGATTCCGCGCAGCTCGTCGTAGACCGGCTTGTTGATGTTCTCAAGGTCAGCCAGGGACAGGGTGTTGCGGATACCTGCAACGACGTCTTCGCCCTGTGCGTTCTCGAGGTAGTCGCCGTACACACCGGAGTGACCGGTGGAGGGGTCGCGGGTGAAGCACACGCCGGTGCCGGAGTTTTCGCCCATGTTGCCAAAGACCATGGTGCAGATGTTGACTGCGGTGCCCAGGTCGTGGGGGATGCGCTCACGGCGACGGTAGATGCGGGCACGCTCAGTGTTCCAGGAACGGAAAACGGCCTCGATAGCCATGTCCATCTGGGTGCGAGGATCCTGCGGGAATTCTTCACCGGTCTGCTCGTAGACGATGGTCTTAAAGATATCGACCAGGCCCTTGAGGTCCTCGGCGGTGAGCTCGGTATCGCCCTTAACGCCGCGTTCCTTCTTCATGTTTGTCCAGCGCGTCAGAGAAGAGGTCGCCGTCGATGTCCAGAACGGTCTTGCCGAACATCTGGACCAGGCGACGGTAGGAGTCCCATGCGAAACGCTCGTTGCCACTGAAACCAGCAAGACCGTGGACGGATTCGTCGTTGAGGCCGATGTTGAGGACAGTTTCCATCATGCCGGGCATGGAGAACTTTGCACCCGAACGAACCGAGACAAGCAGCGGATTCTTGGGATCGCCCAGCTTGCGACCCATTTCTTCTTCGACCTTGCGAAGTGCGACGGTCACTTCAGTATCGAGACTTTCAGGGGCACTGCCGTCGTGCAGGTAGACGCGGCACGCTTCGGTGGTGATAGTGAAAACCGGGAGGAACAGGGCAGGCCGAGCTTCGTCATCTCCGCCAGGGTTCGCACCCTTGCCTCCGAGCAAGTCCTTTCATTGACTTGTCGCCCTCGGAGAAGTCATATACATACTTGACCATCTGGTCCCTCAACTTCCGTTGTTTTGGGGGATACCCGTCATCGGGACCCTGTGTATTGACATAGTAACCAATGGAAAAGTGCCCGTCCAAATGATGCGGGCCACGCCGCGGAATCCCGCGGGTGGCCCGTTCACCATATGGTCAGTGTTTTATCGAACAATGAATTCGACCAGGACGTTTCTCCCAGATCAATAACGTCGCCGTCGCTCGAGCGCACAGTGACGCGCGGAGGACATCTTGAACGTTGCCGTTTCGAGCTGCGCAGCAGGGTTCCATTCGCGCTTCCCAGATCCATGAGCATCCAGGAACCGAAAACCGCTGGGAATGACGGCTGCATGCGAGCGCGAAATCTCGTTTGCGGGGCTGGGCACACGCATCACGGTTGCGGCGGGGCGTCCGGTCAGAACGCGCGCGTTGGGGTCGCGCCCCAAGATGACATCGTGAGTGAGTTCGACGGGCGCAGCGCCCGCGTAGACCAGGTATCCGGCCTGCGCGTGCAGCGGAGTCGTCGCTCACGCGTCGCAGTACCGTTGCGCCGCTATCGGGTTATCGACTTCAAAAGCAGGGGCGGTACCTGCTGCCGGAGTATCCTCAGCCGGGGTTTCCGCAGCCGGGGTCTCCCCATACGCCGGGGTTTCTTCGATTTCCGAGGCCGTAGCGACCTCTTCAGCTTCAGGCTGGCTTTCCTGCTCGACCGGCTCTTGCGAGACCTGTGCCTCTACCTCTGCGGGTTCGTCGGCGGGAACCTCAATGGAGCTTCTTCTTCGACGAAAGCACTGGGCTCAAAGTTCTGCTCGTCTGAGGATTATCCAATTCAACGCACCTGCGGCTCAACGCTGGCCTGTGGCTCAGCGCTATCCTGCGGCGCATCTTGCGAAGCTGCCTGCTGCATTGCCGCGAAGGCCTCAGAGGTGATGGTTTCTTCCAAGGCCTCGGGGCTGGTGTAAACGGGAGCGGCGGTCGGCGTCACTGCTGCCTGAGCCGCGGAAACTTGAGCACCCGCAACATAAATATCCGGGTTTCCTCTGGGGCACGCTTCCGCCTCCGGGCTCAGGTGCCCACAAATACTTCAGTGCGGGTTCTTCAGCGGCCTGCGGCTCAGCGGCTTCCTCCTGCTGCTGGGGTTCTTCCGTGGCCGCTCCCCACACCGTGTGCGAGGCCTCGGACTCAGGCGCGGATTCTTCAGCGGAGGAGCATCCTCAGCGTGCTGTTCCTGCACCTGAGCGGGCTTCTCTTCTTCCACCAGCGCGGGGGCCGAGGAAAGTTCGGGCTCTAGGGTAGCCAATGCGGACCTGAGTGGCCTCGGCCTCAGAGGTTGCGAAAGTGTGCCCACGGCTGGGCATCGTCGAACTCGCTCAATGCGATATCCATGAGCGTCCACTCGCCAGGAACAAATTCCCACATCGATAGCGGGCCACCCCAGGTGAAGGGGGTGTCATAGCCGGGAGCAATGGCGCGAACATTCGCACTGCCACCCAAGGATAGAAGGGGGAACGGGGGCCGCGCAGGTCCATGCGCGAAAGGCAAACCGCTGGCTGTAGCGGAATTCACCCAGGTTGTCAGATCTTCGTTGGCATCGGTGACAACGCGCTGTGCGGAGTCAGCGAGGTCAGCGGGGACCAGGGCAAAGCCAAGGGGGCCGGCGACGATGAACCCACCGTTACCGCGAACTGCATGGCGGCTCATTGCAGCATGCGAAAAACTCTTTTTCTCTATCGGGCGCGGCGCGCCGTTGTCGACCGGAAGGGGTCGCGCTGGGATACGTGGACGCACGCTCGCGCGTATGTCCCCATCGTAGCGGCTTCCCACAACCGATTGTGCACGGATTACAAGGGCAGTTGCGTTATCACGCGTACCGCCTTCAATCGCTCAGTCAACCAGAGCATTGGCGATTTCTTGCGCAGATGCATCCTGGCTGGCGATATCGATGAGGTCTTGTTCTGAAAAGCACGCCGTGAACACCATCCGAGCACAGGACCACAACATCCCCCTACACATTGGGGTCAGGACGTAGTCGGCCTGCGGAAGTTCCGGCATTGCTGCGCCGAGCGCGCAGTGATGACATTCGAGGGCGGAAGAACCAGTTCTGCTCCGGTCGCTTGGCGAATTCTTTGGCTTCTTGGACTGCGGAATGGTCGGTCGTCAGTTGAAGGATCTGCCGTCGGCAATGAGATAGGCACGAGAATCACCGATATTAAAGGTCAGCCACTGCGGACCATCTTGATCAATGGTCAGAGGTTCCGCACAGCGTGGTTCGAGGCAGCCAGGTCCTCCTTCTCCCCCTAACGAAGCCACCGCCTCTGCGGCCGCGCGGATCGCACCGACCAGCTCGGCCGGGTTCCGGATCAATGCATCAAGGCCTCGGGGCTGAGGGGCGTTGGAGAGCACTTCAAGAGCGGTTGTCGAGGCCAGCTCCCCTTCTGCGTTCCCGCCCATCCCGTCGGCAACTGCGAAGAGTGGGTCTTGGGCAAGCCAAGAGTCTTGGTTTGATGAGCGAACAGGACCGATGTCACTGGTCGCACCCCACTGGGTGCGGATCACAGTCCACACAGAGGAAGATCCACAGCTCAACCACCTTTGACGTGCGTTCTCTTTTACGCGAGAATAATCCCATATATTGAAGGCTCATGCACCTTTGAAAACGATCTTGTATTTTCAATATGTACGAGCAGGTAGTTTGTCTGTTTTTGACGGGCAAGAGGCGGAAAGAGAGACGGCATGAGCGGAGAAGTTGGCGTTAAAAACGACGAATTTACTGCCGCACAATCAGCTCTGAGACAGCTCGCGTGGCGAATTCGCGGGAGGCGACTCTAAGGTCGCGTCGCTGACTATCAGCCAAACAGCAGGCAAGTGGGGCGAAAGAGTCGAGGCCCCGTCGCAGCTCGACAGCAATATACGACTGCCCTTCAAAATCCAGGGACGCAATTACCTCTCTAAATGCAGAGGTCATTGCTTTTCTTAGAAACGCTGCCGCTAAGACCCAGCGCTGATGGTGAAAATGAGGCAAAACGGTATCACTGCGACTCAGGCCTTGTCGCGAGGCGCAGCTTTGAGGCGCAAGAGCGGTCCCTAGCGCAAGCCGAGAAGGAAAGGGATAAAGCGCTATCTCCAAAGACATCTGAGAAGATGGTCGCCGCCGCAAGGGAAGCAGCACTAACTCAGGCATCAGATCTTGTCGGGGCGCACCCTACACGGGTTGGGTTGCTCGGACTTCGGCGAAGGAGGTGCCCAACAGCCTGGCCCGGTTGCTGCTAACAACGCATCCTCCTCAACTCCGCAACTTCAACTTCCTCCAACATTCTTGGGTGGACTTGGACAGGATTCTGCGACATCCGACCTATTCGCTGCGGCTAGTAGAGCACAAACAAACCCACTTCGGGACTTCCCAACTGGAACTCCCTTACGGCTTTGGACGAGACTGATAGCGCCATCGAATATCGAGACGCTTCTCAGTAATACCTAGGATTGAAGAAAAGACCTCTATGGCAGCCTCACTCTCCACAGAGAACTATGATCGACTCACCAAAGTTGCTCGCCTTGACTATTCAGACCAGGATGCATCGCTTCTGGATGACTTGAAAAGCTCAGCTGGCTTCTCTAAAGACCGCATGCGCAAGCTTCTCTGGAAACACCGGCGTTGAAGGTGCAACACATGCGGCAATGACATCAAGAGTCAGCGATTTCGAGGCCTCGATCGCCAACTTGGAGGGTCGAGTCAGGGACCATGGAAACCGCCCATACTCAGGCTCGTCGAAGCTATGCAGAAGCTAAGGCTGTTCAAGGGACTCTCAGCACACACTTTCGCATCCCTCAGACCAAGCTGCCGCGCAAGTGATATTCAAGGGCAGCCAAATGAGCTGCGCTTCAAAAATGAGTACATCAGAATATGATCGCTCAGCGCAATGCCCAAAGGGAGGCAAAAGGCAAAAGCAGCCCTTGACGCCATGAATGAGTGAAGTGAGCAGTGCTGCTGCAGGGGTTCGCCGAGGTCCCCAGCAATGAGATGGCGATTCGAAGGGTGGTGGAGGCTCTTCTTCCGGAGCTACCGCTGCCGGCAGTCGTGGTGGCACTCAATATGCCGCCGGCGGCGCGCTGGTGTCGGCTCTGCGGGTTCAGGAGGTCCAATTGCCGGGCTTGAGGTCCTTCCTTCTGTTTCTCCTTCATCTTCCGTTCTAGCTGGTGTTGATGTCACGACTATGCCAGTTGGTGCTACATGACCCCTGATGGCCCCGCTGGTGGCCCATATTCCGCACCTGTTACCGATGCGGATGATCCTCGTTGGAAGCCTGATTACAACCCCTTCTCGACGTCTTCTCACTCTAAGGATCTGGCTATTGCCGGCGGCGCACTGACGACCGGTGGAACCCTGGCTGGCCTTGGTCGCATGGCTACTTCCGCGACCTCTATCGCAAAGTTCGATGGGTGGCTTCGCATCACGTGCTGCTACTTCTCAATTTGGAACAGTGCCCGGCCGGTGGTGCCTCGCACCTTCGACCAGCGCGCGTTTGTCGTCCTCGAACGCAATTTCTAGCGCGATGAATGACCTGAGCGTGGTACTTTGACTCCTCGTGGAACTGCTCAGGCTGGTAACTGGGGGCAATGCGGCTCGCATGGCAAACCAGGGCACCCGGCCTCGACAGCTGCTCGCGCAGGGTGGATTCCCGCGCGGTATGGGAGACCCCGGAGCTTACGGCAGCGGCGCAGACCGCTGGAACTGGCGCAGGCACCTCATCGACGGCAAGTAATGCGTCGACTATGTCAGCACGTGCGCGTGCTGCTGCAAGCTATTCGCCCCACGGGTGCCACCGGCACTACGGCCACCGGGCACCTGCGAACGGAGCAGCCGCCGGGCACGCGGCACCGCTTCGAGCGCAGCAAAGGGCTCAGCTTCTGTTAAGGCAGGGAACAGGCTCACAGTCCGCTGCCGCTTCGGCTCGTTCGGCTTCAGCTTCTGCTGCTCGCGCAGGTGTGGGCGCACGGCCTGGTGTTATGGGAACGACTGCCGGCACAGCGTCGAGTTCGAGCTCGACCGCTAGGGCAGCGCTACCAAGGGAGCTTCAGCTAAGTCTGCATCGTCTGCCAAGGTCTTCAGCAGGCACAGGGGCAGCTCGTGGCGCTCCTCGAGATGGCAGCGTGTCGGGAGTGCTTCCTCCGCAGCAGCCCGTGGCGCTTTCGGCGGCGACCGCCCGCGGTCCCTCGGTGCGGGAGCGGTTGCTGGTGCAGCTTCAAAGGAAGAAAAGGACAAGGCGAAGCGTCGCGCACTGGGCGGCCTTAAGGCTGTTCGCGTTGATGGCGTTGAGGAGAAGGCTCCGGCTGCCGCGGGTCTTTCCGCTGGTAACGCAGAGTCCTTGAAGCCTGTTGCAGTTGCTGATCAGGATGATCGCTGGTGAGCTTCTAAAACTGTGAAGGGCGCGGGCCCAGCTCCGCGCCTCTTTTTGTTCCGCTCGCCTTCTCTTTTGCTCCCCTCGGATGTGCCAGAGGCCGGGCCGCCGGTATATCGTGAAGATGTTGTCCTATTCAAGGAGGAAGAATGAAGGTTTTCACTGTCGAGTACCACTACGTCACTGACCGTGACGAGGAGATGGCCGAGGTTCGCCCCACGCACCGCGCGTTTAATGGCGAGCTTTGCAACGCAGGGCCGTCTGATCGCGGCGGGTCCCTACACCGGTACGCACGACGCGCTGATTATTGTGCGCGCGGAAGATGCTGCAGGCGCTCTGGAGCTCCTTGAAGCAGACCCGTTTAATCAGGCAGGTTTCATTGCCGAGCGTATTCCCCGCGAGTGGAACCCGGTGATTGGGGTTATTCCGGCGGAAGGCTGAAACAAGGAGTACTAGGGCTGGCGCTATTCACTCAGCGCATAGGGCTAGAACCTGTGGGGGCGAGTGGTCTTAGACCACTCGCCCCCACAGGTTCCACTTTTGTGGTTCGTTATTTTCTACAGTTCTCCACAAAGGTATTTGCTGCTGTGGCATTGCCAGAATTGGCTAGAGTGAGCTCACTAAAACTCGAAAGATTATTGTTGGATAGGAATGTACGCAGGTGTCCTCGTTCTTCAGATGTCATCTGGTTATATGGTGGTACAGAGCCATCCGCCCTAATATCACCCGGATATTGTTTAGCAAACTCCGCCAGTAATTCTTCTTGCGTCTTTCCTGCAGTGTTCGGCCATTCCGAACGCGAAAGGAACGCTGACTCCACCGCTTCGTTCAGTTTTTCTCCAGTCGTAGCATCCAGCTTAAACTCGGCATCGGCACGCCGCTGAATATCCTCCGCGCTCAATTCCGTCGGAAGATACTTTTCATACAGCGGATCTTTCCAAAGACCCTCAGCAATGCTCTTTCCCTCATTAAACCAACTACCAACAACGGGAACTTTATCAGCAGGGAGCCACAGACAAGACGAAATCGATCATCGCTCGGTGCTCGGCATTTGTCCGCTGCTCAGCTTCGGTCAAAAGCAGTACCTGCATCTGTCGGTGCAGTGTCAATGCCATTGATCAAAATATCCCAGCCTTTAGTATGTGACTTGAAATTATTGATCCAGTCCTTCCCATCTGAGCCATAATCAGCACGAACAAGATCTCGAACCTCCGTCGAATACCCCATCCACGCAGCATCAGATAGATTCTGATAAGCGTCGCGATCATGCGTAAGGTCCGCCAGGAAACCGGTCTTCGAATAGAGGTGCCTTACCTGCGCCCCCGAAAGATTCATCATTGAGTAGCCGCTCTGAGGATTTTATCGAATGACCAGTATCCATCGCCCCCAAAATCCGCTTTATCGGACATATACGCTAGATCATCAACACGCTGGGCAACAACGCGCCCCAACCAAGATCGGAGCTTCGGGTTAGAGTTCCCGAATACATCTTCTCCGGTGCGTGTTGTATCCGCATTCTGGTTGAGGCCGTCTTCGTAACCAACGAGGAAATTCTCTGCAACCTGCGCCCTTAGCTTGTCATCAGCTTGCCACTCTTCATAGCCCAGGTCGCTCCGGAGATAATGGTTTTGCGGTCCGTGCGGAAGCGTCGTTGACCATATCACCAAAGGCATCTCCTCCATCGACATAGGCTAACCCCCCGTTCGCCGCTAGGCCTCGCCAACCGGTGAGATAGCGCGTCATATTCATCTTCCCGGAATCTGAAGGCGGAAAAACTTCGATCCCACCAGCATCCTTAGGTCCGTCTGAGGCAAGCACATGCCTCAACGCAGCAAGACGCTTATCCTCATACTGTTGTAATACTTCATCCGAGTTCCCGTGCAAATAATCAGGAGTATCTGACAAAGTGAAAATATTCTGAAGGGGATCTAGATGACCAATGTGTTCTCTGTTTCCGGCCTTATATGGCACCATGTTAACCGACCACGGGTTTCCCGCGTGTCCAGAAGTCGCACGTTCACCTGCCTTCGTCTCATAATCCCATTCGACCATATCTTCAAACACTGACTTAATACGGGGGTAATTGTTTCGAGGGTCATTGGGGTTATTGGGGTCGGGCACAGGGTCAAGAGGGTCACGGTAAAAACCTGCACCAAGCGTTAATGACTTGTTCTCTCTCCCCGCTAAACCCATCAGCTGACTCGAAATGTCATATCCGTAAACAGGCTCAGCTCCCTCTGGGAGTCCCGGAAATGTATATTCTTTACGTCCAGTTTCTTTCAGCGCATCCAACGTCTTCTGGATGGTTCCAGGCACGCTCGCACCATCTTTTGCCAACCAATGCCTTAGAAATAAGATCGAAGGACTTTTGAGAATCGACCATTCCAGAATCGAGATTACTTCCACCTGTCGCCAAAGCTAAAACTGCCCCAAGATTCTTGTTAAACACGAACCCTGGATCAGCGGGATTAGACGACTTACCATTGACATTCAAACTGACGTCCAATGTAGCAGCATAGATTTCATCAAGTGATACATGTTGCATTAGAGCTGTCGCATAATAAGGATTTTTGAGAGATAGTCACCGTACTTGTCATTAAAGTTTTTTACGTCTTCGGCGGTCTTGGGTTCTTTCTTCAGATCATCTGCCATTTCCTGCGCAATTTCTTGCGCATGAGCCCACTGCTCAGCACCGCTCAAAATGGGGGTGTCTGAGCCGAAAAGATTAGCTCCAATCGCGCCGCGACCCTGTGAGCCTACCTTATCCGAGACTATACCTTGCCGCGCCGAATTGATGGAATTAGCTGCAGTTTCAGCGGCATCATCTAATGTGTTCAATCGTTCCACATAGCGTGCACGGATATCGTCTTGCGCCGCTTTAAGTGCCGCCGATGCATTGTTATAGGCTACACTGCGATCATGACTTCTCGAACCCCATCCCCCATTCGGGTCCGAGTACCAGTCCGAACCGCCGCCATACAACTGCGCATCCAGGGGAGAGCCATGAGCTTCATACGCAGCGTCCGCTTCTTCGATAGCCTTGTTGTAGTCATGAACCGCCGTATCCCATTCATTCTGCATCCCGGTAACGTCGGAAATTGCAGAATTTACCGCGCTACCCCATTCATTAAGCGCGGTTGCCGCTGGCGAGAATGCCTCTGACAAAGTAACGGTCTTCTCGCCGAGCTTCTGAATCTCACTAGAGGCCGCATCGCCGCCGCTCCTGTCCATTCTTCAGGAGGCAACGATCTATTCTGAGCCACTTGTGTGTTACCAATTGCAGTACCTTGCCGATTGATATCAGTGGCGATTGCCTCTGCGGACATCGCAACTCGAGGGACCTGCGGAAGGGCTTCCGCCCCACTTCTTACATCAGCCATATCAGAGATACTCCCCCACTCCTAGACGTGAAGCTGCTGTACGCGTTGCTTCACGATTGTATGTTTCTGTTGAATCAGCATCTTCAGAATAACTGGCAATACCAGAGCCAAGAAGCGAGCATGCATCAGCGTACTCAAGCACTGCCATGCTCATATAGTCACGAAACTTATCCAGAGCTGCACGTAACGCTGCAACGCCAGCATTGTCCCCCTCTGGGAGATCAACCGCCACTCCATATGTATTAAGTTTGCCCACTGCTGCGCCGACCTGTCCAAGATCTTCGCCATCTGTCCATTGACTCTTCATCGCAATGTCCAGAGCATAGCGATCGAAGCTAATAGTCGTCATTTGAACCTCTCAATGTTCGGACACGCGCAGCGCGGATCACCATTGGCCACATACAACCCTACAAAGAATAACATTTAATCCTTGAGGAATACTAACAGGGCGGGTTACCCGCAAGATACCTGTGAGGTAACCCGCCTTATATTCACTCATCTCGTCAAAGTTACAAACTACTTCCCAGACGGCTTTTGGGAAGCTCCCTCAACCCGCGTCATTATGTGAGTCTGATCTAGGTGGTCCATTGCACCATGAAAATCGCTACTGCCGCTCTGGAAGTAACGCATCAGTGCACTACGCTCATCAGAACTAAGGTCTGAGTAGGGGGTTAAAACCGACCCATCTTGAATATATTTACGTGCCAGCATCCCTCCCCCTGGCGAGGTTGGAGCCTTCCCACCGTCTTCAGTCCAGTATCCAGACTCATACATCGCCTGTACCATCCCACGCTTCATTAAGCCTAGTGCAGAATCATTTTCGGCATTATGACGCGGCTCCCAAACTTTTTGTGCGTTATCCACCGGAAAGTATGCGTCAGCACCCGTACTTTGTGCCCACGAAACGATCGGCTTAAGAATAGGATTAATAGACAGCACCGACGCCGCCGAATCCGAGACGGCACGTATCCGTTTATTATCTTCATCCGTCCACTTTGCAATTGCCACATCTCTGTCGGCACGCGCTTCGTGTGTCTCCTGAATCAACTCCGACCAAAGATCAATTGCGCCATTCAGCTTATCTTCCCTCCCCTTCACATCTGAGTTTCTGAGCCCTTCCCGCACATCGCTCATATACTCTTTATACGCAGCTGCCTCAATAGCCTTAAGCGCAGGCGGACGAGACCCTTTATATTGATCATCAAACGGATTGTCCGGATCCCCTCCGTTCACGACCTCCGGCTGATCAAATGCCAGGTCTTGCAAAAGACCACCCTCCGCTTTAAAACGAGCGATCATATCGTGACTAAAAGCAATCGTGGGTCGCCCCGTAGTATCAGCTAGAATCCCCTGAGCCACTTGATCTTGCGGGATGTTATGACTCATATCAAAAGCGAGACCACGGACATATGGCGAAATAATAGAACCCATCCAAGAACGCAAAGCATGATTTCTAAGGCCAAAAACATCCTGGCCTCTCACGTTATCAGCGTCGGCAGCACCCAATTTATGCTCATAATCAAGGCCGTCTTGATAACCAGCCATCACATTCGCTGCCACTGCAGCACGTCTACGATCTTCTTGAACCCAATGATCGTGTGCGCTCTGATAAGCACCGTCGTCACTATAATTCTCTCTCTGCGGCTCTGACTCGCGTACTCCCTGCGGATCCGAGGCATCGTGGAGCATGTCACCTAACGCTTCACCCGCATCGAGCTCTCCGATTTGGCTGGCATCTGTGGAGTGACGATTTCCTGTTAGATAACGTGCATAAGTCATCAAACCGCGTCCTTTATCGGAGGGCAGATCGACTCTAGTACCCCGTATCTGCATTCAAGAAGTCTCTCAGAGAATCTAGACGCGCAGATTCTGATGAGTACAGCTCAGGTGAAATACCCGGGCTTTTCATAGTATCTGGTGTATCTGACAGCTGATACAGGGACTGAAGTGGATCGCGAACAAGGTTTCGTGTGCTTATTTCATCATGCATTTCGTTAATCAAGCTGAAACTACCCGGCGCGCCATATCGCATACCATTTGCGGCAGGGACCAACCCATGATCATAATCAACAATTTTTGGCTGCTAGGGAACTTTGTCCACCCTGATAAACCTCTGATCCGAATGTTAAATTCGGATTTTTGATCCCAGCGTATGCGGTTGCCTGAGTAAAGACCTGATAACCATGAATTTTGGCTGCTCCCGGTTTACCAGCATAGTTCCTATTCCCGGCCTCTTTAAAATGACTCAATGTTCGCGTGCTCGATATCCGCAATTGTCGTGACCCCATCTTGACCACGCAAAGCACGCTTCACCTGTTCGTATACCGCACTATCTGCTAGATGATGCTCGCTTGCATCCACACCGCCAGTTGAGAGGACCATTGCGGTGCCAATGCGATTGACGAAGGAATTTCGGTAGCAGCACCATTTTTCGGAATTAGTGCCCCATCCAGCGGTCTTGATAGCAAGTCGATTCAGCATATCGAGAGTCACCGGCACCTTGATGACTACCTCGATAGACATCGGCCATTGCTTGAACATAGTAGGGATTCTGAAGTTTATCCCCATCTCTCTTCAAGATTCTTGACATCTTCCTCACTCAAAGCACCCTTTTGAATTAGCGGCTTGCTCAAGCTCTGCCGCCATCTGAGGCGCGACCGCCTGAGCATCAGCCCATGTCGCAGCGCCATCTGCAATGGGCATATCAGTACCGAGGAGTTCGGCACCAACAGCATCTCTCCCACGCTTCACGGCCTCTGGAGAAATTTTGCTATCAGCTGCAGCTTTGATGCTATCTGCTTTCTGACTTGCGGCTTCATTCAGCTGGTGAAGCTGATCTTCATACGACTTCTTAAGCGGACGCTGGGCACCTTCCAACGTTGCCCGCGCCTTCTTTTCCCTCGATCTCAGGATGAAAAATTATCCTCCGCCATCCGACGCGACGAAATCGCTGCGATAGCTTTGTTGTACGTTGCAACAGCGTCATCCCACTGCTGTTGAAGGCCATTAATCACCTGGATGGCCTGATCAACTTGGCTCTTCCAAGTTCTGAGCCCCTGAGCAGGACCCGGAAATACCTCCGCAAGATCTGCTAGCTTACGCCCAAGAACCTGAATTTCATTCGACGCGGCATCGGCAGCAGCACTCGTCCAAGCCTCGGGAGGGAATCGAGGCATTTTTGGACCGCTTGGGTTTGAGTAAGTGCAGTACTTACTGCCATCCAATGAGAGGCAACCGTTTCGGCACCGGGAACAGCTTTTGGCGACTCTAACGCTGCGGCGCCAGGACGAAGATCGATACTCATTTATTCCACTCCACTCCCAGCTTTGCTGCACGCTCTCGGTTATAGTGTTCGGTCTGATCAAAATTCCCTGATGCGGAAGCTACACCTGAACCAAGATTTGCTGCAGCATCTGAATACTCCTGAATAACCCACATCATCGCTTTATCCAGAGAATCAATTGCGGCAAGCAGTTTCAAGATTCCTTGACTATCACCACCTGGAAGCGGGTACGCAGCATCGCTTGAAGAAATACGACCAACAGAGGCGCCGATCTGCCCTAGAGACTCTGCGTCATGCCACTGATTCTTTTCTACAACTCCGAGCGCTTCTCGGTTAAAAGTGATCTTTTCAGGCACAGATATTTCTTCCTGTTGCGTAGAAGGGGATATCAGCATTTCCGCTGATATCCCCTTGACCTGCGAATTTACAACTACAACTTACGGTTTCAAGCATTAAGTTTGCTGAGAATCCTACGTACCAACCCTAAGTTCTCATCTCAGTATTCAACGATCGATTCCCCGAAATCCCTTTTTACAGGTAGAAAATCAGGGGTGTTGGATGCGAAAAACTTTCGCATCCAACACCCCCTGATCAAATAAGCGAACTACTAGGGCTTGCCCCCTGGCCGATCCTGCTGTTGCTTTGTATAGGCAGACCAGGTCGAATCGCCAGCCTCATCAAGCGAATCCTTCAAATAGGTACGTTCCCTTAAGAAGTCCCTCAAACGGCCTCGTTGGGCATCATCCATCGTGTTGCACGAGGGAAGGTCGCCATCTTTGTCTGCTTTAACAGGATCTGAGTGCGATGCTTCTTCCTTCAAGAATTCGGCGACCAGTTCCTTCTTAGACTTATCATCCGAATTTGGCCATTCATCACGGTCTGTGAAGGTAGTGACCAGCGTATCTGAGACCTTCTGGGTAGCAGCGTACTTGTGATTAATCCTGTTTGAAAAGTCTTCGTCAGAAAAATCGGTAGGCAGGATAGAGTCAAGCACCTTATTCTTCCCCTCTTCAAAAGCAGAAGAGGCTAAGGAATCCAATCTTACCGCCTGGAACCCCATCAAAAGAGACCGTGGAAGCGACGGCATCAATCCCTTGACGAATCAGGTTATTTCTATCGGCAATAGCCTTGTGCTCAGCAACCGACTGATCCGAAATCGCAGACTCAATATGCTGGAAGAGCCCGCCCCACTTCTTCACTCGGTTACTAACAGTGTCACTCCAAGAGGGACCCGGCGTCGTATCGTTGGGGTCAACGCGATAATCAGAAGCCATGGCTTGGCTGAGATCATGCTTATAACCCGCATATGCGCCAGCTTCAATGGCACTCAGCGCAGGGGGACGCCCGCCTTCAAAAAGTATCGTCAAACGGGTTATCAGGGTATCCTTCCCCCAATTGTTTCCGGATTATCGAAAGCAAGATCCGCAAACAGACCGCCCTCACGATAAAGCGCGTCACGCAGCTTCGGCGATAGGGTGAATTGCGCCTGTCCAGTCGTCGAACTCATGCGAGCTTCACGGACGGAATCATGTGCATTTACTCCGACAGCTCCAGCGTTATCACTGTCCATTGAGGCAAGACTCTCTGCCCAGTTTCCAAGGATCATGCCGGCGTGCGAACGAAGCAGCGAATTCGCTGAACCAAAGTGACTCTGGGCTCCATCTTTCTTACCATCATCACCATCAAGACCATCTTGATATCCCGCAGTGAAGTTGCCGACGACACGTGCCTGCTGATTCGAGGCCTTCTCCCAGTCGTTGCCCAGAAGCCCCTTCTCAGCATCGCTCAATGGGTGGGTAGCGTCTTCGATCATCGTGCCAAATGCATCGCCATGATCAATGAAGCCCTCATACCCGCTATCGCCATAATTGCGGCTTCCTGTCAGATAGCGGACCATCGGAATCTTTTCCGGAGATTTATCCCCATTCCTATCCCAGTCACCTTTAACCTCAAACGGTGTCTCGTCAGTCAAGAAACCGCGTAATGCGCCTAGACGCCCCTGCTCAGCTTTCGCAAGGGCTTGATGTTCCGAAGCAAAATTCGAATACTGCAGGCTATCCGGGTATCCGACAACACATACAGCGATTGAAGCGGGTCCCCTAACTGTTTGAACGCAGCTTCATCAGCATCCCTGTAGTGGAGCAAATTCATGTACCCCTGGGAATTGGTTTCCCATTTAAGTCCCGCTTCATACTCGTGATCGTATTGAACAAGTTTTGAAGCGAAGGATTTATCTCCGCCTTCGTAGATTGCTTGCCCAAAAGCTAGATCAGGGTTTTTAACTCCGGCATAAGTCGTTGCTTGAGTGAAAAATCTGGTAACCCTCGCATCGTAGGACCCTTGCCAGATGGGTTTCTGGGAAATTCCTGCTCGCCCGTCGCTTCGAAGCTCTTGATATTTGTTTTCTCCATCGTGGAGATGCTTGTTTTACCATCTTGTCCAAACAGATGGTCTCTCATCTGAGCATAGGTCTCGCTACGTCCAATGCTCTCAGAGTCAGAAGCGTTCACGCCACCAGTTGAAAGGACCATTGCAGTCCCAATATCTTTTATCAGCGAATTTCGCGTCGCTATCTCCGAGTCAGCAGGGTAGTTGTAGGGATCTCCTGAAGTATTAACGACAAGCTTATTAAGCACTTCAGAGAACTCACCCTTACCACCGTGCTTTTCACGATATGCGTCTGACATCGCCTGAACACAGAACGGGTTTTGAAGATCCTTACCCCATTTTTTCTGAAGTTCCTTTACTTGCTCTTCAGTCAGGTACTCTTTTGAGTTTGCCGCTTTCTCAATATCCTTCAGCATTTCAGGAGCAACATCTCGGGCATAGTCCCACTCAGCAGCGCCATCAGAAATGGGCATATCCGAACCGAAAAGTTCAACTCCGACTGCGGTACGACCACCCTTCACGGCCTCTGGCGAAATGATGCCAGCTGACGTCCCCGTATCTGACTTGCAGCGGTACTCGCAGCTGCACTGAGATCATGGATCTCTTTGTCGTAAGACTCCTTCAGAGGCGCCTGAGCCGAGGCCAAGGTGCTCTCGGCAGCTTTGAGATCCGAAGCCGGATTATATTCCTTATCCGTCGCGGCTCGGGCATCGATTTCAGCCTTTGTCTTCTTGTAGGCAGCAATCGCTTCATCCCACTGCGTTTTGAAGACTCTCAACAGTTTTGATCCCTGGCTATTACGTTCTGCCCAAGTGGTGAGCGCACTTGCAGGAGTAGCAAATTGTCCTGAAAGATCCGAAAGTTTCCCGCCCAATGCTTGAATCTCAGCAGATGCCGCATCCGCGGCTACTCCCGTCCAGGATTCAGCAGGAACCGAGGAATGCTGAGCGGCCTGCGTCTGGCCAATCGCCGAACCGATAGCTTTCAACGCGAAGCAACTTCGGACGCTCCATCAACAGGCTTGGGCGACTTAAGGGCGTCCGCACCAGATCGAAGATCAGCACTCATTTTTCCCCACTCCACTCCCAGCTGGGCCGCACGTTCACGGTTGTAACTCTCAGTGTCACTCAAAGTTCGCTGACGCACTAGCTGTTGCCGATCCTAAGTTCGATGCAGCATCTGAATACTCAGATGACCATGGACATCGCCTCATTGAAGTCCTTCACTGCAGAGATCAAATCCTGCGGGCCTTCGCCTCCAGGCCCGGGAAGAGGCTTTGCAACTTCGTCGGCTGAGATACGTTTGGTTGACGCCCCAATTCGTCCGAGTGACTCAGCGTCCTGCCACTGTTTCTTCTCGAGGATCCCCATCGCGTTGCGACTCGAAAGTGATCTTATCTGCCACAGTTCAATTCTTTCCGTTATGACCGGCAATACCAGTACGCCACACGCACGAACCCTAGCCTGGTCAGGGAACTTACCAGACGACAAGTTACCATCTCAAACATCAAACTCCCCTGAGAGTTTCACGCTTCAAGACTCGATTTGACCCAAAATGAACACATCCACGCTCTACTTAACCCGCGACTCGGACCAGGCCATCTGCGCCAAGAGTTCCTTTGATCGCGTGAGACAACCAGGCCTCGACCCTTGGGAAGCAGACGCGGACGTTCGCGACCAATGACCATACCCTCTGAGGGGTTACCCGACATCATGATGCCCGTTGCTGACAATTCAGACAGGGCTTGTAGAACCGACTCGTAGGCCGCACGCGAAGCACCACCCATACGGCGAGTAATCACCAAGTGGAAAGCCAATGTCTTGCGCCTGAGACAAAAGCGGAATGCAGCGGAGCAAGCGGCGAACCACTCAAACCACCCGTAGAGATCAAGTCGTAGTCATCGACCAGACCCACGCCTCTGACCCCTTCCACCAGTTGCGCTGACGCAACTGCTCGGGAGTAACGTCCGGTCCGGGAAGCCGCATGCGCAGCTGCTCGGCAACCGCCTCCATGCTGCCCAAGATCTCGTCACGGTTCGAGATGTACATCGGCATGTCTTGTTCGTCCCACTCGCCCAGAAGGGAGCGATCGAACATCGACAACGACCAGCATGGCGCGACGCGCTTCCCGGCTTGGCCAGGACCTGATTGCCCAGGTTGCGCAAGAACGCGGTCTTTCCGCACTTCGCATCGCCATAAAACGTACATGTGCGACTCGTTTGTCGAGGGGATCGAAAGTCCACGGCTTCAAGCGGCGTTCTTCCAGACCAAACACGATCCTCTTCTGCGGACCGTGAAGTGGCCTCGATCTGCGAGACGGTGATCTTTCTCAGGCAGCAGGCGCAGGCGCGGGACCAGCTCGGTCGCGGAAGCAATGCGAACAAGCGTCGCTTTCGACACCTCGCCGATCGTTTGACGGATCATGGATCGCCATCAGCACGCGGGAAGTGCAACCAGCATGTGGTGACCCGGTCATCGACAGACCGCGACCCGGACGTCCCTCGGGGACCTTGCTGCCGATTTTCACGGCGGAACTCAGAATCCGAAGGATCACCCATACGCAGCTCAAGACGCGAGCCGAAAGATATCCTGCATCTGAATACGGAAGTCCATCTTGCGCAGTGCGGTTGCAATGAAGTGGACACCGAAGGACAGCGCGCGTTCAGCCATCAGACGGATACGGTCTTCCGCATCGGGAGAAATCGCTGCGTAGGGTTCCCCAACCGTCGACGACTAGGAAGATATCGCCGTAGCCATCGTCGAAGCGTCCCTGTGCACGGCCTCGGCGATAGGTCGCCATGGAGTCGATGCGGTTCGCGCGGAAGTAGGCGGCGCGGTCCTCGATGATGCCCCTCAATTTCAGACACCATACGATTCAAGATGTCCTCGTCATCTCGGGAAGCAACGCCCGCAGCATGTGGGCCCCGCCCTCAAAAAGCCGCGAAAAGTGCCTGAGAAATCGATGACGAAGAATTGAACTTCCTTCGGCGTGTGGGTCAAGCGACAGCGCCATGACCATCAGAGCGCAAGGCGGTGGACTTACCGGAAAGCGGACCACCGAGGATCGACATGTGACCGCCGGCACCGGAAGTCGTATTCCAGAGTCTCGCGGCGCTGTTCGTGCGGGAAGGTCGACGATACCGAGCGGAATGTGCAGCGGTCCCTTCGCACGCCATTCGTGCGAAATGAGGCCGAGCTCGGGATCCACGGCCAGGTCCGGGCATGAGCGAATCCATGGTCTCAGGAACATCCAAAGGGCGGGAGCCACACCTGGTGGGCAGGGCATTCCCTTGCCCTTCATGCGCGCCACCGCAATGTCGATTTCAGTCATGCCCTCCCAGCGCTCGTCGCCGGGGCGCAACCAGGCCACCCTCGGGAACGTCATCCTCAGGGAGTCTCATCCAGGACTCTCCCAGCGAGAAAGGGCAGCAGGCGGATACGCGCGGTCTCAGCCTGCGCGCTGGGCAGTACGCTACGAGGCGGCGGCGGGGCTGCGACGTAGGAGGCGCGGAAACGGATCAGCTGATCCGTGCCCGGCTGGAGGAAGCCCGAACCCGGGTAGGGAGGAAGATCGTAAGCGTCCGTTACGCCCAGGACTTCTCGAGATTCAGAGGCGAGAAGGTCTTCAGACCAATGCGGTATGACAGGTGCGAATCCAGGCCCTTGAGCTTTGCCGGACTCCAGGCGCTGTGAGGAGAGCAGAATGTGGATCGACAAGGATCGGCCCAGACGACCAATGGCGACGAAGAGCTCGCCGAAGTCAGGCTTCGCGGTCAAGAGTTCAGAGAACTCGTCGAGGATGATGAAGAGCGCGGGAAGCACGGGATAGTTGTGTTTCCCAGCCAAACGGTCCTCTTCGTAATCGGTGACGTTGGCGTAGTTACCCGCGTCACGCAGGATCTCCTGGCGGCGAACCATTTCACCGTGGAGAGCGTCCTCCATACGATCAACCAGGGACAGTTCCGATTCCAGGTTCGAAATCATGGCCGAGACGTGGGGCAGATCAGACATGCCCGCAAAGGTCGCGCCACCCTTGAAGTCGACCAGAACGAAGTTGAGCTGTTCGGGAGAGTGAGTGAGCGCCAGGGCCAAAGACCAAGGTACGCAACACTTCGGACTTACCTGAACCGGTTGCACCGATCAGCAGGCCGTGGGGGCCCATACCCTGCTGGGCGGCTTCCTGATGTCCAAAACAACCGGGATGCCCTCGGGAGTCACCGCGAAAGGGCACGCGCAAGCGGTCACGACCATACCCTGCGCTTCCACTGCGTGATCGGCATCGAAATCGCGAATATCTCCGAGATTGAGCAATTCCATGAGGTCTTGGGAACGCTTGGGATCGGGCTTACCGACGGGGTTGCCGCATCCCTGCCGCCGGCGGTCAGGAAGCGGGTCAGGCGGCGGGCCACGGCCTCGGCCTGCGGGAATTCCGCATGAAGTCCGCGTTGGCAAGCACTGGCTTGGCTTCCAGGAAGCAGGATCTCCGATGGGGGTGCGCTCGTCCCTGAGCTCGGGGTGAAGGAGCAGGCGCACGCCGGTGGGAGGCAGAACATTCCCCACGAGGTGAGGACCTTGATGATCGTCACGCCCGCGCAGCCCTCAGATGGAACCCAGGTGAGAGTCCGGGGAGTTCTAGGCCGTCGGTGACGACGATGAGGTGCGGCCAGGGGCTGGCGTCGTTTCGAGGGCTGGAAGTGGCCTCGGGTCGTCATTTCCTCGCCCAGGAGCTGCTCGAGTTCGGCGTAGCTCGTGCACACCATGCGCGCACCACCCAAGGCGTCGGTCACTTCAGCGGAGCGGATGTGGGGAAGCCACTTCATCCACTCCCACTGGGAGAGATTTTCAGGGCTGGTCAGCACCGCGATCTTCAAGGGCTGCGTCCGGCGTCATGACCGCCAAGTGGCACAGCAGTCGCGCGGATTTCTCCGCGAGCAAGCTCCGCGTCACCGGCAACCTCGACGTGAGAGAACTGGCCAAGATCCAAGCTGAAAGGAAGGTCTTTCAACCGTCTGGTGAACGTCGAGGAAGCGGCGCATGGCCGAGTGACACACGACGTCGGGGTTGGCCATCTGCGGGATGTCGGGCTCAACCAGGCGCATTGCGAGCTCCTGATCGGATGTGCCCACGCGAGTCGAAACTGCCGTCTCGTCGCCCACTTCGCGTTCCCACAGGCGCGAGCCTTCTTCGGCGAGAGCACCAGGGCAGTCGGGCTCAGGGAAGGTACCACTGCATGAAGATTCGCTGCTTCGCGGCGATGTTACGCACGCTGGTGCGAGTCTCGGAGAGGTAAGAGAGATATTCGCGGCGCTGGGAGTTGAGTTTGTTCCGGTACTGGGAGACTTGGCGGTAAATGTTGAAACCGACCATGGACAGCATCATGAAGACCATGCCGCCGGCCATTAAAAGCATGCGCGTGTTCTGCCCTTGTGTGAGCGCCATGATCACCATGACACCCATCGAGCCCATCATGGGGATGACGGTCGCGAAGATCGAGCCCATTCCCCCGGCCTCAACTTGGCTGGGCGGTTTTTCGACAGCGATTTCACCGCTGGGGAGCTCGGGGGCTTCCGTTTCATTGACGGCCATACAGTCTCCTGGAGTTCAATCTCCCGTTTTTCGTTCATATCTGTATGTATCCTAGCTTGTAGCACGAGCAGTCGTGGCATGGCACTGATCTGGTCAGGGTAATCTGAATGCTGACTTTTTGAACAGAATCGGTGAAAGAACCTCAGCGGATCAATAGCCGGATCGGCACCGAGGACAATTCCGGCACAACCGCATGAAGGAGGAGGCGTGACCCAGAAACAGGCAGCGGTAACCGTCACCGACGCTTCCGGCGTCAAAGATTTGTTGTTCCGCTGGGAACAACGGTCACTGGTCTACTCTCCATGCTGATATCGATTCAAGTGATCCGAGCCTGCAAATCACCGGCGCCGACGGTCGTCCCCTTTAATCTTGGCGCGGTCTTGGGAACTGACCTTCCCCAGGGAGTCCTCATCTCCGTACCTCTGGCCGTGAGCGCCAGCGTCAGGGAACAACGCGAAATTGAGCGAGCCTCCGATCCTTGGTTCCGTCCCTCCTTGCTCTGAGCATCTGCGCCCTGCTGGCATTTGCAATGGACGCGGTTCTGATCTTCTGCACTCTTTTTGCCCAGCTATTGACCATCATTGCGGGCGTGCGTGGTGGGCGCTTTGACAATCGGTGTCCTCTCACTTGCTCTCTGTCTGGTTGTCCTCTACCAAAAACGCGTCCACTCCAACGCCGGTTTGTTGTCCGGATGGACGCTCGGCGCGGGACTTTCTTTCCTTGGCGTCCCCGCTCTGGGAAGCGCGGGAATCTATCTCGAGGCCTCGCAAATCTCCACGATGTCACGGGTCGCCGCACTTCTCTTCCCTCTGTGGGGAGCAACGGGCGTTGCGCGGACTCTGGCTCTGGCGTCCCACTCCTCACAAGCGCACACGCGCTCAGTTGGGGCGTTCTCACGGCAAGCGCGACTGTCTTGACCTATCTCAACGCTTCTCTCACCAGAGTTGCGCCCTTCGCAATCGCCTGCGCAGTATGCGCAATCACCGCCTCGCCCAGCTTGTCAGTACGGGATCCCGCGACCCAGCTGCTGGATATGCCCTCGTGACGACCTCCGCACCCACTGTCCGCGCACCCGAGGTTCCCTCTCCTTCGCGCATTACCGGCCGCCGCGTCAACCGCACCGTCACTGATGCGACCTCGCGTACTCGATTGGTCCAATACCTTGGTCTGGGCCTGATCATTGTTGCGGTTCCCGTGATCTATTCGATGATCGGGATTCATTCGTGGCAGCAGATCGCCTCGCTGGTGCTGGTATGTGCATCAGTCATTGCGCTTGTCGTTGTTCCCCGCGAGCGCCGCTGGGCATCCTCGCGAGTTGTTCCCCGCGTGGGAGCGGTCATTTTGCTTGCAACGCTGCTTATTTCCCCCGCTTCCCGAGCCCTTCTTGGCACTCCCATTGCGGCAGCTGTTCTTGTCTTCATCGGTTGCGTTTCTCTTCTGTGGACTCGCCTGCGTTCAGGCAAAGAACAATCCGCACTTATTGGGCGCTTTACCGATATTTTCCAAGCACTGTCATTGACTGTTGTTTTCCCTGCCGCGTTCTTCGCCGCGGATCTTTTTGAACTCGTTCGACAGGTGGCATCATGAGTGAGCTTCGCATTACCCCAGTCCAGGTCCCCGTTTCTCAGGCAAAAGGTGTGGACCCGGCTTTTCTGGCCGCCGCTCAGCAGGGTAGTGTCCAGCGAGGTCTCCCCCAGCCCACTGCGGCATATTCAGCTCCCGCAACCGGTGGCGCTCTGGTTACGGCCTACCTCATTGACCTTGCATGCCTTGTCGCAATCACCGCGCTTTCATGGTGGTTCTACCCCTCGATCGCTATTGCAGTGATCGTTGCGCTTGAGACATGGATTGTCGGCACTCTGATTCGCGCGCATTCGGGAAGGACTCCCGGTGCTTTCGCATGCAGGTGGCCGCAATTTCGATGGCGCCCGTTGCCACCGATGCGGGTCCCGAGGCCGGTCACGCCCCCGGATTGGCTCGCCAGAGCGCGCACAGCCTGATCATGCTTCTTCTTCACCTCAGCATCATTGGCCCCGCCATCACTTGGGTTATTGCCCGAGACGGCCAAACCTGGGTTGACCGCGTCTGCGGCATGGGGAACCTTGACGTCCGCGCTGGCCGCACAGACACTGGAGCTCCCGCTTATTCCCAGCAGCTTTCCCCTTCGATTGCCGAGGCCTCGGCTGGGGTTGGGGCCGCACCTGCACAACTGCAGGGAATGGATCCGGCCGCACTTGCCCCGGCATCGGTGGGCAGTCGCGCGTTACCTCCCCGAAGTTCCTGCTTCCGATCCCTGCTTTGGTGTTCCGCCGGCGGGGTTCCCGCAACCGACCTACCAGCACCGTCACCGATGCCTGAGGCTCCCAGCCAGGTACTCAGCAATGCCGCGCCCATGCCTACGCAGCAAGCTGCACAGACTCCGGCCGCGCCCAGGTGCTCCCCGCGCCACGGCCCCGGCCTCCGGCAATGCCACGGGTTCCGCAGTGCCGAAATGCCCAGGCTGGCGCAGCTCACGCAGGTCGGCAGCGCTCCGCAGAACGATACTCAGCGGGGCGTGCCAACCGCAGCAGCTCCTCGAGCCGCTCCTGCAACGAGCGCACCGGCCTCTGTTCCTGCACTTCGCGCAGGCGGCTGGCGATCATTGTTGACGATGGGCAGCGAATCGAAAGTCAATCTCCCATCGTGTTGGGACGCTCTCGAACAGACGCCTTCTGATGCGCGAGCGATGGCGGTGCGGATTCCGCGTTTCCCTGTCGCGTACGCCTTGCGTGTCGCACCGGCCGATGGTGATGCGATGTGAGGTCGAGGACGACTTCTCGGCGAATGGCACGCGGCTGCAGGCGCCCGATGGAACCACTCAGCCACTCCCCGCGGTGAACGCGTCAAGGTATCGCTGGGTGCGGTGCTTCTGCTGGGTGAGCGGAGTTGTCGGTTGATCGATAAGACTTGCGGGAATTCTCCTCCACCGAGGCGCGATTTGTTCCTTCACCCCGCTATGACGCGACTGTAGCGAATCCACTATGCTACAGGCGAATTTTATTCGTCATCGTGCAGGTCAGACTATTGCTCCTTCGTACCGACAACAACACGCGCAAAGTCTCGAAGGGTTTCCGTTTCAGGCTCCATATACGAGTTGTGGTTACTAAAGTCGAAAAGAAGGGGCCTTTAATACTGAGTCTAAATTCGGTTCGAATAGTGGCGGGGGATACTGGATGAGGACGCCGATTTCGATATCAAGTTTTGCAGTGCTGAGGGATGATCACTCGGCGGGGCGTCGATGGTTTGATGAGTTTTATCAGCAGTGGCATCGCCTGAAAAGATGAGATGAAAGTTGAGTCCAGCACTTGGGTTCTTCCCGAATCCTCCGATGAAATCAATCTTGTACCAGCCAATCCCTGAACGCTGTCTCCTTCAGGGACAGCAGAGACCCAACGATGCCCTCAGGCACTTTACAATCCGCGGGTCATACGTTCCCATCGGCGAGGCCAAACAAAACTAGATCATTTATCGCACGGTAAGTAGTCTTAGTTGCTGTATTGCGAAACCACCCCCGTAGGAATGCGCGAGAAGCGTAGTGTGCGCGTCCCCCGCGTTATAGTCACGTGAAGCTGGAGACCATCGACAAAGCTTGTTAGGCGTTCCGCTCCTTGATCCGCAAGAGTGCGAGTCACAATACCGAGCAGGTTTCAAAAGCGGCTTCTCTCGGCGCGTCGTAACCTAACCATGCAGTATCGCGATCTCTTTCTCATTGAGATTAGCCTCTTGTGCAGCTGTTTCACGTAGGTTTTCTGTAAAACGCGCGTAATCTCCAAGGTTTTTTTCGACGGCAGTTCCAATTCCCGGCACAAAAGTCGCGACATGTTGCGCATGGTCCACATCACCCAGGCCGATGGCTGCTTTAACTCGTTCACCATCTGTTTGTAAGGTCAGAAGTGATAGTAGTTTGCCTGACGCACCTGCTTGATATTCCTCAAGAGAAATTCCTTTTTTTAGATATTCTTGAATTACCTTCAGAGCCTCAACATCTTTTTTCAGTTTTTCACGAAGCTTACTAAGATCGCCTCCCAGGGCGGCGGATACCGTCGCCACGTTTGATTGGTCTAAAAGCGCTCCGGCTTCCTTATACCGTTTTTCTGCTCGGCGAAAAGCAGCTCCGGGAGCATCAAGCGATTTGCTCGATCTCGCGCCCACGCCTCGACCCATCAGCATTACCAATCAATTCAGGATAGGTATCACACAAATATCGTTTCTGCGTTTCTGACTGCCAGCCCAGTACTTTGCCCGCTGCACAGGGGTCATCCGTTTAAATTCCTCTTGTTCAGCTTTCGACAGATAGTGAGTGCCGTTGTTTTTGAGTAGCGATACTCCCCGGTATGCAACAGAACTCAGACGCCTTGCTAAAAGCATCATCCGCCTCCGGCGCAGCTCAATAGCTCGAGCCACTAGCCTTTCAACGTCCTGAAGGTCCGTATGCGGGTATGCGTTTATCGATACCCCAAACTTCCAGGCTTGACGGTAGAATCGGGCGAGATTTCAACGTTTGATGATTTCGCCCTCGCGCGAGATCAAATTGGACAACACTCTGGACTTGGAAATATCACCCGCTGCTGACTTGGTGTTTCCCAAACCTCTGCCAGATCATCGGCAAGTACTGTCAGCTCTTCATGTGCAATGAGCATTTTCTCACGCAAAGCATCAGCGCTTTCCTGAGCCATTAAAATTCCCGGTGCACCAAATTAGCTTCGCTTGTTGTTCAACGAGTCTTTTGCCGTTTCTCCAATAACGTCAGCGTAACGGTGCAATTGATCGGAATCCCAGGGTCTCAATTTGCGACCATTTCAAAGACATCTGCTACTTCTCCAGACCTGCAGGAACCCAACGTCCCTACATTCAACCAGCTTTATATTTCAGGAAACATCTCATTCCATAGTTCCGAACACGGCATTCACGACATTGTGCGGAGAGTCAGTTTGACTCGCTCATTAATCCTATCGATGTTTTCTACAAAGCTCAAATAAAGGTGATGCGCTAGTTTCGCTCTGGATACTAATTCTCAGGAATATCGATATCGACAGTCCAGAAATGAAATCGCGAGGGTTTGCAGTCGTCCCGTCCGATGGGCGCAATCCGTCTGGTAGCGCTGATGGGTGGCTTTTCCCTCGTGAACGGTCGACGTAGAAGCCACCGTCACCGGATCACTCCACGAAAAGCTGACGAACCCCACCCTTATCAGAACCCAACTCATACATCGGGATAAATCTCAGACGAAGTTCACGACCGATCTTTTCGACCTCGTCAACAGGGTACGTAGGGGCCTCCTGTGCTCTGCCCAATAAGCTCCCATGCTGGTTGCTCACTACCTGATGATTTGTCCGTCTCACCGTTGATTTCCGAACCGTAACTGCGAGCTTCCAGGGGCCTCCCGCCAAGCTCTGCTAAGCGATTGCGGAACTCAGGATCTTGGGCTCTTCATCGCGCTGAAATGCCTGGATCGATTGTCGCTGTTCAAAGGGAAGACTTCCATCCCAGTAGACAGCCTTCTTAACAGTCGGGGTCGGGGTCGCAGTGGACTGGTTAGTGCCCGTTCCTCCGATAGAGCATGCACTCAAAGCAATCGTTGCCACTCCAAGTACCGCACATGCACGGACAATACCCCGATAACTCACTACTTCACCCCTGCAACAACTCGGCCAAAGTCCTGAACCGTCTCCGTCCCATCTTCTAAATAGACACTATGGTTATCAAAATTCAATGGGTAGTGAGAGACCGGCTAGATTCATCGCCGCCCACGATGCGAATCACTCGGCGGCGCATTGTGGTTATAGTTCGCATACCCAGTCGCATCATTTGAAAGATGTGCGAATGTCTTGTCGTACATCGGATTGGTTCCAAAGATGCCCCAGCCGATACTTCTTCCAGGAAGTATCGATCCCATACCTTGAACACTATCCCCAATTGGGACGCCTGAAACCCAACGATGCCCTTCAGCGACATGTAGATCTGAAGCGTTATAGGTCCCCATACCCGGCGAGCCGCAGAGCACAAGATCATCGATTACGCCATCATGAACCTTTGTCGCTGCCATTCCCGACGTTGTCGAGCCATAGGACTGACCAACCAAAGTCATGTGCGCATCTCCCGCACCGTGTTCACGCGATGCTTGCATTCCGTTCAAGAAACCAGCTAAACGATCAGAGCCGGCCTGAGCGAGTTTAGGCGAGGTGATATCACCAAGATTCCCGAATGAGGCATCACCGGGAGCATCGTAACCGAGCCACGCAACCGTTGCTACATCTTTCAATGCGAGGTTACCTTGATCTGCGGCTGCCTGACGTAAATTTGCCGTCTGGCGAATGTAGTCTTTGAGACTCCCGTTAACAGTCGTACCAATCCCCGGTACAAAAGTACCGATATGCGCTGCATTATCGACATCCCCTTGAGCCACCGCAGCCTTAACACGACGTCCGTCATCCTGAAGCGTCAATAGGGAAATAGGCTCACCCTTCTTGCCATGCTGATAATCTTCAAGGCTGATGCCATTACCAATCGACGAACTGATCACCTTGTAAGACTTGAGCGCTTCCTCTGCTTTTTCCAGCTCTTGACGATTTAGGGTCACATACACGGCTTGTTTTGGATCATCAATCGCTTTCTTGAGTGCTTCAGCCGTTTTTCTGTAGCCAGCCTCTTCTCACGCAAATTAATACGATTGGCGCGATCTCGCGCCCACCCTTCAACACCATCAGCATTACCAACCAGCTCTGGATAGTGATCGCACAGGTATTGTTTCTGTTCATAAGACTGCTTCGACCAGTAGTCAGCACGTTCCTCAGGAGACATGTTCTTAAAACGCTCTGCTCGCTCTTCGACAGCTTATGAGTACCTTGACCCGATGCACTTGAAGTACTACCGGAAGTACCAACTTTTGCTAGGGCGCGATCGAGCGACTCATCCGCATAGCTCGCAAGGGCCATCACGTTGGAAACTTGCATGGCAACTCCAGCAACGGCTGCATTGCGGTAGGTCTCTGCGTCGTTTCCAGAATAATGGCAAACGGGGGACACCACTGTCTGAAATCGTGCACTGACAGCTTTGCGCGACCTCCAAGGCAGTCTTAACAGCACTCTCGACCTGCTCAATATTCGGCACTGCAGCGTCTAATGCATCGCAGACTTCCGCCAAATCATCAGCCAGAGTTGAGAGAGCCGTATGTGCAGTTCCCATGGCCGTACGCAGAGCCTCCGCTGTATTACCCTGCCCTGGAAACCAGAAATGTTCTTTTGAATCGACGCTACCTGTTGAAGAACGCGATCGCGCTTCGATGAAACAGTGCCTGAATAAGCACTCAAACTGGAAGACGTCCAGGTCTTCACCTGGCTCCATTCAACAGACATCTCTAGTCCTCTGGAATATCGATATTGACACGATTAGTAACAAATTCACGTGGATTCGCAGCACTACCATCAGAGGGTCGCAAACCAGTCTGATAACGCATCAAGGTGGCTTTACCCTCGTGAACGGTCACATAGAGAAATCCACCATTATGCGGATCACTCCACGACAACTGGCGAACACCATCTTTGTCTGCCCCCAGTTCAAACTCTGGATATAGATTCGAAAGAATTTCGCTACCGAGCCTCTCGACTTCAGCAACAGGTACATAGGGGCCGCCCACGCTTTGCCCAACCAATTCCCACGCATCTTGAGTGCTACCACTGAAATCGTCATCCCAACGCGAAATATTCGCACCAAAATTGCGAGCAACCCATCGCCCTCCCCCGCTTCCGCAAGACGATTGCGAAATTCAGGATTACCGGTTCATACTCGCGCTGAAACGCCTCAATTGACTGGCGCTGTGCTAGCGGGAGTTCTCCATCCCAATAACTCATTTTTAATCCCAACCTACCTGCCGATAGAGAGTGTTCGAGCTGTTCTCAGCCTGCGACTCTACAGCTGATATTTTGCAGTATTCCTGTCCTTCAAACTCGCCTTATCCATCGCTCATCTCGGCGGATAACAACAAGCTTCCTGTGTAAGTTGATTTAACCCTTAACGTTAACTCCATTTCCGCCCCTTAAGGACTTCAGCGTCACTGCGCAACAGGAGCAGGGGATGGCGATGGGTGGGGAACAGGACCCGGTACAGCAGGAGTTGGCGCATAAGGCGGCATTCCCTGCCCAGGTCGATAGACGGGCATTTTCAGGTTGAGCGCCACCCGTCGTCGTCGGCAAGGTTGGCTCAGATACCCATCACGCAGCGGGCCTCTTGAAGAACCGTTGAGCGCCGATGCTTGTTCAGCATATCGTGCCAGACTTGGGGTCGCTCCCGCTGTCCCTGCAAGAGCGGCTTGACCCTGAGCATTGGCCTGCTGGGTATTGTTTGCTTCGGTTTGAGCAAGGTTGACACCGGCTGCATGCGCGGCTCGAGCGAGCTCCTCGAGAGCCCTCGAATGTGTCAGAAGAAGGGACGTGTAGCGACCTTCGACTATTCTCGCTCGCAAGATAGAGTCGGCACCTTTCATGGAAGACTCTACGGCCTCGGACAAGTCATCAATTTTTGCGCCTTGCAATTCGCCGGAAACTTGTTGCAAGGTATTTGCGGTCGCGTTGTACTCTCCGTCAGCAAACTCGATCATCACCACGGCTGATTTCCCCTCTAAGGAAGCCCAATTCAACGATCTGCCCACATTGGCCGATCAAGTTGTTGTAGGTACGGCAGTGGGTGAGCAGATCTCTCTACTCACCCACACGCCGTTTACGCGCAACACTCACGAGCGCTACGCATGAGTTGTATCAGCGGCCAGTAGCCAGGCCATTGAAGGTACGCGCACCCGTGTTATCGGTCACGACGTAGTTGCCAGCAAGCTGATCAACCAGACCTGCGAAGGCATCAGAGCCTGCTGCATCTGGTGCATACCAGCGGTCCACTCACCATGCTTCTGGCTGTAGGGACTCCTTCGCAGCACCTTCCCATGTGGCGCTACGTGCTTCAACGTCCTTATTGAACTGATCAAGCTGGCTGAGCAGATCGGTTGCCTGCGTGCGCAGATCAGCCGAGACCTGCTGGAGCAGCTCCGGGCTTACGCGAAAATCTCCACCGTTCATTTCCTACTCCAATCTGCTCAGATGTTCAACATTGCAGCGCCGGTCTTGGCGACAGACTGCTGGGCATCTTGTTCGTTCTGGATTGTCTGAGCGCCGACCGAGGCAAGTGCGCTTTCGAAATCGGTCAGTGCCTGAGTGGTCTTGGACGAGCCAGCATCCCACTGCTCCATGACGGAGTTGAACGCCTGCGAGGCGCCACCCTGCCAACCACCGATAGCGGTAGCGACCTCACCCTTAACCTTTGCGTTCAGGCCCTGCAGGTAGAGCCTGCAGGTTAGTGACAACTGTGCGAATGGCATCATAGCTGGCTTGTTCCGCAGAAATATTTGCACCGCTCACTGGTCCACCCTCCCTAGTTTTTCGTTCAGGGTCCCCCGAAGTCTTGCGATTGATCGACCCTCTGTAACGGAGGGCACAATCGCGATGTCGGGTATTACATTATCGAAGCGATCTGGGAATGCAAATACAGGTTTCACGAAACCAGCTAGGGCTTAAGGCAGCACTATTGAGCAAAGGAACCTCATGGCAAGCACTACCGCATCCAGGCCTCCAGCCCTTATGCCCGTTAGCATTCGCATGGGTGAGCACACCGTCGACATGTCGGTCCCAACGAACGTTGCACTGGCCGAATTTGCCCCCAAATATTGTGTCGCAAATCACACAATTATCGGCCAGTTCTGCCTCTCAGGGATACCGAATTACGAATTCTCAGGGGCCGAGTTCTTGATCAAAGCCAGACCCTGATCAACCAGGGAATCCAAGCCGGATCCGTTTTTGATTCTGTCGAAAATCGGCGACAGCACACAGGATTTACGCTATGACGACTTGGTCGAGGCCGTAGGGAACCGCGGTCGAAAATGATCAGGCTCCATGGAATTCTGACAATTCGGTAGATCTTAGCACACATGCTTCAGCGCTGTTAGTCCTCACAGCAGCCGTTCTGATCTTCACCGGAGGTCGAGGAAGCTACCTTGGTTTAATTACCGGATTGGCCGGAACTTTACTGGCTTCTCTAGCCTGCGCACTGATTTCACGCTCAACTCAGCGCCTTGCTCCCCTCTCTCTTGCACACTCAATTCCGATCCTTGCCGGTAGCGCGGTCATGAGCGCAATCCCTGGCTCTTGGTCAGCCCTTCCGTTGGCCGGCTTTTGGGAATTGCAGCGATGGTTAGCGCAGCAATTTTGCTGATTATTCTTCCCAAGACCTTGCACGGCTCCATTGTTGCGCCCCTTACCTATGGCTTTTCAGCTGCAACAATTGGCCTGCTTACGGGATTTGGGCACCTTTCAACCAGCGCTCGGCAAGTACAATCTATACCTTATTAATAGTGCTTATTTTGATCGCCCCCTGGTTTGCGATGGCTCGAATTCCTATCCGCGTGACAGGAAACCCCGAAACTATCGACGCCCTACCAGGTTGTTCGCAAGGTAAACGACGGTCATATCCTGACCATCTCCCTTAAAACTGGCGCTTCGCTGGGAATCTTGATCTGCGTTCCTCTTCTTCTTGATACCCGCTATTCACTACTCCTTCTCATCTGCGGAGGCGTTGCTCTTCTGCTTTCAACGCGCTCCTTGCGTTCGCGGGTCGAAGTTCTGATCGGCGCGATTCTGGGCATCATCCTGATTCTTGTCAGCGCAATCGGTAGTGCAATCCTTATGCCCCAGGCACTCATCCCGGTGTCCTATTGCTCTTCATTGCAACCGGCCTCGTCTTGGCACTGACGGTTATCGATCCGAAGATGCGCCCGTGGGTCACTCGAATTGCTGACACCCTCTCGCTCATCAGCTTGCTGGCACTGGTGCCCATCACGACTCTGGTATGGGGGATCCTGTAATGCCATCAAATAAGGACATCCTTGAGGCGCAACGTTTTAATCGTCGCCGCCTGGTCACAGCCTTCACCTCTGGCACCCCCGGAGAAAAGAACTCGAATCAAAAATCAACCACTCGCCCTCTAATCGTCGGGGCCTCGCTTGCCGCAGTTGCAGTTCTCATTGCAGTTGCTATCGGTGAGGTTCATGCCAACGCTTCCCAGCGGCTGGCAAGACTCGCACCTCATCATCACAAAGGGTGAAGGTGCACGCTACTACTCGATCGAAGGAACGCTTCGCCCCATTTCTAATGTCACCTCCGCCAAGCTTCTCAGCGAAAGCGGAAAGCTTGTGACTTCCTCGGTGTCGACCTCCTCGCTGGAGGGAATCCCCCGCGGAAGCGCAATCGGCCTGAGCGATGTGCCCGACGACATCCCATCTGCAGACCAACTGCACTCCTACGACTGGACCTCATGCGCGGCCTCGTCAGGAATCAAAAACTTGGGTCGCTGGTAACCCCGAGGGCCTCAGCAACGCAACCAGCGCCCTCGTTTCCAACGAGGGAAGGCTCTACCTAGTCACAGGTGGGGTCCGCTACCCCATCGAAATTGCGCACACAAGCCATTGTTAACGTGCTCGACCTGTCCGGTCGCACCATCACCCCGGTGAGTGCAGCTTGGCTGAACTTGTTCACCGAAGGGTCAACTTTGGCACCGTCGACATCCCGAACCTGGGTCGCCCGGTTTTCAGGGCATGTCACCGCGAATCACCGCAGCACAGGTCGGAACCATCATCGAGGTCGACGAATCCGGAACACCGCGTCGCTACGTCATCACTGACGACGGAACTATTACTCCGCTAACGGACTTCTCCTACAAGCTCTACCAGGCCTCGTGGGCAGACCGCGGAAGTCCGCAAAACCTCATGATTGACCTCTCAGAACTGGCATCACTGACGGTGAATAACCAGGGCGTTATCCCCTCAGATTGGCCCAGCCAGGTCGGTGAAGTTCTGGGGGCCGATGCAGCGCCATGCGCTCAGCTGGTCGTGAACCACTCCAAGGCAGAGACCGTCCTTAAGTCCATTTCCACCTCCGAGCTCGCCCAGCTTCACCCGCGCGAGGTCAATGTTCGAGGCGGTTCAGGTGCACTGGTCCGTTCCTCCTCCGGTGGTTCAAGCGGTCCTATCGTGTTTGTCTCTGACATCAGGGAAGGTCCACGGTTTGAGGAATAACCCCAGCGATTCACTGCAACGCTTGGGGCTGCCCGAAAGCTGCGGTCTCTCCCTTCCGGCAGCATGGCTTGCACTCGTTCCTGAGGGGCAAGAACTCACTTCCGCTGCTGCTTGGGAAACGGTTGGTGCTCAGTGAATCGACTGACAAATTGCACGCTGAGCGCTCTTGCCGCACTGGCACTGTGTGGCGCAGTTGCACTTCCTTCCGCATATGCGGATACGCCCACGCCAGGTGAGACTCAAGGAAGCGACCAGACGAACTCGCAGCAAAAGCGTGGATCCGCCACAAAGCAGCCCGAAGAGGGCTGCCAAATCGGTATCGATAAGTGGATCACTCAGCCACCTTCGGCCTACTCGTTCCTCGGAATGAAAGAGGCCCTGAAACTGTCACAGGGCCACGTGCGCGTTGCGATCGTTGACTCGGGTGTTGCTGCAGGAAACGTCCACTTCAAGGACGCAGTTGAGCCGGGTACCGACCTGGTTGAGTCTGGTGACGGACGAAAAGACGTTTTCGGACATGGCACCGCAATCGCGGGGCAGATCGCCGCGCGCGAGGTCTCAGGTTCAGGCGTTGTCGGCTTCGCCCCACGAGCAACCATTGTCCCCGTGCGCGTCTACGTTGACTCCAGTGACGACGCCAAGCGCGCGGGCAAGGGGCCGACAGCTGCGCGCACAGCCGATGGTATTCGTTGGGCTGCGGATCAAAGGAATTCGCGTGATCGTTGTCCCGCAATCCTTGACCTCTGACGATGTTGCCCTGCGCACAGCCACTCGGTAGCGCACTCAAAGGGCGCGCTGGTCGTCGCTTCGGCTGGAAACATCGAACAGAATGCAAACTCCGGTTCACAAGACACTGCGGTCCGCTTCCCGCGGGATACCCCGAGGCCTTGGCGGTCACCGCGGTCGATGCGCAAGGTAACCCCAGCCAATCCGTCGTCCATGGAACCCACGTAGAAATCGCTGCACCCGGTTCGCAAATTGCGTCGACCTTCTTTGCGAACGGTGACTGCATGTTCGCAACGCAGGGCCTCTACCTCATATGCGACGGGATACGTGGGCGCAATTGTTGCGTTGATTGCTGCAAGGTATCCGAACGAGACCCCCGATCAGTGGAAGTACCGTCTTCTGGCGACCGCACTTCGCCCAACCCCTTCCCAACGCACTGCCGAAGAGGGATGGGGAATCGTTGCGCCCTTTAACGCATTGAATTTCGTCAATGACGGGAAGATGCCAGGACCCAGAAACCCCTTGTATCCACCGATTCAAAAGAGCGCAGATCCGGTTATGGTGAAACCTGATCTTCCGGTTGATACGACGACTCCGCGTCGAATGTGGGCACTGGGAATCTCCGGTGCGGGCCTCACGATTGTTGTCGCAGTGCTCTTGATTCGCAGGTTGCGCAGTAAAGAGGCCTGAGCCGGCGTATGCCGAATTTCAGAGTAGTTAGTGCTGCTCTTTATTCGTATTTGCGTCGCCCTGCGAAATCTGCGCGTACCTTGCCCATTACCTTGCTGGCCATTACCCTGCTGGTTCTTATCGCCCTGTTGGTTCTGGCCGTTTCCCATTTTCGGGGATGCTCACGCAGTTCTTCGTGGGCTGCGGGCGCGCCCATTTTTCAGCAACTGACACAACCTCAATACACACTTCACCGGGAACTGCCTTTACCGACACCGCATTCTGGCGCGTCTCGGCAACCGCATCGTCAACACCCGGCTTGGAAACGGTATAGACGTAACGCCTATGCCCGGCCGATGTTGTCCCGACCGCGGGGTCAGTCCAACTCCACTGGATATCCTCACCATTCACGCGTGCGACCAGCTGGTCGACCGCAGGCGGAGAACAGCAATCGGGTCTTCACCCTGCGATCCCTGCGTTGAAGAGCTACTTGCCGAGGCCGTGGGCGAAGAAGTCTGATTCCCCACCCCGATGATGCTACCTCCGCCCGTCAGCATTGCAACAATGACGGCACCCAAAACCACCATCGCCATCACGACAAGCGCGATGATCGCGATAGTCCTCTTCGGACGAACGTCGACCATCTGGGAGGTAGCAAGGGATGACCGGTATCGAAGGTGTTTTTGAGTGGTATGCCCCAGGGGCATGCCACGAGTCTGAGAGACAGGTGCATATCCGACACCAAATTGCTCACTGGATGCGTCAACCGCTGAGGCATCCTGCTGGTGGAGACCAGCGAAATCCTGCTGGTTTTCCGAGGTTGATGTCGAAGCTTGCATACCCGGGCCTTGCATACCGAAAGCGAGGCATCGGTGGGCTGCGACGGCATCCCGCTAGAAGCATTCTCGAGCCGCGTTCGCGCCGAACGGATTGGTTACGGAAGCAGGCGAAGGGGCTGCGGCCTCGGCAGCGGAAGAAGAGGCAGCCTGACCCAGGTCGAGGAAGGCGCACGCAAACGCGTTCGCTCGGCATCGATCGAAGGCATCGCACGCAGGCGGGTTGCCTCATCTTGAGCTGCATTCGGAGAATTTTCGCCCTGGACAGCACCCCACGCAGCCGTTCCATCATCAGCGGCGCCAACCGAAGAGCCGTGAGCCCCGAAACTGCCCACGGTATTACCGTCACGCAACTCCATCTTGGTGACCGGGCGCCCCATGAGGGTCTGAATGTCTTGAAGCTGACGGCCTAGTTCAGCCGCTGACGCGGTCCTCTTCCGAGGGATCCAGCTGCATCGCGTGGCGCAAAACGCGCTCAAGTTCCTTCGGGGCATCCGGGCGAGAAAGCCCACGAATGCGCCCCTCGCGAGACTCGAGCAGCCACCGAGGCAGCACTATTGTCACCAACCGGATCCTCGAATGGGCTACGCCCGCTGAGGAATGTCCACAAGGTTGTTGCCAGCGCCCACACATCCTGAGTCGGATGTGCGTGGGTGGAGCGATTGTGTTGTTCAGGCGGAGCCCAGAGCACTGAGAAGCCATCCAGGCTTCCTTTTTCCAAAGCCCCAATGCGAGAGGCAACGCCGAAGTCTCCCAAAACCGGGTAGTTGTAGGAGTCGAACATGACGTTCGCTGGCTTAATATCGCGATGGACATAGCCATTTCGGTGGAGCATCTCAACGCCTCCACACAGGCGAATCACGACATCAAGTGCTCGATCGACCGCCATCGGCATTCGGCGTACCTGCTCGGCAACGTTTGCGACCGGACAGAACTCCATTTTCCAAATAGGGACGGCCATCGGGTGAAGTCCCAATCGAATACTAACTCCACCACGGCGGGGTGGCCGGCAATGGAGGTCATGACGTCGGCCTCGTGACGGATTTGCGCGTATTCAACCTGGTCGCCCACCGAGCGTGCGACCTTCACCGCAACTTCACGCGCAGGAATCTCCTGGCGGTAGAGGTGAACGTCAGCGAAACCTCCAGAACCCAGGGCTCGCAGCCAGGTGTGACCGGGAAGCTCGGGAGGAGGAAGACGCCTGAGGGGAACCGAAGGGGTCATGACTGCTTACCTCTGAAGGGATGACGAAGACGGCGACGAAGTACACCGATCGGTGAAGCACCGTGCTTTTGGCGGTAGCGTGCGCTCAGTGAGGACAGGGAAAACGCACGGCGAATCCGGGTCCAGCGAGTTGCATTTTCGCGCAGCTCCTGAGTCAGCTCATCAACAATCTGCCAGGAATCAGTCGCTTGTTCGGGCTGGACCTCATCACCGGAGAAATCCGCCGTATCTGCCCAACGGGCAACCCGAACAGGCCTGGGGAGCTCCTCGCCAAATTCATACCACTGAGGGGTTGAGGCACTGCTCTTGGCAGCACTTGCTGGCCACAGAGGTGATGTCGTCAGCATCCACGCGGCCTCTTGACGGGTGAGGGTCGGTCGGCACGACAACGCCGGCATCGCGCGCGAGATCGACGACCTCGTCCCACGAACCGGTGAGCGCCTGCGGGGGCGCGGACCAACGACGTTTCTTGGTACGGCGACTCTTCGCCAGAAGAATAGCCAGAAGCGGGATTGCGATGATCGCAAGAATTCCGCTACCGGTTGCAATGATTCGCCACGGAATCTTCAGACGCGAGTCATCGTTCGAATCTGAACCGCGATCGGTAGTTGTCGGCGGAAGTTCTGCGGGCTGTTCAGGCGGCTCTGGCGGTTGAAGAACCTGCGGACGCGGCACAGAACGTGGCTTCGGGACATCGGTTTGAGGCACTTGGTCACGCGGCGGGGTCGGGTCGAAAACCGCCCAACCAACTCGCGGAACTCGACCTCGACCCACGCGTGAACATCCGAACCGCGAGATCGACATCGCCACCCTTCGATTCATTCGGATACGCGCCCATGACGACCCTGGCGTTCATGCCGAGGTTGTGCAGCATCAGCGCCATGAGCACGGAGTACTGCTCATCGTCACCGATCATCTGCTCGCTTTCAAGCATGCGACTCAGTCGGTCTGCTCGGTTACCCGGGCGCGACTGAGCGTTGTCTTCATTCGAGTAGAAAGCCTTTTTCTTTCAGGTAGCGCTCGATCGCGCGGGCCTTTACAAGATCACCCTGCTCGGCTGCTGAGGTCTGAGTTGCCAGATCACGAACCGAATCGGGAACGCCTTTATCTCCGCCGCGATAGGGAACAGCACGGGTTCCTGAGAGCTGGCCATCCGACCAGATCGGAACAACCGTTGAATCCATGGAATACACCATGGTTCCGCCCTGAACGTTCTTCGATGTCGCAAGTGCAGCGTTCGCCCACATGTCGTAGTAGAGACCATCAGAGAGGTGCTCACAACAGCGGCATTCGGATTACCCTCTTGCTGGTTCGCCTGGGTACCAGAAGCTGATGCAGATTGATCAAAATTCATGGTCGAAGGCGTACCGACGATTGGAACCCACGGGCCAAGGAGCTGCGGGTCGTGAAGGTCATATGGGCTGACGAGCTACCTTCGGGAGCCTGTTGCTGCAGCAAGGTCGATCCACGTGAATAAAAGCCATCGGAGGGACCACTTCCCGGAGCACTCATTGTCATGGTCGTACCGTCGCAACTATCCATGACACCGATACGCACGCGCGCCTTCTGGAAGACCATCCACGTGGATCAAATTCTGCTCTTGCAAGTCAACGTTGTAGTGACGGAAAGCAGACGGCGGAGAGGGATACTGACGCGCATCCAGCGGAGGTTGGACAACATCGCGAAGCACAACGCGGGTGTACCACGGGCCATAGGCATTAGTGAGTGGAATAGCGGCAGCTGCAACAACCGCAATGACCAGTGCGCCACCGGCGATTTGACGGCCCAAGTGGATACTTCCTTGAGAGCCACCCTGAGTGGTCTCCCCCAGCGTCGCTGAGGTATCCGATGCGGTTTCACCACCGACACGAACATCCAAGCCGGCTTCGAGTCGACGGTACTGATCTGCCCATGCACCAACCCAAGGCAAGTGCCCACCATGCTGCGATCAGCCAAATATTCGGGAAGGTACCGCCCTTACCCCAAGCAATGCCGATAACTCCCATAACAGCCACGGGAATAACCGCAGCAATTGCACGTCCAGCGCGAAGGACCAATAGCGCCGAGATGAAGGAGCACAGCAGAGCGCTCAGCCACGGGACCATTGATGGACCGACGTAGGCCGAGCCGGCGGGGTGATTGTCAGCAGATCCTTCCACGCATAGACCACCTGCAAAACCAAGAGTTGCAGGGTGCGTGGGAGTAGGAAAGCCCGTAGAAAGTCGTCGAGGGGTACGCAGCAACACCGCCAATAAGGAAGTGAGCAGCGATCAGCCCGGCAATAGTTGATAGCCAATCCAGCGCCAGAAGCTCGAGGCCCAGGCGACGAAAAGACCCGCAGCGACGCCAGCCGCAGCGGCACGCAAAGCTCGACCCACGACCAAAAAACGGCCTCGTGAACCCAAATGGTGGGGAAGGAAAAGCAGAACTAAACCAACGAGGAACCAGGACGGCAGGCCTCGACGAGAGACCTGGAAACCAGACGCGAGCGCCCAGGTGAAAAACCGGTGGTGGTTTGAGACATCAGGCCAGACCTCCCGCAGCAACCAATCGAGGAAGATCCTCAAGAGTCGGGCAATCTGCCAAAGTTCCGTGGCTCAAGCGACGCAGCTTCGGATGGCCGGGGCGAACTCGGACCACCGCACTGCGCACATCAACCGGAATGGCATTCAACAGGTGCGAGCCTTGATCGTCATCAACCGTTGGCGCAGCAATGATCGTGACAACCGAAAGACCGGGACGCTTTGCAATCGCCTCACGCAGACGTGCCATCAGATCGGCTTCGCCCGAGTCATGAGTGCGCACATCGCGTCGAGCGTGCGCGTCCGCAGCGCTGGTCGTCACGCAATCGGTGGCGGTCGTCAAAGACACGGTTCGAGAAGCAGCCATGTCGGCAACGACCAAAGAAGCCGCAATCGAAACAGCATTTTCGAAAGAATCACGGTCATTCCACTGTCCCAGTCGCGTATCCAAAACAACCAAATGGTGCGAACGGCGCGTTTCCTCAAACTGACGAACAACAAGGCGCCCGATATGAGCGGTCATTGGCCAGTGGACATTTCGGCGATCATCTCCGGGAACATAGTCACGAAGCGCGTGGAATGAAACATCAGAGGATGACAATTTCGCCGTCGTGACACCCTCAACATCAGCGTGGATACCCGTCGCATCGAAAGGAACGCGAATGGTCTTCGGGTGGACGTACAGGGTCACCGGCTCCGACCACGTGCCAATTCGACGAATCAGACCCAAGGATCAGCGCGAAGTGCACGTGCTGGAGCCAACGGTCACCAGGCCTCGGCGATGGGTAACGACAGAGAACACTTCACTCCAGACTCCCTTTCCGGGAAGAGGAGGAACCAGGAACTGAAGTGCAGATGAGGCAATTGGAAGTTCGATGAGACCGGGCGTGCGCGGCGATCCGACATATTCTCAGCGGTGATTTCACCAACGGCGGTTTGACCAGCAACAATACGCTGACGCGGAAGTCGCACTGAAACCTTGTGAGGGAAGGGAACAATCACCCACACAACGGCGATGAGGAAGGCAAGAGGCATGCGCAGGCGACGAAGAAGGCTTCGACCCAACCAAAAAGCACGAGACACAATGGCTGCAATGAGGGGCCGAGAAAAGCACAACCCAGCCAACCGGGGTCACCGAACGAGCTGCATGACGCAGGTACTTCACACCCGGAACAGTCCCCAGAGATTGCGCGAAACGCGACATACCCTGGCGAAGCCCGCCCAAGCTTGTCTTCACATTCGCGCGCGCCGAGGCGAAGACTGAGCTCTTTGACGAGCGTGCGCTTGCGTCCTGAACCTGCGCCTCGTTTGGCGGAGGAGCGTTTTCCTCGACGACGTTTTCCGCTGTCGGTGCTCTCCTCCGGGGTGTTTTGCACCGCGGCGCGAACCGGAGGTGCGCGGTGCGGAAGGAGCTTTCGGAGCCGAATGCTTAGCCACGATCACCCACCTTCACGCCTTGGACTTCCTTGATGCGCATGTTCAGGCGCTCACCGCCGAGGCAGGGACGGAGGAAAGAGCTCGCGCGATAACACCTGAGCGGTTGCACCGGAGAAGGCCGCGTCGGGATCGACAACAATTCGGTGTGCCCACACGGGAGCTGCCAAGGCCTTGATGTCATCGGGAAGCACGAAGTGACGGCCCTGAGCTGCGGCCCATACTCGTGCACAGCGAACCATACCGATAGCACCACGGGTCGACACACCCAAGGTAGCGGAATCATCGTCGCGCGTAGCCTCGGCAGGGCGGCAACGTAATCAACACTGCGCGCTCGGTGTGCGTCTGCGCGGCGAGTTCGGAAAGGGCGAACCACCTGTCCGCTCTCAAGAAGCGGCGAGGCGCTTAGAACGGTCCGGGGGCTGCGGAGCCATCAAGGATTTCAGCCATTGCCGCGCGCGAGGGGTAGCCGACCGAGGCCTTCATCGAAAGCGGTCAAGCTGCGCTTCGGGCAGCGGATAGGTTCCAACTTGTTCCACCGGGTTCTGCGTTGCAATAACCATGAAGGGACGAGGTGCGGCGTGGGTGACGCCATCAACCGTCACCTGCGCTTCTTCCATGACCTCAAGGAGAGCAGACTGAGTCTTCGGCGAGGCACGGTTGATCTCATCGGCAAGGACGATAGAGGCGAAGATCGGACCGGAACGGAAGTGCCACTCATTGTTCTTCTGGTCGTGAACATTCACGCCCGTAATATCCGCGGGGGAGCATATCGGGGGTGAACTGAATACGAGTGCGTGCCCGCAATTGTTTGCTGCGATCGCGCGAGCAAAGGCGGTCTTTCCCGTACCGGGAGCATCTTCAAGAAGAAGGTGTCCCCGGCGAACATAGATCGTCAGAGCCAGGCGAATAACCGGTTCTTTGTCCAGCAGTGCCTGGGAGATACCGCCGACCAAACCGGCGAAGGTTTCGGCGAAACGCTGGGCATCTTGCGAGCTAAGCGCCATAGGAGGGACTCCATTCATCTGTCGGTAGTGAGTGTTCAGTTCTGAGGCGGATATTTTGGGATGAGCTGAGGTCTGTGGGCGGTGAGCCCAAAGCTCTCATCGTATGTCGGGGATCCGGTTGCATGACGTGGGCGAATCATCATTTACCGTCCCACCGAACAGTTAATTCGATGCAGCAAAATGGGGAGGTTACCCGAGTTGTCCTTACTCAGTCGCACACCGGTTTCTACAGAGGCCCCTGCCGAACCACGAGGTGTGAAGGTCCAATTGGACTGCGAAATCATCCCACATCGTGCACTTCATGGGGAGCGCATCGCTGGCCCAGGTCGAGGGAAGCGTCAGATACACCATCTGGCACTGGTTGACCTCCGCGCCACGCGCGTTTGCACTGTGCACTGAGCATCGTGCCGCCGAAACCACCGATCACGTTGATCTTCGCGGTGTCGGTTCCGGTTCCGGCAAGTTACCCACGTTGTCCCAAAGCGAGTTTCGGGCACCCACGCCGACCTCGATTGCCGAACCTGCGGTTGCGGTAATTGTCGCGCTGCCATTGAGAACTGCTCCCTGAGGAACTTCTGTCTCAACGCCACCAACCCGTTGCCAGACAAGAACTTGATCGGGTGCAAGATATCCGGCAGGCGGGTTCGCATTCCAGCTCACTGTCACGCTTCCCTCATGAACCGCAACTGTATGGGTCGGCTTCGTGGGGGCAGAAAACGCCTTCGCGGTCACAGGGAACCGCGCCACCAGCAACCTCTTGACCATTGACGTTACCAACTTGGCGAATGAAGATCTGGACATCTCCATCGGAACCAATATTGATGATTTCACCGCTGGTCACGGAGTTCCAAGGGCCTCCAGCGCTGTGCGACCACTCGAGGTGGAGGTTACGGCTATTGAAGCCCTGTCCAGGATTGACGGAGAGGCCACTGACCTTCGTCATACCGTGGTCACCAGTCGGTGTCGAGGAGAAGGAACCCACATTCGGGTTGAGAGGCGAGGTGAAGACCTGGAAAGGCGACTTCATCGGATTCTGAACTGTCGTTCTTCCAGTTATACGCGCGAATCTTCACACGGTAGTTCTCACCCACGGGAAGATCGGTAACGTAGTCATTGCGATCCCCACCAGCTTCGCCAACGGTACGACCGTTGACATCAATGGTGTAGCGAGTAATTTCCGCGCCATTTGTACGCGGTGTTGTCCACGTGAAACGAACGCGTCCGGTATTGCCCTGTCCGCCAATGTTTTCGACGCGGACTCCATCGGTGCGATCCGGAGGACCGAAGGGTGTCACCTTCGCGGAGTTCTGCGAGGTCGGTGAAGGTTCTTCTGCACCGTTCTTCGCAGAGATTGCGACAGAGTAGGTCTGGCCATTACGCAATCCATCGACGCGCCATTCGAGTGACGTTGCCTGGGACCTCAATCTGACGTGCACCGCCGTTTTCGTACACGTAAAGCGTGTAGTTCTTGATCGCGGAACCCTGGTTGGTCGGAGGCGTCCATTTCACGACAATTGCACCGTTTTCGGGCTCAACTGTAGGCGCCAGGGGCGCTTCGGGGCGCATATCGATGAGGACCTCGGGAGAGGCTGCCGAAGGATCTGAAGCACCAACCGCGTTATGCGCAACAACGGTGAAGGAGTGGCGCAGACCGTTCTCAAGACCCCTCAGTTCACACGATCCTGACTCGCAGGGGTAGCTACGGCTCGTCGCACGGTCCGTCGCAGTGAAACCGGTAATGGTTGCACCGTTATCGGCACCCGCGGAAGGTCACCAGCGCGCTGCCCGGGCCGGTCGCAGTCAGTGAGACATTTGTCGGAGCATCGGGGCGATCACGGACCACCAAACGCACCTTGCCTTCAACGATACGGTCAGGATCACCCGTTGCGTCCATTGAGGCGATAGCGAACGGTCATCTGTCCGCGGAAGCCAACCGCAGGAGTGATATTAAGGTTCGTTCCTGAGGGGTCAACGGTTCCTTCACCGATCTGAATTGAAGCGCCGACAATACGGGATTGGCGTCTCAGGAAGAGATTGATCGTGTAGCGCGTCAGGTCAACGGCCTCAAGGCCACCCGAACGTGCCGCTTCCAAAAGCGCATCCGAGACCTGAATTAGCGGTCGGGTCGATGCGACAACAGTGATCGGAATCTGAGCGCTCACTGCACCCGCACCGTCATCAACGCTGACGGTTACCGAACCGACAGAACCCTTTGGTCGGTCCACATCAGCTCGGACGCGCAGGATATGCCCGTCGAGGCTGATTGCAACGCCCTCGGGAAGGTTAGAAATGTCGTACTTAAATCCCGCTGGGTCTGCACCTTCTGGATCTCGCACCATCTGCGCGAGGTCCACGGCAGTTGCTTCCTCTCCGGCAGCGACCCTAATAGCGGTAGGAATGAAGGAAACCGGCTGATTTTGCGTGGCTTCTACCTTCAGCGGCAAAGTCAAGGTCGCAGTCAGGGCCGAGTCATCACCCGCAGCTCCGTCAGAGACTTCGAAGGAGAAGGATGACTTCCTGACCATTCCGAATTCACATGGAAACTCACGTGCCGCTCATCGCTCAAGGTCATTCCTGATCGATGCCGGCAGAAGGACGAAGCGTTGCAGCATTGGTGATACGCGGGCTGCGTCCTTCACGAACGATGACGTAGTCGGAAATATCTAGGGTGACGTCTTCACCGGCGCGCACCTTGACGGGAACCTTCGTGGTATCGATGGTCGGCTGGTTGTGCTTAAGTCCGGGTACGGAAACAACTGCCGAGGAGCTCAAACCGTCGGCGTCAGTAACCGTGTAGACGACCATCATGCGCTCTTCTTGTGGAGTGATGATCAGGTCGGAGCCGTTCACTTCGACGCCTGCGGCCTTCGTGGACACACGCAGGTTGTTGACATCACCATCCGGGTCTTCGTCATTTGCCAAGACCGGGACCTTCACAGTGCCACCCTTTGCCGGCAGCTGCGAGGGCCCAACAACGTCATCGCGCGCGATAGGGAGCTTGGAGCAGCGCGTCATTTGCGACGTTGATTGTCAATGTTCCACGTGAAATACCACCGCGGTTATCGGTGACTTCATAGGACACCAGGTAGGAACCATCCTGCGCGGGGGTCGTCAAAACAATAGAATTTCCATGAATTTCAGGCTTTAGCTCTGCGGTCGCAGTCTGAAGAGAACCGGGGACGATCGAGATTGGATCGCCGTCGGGATCAATATCGTTTTGGAGCACCGCGACGCCCAGTTGCCTGTTCGGACGGGTCAGGGACGGTATCTGGGACCGCCGTCGGAGGCTGGTTGACTGTTGCAGGCTGGGCAATGCCCACGCGTACACGTGCAGAAGCTTGCTTCCCCTGACGATCCTCAACGATGTAGGTAAAGACATCGGTACCCGTCGTATTGGGCGCCGGGGGTGTGTGCAGCCAGTCCACGCCAAGCTCGACAGTGCCCTTGGTTGGGGATTGTTCAATACCAACCAAGTCACTGAGTCACCATCGGGATCAATGCCGTTCAAAGGCACCGGAATACGGGTCGTTTCACCGCTCACAGCCCAGGCAGTCAGTGCCTTCGGCTGCGGTTGTGCGATGGTTCCGCTCTTGGGAAAAGAACCTCAAAGGTCACGGTCGACGTCGCCATGTTTCCAGCGCTGTCGCGCACCGTGTAGGCAACGTGCATAACGCCCGGGGTGTTCCCCGCTTCAAAGGCGGACCAAGTTGCCCGTCACGAAGGAGTGCCCGGCCTCGTTCCGGGGTGAATTGGAGGTTCGGGTCAGCCTTCAGGGGTCAAACCGGAAGGAGAACGATCGTTGGCAAAGCACTGGAACCGAGGCGATATCGCCAACACGTACGCGCGTGCGGTCTGGCTGCAACTCGGGAGGCTGCTTCGTGTCCTGTGCGCTAGTTGGAACGACGGTTATTCGTGCCTTAGCGGTATTCGTACCATTGGAGACGACGTAGTCGAGGACACTGAGCTCTCGAGGCCACCGGGGGCAGTAATGCGCAACAGATGGCGGTCGACCAGAGTGACTTCAAGCCGAGATTTGCAGGAACTTCAACTCTTTGGACGACCAGCACGCCACCAGCGGGATCTGAGTCGTTATTCAGGGGCGCAACCAGTGCAGAGCCGCCTGCGGGCAGGACGGCAAGGTCATCCTCAGCGACGGGAACTGCCTGCTGATCGGCCTCGACAACGTCAACGCGAATAACACCCAGAGCGGTCGAAGGACCGTCGGAAACGGTATAGGTGAATTGGTAGGAACCCGGAGCTTGGGCAACGAAATTTACCGTTCCCAGTTCAAGATCGGGTGTAATTTGGCTTCCCGCGGGCGCAACTGAAAGAGCAACCAGGGACAGGTTGTCTCCGTTGGGGTCAGTGTCATTTGCTAGCGGGGAAATTGTCGCTACTTCACCAGCACGCGCGACGTAGAAGTCTGCGTTCGCTACGGGAGGCAAGTTTCCGGGGTTCTGAACATTAACAGTGAGGGTGCCAGTGGTACTCTGACGGCCGTCTGAGACCTCAAGGGTGATCGTGTGCGCACCCACGCTCGCACCGAGATCTCGGATTTGAAGGGTTCCTTCCTCGCGGAATTGAAGTTCAATACCTTCTGGCGCATGAGCATTCGCCAAGAAGATGGGGTCACCATCTGGGTCTTGCCAGTCATTCAATACGTTGTACTCGATTTGGGCACGGTTACCCAGGTGACGCCGGGATCGCAAGCTGCTTTGGCCCCGAATTCATCTCCACGGGTGCACGGTCACATTCACGCGAGCGGTGGCAACCGCTTTACCGTCGGATGCCTCATGGGTGAAGGAGGTACTACCGGTCTGTTTATCAGGGAACATCCGTAATTTGAAGAGCTCGCCCGCCGCGGGTACGCGTGACCTTCCCAAACTGCGGGTCGGTGACTGGACGAGCGGTCAGGGACGTCTCCATCCGCGTCAGAATCATTGTTCAGGGACCGGAAGCGTAGTGGTTCGACCGGGGCGAATGCCGAAGTCGTCATTAACCGCATTGGGAGGAGTGTTCTGCTCTTTTCGCTCTGGGTCTGCGATCTGATCCGTGACCTGAGGAGAGTCCTCTTGCTTTTCCTTCTTTTCAAGCTGAGACTCGATCTGATCCCAGTCGTTCATCAAAAACCATGTCGTGTTCGGGCATCCATACCGATCCCGAAGTGGTGTCATTGAGAACAATTCGAGTGCGGTTTGTTCTGAAAACGATTGATTGAGCTGACTTCAATGAGTCAACTGTCATCTGTTTGTTGAGGCTGGGATCAGTACAGTTTCGCAGGTATGCGCCGGATTTTTGACCAAGCGGCGTAGGCACACCTTATGGAAGACGGGGCGCGAAGGCTTACCCGATGCACCATCATTTGAAGCCGGGATCTTCGTGGCTGCTCCACCCTTGAGAGGGATGGAGATCAACTCGCGGTCTGTTGCGAGAAGCACGGAAGACGATTCGGGACCAGATTCTTGCAGGGTGATGTTTCCACTGATGCCATCATCGGCAAGGTTGCGAAGCTTTCCATCGGGAAGAACCAGAACACGATTTCGCTGATCCAAAGCAACGGGCTGCTCGCCCACCGCAGTCATCACCAATTCAGCGTTCCCGGAAAGACCCTCAACATCCTGCGATTTCAAGCGGTTCAATTGACCTTCGCGGGTGACGGTAATACGACGGCCACCCTGGGCTGAGATGGCAAAAAGAGTGCCCTTCTGGGAAACCGCAACAGCTCCCTGTTCCATATCGCTTGCCAGCGCGCCCTCGTCGGTATAGGCAGTACCGGAAGGACTGGAAACTTGAGCAAGCCAAACCTGGCCTTGGGACGCATCCATAACAGCAAGTCGTGATCCGCCCTGAACTACCTTCGCATTTTCGGGTAGTGAAGTCGCAGCTCCTACAGAAACTTGAGCAACGTCAATGGGAGCAACCAGGTGGCTTGTTTTTATCCGTGAAGCTGACGTCATTACCCGATTGGCCGATATCAAAATTCGGTTGTTTTGTGCGCAGGGCACCGTCAAGGATCCGGGAATCGTAGTTCAGGTGGCCAACAAGCCGTTTCGAAGTGTTTGTCACCCAAATGCCACCATCATCGACATCGACTTCAGCAGTCGTGACACCCTGGTGAAGGATGGCAAGAGTCGAAACGGTAACAGTAAAAGCAGCAACCAACGCAGCCGGAAGACGGCGTCGATTAACGCGCGATGCGGATGCACCATGCTGCTGCTTCATATATTTTTCACCACTCTTGCTGACGGGTAGGGAAGTTATTCTTCTATTTCGCATCTTTTTGGTGTCCCACGATGCGCCCTCATTTGAAGAACTCAAGTCAAATATCACATTGACTATTTTTCATCTTTTTCCGCAATATTTCACGGAAAAATCCGACAAATTACATTCATGTATGTACTGAATACCTCAGTTTGAATCGAACACAAACCGGGCGGGGGCCTGCGCAACAATTCTCGCAGACCCCCGCCCGGCCTCGCTAACAAGTCCTCGTACAACAAGTCACGGCGAGCTCAGGGGAACTACCCAAGGGTCCCACCGCTATCGGTCTTACTGACCGTTGAAGGTGAACTCGCGTTCTGCGCCTTCGCCCTTCACGCCGACAGTGACAACCTGTCCCGGAAGGATATCGCCGAAGAGAATACGCTCGGAAAGCGCATCTTCGATATCACGCTGAATCGCGCGACGCAGCGGACGAGCACCCAGAACCGGATCGAAACCGCGGTCCGCAAGCAGCTCGCGCGCCTCGTCGGTGATCTGAAGCTTCATATCCTGAGCCTCCATGCGCTTGGCAAGGTTGGCAATCATCAGATCCACGATCTGCTTGATCTGCTCCTTGTCGAGCGGCGGGAAAGCTAACGACCTCGTCCACGCGGTTGAGGAACTCAGGGCGGAAGTGCTGCTTGAGCTCTTCGTTCACCTTGGCCTTCATGCGTGAGTAGTCGTGAGTGATGTTCTCGGTGGACTGGAAGCCGGTGAGGACGCCCTTGTTGATGTCTCGCGTACCCAGGTTCGTAGTCATGATGATCACGGTGTTCTTGAAGTCAACCTTGCGGCCCTGCGAATCGGTCAGGCGACCTTCTTCCAGAATCTGCAACAGGGAGTTGAAGATATCCGGGTGAGCCTTCTCGACCTCATCGAAGAGGACGACAGAGAGGGACGACGACGGACCTTTTTCGGTGAGCTCGCCACCTTCGTCGTAACCGACGTAGCCGGGAGGAGCACCGAAGAGACGTGAGGAGGTGTGCTTCTCAGAGAACTCGGACATATCGAGCTGGATCAGCGCATCCTCATCACCGAAGAGGAATTCGGCCAGAGCCTTCATAGCTCTGTCTTACCAACACCGGTCGGGCCGGCGAAGATGAATGAGCCACCGGGACGCTTCGGGTCCTTCAGGCCGCTTCGAGTACGACGGATCGACTGAGCCAAAGCCTTGACCGCGGCATCTTGACCGATGACGCGCTTTGTCAGCTCGTCTTCCATCTTGAGTAGCTTCGCAGACTCGGTCTGGGTCAGCTTGAAGACCGGAATACCCGTCGACATCGCCAAAACCTCGGCGATATCATCCTCGCCAACCTCGGCAATTGCCTCGCGCGAGCCATCACGCCAGCTGGTTCCTTCTGCTTGCGCTCTTCGGTCAGTTTTTGTTCCTCATCGCGAAGAGCAGCGGCCTTCTCGAAGTCCTGATCGTCGATCGCCGACTCCTTGTGCGCTTCACTTCGGCGATCTTCTCGTCCAGCTCGCGCAACTCCGGCGGCGCGGTCATGCGGGAAATACGCAGGCGAGCGCCGGCCTCGTCCATCAGGTCAATAGCCTTATCCGGAAGGAAGCGGTCAGAGACGTAACGGTCGGCCAGCTCAGCGGCAGCCTGGATCGCAGCGTCGGTGATGATGACGCGGTGGTGGGCCTCGTAGCGATCGCGCAGACCCTTGAGGATGCCCACGGTCTCTTCGACGCTGGGCTCGTCAACCTTCACCGGCTGGAAACGACGTTCAAGAGCCGCATCCTTTTCGATGTACTTGCGGTACTCGTCGCTGGTGGTTGCGCCAATCGTCTGCAGCTCACCGCGCGCAAGCATGGGCTTGAGCATTTGCGAGGCGTCGATGGAGCCTTCCGCGGCACCTGCACCGACCAGGGGTGTGGATCTCATCGATGAAGAGGATGATATCGCCGCGAGTACGAATTTCCTTGAGGATCTTCTTGAGGCGCTCTTCGAAGTCACCGCGGTAGCTCGAGCCAGCGACCAGCGCGCCCATATCGAGGCTGTAGATCTGCTTGTCCTGATGGTTTCGGGCACGTCGCCGGCAATGATCGCCTGGGCAAGGCCCTCAACAACGGCGGTCTTACCAACGCCTGGTTCATCAACCAGAACCGGGTTGTTCTTCGTGCGACGCGAGAGGATCTGCATGACGCGCTGCATTTCAGTGCGGCGGCCAATCACCGGATCGAGCTTGTTTTTCGCGGGCAGCTTGGGTGAGGTTACGACCAAACTGTTCGAGAATCGCCGAGTTCGTCTGACCTGAACCAGTGGAGGAAGCACCAACACCGACGCTTTCGCGACCATCATCGCTATTGCGCTGGTAGCCGGAGAGAAGCTCGATGACGGTCTGGCGAACCTTACCCAGATCAGCACCCAGCAGTGAGAACCTGCGAGGCCACGCCTTCGCCTTCGCTTGAGCAGACCAAGGAGAAGGTGCTCGGTGCCAATGTGGTTGTGGCCGAGCTGCAACGCCCTCACGCAGGCTGAGTTCGAAAACACGCTTGGCACGAGGGGTGAAGGGAATGTGCCCTTCGACCGGCTTCTCGCCTTCACCGATAATGTCGATGACTGCTGCGCGGACCGCATCCTTATTTATGTCAAGGCTTTCCAAGGCCTTCGCGCCACGCCTTCACCCTCGGTAATCAGGCCGAGCAGAAGATGCTCGGTACCGATGTAGTTGTGATTGAGGCTGCGCGCTTCATCTTGCGCGAGGACGACGACCCGTCCGGGCTCGGTCCGTATAAAAGCGTTCAAACATCGTTTCTCCCTCTGATTCAGGGTCGCAGTCTCAAGCACGCGACCTGCTTTTCACTGAGTCCCACACTACGGGGTAGCGAGGCCGTGCGCGCGTTTGTTCACCAAGGGCAGATGCGATCGGTTGACGCGAGTTCCGCGAGCACCCATTGACGAAACTCCGCGTCTTCCCAGATATGCATCTGACCTATTCTCTAAACCTCAATAACCAGGGTGTAGGGGCCGTCATTTACTAGTTCCACGGACATCATTGCGCCGAAACGCCCGGTTTCGACGTGGATTCCGCAGTTCACAGTTCCTCAACAATGGCATCGACCAGAGGCTCGGCGACGGGTCCCGGCGCCGCCTTCGACCACGAGGACGCCGCCCTTTACGCACATCTCCGTAGAGCGTAAATTGCGAAACCACCAGGACGCTGGCTTCCTCTGCGCGATCCTGAATAGACGTCTCGTCCTCAAAGATCCGCAATTCTGCAATCTTTCGTGCAAGAGTTTTTGCCTGCTCGAGGGTGTCCTCGTGCGTGACACCGACAAGGACAAGAGCTCCCGGCCCCGTGCATTCGCCGATTACCTCACCATCAACCGATACCGAGGCGCGAGTGACGCGCTGCAAAATTCCACGCATGGGCGTGCTCCTTGGCTCCTAAGTGTTGTCCGCTGGTTCGTCCGCAGATAATTCCGCAGATGAGTGAGTCTGTTACCGTCCGCCGATTGATTTTTCCGCCAAGTGCGGGAACATGTGGCCGGCGCAGATCTGGATTGTGCAATCCAGCACCGGTCGTTCCTTCGGCGACACCGAGGACTTCCATCGATCGGGACAATAAGTTCTTGCGCTGCAGCAATTCCATCCAAGTCCAGAACGACATCGGGTGAGAGCGCACGTGAAACCACAGCAAGAGCAATCGACCCCATATCGGCATGACGAGCAACCGATGTCACCACGCCCACGCGACGTCCACCCACTTCGATGAATTGTCCCGGATTTGGAAGATCTCCCCTGGAACCATCCAATTGCAGGAAGACCAAACGCCTTGCAGGACGCCCAAGGTTCAAGATCCGAGCAACAGCTTCTTGCCCTCGGTAGCACCCTTATTCGTGTGAACCGCAGTACGCAGCCAGTCCAGTTCAGCCGGCATTGAGCGCACGTCGAGTCTCATGGCCCAGACGCGGGCGCCACGCTGCAATCCGCGTTGCTTCCCATGCTGCAATTCCCGCAGCCCGACGTTTCGGTGCACCTTCACTCCACATGCGCCAAAATTCGGGGGCTTGCTCCCTTGGGACAAGGTGTATATGGAAGGCAAGGGATTCACCCGGGTGTTTCCCCTGGTAATACACCGCTCCCCATCGACGACTCCGGCCACGGATCGTTCCATGTCAGCGCAACCTGATCGCGCAGGAAAGCACTGTCCCCTATGCTTCAACCAACCACCAGCGCTGTGAAATCGTTATTTCGACACGAAGCGCAAAACGCATGGAATTGAGCCAATCAGCAAGCGCCTGGGCATCAGAGGCCTCGGTTATGAGGTAGAGAATTTCCCCATCGTCAATGGCGCCGCATGCGTGCTCAATATGCCCCTGCGGGTTCAAAATCAGCAGTTCGCGTGATTCTCCGGGAGTCATTCCCGTCAAAACCTGGCTTGATATTGAGGTCAGCCAGGTCAGTCGATCGGGACCTGATACTTCAACAACGGCAAGGTCGCAGCGGTCGGTAATTGCTCGACCTGCCTCTAAGGGCCCACTGTTCCCCAGAGGGATCACCATAGTGAGCAGTTACGCCAAAAAGTGACATCGCCTTCTACGTCTTCAAGGGGCAACCGCGCCTGGAAGCGTCAGCCAGTGGAGACTTCCACTGCGTTTCGCTCTGCGTCACTTACTCGTCATCCTTCTGCTCAGTTTCCTCGATCTCATCGACGCGCATGAGTCGTCCAGAAAGCTCAACATGACTTTCATGGTCATCTCCCTGGCGCTCATTTGCCCAGAGCATTTCGCCCGCAACCAGGCCATACATACGCGAAAAACGTTCAAACTCTGCAACCTCTGGGTCACGAATCAGCAGATCAGTCTCCATCTGAATTCGCGGTCCCATTGAACGACCAACCCAACGAGCGCTGTAACCATCGCTTTGAGCACCCTGCGCGACCATTTCACGGGTTTCATAGTGACCGGGTTCGGGCAGCACGCCGGAACCGGGAAGCAATGAGACGTACAAAGTTTCCTCGCGCATCAGTTCACCGACTTCCAACGCCGCAATACCGCGAGCCGCATCCCAAATCGGATCAATACTTTCGCGGGCAGTTGCAGAGTAGATGCGCGTGACGAGCTTCATCTGCTTTCCGCAGATCGTCCCTTCTACCTCTTCATAAATCGGCTGGTCATTACCTTCGTCGGTGCTGAGCATTCCCCAGCCCTTCCACGGGCCAAAGCATCCAAGCCAAAGGAGCGATTTCTAGGGGCGGGTTTTTCTGGAATGGAGAACATGACTCCAGCCTAAGCAGCTACACCCTCATCTGCGAGCTGAGTTTGGATTAAATTCCACCAATTCGGAACATGATGTACACCGGCAGCGAGGGCCATGAGGAACTTCGCACTCCCACGCGCAATCGCAGCAATCGTCGGCCGCGCCCATTCGGTATCGCCCATCAAACCATCCAGAACAATCACGACCAAAGGCAGCTGCAATTCCAGTAAAAATACCTAGAATTACAACAGCGGTTGTCGGTCCCGAATAGGCCGCAAGCCCGGGCAGAACAATTGGACTAAGATCCGCGCTCTGGCCCAGTTTCCACACCGCTACCGAGGCGATCACTCCAGAAAGCAGAGCCGCACCCAGAGCACCGAGAGATTGCGAACGGAAACCCGCCCCAATCTGGTCGCCCCACACGGTACACGAAACAATCACACAGGCGATGGGAACCGCAATCCTCCAGCCCTGCGAGGATGCAAGCGTCACCCACGAGGACCCCGAAACCACGACGAGCAGCGCAGTAAGCGAGCTCATTAACGAGGCCGTCGTTGAGCGTGTCGCCCAGGAACCGTGGCCGCTGGAAGAGTAATCGCGCGGTGTTGAGGCGGTGAAGACTTCCACCGCGACAACTGCAACCGTCCCCAAGCCCATGACCGCACTGGCCGCCATCAAGTCAGCACTGATCGTCACAACCAAGGCCGCAATGCAGCCGGCGAGGCCGACGGTCACTTGAGCCGGAACCGTCACCTTCGTATTCGTCAGAGACGGCCAGCCTGCTGCAAGCAAGCACGAGACCAACGCGACGACTAAAGAGCAGGCCCATGATTCCCACGGAGTGAACCACAGGACGAAAGTTGCCAGCGAAAGAGCTGCAACGGTAGCGCTGAGGTATGAAGCCCTCGACGCAGAGCGGGGTTAATTGATTCACTCTCACTCATCGCATAGGGCACGCGCGTGGTGTCCGGAGCGTGTCGAACTCCATGTCGGATGCGAATAATCCCCGTGTGAGTGCTCACATGCTCGCGCGTGGGGTCATATTCTTTGGCTTCATGCTTTGCAGTCCGATGAGACGCATCTTGCTCATGTGAGTGACGACCCGTAGATACCGGCTTCTCACCTGTACTTTGAGCGCTTTCCTGCGCTTGTGCTGCTGCGCGTTGCCGTTGGCGCTCGCGGCGCGAGGGCAGTTTCGCAGGGTAAGGCTCAAGATGCTCCATTCCTCTATGGTCCCACATGGCTGCAATTGAGGCCTCAGCGGCACGGAATGCGTCGACCAGTGCTGTGTTCTATGCTCGGTGGTGCGTACCGAGTTGTTAAGCCCCGGGCTCCAACCTCTGCCGCTACGAGCGGCCTTCGCGCCGACAGGCGCTTTCGGCTCGGTGCGCGCTTTTTTATGCCCGAAATGCACCAACGCCGCGCCCCATACAATGGGAACGCGACGTCGGCCTCGAAAAATCACTCGCTGAGCAGAGGGGTTACTCCCCAGCAGCGGGAAACGGATAATGGTCGCCTCGCGGCCAGGGCCAACCCCAATCGAGGAAATTCGGCAGCCCACCAGCTCCTCAAGGCGCAGGATGTAGGCCTGCGCGGCCTCGGAAGCTCATCGAAACTCCGGCATCCGGTGATGTCTTCGCTCCAGCCGGGAACCATTTCATAAACAGGGGACTGCGCGAGCGAAATCAACCTGGTCCGGTGGCATTTCATCGACGACGATGCCGTCAAGTTCATACCCCACACACACGGGAATTTCCTTGTAACCAGTGAGGACATCCAGCTTGGTCAGGGCACAGGGTCGGTCAAACCATTCACGCGTGCCGCATAGCGCACGACAACGGCATCGAACCAGCCGGTGCGGCGCGGACGGCCGGTTGTGACGCCAAACTCACCACCGCGCGTACGCAAATCCTCGCCGACTTCATCATCAAGCTCGGTCGGGAAGGCCCTCGCCCACACGAGTCGTGTAGGCCTTCGCCACGCCAACGACGCAATCGATGCGAGTCGGGCCAACACCTGCACCCGCGAGCGCACCACCAGCGGTCGGGTTGGAAGAGGTGACAAAGGGGTAGGTTCCGTGGTCGATATCGAGCATGGTCGCCTGACCACCCTCGAAAAAGAACGGTTTTCGCCACGGTCGAGTGCATCATTCACCACCAAGGACACATCACCATCATCGGTTCGATACGGTCTGCGAAAGACAGAAGATGATCGGTCACTTCGGCGGGGTCCAGGGTGGGCAGGCCCTGGCCCTCGAAAAATCGTGTTCTTGGGAGCCAGAGCGGCTTCAACCTTGGCGCGAAGGGTCTCGGGGTGGAAAAAGATCCTGAATACGGATGCCAATGCGGTTCATCTTGTCGGCATAGGTCGGGCCAATACCGCGACCTGTCGTACCGATCTGATTATTACCGCGAGCACGCTCATTCGCCTGATCCATCAGGCGGTTATACGCGGGAATGATGTGCGCATTAGCCGAAATGAGCAGTCGCGAGCAGTCCACGCCACGGCCTGAGATCTCGGCAAGCTCCTCGAAAAGAACATCGAGATCGACGACGACACCATTGCCAATGATCGGGGTGACACCCTCGGAGAGAATTCCCGCGGGAAGTAAGTGAAGCGCATACTTTTCACCGTCAATAACAACCGTGTGACCTGCATTGTTACCGCCGTTGAACTTAACGACGTAATCGGTGTGTTGTCCCAGCTGGTCGGTAGCTTTTCCCTTGCCTTCGTCGCCCCATTGGGCGCCGAGAACGATGACGGCGGGCATATTTTCTCCGTTTTTCAATGCATTGCGGGTATGAAGTTGTTGCGTGCGCAGGGCGCAACGGATTCAAGTTTAGCCGAGGAGCGCGCGAGGCGAGAGGGACCTTCCGAGCGAGGCCGCTGAGTGGCGACCTTGATGCATCCGTGCCCTTCTCAGTCGTCGCTAGGCCGCAGCGGGACTCTGGGCAGCAGGCCGACAACCCACAATGTCGCGGCGCTCAGAGCGGCAATCAGTTCAATCGCAATGGTCCAACCAAAAGCCTTGAGTGCAACGACCGTGGCCTTCCATGCCTTCTGAGTGTCCTGGTTACGCAGATATTCCACAATGAAGATGGCAGCGATCATGCCCAGAATCAGCCCCAGAGGCAGGCCAACAAACCAACCGACGAAACCGCCGATTCCTCCCCACACCAGGGTGGATTGGGGATTCCTGCCTTTGTCATTCCTCGAGCCGGGATGATGTATTTTGCGGGATTGTTCCCAGAATCAAGATGGCAGCGGAAATAGCGAAAATAATCCACGCGCTGCGTGTCCCGGTCATCCATGCCCACACCAAAATCGCGCCGCCAACGAAGGGTGAAGACGGCCAAACTTGGACAACGGCACCGATTACGCCAAAGAGAATGACGGCTGCGATGATCAAGACTGCTGTAAGACTCATGAATGGATCATAGCGTTTTTGAATTGAGAATTTTTCACGGCATGATTGACCTAGTACCCCCGCAAAGGAGTGAACAATGGGTTTCATTAAACGCCGAGATCCCAATAAGCATCCCGGTATTCTGACAACGTCGGTCGCTCGCTATTCAGCGATGTACCCGGTCAATGAATCACCCGAGCACGCTGTGGGACGCTGCCTTGATTTTTGGAATCGCTTTGGTGCGCGCGGCGAAACTCCCGGATACAGGGAGGAGCTTGCCCTTCACGGCTGGACGGGCACAGAGATCATCATCGGCTCAGACCTCAAAGAATGGATGTGGACCGGAGTGACTGAGTGGGTAGAGCTCGCGCCGCGTTTGTTCCCACAAAAGCTCAAGCGCTCGATGCTCGGGATGAACCGCGTGGTGATTGCTGCGCGCCGCGCGTCCGCAGAGGGCGAGTTCTTTACTGAGCTTTTCTGCACGCCAAGCGACATCATCGCGAATAATGACTCGATTCTGAACAATGTTTTGTATGTGACCCTGCACCAGTTTGAAGAGGAATATCAAAGCACTGGTCTCTTGCGCGGGGGTGCAACGTATTTCTACGCCGACGACCTGCCGAAAGATCACTTCTTAGAGACGCAAAATATCTACTGCATCCGCAGAGACGTCAAGCGCCGACGCAAAGGCAAGATTTAGAAATGCCCCCTGCACAGGCAGGGGGCATTATTCGTAATGAGCGCTACTTTCGCTACTTTTCTGCGCGCGCGCGGCGAAGTGAATCGACCTCGTACAGGGCAATTCCGGTTGCAACTGCTGCGTTGAGCGATTCAACCGATGAAGCAATCGGAATTGAAACGATTTGATCGCAGGGTCTGGCGAACGAGGCGAGAAAGACCATTGCCTTCAGCGCCCGTGACGACGACCAGCGGTCCATCCGCCAGCTTCAGGTCGCGCAGTTCAGTGTCGCCGCCCCCATCGAGTCCGACGACGAAGAACCCGGCCTTCTTGCAGTCCTCGAGTGCACGAACAAGGTTTGTAGCACGCGCAACGGGCACGCGAGCAGCGGCACCGGCCGAGACCTTCCACGCAGTGGTATTCACACCCGCACTGCGACGCTCTGGAATGATCACACCATCAGCACCGAAGGCACCGGAACTACGCAAGACAGCACCCAAGTTATGCGGGTCGGTGACCTGATCCAGCGCTACCAGAAGTGGAACACCCAGCTGCTGCAAAGAATCTGCAATGAGATCCTCAATGTCGCGGTATTCGTAACCACGCACTTCAATGGCAACGCCCTGGTGCACTGCGCCATCGGTGGCAACATCAAGGTCGCGGCGCGTTACTTCGTAGACGGGTGCGCCCAGACCCGAGGCTAGGCGGACAACTTCCTCAACGCGATCGTCTTTAACGTTATCGAGGACGAAAACACGTTCGATGGGCACTCCCGCACGCGCGGCCTCGGCAACAGGATTACGACCGGCGATGAGTTCATGCCCCTCGGCGATCTTGATGGAGGATTTCGCACGAGCGCGTGCAATTGCGGCTTCCTGGGCCTCGCGAACTTCACGCGCTTTCTTACGCTTAAACGCGGGATGGTAGGTGCGGTCTTCGGCCTTCGGGGGTTGGGCCCTTACCTTCGAGGCGACGGCGCGAGTGACCACCGGTGCCGACCTTCGGGCCCTTCTTCGAGCCAGGCTTCCTTACGGCGCCGCGACGTCCATCATTTCCAGCCATCGTGTCTCCTTGTTTCTTCGTGAACTGACACAAGCATACGGTGTCAGGTACGCATCAGGGGCGGCTAGGGTGCGCGCTAATCGGTTTCGCACCCGCATGCTAGTCACCTCCGCGAATCGGATGAATTATCCAAGGCTCCAGGTTGCTCCGTCTTTTCCATCGGCAACCTGAACACCGGCTTCGGCCAGTCGATCACGGATTTGATCGGCAGTAGCCCAATCCTTGTCGGCGCGCGCCTGAGCACGCTGCTCAAGCAATGCCCCAACAAGCACGTCAAGCGCATGCTTTTTGCGGATCCTCAGCCGCTTCTCCCGAGGCCGACACCCCGCTCCAGCATTTGCCCACTGGGGTGATGCCGGGTCCAGCCCGAGCACATCGAGCATGGAGCGGACCAGGGATTTGCTGGCGCTTAATCGCTTGAGAATCCCCTTCAGCCAAGGCAATATTGCCCAGTTTGAGCTGCTCATGAACCGCCGCCAATGCACCAGCGACATTGAGATCATCATCCATGGCATTGGTGAAGGCTTCGGGGAGCTCAGCCGGAGTCAGCTGAAGTTCTTCCGGGCTTGCTGCACCAACGGCCTCGATTGATCGGGTAACGAAAGCTGAGAACTTCTCCCAGGCGGCGTTTGCATCCGGAAGAGTGTCGGGTCCCCACTCGATGGCACTGCGGTAATGCACCGTTGAAAGCGCCCAACGCACTGCAGCCGCTGGGAAATCCTGTGTCAAAGTCTCAATTGAAAGGACATTTCCCAAAGACTTCGACATCTTTTCGCCCTTGGTGGTCACCCAGGCGTTATGGACCCACAACTGCGCGAAATCCCATCCCGCAGCGTGCGATTGGGCCTGTTCGTTTTCGTGGTGAGGGAAGCGCAAATCGATGCCGCCACCGTGAATATCAAAGGCTTCACCCAAGTAGCGGTAGGACATTGCAGAGCATTCGAGGTGCCAACCTGGACGTCCCCTCCCCCAGGGCGAATCCCATGATGCGGTTACGGGTTCCTCTGGTTTTGCGGCTTTCCACAAGGCAAAGTCACGCGGATCCTTCTTCCCGGCCTCGGTTGCGGAATCGATCTGCGATTCGTCTTCGGTCGTACGCATGTCTTCAAGGCGCTGGTGAGTCAGCGATCCATAGTCCTTTTGCGAAGCCACCGAGAAGTAGACGTTTCCCGCGCCATCGCTGTACGCGTGACCGCGATCCACCAAACGTTGGATCAGAGCAATCTGTTCTGGGATGTGTCCGGTCGCACGCGGTTCATAGGTGGGGTCAAGCACACCGAGCTTGTGATAAGCCTCAGTAAATTCGCGCTCGTAGCGCTGTGCCCATGCCCACCAGGGCACGCCGGCTTCTGTTGACTTGCGAAGGATCTTGTCATCAATATCCGTGACATTACGGATGTAGGTCACCTCAAAAACCACTGCGCTTGAGCCAGCGAATCAAGGAATCGAAGGCAACCGCAGAACGCAAATGCCCAACGTGGGGAGATCCCTGAACGGTTGCACCACACAGGTAAATTCCCACATGTCCGGGCACCACCGGATTCAGTGGCTGCAAGCGTGCGGTTTTCGAATCGTACAGGTGAAGGCTCATAGCTTCATGGTAAAGGGTGCCACCTTCATTTGGAGACCGGTTCGACTTCCGGGACCGTGTAACGAAGAAATTAGCGCTCTGACTTGACCTTGCTACGAATAAGCTCTTTCAAAGCATCAACGTCGCGAGGCAATTCAACAACCCTCTGTTCGTGCCCTTCAATATCCGCGAAACGGGGCGGTACCGGTGGGACGAAACCAACGGCCTCGGCAATGGTTTCTTCGAACTTTACGGGAAGCGCAGTCTCCATCACCACAACGGGGCCATCAAGTTTTTCGCGTAATTGGCGAGCAACCTGCACCCCATCGGCGGTGTGTGGATCCACGAGGTAGTGCGATTCCTCCCAGGTGCGCCGAATTTGGGCCAGCCGATCCGCGTGCGTGGACGAGGCCGCACAGAAAGCCGAAGTTCTGCTGAAGTTTTGCGAATTCTTCGGTTCCAGAAAGGTCGAAATAACCCTGCGCGGCAACCTGGTTGAAAAGATCGCGCGTGCGGACCGCGTCCCGCCCAAGGAAATCAAAAATAAAACGTTCGAAGTTCGAGGCCTTCGAGATATCCATCGAAGGCGAGGAGGTCGCAAAAGTATCTTCACTGCTTCGAACCCGGTAGACGCCCGTTCGGAAGAACTCCTCAAGAACGTTATTTTCGTTTGTCGCAACAACCAGAGATTCCAGGGGAAGCCCCATCTGGCGGGCAATATGCGCCGCACAGATATTGCCGAAATTCCCACTGGGGACGACGACATTGAGGCGCAGGTCAGCCTTGCCTGTCTGAAGACGAATGCGCAGCCAAGACGCAATGTAATACACAACCTGTGCCAGCAAACGGGCCCAATTGATGGAGTTAACCGCACCGATATGCCACTGCTGTTTGAAGTCAGCATCGATGTTGACGGCTTTAACAAGATCTTGACGAGTCATCAAAGACGCCGTCGACTGCAACATTGACGATGTTGTCGTCAAGGAGGAGAACATCTGTGCGCGTTGGAAGGGAGTCATGCGTCCGGCGGGGTGAGCATGACGACGCTGAGCCCCTAAGCGGCCTCGGAGCGCATATTCCGCAGCGCTTCCGGTGTCACCGAGGTTGCGCCAACAATGGTCAGCCAATCACCGCGTCGTCCCAGCTCATATTCGAAGAGCTCACCAGAGCTGCATTGCCATGTCTTTAAACGCAGCCGTAGGGCCATTGAGACAGGGTGGGCAAGCCAGAGGTTTTTCTTCTGCGCTTACACGTAACCGGCACGATTTCGGGGTCTGAAAATACGGGGGTGCGGTAGGCGCGGGCACAGATACCTTCAAGATCCTCACGCGGAATGTCATCGATGAAGAGCGACAGTACCTCAGCAGCAAGCGCGGCGTAGCCGTGCTGAGTCAGCACATCCTGCCAACGATTCAGCTGCTCAGCGCTGAGCTGAGGGTATGTTTCGGGCAGGTAGAGCCCACCGTCCGGCGCAAGACCTGCGAGCAAAATATCGCAGAAGGAGGCGGAAGCGGCCTGGGGATCTCTGGTCGAAATGTAACGCACGTTCTCACCCTACCGTGAGCGGGTGGCTCGAGAAGGATGAACCGTTTCATGTGAGACGCTTTGGGCAGAGAACCAGAAAGTAGACGCAAATGCCCGCCAAGAGATTTAGGCTACTGGCATGAGTGAAATGTCTTCGCTTCCTTTCCCCTACCGGGTTGGGCAAGCAATTGATGTCCATGCATTTGCAGATCCGCAGTCAGATTTCGGGGAGAAAACGCTGTGGCTTGCATGCCTTGAATGGCCGGGAGAAATCCCTCTTGAAGGGCATTCGGATGGCGATGCTGCCGCACACGCCACCTGCGATGCACTCTTGGCCGCCGCAGGACTGGGAGATCTCGGAACAAATTTTGGAACCGATCGCCCCGAATGGGCAGGAGCGTCAGGGAGGGCATTTCTTGAAGAAGTCCGCCGAATGCTGGCAGATGCCGGCTGGCTCATTAGGGAACGTCACGGTTCAAGTCATTGCAAAGCGTCCGCGCATGATGAAACGCCTCGAAGAAGCCTCGCAGGCGATGAGCCAGATTCTTGGGGCCCCCGTCTCTGTTTCAGCAACAACGACTGACGGCCTCGGGTTCACTGGTAGGGGTGAAGGTATCGCTGCAAGTGCTACGGCTCTGATCTATCGAAAGTGACAGCGCACTTCACGTGAGTTTCACGTGCACAAACAATGCAGAGCCTGAGCTCTCCTCACGCATGCTCTAAAAGCTACTTCAGAGAATCTTTGCCTTTGCAGGGTGAACGAAGAGCGTCATGACCAAGCAAGGCAAGGATCAAGATGATGCCAAGGATTCCCCAGTAGGTGTAGTCCGCACCGGCAGGGGTCCAATTGCGACCAAACGCCAAGAAGATACCGTACATTGCTGGCGCAAGGGAAGGACACCGCGCGACCGGTCGTCGCATACAACCCGAAGACCTCACCTTCACGCCCCTCGGGGATCATGCGTCAAGGAAAGATCGTGATGCAGACTGGGTCGGACCCACAAAAAAACGCAGAGGGCCAGACCGAAAGTCCAGAAAATAATCTTTCCGCCATTGTGCAGAAGAAGACGCTCATGCCCGCAATCACCATGCAGCTCAGCGAGATCACAATAAGGCGCTTCGGTCCGATAATGTCGTCCAAGGCGCCCATGGCGATAGTGGCGATTCCTGCGACGATATTTGCCGCAATCGCAAAGATAATGACCTCACCAGATGAGAAGCCGAAGGCCGTTCCGCAAGGATCGCGCCGAAGGTGAATACCCCCAAGACCGTCCCTGAACACAGCAGAGGCCGCAAGGAAGAACAGCGTGTGCGGCGATTCCTTCGCCAGGGACTTCACCGTGCTCAGAGCTTTCGGTAAGAATCCCACAGAGTTTCATGCTCACCGTGGTGCTCGTCAATATGCCGAGGCTTGACGGGGTGAAGCATCAAAGGCAGTGCAGACAGCAGCATCCACGCTGCAGCAATCACCATCGAGACGCGAATATGCAACCCATTCGCATGGGTAATGCCAAACCATCCGACCTCGGGACTGATCAGGCCAACGTAGAGAATCAGCAGCAAAACAATGCCGCCGACGTAGCCCGATCCCCATCCCAGACCGGAAATACGACCCATATTCTCTTTGGTTGAGAGGTGGTTGAGCATCGCGTTGTAATTGACCGATGCAAATTCGAAGAAAATATTGCCAATGCCCAAAAAGCGTAATGCCAGGAAGAGGCCTCCGCGCGGCTAAAGGTCCTTCCGGAGCAACAAAGAACATCAGTGCCAGACAAATAACGACCAAGATCGTGAACACTGTCAGGGCAAGACCGCCTTTTCCGCGGCGATCAGCGCGTTGACCGGTAATCGGTGCGAGAAGCGCAATGATGATGCCCGCAGCAAAAAGACCCCACGAAAGGTAATCACTAGCAGTTCCCTTATCGGTGAAAGTCCCATCGCTGGTCAGGTAGACCGAGAAGACGAAAGTTGTTGCAACAGCATTGAATGCTGCCGAACCCCAGTCCCACAAAGCCCATTCAATGACCGGCTTCGTCAGAATCGATGTTTTCTTCTTCTCCGAAGGTGCCATCGATTGGGGGGTCGTCGATTCACTCATGTTCACTCCTTATATGCCTACCACCGTAGGCCTAACAGTGAAACTATCACGGAGAAGCAACGAAAAAAGAAAAATACAAGTAAGGGTCGTCACGCCCGAGCGTCTTCAGCAATGATTGCGCGCGCAAAAAAACCAGATCGATTGGCGTCGTAATCTTCAATGCTCGACCTTCACCGGCAACAATACGAACGGGAATTCCGCCTGCTGAGCAAGCCCGGCATCGTCAGTAAGCGCTGTGGCTTCGCTATTCGCCGAGGCCGCGGCACGTCGATGCAGCTCACGGATCACTTTCAGGGAAACCCTGCGGAGTCTGAACGGCAGCAAACCAGCGCGGTCAACCGTCGTCTCAACATAGCGCGCGCCCTGCGTCTGCCCTGCCGAGGCCTCGGGAACTTCACGGAAGCTCTTGAGCGTATCCGCCACCGCAAGGCCTGGGATCACCGCCTGCTCACCCGCGCGAAGAGCATCGATCACGCGAGAAACCAGCTGAGGGGAGACCAAAGGGCGGGCTGCATCGTGAATCAAGACGGGGCTGTCATCATTCAGAGTGTCCACCGTCTGGGCAAGCGCTTCGAGTCCAGCCGCGACGGAAGCCTGCCTGGACAGGGGCGAACCGGGTACAACGCGCACAATATCGTGAAATTCAGCAGTATCAAGAAGTGCTTGGAATTCATCAAAACGATCTGGAGGCGCTGTCACAACAGCACAATCAACGCCACCGGAATGAAGGTTCCTGAGCGCATGCTCCACTAAAGGCATTCCATCGAGGTCAACCAAAGCTTTCGGGCGATCTGAGCCCAAGCGCGTACCCGATCCGGCCGCAGTGATGACCGCGAAAACCTGAGCCGGGGATGTTGAGGTCACTCTTGTTCCGTGTCTTCTTCCGGGAGATCATCCGCGATTGCGAGGGACTCATCGTAGCCCTCAGCCAAGACCTCGTCGAGGCGCGCAGCCGCAGCGGTCTTATCGATATCGCGAGCAAGTGCAAGTTCAGAGCTGAGAATCTGGCGCGCCTTCGTCAGCATGCGCTTCTCTCCGGTGGAGAGCTTCTTCTGATCATCACGGCGAGTAAGATCTCGAACAACCTCAGCAACCTTGACGATATCGCCAGTCGCAATCTTCTCTGGTTGGCTTTGAAACGACGCGACCAGTTTGTGGGCTCTTCAATGTAGGGAGCGCGCAAAACCGAGAGCACCGTTTCTAGAACCGTCTTCGTCAACAACGTCGCGCACGCCGACAAGATCAACGTTTTCAGCGGGTACCTGAATGGTGAGGTCACCCTGGCTTACGCGCAGAGTCAAGTACGTCTTCTCTTCGCCGCGAATAACGCGGGTGGAAATTTCCTCAATCTTCGCGGCGCCGTGGTGAGGATAAACAACGGTCTGACCGATCTCAAATGACATAGAAGAAACTCCTGCGCTTCAGCTGAACTGCGGTCTATATTCTATCAGTTCACATACTTTCTGCGCCTTTGAATGGTGAACAGCTGTGCAAAGACGCGCGTAACACAAACGCGGCGGTCCCGAAATTCGAAACCGCCGCGTCTATTGCAGAGATTACTTACCTTGGTTGGCGACCGCAGCGATCTTCGCCTCGGCCTCGGGGTCCAGGTAGGTGCCACCCTTCTTGACGGGCTTGAGGGTCTCCTCGTCAAGCTCGTACACCAGCGGAATGCCCGTGGGGATGTTAACTCCGGCGATGTCCTCATCGGAGATCTCATCGAGGTGCTTGACGATCGCACGCAGCGAGTTGCCGTGCGCGGCGATCATGACGGTCTTGCCGGTCTTGATCGCAGGAACGATGGTCTCATCAGTAAGGGAGCAGACGTGCGATGACGTCCTTGAGGCACTCGCTCATGGGAACGGGTTCACCGGCGTAGCGGGGATCCTGATCCTGCGAGAACTCAGAGCCTGCTTCGATTGCGGGAGGAGCCACATCGAAGGAACGGCGCCACAGCATGAACTGCTCTTCGCCGTACTCGTCGCGGATTTCCTTCTTGTTCTTGCCCTGGAGCGCACCGTAGTGACGCTCGTTGAGGCGCCAGTTGCGCTCAACAGGGATCCAGTGACGATCAGCAGCGTCAAGTGCCAGGTTCGCGGTCATAATCGCACGACGCAGCATCGACGTGAACAGGAGGTCCGGCAGAACACCGGATTCCTTAAGGAGCTCACCACCGTGGGTTGCTTCCGCGCGGCCCTTGTCCGACAGCGGAACATCCACCCAACCGGTGAAGAGGTTCTTTGCATTCCATTCGCTCTCGCCGTGGCGGAGCAGCACCAGTTTGTGGGTCATGCACATATTCTTTCATTCTTTTCGCATATGTGTCACGGGACCTGCGTCACGCGTGCGGCATTATTCCCCTGTTTCGCTGAGATAAAAAAACAAAAAAATAGCGACATCTTTTTATTCACAACAAGACTCCAGACCGCTCACTCGCAGGAGAATCAAATAATCGCAACCAAAATCAACTTCGATCAGTGACTGAGAAGGGGCCATCCAGTAACCGTTCAGCAAGACCCTTTTAAACTTTGCGCATGAGTGACAAAACTTCAAAGCGCCACTTTTTCCGTACGGCGACCGCATTGTCCACCTTGGCCGCACTCGTTTCACTGAGTGCATGCTCTCAAACGCGCCTTCCGCATCGACCTCCTCGACGAGCGAGGCAACCCCCGAGGCAACGGCTTCAGCCACCTCCGCGGTTCCCGCTGTCGCAGGCTACAAGCCCGGCGAGATTCCGCCAGTTCCGCTTTTTAAGGTTCCACCAATCGGCGTATTCGCCTCAAATGCCGACAAGGCTGTCATTGACGCGACCGCTAAGATTTCCTCCGTTCCCGGTGTAACCGTTGCCCCCGCTGTGTGTGACGGCTCCGGCTTGGTGACCAACGGCGGAAATACTGTCCTTGGCGGCGATGGATCAGGTGTCTCCAATAACGGCGACAAGCAGGTCGTCAACAATGGTGACGGCTCCGGCGTTATTAACGAAGGACCTGTGAGCATTGTTGTCGATGGCACTGGCGGTGGCGTCTACAGCGATTCATCCAACGGACTGAACATCACGATCAGCGCGGATGGCTCCGGTACCTACACCTCAAGCACCCTGAACATCACGATCAGCCCTGACGGTTCCGGCGTCTACAACAACTCCGAGACCGGTGAAAACATCGTGATTAGCTCCGACGGCTCCGGCAACTACAGCAACAGCAAGACTTCGGTGAACTACAACCTTGATGGCAAGGGCGGCGGTGTCTACAACGGCCCAAACTTGAACATCATCAACAACGGCGATGGCACCGCAATGGTGAACGGCCAGCAGGTGAAGGCTGACAAGGCCCCGACCGTTGGCAAGGTTGGTAAGTTCCCCAAGGTCGATAGCCTCAAGCCCGTCGAGAGCTGCGGCACGACCATCACCCTGGAAGATGGCGTCCTCTTCGACTTCGGCAAGTCTGATATTCGTCCCGAGGCAGCAGCAACCCTAAAGAAGCTTGCTGAGGTACTCACGAATGCGAAGGTTCCGGCTGCACACGTGTACGGCCACACCGATTCGATTGGAGACGACGCTTCCAACCAGACCCTGTCTGAGGAACGCGCTGCCTCCGTCGTCAACGAACTGAAGAAGGACGGCGTCACTACAACCTTGGATTCTCAGGGCTTCGGCGAGAGCAAGCCGGTTGCACCCAACACGAACTCCGATGGTTCAGATAACCCGGCCGGCCGCCAGGCGAGCCGCCGCGTGGAGATCTTCATTCCCGCATTCTGACAGCAAGTGGCTGGGGCGCACCTTTTTCCGTGCGCTCCAGCCACTTCGCTTTCCTTCCACAAGAAAGATTGATCATGACCCGCACGACTTCATCACGCACCACTCTGGCCCTCTTTGCAACTCTGGGACTCGCTGCGACGATGGGTATTGCAGCTTGTAGCCAGACGATCACCCAATCTCCTTCAGATATTGCAAATTCCAGCAAAGGCGACGGCTCCAAGCATCGCCTCTGATGCCGCCGAACAAGGCAAGGCCGCCGCTTCTTCAGCTGCTAGCTATGCGAGTGCAGGAGCATCCGAAGCCGCTGATCAGGGCGAAGAACCTTGCCAAGGGCACAACAGGAAAGACTTTCACAGTCTCCGATTCCAACACCGTTGTCACCGTCCCGGCTGATGTCGAGAACGTACACATTCAGTCCTCCAATGTGAAGCTCACGTCCACACACGCGCTAACAAGTCTGATCATTGATGGATCAAACAACTCTGTCAACCTGGAATCCGCAAAGAATATTACCTTTACGGGTTCACAGAACGTCGTACACTACACTTCAGGCGACCCCGATATCAGCGATTCCGGTACGGGTAATTCCGTCTCGGAAGACTGATAGAGGCACTGAATTTAGCTTTCAGCAAGGAAGCTGGGGTACATCACTACCCCAGCTTCCTTTGCGACTACTAGCACCACGTCCCCTACGGCGGGATTATTATCACCGCCTCGCTGGGACTGCTGGGGACACCGCTCAACGCATTCCTCCCCGATGATGCTTTTGAAATTGTCATGAGCCTTGCCGGAATTGGCATTGCAGGAACCTGGGCGATGATCCTCATTACCCACCTGGCATTCCTCAAGCGCGTACGCGCCGGCGAGGAGGAGCGCCCCTCATACCGCATGCCGGGTGCACCTTTCACGAACTACATCTCGCTAGCTTTCTTTGCGATTGTCGTCGCTTCAAATGTCACCAGCATCAATGGCCGTTGGACTCTTGCGCTCTTCGGATTAGTGGTCGTGGCAATGGTTTGTGGTTGGTATGCAATTCGGGGTAAATTTTCTTCAAATGACGAGGCCCCGCGCCACTTAGGCGAATAACCACCCCTCTGCTCTCGTTTCTTTTCGCTATCCAATGATGGAAGAGGACGCACTATGAGGATTCATGTGACATATGCAGGTGGAACAATCGGGATGGTTGATTCTCCTGACGGTTTTTGCGACCGGGCGCCGATATGGCGTCATGGCTCAACACTCAATTTGACGGAATCGAGCTTTCGGGGCACGTGTCGATGTCTCAGCTCTCACCGCTGGTCGACTCTTCTGAAACAACACCGACCCACTGGCAGATGATCATCGACGATATCCGCGCTCACGGCGATGAAGCTGATGCTTTTTGGTGCTCCATGGGACCGACACCATGGCCTATAGCGCTGCCGCATTGTCGTACGCGCTGGCTGATTTCACAAAACCCATTGTTTTAACGGGTTCGCAGTATCCGCTGGGCGTTGTCGGCACCGATGCCTCCGCGAATGTGACGGGCGCATTGCGCGCTGCTGGAAGTTCCCAGGTCAGCGGCGTGACTCTATTCTTTGGTCACATGCTGCTGGCAGGGAAATCGTTCAACGAAAAAACCTCATCGTGGGCCTTCGCTGGCTTTGACTCACCTTCAACATTGCCAATCGCACGTACAGGTGCTCCTTGGCGCTGGTATCACAGTGTCGAGGCCGGTGAGGGTTGGGCTAATCCGGCTCCTTACGCTCGCCACGATGTTGCCGTTGTGGACATTGTTCCCGGCCTAAGTGCCGCTCGTTTACGTTCCATGTTTACTCCCCTGCCCGAGGCAGTGATCATCCGCGCATACGGCGTGGGGAATATTCCGGCTTCAGACCCGGGTTTTGTGGATGTTTTACAGGAACTGCGCGAGGCCGAGGTTCCCCTGATCGTTGCCTCGCAGTGCCACCAAGCCGAGGTCGTGTTGGGCCATTACGAGGCCGGGAGCACTCTGGCGCGCTTGGGCGCGATTAGCGCGCATGACATGACTCTTGAGGGCCTTGTATGCGAAGACAATCTTTTTGCTCTCGCAGGGATTGCAGGGTGAAGAGTTCGCACAGTGGATGAATCGATCTATTGCCGGTGAAGTCAGTCTTCCAGGCATTGCGTAGCTGACCTGCGGTTTTAGCTATTTCAGTGCATACAAAGTCAATCTAAACCAGTACAGGTCGCGAAACTGACCACTCGATACAAAACATATTGAATACAAATATAAATGCGGGGTATTTCGATAAGAAATGCCCCGCATTTCATATCAGAAAAATTCAGAACAAAGGTTAGCGATTTTTCCTTTTCGAACTGCTCGATAATGGCAGAAGGAATCCGACCGCGATCACTCAGCTCGATTCCCTTTTCACGAGCCCAGCGACGCACGCGAACACTCTTTGCTTCAGTATCTCCACACGGCGTTGCACGACGACTATTGAGACGCCCGCCTACCCTACGAGCTGCGGAAAATCCATGGTGACATGTCGCGCTCAAATTGCTCTGCATTCTGGTCGGAAAGATCAATTTCATACGATACGCCTTTGAATGCGAATGAAATTGTCTGCTCGGCGACCGAGCCATCACGGTCATCAACTAATACAACGACTTTCTTCTGCACAGTTTTCACCCTTCGAAAACACGTCAACCGCAGAGAAGATTTCTTTTTCTGCGATCGAGTAATGCACTTTTTCGAAGCCACGCTATCACATTTTCGATATTAACTATTAATTTTCTGTACCCTCAAAATTGCCTGTCTCATTTTCGATTCAAGCGTTGTATGGCCTGATCAAAACCTATAAACTGTCCTTTCGTTAGAGAACCTCGAAGATGAAGGCTAAAACGGAGAAGGGACATGAACCAAGCAAAAGCGGGCTCGCGAGATCGAACAGTTTTTCATTACTATCACTAGGGCTTCTGCGGCTCTGGAGGCAACGCTCAAGCGCGAGTTCGGACTTTCACTCGGTGAATATCGCGTCCTCGATGAGGTCGCTTCAGCCGGTAAAATTGGAATCCGCATGGGAGAACTTGCCCAATCGGTCATTTTTAGCCCTTCGCGTCTGACACACACCTATCGTCGTCTGGCTGATCGTGATCTCATCGTTCGCACCGCCTACGAATTCGATCGTCGCGGTGGCACAATCACCATCACCGATGCAGGCAAGAAACTTGTCACCTCCGCCCAACAGGCTGAGCGAGCACTTCTGCGCGACATTATCAGTGACGACATCTCCGACGAAGACCTCAACGTATTGATCCGCGTGGGTTCAGACGTTAATACGCGCTTGGATGAAGTCGAGAGACGCTAGTACTCTCAACTAGTGTGAGCACACCCGGTATACCAATCTCTCGGCTGTCGCCCCGCATTCGCATGGGGCTAGCGGTCCTATGACCGCGATAACGGCAGGGGCTAGTTGGTGCCGGGTGTTCGCATCTTCTCCACCTGATCGAGGGCCTTGTCTTTGGCGACGCAAGCGGCACCCTTCTTCACGCAATTTCCTCAGTCCCTTGGTGGCACAGGGTTTGCGCGTTGGGAGGAGCAGGCCTCGTCGGAGGAATTTCCTGGTATCTCTATGCGCGCGTCGGGGGCAAAGCCGTCACACTGCCCAAAGCAGTTAATGGCCAGAAGATGCCAATTTTCCTGACTTTCTGGCACTCAATTAACCAGATCATCATTGTCGGAATGGGCGCTTCAATCGGCCGTGAAGTTGCACCTCGCGAGATCAGCGCTTCCCTGGGTGGGAAGATCGCCGATTTTCTTTACCTTCCGTCTGAACAGCGAGGCATCATCGTCGGCTGCGCGGCCGGTGCAGGTCTTGCTGCAGTCTATTCACTCCCCCTATCAGGAGCGGTTTTCGCACTTGAAATTCTTCTGATCGAGGTTACAGCCAGCGCGGTATGGCCCGCACTGATCATCAGCGGCGGAGCAGTCCTCGTCGCACACGGCTGGGTTCGAAGCGATCCTTTCTACACGCTTCCCGAGACCACCCAACTCCTTCCCACAGCATCACTGACACTCTGGGCTGTCATCATCGGACCGGTTCTTGGGATCGTCGGAGTCCTCTTCAAGAGCGCGGTTTCAGCGTGCTCTGCTGCACGCCCCACCGGTTGGCGGCTACTTGCCTGGATGATCCCCGTCTTCACCCTCATCGGAGTGATCACTGTCTGGGTTCCATCAATCGCCGGAAATGGGCAATCGACCGCTCAGCTTGCTTTTGATGGAGCTGTTTTGGGACAGGGAGGCCGCGCGGCAGCGGGAATCGGAGTCGCGTTACTTGCTTCTCTTGTGATCGATGGATTTACAAAACTCATCGGAACGCTCGCCACTATTCGCTCGGGCGCATGGGGTGGAACTCTTACCCCCGGTCTTGCGCTAGGCGCATCTAGCGGTGCGATTCTGGGGATTCTCTGGTCCTACATCTACCCCGGAGACACGACCGCAATCGTGTGCTTCGCCTTCATCGGCGCCGTGGTCGTTCTTGGCACATCAATGAGTGCGCCACTAACAGCGCTGTGCTTGGTGATTGAATTTACACACCGAGGCGCAACCTTGCTTGTGCCCACCGTCATCGCACTGGGACTTGGGGTTGGTGCGGCGCGCATGTGGAACAAATGGCGCGCAAAGGAAGCTCAACAGCGCAGAAGCAGCTGAGGCCTCGTCAGAAATGAACCCAACCCGCTAACCCACGACGGGCAAGCGCGCCCAAAGTATCAACAGCACCGACAGAAGCATTACCCCAAGGAATATAGGTAAAGTCGGTGCCGCCGGCCTCGAGGAAAGCATCACGATTGAGCTGTGCAATCTCGTCGACGGTTTCTAGGCAATCCGTCATAAAGCCAGGGCAAATCACATCAAGACGCCGGGTCCCGCGACGAGCAAGCTCGGCGACGGTATCAATGGTCGCCGGCCCCAACCATTTCGCGGGCCCAAAGACCGATTGGAAAGTCACCAATAGCTGATCTTCATCAAGATTTAAACGGGCTCGGGCGCATTCGCCGTCGCCATACACTCATGCTTGTAGGGATCACCCGCATCGTGCATTTTCTGAGGGATGGAGTGGAACGATGCAAGAAGCTGGTCGCCGGATGCGAAATCGGGGCGACCTCGGCGTGCCCAATCTTCCTCGATAGCATGGGCTAGGGCTTCAATATAGGCAGGTTCTGTGGGGAATGAACGGATTGTGCGCACTTCCATATGATTGCGACGTTTCAGGATGTAGCGCGCTAATGCGTCAGTGACTGTTCCCGCAGATGACGCGGCATATTGCGGATAGGCGGGGAGAAGAAGGACGCGGCGATGCCCCTTCGCGAACACATCATCAAGGACGCTTTCAATGGAGGGCTTTCCGTAGCGCATAGCGAGCGCAACTTTCGCCTGACCACCAAGCAGCTCTGAAAGAGATTCGGCTTGGGCGATGGAATACGCCATGAGCGGCGAACCATGCTCAGTCCAAATCGAACGATAGTTTGGTGCGACTCGAGAAGGGCGGAAAGGAAGAATCACGCCTTCAAGAACTGGCTTCCAGATCAGAGGATGAAGTTCGATTACTCGACGATCACTCAGAAATTCACGCAAGAAACGGCGAATATCGCTGGGGCTGGGCGATTCAGGGAGTGCCAAGGTTAACCAGGAGCACTACGGGGATCTCAGCCGGGTTTTCTGACTTTTCGTCATCTTCTGTCAACACAATTCAGCCTAACATTCGCCGGGCAATCTGCCTCTTGAATCGCACATTGCTGTGCGGGCAATCCCACATCACCTCTGTCACGAAACGTTTGCTTCTCACAAGTGGTAACCGCTAAAGTACTTCAGGTAGCTTTTCTCCACCTCAGTAGTGAAGTGCAGATAAGCCCGGCCGCCTTAGCTCAGTCGGCAGAGCGATTCACTCGTAATGAATAGGTCGTGGGTTCGATTCCCACAGGCGGCTCAGACAAGCCCGAGATATCAGCGAAAACCTCGTTGATATCTCGGGCTTTTGTATTGAAACTGAAATGCCCGCGAGCGCGGGGCTCGCGGGCATAAAGCGGCCGAAGATCAGGACAGACGTGTCACGCGGTAGCGCCAGTCGACCGGACCGGTCTCGATGGTCTCAACGCGGTAGTGCGATTCACTTTCCTGCAGGTAGTTGAACAGTGGGACGGGCTGATGCGGAGCAACGACAATCAGCGATGCACCAAGCGGCAGGTTATCCATCGCAGCAAAGAGCAGAGCATGGCGAACAACCTTAGGCAGGGAATGAATAACAAGCTCGTCCTCACGGACAGCGGGATCCTGCGATACGACGTGCGCTGTTCCCTGGCCGTGATCACCGCAACCGCAGCCCCCGTGAGCAGCTGCCTCAGCCTTTGGAGCTTCCTGAGCACCGTGTCCATGTCCGCCACAACCACAACCACCGTGTGATTCACGGGCGGGGGCAGCCTCGGCCTTATGTCCGTGCCCACCACAGCCACAGCCTCCGTGCGACTCGGGTGCAGATGCTGCAGGAGCAGTCTGTTCCTTCTTTCCGTGGCCGCCACAACCGCAACCGCAGCCGCCCTCAGAGGGGGTGGTCGATACATCAACCAGCTTGAATTGCTGTCCAGTTCCCGGCGCTGCTGCCTCGGGCAAAGTCTCTGCCATTTTGTCCTCTTCCTTGGAATAAAGCTGTTAACCAGCGGGTACTCACAGGAACGCCCGCACACAGACCTTTATTTCAGTTTAAATCCTTGTTAAATAGAGCGCTGAGCGATCCCATTCACTTGGAACGGAGTGCAAACTCCACCTCAACCTCGACCGAGGCATTGAGCGGCAGGGCTGCAACACCCACAGCCGAACGCGCGTGCTGAGAGCCAAAAACCTCACCCAGTAGTTCAGAGGCGCCATTGACCACAGCAGCCTGTCCATAGAAGTTCGGCAAGGAAGCGACAAAAGCAGTCACCTTAACTACCGAAGCCAAACGATCCACACCTCCCGCAACTGCAGCCGCAGCCGCCATCGCGTTCAACGCACAAATGCGTGCGGCCTCGTAAGCGTCTTCGGGATCCGCACCATCTTCACCAACCGCACCAATGCACGCCAACTCGCCATTTTCCAGGGGAAGCTGGCCGGAGGTGCGCACAACACCGCGATCCTCAATGGCAGGGGACATAGGCGGCAACAGGCTTGGCAACCTCAGGAAGTTCAAGGCCGAGCTCAGCAAGTTTCTCCGAAGGCAGTGTCATTTTTTTCCTCACGATCTCATCAGAACTGGGGGGTGTGGAATTTCCACACCCCCCAGCCTAGTCCCGCGCAGCACCTCTGGTCATCACGCACACTTCGCGGGACAGCTTGTGTACGGGATCAACCCCGTGATCTGCTCATGCGGCAAGCGCCTGCTGAACCGTCGGCCTCATCGTGAAGAAACGATCAATCACGCGAGTCCACCGGTTTGTCTGCAAGTCCGGAGTCAGCAGAGCCATCGCAGTCGCATACTTCGAGATACGCGAGGGACGGATCCTATTTGCCCACAGCAGTCGATCAAGCTCAGACGGGGCCGCGCCTGATTTGGTCTCAATAATCGCAATGTGGGGAGCCTGAAGCTCATGTCCCCACGAGTCCCATTCCAGATCGGTATCAATCGTCGCGCGCCCCTGGCCGTCGGCCATCGAGAAGCGTCGAACGCGTGTAGGTTCCAGAGAGTACGGGGAGCAGGGAATCAACCCGACCAACACCGTCAAAGCACTGAGCGGCCTCGAGCTTTTCGGCCACCCAAAACCTGCCCTCGCGGCTCAGTTCCATCCGCGCAGCCTGAGCGAAGTCGTAGGCCATGCGCTTCTTGACGGTATACCCGCGCGGGCCTCGGGTCTTAACTCAAGGAAGGCCAGCTCGAATCAAGGTAAGAGCGCGTGCGGACCTTGTAGCGGCGGCGGCGCTTGTGCGCTGTGTCCATGAAGGAGTGCAGCTCAGGTGTATCGAAGTAGCACGAGGGCATATCGCTGCTCAATCTTCCCCGATTTGAAGGATCTGCGTTGCGGGGTTCATGAGCGCGATCAACTCATCCAAGCAATCCGTGGGCACGACGTACTTGCGATCGACTCGCGTGAGCATCGCGGCGCGCGCGTTCATGTCATCGAGGCTGATTCCTTCGAGATTCGTCAGATTGTGTAATTCGTGCGTCATGGTGTCCTCCAGTTTTTCACGAGGCCGAGGCCGGTGTGGCGATTTGCGTAAGTTCAGCGCTTGGCCGGGACCCGGTAGCGAACGTCAACCAAGGTGAGATCGTTGACCATGTCGAGTTTGATGACCTTGACTCCGGTCACCTTGACACCCATGCGGGCTTCGCGTGCTTGGCGAAGTTCCTTCTCGTCTGCGATTGCGCGGTCGAATTGGACTTGCTGCGAGCCGGAGCGTCCAAGGATCAGAGTTGAATCACCAACGGCCAAAGTTGCAAGCACCAATGCGACCATTGCGTAGGAGTAGATCGCGGTACTCATGCCAAGGAGCAGGCCAATGGCAAGGGAAGCAAAGTAGTAGGCGATTTCTCGCTGGCTGATCTCGTCGGAACGAAGTCGGATGATCGACAAGACACCGAAGAGGCCAAGTCCTAGGCCTGCGGAGATCGTCGAGTTTGCCATGACGCTTGCGACCGCAAGGACACCGATGTTCACAACAAAGAATGCGACGACAAGATCAGCGCGTCGGTGGCGAGGGTAGTAGAGGGCTCCAAACCAGGATCAACATTGCGAGAAGGTCGATGACGATCGGCAGAACCATCGCTGTGGTGAGTGCAGTCATTTGATGCTCCTCAAGGTTGTTTCGTGCGTGACGTAACTATTGAGCCAGCGGAGTCTATGAATGAGCTATGTGGGAGACTTGTTCTAGCAATGCGTATTGGAAAGAGATCAAATGCTCCCTTTTTTCTTCTTGGCGACAACCGTTTGTCTCTTGATTGGTCTTGGTTTTGCGATCTATGGACGCAGCTCCCACTGTCTGATCTTCGTTCGCGCGATCGGCTACCTGACGGGGAGCGCAATTGTTAATGCGATTCTCATGCTGATGCTGGTTTCTCTATTTGGGAGCCTCATCTTGCTTCTCCCCTCATCGCTGTGGGGAAGTGAGAATCTGCTTGACGATACGGCCTCGACTTTCTCTACAGGTCTTGGGAAGTTCCGAGCAGGGACTTTTTTGCTCATGACCTTGACACTGATGATGGCTGCCGCGCTCATTCAGATATACATTCACCGTTTTCTTTCAAAGCGCTTCACTTTTTTGACCGTCAGTAGCAAGACCTATCAGATCGCTGAGTACATCATTCAGTGGACGACCATTTTCCTTGCCGCGTACCAGTTCTTCTTCAACGGCCTTCGTGACCTCGTGACCTCAATATGGAGTCAGAACGAGGCCAGTTATATGTTCAGAATCGTGCTTTCTCCCGAGAACATTAACTTGATTCTCCAGCCTGTCCTTTTCTCAACATGGATCATGGTCGTTGTTGAGAGCCTGTATGCGCGCCGGCAAGCAACGACTCCCTGAAAAACACGCAGTGGGGGATGCAACCGTAGTTGCATCCCCCACTACTTCACTCAGCGGCCGCCCTGGCGGTTTCCGCCTTGTCCGCTAGGAGCGCCCCCCTGACCGCCGGGTGCTCCCCCACCGGGACCGCCCTGGTTGCCGGTCGTCTGACCGGCAGTGACAGAGGTCGAATTCGAATCGACACTCACCGTGTAGCTCTGTCCATTCGACACATCCGCAGAGGAGAAGACCACGTTTTGGAAGGTCTTTGCCGCCTTGATATTGGCGAGAACCTTTCCGCTGGAGTCCTTGATGGTCACAGTTGAATTTGCGTTACCGGAAGCCGAAGCCTGCAGCCATCCCTGTGAAGAGTTGGTCGAAGGCGATTCGGCCATTCCGGAAGAACCAATGGCAAGAAGCGTTCCACCACTGACCAAGAATTCACCGTTCGAATCCAGTGCGCCGTTCCCACCATCCGTGGGGCCGTAGACGATCGTGTTACCACCGGAGATCTCCACCGAGCCATTGGAGTCGATGCCGTCACCTCCGGCGTTCACCGTGATGGTTCCGCCCGAGATCAGGATCTTTTCACCGGTGTCCTGCATGGAGCCACCGCCACCGGGTCCGTTGTTGGTCGTGCTCGTCTTGGTCGCGGTCTTCGCCGCTTCAACTGCCGCCACGGTCGTCGAACCAGAACCGTTGATACCGTCATCACTGGAGGTCAGATTGACTTCACCGTTGGAGATGGTGATCAAGCCGGCCTCAAGGGCTTCATTGACTGTTCAACGGTGACCTTTGCACCGTCAAGAACGGCCGCGCCCTCAGCGTGAATGCCGTCATCAGCTGTCGAGGTAACGATCGTTCCGGAGGTCAGTCGGATTGCACCATCGGAGTGCAAACCATCATCGCCGGAGTCAATCGTGACCTCGCCGCCGTCTTCAATCAGGAAGACACCGGCCTTAATTCCCTTGGTGGAGTTGTTGGAGTCCTTTCCAGACGAGGCCCCGCCACCAGCAATGATTGTCGTATCGCCACCGGTGATGATGACGTCAGTTTCACCCTGGATTCCGTCACCGGTCGAGGTGATTTCGATGGTGCCGCCGGTGATATTGACGTAGCCCTTGGTGGTATCGCTATCTTGGTCAGACTTCAGGCCGTCCCCTCCTGAAGTGACCTTGATAGTTCCGCCGGCAACGGTCAGTGAGTCCTTGCCGCGTAGCGCATCGTCCTTCGACGTGACCGTGATGTTACCCGACAGAATGTAGAGGTCGTCCTTGCTGGTAATGCCGTCGTTGTAGTTGGCATTGACCGTTAGTGAGCCGCTACCCGTAATAGTGAGATCTGCATCGGAGTAAATCGCCGCGTTGTCCTCAGCATTCGTATCTGAGGGAGTGCCGTCAGTGACGGTGTTTGAACCGTTCAATGACAGAACAACATCATCCGCTGAGACCACATTGATTGCGCTCCCGGACGAGTTCGTGATTGTCGCACCGTCAAGGATCAACACGACCTGAGCATCTGTCCCGGCCTCGACCTTGACCTGTCCATTCAAGGTGCCTGAGAGCTTGTAGACACCAGCCTGGGTGATCGTCACCGTGGAGCCGTCGACCTTCACCCGGATGCCGAGGTACTCGCGCTGCTTCCATTCAAAGTAATGGTCTGAGCCGAAGAAGCATCCCACGCAGTGTCCTCAACGTAGGAGGCTTTCGCGTTGGCAGCCAAAGCCTCGGCAGCAGTCGGAGGAGCGATAACAGTCCCAGACTCTGCGGAAACCGAGGAACTTGAAGCAGCCTTCGCGCTGACGGCCGACGAGGCCGAGGAAGCGGTGCCGGAAGTCGAAGAGCAGGCGCTCAGTGCGAGCGCGCCGACCGCGGCTACGGCTGATAACCGTACAAGAGTCGATGCTGGCGTTTTCATGTGAGGTCCTTTCGTGGATCGTGATGATCCAATTGAGCCAGCCAACTCTATGAATGAGCTGTGCCTAGATCAGGACTCACATAAGAAAGAAATTTACGTACTTCAATACGCTTACAGCGCCGCCGAATCGACAAAAAGATGACTGGTTTTCCAGGAATTCTGAGAGCATCCGGTTGAGCTGTTCGTATTCGATCAGGAAGCCATCGTGCCCATGAGGAGAGGAAATACATTCAAACTTTGCGCCTGTGATTCCTTCAGCGATCGCATATCCCTCTTTTGCAAAGAACAAACGATCCGAATCCACTGAAACAATCAGGCTCTGCGCGGTAATTTGCCGCAGGGCCTCGGCAATTCCCCCACGATCGCGACCGATGTCGTAGCTGAGCATGGTGCGACACATGGATACATAGGACCCTGCATCAAATCGACGAACAAGCTTCGCACCGTGGTAGTCCAAGTAGGACTCGACGGCAAGACGCCCACCGCTCAGAACATCTTCATCATCTTGAGGTGCGCGACCAAAACGTGCATCCAACTCGTGAGGACAGCGATACGTCGTGTGCGATCTGACGGGCAAGAGAAAGACCAGCGTGAGGTCCTTCCTCTTGGTCGTAGTAGTCGCCGCCATTCCAGTTCGGATCCAATTCAACTGCACGAATCTGCGTGTGCGCCCACGCAGCCCGCTCGGCATTCGTGCACGCTCCCGAGGCGACAACGATCAATCGCTCGCAGCGCAGCGGGTAGGTGACGGCCCACTCGAGAGCGCGGTGCCCTCCCCAGCGAAGCACTCTATGACTGCATTCCACGTCGGAATGCCGAGGTAATCGGCCAGTCTGGCCTCGGCAAGAACCTGATCCCGGGTGGAAATAATGGGGAATCGCGATCCCCACGGCTGACCGTCAGGCGCGGCCGAGGACGGGCCGGTACTCCCCTGGCAGCCACCAAGGACGTTGGGGACGACAATGAAATAGCGCTCGGGATCCAATGGCTTATCTGGACCGACGGCCTCTTCCCACCAACCGGCGGTTGGCTGGCCGGAGCTGTGGGGCCGGAAATATGCGCATCGCCAGTCAGCGCGTGCAAAACGAGGATTGCATTGGAGCGGTCCTCGTTGAGAGTCCCTGAGGGTTTCGTATGCAAGGGTCACTTCGGGCAGGAAGGAGCCATTTTCGAGGCGTAGTGGCCCCAATTGCGCAAACTTACGGAATGCGATGGGGTCTTGGGGGCGTCCATGCGCCGCTAACGGGGATGGGTCCCAGTGTGCGTCGATTCATGGTGATCTCCTTACTGTCCGAGCGACCGTTGCGCGAGCAGCCTTATGCCAAGTGTGCCACGGCCTCGAAGCCCTGCGTCAAATCGGCAATGATGTCGTTGACGTTCTCAATACCAATAGACAGGCGAACGGTTCCGGGTTCAATTCCCGCAGCGCGCAGCTGTTCTTCATTGAGCTGAGAGTGAGTGGTGGATGCGGGGTGAATAACCAGGGACTTCGCATCTCCGATATTTGCAACCGTCGGGAGAAGCTTGAGCGAGGTCGCAAATGAGGTTCCGGCTTCGAGGCCACCCTTGATGACGAAGGAGAGGAGGCCACCGGCACCGCGAGGATTGTACTCTGGTGGAGCTCGTAGTAGGGCGAGGACTCGAGGCCCGCGTAGTTGACGGACTCGACCTGCGGGTGGGCCTCGAGGAACTTCGCGACTTTCAGTGCATTGTCAACGTGGCGCTCAACGCGCAGCGACAGGGTCTGGATGCCTTGCTCGATGAGGAAGGAGTTGAAAGGCGAGGGAGCACAGCCGACATCTCGCAGGCCAATTGCACGTGCGCGAATGATGTAGGAGAGGTTTGCTCCAAGCTTCTCGGCTCCCAAGTCATGTCCGAAAACAAGGCCCGCGTAGGAAGATTCGGGTTCATTGAAACCGGGGAAACGCTTGGGGTCCTTCGTGTAGTCGAAGTTACCGGCATCGACAATTGCACCCGAAATTGCGGTTCCGTGTCCGCCCAGGTACTTCGTGGCCGAGTGAACGACAATGTCGGCGCCCCATTCGATTGGCCTGGTCAGGTAGGGGTGGCGACAGTGTTGTCGACGATCAGCGGAACGCCAACAGAGTGCGCGGCCTGCGCGATCTTCTCAATGTCAAAGATGTCGCCCTTGGGGTTGGGGATGGTTTCACCGTAGAAGGCAACGGTGTTCTCGTCGGCAAGAGACAGCCATTCGTCCACATCGTAGGGATCGTGAACAAAGCGGGCATCGATTCCGAGGCGACGCAGGGTGTTGTTGAGCAGCGAAGTTGAACCGCCGTAAAGCGAAGGCGAAGCAATAATGTTGTTCCCCGCAGATGCCAGGTTAAGGATTGCAAGAGTAATTGCAGATTGGCCAGAGGAAGTCAGAAGCGCACCGACACCACCTTCGAGGGCAGCAATTCGGGCCTCGACGTAGTCATTTGTCGGGTTGCCCAAGCGAGTGTAGATGGGGCCAAGTTCTTGAAGGGCGAAGCGAGCTGCAGCGCGTTCCGCAGAGTCAAAAGGCAAATGAAGTGGTTTGAAGAATTGGGATGGAAGTTGCACCGGTTTGGGGATCGCGGTCCCAGCCCGCGTGAATTTGCTTAGTCTCAAATGCCCAAGAGTTCTGGTAGTCGGTGTCCGTTGCCTCAATTGCGCCCATTGTTACTTCTCCTAGTGTTCACGTTTTTTTGATTCTGTGACGTGAGGAGAGGCGATGGCTGAGGGGTCGAGCCGCTACGCTCACGATTTGGCGATTGCGGCAGTTTCCAACGCAAAGACGTACGACCCGGGCGAGTAATCTCTAGCCATCAGTAGGTCTCGGTCAAAAAGCTGACGCGAAGGTCAGCTACGCATTCGCTGGAACATAGCCTCATGCTATGGCCCAGAAGCTGGTCGCGCGCGGCGTGTTCATATCGTGGGCGAATGTAACATCCCCGCCTGCCTTGCGGCTCCCAGGGCGACGTACTCTGCCGCCTCGGGAAATTCAACGGGCACTCCCAAGAGTTCGGCTGCCAAGCTCTGCACTGCCCGCGAGCGCGCTCCGCCGCCGACAACGAGCACTTTCTCGATCGGAACGCCCAGCTCACGCACGCATTCGATCGCGAAACGCATGTGGGCAAGTAGCCCCTCGACACCGGCCCGAGCAAGGTGTGCGCGCGTCGAATTCTTAAGCGTCATTCCCTCCAATCGGGCGGTGGCATCGGGCAGGTTCGGCGTGCGTTCGCCTTCGAAATAGGGAACCAGGCGCAGCCCTCCCGCGTCGGGAACCGACAGTGCCGCTTCGTCCAGTTCCTCATAGCCGAGGCCGCTCATCGCGCCGACCGCGTCGAGGATTCGCGAGGCGTTGAGCGTGCAGGCGAGGGGAAGCCAATGTCCACTGGCGTCAGCAAAGCCGGCGACTTGACCACTGGGGTCTTCGACGGGAGTTTCGCTAACAACGGCAACAACCCCGGAGGTTCCCAGCGAGAGCAATGCCTGTCCGACACCGAGGCCAACTCCCAGAGCCGCACCGGCATTGTCCCCACATCCTGGGCCGATTGCGATTTCTCCCCATCCTTGCGCCAGGTCTCCACATCCCATGGCTTCCAAGGGCTTACAAATCTTCGGCAGGATGATTCCCTCGGCCTCTTCCACCGAGATTCTTAGTGCCTGAGCCAAGATTTCACGCCTGTAGGCCGCGTCCACTCGGTCCATGTAGCCCGTTCCCGAGGCGTCGGAACGGTCGGTGCACAGTCCTGCCAATCCGACAGCCTCAAAGCCACCGCGGATTTTCCAACTCAGCCAGTCGTGAGGCAGGCAGACTGCCGCGATCTTCCTTGCATTCTCCGGCTCATTGTCTGCAAGCCAGCGCAGTTTCGTGACCGTAAAAGAAGCGACCGGGACGAGTCCCGTAGCGTGGGCCCACCAACGAGCTCCCGCATCACTATCTCCATCTCCGCGTTCAAGAATCAGCTCCCGCGCGGCCTCGGCACTTCGCGTATCGTTCCACAAAAGCGCCGGGCGGATAACCTCACCTTGTGAGTCCAAGCAGACCATTCCGTGTTGCTGGCCGCCCACGCTCAGCGCCCGCACGTCATCGAGTCCGCCTGCCGCGCGCACGGCCTCGCCGAAGGCATCCCACCATGCCTGAGGGGCAACTTCGCTTCCCTCGGGGTGCGATGCCCGGCCCTCTCGAATGATCCTTCCACTAGCGGGGTCGCAGATCACGACCTTGCATGATTGGGTTGAGGAATCTACTCCCGCAACAAAAGGTCTGCTTTCGCTCACGGTCTTAGCCAATCAGGTGTCGCATTGCGTGATGGTAGAGCTCGACGTAATGGTATTCGCGCGCTCCCTTCGCATCAGCATCGAAATCCTCGTAGGCACTGCGGTCAGCAAGGAAGTCATTGATCGTCTCGCCCGGATCCAAGGTGGGCTGGGCGAGTTCGTAAACAGAGGCCTCTTCCATGAGCTCCTGGGTGATGGGATCAGCGCGGAATTCGCGCGCCTTCTCAGCCAGACGCAGGTACATGTCCATATTGGCCCGAGCTGACTCCCACACGCCTTCCATACCCTCGGTTCGGCTGGGCTTGTAGTCGAAGTGGCGAGGCCCTTCGTAGCGAGGCCCACCCCCGGGGAAGCCGTTCTCAAGGAGGTCGACCGTGAAGAAGGCACTGGCTAGATCTCCGTGACCAAAAAGCCTTGTCCTGGTCGTACTTGATTCCCGACTGCCCATTGAGGTCAATGTGGAAGAGCTTGCCGGCGTTCAGCGCCTGCGCCAAGGCGTGCGTGTAGTTCAGGCCGGCCATTTGTTCGTGTCCGGTTTCAGGATTGAGGCCCACAACGTCGCCATTATCGAGCTGGGCGATCAGGGCCAAGGCGTGACCAACGGTCGGCAGGAAGATATCACCGCGAGGTTCGTTGGGCTTGGGTTCCAGACCGATGCGGAGGTTGTATCCGCGGGACTTGATGTATCCCGCAACGGTATCGAGGCCTTCGCAGTAGCGATTAAAGGCAGCGTTTAGATCCTTTGATGAGTCGTATTCGGCGCCTTCGCGCCCGCCCCACATGACGAAGGTTGTTGCGCCAAGTTCTGCGGCAAGGTCGACATTTCGCAAAATTTTACGCAGGCCAAAGCGGCGGATCTCTCGGTCATTATTGGTCAGGCCACCGTCTTTGAAGACCGGGTGCGTGAAGGTGTTCGTCGTGACCATCTCAATAACAAGGCCGGCGTCTTCGACAGCATCTTTCAGCTGCATGACCCGCTGATGACGCTCCGAATCTGACGCATCGAAATCAAAGACGTCATTGTCATGGAAGGTAATTCCCCATGCGCCTATTTCTGCGAGCTTCGAAGCATATTCCCACGGGTCAAGCACCGGACGGGTTCCAGTTCCAAAGGGATCAACTGCATTCCATCCCACGGTCCACAGGCCGAAAGAGAAATGATCTTCGGGGCGAGGTACATACGCCATAGCATGGCCTTCCATAGATTAAATGACTACTGCGTCACGTTTTGTTATGACTCATAACATAATCCTCCAGATGCGATAGAGTCAAGACATGTCTAACGCCGCACGCACATCGAACTCCGATTCCGGGGCAACCAATCAATCCCTGCGTGCCCACAACCTTTCCTTGGCATTGCGCCATATTCTGGCCAATCCCGGCGCAATCAACCGCGCGGGCATCGCTGCCCAAACCGGAATTTCGCGCGCAACGATGTCGCGGCTTGTCGACGAACTCATCGCCTCCAGCCTCGTCGAAGAAAGCGAAGACAAACTCTCAACCGGACAGAGGGGACGCCCCACCAGCGTGCTCTCCCCAACCTCGGGAAAGGTTATTGCGCTGGGTCTACAGGTCAACGTCTCAGCGCTCGGCGCCTACCTTGTTGACTTGAGCGGGACGGTTCTGGCACACGAATGCGTGAGCGGCGACTTCTCAGGAGCAGAACCGACCTCGACCCTGCGTAAACTCGCGCGAATCGCCAGACGTGTCTTACGCGAGGGAAGCAGTGCAGGCGCGCTTTTCCTTGGAAGTTCACTTGCCCTCCCCGGCCTCTTCTCCGCCGATACCCTGACCGTCGCACCCAACCTTGGCTGGCGAAATATTCCCCGCGAGGAACTCCTTCACCCCCTTCACGACCTTGACGTCACCCTGGTTGCGAACGAGGCCGACTTGGCAGCCTACGCTGTCGCCTACCCTCGCCCCGGGGTCCCCGAAGGGCCGGACTCATTTATCTACGTCTCGGGAGAAGTCGGCATCGGCGGCGGGTTGATCATCAACCACCAACCGCTGAGTGGCGCGCACGGCTGGTCGGGCGAAATCGGGCATATTTGTGTGGAACCCGAAGGCGCAATCTGTTCGTGTGGCGCACGCGGCTGCTTGGAAACTGTCGCAGGATTGAAAGCTCTTGGCCGCGCGGCTGGACTGGGCGACAACGCAAGCACACGCGAGATTCTGCAGCACGCGGGCCACAGCTCACGCGCTCAAGAGGCCATGACTCATGCAGGCCACGCATTGGGGCAAGCACTATCCGCAGTCGTCAACACTGTTGATATCTCTCAGGTCTACTTGGGCGGCTTGGTTGCCGAGATCGCACCCTACCTGCTGCCAAGTCTTCGCGAAGAACTTGCGACGCGAGTCCTTCAAGCGCCCTGGCAAACACCGCAGATCGATATCCTCCCCCACTCGGAAGATCTGTCACTGCGAGGGGCGCACATCGAGTCCTTGACCTGATTGTGGAGGATCCAATCCACTGGAAGGATCAAGCGATCAGTCTCTAAGCAATTTTCACAGGCCCCACATAGCTATCCGGCAAACGATAGCAAGGCTCCTGTGTTGCAATCAAAACATGTGCGGAATTGTTGGACACGTTGCATGCCAAGCCTCTCAGCGGAGCCGTCAGGTCGTTCTCGATGGGCTTTCACGCCTGGAATATCGCGGATACGACTCCGCGGGAATTGCCTTAGCAAGCCCGGGGAAATTAAATGTCATCAAGGCTGTCGGAAAGCTGGTTAACCTGCGCGAGGCCGTTGATCAGGATGCGCCCACCGACGCTTTCGCTGGGATCGGACACACCCGTTGGGCAACCCACGGTCGCCCAACCGTTGCGAATGCACACCCACATGTGAGTCCCGACGGACGTTTTGCATTGGTCCACAACGGGATTATCGAAAATGCCGATAACCTGCGCGCCCAGTTGCGCGCACAAGGCGCGGTTTTTGCCTCGGAAACCGATACGGAAGTGGTCGTGCACCTGCTTGCACATGCCTACGACCAAGCGGATCCGGCCTCGTACACGGGTGAAGTCGCGGGGCTCAGCGGCACTGACGAGGCCGTCGCACGCCGGCTGGTCGTCGCCATGCGCGAAGTGACCGCGAAGCTTGAAGGAACCTTCACACTGCTCGCACTCTCTACTGAATCTCCCAAGGTGATTGTTGCCGCCCGCAGATCATCGCCGCTGGTTATTGGCTTGGGCGAGGGAGAGAACTTCCTTGGCTCGGATGTACTGGCATTTATCGAGCACACAAATCGCGCGGTAGAAATTGGGCAAGACCAGCTGGTTGTCGTGAGCGCTTCCGCTGTAACGGTCATCGGTGCGGATGGGCACCCGGTTCCCCTGAAGGAATATGAAGTCGATTTTTCGGCGGATCGCGCGACCAAGGGTGGGTGGCCAACCTTCATGGAGAAGGAAATCCACGAGCAGCCTCGAGGGGTTGCGGATACTTTTGGCTGATCGTCTGGATTCCCACGAGCACCTGGCACTGGATGAAGTTCGAATCCCAGAACACGTGCTTCGCGGAATCGACAAGATCATCATGATTGGTTGCGGGACTGCGTCATATGCGGGACAGGTCGCTCGTTACGCGATTGAGCACTGGTGCCGAATTCCCGTCGAGGTCGAACTATCCAGCGAATTTCGCTACCGCGATCCAGTCGTTGGCGAAAAAGACCTTAGTTGTCGCGATCTCTCAGTCGGGTGAAACAATGGACACCATCCAGGCGATTCGCCACGCGCGCGAACAGGGCGCGAAGGTCGTCGCAATTGTCAATACTCCCGGTTCGACAATTTCACGCGAATCGGATGCCGTGATTTTGACCCATGCGGGGCCTGAAATCGCAGTTGCATCAACGAAGGCCTTCACATCACAGGTCACCGCCTGCTTCATCCTTGGTCTGTATTTGGCGCAGGTTCGCGGAAACAAGTACGCCGACGAGATCGCCGACTACATGGAGAAGCTCGCCCACGTGCCCGAGGCGATCCAGAAGGTTTTGGATAGCGGAGAGACCGTTCGCCAGTTCGCCCGCACCATGAAGGACGCAACCTCCGTGATCTACTTGGGTCGTCACGTGGGCTACCCCGTCGCACTTGAGGGTGCGCTCAAGCTCAAGGAAATCTGCTACATCCACGCAGAGGGTTTTGCGGCCGGCGAACTCAAGCACGGGCCGATCGCTCTGGTGGATGAAGGCCAGCCGGTTGTGGTCATTGTGCCGACTCCGCGCCGCCCCGAACTGCACGCGAAGGTCTTGGCGAATATCCAAGAAGTTCGTGCGCGCGGGGCCCGAACCATTGTCATTGCAGAGGAAGGCGACGCATCGGTTGACGAGTTCGCTGAAGTCGTCTTCCGCGTTCCACCGGTTCCGACGCTCTATGCGCCGCTACTGACAATTGTTCCGCTGCAGATTTTTGCGTGTGAGCTCGCTGCGGTTAAGGGGCTGGATGTTGACCAACCACGAAACCTCGCCAAGTCAGTCACCGTGGAGTAGGTCGAACATGGGATTTCGCCTGAGCCGCCGCAACTTCTGCACGAAGCAATCGAACTTCTTGAGTCAGCTCTGCGATCTGCTTTTCTAATTGAGCATGTGCCTCCGGCTGTTGCACTGCAGCGGCAGTGGCAACTGCTGCCTCTTCAGTCTTCATTCCTCTTCTTGCTTAATCCTTTCAAGGAACCAAGACGAGAAAAATGCCGGTCACGATTCCAATCAGTGCAATCCCGAAGAGCATGTAGATCGCTGCAACCACACGCCCTGTAACTGTTACAGGTGCAATATCGCCGTATCCAACCGTCGTCACCGTAACTAGGGACCACCACAGTGCTCGTCCAAGATCAGTTAGTGTCGCTCCTTCGGCATGGCGCTCGGCCTCAAGGACAGTGAGCGCCCCAACCCAAATGAGCAGCACAGATATCGCTCCGGTATAGAGAGAAATTTTGTTTTCTCAGTTCCGCATCTGCAGAACGCTGAAAGATGCGCAGTAGTGCTACCAAACGAACCAGGCGTAGTGGCCGAAGGAAAGGCAGGGCGACAGAAAAAGAAATCAACCAGATTCGCCTTAAACCACCGCCATTTTTCAGGAGCGGTGATGAGCCTGACAAGATAGTCGATACCAAATACGGCCCAACAGATATTCAAGACAAGTTCGTAACGCTCGTAGTCGACCCCACTCGCATCCGTCACAATTTGCGCAGAATAGGCAACCAAGAAAAACGACGGCAACGATCACGAGCGGCCACTCCATTGTCCGCTCCCATTTTTCATGCATGTGATCTTTATACATGTTGACACAAAGAGTAGGGGCAAAGCCGCTCCCCGGCTCCGCCCCTACGACACATCTTCAATGAGTGTCCAGGCACGCACTTACTGAAGATCACACGCCTTGTAGACATGGGTCAGCATTGCAAGGCGCTCCTCCAAGGTCGCATCCTTAGGCACGCACATCTTCGCGCCCAGATAGTTGCATCCAGCTTCGATCGCGGCATGTGCGCAGCGCTTAATTTCCGCGTCACTCATCAGTGATGTTGGTTCATCGCTCTGGCTGGGTAGGTGCCCATCAACCCACGAATAGCCGTACTGGGTTTCCTCGGGACCCGCTCCCGAGAAGACGACACCATCCAGAACCCCGCGTTTTCCAGCCGCAATGATGTGATCGTAGGCAGCATCGGCACTGCGCTCTTCTAGAACGGAGCGTCCCCAGTTAATCAACACACCAACCTCAAATTCCGCAGCGATCTCGATTTCTTCTTCGATCGAGAGGAATCCCTTTTCCGGCTTTTGATCTGGGATGAAGCGATCGCAATGCTCAATAACTAGCCGCGCGCCGTACCAGTCCCATTCGCGCAAAACTTCCAACGAGCGCCTGAACGCGTCCCCATCCGCGGTCCGCGTAGGTGCCGAGTGCACCTCGATGCGCGTCACCGCATTGCGATCGGCATGCTCGCTCAACTTGCCCACGTCCTCACGCAGCTGGCGGATGAAAGCCAGTGCGGCCTCGCGACCGTCCCGATCTGGCGAGGCCAAGCCGAAGTTCGCGTCTTTGCCGACGTTTTGCATGGTGCCGGGGATGGCGGTGACGGCGTTGAAATCCCAGTTCGCGGCAAGCAGGCCGGCGAGAAGTTCGTTGTCGGTGGCGATCTGTCCGGGATAGGGCATTTCGAGGCCGTTGATCCACGGCTGCTGCGCGAGAAGTTTGTAGTACTCCTCTTGTAGCTCGGGCGCCGGATGCGAGGCGTAGGCTCCGATAATGAATGGGATTGTCATTGTGATCATCCTTCTGTGGTGATGTCGCCGTCGTTGGGACACGCACTGATAAGTCTGACAGGTCGAGCTGCAAAACGCAGCATATTTATCAGACAAATTTACCCTCAGAAAAGACCTGCATCAAACTCCTCATCCACCCTCAATCCAGCTCTTTCAAATATGAAAACGATAAACTCAGTCCATGGACCGCAATGAACTAATTCAACGCACGTTTCCCTATCTTTTGAAGCGCCTGGAAGATGCTGGCATCAACGCGACTCCCAAGTCGACCCTCAAACAAACGGCTACATTCTGACCGTCGACACCATGCGCTTCAACGTTGAAAACCTTCTGTCGGATCTATCGCGCTGCGACCAGGCCCAGCATCAGGAGCGAATCGAACGCTGGGTTGCCTTCATGATTGAGACCCTGCGGATGCCCGAGTACTCGGTCAATGATCCCGATGAGCTTCGCCGACGAATTCGCACCCGCATCATCCGGGGCGGACAGAGCTCAGATCTGCCCATCACCTACATTCGCCCATTCACTGCCGGATTAGCCAAAGCGCTCTATCTGGATTTCCCAAACAGCGTGTCATTGGTGACGGATCAGAGCCTTGCGCGTTACCCGCTTTCCGTCGACGAGCTCTTCTACTACGGTCAGATCAACACCGATAATGAGCCAATCGACACCAAGCAAGAGGTGGGTCCATTCACCGAGCTTCTGGGAGAATCACCATTCATTGCCGGCAAGGCAGCAAACATCAGTGCCTTGGTAAGCAATCTCACATTAACGCTCCCCACGGTTTGTTCTTTGCTATTCCGCAACGATCCGTCCTACTCTATGCACCCATCGATCCGGAAGACATTTCACGACAGATACTCCAGATGGCCGACTACATGCAGCTTCGCGGTCATGGAAGAATTCGGTAATAACAACGGTTTCAGCGATCAGTCGCGATATCTTCTACTGCCTACCCACTGGAGAATTCGGCCCGATTACCCAGGGTGACAATCCCGAACTTCACGAGCTTTTTCAGCGATCCAAAGATCGACTTTGAGACCTTTATGAGACTTGTCGAAAAGTACCTGTACGTACCCGAAAGTTTCGTCCAGCGCTTCCTCGCGAAGTAAAAGACGAAGGGAAGTAAGCCCTACACAGGCGGCACGCAGCATGGCAGACGCATCTCGCCATGTCTCGAAGTGATGCTCGCCGCCTTTCACACTTCGGTTTGACTTCTGCGTCCTCATTCCCTAAAGTTTCCACGTACGCGCGAGTGGCGGAATAGGCAGACGCGCACGGTTCAGGTCCGTGTCCTAGTGATAGGGTGGGGGTTCAACTCCCCCCTCGCGCACGTAGTAAGGACCCAGCGAAAGCTGGGTCCTTTTGTTTTACCCGCCGAGGCCTGGCCCGCCTCATGCGCAAAGCAGGCGCATTGCGGACTTTGTTTAACTAAGGCGCCACCTTTCCTAACTCAAACTGTGAGGCCGGCCGACGCCCTCAAGCGCCAACCGGCCTCGTAAAAATTAGCAGTTTAGTCCTGCTCGACACCCGCAAGGAGCTCGCGCACCCAAGTTCGCGCGCGTCGATAGTCCTCGTCATCTTGGGGAACATCCGCGCTATTGACAGTCGAGCTGGGGTAAGAACCCATGAATCGCACATCCGGAGACACGCGATACAACCCGCGCAGTGCGGCCTGAATATGTTCCTGAGCGATGTGTCCAACCATATCGATCGAGAAGGTATAGGCACCCAAACCATCGCCACTGGGACGCGATTCGATTCGTGACAGGTCAACGTCATGCACCGAGAACTGTTCAAGCAAACGCATCAGCGATCCCGCTTGGTTGACAGGCAACGCAACTTGAATGGTCGTCTTGTCATGTCCGGTCGGGGCTGTCAGGGGCCCCTTCAATCGGCCTTCTCACGCAGACAAAACGCGTGATGGCACCCGGGTTATCCGCAACATCTGTGAACAGCGATTCCAAACCGTAACGGTCCACCGAAGTCGCATTGCACAGAACCGCGTCGAATGCGCTTTCGCCCGAACCCAAGGTCTCAGCCGCTGCAGCAGTCGAGGTCGTGGGGACGTGAACAACTCCGGGGAAGGTTTCCTCAGCCCAGTTTCGACACTGCGCCCACGCGTGCGGGTGGGTTCCAATCTTGCGAATATCCGATACCTGGGTTCCGGGTCGAACAGCCAGGTGGAAGGTAATCGGCACCAGCATTTCCGCACGGATCACCAGTTGAGGGTAGTCTGCCAGCGCATCGAGCGTTGCATTGACGCCACCTTCGATGGAGTTCTCAATGGGTACGACTGCCCAGTCTGCCCTCCCCTCGCGCACGGCCTTCATCGCCAAAGGCGGAGAATTGAGCGGAATGAGTTCTGCTTCTTCGGGAGCAACCTGGCGTAGGGCCTGCTCGGTAAAAGGTTCCAAATGGGCCAAGAAATGCAATTCGCAGCTTGCTCACTCGGCGTGCTCCTGCTGCGAGAGGGCCTCGGCTTCACCGTCCTCAGCTTGCTCGCCTGCACGCTTCTTTCCGACGATCTCAATGATCACGGGCAGAACCGAGACGAGGATGATCACACCCAGGATCAAGGTCAGATTGTCGTGCACGAAGGAACATTACCCAAAAGTGAGCCAACGAGGATGAATCCCGCACCCCAGATCAAGGCACCCAGGGTGTTGAAGATCAGGAACTTGGCGTAGGGGTAGCGCGCCATTCCCGCCGCGATCGGAATGAAGGTACGAACGAAGGGGATGAAACGACCAATCACCAGCGAACGCCCGCCGTAGTCACGGAAGTATTGTTCGGCCTTCTCCAAGTGCTGGGTCTTCAAGATTCGAGCATCCGGCTTGAAGAACCTGCGTCCCCACTTTGCACCCAGGAAGTAACCAATTTGCGCACCAATGAAGGCTGCGACAACAACCATGATGATCAGGGTTGGAAGGTGCAAGCCCAGTCGATCGTGCAGCAAACCGGCTGTGAAGAGCAAAGATTCTCCGGGAAGAACCGGGAAAAGGACACCCGACTCAATGAGGACGATGAGCATCGTCCCCCACAGGACCCACGGTCCCATTGCGACCAGCAGGCTTTCGGGGTCTTTAAAACCAGTTGATGAAGGTGTCAAGCCCTGAGGGCGTTCACCAGGATGGCGTTCAGCATGCAGAATTCCTTCAATTGGGTACAACGAATGACAAAGTGCACGGCATGTTACTTGAGTCAACCCTACCGGTCTTTACACAACAGATAGGGATGTCATCCATGGAGAATTCCGAGGAACTGGTCACGTCTGACATAACCGAGGCCCCCGCAACCTCTGGGGAACCACCGGTGGACCCCACTGAAACCGAGTTTGAGGATGCGCCTGAATCGACTGCACCCACTTCCTCACGCTCTCGGCTTCCCGAACCCGTTTTCTTCGCCGATCGCCTGCTCTCCCGTCGCCGGCGCAGGGCTGATCTCTACGAGGCCATCATGTGCCTTGTGGGGATTGTCCTTGTGTGGGGCCTGGGATTCGTCGCCTCTTCAACCACAGAAGGCGTCGCGCAAGACGTTCTACGAGTCACCGTAATCCGCGATCTTCTCCTAATGCCCCTGTCGCTCTTAGAAGGTCTGACCATTTTGGTCACTCCCATCGCCGTCATCGGAATGTTGCTGTTCCGCCGACAGGGTCTCCACTGCCATCGAAGCTCTCGCCACCTCCATGATCGCCGGCGTGGCCTCGTATGTGATCTTGCTGGGACTTCGCCAACTTCCTGAAACCATCACCGGCCCGCTCAGGGTCATGAACGTGGAGAACGGACAGACGGCCTCGCACATCGCGATCAACCTGGTCGCAATCGCACTCATCGCCCTCTTCACAGCCGCGGGCGAATCCGAAGCACTTCGTTCAGTCCGCTGGTCGTACTGGGCTCTGGGCATCATCATTGTCATCTGGGTACTTCGCGGGCAGCTTACTCTTCCATCCGCGTTAATCTCCGTTCTTCTTGGTCGCACTTTTGGCGTCTCATCGCGTTTCTTCTTGGGCTTCCAAGACCGCAGCGCCTCGGGCGGCCAGATTGTGAAGGCGTTGCTCTCGATCCGGATTATTCCCTCACGCGTCATTCGCACAGACCTTCTTCCCGCCGGAGTCACGCTGGATACGTGGACTGTTGCGGAAACACCACACGGCCACTTCCGCATGGAGACTACTGCAGCTGATTCAGCGGAATACACGATTGCCCGCCGCCCACCGGTCGATGGAAACCGCCACTACCAGGTCTGGGATACCTATGGCGTTCCATACGAAATCACTATTTTGGATCCGGGCCGCGGTATGGCCGGCACACTCTTGGAAGTATGGAACAACGTTCGCCTGCGCGGGATTTCTCGCTGGGTTTCCCCCTCGGTGAAGGCTGCTGCAGAGCGTTCCATGTTGACCGCTATTTCAGCTAAACGTTCCGGTGTTCACTTGCCTGAACCCATGGGTATTGCTCAAGCTGGGGACTCGATCATGACGGCGATGCGAGCCCTTCCTCCGACAGCTTCCCTCAAGGATCTGGCGGATACCGACGCACTGAGCGATGACATTCTTGATCAGGCGTGGAAGCAGCTCCTCTTGGCACATTCCCATGCGATCAGCCACCGTCATATCGCCCCTTCGTCTGTTGTACTCGACCAATCCTCAGAGGTTTGGCTGATCCACTGGGATGAAGGCGAAGTTGCAACGACTGAGCTCAACCAACGCATTGATATCGCTCAGCTTCTCACCCTGCTTGCTATCTATGCTGGGCCCGAGCGAGCTCTGGCCTCGGCACGACGAAACCTCAGCGAAGCTGAATTGGTTGCCCTGCGCACCGGTTCTTCAGAAGCCGGTCCTTCCTTCCGAGGTTTCCTCCACTCTTCGACGCAGCGATCTTCTGGATCGCCTGCGCGAGGCGATCGTTGCCGACACCCCGCAAGAATCCGTTCAGCCTGCAAACCTTCAGCGCTTCGCACCCAGGACAATGATTACCTTCGGCGTTCTGGCAGTTGCGGTTGTCGTGTTGATGGGTTCGCTCAACTTCTCCGATATTGTCGCTGCAGTGAAGCAGGCAAAGCCCCATTTGGATCGCTGTTGCTTTCGCCTTCGCAGCAACAACCTGGGTTGGAGGAGCCGTTCCCCTGGTTGCTTTCAGCCAAGAGAAGGTCAAATTTGGCGACGCCATCTTGGCTCAGATCGCAGCATCGATCATCACCCTGGTTGCCCCCGCGGGAATTGGTCCGGCAGCGCTCAACCTGCGTTTCCTGACAAAGCAGAAGATGTCGACGGCAGCTGCCGTCACCACAGTTACTCTGCAGCAGATTTCTCAGTTCCTGGTAACCGTCTCTTTGTTGGTCATCGTTCTGTTCTTCTCGGGTTCATCGCTTTCGGTTTCGCTCCCCTATGGCGCGATTATTGCCGGAACTGCAGTCGTGGCCGTGATTGTCATCGTGTGCATTTTCGATTCCGAAGATCCGGAAGTTCATCTGGTCGAAGATCGAGCCAACATGGAAGCAGGTGTATCCGCGTCTTCTGTGGGTTGCCGGTCAGCCTCAGCGCCTTCTTGCGGTACTCGGTGAAACCTGCTCATGAATATCGGTTTCGTTGGGGCTTTCTGGGCTTCATTGACCGCAATGGGCGGGTCATTGAACTTGGTGACGCTCTCCATCACTTACTTGGCCTCGAACTCGCTGGGTTCTGTCGTCCCCTCCCCGGTGGCATCGGCCCGGTCGAGGCCGCACTCACCGGTGGCCTTCAAGTTGCTGGAATCGCCGTGTCCATGGCGCTTCCGACCGCGATCATCTACCGTCTGGTGACCTTCTATGGCCGCGCTCCCTTCGGTTGGGTGGCCCTGAAGATCATGCAGAGGCGGAACCTGATCTAAGGGGCCTCGCAAAGGGGTGCGAGGCCGGGCAGCACTGTCCGGGGTCGCGCGCGTCCTTCTGTGTCCCTATTGGCGTTCAGATTTGGCCAGATTATCGCTGATTGCCTGACCGATGCGTCCGAGAGTGTCGGCCTGAATCCACGTCGAATCCAGTCCAAAGCGAGAACTCATATGCTCACTGTTCTTTCGCAGGCCTAAAATCGCTTCCCACAGCGGAATGAGTTCTTCGTGATAGGTGTGCCGCATGACCACCCGGAGCCGTACCCGCAACCGGCATATCGACGAGGACCTGAATGTAGGTCGCACCTCGCGTGTATTGCATATGGGGACTGACATCCCCATCGACCTTTTTCTGAAATCCAGTCGGGCTTATGCCACTAACCCGAATTCCACCAAAACCACCGGATCCGAGGGGTGCTGGGCATAGACAACCCTGGGATAGTTCCAATCGCCGAGTTCGCGACCGTAAACATCTGCCCATAGATTCTCTGGAACATTAACGAAACGTACATGACGGCCATTTGCAACAACGGGAGCAACCTCGGGACTGCCTCGGTGACGGATAGCTGTTAGTTCCGCGTGCATCGGCGTAAACGCAGGAGTTCCCACCCAGAGCGCACCATCAGTCCGACTTAAAACATCGACAATTCCCGAGAAGACATGTTGCGAGGCGTAGGCCCCTAAAGATTCTCCGCAGACGAAAAGTGCTGGCCTACGGTCTTCTGGAATCTCATCCACTGCGCGACGAATCGTTTCAAAGAGAATAACCGCTGCTTCTTCAGAAACATCCAGATCCGTCAGGAAGTTAATCGAGGAAGGAACGAAGGAATACTGCATCGAAGCCGTCGCGCAATTTCCACGAGTCAAGTACTCCAGAGGTTGAACCTGCCATTCGTCGACCCACCCAGATCCCGTCGACGTGGCAATCAAGATGACAGCGCGATCAAAAGCACCCGTCCGATGCAATTCTTCGACAACAAGATCCGCGGCACTTTGCAGGCTCTGCCCTTCTTCGGGCATCCCCGCATACACGCGAATAGGCTCCATAGCCGAGCAACCCGTAACGGCCTCGATGTTGGCGCGGCTGGGACCTCGACCAAGAAAAACCCTGACCCTGCCCGCCCACGGCACGCCAGGAGGAGCGCGAGTGCGGCGACCCCGAACGCTCAGGCACCTGGGGCTGGACAATCCCCTTCGCCGTGCGGTTATTCATTTTTCGCGCATGACGGGTGAAGAAATTAATACCCAGCTTCAGCAGGGACCTGCGAGGTCAAGGCATACACAATGACAACAAGAATGAGCAGGGAAAGAGCAAGCGCGAAGACCATATGCATCCACTGGCTCAGAACACTAACAATTGCCCTGCCAATCCACTGTAGGCCCCAAGCAATACCGAGCAAAGCCAGCATCAGAATGAAGGCGCAGACAGTTCCCAGGAGGTATTCCCCTAAGGTCTCACCACGCATTCCGACTAGATGATTGGCACGCTTGCGCTCGCGATAGGACTGCAGCAACCAGCGGAGGAACCATAAAAAGAACCCCAGTAGTAGCACAGCTCTAAAAGCAATCGAAACCGATTGTGGAGCTGTAATCTCAACACCAAGCCTGGGCACAACCAGGGCATAGAAGCGTTGGATTGTCAGTCCAACAATGTAGCCAACAGCTGAGAGAACACCCGAGGCAACCGCGTGCCACTGCCACGAACGGGCAAGAAGAGAAGGCGAAACGGATACCCCGTACATCACCAGCGCGCCGACGACGCCAATTAGTGAAATATCCACATGCCACCTCCTCTGGGTATGTCTTATTCTGCCCGATCTGCAACCCAGACGAGCGTGAAGTAGGGCAGTTTCACACTAGAGTGAGGCTCAAAGCCCAAGTGTTCATAGAGATACCAGCGCAGATTCTCTTGCATTTTTCTTGCGCCCCGCAGCACTGGAGCGCAAATAGGACGATCGCGTTGTTCCCAGTTCCATAATGTCTTCGGGAGTCATGGAATCATCCCAATCGAACCGATTCAATACCGGTTGGGACCAGTGCTCCCCCACGGTCGGCGGACGATCAGGACGGTGAACGTCGCCCGAACGCATAATTCTTGTGAGTCTGCGAACCCACGGGATTGTCACATCCAGTTGATTCCACACAATCATCAACTGCCCACCGGGACGCACAATTCTGTGCATTTCTTGCCCCGCTGCCTGCGGATCCACCCAATGCCACGATTGTGCGAACACGGCGCGGTCAACACTCGCATCCTTCAGCCCAGTTACTTCAGCGCAGGCATCAACGACCTGCAGGTTCTGATCGTGTCCCAGAAGCTTCACCAATTGTTCGCGCATTGCCTGAGCTGGCTCAACTGCGATCACCTTGGCCCCGCGCCGAAGAAGCTCTGCGGTCAGTTTTCCCGTTCCCGCACCGACATCCGCGATGGGTGATTTCCGAGGCCTTCTCCCCGCAAGAATCGTATCGATCGCCTCGCGCGGGTAGCTTGGGCGAACAGCACCATAGGAATCTGTCGCGTGTTGAAAGGGATTGGTCACGAGTGAAGCCCTAGTGGATTGTCCCCGAGATGCCCGGACCTGAACCCGCTGCCCAGAGAAGGGATTGAATGGCCGAAAGGAACCCGCATCAACTCTGGTTCTGCATCCGAAGAAGATTCCAGCTGAACGGGGAATCACAGAGAATCCCCGACCGCGGCTCTGCACAGTGCCGCACACAAGCGCCCAGAGCTCGCCCTCTTCGCCGGCAGCTCCAGTTCTTCCTTCCGACTCCCAAAAAACGCAACTTCCATGTCTCCCGGGTCCTCCCACACGGCCTCAGGGACTATCAAGGCGACGAAGGTGCCCGGCGATCATCACGCCAATCTGATCGGCAACGGTAAAAGCCTCATCCTGGTCGTGAGTGACGTAGATGCTCGTGATCCCTTCGCCCGTGATGATTTCACGCAATTCGATGGACAGACTTTCACGCATGGAACGATCCAGCGCCGAAAGCGGTTCATCCAAAAAGAAGGAGACGAGGCCTCGGGGCCAAGGGCGCGAGCCAGTGCCACTCGCTGCGCCTGCCCTCCCGAAAGGGAATCGATACTCCGCGGGCCAAAGCCTTCCAAACCGACAATCTCTAAAACCTCTGCGACACGCGCAGAGCGCTCGGCTGCAGGAAGACCGCGCAGGCCGTAGGCGACATTTCCTTCAACACTGCGATGTGGGAAGAGCTGTCCGTCTTGGAACATCAAGCCAAAACCGCGCCGATACGTAGGAGTGCGAAGAATTGAGAGTCCAGCCCATTGGATATCGCCTTGCTGAGGGCGTTCGAGGGCCCGCGATTGCGCGTAACAGGGTCGACTTCCCGCATCCACTTGGGCCTAGAAGCGCGGTGATCTGGCCGGACTTAAGAGAAAAAGAGACACCATCGACCGCGCGGAAAGAACCGTAATCAACGCTCACATCGATGCACTCTAAAGCCGTCGAATCGGTCATAGCCTGTCTCCAATCTCTGCAGGACGCAGCCATTCCATACAGGTAATCAGCAGTGACACACTGCGGCAAGAAGAACACAAGAAGCCATCGCCACGCCCTGATCGAGGGCATCAGGGCGCGAAATCAAACGGTAGATGACCACGGGAAGCGTGACTGCATCCCCCTTAGCAAGGAAAGAGGTTGCGCCAAATTCACCCAATGACGTCGCAATCGCAAAACCCGCAGCGATACCCACGGAGCGCACCAAGACCGGACCATCAATTGTTGCCAAAACTCGAGAATCGCTGGCGCCCAAACTTGCCGCGGCTTCGCGGAGTCGGGGGTTAATTGCTCGCAAAGAGGGCGCGATCGGGCGGACAACCAGAGGAAGTGCAACGACGGCCTGTGCGCAGGGCACCAGGATCCAGGAACTGCGCAGATCCAGAGGCGGGCGATTCATGGTGATGAGGAATCCAAAACCAACCGTCACGGCGGATACGCCCAAAGGAAGCATGAAGACGCTTTCCACCACAGCTAACGCGCTTCGTCCCACTCGCGAACGGGGATGACGCGTGACAAGAAGAACCACGCAAACGCCCACGCTCAAAGCGATAGCCATTGCGACTAGGGCGACAAGAAGCGAATGTCCCAAAGCCTGCAGGGGTGAGACACGAAGAGCTGGGGTGAAGGAAGAGTCGGCCAACTTCGCGTAGTGCTCAAAGGTTAAACGGCCTCGTCGATGAAGGAACGCCACACCAGTGCGGCCAGGGGCAGAAGGACAAGCACACAAATAACGAAACCGCTGAAAACCAGCGCCCACAGATCTCCCGCGCTCACAGGCTTCTCTGGCCGAGGCGCACCCAAGGTTGCCGCGTTCTTCCCATGCCTGCGCGCGGCCTCGGCAATGATCAAGGAAAGTGCGATGACGACCAACTGAACAATGGATAGCACCGAGGCGCTGCGAAGATCCAAGAACTGCGTGGTGAGCATGTAGATCTCGGACTCGACGGTTGTCAGTTTGGAACCACCCAAAATCAGCACAATCCCGAAGGAAGTCGCGCAATACAAGAAGACCAACGAGGCCGCAGAGGCGATCGCGGGAAGGAGCGCCGGAAGGGTGACGCTCAAGAAAACTCGGCGAGGAGGAGCCCCAGACATGAGGCGACCTGAGCGGGACGCTCATCTAATTGGGACCAAAAACTGCCAACATTTCGCACAACCAGCGAGTAATTGAAAAACACCATCGCAGCGACGACCGCGGTCATCGTGCCATCGAGCCCCAAGAAACCTAGCCATCCCTGAGGAGCAAGAAGAGAGCGAAAAGCAACACCCACAACGACTGTGGGTAGAACAAAGGGCACTGAAATGACTGCGCGAAGGAATCGACGTCCAGGGAAACGACAGCAGTACAGGGCGTAGGCACCCGGAATCCCCAGAACCAAGGAAAACGTCGTGCCCAGAAGGGCCATCCACAGGGTGCGGCCAATGACTTTCCAGGTTCGAGAAGCCCCCAAAAGCTCACCTAAACCGGAAAGGTCAATCCCACCGCCCTCAGCGCTAAATCCCTTTAGCGATAAGGGTGGCCGCTGGCCACGCAAAAAACAGCGTAAGAAATGCTAGGGGGACGCCGAGGGCCACTGCCCGGCGCCCACCCTAAGCGCACGCTGCCGAAAAATTTGTCACCCAAGAACCGTTTCTTGCCAAATCTTGAGCCAAGCAGTCGAGTTCTTCTCAATTTCCTGAGGATCAACACGCAGGGGCTTATCGGCCAGCGGGCCAAACTTTTGCAGTGCCTCGGGTGCCTGACCCTTGTAGGGGTGCATGTAGGTTGCCTTCGAAATTGCGCTCTGGACTTCGTCAGAGAGCAGGAATTCGATGAACTTCTTTGCTCCTTCGGGGTTCTTCGCACCCTTGAGGACACCGGCATATTCAACCTGGCGGAAGCAGGTATCGGCGATGACACCGGTCGAGCTTTCGGTTCCTGCATCATTGACCGCATAGGCGGGAGAAGAACCGTAGGACACCATCATGGGGTAGCTGCCCTTGCCTTCACCGGCGCTGTAGTCAACGTTGAATGCCTGCGACCAGCCCTCGGTGATCTTCACGCCGTTGTCCTTGAGCGACTTCCAGTACTGGGCATACCCATCGGGGCCAAACTTTGCGATCGTTGCCAACATGAATGCCATTCCCGGAGTTGATGATGCCGGATTCATGGCGACAAGCATGTCCTTGTATTGAGGCTTTCGTCAGGTCTTCGAAGCTCGTCGGCACAGCAAGCTGGTGGTCGGCGAACCACTTCTGTCGTAGTTCACGCAGACATCGCCGCGATCGATGGGAACCAGACCGGGTTCGCCCTGGAAATTGTCATCTGCATTTGGCGAGGTGATATGTGCATCTTCGATGATTCCCTGACCGCCAATACGGGTTGAAACCGTATTGTCCAGGCCGAAAACTGCATCTCCCAAGGGCGCATCCTTGGTGAGAACCAGCTGGTTGGCCAACTCTCCACCGTTACCGATCGCTTGGATTTTCGCGGTGATTCCGGTCTGTTCATGGAACTTGTCCAGAAGGTCCTGGGGGAAGTCGAATGAGTCGTAGGCAAGAATAGTGACGCTTTGGTCACCCCTGTGCCGAGGCCGTGCCAGCCTGTGTTGCGGCAGCATCTTTAGTGTTTCCCGCGCAAGCTGCAAGAGAGCTTGCTGCAACCAAAAGTTGCGGTTGACGCAATTAAACGGACGCGACGGCGCGTCGAAAAAGTAGACATTTTCATCCTCCGCTATTGGTGGAGGGGCTGGACGGCCTCGGGGAGGCGGTCTGGAGATTGCGACTTCTACGCCGGCATAGTCCGGATCAGGTGTAAGGGTCTGCATTCGCACTCTCAGCCCACGGTGGCCCCCTGTCTTACCCGGCAAGCATAGCGCATCAAGCTGAGAGGGATGTACGGCCTCGGCGCCCCAGAGAACGGTGGCGTCGAATCACGCCGACCACGGTGATGCCAAGCATCCACGCGGCCGACATCAGTAGCCCCTGCAGACTCTCGGTTTCCAGGGAAAGGACGACGACCATTGCAGCAATGAAGGCAATGAAGAGCCATGCTGAGAAGACACCGCCAGGAAGCGGGAAGGTCGAGCTGCGATGCTTGTTCGGATACTTCCGCACGTAGAACAGGTAGGCAATAACAATCAAAACCCACACGACCATGAAGAGTGTGGCCGACATTGAAGTCACAACGGTGAAAACGCTCAGGATTGAATCGCCAAAAGCCAGAAGAACAGCGGCGGAAAGCAAGAACACACACGAAAGGAAGAGAGCGTTCTGGGGGACGTGACGCTTTGACAGACGACCAAAAGAAGGGGGACCGCATCACCCTGAAGTGATAGGAGAAGAGCATCCTCGAAGTTGAGTAGATCCCCGAGTTGGCCGACGAGGCCGCAGAAGTGAGCACCACCAAGTTCACCAGTGAAGCTGCCGCACCCAGCCCCGTCATCGAAAACATCGTGACGAAAGGCGACTGGGTCTTATCAATCTGATCCCAAGGCGTCACCATCATGATGACCGCAAGAGAGCAGATGTAGAACAGAACAACACGAACGGGAATCGAGTTGATTGCCTTGGGAAGAGTTTGCGTGGGGTTCGTAGTCTCGGCAACAGTCGTTCCGACTAGCTCAATACCAACGAACGCAAAAACTGCAATCTGGAAGCCACCCAGAAATCCACTCAGTCCCGTTGGGAATAGGCCTCCGTGACTCCACAGGTTCGAAACCGCCGCGGTTGTGCCGTTACTGTCGCGCATACCGATGGCGATCATCACTACGCCGACCACAATCAGCGCAATGATTGCAACGATTTTAATCATCGCGAACCAGAATTCGGTCTCTCAAAAAGCTTTGACGGTCATCGCATTAAGAGTGAAGAGAAGAAGCGCAGTAGCAAGAACGGGAATCCATGCGGGGAGGTTCGGGAACCAAAAACGCACGTAACCGGTGATGGCAACCACGTCAGCAATACCTGTAACCACCCAACACAGCCAGTAGGTCCATCCCATGACAAACCCCAGGGTTGGGCCAAGGAAATGCCGAATGATATCGGCAAAAGTGCCGTATCTATTGTCAGAAAGGAGGATCTCACCCATCGCACGCATGAACAGGAAAAGCGCGCTGCCAATAATCAGATAAACCAGAAGAATCGAGGACCAGCCGTTGCAATGGTCTTTCCGGAGCCCATAAAAAGACCGGTGCCAATTGCGCCACCAATGGCGATGAGCTGGATATGGCGGTTCGTTAGATTGCGCTGAAGCTCGCGGCCCGAGGCGTCGCCGAAGCTCTGCTCATCGTGTTCGCTGGTGCTCATTGTGATCCGTTCTCTCAGTTGAGTTTTCCACGCTAGCATGCCCAACCGGGATAGATGGGGGAAAATGGATTGCATGAGTGAAGTGATGATTTCCGTCGCCAATGTTTCCACCGAGCGTGCACGTCGATATGGGCATCAGCTTGCCTCACATATGGGACGGAAAATCGACGCACAGTGGGATGATGAATCAGCTCGCGGAACGCTGATCTTCACTCGTGAGGGGATGCCCGGCGGCGAGTGCGCAATCTCGTGTACAGACCAGCACTTGCGTCTTGAGCTGAAGGCTTCTCCCGAGGCCGTAGAGCACCTTGAGTTCGTCGTCGGGATTCACCTGGCTCGCTTCGGGTATCGCGACGGGCTTGAGGTTGCGTGGATGAGGAAGAATCCGATCGATGATGTGGAAACTCCTGGAACCACGCAGGGTCCCTTAACAGCAGAGGATATCGAGCGTCACCGACGCTCTAAGTAGTCCTTCGCGCTATCAACGGCCTGATCCCACAAACCGGCTTCGTCTTCCCAAAGCTGGTAGGCCTCATCCTCATCATGGCTAAGGGCAGCAATTCCCGATTCTTCAACGTGAAGTGCGATCTTACCTTTTTCTTCTGAGAGTGAGACTTCGATAGTCGTCAGTGTTTCTTCGGGGAATTCATCACTGGCCACGGGGTACCAGCGGAAGCGCACAACATCCATGGGATCTTCGTCGAGTTTTTCAACAAGCCATGTTCCCGCTTCCGGATCGGTAACGTGATACAGCCCGTCATCACCGTGCTCAACATCATGGTCACCCAGCGGTCCATCATTGATCCACCAGCCGGGCTCAGAGACCAAGGCCCAGGCATTCTCGATGGTGGTGTCAATGAGCACGTCGGCTTCAACACTATCCGTGTTCTGACCGGGGTTTCTGTTTTCGTCATCACCGAAGAAGTCCATAGCTCAACGTTAGCGAGCCAAGGCCCAACTGCCAAGGCCAGTGGGGGAAATGGGGGCAGGGCAAGCCTCTACGGACCTAGTCGGTCCCAGTCATTTTGACGCGCGTCTTTAAAGAATCAGCGCTTCTAGGAATCAGCTCCGCACTGAAGATCGGCACTGGGAACGACGTTACGCAGGAAGTAACCTTCGACGGCTGTTGCCACACACTTGCTTCCGTTCTTCGAGTAAGCGGTGTGGTTCCAACCATCCCAAGTCACCAACACGCCTGACGACAGCTGTTTCGCCAGATTCTGGGACATCACGTAGGGAGTTGCAGGATCATGAGTCGTACCAACGACCATGATGGGGGCTGCTCCCTCAGCCTTGATTGCGTGGCGCTTCGCGTGCGTGGTCGGCCAGCCTTCAAGTCCGGCGGAGGTGTAGCCGGCCAGATCACCAAAGATCATCAGCTCTTGCTTAAGTGCTGTTGCATCCTTCTCCCACTGGGCTGCGTTACCGACAGGCTCGTAGTCCAAGGAGTTAATAGCAACGATCGCATCCATCGAATTCGATGAGTAGCTTCCATCCTTGTTGCGTTCGCTCAGCAAGTCCGCAACGTAGAGAAGCGTCGAGCCGTCCTCGGAGTTCAGCGCTTGCTGCATTCCCTGCGTGAGGATTGAATACGTCTGCGTTGAGTACAGCAGCCCAACAACAGCGCTCATGGCAAGGTCGTGCGTGAGCGGGCGATTCGGATCTGAGGTTTGAAGCGGGGAGTTGTACAGGCGGTCGAAGAAGTTCTTCATCTGCTTCATGCCGGCATCTGCATCGCCCTTGAGCGGACAGTTACGTGCTGCCTGGCAATCCTCCACCCAGTGACGCAAAGAGGCCTCGAAACCGCGCATCTGCATGGCGGAGAGCTCATCGCCGCTGACCGAGGGGTCAAGTGCACCATCGAGGACCATGTGGCCGACATTTCCGGGGAATTGCTCGGCGTAGGTGGCACCCAGGAAAGTCCCGCAGGAGTAGCCCAGGTAGTTGAATTTCTCTTGCCCAAGCAGCGCGCGAACCATATCGAAGTCCTTCGACGCATTCACGGTGTCGATGTGTCGAAAAATGTCGCCGCTGAGGTCTTGACAGCCCTTGGCGAGCTCTCGAGAAGTATCTTCTGCGAGCTTGATCATTTCTGCGGGACTTGCATTCGGATCGATCGGGTTTCGCGTTCCAGCTGCGTCGCCGTCACGCTCTTCATCAGTTCGGCAACGGACAGGGGTTGATGCTCCGACGCCTCGTGGATCCAGAGCAACGATGTCAAAAGCCGAGACAAGCCCCGTACCTAAAGAGGTGGTGACCTGCGAGGTAATTGAGGACACCGATGCTCCACCGGGACCACCAAGGTTGTAGAACAGAGCCTTGCCTTCACTCTGATCCCCGCGGTGGACCGCCAAGGCAAGGGTAATTTGATTCCCGTCGAGGTTCTCCCAGTCCAGCGGTGCGGTCAGCGACGCACACTGGTACTTGTCGATATCGCGCGGTGCAGATACCCCGGTGCTTATGATTTCCGAGGCCTCACACTGTCGCCAATTGAGCGGCTGAGAGTAGAACTGCTCTTTCGTGGGCTTGCCGGGAAGCGGGTCTGCCGCATGCGCGACCGTCACCTTGTTTTGGCTGTTCGGGGTACCTGCGGCGGCACTGGTGGCAGCCTGATCGATGGCATTCTTCGCGTAGTATGCGATGCCAAAGTTTGTGGCAAGCGCAAGGACGATCAACACGGAGACGATCAGGCGGGAGCGTGAATTCATGCCTCTACCCTATTCGATGTCTAGACCTGCGGTCGAAGTGAGAGCGCCATCGATTCCAAAAATCAGAGGGACTGACATGTTTGTTGTCAGGCGCTTTCGAGCTTCCTCAATCGCTTGGACTCTCTTCATGGTCTGCTGCGGGTGGATTGAGCGCAGAGCTGGTCGATGAGATCTAGACAGTCATCATTGATTGGCTCTTGATCCGTTCCCAATTGACGCAAGAGAACGTCCCTATAGATTCCCAAAGAGGTCGACGAGGGCTCGATCAAGAGAATCTTGAATGGCTCGCTTTGAGCGACGCTTCTGGTCTTCTTCAAGTTCACGGATACGTGCACGCTGATGCGAGGCCGGACTCTGGCCTTCTTCCATTCCCAATTGGCGCATGAGTTCGGCCTTTTCGCGGGCATTGCGTTCTTCAGATTGGGATTCTGCTTGAGTTTTCGCAATGGAGAGGAGGTCCTCTGCGGCAAAGACCGCTTCACCAACAGAACGTACCCTGTGCCGGGGCAGTGATGATCTGTCGGCGGCGCTGACGCATCTTGGGGTCTTTGGCAAGGGCTCGAGCCAAACCGATATGCGATTGGGCTGCACGGGCTGCAGATAGTGCATCCGCAGGATCAACACCGTCACGACGAACAAGAAGGTCCGCGACGGCGTGCGGATCTGGAATTCGCAGTCCCAAAATGCCGGCAACGCGAACGAATGGTGGTGATCATGTCTTCTGCACTGGGCGCACAGAGCAGCCAGACTGTGCGCCCGGCGGTTCTTCAATTGCCTTAAGAAGAACATTCGCCGTTCGTTCCATCATGCGGTCAGCATCTTCAATGACGATGACCCGCCAACGTCCCTGCGAGGGTGCGGTCTGTGCACGCAAGACAATCTGGCGAACCTCGTCGATACGAATTTGCGTAGATTCCGTGGTGAGGATCGAGACATCGCCGTTTGTCCGAGCCATTGTGGTGCGGCATCCTGGACACTGTCCGCATCCGGGGAACTCTCCGGTGCACTGAAGGGCCGCAGCGAAAGCGATTGCCGCAACCGAGCGCCCCGAACCGGGAGGCCCGGTGATGAGCCATGCATGGGTCATTGAGCGAGATGGGTCATCAGTGGGCTGAGCGAGCGACGAGGCATCTGCGCGCACGGAGCCGGAAGTTTCCGCAGCTGGATGGGCCTCTTGGGCATGGTCGACGATTGCTCGGGCGCCTTGAGCAGCCTGTTGCAATACCGCCAGGGCATGTTCCTGGCCGACCAATTCATCCCAAACGCTCACAGAAGAATGCCATCCTCTTCCAGAAGAGCCCAGAGCGTTGCCTGAGATTCAACGGGCTTGGTATCTTCTGCAGATTCTTCGGGCAATCCCTGGAATGCCGCATCAACACGTTCTTCCAGAACTCCGCGAATTTCACTGAAGACCTGATCTTCGGTACCCACGCCATCGATGACGACGATGCGATCTGCTTTGCAGAATCCGCAAGCGCCAAGTACTGGTGGCGAACGCGCTCATGGAACTCCATAGATTCGCGTTCCATTCGATCCGGCTCTCCTCCGCGACGCCTGGCGGCAACTTCCGGCGGAACATCAATCAGCAGAGTGAGATCGGGGAGCAAACTTCCCGTTGCCCACATAGACAGGCTGCGAATTTCATCCACACCCAAGCTTCGCGCAGCACCCTGGTATGCCAGAGACGAATCAATGTAGCGGTCGGCTAGAACGATTTCCCCACGTTCAAGGGCCGGCCTGATCAGGGTTGCGACATGGTAGGCGCGATCAGCGGCATACAGCAGTGCTTCGGTGCGAGGGTCAACGTCGTCTGGTCCGTTCTGAACCAATTGACGCAGAGTCGTCCCCAGCTCTGTTCCACCGGGTTCTCGCGTGACAACCACCTGTTGTCCACGTTCTTCAAACCACTGGCGAACCCGCTGAATTTGGGTACTTTTACCGGTCCCATCACCACCTTCAAAAGTGATGAAGAGTCCGCGCCCCGCCTGTGCACCACTACCCATTGATCTCATGTCTCTATCTTGACAGTGCCCACCCGCATTTGCGTCCATTTTGGCAGCGGGTGGGCGAAAGAAAATTCCTTCTCGTTACTTAGCCGAAGTCTTCTTCGTCGTGCGTCGAGTTGTTGTCTTCTTCGCAGTCGTCTTGCGGGTGCGCTTGGGAGCTGGGCCCTTCGCGCGCTTATCGGCCAGAAGTTCGTAGGCACGTTCAGCGGTCAGATCCTCGACGGTTTCAGCGCGAGGAACTGTCACATTGGTTTTTTCACCATCGGTGATGTAGGGACCGAAGCGACCGTCCTTAACGGTGACCTTCTTCCCCGACACCGGATCCTCGCCAAACTCACGCAGCGGGGGCTTTGCTGCCCCACGGCCTCGTTGTTTGGGCTGAGAGTAGATCTCCAGCGCCTCATCCAAGGTAATCGTCAGAAGCCGATCTCACTGGGAAGGGTGCGCGAATCGCTCCCCTTCAGGTACGACCGTAACGACCGTTTTGCGCGGTAATGACTTCGCCATCAGAGGGATCAACACCGACCTCACGCGGAAGCGAGAGCAGCGCAAGCGCGTCCTCCAGCGTGATGGTCGCCAGATCCATCGACTTGAACAACGAGGCCGTGCGCGGTTTTGCCGCCGCCTTCTTTTCGCGTCTTCTTGCGGGTTTCGTCTTCGGAAGCTTCCGCTTCCTCGGTTTCTTCGGGCAGAATTTCCGTCACGTAGGGACCGTAGCGGCCGTTCTTTGCAACCAGCATGTGCCCGCTTGCGGGATCGATTCCCAGTTCGCGTCCATCATCTGCAGCAAGCGCGAAGAGTTCCGTGATCTTTTCTTCGGTCAACTCATCGGGTGCGACCTCGGGCGGCACATTTGCACGCGTCCCATCGGCCTTCTCCAAGTAGGGTCCGTAACGCCCTACTCGCAAGGTAACGCCATTTCCCATATCAATGGAGTTCACCGCGCGAGCATCGATATCGTCTCCCAGTGATTCAACCTGGAACTTCAGGCCGTCGGCATCGCCCTTACCGTCTGCACCGAAGTAGAAGGTGCTCAAGAACTCGTGGCGATCTTCGCTTCCCGCAGCGATCTGGTCCAGATCGTTTTCCATCGATGCCGTGAAGTCATAGTCAACCAAGTTCGACAGATTCTCTTCCATCAGTCGCGTGACCGAGAAGGCCAGCCACGTCGGAACCAAGTACTGGCCTCGGTGGGTGACGTAGCCGCGATCACCAATGGTTTGAATCGTTGCCGCATAGGTCGAGGGGCGACCAATTCCAAGCTCTTCCATGGTCTTGACCAAGGTCGCTTCGGTGTAGCGCCCGGGGCTGAGTCTGCGTCCCTGTGCCTGTGCCTCTTCAAGCAGCGCGACTTCCCTTCGCTCACCTGAGGAGGGTCTTCTCAGCATCGGTCGTTTCCGCGTCGTAGCGTCCCTTGTCCTGGCCTTCCTGCTAGGCCAGCCTGAAGCCGGGAGAAGTAATAACAGTTCCCGAGGCGCTGGACAGCACTGCGTGAGGCTGACCTTCGACCTCGACATCGGTACGCACACGGATTGTTGCGGTAAAGCCAAGGGCATCCACATCTGCGAAGCGACAGTTCGCTTCCAAATCAAGTCATGCAGTGCAAGCTGCTGACGATTCAAAACCGAGGCAACTTGCGCGGGGGTACGGAAGTGGTCCCCGGCGGGGCGAATGGCCTCGTGAGCTTCCTGAGCACCCTTCGAAGTGGTGCCGTAGATGCGCGGCTTCTCGGCCACGGCCTCGGCGCCATACAGTTCCTTTGCCTGCTGACGAGCAGCCTGAATTGCCTGCGAGGACAAGGCGGTGGAGTCCGTACGCATGTAGGTAATGAAACCCGACTCGTACAGGGACTGGAGCGGGTCCGCATCGTCGAGGAAGCATTCCAGTGAAGCTTTGCAGGGAAGCTTCCTGCTGAAGCGTCGACGTCGTGAAGGGCGCTGCCGGGCGGCGGCGGTAGGGCTTCTGCTGGACAGAATCGATTGCGGAATCACGCGCGGCCTCGAGCGCTGCGGCGAAGAGCGGCGCGGAATGGGCATCCAGGTGGAAAGCCTCGTTCTTCACAGCCTCGCGGAGAGTCGACCGTTTTTCATCGAAATCGGAACCGGTTGCAACGGGACGATCATCGATGTGCGAAAACCTTTGCGCCAAAAGACTGGCCCGAAGCGGCAAACTGGGTATCGATCGACCAGTACTCTGCACTCACATGCGATACGCGGTCGCGCTCGCGATCAACAACCAAGCGCGTTGCGACCGACTGAACGCGGCCCGCGGACAGGGAGGGACGAATCTTGCGCCAAAGCAGCGGCGAAACTTCGTAACCGTAAAGACGATCATGATTCGACGAGTTTCTTGGGCATCGACAAGGTCTGTGTCGAGCTCGCGAGTATTGTCCAGAGCGCGTTGGATCGCTTCCTTCGTGATTTCGTGGAAGACCATACGGCGCACGGGAACCTTGGGCTTGAGGACTTGGAGAAGGTGCCACGCGATAGCCTCACCTTCGCGGTCCTCATCAGTTGCCAGGAAGAGTTCGTCGGACTCTTTGAGGAGTTTCTTGAGCTCGGTGACCTTTTTCTTCTTGTCGGGATTGACAACGTAATAAGGGGTGAAGCTGTCCTCGACGTCGACGGCGAAGCGCCCGTAGACCCTTCTTCATGTCGGCGGGCAGCTCCGAGGGCTGTGGCAGGTCGCGAATGTGACCGATCGAGGCGGTCACATGGTAGTCGGGTCCTGGCATCCTTCGATCGTCGCCGCCTTGGCGGGAGACTCCACGATCACCAGCTTGGTCGCTGCCATTGTCTGTCCCTTCCGTTGCTACCTCGTATTTGTAGCACTCATTGCTGGTCCTCCGATGGCGTGCGCCTCCGGAGTACCACTGGGTAGGACCTTACCGCGTTACGGGGCTTTCCGGGAACCGATGTGCTTTTCCGCGCGTCTTTTGTGGATAATTTCGAGGCCTGGGCGACGTCTTGCGTGCGAGACTCTGGGGTCCTGATTCTAGAGCAGCGCACTCACCCAGGCGGCAGATGTTATCGATGTAGTGTTTGTACCAGGGAAGCGCTTCCCACTCGTCGATGGTGAGCAACGAGATCGCGCAATGATGCGCCGGTCGTTTTCCAGGAGAAGATCAACAAGATGCGAGTCTTGGGCCAACAGCATGACTTCGTAGTTGAGTCCGAAGGAACGGTAATCCATATTGGATGATCCGATTGCTGCAAGTTCGCCATCAACCACGACGTACTTTGAGTGCAGCATATTGGGCAGAGCGTAGAGGTGAACCTTTTACCCCGGCTTTCAAGAGAAAAACCGTAGTAGCTGTGTTGCGCGTGCCCGACCAAGAACTGATCGGAATTGCTCGGAGACATAGAGATGGACGTCAACCCCTGACATCGCCGCACTTGTTAATGCCGTCAGGAGTGGTTCATCCGGAATGAAGTACGGGCTGGCGATTGATACATGCGTATGCGCCTGCGAGATCATCGAAACGAACATCCGCAGGTTCGGCTCTGTCGGGTAAGCCGGCCCCTGAGGGGATGATCTGCATTGGTTTGCCCGAGGTTGGCGCTGCCTGGTCAAGGTTAAGATCGTCGGCAGTCAGCTCTTCGCCCGAGGCGTAGTACCAGTCCGCCGCGAACACCGCCCATCTGGCGAACAATTTCGCCACGCACTTCAACCGACGTGTCGTGGTATTCAATCCCGCTTTTGATAGGGCGGGAGTGTCATAGTCCGCGGCCACCATATTGTGCGAACCGATGAAACCAAATTCACCGTCAATCAGCAGAAGTTTGCGGTGGTTCCGTAGGTCTGGCCGTCGAATTTCCCCCTGAATAGATTGAAGGGAAGCATGATGTGCCATTGGATGCCGGATTCGTCCAAGACTCGGCAAAAGTCGCGCCAACCCGGAAATTGTTCGCACCCCGTGATGATCCACCAGCAATCGCACGGTCACCCCTGCGAGCGCAGGCACGAACCAGGGCTTCTGTAGAGCGGATCCGTGGACTGATCCCACGAGGTTTGGAAGTACAGGACATTGACATGGTGTTGCGCCCGATCGACCTCGCGGGCCATCGCCTTGAAGGTCTCTGTCGGTGTCATTGAGAAAGTTGAACCACTTCCCCGCGGCTGACGGGGAAGGAGGTCTGCTTCCTATTGAGCTGGCATTAACGAGGCCGTTCGCTCAGGCAGGCCACTGCCGCTTTCGTCATTTTCTGCCGATTCCTGCGGGTTTTCACCGTTAATGCCCTTCACCAATTGGGTGCCTTCGGATCAGAGCGCAAAGACTTTCCCATTGCCCACCAAGATCCGAAGATCAGATAGAGCGGAACGCCAACAACTGGCCATAAGAAAATGAGCAGAAGCCACGCGGTGAGACGTGGATGCGCGCCTCCGCTTCGGAACGACGCCCAAGGCAATCAGCCGGATCACTCAAATTCAAATGTGCCATCAAGGAACCACACCCACAGGGGCGGCTGGTGGGTCAAAGGCGCGGGGAGAGGCATCGCAGTTACTCCTGATCTCGATCTCGAGCCGAAGGAATCCCCACCGAATTAAGGTGCGCACCAGGAACAGTTCGTCCTGAAGCTGCGCAGAGTCGCATTCCAGAAGGCCGCAAGCGCCCGCAAATCTGACCAACGCTGAGTCCTCCATCCGATGCGCAACCAAGGCACCTTCAGCGCAGTGGTCGAGGCAAATCGATTGTTCAAGCCCTCCGCGCCTGGTGAAGAACCAGCGGAAGGATCTTGTGCTCCGGTAGGAAAATGCCGTTCTTCCGTCACATCGGAAGCAAAGATACAGGTGAAGATCACTGATCACCGAAGCCGCAAGACGCAAGCGCACGCTGAACGTCTTCGCCGGATGGGGATTCTCCCCCTTCGAGTTCATCGCATTCGCACACGCCCGGGCGCGGCGTATCGAGCTTTCGCAGGGCGACCATGCCCATGCCAATTTCGACGACTCCTGCCTGAACGAAGTCATCGCTCACTGGGCATATTCGCGTTCGTAGTCTTCGCGCTGATGCAATTGCTGACCGGAGTCACGAAGCCACATTTCAACGTAGTGAGCGGGATCAAGCCTGTCGCGCTGCACAATCCACGCGTCAACGGGAAGGTCTTCAACCCACGTGCGCACAACATTTTCCCAGTCATCAGGGTGCCCCAAGCATCCGGGAATCTCCCAATTCGCAAGGAGTTGCACAACACCGCCGGCCTTGAGGTAGTTCGGGCTTTCCCGGATCACCGTGCGCACCAGATGATCGCGGCTCATTCCACCGTCCCGGTATTCCAGGACCCCTGAGCTTGCAGCGAGTCTGGGGTGATGACAAATGGCGGGTTCGAGGCGATCAGATCAAATTCTTCGCCTTCAACCGGTTCAAACAGAGAGCCTTGGCGAACATCTAATTCGACGCCATTGAGTGCGGCATTGAAGCGCGTGATCTCACAGGCTCTCACCGACAGGTCGGTCGCGACAACGCGAGTAGCGTGGTGGCCAAATACAAGGCTTGGATTCCGCATCCACACCCCAGGTCCAAGGCGGATCTCGACAGGAGTTCGAAGTGTTGCCTTCAAGAGCGAGGTCGTTGCGCCGCCGATTCCCAGAACGTGATCTGGGCGAATGGGTTCACCCGTCACGTCTTCACCCAGGTCCGACAGGATCCACCAGTTTTTGAGGCCGCCGTGAAGCTGTGCCGCGTGAGGACGCAGGTCGTAATTTGCTTTGAAAAGTTGCTGGCCGGAAGGCGATTCCGCATCGAGTGCGGGAAAAATCAATCCCAGGTCGACCGCACCGCGCACCCCAAGAGTGGGCAGAGCCTGCGCAAGAACATCCCCACTTTCCGCGCAGCCCAAAACAAAGAAACGCGTCAACACCGCAGCTGGGAGATCTTTCCGCTGAAGTTCGCGGAGTGGCCGAACCTTTGATTGCGCATGAGCGCAGCACGCGCCGTCGGGCTGATCACGCGGTTTCATCGCGTCAACGCTCTACCCGGCGCTACCCAGGTCTGCGGCCAAGCAGGCGATCAGTCCGGGTTCCAATCCCGGTGTCGGACTGGGAAGAGTGTCAATCAGTGATTCCGTCATAGCATTACTTTCTCACGCATGACCCATGCATCTGCGTCGACTTATTCACGCAAGTTCTCAGGCACATATTCCCCACGAGCTCCCCCACCGCGCAGGACGTCCCGCTCGCCCATTAGAATGCCTGTGTCCCCAAGGAAAAGGATGAGTGGATGTCTGGCGGACTGGTAGCGCTTTTGGACGATATTGCGACCCTCGCAAAAGCCACGGCTTCGTCTATCGATGACGTTGCATCAAGCGCGGTGAAGGTATCGGCCAGCGGTTCGCGTCGTCATCGACGACACTGCCGTCTACTCCGCAGTACGTCTCCGGACTTTCCCCCAAAGCGCGAGCTGCCGATTATCGGAAAATCGCCAAGGCCTCGTTGATCAACAAACTGGTCGTTATTCTGCCCGTCGCGCTGCTGCTCACGTGGTTTGCGCCGCAAGTCCTACCTTTCCTCCTCATTGCGGGCGGCGCTTACTTGTGTTTTTGAGGGCGGGAGAGAAGGTTCTCGAGGCCCCTTCACTGGCTTCCCGAACACGAAGACCAGCCAGAAGACACGGCCCTCAAAGCTCGGAAGACCTCGAAAAGATCGTTTCTTCAGCCTGCGCACGGACCTCATTCTCTCGGCGGAAATCATGCTGGTCTCTCATGGACGGACTGAACGCCGAGTCCATGTCGATGCGGGTCACGGTCTCTGATCGCAGTCGCTTTCTTCATGACCTTCTTCGTCTACGGGATCGTTGCAGTCCTGGTGCGATGGATGATTTCGGGCTTCGCTCGCCAAGGGCGCGACGCATCCGGACGACAATCGCCCCGGCCCGCGGGGATAATATCGGCCGCGGGATTGTGCGCGTGATGCCGAAGATTTTAATGCAATCGGCGTCGTGGAACGGTTTGCAATGCTGTGGGTTGGCGGCCACCTGTCATCGAAAACCTCGCAAAGGTGGGTGTCGATCTTCCACAACGTCGTGTCGACCATCGAACACGCGCTCGCTTCGGGCGGTGGTTTCTTGGCTGGCTTGTTGAGACCGCATGCGCTGCAGTGTTTGGCATTGTGCTTGGCCTGCTGATCACCGGAGTTGTTGTTGAGTTTCCCATCTTTTTCCGCCGAGGCCGAGGCCACTGAGCCTTTCTCCTTCCCCCTTTGCGTGGTGCGTTGAGCGCTGAGTGAACTCGCCCACCCATGCACTCGCACACATAGGGACTTAAGTACTAGGCTTGGGGTATCAACCCCTAAGTGTAAGGAGAGCCCGATGAGCATTTACACCCTTCCCGAACTTCCCTACGATTACGCGGCACTGGAGCCCCACATCTCTGCAAAGATCATGGAGCTGCACCACGACAAGCACCACGCTAACTACGTGGCCGGCGCAAACACTGCACTGGAGAAGCTGGAAGCAGCTCGCGAAGCTGGCGATTTTGCCGCAATCAACCTGTGGAAAAGAACTCGGCCTTCAACCTGCTGGCCACACCAACCACTCGATCTTCTGGACGAATATGACCGGTGAAGGTTCGTCTCCGTCCTGAAGGCAATCTGGCCGACGCGATCAACGAGTTCTTCGGCCTTTTGAGAAGTTCCAGGCACAATTCGCCGCTGCAGCCCTCGGTCTTCAGGGATCCGGCTGGGCCGTTCTCGCATGGGACACCCTGGGCAAGCGCCTCGTGACCCTACCAGCTGACCGATCAGCAGGGCAACATCCCCGTTGCAAACCGTTCCGCTGCTCATGCTGGATATGTGGGGAGCACGCTTACCTGGATTACCCTCAACGTCCAAGGCCGACTACGTCAAGGCCTGGTGGAACGTTGTGAACTGGGAGAACGTCGCACAGCGTTTCGCAGCAGCCCTGTGATCGCTGCTCGTTAGCTTCAAAGCTTGTGGCCCCCACCTTTTGGCGGGGGCCACAAGCTTATCCACGGGCGTTATCTACAACCTGCAGGCAGGCGTTATCCAAGACGCCTTTGAAGTTCTTGGTACTGGCAAAGCTTTTGCTGAACATCAGCGATGTAGCTAATCAGCATGACTTCATCAACGCGGTGATTCCGCGCAAAGTTCGCAATCGTTTGAGCGACCTGGTCGTAGGTTCCGATGATGATCGAGCGATCGCGCTGCTGCCCATCGCAGTGCGTCTTCTCGGTCTTCGGCGTTCATCTGCTCGGGGCGCTGGAATCGCACGGGACGTCCCAAACGCAAACACATGCGGAAACTCAAGGCCGGAAGTGCTTGTTCTAAAGCTTCCGCTTCAGTTTCTGCAGCGCTCACCGCGAGCGCAGAAAGGGTCTGCCCCGCCTTCACCCAGGTTTCTCGGGCAGGTGTGCGCGGTAGTGGTCCATGACCTCGGGCTGTTGCTGACCGCCAAAGAAACCGCGCTAGGCGTAGTTCATGTTTCGAGTCCCCGCCCAAGCCGCGCTCCGCCTGAAGAACCCAGCAGCCACAGTTCCAGGAAGCTCATCAGGGGCGCGGGTAGACACCAACACGAGGCGTAAGGGATGTCCCTCGGGCAGGGTTCCGCGCATGAAAGCCAGAGTTTCATCAATCAAGGCATTGATCGACGCCGGATCAATCGTTGCCCCCGATTGAGCGCGCGGCGGAAATCCATAGCTCACGCCGGGGCACGCCCCAATCCCATGTCGACGCGTCCGGGGAACAAGGTGGCAAGAGTGAAGAACTTTTCTGCCATCTGCAAGCTGCCCTGATGCATGGCCATCACACCACCAGAACCAATACGGATTCGCGAGGTCCGGTCCAGAAGGTGGGTCATCACCAGCTAGTGAGAGGACATAAAGACTGGTGTGTTGTGGTGTCTGCGATCCAGAAGCGATGGAACCATCCTCTTCTAGTCCACGAGCCAAGGACACCATGTCTTCTGAGTGCCTGATGCGGAGTCGAGCGTCAAAAAGCGGAACCTGTTCCAGTGCTGAGAGACGCATTGTTACCCTTCCGTTTCACACAATATCTCGCTACTTAAACACGGTTATTCTTGAGAATATTCCGCTAGGAAGGATCGCGCCGGCCGAGCGATTGTTCCACTCAAAGTCAGTACAAGTACCAACTAGGAAAGCAACACCACCCAGCCAACACCCCAACACTCGCCTCAGCGAAAAGCGGCACCACGCCTCGGCGGAATCGCAGGCATGCCCAAGCCGACCACGCGGCGTCCCTCGCCCCTCAGAAGAACCGCCACCGGATCCACACCCGCAACCACCGCAGGAGGGCACCAGCGACGGCCTCGCCGCTCAGGTCTTCGAATCAAAATCAATTCCGACCAACTGCAGCACGCCATCGTCTTCACCATCGCGCTCGGCGGCATTGTGCTGTTGAACAGCGGTTGCCAGCATCAGCTTGATTCGGTTGAGCTGATTGACTTCCGAGGCGCCCGGGTCGTAATCGACCGCAACAATGTTGGCTTGCGGGTAGCGGTTACGCAGCGCGCGGAACATGCCCTTTCCAACGATGTGCTGGGCAGGCATGCGAAAGGCTGTGCGCAGATAATGTTCGGGCATCCGTGTTCGATCACTGTCGACCATCTCAGCCGTCAGGTACCAGCCTTCACCGGCCTGGTTGCCAAGGCGCGCGATGTCCTCCGAACGCGAGATCATCTCTCGATACGCGATGGGCTCGAACTCCCATTCGTCTCTTCGAAAGCCTCGATGAACTGGGACTTTCATACTTCGAGCAGCCACAAAGCCATGGGCATGATCTTGCGCTGTTTGCCGTCGATCCCCAGGTTCTCGTAGTCCCACTCCGCGGTCGCGACCGAATTGTGGAAGAACTGCATGAGTCCGGGAAGCTCGGCTTCGCAACCTTCGGCTTCGATGACATCGACCGCGTGGTTATTCGCATCGGGGTGGAACTTCACAAGGATCTCTGCCCACCAAACCAACGCGCGGTTTACGCGGAATATCACGCGCACCCAGGGCGTCAAACTCAGCAACGCAGCGCTTGATCAGCGTCGAATAGCGCAAGCGTCCCGTGAGAAGACCTGTCGGACCGACACGTCCCAAGGTCTCAGAGCGATCACTGACGACCCACTCGCGCACGATCTGATCCCAGCGACGGTACAGCTCCATCGCGCTTCCGGGCACGGCCTCGTAAGGACGCACGCGAAGAAGCATGGACTCGATCGCATCACCGATGATGAAGGGCTTGATCGCTTTGTGGATGTGGCGAATTCTGATCTGAAGCCGCGTCTCTCCAGCCCCTGAACGGAAAAGCGCAATGACTGGACCTGCGGATATCCCGTCGCGCAGATCTCTTACGCAACAGCGCGGCGTAGTTCGTTGCGCGGCACATTCCGCCGGTCTGTGTGATGCCAACTGCGGTCTTATCGGGATCTGCTCGACCCGATACGAATTCGTCGATCAACTGACCGATGACAACGATCGCCGGGTAGCAGGAGTCGTTGTTGACGTACTTCAGGCCCGTTTCCATGGTCTGGCGACCGTGTGTTCAAGGACTCCGCACGTTCAATCCCGCACGCCTGAACAAGGGCTCGAGGAATCGGAAGTGGATGGGCGACATCTGCGGGGCAAGGATTTCGTATCCCGCATCGCGCATTTCCTCGGTGAAGACGGCTCGCGCTTCGATGTGTCCGGCCTTGACCTGCTCGGATTCTTCGCGCGCGGCAACGGATGCGGGGTCCTCGTGCACCGCGGTGTCGATCGTTCCCGAGGCCATGGTTCGTGCTCCGCAACCGCCGCTTCTAGGGGAGCGCAGGCGGATCTTCGCTGCCCCAGGTTCGATATTTCGTCAATCTTGAGGACCGTGCACGTCGCCGCGTCTCGCGATTTCCTGAACCTGGTCGGCGGTGATTGCGTCAACGCTGCAGCCAGGAGTTGAGCCGACCATCTCGAGGTCGGGTTCTATCGCCCACGGCGAGCGCGCGCTGTACAGGCGCGAAATGGTAGACCACTGGTCGCGCACGCGAAGGGGCGCCGAGGCGCTGGTCGATGATGGAACTCGGTCAGAACAGCCATTCCCAATCCGACACATGACCGGGAATACCGTGTCTGATTTTCGATCGAGGTGGTAGGGACGGCCTGCCAAGACGATTCCACGCACCCGTGTTCACGCATTCACCTGAGCGCCTCACGGCCCTTTTCCTGATTTCGGCCTTAACCGGTGGCGTTTCTTCCCACGCCTTATCCAGTGCGGGTCATTTCTTCAACGCTGATGTCGTAGCCATACACTGGCGAAGGTGCGCACGAGGTGCGGCAGGTAGTCGCGGTTACCGAAGTTGATGAAGGCTGATGAACTCTACGCCCGGCCATTCAGGCGTTCCCATGTTGTTGCGGATGACTTTCGGAGGTTGCACGACCGGGCAGTTGAAGTTGTTGTCCGCGTCGGTGAGCTTGCTCGAAATCAACGCAGGGTACCAAATGGTTGTGATTCCCTTATCCAGCAGAGACTCGATGACCGTGAACAGAGCTTGGCCGGGTAACAGACGTTTTTCGGAGGGATCGATTCCATCTCTGCTCGAATAGCTCGTGGTTGCTTCGCCCGGAGATCATGACGCGAAGCCGAGTCGGGAGCATCGTGAACCAGAAGGTAGTTCTCATACATGCCCAGAACACGCGGAATGCCAATGTCTCCCGCGGAATGCTTTGGCTTTCGGTCAGGCGTCGGTATCCAAAGATCCTCTTGTACTCCAGTCGTAGAGGTTCGGGCAGGTCCGACTTACGTGGGACCTTTTCAAGGCTTGCCCCACGCTCACAACGGTTACCCGATACGTGCCTTTCCATTGGAGAAGTCGAGATCATCATCCGGCAGTGGTTTTGGCATAGCGGCAGGTCTTGCGGTCCAACCTGAAGTCCTCGAGGTCTTCCATGCGCGCGAGCGTCGACTCACCTTCGCCGCTGTCGCGCATGCGGCCGTAAGCGCGGCACCGTAAGCGCCCAGAGTCCAGCGATATCGAAGCGAACAACCCTCGCGGCCGGTCAGCAGCTCGAAATGCGCGAAGCACCGAGTCATTGAGGAAGGTTCCGCCCTGAACGACGACGCGCTCGCCCAAGTCCGAGGGATCCTTGAGCTTAATGACCTTGTACAGCGCATTACGCACGACCGAGTAGGACAGGCCGGCGCTGATATCGCGCACATCCGCGCCTTCTTTTTGCGCCTGCTTGACCGAGGAATTCATGAAGACCGTGCATCGTGTTCCCAAGTCCACGGGATTTGTTGATTCCATGGCCATTTTCGCGAAGGTTCTGACATCGGTTCCCATGGTCTGCGCCGAAGGTTTGCAGGAAGGAACCACAACCGGAGGAACAGGCCTCGCTGACGGAAATTGAATCGACTGCGTGATCCTTGATGCGCAGGTACTTCATGTCTTGGCCGCCGATGTCGATGACCGAAGTGACGCCGGGCTGGATGAATTCTGCGGCGCGATAGTGCGCCATGGTTTCGATTTCGCCCTCGTCCATGGTCAGAGCAGCAGTGACCAGACCTCGCCGTATCCGTTGCACAGATCGGCAATCACGGTGCTTTCGGGCAGTTCACTGCGGACCCTTCGGACAATTTCTACCGCTGCAGCGACGGGGTCACCTTCGTTAGAGGCGTAGTGGGTGAAGACGATCCGGTCATCTTCGTCGATGAGAACAGCCTGATGGTGGTTGAACCCGCATCGATTCCGAGCCAGCAGCGTCCGCGTGCCTGAGAGAGATTGTCGAACGCCTCTGGGGCGATGACGCTGGACGAATTTTTCCTTCTCCGCGGTCTGTGAAGAAGGGGGGCATTCGTGGGGATTCAGCTTCGACCTGAGCAGTAGCGAGGCGGTCGATTAGGTTGCTCGAGCGCGTTTCCTCTTCTTCGCCCCGTTTCTTTGCTTTCTCGAGGCTGCGAGCGCGGCCCCGATAGCGACGTACAGCTGCGCTGCCTTTCCGGGGTGGAGCGAAGGAGTCTCCAGTCGAGCAGGGTCTCTTGTAGGGCCTCAAGCGGAAGTTGAGGGAGGAAGTGCAGGGGTCCGCCCAGGAACATGACGTTTCCGGGCGGATGGGGCGCGACCGCAGGCAAGACCCGCAGCCGGTTTGCTAAGACCGCGCTAAAGATCGAGGCCGCGAGGTCCTCGTGAGCGGCGCCCTGGTTGATCAGTGGCTGGATATCCGATTTTCACGAAGACAATACCGCAGCGCGAGGCGATCGGGTAGAGCTGAGTGTGCGCTTCGGCCAGCGTATTGAGTCCCGAGGCGTCGGTGTGGAGCAGCGTGGCCATCTGGTCGATGAAGGCTCCGGTTCCACCCGCACAGGTTCCGTTCATTCGTTGCTCAGGCGTGGGGTGAAGGTAGGTGAGTTTTGCATCTCACCGCCCAATTCGATGACGACGTCAACTTCTGGTGGAGCCGCTGCGGATTCCGTTCCCGATAACTTCCTGAACAAAGGGGATGCCCATTGCTCGGGCTGTCGTCAGTCCGCCCGAACCGGTGATCGCAGCCTGGACGACCAATCCCGGGTAAATATCCTCAATGTCTTCGAGGAGATGTCCGAGTTCGGCGCGAACATCTGCGTTGTGGCGGCGATAGTCGGAGAAGAGGATGCGGTTGCCGTCTAAGACAACGGCTTTGACCGTCGTTGAGCCCACATCAATACCGAGCTGGCACGGTGTTCGCAGTGTAGCTGGCGGTAAACGCGAGCCTTCAATGATCTGCGCATCCATGCGCGAAACTATGACGCAGATTTCACTCCAAACTGTTGAAAATTAGACTGAGCTCATGGCGACGATGCATCAACTATAGGGCGGAGAAACAGCGAAAAGCGCCTTCAGAATCCCTGACAAATGCCCCCGAAGTTTCATCAGGTGTTGAAATTTCTGATTCAAATAACGCAACATCGTCTGTATCTAAAATCCACCGTGGCCCCAGCGCCTGCCGAGGCGAAGTCAAACAGCACATCATCGCTGCCGCCAGAAGTGAATTCGTCACCAGGGCTACGACCACACAACCTCAGTGTTCAATCGCCTGGGGAGCAGGATGCGACCCCGCGCTCATCACACTACTATTTCGGAACTAAGCAGAAACTATTCTGCGCCTGCATGGATCTTCCCTCGACCCGGCCTCGGAAATCATTGCTCTTCTCACCCCAGGTCCGCAAGGAGCGGCCACACGCTTAGTCGACTACATCCTGGACCTCTATGAGCACACGCTGACTTCAGACACCCTCTTGGCACTCATGCGTGCACTCATCACTGATACTTCGACCTCTCAGCGCTTTCGCACCTATATCCGAAGCGATGTCTTAGAACAGATCAGTCAGTTCCTTGCCGCAGACCCCGATCGGGCTCGACTCCTTGGCGAAGAACTCGAGATCGTCCTTTCCATGCTGTACGGCGTAGTGACCATGCGCTACATCATTGCTCTGGAGCCCCTGGCAACCATGCCTCGTCAGCACATCCACAAAAGCCTGACCCCTCTATTGCAACAGCGCATCGATCACATATTCGCCTCACTTCTTCCGCACAAAACCAAACTACTCATAGGCGCGCGGCATCAATTCGCAAGGCTGTTGGCACAATTGAGCATGACAACCACGCTCCCCACTCGCTGAAAGAACGCGCAGCATTTGTCGCCCCCCGACCCAAGCGTCACTGGTGGCAAACGCGTAAGGGCACCGCAGCCGGCACGGCTGGGGGCAAAGTCGTCTATTTCGCTCGAAGTGCAACCATTATTGATCCCTCAACCCAGGCTCACTACCTAGACCGCTCAGATCTTGCTTTCCGCGCCGATTCAACGGTCGCTGTTTTCGACCCCCAAGCTGCGCGCCGCCATCATGTCGCATGCGTCCTTTCTGGCATCAGCCCACTTGATGAAGGTTCGGTGTGGATGCCCACGGGCAGTAGGACTACCCTGATCAGCCCCGACGAAGTTCTGAACCCCTCCCTAACGCTCCTCCAAAACTTGGTGATTCCGTGCGCAACGATGGGGCAAACCCTTGATCCCGAGGTCATCGACTCAACGGCCTCTCGCCTGAACATCGATCTCACACGTTCCGCCAGTGATCTTTCAGCCTCTGAATTGCTGGATTTCCAGGTGTTACGCGCGATCGTGTATCGCGCAAACCTAGTGATTATCAGCGACCTTCCCGCCGAGGTCGACCAGGGTGACTTCCTTTGATGAGTCTTCGAGGCCCTTACCCCTGCGTTCCAACGGTGCCTGCGTCGTCTTTACCGATCTGCCCAAAGCTGCCGAGCATGCCGACCGCCTTCATCATCGCGAATAGCACGGTCGCAGCAGACACCGGAAAGGTTGACGCGCACCATCTCCATGGCCTACGGAGGCCATCAACGAAGATCCCACCTCCTACCTTGGGCCAATTCCACGCGCGGGCGATCCGATTCTTCCCCTTCCTCCCCGGTGACGAGGCCTCAGAAGAGGAAGCCCAGCTCGAAGAGGAAAGCGGTCACGAGGACCTGACCGCGGGCCTCGGAGACTGAGGAAGAGGATGAGGAGCCCGCGATGACGCCCAATTGCATCCGCTGACTACTCGCCAGTGCGCATAGCGGACTCTCCGCTCCCAAGCCAGTGTCTCGCAGTGGGATGACAATCTCGAGACCGCTGAAATTGTTTTGCTGCAATTGCCCAGGCGCAGCGTTTCCATCGCATTGACCAGCGCGCGCCTACTCGGGTGACGAACTCAAAGAACAACTCAATGAAGATCTGCCTCGGTTCTGAGGCAAGCCCCGAGGAGCTTGCGCCGATCGAACACGCACATCTTGGGCGAGCTCCCCGGTTCGGTAATGCCGGATGAGGATCGGTACCCGAGTCGGATGCTAAGTGACACGTATTCGTGTCAAAATTAAAAGAGTGATCGCACTGGTGCCCATCTTCGTAGGGAAGCGATGAAGGTATGAGTAATTACCGTCCCTCTTTGGGGCAGGTTCCGTCTGAGCCCAAACCCCCCAGTATTGGCGAGCTTTTCGGCCGTATGACGGCGCAAATCTCCACGCTCATCCGCGGAGAAATCGAACTGACAGACCAAGGTGATGACCCTCCTCAACTTCGCAAAAAGCGGGGATCATCGCACTGGTTATTGCGGTGTTTTCGCCCTTCACGGCCTGGGATGGCTTCTGCACAGTGCGGAGCTTGCACTGGCTTTGGTCCTTCCCGCTTGAGGCGGCGTCACCATCGTGTGGCGTGATTTTCTTTGATCGTCATCATCTTCGCCTGATTGGCATCTCGAAGCTGAAGAAGTCTAGCCAGCACGTTCCCGCCCCCCAGCAGGGCCTGAAGGAAGATGTGGACGCCGAAGAAAGGGGCTCAAAAGTGAGCAAGGAGCAGACTCAAGCAGACCTGAGCGCAGATGAGATTGAAGCCCAGCTACGCATGACGCGTATTGAGCTCACTCAACACGGTTGATCAGCTTGGACACAGCTTCACCCTTCGTACCAAATTGAGCAGGCAAAGCAGAATGTTCAGGCAAAGGTTGAGGAGCTCAAGGAACGTGCTCGCTCGACTTGGGAGCTGGCACGCGAAGGTGATACTGATGCGATGCGCACTCTGGGAATTGCTGCATGCTCTGTCGTGGCAGTTGTCGGTCTTGTTGCGTGGCGTATTACTTCCCGCGTGAGGCGTGCGGGTTCTAAGAACTCCCGCTGAAGGCGTAATTTGGCCCCATCCAACACTTCGGGTGATCGGGCATCGTTTTTAGGCATGATGTTCCCACGAAACATTTTGAACACCTAGGGCACCGCTTGTGCGGACCCGACCGAAGTAGAGGGGGTCGACGCCATGGGGCGCGGCCGTCAAAAGGCCAAGCAGACGAAAGTCGCACGCAAGCTGAAGTATTTCAGCCCTGACACCGACCTGGATGCACTCCAAAGAGAGCTTGCAGCCGGGCATGAGACGCATAGCGAAGAGCAGCCAGACGAAGACGATTCTGTATGTACGCTACGCTGATTACGCCGAAGATGACCAGGATTCCCAGGATGACCACTGGGATGACGAGGACTACTGGACCTCTCCTTCCTCGCAATCGCGAAAGTAGCTGAGCTCTTCCGCTTTAAGACATAAGGAAACACCGTCAGACGGGTTTGTTACACCCATCTGACGGTGTTTTTGTATCCACTTGAAGAGGAAGGCCATAGGGCATCGAAAAACTCCCTGAAGGCCTAAGGGGCATCACCGCTCTTCCCCGGATAAAACATAGTCCCGGTGGCGATTTCTCGCCACCGGGACCAGCGTTATAGCGTCAGTGCGCTAGATGGTTCAGCCCATCTTGCGACGCGTTGCAACCGCAGCGCCACCGGCGATCAATGCTGCCAGTCCAAGGCCCAGCAGAATTCCGCTGTCTGCACCCGGTCTCTTTTGCCAGGGAAGACTTGGGGTTCTCTCGGCTTCTGGGCTGCCCAGAGGGCGTCGAGGGAGGAGTCGACCTCGGTCGGTGCGGGAGGCACCGAGGCGTGGTCGAGGGGCTCGGCTGCGAGTCGTGGTCGACGGGTGGGGCTTCGGAGCCGGAGTCGTCGTGACGGAGTCGGCAGGTGTCGCTGTGGAAGGCGTCGGCACCGGAGTATCGTCGACGGCGGCACCGGAGTGGTGGTGCTCGGGGTCGGAACCGGGTGGTCGTCGACGGCGTCGGAGACGGGTTGGCGTCGTCGTCGACGGAGTCGGTGACGGCGCAGGAGTCGTCGTGGACGGCGTGGCTCCGGGTCGGAGTCGCGGGTCGACGGAGTCGGGGTCGGCTTCGGCTTGGTCACGTTGGTGACTGTTGCGGTGTAGTCCTTTTCGGGGTTAACCGTCAGAGTTGCGGTCTTCTTGTCCGCACCCAAGGTGACGCCATCGGCTCTGACCGAAGACACCGGAAGTTGCGTTATCCCACAGGACACTTGCATCGGGAAGGTTCTTTTCCCTTATCGGTGACCTTCGTGCCGATCGGCAGCTTGTCCGGGTAGGTGTAGGTCTGACCCTTCTTAACGGTAACAGTTTCAGTCTTGTCAACGCCGGGGCCCTTCAGGGTCACTTCGAAGGAGAAGTCCGGATCATCAGTCAGAGCAGCTGCGGAGTCATCAACCTTCTTGGCGATGGAGAAGACCTGCTTTGCTTCTGCACCAGCATCAGCACCGTAGACGAGCTTTTCACTTGAAACTGATGCACCCGGAGTGCCAGGAGCTTCCATGTTTGCAGTATTCCAGTAGCGTCCGTTCACCAGGTTCTCAACGCGACCGTAGAGGGTGAAGACTGCGAACTGGTTTGCAGGAATCTCAGGAATCTGAATCTTGAGCGCGTTTGCATCACAGGTAATGGTCGCGTTATCGCGGAGAGAACCGTTAGAGAGGTCCGCACCTGCGTAGTTTGCGCCGCCAACAGCTGCAAGAAGCTTGAAGTTAGTGGCATTGGTCTTCAACCGGTTCGTCAGATCGGTGCAGTCAAAGTCCCACTTGGTGTCTTCAGAGTTGTCGGTAAAGGTCACGTTCTTCAGACCAGTGGAGCCACCGGGAATGGTCACGCGCCAAGAGATGGTGCGGCTCTTGTTCCAAACGGTGCCGGGGTAGGTCCAGAAGCCATCCTTACGGAAACCTTCGCCAACACCGACGCCCTTCTTGACGTTAACGTCAACGGACTTGGTGTCGGTCAGATGGAAAGGCTGCGTGCCTCCGATCTCATTGGCCTCCAGGGTCAAGCGCGAGCGAGTGATCACCCAGCCATCCCAAGATGCCGCACCCTCAGCTGCTTCATTGAAGACGACCTTGACAGTGCCATCCGATCCCCAAGTAGCGCAGCTAATCACGGTGCCCGATGCGGACTTCACATCGAAGGTGAAGGGAGCGATCGGGTTCGCGGACTTGGTTGAAAGCTTGTACTGGAAGTACTGACCTGCGGTCACCTTCGAGCTGGTCGACCACTTGACCTTGTAACCAAGGGTCTGACCAACAGTGAGGTTCGTCGTTGCATTTCCATTGTCGTCAACCAGTTCAGGCTGGCCAACAGTCATTTTCGATGTGATATCCGTGGTGGGTGCGGGACAAGTTGCGGCGTGGGCGGCGGGAGCGGCAGCATCAGAGAAGATCTCAACGGCACCGATACCACCAACCGCAAGCGTCAGCGCTGCGAGCGCAGAAACTGCGCGCTTAGTGCGGAGGGTTGTCATAGGAAAGACTCCAAAAATCCGAAGATTGACAGATTCAAAAATATATTACAGGTAATCAGGCTTAAATTCCTAGTGTTTTCTCAGCTAAATTTATTCAGATTTCATTCATAAACATTTCATAAAGAAACCAGGAAGTCATCCTCGTCAACCACAGCTCCGCCCGCAATTCCAAGGATAATTGTTGCTGCAGACTCAATATCGCGAGTCGAACGCATGCGTTCCAAACGCTCGGAACGAGTGACGATACTCTCAGGAACCCTCGACATTTCCCTTAGGAAGCCAGCGCAGTCGATACTCAATGACCGCCCCCTGCGCCCATTCCTCCCAGCGCAAGACATGAGGGAACCTGCTCGACCTGATGCACTTCAACCATCATGATCGACTGATTCCCAATAGGACTGAGTAAAGCAAAACCGTCAACAACTTGTTCAGCACCGAGTGCATGTTCACGATCCCGCGCTAAGGCTTCTCGCAACTCATCACTCAACTCATGCACCACTGAACGCAGCTCTCGTTCAGCCTCGGCATCGCGACGATTCTGACGGGAAGGCTCTCCCTGCGCATCAGCAACCAACTCGCGCGAATCAATCGTCTCTGGGAAAACCTCAGCCAAGGCCTCGGCAAGTTCAGCGGGCCCCACCCAGCGCGGCGAATACACGGCCAAGGACACTGCGGAACCAGGATCGGGCTGCATAACAACGCCACTTCCCGCAATGCGCACAGCCCCAGCCAAGCGCCGAGCCATCCGCTCCAGCACCAGCAAGACCTGATATTCGAGGCCAAGAGGCAATCCCTCGGGGAAAGCCGAAGCCCAGCGGTCACTCGCGGCAAGCTCAGGCGGTGCAGGCTCACCGCGCATCGGCTCACACTCCACAACCCACGCGTGAGTAAGGTCTGCACCCAAGCCAAGTGGACCTCGGACGTTTACGGGAAGCGCCCAAGGGCCAGAAAGCTCTACTCCCCGCGAAGGTGCAGACGACCGGGAGCAACCCAATGGGCCTCGTCCCACGCGGAAACAGCCAAGGCCTCAAGCTCATCATCTTCAACGGAAGCGCTGACACAGAAGAGGTGGTTTGCCAGCCCCAACTCAACGGGAAGAGGCAACACTTCACGCGCAGCGGAGCTGGTGCCCATAGACACGCGCGCGACATGGTCATCAAGGCGAATCTCGCCGGTGCCGTTCACTCGCAGCGCTGTGTCGAAAGCACGCATACCGCCGACCGAAGTCATCGAGGTTTCAGTCAGAGGGTGCGAAGCCGTCTGGCTCAGCGAGGACTGAACACCTCGCGCAGAATCGTGAGCCTGCCCAGCAGGAGCAGCTTCCAAACGCTCGCGAAACGACCTGCGTTTAGGGGCAGCGATGCTTCTGGCCCACGATCAACGCTCGATACGGGTGCGGCTAAAGCGAAGGGTGAGTACGCGAGGGCGTTGGCCCACGCTGGCCCTGGTAGTGCGAACCCAAGCCTTCACTGCCGTGGAGGGTGCTCGGCGGCGAGGACAGGTCGAAGAAGCACAGCTGACCAATCTTCATGCCCGGGCTAGAGCAGGATCGGCATGGTCGCAGTATTCGACAGTTCCAAGGTGACGTGGCCAGAGAAGCCTGGGTCACGAAGCCAGCGGTGGAGTGGGTGAGCAAGCCCAAGCGACCCAGCGAAGACTTTCTCAGGCGCGCTGCGATGTCGTCACCCAGGGTCACCAGCTCATAGGTTGCGCCCAGCACAAACTCACCGGGATGCAGCACAAAGGGGTCGTCCGGTCCCACGTCCACACTGTGGGTCAGGTCAGATTGATCGGCAGCGGGATCGATCACCGGATAGCGGTGATTATCGAAGAGGCGGAAGAGTCGATCCAAACGCACGTCGATACTTGCGGGTTGAATCAGAGAGCGATCAAGCGGATCCAATTGAATACGTCCGCTATCAAGGCTTGCTGAAATATCGCGATCACTGAGCAGCATGCTGCCATTCTCGCACAGTTTGGGGTGAGCCTACTCGCCTCAGCGGGCGCGTTGGGTGACGGCTAAGCTACCTGTGTGCCTGTGACCGAAAGAGAAACTATCCGAAGCGCCATCATGGAGTAGTACCGTCTTCATCGACGCGATCTTCCCATGCGCGCCGATGATGTTTCCCCGTGGGGCACTCTTGTTTTTGAGGTCATGAGCCAGCAAACCCCCATCCCGCGCGTTCAGCCGATTTGGGAGCGCTGGATGAGCCTGTGGCCAACTCCCGCGGATCTTGCGAAAGCGTCACCAGCCGAGGTCCTTGTTGAGTGGAGTCACCTGGGCTACCCATCGCGGGCCCTACGCCTTCGCGACTGCGCACTGAGTATCACGCGCGATTTCGGGGGCGTTCTCCCTCCACGTACGAGGCCTTGCTGAGCCTGCCAGGAATTGGGCCCGCACACCGCCAGCGCAATTGCGTCCTTCCAATCTCCATCAGCGCGTTCCCGTCCCTTGATACGAATATTCGTCGAGTATTCGCACGCCTCTGCGACGGGGTCGAGTTTGCGCGACGCAGCGCACCTTCGCGCTCCGAGTTCGCTGCCGCGATGGAGTGGCTCCCCGAGGACGGCGCAGAATGCGCGCTATGGAATGTGGCGATCATGGAGTTTGGCGCGCTGGTCTGCACCCAGCGCTCTGCGTGCGGGTGCCCGCTGCGCACAAACCGCGCGCATGGGCGGGGCTGGTTTCCCACCCGCCGAGTGTGAGGCCTCGTGGTCAGGCGTGAAGGAACCGACCGGCAGGCTCGGGGGGCGCGTGATGGCGGCTTTGCGGGCTTCCCTAGGAATTTGATTGACGAGGCCGTCGCCGCGGCACGCCCAGAGGGCGCGGATCCCCAGCAGGCTCTCGCGTCATTGAGGTTTGACACGGCGATGGCCTGGTTGCCGAAGAGGTGGCAACCAGGCACATCACTCTTCCTCGGGAGTGAGGAAGGGCTGGACCCTGAGGGGTGGGCCTCAGCCCTCGATCGTGCTCCTGCCATTGCGAAACTTCCTCCGGAAACCTTCTGCACGATTGCGTACAGAACCAAAAGCCGGGCTGAACAGATCACCGCGAATGGCAAGCTTCCATAAACAACGGCCCCGTGAGTTCCGAAGAACTGGTAACAGCGACGGCAGCTGGCTGAATATCCGGACTAGTCGTCAAGATGAAGGAACGAAGAAGTTCCCCAGGTCGCGGTGAACTAGAAGATAAAGACGACCAACAGACCGGGTTTACTCAGGGGAAGAACAATGGTTCGCAGCGCTTTGAGTGCGCTGGCACCATCGACCCAGGCTGCTTCTTCAAGAGACACAGGGACAGAGTCCATGAAGTTTTGAGCATCCACACGGCCATGGGCAGTGAGGTTGCAGTCATGAAGCAGATGATGCCGGGCATTGAATCGATCAGATCGAGGCTGACGAAGAGTGAGTACACGGGAACCATCAGTGCCGTAATGGGCAAGCAGGTTCCGAAAAGACCATTGGTACATAACCAGCGAGCGAAACGACCTTATGAGCAGCGGGTAGGCGGCGAGCGCGCTGATGACAACGGTCAAGATGGCTGTTCCAAAGGAGAGGAGCGCAGAATTCCACAGAGGAAGCCAGGTTCGATCAAATGTCGCGATATCCGTGTAATTTCTCGGTCGTGAAATGCTCAGGAACACTCAGGGAGACGGTTGCCGTTGCGTTGAAGGACGCAAAGAGCATCCACGCCAATGGAATCAGGAATGAAATTCCGATCAATGCCAAGACGATGCTTGAGATTAAGCGAACCGTTGTTTCGCGCGGATTAGCGACGGAGGGGATTTCCTTAGCTTGCGTAGCCATCAGTCCACCTCCGGCTTCAAGGCGCGAATGTAAACCAGAGCAAAAAGCGCACCCAGCACAATGGTCACCGTGGCACGCCGTGCCGTAGCCAATCAGAGAGTTCTTAAAGGCTTCTTGGTAGGCCATGACCGGGAGGGTCGTTGACTGGGTTCCCGGACCGCCGCCCGTCATCACCCACAGGAGCGTAAAAACGCCAAGGGTTTGAAGGGTGGTAAGGAGCAGATTCGTGGAGATGGAACCCTTGATCATGGGAAGGGTGACAAAGAAGAATCGCTGCCATCCTCGTGCTCCATCGACTTTTGCTGCTTCTTGAATTTCCGGTGGAACCTCAGCTAGAGCCGCGGAATACACCATCATTGAGAAGGCCGTACCACGCCAGATATTGGCCATGATGACCGAGAACATGGGGAAAGTCAGGAGCCAGGTTGTTCCGCCGAGGCCGATGTAACTGAGCAGAACATTGAGCGTTCCGTCGGTAGAGAAGAAAGCATAGAGCGCGAAGGCGGCGACGATTTCGGGCATTACCCACGCAATCACAACGACGCCACCGACAAGTGTGGAAAGGATCTTCGGCGCCTTGCGCATGAGCATTGCCAAGGCCAGACCCAAGATGTTCTGGCCAACAACCGCTGATGCAAACACGAAGATCACGGTCAGCAGAACTGCTTTCCAGAAAGCATTACTGGTTAGCAGTTCCGTATAGTTTTCGAGGCCAACAAATTCGGGGTTTGCCGCTTTGTAGCCCGCGAAAGGGCGGCATTGGTCAAAGACCCATATACCGAGTATGCAATGGGACCGACGAGGAACACCGCCATAAGAGCAACTGCTGGAAACAGCAGGCCCATTCGGCCCGTTTGGCGGGCGATGCGAGAAATCAGTGTCTCGCGTCGCCCGCCAAGGGTCGCAGTGCTCTCGGTCCCCACACGAACCGAGGTGGACATGTTACTGCCGCTTCGATGTTCTTTTCTCGCCGACGATCTTCACCAGGCCCTCGTCATAGGCCTTTGCGGCCTGTTCGGGGGTCTGTTCCTTGCGACCACAGATTCGGTGGCCGTCTGGATATTCGTGGAGATCTGCGGGTAGTCGGGAGTTGCAGGGCGGAAGTGCGTGTACTGGACGATTCCAGCGAAGAACTCGAAGGAGGGGTTGGCCTTGAGGTACTCAGGATCAGAGATGATGTCCTGACGGACGGCAATCGCGGAGGTCGCGATGGAGTACCGCAGGGAGCCCTTCTTATTCAGAGCGGTCTTGACGAAGTCGGCTGCCAGCTCGGGATCCTTGGTCTGGGATCCAACGAGAGCACCCAGCCACCTGAGAGCGTGGTGAATCCGGGTGCTTGCCCCTTCTGAGTCGGCATCTTTGCCAGACCGATGGTGTCTTGCCATTCGGCCCACTTGGTGGAATCCTGCATCCACACGTAGGGGAAGCCACGAACCATCGATATCGATGGCGAGCTTGCCCTTGGGGAGGAGCTCAGTGGAAACGCGAGTACCGACTGCCTTGTCCAGAGCAACATCGTTGGAGGGGTCAGGCCCTCGGAGTATGCGTGGTCTGGTAGAAGGTCAGAGCGTCCTTAAAGCCCTGGGAGCCACTGACCCACTTGTTGGTATCGGTGTTGTACAGGGTGTCCTGAGTTCCGTAGAGCAGCATTTCGAAGCCCTGCATGGTGGTCTGTTCGCCACCGGCGCGGCCTGCGTAGATGTTCATGGGGATAACGTCGGGCACCTTTTCCTTGATGGTGCGTGCTGCGGAAAGAATCTCGTCCCAGTTCTTGGGCTGCCAATCGGTCGGTAGACCCGCCTGCTCGAAGATCTTCTTATTGAAGTAGATACCGCGGGTATCGGTGCCGAAGGGAACACCGTAGAGCTTGCCATCCATGCCCTTTGCGCCCTGAGTCGAGCTTTCGGAGTACTGGCTCCACTCATCCCAGTCCTTCACGTACTGATCGATGGGCAGTAGGTATCCGGCTGCAGCATCGCTCATGACCTGGAAGGTGTCTTCATAGATGATGTCGGGAGCCTTGGACTTCGACTTATTCATCAGTGCGAGCTTGGTGAAGTACTGGTCAGCCTCGGCTTCAACGGGCTGAAGATCGATGGTGACACCCTTGTGGGTCGACTCGAATTCTTCCTTCGCACGCTTCATGAAGTCTTCAACCTGCGGGAAAGACGAGGTCTTGTAGTAGGTGACGACAAGCGACTTTCCTTCTGAGCTTCCAGAAGCAGCCTTGTCCTTGGATCCAGAGCACGCTGTCAGTCCCACGGCGGCAATGCCCAGAACTGCAACGGCGGCGAGTGCACGACGTGCCATTGAACTCTCCTTTGATAGTTCGGTGACTTCCTTCGGTTTACCTGCGGCTTTCACTCGTCGCCCGGCTTCCCGCGCCCCTATGACACGGAAGTCCTTGGTGTGAATTGTATTACTACGTAGAAACGGCTTTCCAGCCCCCGTTTGTTACACTTCGGTCACGATCTTGACAAAGTTCCCTGAATATTTGGTGAGCGAATATTTGCAGCTCACAGGGCATATAGAGAGGGTACAACGCCAGCTGCATGCCAGCGTTGTATCCCTCTCGATCTTTTGGATAGTCCCCGTTCTTTCAGCTGTTCTCAGTCATAAAGCGACTGATCAATGAACGAATTTCGTTCCAAGCAACAGAGTCAGGCACTGAAAGCGAACCATGGAAAGTACCCGCAAACATATGCAACTCCGCAATACACCCGCTATCAACCAGGCCAGTTGCCAGCGCAATTCCCTCATCTCGAAGAGGATCGACAGGATTCACAACAACTAATGCCGGAGGGAAGCCAATTTCCCTCATGTGTTCTCGCGGCTTGGGGAAAGCCGATTCGAGGAGTGCGTCAGGGATTTCCGATTCCTTTCCTCTTCCCCCGTAGCCAGCGCAAGCCCAAAGAAGTGTCGCCACGCACCGGCTGCCGCGCGACGCGTCCAAATTGGACCATCTGCGAAGAGTGAGCTTGAGTGCGTTGACAAGGTCGGGTCAATGCAAGGCTCCAGTAAGACGACGCCTCCTGATCATGGAAGAAATCTGCTCATATCGAGCGACAGTTTCTTCATCTTGCAGCACTGGTGAAACCGAGTCCGTAGAGACGGCACACCATGGAACAGGCCAGCCCAGCTCCGCGGAATCCTCACAACGAAAAATTGGACGCTCATACCCGAAACATCTGGCGGCCTCGGCAAGGGCGGAAATACAGAGTCGTCGACGGGGATCGGAAGGGGAATTCAGGTGCGAGTCGGTACCCGGAGAGAGGGACGATCGCACCGAAACGAAGCTGCAAGCTCGTCATTCTTCGCATCGTCGAATGCCGCTCGCCCAGCGACGTATCCCCACCGTGGATTGACACCAGAATAGGTGCGTTGTCCCGCAGACCATCGGGGATGAAGCTGCGCCCACGCGCGGTCACTTCGAGCCTATTGATTGCTTCGTGGGATTCTCCAAAGAGCATCTCCCCCAGCGCGCATAGCGGGCAGGTCCCATGTTGTTTGTTCTGGTGTCGCTTCGATTACCGGCAGCAGCTCAGGGCGTAGAAAGAACGGGGATTCAGCCATCCCTCTTCAACCCTTCGGGCCAAGCTCTGCAATAAAGGACTCGACCGCAGCGTAGAAGGGCTCGGGAGTTGAGCGGCGCACGCAGTGGCGAGCCGTGGGGATCAGAAGAGTAGTGACCTTCTCTAAGCCCAATTTATCGATGTCAGCGACACCGGCTGGGCCGATGACGACATCGTCTCCATCCCCTGTAATCAGCAAAGTCGGGGTCTGAAGAGATTCCAGAATATCATTTCGCGTGCGCGCACTACCGACGGCAATATTCGATAAGAAATTGCGATCCACCTGCACCTTTGCCTGCGCCCACCCGGTTGCTTCAGCGCGGCTCCACAGCGGATAGTCCTTCAGAAGCTGTTCAACCTCGTGTCCCAGATTGTCGGTCACGTGATTGCACCACTTCACAAGATGTTCACCAAAAGTCTTGGAATCTCGCCGATTATCGGCAGTAACTAGTGCCGGGTCCTCCAGCACCAAAGCATCAACGTGAGCCAGGCCTCGTGAAACAATATCGGCGCTGGTCGCACCACCCATCGAGTGCCCCATCAACAGGACAAAGGGGGCAGGATCATCAGCTTCAATACGGTTAATCACCGCGGCCGCACTCTGCACCAAGGCCTCGAAAGGGTTCTCAAGCTGCTCGGGGGTAAAACGAGGGGAGCACCCGTGCCCCAGCGCATCAACGCAGACGACCTCGAACTCAGCGGACCAACGCTCGCTGACATCGCATAGCGCGGCAGCATTATCTGTCACCCCGTGAAGCGCATAGATACGTCCCTTGGTGGGAGTTCCACTGGTATTGATAGCAAGTTTTGCCGGCGTCATGAATCCTCCTCGGCGAGAAAAACAGCCCGTCCATACGATGTTACGTGCAGCATACAATATTGGCAGAAAGCGAAGCGTCAGTCGCCAATGTGCATGGTCCTCGAGCAGAGCGACCGCCGCGACATTCCAACACGATCGATGATGCTTGCTAAGCACTCTGACCTACAAAAGAGTAAACAGGATGGTTTTCTCATGAGTTCTGACGAGGGCGGCACGTAGGAGGGGCAGGACCTGGCCGATCAATCAATAGCGGATCGCGTCGATCGGCTTGATGCGCACGGCCGCGAGCGCAGGGATGATGCCGCACAGGGCGCCGATGCTCGTGGAGATGGCGACGCCGGCGATGGCGGCGCCGGCGGGGAAGGCCGGGGTGTCACTCAAGGTGATATTGAGCGCCTCCAGGGGCAGGAATCGGATGACGACGACCGCGATTCCCACACCGATGACGCCGGCGACGAAGGTCGCGACGACGGACTCCATGAAGACCGCGAAGAAGACGCGCGTGGCGGAGGCGCCGACGGCTCGGCGGATGCCGATCTCGCGCACGCGCTGGCGCACGGTCACGATGGCGACGTTCAGCAGGCCAAGGGCGCAAGAACACAATGATGCCGCCGATCACCATGATGACCTTGGAGATGGTACCCAACTGCTCCTCGCCGATGTCCTCGTGCTCGCCACGGAGACGGAGACCTTCCAGCCTCGCCGAGGATCGAGGCCAGGGCACGAGGCAGGTTCTCGCGGCCTGGTCGGCGTTCTCAGTACCCACCCACGCGATCATGGACGGCGCGCTCATCTGCGGGAATGAGATGCGCCGCGTCGTAATGCGCAGAACACGGTCGGCATGTCGAAGGAGCTCTTCGACTTGGTGACGCCGACGACGCGCATGGCCGTTCCATCGCTCGTGTGCAGGACGATCGGAACTTGGTCAATGGGGGCGCGCCCCAGCTGGTTCCACAGGCTTTCAGAGATGACGACGGGGATCGGGCGCTGGTCGGCATCACTGCTTCGACAGCGTCCCGCGAGCATGCGGGTGCGGTAGATTACCGCATAGGAGGATCCACGCCCTGGAACGCGATCCGTCAACCATGTCGCCGATCTTCGTCAGGATAGCCGCGGAATTGCCCGCTAGAGCGGGCCTGTCGAGTTTCGACGATCTCACCACCCCGCTGGAAAAGCGCGACCAGTAGCGGATGTCCGTGCGTTCGGCCAGGGTGCCCATGGCCTCGCCGAGTGTGTCCTTCTCGTCGGTCGCTTCGCGATCTGCGCAAGCCGCGTGCCCGCCGAACCATCCGAGGAGGCCGAGGAGCTCTCGGGGTCAGGCGCAGGGTGACGGAGCGGCCCTCGTAGAGTTCCGCCACCTCGCGAGAGGACTGCGGAGCAGGTCGCCCAGCGCAATGACGATCGTCATGGCGGCTCACAGCCGCGACCACGCCCACAGAGGAGAGGACGACGCGCGCCTTCTGGACCTTGACCTCGCCCCAGGCCTCGATGAGCGCGCCCAGGATCTGACTAACAGCGTTCACTGCTCACCCTCCTCCTCGGCCCCGGCCTCGTCGCTGGCGTGCCCGGCCTCCCGTGCGGTGCGTGAGCGCGGAAGGATCCTCGACCTCGTGCAGCGTGCCGTCGTAGAGCTCGTGGGACGCGCTGCAGCAGCGGCCACGGCCATATCGTGCGTGATGACGATGAGCGCGGCGTTGACTCGCGTGCGACCTCCTCGAGGAGGGCCATGACGACGCGGCCCGTGTCCGGGTCGAGAGCGCCCGTCGGCTCGTCGGCGAGGATAACGCGCGGGCGGCGCACGAGGGCACGCGCAATCGCGATTCGCTGCTGCTCGCCACCGCTCATCTCGCCCGGATAGGAGTCCGCGCGATCCGCCAGGCCCACGCGTTCCAGCATGTCGACGGCGATCGAGCGCCTGCGCGGCAGCTGGGGCCGGGGCGCAGGAGGGGGACCTCGACGTTTTCGGCGGCCGTGCGCGCCGAGAAGATATTGAATTGCTGGAACACGAAGCCAAAGTCTTCTCCGCGCAGCACGCGCGGCGCCCCTCGCCCAGGCGCGTGGTATCCACGCCGTCCAGCTCGTATGCGCCCGAAGTGGGGGTATCCAGCAGGCCGATGATATTGAGCATCGTAGACTTGCCCGTACCCGAGCGGCCCACGATGGAAACGTGCTCGCCCTGGGCGACGTCCAGGTTGACGCCGCGCCAGAATGTGCGAGTCATCCGTCAGTAAGGTCACCGTGCGGGTCACGTCCCGCAAGCACACGAGACTCATTGTGTGCGCTGCGTCGCCCGAACCCCGGCCATGCCGCCGTAGGGGCCGGTCTGGCCGTCCTGGTTGTCCTTGTTCGAGGTCGGGGTGAACTCGATCTCCTCGCCCTCCGTCAGTCCCTTCTTGATCTCGACCATCTTGCCGTCCGTAGATCCCCAGGGTCACCGCACGCTTTTCAGGCTTGGAGGGGTCGGAGGTCGGCAGGTGAGCGGAGCCGGACTGGTAGCGGCCTTCGACGGCGGAGATCGGCACCGCGAGGACACCCGTCGCCGATCCTGCCGTCATCTCGAGGGTGACCTGCAGGCCGGCGAACACCTTCTGGTTGGAGGGGATCGCGCAGCGGGCCTTCAGGTCCATCGAGGCCGAGGCCCCGTTATCGGACCCGGCGTTTGATTTCGAGTCCTGCGCCTTGCCGGCCGAACTCACCACCTTCACACCCGAGCACTCGAAGGGCGCGGGGCCGTTCTTAATGGTAACGGTCGCCGTCGAAGGAGCGTCCTGCATGCGGTACATCTGGTCCGCACTCAGGGAGGCGACCGCGGAGAAGGTCGGGGGGACAATCGTCGCAACCGTGTCGCCAATCGCGAACTGCTGGCCCACGAGCACGCCCGTCGAAACCGTGCCATCGCCGGGGGACATGACGGTCTCGTACTTGTAGGTCGGCTCGAAGGTCTCGACGCTCACGTTGCCTTCTTCGTCGGTCACCTGCCGGGTGTCGCCGGGAATCTCCTTGCGGATCTGGAGGAGCGCATCACCCTTGGAAACCTTGTCACCGTCATTGACGAAGGTGCGCACGACGTTGCCGTCCGGGGTCGCACGGACCACGACCGCTCGTCGGGCTGAATCGTGCCCGTCAGGATCACCGTATTAGTGATATCTGCGCGCCCAACGGAGATTGTCATCTGCCCGAAGGACCCTCCCGGATCCACTCGTCGCCGCTCGCCTGCTTCTCCTGCGCGGCCGGGAAGAACGCAAACTTCACCAAGGCCACGGCGATTACTACCCAGGCAAGAACCTTGACAACATCGAACACCTGGGCGGTGCGGGTCTTTTGTGCCACGTGCGTCTCCTTCGATGAACGGCGTTGCCCAATTGTAAGGTGCGCCTTATTCTCACAACAATGCTTCACCCTTGAGGGATTTCTCGAGGAGCGTCCTGCCTGCTGGACGTCGCACGTCCTCGCCCCTACGTTGGATGACAGATCGACGAAAGGCAGCACCCAGCTGAGAGCAAATGCCTCACTCTTCACGGTGCCCAAAGCTCGCGGGATCAACGGGCTGTTGATACTTCGGCAGCCCGTCGACTACCAGCAGGTACGACTCCGTCACAAGCTCACGGACCAGCTCGGCGCTAATTCCCGGTCCGGCCATCACACTGATCCAATGCTTCTTGTTCATGTGATAACCCGGAGTGATTGATTCAAAGCTTTCGCAGAGCGCGCGAGCTTCCTCTGGATCCGCCTTGAGATTCACCATCCGCTTCCGCGGATGGTTGAGATCATGAACCATTTTCCGCATACTCGCGCGGCATCGCATTCCTCGTTGAAGGGATAAAGCTCGCTGGCGGGCAATTCGAGTGCAGCGTCAACAACGCTCTTCCAAAGCTGTTCATCATCTAGGTCAGGCTGCACGCTAGCCTCCCCATTCACTGCGTCGTCCGAGTATAAAAAGCGGCCCTAAAGGGACCGCTAGTGGAGCGGGCGACGGAATCGAACCCGCGCTGTCAGCTTGGGAAGCTGAAGTTCTACCATTGAACTACTGCCCGCGAGAGCCTGATACCAATCGGTATGACCGGCACAACTCGTTCATCATAGCGGCTCCCCCGCCTGCAGTCCAAGCATGAGCTCTAGACTTAAAGGCGTGACTTCACCGAATCCACGCCCCGTCGTTGCCGCTGCAATCTTTGACCGTCTCCCCCACCCAACCGCGCTTTTTGTGCGCTTCCGCTCCTACCCTGAAGATTTGCGAGGCCTCTTCGAGCTCCCCGGCGGAAGGTTGAGGACGGGAAGACCCCTGCGCGGCCTCGTCCGCGAAATCGACGAAGAGCTGGGGTGCGCACTGAGGATTGCTGGCCGGTCCTCACCCCGAGGGCAGTGGTGGCCGATCCTGAACGGTCGGGTGATGGCTGTGTGGGGTGCACCCTTGCCGACCCCACCCAAACCTTGACACCAGGGAGCCTCACATCTCGAATTACGGTGGGCTCCTCTTGATCAAGTGATGGATTTACCCTGGATCCCTGCTGATTTCCCCATCGTCCGGGCAGCAATCAATCAGTTCTCATCTGGGAAATCCATGTGAATAGGCGAATGATCAAGACAGATCCAGAATTTCTGTCAGAATAGCTTTATGCCGAAAATTATTGGAGATTCGCTGGCCGACCACCGTGAGCTCACGCGCAACCGTCTTTTGATGCGCATGAAACCTTCTTGCTGAGCAGCCATTCGATTCAATCTCCATGTCGCAGATCGCTTCGCGGGCAAAGGTTGGACGCACCGCGGTCTACAACCACTTCCCCGACAAGGAAGTCCTACTGCTGGAATTCATGCGCCGGGTCACGATGCAGTTCTCCCAAAAACTCCAAGAAGCGCTCGATCAGGTCAATGATCCACTTGCCCAACTGCCGCATCTACATTCGTGCGCACTTGGAAATGACCACGCGTTATCACCTGAACTCGACCTTTAATCTGCGCACTCAAGTTTCACGTGAAAACTCTGTGCATCTGCACGACCACGCGACGATTATTTCGACGCGGCTCTTGGAAATCCTTGCGCGTTGCATGGAAACAGGTGCAATCCCGCGGCAAAACCCCCACGTATTGATTCCGCTTATTCATTCATGCCTTGCTGGGAATCGTCTTCCGGCCAACCCTCAGACCCGCGAAGCAACAATCCGCACTGTCCAAGCCTTCATCTTGCGAGGCATAGGCGCTGATGCTGAGGTTCCTTCTTCAGCTGAACGCCCAGGATCTGACACCGCAGTTCAGGAAGTTTCGACTGCAGCAACGCCAGAAGGACGCTCGCGATAATTCGTATATGCGTTGTCCCGTCAGTGCCTGACATCATGTGAATCAGCTAACTCCGACAGGATCGGGGAATAAGTGACCGGCACGAACCGTTGAGCTGGACATAAAGCGGGGAACATGCCCCAACACGAATCAAAGGAGTGCCCTTCAATGAGTACCATCGAGCTCACCACTGAAAACTTCAACGAGACCGTTAATTCCGACAAGATCGTCCTGGTTGACTTCTGGGCGCCCTGGTGCGGCCCTGTGCCGTCAGTTCGGCCCCCATCTTCGAGTCCGTCTCGGAGAAGCACCCCGACATCGTTTTTCGGCAAGGTCGACACCGATGCGCAGCAGGAACTTGCTGCTTCCGCTCAGATTTCGTCGATCCCGACCCTGATGATCTTCCGCGAAGGTGTCCTGATCTTCCGTAACTCCGGTGCTCTTCCGGCAGCTGCTCTTGAGGACCTGATCTCTCAGGCAGAAGCCCTGAACATGGAAGAGGTTCACGCAGAAGCTCAGAAGCACCAGGAATCTCACAACGACTGATGCTTAAACACGGTGTGTGATAGGTGCTCACAACTCAAAAACTCAAAAGGGGTTGGAGACGGCTTTCCGTCTCCAACCCTTTTTCTGTCTAATTAAACGCAGCTTTAAGCGTTCAGCCAAGCAGTTCTTGAGCAACCAACTCTGCCAGCTGAATGGCGTTCAAAAGCTAGCTCACCCTTGCGAAGGTTATCGCCGCTGACGACAAACACGATTCCACGGTTATCCGGAACCGCTTGATCCTGGCGAATACGTCCGACGAAAACATCGTCTTCACCCGCGGCCTCGAGCGGGGTCGGAACGTCGACAACGCGAACTCCAGGAGCACTGCTGAGCGCGGCCACGGCCTCGTCACGAGAAATCGAAGAGGGAACTCGGCGTGGACGGTCATGGTGTGAGCGGTCGACCGGCACACGCACGCAAGTCCCACTAACCAGAAGATTCGGGACGTGCAGGATACGACGCGATTCATTGCCGAAGCTTCTGCTCTTCGTCGGTCTCAAAAGCTGCCATCATCGACAATCGAACCTGCCAAAGGCACGACATCGAAAAGCGATAGGCGCGACGTAGACCTCAGGGGTGCCGAAAATCAACGGCACGACCGTCGGTCGTGAGCCCCTCAAGATTTTTGATCACAGCTCCACGGACCTGGTCAATAAGCTCGCGAACACCCTTGAGACCTGAGCCAGAAACCGCCTGATAGGAGGAGACCGTCAGGCGATCGATACCGCCTGCGGCGTCGGCAGTGGCTTAATTGCGGGCATGACGGCCATGGTCGTGCAATTCGGGTTCGCGATGATTCCCTTGGGGCGCTTCGCAACGTCCTCACCGTTTACCTCGGAGACAACCAGCGGGACCTCGGAGTCCTTACGCCACGCGGAGGAGTTGTCGACGACCACGGCGCCGGCTGCCGCGAACTTAGGTGCGTATTCGCGCGAGGCCGTGGCTCCTGCAGAGAAAGATCGCGATATCGATCCCGAGAAGTCAGCGGTTGCAACGTCCTCGACGATGACCTCTGCGCCTTCCATGGCAGGGTCGAACCACGAACGAGCGGACGCAAAAAGAAACGAATCGTTTTCAACCGGAAATTGCGCTCTTCCAAGATCGTGCGTACGACGCGACCAACTTGGGCCGGTCGCACCAACAACAGCAACAGTCAAACCTGACATTTTCAAGCCTCTCTTAGTGGCGACAGACCGACTCAGCGGCCAGTACCCGCGTACGACGGCCTCGGAAACCTCTGCGTCGGGCCGAAAGCGGAGTGAACAACGGCAACTGCGCGATCCAGATCATCAACTTCGTCACAATCGACAGACGGATCTCGGAAGAAATCAGATCAATATTGATTCCCGCTTCTGACAGAGCAGCGAAGAGCCGTGCGGCCACACCGGATTCGTGCATACCCGTTCCGACCAGCAGCTTGCCGATATTCGGGTTGCCAGCGCACCTCTTTAAAGCCAATCTCATCCTTCGCGGACTCCAGCGCATCGAGCGCAACCTGGGCATCGGCCTCGGGAATGGTGAAGGTGATGTTCGCGCGGGTCGGATCTGCAACGGGAATGTTCTGAACAATCATGTCGATGTTCGCGCCCTGCAGCGGCGATCGTCTGGAAAACCATCGCGGCGCGGCCGGGGTGATTCGGGACACCGGCGACCGTGATCTTGTCCTAGCCGCGGTCGTGAGCAATTCCAGAGATGATGGGCTGTTCCATCTGTCCTTCTTTCGGGTCGAGGAATGCGGCGTCAGGACCAATCCCTTTGAGCGCCGGCGAGGCCAGGCGGTCTGAAATCAGGTTCCTTCCTTCTCGGAGAAGGAGGAACGAACGTGTGAGGAACCTTGTAGCGGCGGGCGGAATTCCGACCGCGCGCAGGTGAAGAATCTTTGCGCCATGCGCCGCAAGTTCCAGGGTTTCTTCCGTTGAGATCGAGCGCAGGCGGTGTGCCTTGGGGACGATTCGCGGATCAGCAGAGAACAGGCCGTCGACGTCGGTGTAGATCTCACACACATCGGCGTGCAAGGCGCGCGAAGCCGCAACCGCGGTGGTATCCGAACCGCCTCGGCCCAAAGTCGTCACATCATCATCGTCAGAAATTCGCTTGGAAACCGGCGACAATTGCGACCTGGCCTTCAGAGATTGAACGGGCGACACGTTCGGGGACCATGCCGGTGATCTGGGCGCGACCATACGCGGAGGTCGTGTGGATTCGGCCTGCGCCGGTGAATGCCTGTGCGGGAACACCCAACTCATTGATCGCCATGGACAGAAGGGACATCGAAATACGCTCGCCGGCGGTGAGAAGGATGTCCATCTCACGTTCGGGTGCGTTGTCGGTAATCTGCGCGGCGGTGTCTAGGAGCTCGTCGGTTGTGTCGCCCATTGCTGAAACGACGACAACAAGCTTATGTCCCGCGTTCCGAGTCTCAACGATGCGCTTTGCAACGCGTTTAATCGCTTCAACGTCGGACACGGATGAGCCTCCGTACTTTTGCACGATGAGCGCCACGGGTGGTCTAACTGTCTGCGTTTGGGTTATCTGTTCTTATCGTCCCCTGAAAACTCGCGCGCACATGACGGTACTGACCAACACGTGAACGTTTGTGTCGATTTACGAGCGTAACTTTCGGCACACTTGGCATATTCCTAGGACCAACGAATATGGTTGCGAGCTGCATCCACGGAAGGAGTCCTCGATGCCGCACGCGATTTATGGGACGGTAGTCACGGTGTGTCTCCTATGCGCCGTAATTGTTTGGACACATCTCACCCGGCCCTTCCTTCCGACGAGATTTCACTCCCTGCCTCCCGAGGACCGCTTCGGCCATTGCCGTCTCGCTGAGGAGACCTGCAAGAAAGCCGTGGCGAGCGTCTTTCGAGCGCTCAGCGCAGGCACTCGGGAGATGTCTCGACGTCCCTCGTCATGACGGCGTCTTTAGTAACAGACCCGACGTGGATTCGCGAGTGCATCAGTCGTGGATCTTCTCCGGCGTTCCGGCGCCGCAATCGGTTGTTCGCGCGACCGATAAAATTCGTCGAGGTTTTCCGTTCCTCTGGTGGACTCATGCTGGAGCGCATCGCCGACCTCACGATGTCCGCTGACTAGTCGCTCTCACCTTGCCGAGGCCGACTCTGGGGTCTTGGAGATCAGGCGCGGGGACGTCGTCGGCGCTTCTCAGAAAGCGGCTCCTTTCGCTCATATATCGTGTGTGCACGCGACCTATCCCCTTCGGATGCGGCGAACCTTGATCCCAAGTATTGCGTTGGAATTGCAACGGAACTGGGCAGTCCAACCTCGCACACATCGATCATCGCGCGCCAATTGGGGATCCCTGCATCGTTGCAGTACGCAACCTGAGCGAACTGCGCCAGGGGGATCTTGTATTGATGGATGCCTCTGTGGGATCTCTGGCAACCGAGGTTTCTGCCGAGGAAGCACAGGCTGCTGTTCAGCGAGATCAAAAGCGCGCACAGGCAGTAGCCAATTGGAATGCGCCCGCTCAGACCAACGATGAGCACCCCCTCACGGCTTTTTGGCCAACGTTCACGACTTCGCAAGCGCGCAGGCCGCAGCTCAATCTCCCCACCTTGAATCAATCGGCCTTGCGTTTCAGAACTGGCCTTCTTGAACGACACAGCGAGCCGACAATTGAAGAGCAGGTGAACTTTTACTCGGGGGTTTTTGAACAATTTCGCGGGCATTCGGTATGCGTGCGCACCTTGGATGCGGGTTCAGATAAACCCCTGACCTACGCAACGATCCCTGGCGAAGACAACCCTGCGCTGGGCGTCCGAGGAATCGAACCTCTGGTCCCCCACCCGCAGATCCTTCACAACCAACTGGAAGCGATCGCTCTGGCAGCCATCCAACACCGAGAAAACTCGGTTTCAATCATGGCTCCCATGATTTCAACGATTGCCGAAGCCCAGTGGTTCGCTTCGACCGTCCGTCAGCTTTCCGAACGCTTCGAGGTCGCACTGCGCGGGAATCATGATCGAGGTCCCCGCGGCGGCGATTTTGATCGATTCCATGATGAAATACGTCGATTTCGTATCGATTGGGACGAATGATCTGACGCAGTACACGATGGCCGCAGATCGCATGTCACCTGACTTGGCTGAATACTCCGATCCCTGGCAACCCGCACCTTTGCGCCTGATTGCACAGGTTGCGCGCGCTGGCCTTGAGCACGGGGTGAGTGTGAGCGTGTGTGGCGAGGCCGCGGCAGACCCGCTGCTCGCCTGCGTTTTCGTTGGTATGGGTATCCCCGCGCTGTCGATGCCGCGCTTGGCAATCCCTTCGGTGGGCGCCCAGCTTGCGCAGGTCAGCCTGGCACAGTGTCGCTTAGCTGCCGCTTCCGTTGTCGAGGCCGCTGACCCGGGCGATGCCCGCTACCGCGCACGCGGGGCGCTCCAGGTGGAGTTTTAGGCCTCGCGAGAATAGGTCGAAAAGCCCTGCAATTTGGCCGAAGAAATGCTGTACTATCAGCGGTGACGACGTCGTTATCAGGAGAGTTACAGTGGGTCTGCGTGACATCATTCGCGATATTTCGAACTTAACCGTACCCGGAAACATTGATCGCACAGTTCAGTCCCACATACAGGCTGCACAATCCCGCGTCGGTGCGGTTCAGTCTCGCGTGGAGTCCTTTCTACAGCCCTTCAATGGCTCCGGTACCCCAGTTGTTCCTACTCCCACAGGTTCTTTCCCAACGGCTCCAGTCGCTACAACTCCCCCCACTGCAAACACCACCGAGCGCCTCGTCCCTCGCTACAACGGACGCTACATCTTCGAATGGATCGATGACATCAAAGCTCTCAAGCGCGCAGGAGACCTCGACCAGGCGCTGGCGCTTGCCCAAGCTTGCCTAACAGAAATGGTCAAAGCTGCGCTTCAAAACCCTAAGTGCGTCATGGAGTACTACGTCGCCCAGGTAACCATCATTCAGCACAAGATGAAGGACTACTCTGGCGAGCTCGCAACCCAGATAGATGGTTCTCACTGGGTCTGCCCGCGCCTCGCGAGGATTACCGCATCGACCTTCAGAAGCGCCGCGCCAAAGCACAGGAGATGCTTGCTAAACAACGCGGTGAGGACGCCTCCGCGTATAACGCCGAATGGAAACGCCTCGTCGAGCTTGAAAAACACGTCAAAAACACAACGTATTTTGACGCGCCGACAACCGGTTACACATCAATCACTGCTGAAGAGCACTCAACCCCACGCATCACAGAGCAACACAATCCGAACCTCCGCCCCTACGCGCAGGTACGCTCATCTGCGCCCACACGCGCGGCCTCGTCAAGAAGCGAGCAGCGACGCAGTTCTGCATGGTCCGCTCCATCAAAAATCCTTGCGGCACCAACCTTTGTCGCTGTCGATTTCGAAACCGCAAATCGCATGGGTGGCGTCTCTGCGTGCCAGATCGCACTTGTAAAGGTCCATCAGGGCCAAGTTATTGACCGTACGTCAACGCTGATCAAACCCCTTCGGGTTACGATCACTTTGAATTCACGGACATCCACGGAATTACCGCACGCGACGTTTATAACTCTCCGTCATGGACAGATGTCGCACCCTACGCGCTGCGCTTCTCTGCCGGACTTCCCATGTATGCGCACAACGCAGCCTTCGATAAGAGGGTCTGGCAGGAGCTGGATGAGTTCTTCCGGACGCAAACCTTGCCAAGCGACTTCTTCTGTTCCTATCGCACGGCGAAGGATCTAGTTCCCGGATTGAGCCACCAAACTTCCGACCGTCACGCGCGCACTTGTTCCTGGATTCCGTCTGAACCACCACGATGCAACCTCAGATGCGGAGGCCTGCGCGCTCATCATTGCCGCTCTTCAACAGAGAAACTACTACTGATAGATAGAGGCGCCCTCATCGATGTGAGAGCGCCTCTATTCGAATTAGGTCTAGTTTTCTGCCGCCGGCAGGATCACCGAGAAGGTCGTCCCGTGTTCGCCGGGCTTACCTTCGCCTTCGCATAAGGTATCGACATCCACTCGGCCACCCAAGGCCTCGGCAATCGAGGAAAACGATCGACAGACCCAGCCCCTGAGGATCCCTTCCTGACGTGAGGCGAAGTGTCGCCTCGGACGAAGCGATCAAAGACGGTCGCACGCAGCTCGGGCGCAATTCCCGGTCCATCATCGGCAACGCTCAGGCGCACAAATCCCGGCGCCGATGCGGTACCGGCGATCGTTTGCACGCCAACTTTGACGTGAGTGCCAGCGGGAGTGTGGATTCGCGCGTTATTGACCAGGTTTGCGAAGACCTGGCGAAGCGCAGACTCATCACCCAGTACGGTGCAGGAAGTGCAGGCATCGGCCTCGTCATCAATTTCGGGAAGGTCCAGGCTCCACTGATGGTCCGGACCTGCTGCGTGGGCGTCTGACACTGCATCGATAGCCAATGGGATCACGTCCACCGGATCGCTGGCCAATTCGCGTCCCGCATCAAGGCGAGCCAAAAGCAGAAGATCCTCAACCAGACCGGACATGCGGACTCAGATGCGATTCGCGTAAGCGCAAGCTCTTGGTCCGTTGCCCCTCGTTGAAGAAGCTGCGTGTAACCCTGAATCGATGCCAAAGGAGTTCGGAGTTCGTGCGAGGCATCGGCAACGAATTGACGCAGGCGCTGCTCGGATTCCGCGCGGGCCTGAAGCGCAGTTTCAACATTGTCGATCATGGTGTTCGCGAAACCAACATCGCCGACTTCTATCTCCGGTTGGGCAATGGACCTATCGACGCGATCAAAAGCATCAACAGTCGGTGCGGCGATCAGGATCTGGGGAACCGATATTCCGCGCGGTTGCGGCTACCCCACCCAAAGGAAGCATTTCTTTACGGATCCACTTTACGGCCAATGAAGGTCGCGCAAGGATGACAACCAGCGCGATGACGCCTTCAACGGCACGAGCGCGAAGAAAGGTCGAGGTTATTCTGCGGGCCAAAGATAGGCCGGACAATCAGCCGTCTGGGAATCCCTTCTGCGCGCACATCACGCGGAAAGCACCGTAATTCTTCAGATTGACGTCCTGCCCATGGGAGTCACAACGCAATGAAAGCAGCTGCTGTTGAGCTTCCGAATCCAATTCGACGACGTCAAACTGCTTGACGACACCGGAAATCACCTCATCGTCGTGTTTGATGAGCTGCAACTGACCGTCGGAGGATCCCGGTCGCGTAGGGCCTCGGGGACCTTTATTAGTCTGTGTTGCCGTTGGAGCCGCACTGGGAGAATTCGAGGCCGAGGCCTGAGCGTCGTCGTCATGGTCCCCGTGGGGTGGCGGAGGCGAGGGAAGCGGCTGTTCCAAGGTCAGTTCGGCATTCTTCTCCAGCCGAGAGAGCATTGATTCAAGCGAAGAATCCAGCTTCGACGTCATCCACGAGCGCATTGCAAATGCCGAAGCAGCAAGCATTGTCACCAGAGCGATGGCGACGGCAGCCGCAAGGAAGCGGCTCAGGCGAACAGTGAGAAGACGCGATCGCTTGCGCTTCGTTTGAGGTGCACTGTGTTTGGGAGCGCTCGCCTGAGATTCGGTATTCGAAGCTTGGGGGGCAGAGGCTGTCATTTGCGCTCCTATGAGGCGGGCCTGAGGATATAGCCGGCTCCCCTGACCGTGTGAATCATGGGTTCGCGCCCGGCGTCAATCTTCTTACGCAAGTAGGGAGATATACAGTTCGACGATGTTTGCCTGGCCGCCGAAGTCGTAGGACCATACTCGGTCAAGGATCTGCGACTTCGAGAGGACGACATTTGGTTTTCCATGAAGTAGCGCAGAAGCTCGAATTCAGTGTTGGTGAGCGTAATTGCTTCACCGCCGCGCGCAACATCGTGGGAGTCCTCGTCCAGGGTCAGATCGCCAACGGTCAGAACACGTTCAGCGGTAACCGAAGCCATTCCAGAGCGGCGAAGCAGCGCGTCAATAGCGCAGTCACTTCATCGAGGTCAAAAGGCTTAGTGACGTAGTCATCTGCACCTGCACGCAGTCCGGCAACGCGGTCCGCAACAGCATCACGTGCCGTCAAGAACAGGACGGGAAGGTGTGGCTTGCGCTTACGCAGGCGTTCCAGGGTTTCCATTCCGTCCAGTCCGGGCATCTGGATATCCAAGACCACGACATCGGGATCGAAGGTATCGGCTTTTTATCCAGTGCTTCCCAACCGTTCGCTGCCGTTTTGCTTTCCCAGCCCTGGTGACGCAGTGCTGGTCCAAGTCAGCTCGGCCAAGACCGATTCGTCATCCACAACAAGGACGCGCGCCGGTGTCCCATCGGGGCGAATAAAGCTGGACTCTGTTGTACTCACGTCGCGATCCTTTCACAATTTCCGTGGAAATTCAGGACATATTGCGCCGGCCTTCCATTGCCCGTCCCAGGGTAATGGAATCCGCATATTCCAAATCGCCGCCCACGGGAAGGCCCATGGCAAGTCGCGTTGTTGTCACACCAATTGTCGAGAGGGTGCGCGCTAGGTACGAGGCTGTTGCCTCACCTTCGATATTCGGGTTTGTCGCGATGATGACCTCTTGAACAACACCATCTGACAGGCGCCCCAGAAGCTGACGAATACTGAGCTGATCGGGACCAATCCCGTGGATGGGGTCAATAGCGCCGCCCAGAACGTGGTAGCGTCCGCGGAATACCCGCGAGTTCTCAATGGCCTGGATGTCCTTGGGTTCTTGGACGACACAGATCACGCTGGGATCACGCCGCGGATCACGACAGATCGAGCATTCATCGTCTTCAGTGAGGTTTCCACAGACGACACAGTGCTTGACCTGATGACGGACCGCATTGATCGCAGTGGTGAGGCGCTCGACATCCTCGGGCTCGGCCTCGAGAAGGTGCAAAGCCATACGCTGCGCACTCTTTGGCCCCACTCCGGGAAGTTGTCCCAATTCATCGATGAGGTCTTGAAGAGCTCCTTCGTACATGCGTCACCACCCACCCTGGTCGTCAGTCTTTTGCTCGATGATGGTTCCGCCCAAAATATCCAAAACTGCTGGAATTCCAAAGAGATTCGATTCGGACATGTCCTGATCATCGATGCTGGCGCTGTCGTCCTCTGCCGCAGAAACGCTGGGGGTTGCGGGAATTTCCTGCGCGTCTTCCTCTAACGAGGCCTCTGCTGAGACTGCCGGTTCCTCTTCCTTACGCACGTCATCAGTTGAACGAGCGTCGTCGCGAGAGCGCGTCATCTTCTTCCACGCGCAAAAACGCTGCGAAAGGAAGTGGCGTCACCTCAGCGAAGTTTGGAACTTCAGGGGCTGACTCTTCTTCAAGCGGATCAAAACTTGGAGGCTGAACGACAGTTTCACTCCAACCTGAAGTCGCGACAGGCTCATCCTCTGGTTCATCGTCATCATCAGGTTCAGGCGACGGAGCGGGCATTTCCTGCAAGTCCTGCTCTACCTCTTCATCCTGATCCCCCGGATCAAAAGGGGGCGGCGCCTGAGTATGCCAATCGTAAGATTCTGGTGCCTGCGGATCATAGGGTTTCGAGGCATCGATCGGTTCCGCCGGAACATGGAATTCCGGTACCGGCGCGGCTTCGTGCGCCGAAGCGTCTGAGTTGCCCAGCCCAGAAGGCGCCGATTCTGAGCAGGTGAAGCCTGAGCGGCTGCGGACCGAACGGGTGCGGCCTGGGCTGGCATGCTCTGCACAGGAGCCGCGCTGGGTGCGCATTGGCAGAAGGCGTTGAAACTGCCGGTCCGCCGCCGGATTGCCCCACCTGTGCGCTCACGTGCAAACGAACACCCAAGACGTCATGAGATCGTGTCCTCCACGATCTGCGCGCGTCCCCGTTTGTAAAGCTGGCGACCCATCCCTTGGCTGGGGAGAGGATGACCAATTGATCTCCGTCAACGGCGCCCAATTGCCCGTTTTGGGACAGCAAGCTCCACACTACCCTGCTGTGCGTAGCCAAGCGCTCAACGACATCTCCCCAGCGCTGTCGCACAAGATCAGCATTGGGTGCAGCAGCGGAGCGTGAAACCTGCGCAGGTGCGGCGCGGGAGCGGACGATTGAGAAGGCGCAGGAACTTTGCTCCGGGAGCCTTTTCAGACACTTCATGGACAGCATCACGAGGCATCTGAGCAGCGGGAGCATCGACAGGAGCGCTGTGCTGTGCAGGTGCATCACTATGAGCAGCAGGGCGAGCGACCTCCCAGCCGCCAGATGAGGGCTGAGACTGAGGAGCGCGTTCTGCCTGTCGAGGCGAATCAATGCGACCATCAGCGGAAGCTTCTGGCGCTACCGAGGCACCCTGGTCTCCGCTCTTCTGGGCTTTCTTACGCGCAAGAGCTTCGCGCGCCTGACGGGCACCAAATGAACCCGCGCCAGCCGGGGCCTCGGCAGGGGCACCGCCCCCAACCAAGCCGACTCCACCAGAGAGCGGTCCCGGGGTACCCGCCATCCCGCCAGCGACCGTTGCAGGTGCTACTCCATAGGCACCAGCAGTGGCATCAACGCCCCCACCGGGCACCAAGATTCGGCCGATGAGCAACTCAAGCTGCAGCCTAGGTGAGGTCGCGCCAGTCATGGAGCGAAGGGCCTCGTCAGTGAGGTCAGCAGCGCGCGACAAGGCCTGCGTGCCCCAGTTCTTTGCCTGGACGCTCATACGTTCAAACTGATCGTGAGTGCACCCACCAGCACATCGTTGGCGCCATCACCGCGACGGCAACTAATCAGCAGATCGCGCAAGCGCTGCAAGAAATCTTCGACAAAACGACGCGGGTCATGCCCCGAAGACACCATTTTTTCGATCACACGATACGCAGCACCGCCGTCGCCCCCTGCAAGGGCATCGACAGTCTCATCCAAAAAGCGCAGTATCCGTGTAGCCCAAAAGAGCAACAGCGGTCTTATATGCAATCTCTCCATCGATTGCGCCAGCCATCAACTGGTCCAAGACCGACAGAGAGTCACGCACAGAACCGCCACCGGCGCGGATGACCAGGGGAAGGACGCCTTCACCGACGCGAATATGCTCCTCATCGCACAGAGTCTGCAGGTAGGGTTCCAAAATATCCGGTGGAACCAAGCGGAAAGGATAGTGATGCGTACGGGAGCGGATGGTTCCAATGACGCGCTCAGGTTCCGTCGTCGCAAAGATAAACTTCACGTGCTCGGGCGGCTCTTCCACGAGTAAAGCAGCAGGGCATTGAAGCCCCTGGGGGCTAACCATGTGGGCTTCGTCGATAATGAAGACCTTGTAGCGGTCACGCACCGGCGCAAAAGTGGCGCGCTCACGTAGGTCACGCGCGTCATCCACACCACCGTGCGAGGCGGCGTCAATTTCAACAACGTCGAGTGATCCCGGGCCACCGGTTGCCAGTTCACGACAGGACTCACATTGACCGCAAGGCGTATCCGTTGGGCCTTCAGCACAGTTCAGGCAACGCGCCAAGATACGCGCAGAGGTCGTCTTTCCACACCCGCGCGGACCAGAGAATAAGTACGCATGATTCACCCTGTGGGCACGCAGTGCTGCCTGAAGGGGTTTGGTCACGTGTTCCTGGCCGATGACCTGTTCGAAGGTATCGGGCCTGTACCGGCGATATAGAGCTGTCGTCACACTTGAACTTTACGGCCCCGCGCGCTCATTTGCGTCCTGTTTTCACCACAAGCCGCAAGAACACAGCGAAAATCATAAAAGTGCGGTCCACTGGGTTTCCCACTGAACACTGTCTGAGTCACTTCGTTGTTGCCAGGCCAGCGGTAGTGATGCAGATATAAAAGAACCCTCCGTACTGCCGGCAGCGCACCCTTATCCTTGCTGCATTCCTGCCCTGGGAGGTTCGGATGATACCGTCACGCGGAGGATCCGGAAACAGTTTACACGGCATAGGCCGCAACCTGCTATCTTTCAGATGAAAACGACACAATCCTTGAGCCTCGTCAGGAATACCAGCCCGCTCCGGGCGCTGCAACGCTCCCTTCAACACCCAGTCCCGTTGTTCAAGGAAGCTACACACTGCAGACGTCTGCGCCTGCCGAGAACTTCGATCCAGACAACCCAGCCATGCATTTTGTCTGCGAAGTTCAATACTCGGCGCTTGGGCACCTCCGCTTGGTTAATCCTTCTGGCCAAGTTTTGGCTTCGACAGTCTATGCCAATGACTCAGCGTATCCCTCTCGCGCAGCATCGACCGCCCTCCCCCAGCTTCCCAACGGCTATGAGATCGTTCCCGGTCAACCAGTTTTTGGCTTCAACGAGGCCGAAGGGTGCCAAACTTGTGAGAGTGCAACGGAATCAAGATTGCAGTTAGCTACTACGACGGAGTCAAGAGCGGAAAAATTAAGAGTATCTATCCATCAGAGAGACTAGATAGGGTATACCTAGTCTATGGAATCGCGTGACACCCCAACAAAGTTTGTCCTTGATGTGGTCGCGCTTTTGGAAGCGTTAGACGACCGCGAGTATATTCCTGTCTTCTTAGAAATGCTCGAATACGACGGCCCGGACGTAGAGGGCGCAGTCGTTGCTCTTATCGAGCACAAGCAAGTTAACCAACATTGGATTGACCGTCTCGTTGCCTTTAATGACGAGTATGCCGGAGCTTTTGATTTTGAACTCGAAGAACTCCGCACGGGCTTCGAAGCGCAAAATGCCGATACTGCTGCATAGCTAACTGAACCAACCCTAAACCCCGCCGCAATTTGCGAGTGGGGTTTTCTCATGCCACCCACACCTGTACAGGAGCGGGTTTTCTTATGCCCAATCCGCATGGGAGGACACTAATTATGCCCACCGGAACCACCTCACGAGGTCCTGCAGAGAAAAAGCTCGAGGGAGCTGCGCAGGGCACCGCCGTCGCTGAAACCGCGCAGGCCACTGACTCCCACAGAAACCTCAAAGCCGGAGGCCGAGGCCTCGGCAGAAGCAGCGGCGCCTGAAGTCGAAGCGCCCAAGACGATACCTCTTGCTCTGACTCGTAGACGCTCGCTCGGTACTTTCCGCGATTCGTCCCTCTCGATCTCGGGAGGAAATTTCTGCAAGATAACCGAACCTCAAATTGATGGGGGCGTATTGGGGCGTTTTACCGCCCCCAAGCGTATCAATCGGTATATATCGGTTTCAATACCCACGGCCCAAAAACGTTGCAAACAAAGGAAAAACCCCGGGATCACAACGGATCCCGGGGACGTATCGCGGAGGATGGGGATTACGATTTCGCCACATCGCCGATGACCTGCAAGAATGAAACGCGTGTTCCACTCTCGTACCTAATTAGTATCTAAAGGCGGCAGTAGAAACAGAGCGCCCCAATACCATCAGCCAAAGAGCTGGTTGTGCGCTTATGAGCCATACAGCGCGGTGATGCCTCGCCTTTGAGTTTGTCTATCAGCTTTCCAGATGCGCTCGTGGTCGGTTTGGGCTTTCCACGAGGGACGGTGTGGGCGCGTTCTTCGACATGAACTGCTCGATCCCGACCAGCCGTCAGACACTGCGTATCGCGATCTCGCCAGCTGGCGGCGCACGAGTCCGTTGGTACTGGTGGCGAGCTCTGGAAATCGTGGAAACTTTCGCGCGGGTCTCTACCCAAGTCGCGCGCAGGTTCAGAGAATGGTCATTGTTCGTACAGGTCTTGATCGCCGCACTGTCGTTCGGGTTCAATGCCTCGAGTCGGCGGCGCTTGATCTCCTTCTTGCTGTGGGCGTTCGAGGCATCCAGCCGCACGGCCAGTTTCTTTTGCACCGAGACGCGGCTGCGCGCGCGCGTACCGACAGCACCAGCGACCACGGCGACGACGATCGAAGCCGCTTCCGGAGCGTTGAGTGCGTCAGCGCTGGGTGCAAACGGTGTCACGCGTTCCTCGCGGTAACGCGCCCTCGTAGGTGGCGGTCGCGGTGTCCGTAACACGATGAGTAACAGCCAGCGAAGTCAGAAGCGAGGCAAGTGACGGCGGTCGCCATGTTACAGCCAGAATGCACTTCGAGCGTCCAGGTCAGTGATCGCGGTGCCGACCGTGACCAGGGCGAGCGGTCTGCGCAGCGGTTTTGATGCACCGCTCACAGACACCAGCAGACGCCGACATATGGGTATTCATCATCAGAATTGCACCTCGATTCAGGCTGCCGAGCTGCTGCGACAGTCGGAGAGGAAGCGCATTGGCAAGCGCGCCGTCCGCTTCCGAACCCCAGATGGCTTTTCGGAGGGCGTTAACTGGTGTCTGGCCCTACGAGGCCGTCCATCATCCACACCCAGGCAGTGCGCTGCGGTTCCTCAACTACGGAAGACCCTTCGGTTGGGCTGTCAGTCCATTCCTCCAGCCGGATGTGAGCGCCGGGGTCGCCTCCTGCCAAGCGGCAGGAACCTGGTCGGAAACAATGCCGTCGACGGGAGTCGCAAGGACCTCCTGTAGGCGGCGTGGCCCGCCTCCCCCAGTAGCCGGTCCGCGTCCAACACCCCGCCTGCTGCCGGGGCCCGGGCGTATGCGTGTTCGTAGTTCGCGTGACGACCGCGATCACGTTCGTCATCCCCAGGAGCAGGCGCGACGGTACACGCCGCCCCCGTTGGACTGCGACCCGCCTGGGCCGCCGCTGGTGTTCTCCAATGTGGTCTGGACCCAGCTGCGCGATTGGCCCTCGACAGCCCACGTGGTCGGCGATCCCGTCGCCGATCCCAGTCAAAACAGAGGTAGTCGCCAGGAAGACTGCGTGCTCCAACGAAGGCGACTCGGCCTTCGCTGCCGCGTTAATCCCATAAGGGACAGCCGCGAAGTCCCCGCCTACCGGCTCCATGCCGGCTGCGCGTAGAACCCAGGTGACGAACATGGCGCAATGCAGCAGCTGCTGGCTCGTAATATGCGCCGTGGCGGAGCTGACGTAATCACGCCCGTACTTGGTGCCCGCCTCAGTATCATCCCAGCGGGAATGAGGCCCGATTTCGGCTGCGGCGATCCGCAGCACATCAATCGCTGTACTCGCCGGTGATCTCCTCCAGTTCGTGAACGTCTTCGCAGGCGCGTTATCGGCCGGCGGCATGCTGGCCGTCAGCTCTTTCGGGCGTGGGTTCCATCGCGATTTCACATTTCAAAGAGCTGGGTATGGAAGCCCCACACCGTGTTGTGTGAGGGCCTGCTGCCTTGGTCCATGCACTCGTGTTGCAGATGGGTCAGGACATGAGCGTATCACTCAAGGCCGCAGGATCTGCCCGCCTCCAACACTTCAGCAGGTCAACAACCCAGTGCCTGCGTGGTCGCCAGGATATGGCGACGCTCAGATTCGGCGGCGACATCCCAGGCTGGCGCGAACTCCTCTTCCGTGAGCTTGTGCAGGATCAATGCCGTTCGCAAAGGGTTCTCCTTGCTGATGATGTAGTTCACAAAACAAGGTAGCATGTTGTTTGCAGTGCGCGCAGCGCTTGCAGCGCCATTGACGCGCCCAGTGTTGGCCTCCACCCTGTTACCGCCACCGATTATTCACCAGTTCCGTGCTCTTGGATCCCGAGACGTCCATGCACACGTCCGCGGGCCATTTCAGCGTTGTCAGAGCACGTGTTTCCTCGCCGCCGGTGCGGCCTAGGGCGCTGAATGTCCCTGGTGCTTGCCGACGGGCATTTTTCCGCGTGAAGGTCTGGGACGCGGAAGCGCGCTTGCGCCCCCGTGGGTGGTTCCGATGATCGCGTACAAGGTCGGATATGACGAAGACGAATAATGCGTCCCGTCACACAAAAGCCACCGGTGGGTGCATTGTGCCGTGCGAAAGACACGACGGTCCCCGTTGGGCACTCACGCGCCTGCCGGCCCCGTCGGCCCCTGCTGGTTCTTGGGGGCCCGCGTTCGCCAGGGTCGCCTTTGTCGCCAACAGGCCTGGTGCCCCGCCGCCCGAGGTGGCGCTGCCGGTGATGATGGTGACGCGGTGGTTCCATAGGATCGCGAGGACTCGCTGACCCCTTTGCGGGGTGCTGACACAGTCAATTCCGGCAAGGTGGGCGTCTGAGCCGTCGTGAGGCGCATTTGCAGGGGTTTAGTGCTGGTGATGGTGGCCCACATTGCAGTGGTCGCCAGGGCCACTTTTTCACTGAGGGTGGCGACACGGCGCGCGAGAGCTCTTCCAGGATGCTCATTGTTGCACCTCCCTCAATGTGGTTTTGCACAGGCCGTCAGGAGACAGGGTGTATTTGATGGAGCTGGACGGTGGCTCGGGTTTGCACACCTTGGCTGTGCAAATTCCACTGTAGAGTCGTTTGTCCAGATAAGGGACGGGCAGGTGCTCGATCTCGGATCTTGGCAATAGCGGTGTGGAGGCTTCGAGGAGTTTCTTTTTCGGCCATCTGCGTGATGACCCTCCTGGGTGGAGGCTTCCACGCCGGTTTCAGTGTAGGACCACCGGCCCTCGCGTGCGTATGAGCCGGCGAGGAGGGGTTCATGTTCCAGTGCTATGCCGACGAGGGGCGGCTTTGTTATCCCACAGCCTTGGGAAACGGGGACGACCTTGTTTGGGATGCCGCGAGGTCTTGTTCCTGCTCCACTCTGGGAGGTGGATTGATGTCTCGCCTTCTTTGAATTGCCAGGATAAAGCGTTGGGCGGGTGGGACGTAGCGGATCTGGAAGGCGCCCCGCCACGTTCATGCTCCAATAGCCGGTGCCCTCGAGTACGTCGTTAAAGATCGTGAGGCGAGGGGTTCCAGCTTCCCAGGTCATGGTCCGGAGAGGCAAGGCGTGCCCGCAGACTCGGTGATGTCGGCTTTCTCACGTCTACCAGCGCGAACTGGAGTGCGAGCGCGCCGGGACGGCTGGTGCTCTTACCCGTGTGGGCTTCGGGAACGCAATCCCTCATCCAAGAGAGTGAGCTTGGACAAGAGCTCACGACCTTCCACGAGGCGCCGTCGGTAGGTTTTCGTGGGGGCCGCCAGGAGAAACGCGCAGGCCAAGAAGTCCCGCCGGCGATCTTGTAGGTGATTCGAACGCGGTCGCTCGCCCAGTTGATCTCTTGGCCCAGGTCGATCAGCGTTCGAGGCTGCCGGAGGCTTTTGAGGCGGAGTTGCAGCCGAGAGGTGACTCCCCGCCCACCACGCCACGCAGCAGCCCTCCTGCTCGGCGCGGTCAAGGAGCATCACCTCGATGGAAAACCCGCGGTGTGAGATCGAAAGAAGAGTCGAGGCTTCGTCATCTCCACCCTCCTCCAACTCCATCGCTGACCTTCCACGCCTCCTGCACCTCACGTCGCTGACGTGATGGCGCGTGAGCAATAGATCCGCCTACCGAGAGGATCGCGCGACACAGGGGCTGGTGCGGGTGCTACTCGCGAGCGCTTTCCAAAGCTCCGGACGAGGCGGTGAGTCCCTGTCATGCAGAGAAGCACCGCAAGGGTGATGGTGCGAACCTGGTGGCTTCCGGTTACTTCCCACGCCGCGCGCGTCCAGCAGTAGTACGCACCCGCGTTAAAAGCGAGGTTTGATGCCGGTTGTGGGTCAGAAGCGCAGGCACAGTGAGTAGCAAAGCAGCTTCCGCCGCCTAAATCCACAGGGCCTGGGGAGTCAGCTTCGAGCGCCAGCCGATGTGGTCTCGGTTGAGGAGCGTGGCCGACGTCGCGCTCACACGGTAGATTGTCTTCCCGTTCGAGAGCAAGCTTCGGGGTCTTGCAGCGTGGTGTTTACCGGCAGGCGGTCTGCGATCTTCTCGTGGTCTTCATCGTCAATGCTGCGCCTCGATGCCGTTCGAGACTTTCAGCTGGGACCGTGGCGCTGCTAACGGTGGGTTGGTGATCCCGGATGGAGGCGGCTCCGACTGTGTCGTCCCAGCGCACGAGAACCTCCGGGTGCTGCGCGGCAGGTGGGAGACGGTGAAACGGGAGGTTGCCCCGGCGGATGAAAGCTCCATCAGAAGTCGCAGACAGGCGCGAGGTAGGCGCGCCGGTCGTCCAAGCGCACGCCAGGATCCCACGATGAGGCCGCGCTGCCTGGGAGGGTGTGGAGGCGATTGCCTGGCCGGTGGCCTGCGTCAGACCTGGATTGCGGCGCTGCGCTGAGCACTGCCTTCCGGCCTGCAGAGTACGACCAGCGGATACAAGCGTGGAACTCGAGAGCAGCATCTTCCGCCGGCAGGCTCACTCAAAGAAAACAATTGGTGCGGTGAGCGACGCTGAAGCCCGTGACAGGAGACCAGAGGCCCCGCTTCCCGGCCGGCTCGCATGCGTGCAGGTGCGCACCTGCCACTCATACTCGCCGACCCTCGTTGAAGACGAGTATGTGTTGCGGTCGCCGACGGTCGCCGACCCCCAGTTCGCGGACCCGCGTTTGCGCCAGCGAACATCCGCACGCGTCTGCAGCGTCGTATCACGCCTCGTGTGCGACCGGCGGTTCCACGACGTCCCAGGGTGTGCGCGGACCGCCAGTGCAGGCGACAAACCGGGAGTGCCGTTTGTCAACAGCTGGACAGTGTTCAGACCGCTCCGGACAGGGGCGAGAGGAATCCCGCCAGCCTTTTCTGCCTCACCTATGCAGACATGTGAGACTGCAGCGTTTGGCGAGGCATGAGTCCACGCTTGCGAGAGCATCACCCGCAACGTCGGCGACCTTCGCACCGTTGTCGTGGTGACTTCAGCTCGCCCGCGATCCGGATGGCGAGGCACCCTGCTCCCCAAGACACGTTGATCGCGTACCGCTGGCCGCTGACCGCACGCATGAGCTCACAGGCGCGCCCGGCGTCATCACGCGATAGTCCCACGCGCCATGTGGACTGCGGGGACGGAGAAGCACTCTCTACCTTCAGCCGACTCTCGCACCATCCCTACCGCCAGGCGTGGATACGCCACCGGTAAAAATCATCCTGAGTGGAACATTCGTGTCGGTCCACGAGCGGGCAGAGTGCCGGCAACCAGTGCGACCAGCCTGTATTCGCCGCGCTGGTGTATGACCAGCGCCAAATGTCCAGCATATCCACCGGGTGATCACCCGCGACGTTCAGCCCCAGGTGCACCCACGCGGCCTTCGGACAGGTAGCGGGCGCAAATTCGACGGCGTAGCCGGCGCGCCATACGCCCTGGCCGGGACCGTCCACCGCTGGGTGATACTCGGGTTACCACCATTCCAAATCGGGCCAATGGACGCGGGAGAACTCCAGTTCTCGGCTGCGCCCATACTCTGTGTTCACCGTGATGGTCTCGCGGTTAACCTCAGCCTCGGCATAGCTTCCACGCGGGGAGGAGAAATGGAAGCCCACATCCCCGCTCACACGCCCCCATCGGTGCAGGGTCGAGTTGAAATTATGACCGTAACCGTCGGCCTTCACACGGTAGACGACCTCGAGTTGGACGCTCCCAGAATTAGGATCCCCATGCTGGTAAATGTCTAGGCCTACCATCAGGTAGCCAGACGACCCACTCCACCAAGCCATAACCCACTCCTATTTTCCTTGTTAGATTCCTGCAAGCTCACGAAGCCGCGAGCGCGACACCGGAGAGAGTGCCCCGCCTATTTCTCCTGCTGCTCGACGCGCATACGGCCCACGAGTTGGTCGTTGACGTCGCGAACGACGAGTTCGCGGGCTGTGTTTCCATAAAAGCCGGGGCCGCCGAGGGAACCCGCTCGGTACGTGTATGAGCCTGTCTTAAAGCCGGTGAGCGCTTCGTTCCCGGCATCCATGGTTTCTGCCAGGGCATCGACGAACAGGCCGCTTTTCTCATTCACATTCCCTGCGCCAGGCCCCTCAACGATGGAACGGCCCGAATACAGCGTCCATCCCCTTCCGGAGAAGGGGCCACGCTTAGCGGGCGAGAAGGGCAGGTATTCGCGTGCCTTGGACATGACTGTGTCGAAGGCCCGGTGATCCAGGAGATCGCGGACATGATGCCGTCCACCAGGCCCTGGAGGATTGCTTTCCCAGAGTTGTACAGCCAGGTTCCAGCACCGGAGAAGAACCCCGTGACGCGGTCGCGGATCGACGTCACCGTGTTGTAGACCGCGTCAATGCCTGCTTGGACGCTGCCACGCATGGAGTCCCAGATTTGGGAGAAGAAACCGGAGACGGCGCTCCCACGCTGTTCCACACCCACTGATGGTCGCCAAGGTCCCCGAAATCACCGCAGACACGGCAGCGAGCACGCTGAAAACGCAGGAGCTGATCGTCTCCCCAGATGGTAGTGAAGAAACCGCTGATCCCACCCCACACCGCTTCGCCATATGCCGGTCAGCCAGCCTGCAACGCTGTCCACGCTGCGCTGATCGTGTCCCACAGGGCCCGCCATCCGGCTGTCAGGTGTCCCACGACGGTGACGTAGCGATCCATCCGCACAGTCCTCTCCCAGAGGGCTGCGAAGACCCCTGGGTGAAGAACGAGAACAGTATTCCATACCTCGAATTGGGCTTAGGAAGAACCAGGTGAGGCCGTCCCATATGGCTGTGAAGACAGCCACGCCGTCCCAGAACCCGTTCCAGGCGCGGCAGCGTCGGAGAATGCCGTCCATGCGTCGGTGATTGCCTGCCAGGTGTCGCTGAGGAACTGGGCGAACGCCGCCCAGATCTGTCGGCCTGTTTCCGTCTGAGTGAAGAACCACGTCAGCCCAGCCGCCAGAGCCGCGATAGCCATAACAACCAGCATGATGGGGTTAGCGTCGCTGACCGCGTTAAACGCCGCCTGGATCGCGGTACCCACCTTGACGATAGCCTGCCATGCCTGCACGGCAAACCCCACGCCTTAATCGCTCCCGTCCACAGCTGATAAGCGCCGTAAGCTCCGGCTACCCTACCACGATGGCGCCAATCCAGTCCCAGTTTTGGCGCAGCCACCCCACCGTTCTCCCAAAAGCCGAAGCCAGGTACTTAGTGACGGTGAGCAGCAGCTGGAATGTTGTTGCCAGTCCTGTCCCCTGCGACGGCGGCTAGGGTCTTGAACGACTCATGGGGACCTCGGTGTCCGCGATGTAGTCGAAGAAGCTCTCAACGTAGGGTCGCACGGCTGCCACCAGGTCCCAGAAAAGCATCGCGCGCACCCTGATCGCTGACACCAGCCCAGGGACAGGGAGAGTTCATGCAGCTGAAGCGTCGCCGCCGGAGATGATCGTCCCACAGGTCCACGATGGCGTCGCGGACGCGTGAACAGGAAAATCAACGATGACACTGGACTCCTGAGATGTTGAACGCCCGAGCGAAAGCCCTCGTTGAAGTCGTGGTCGACGAAAATTTCGCAGGCCTTCAACTGCGTTTTTGACCCAATCCCGAAAAACCCATGCAGGCTATCGGTCACCCAGTTGATCGCCCCGGTTACATACGGCTTGATAGCGTTCGCAACATCCATTGCGCCGCCAAGAATTTCAGCCTGGTCCCCCACGCGCCCTCGAGGGTCTTCGTGGATTTCGCAGCCTCAGCAGCCACGTCTTCTAAAGCCAAGCTCTAAGAGGGCTTTGCTGAATCCCCTCGGCGGTGATCTGCTGCCCCTTGGCTCGCGTCTTGAAGTCCCCAACGAAAGCCCCGTTTTTACGCATGGCTTCCCTGGAGGCGGCCAGACGCGCCAGATCGCGTTCGTGATCTGCATCCAGTCCTGAGCCTGGAGACGCCCAGCCGCATTAACCTGCACGAGAGCGTACGAAAGCAGAGAATTCATTAGCTCCCGCGCCAGCTGCCGCCGTGAGGTTACCCGCAGCTCAGCCATCTTGTCGAACCCTTCACGCCGTTAGCGGGCGAGCTTGGAGGTGATCGACTGAATATCCGTCAGGTCATAAATGGTCTCGTCGGCGTACTTTCGTGCACCCTCAACGAGGCCATCGGTTGTTCTGGCCGGTGATCCCCGCGAACTTTAGGTCGGAGCGGAACTTATCCGTCGCGTCCGAGGCAGCGAAAGCTTCTTTGGCGAGGTCACCAAACCCAACGACTGCGGCAATGGTGCCGCCACGGCCGCAGCCTGCATCAGCCCAGCCTTTGAATCGCGAACCGACTTCGCTACCAGCATCGCGTCCAACACCGGCAAGCTCATCACCAATGGACTTTTTCACGCCCTTAAATGAGGGCACAACCTGGATCCAGGCTTCCTGTTCACGTTCCACCAGCCACGATAGGGTCTCCGTTCTCTTGAATTCACAACAAGGGGGTTATTCGCGTTCCCCGAAGGAAAGCGTCCAGCTATCAACGCTCATGGCTTCACCCACGCGTCACCTTGCGAAACAGCCACGCCTGGACGAGGCAGGGTTGTGGTCGGTCTCGCTCCCCTTTTCCGCATCCCTTCTGTCTCGCCCACAGGAGGAGACGAAGCGTGTCACAGCCTCCAGCCGAAGCGAACTCCGCAAGATCCACCGCCATTCAGGATTTCGCCGCGCGACATAAAGCTGATTCGGGCTGCGCGGATCACCAACGCCCGTAGTCGGCTACCTTCCCTAGCAGGGTGGGCCCGCATGTCCGTCACGTGCAGGTAGCGGCGCAAATCGAATTCCAGCTCACACGGATACCTCTGGAGCAGCTGGACGAAAGTCAGGATTTTGGGGCCAAGGCTTCCGCGAGTTCTTGCATGAAAGGCGCGATCTGGAGGCAGGCACGCGACCAGCGGATCACGCAAAATGCTCAAGCACTGTCTCGTACTGGTCTCCCAGGACCTTCCGCTAACGCCGGACTCTTCAGCGCGTTCCCTTCCTGAATTTTCGTTAAAGGGCTATCGAGCAATTCAAAGTCGTCGAACACATTGGGATCGAGGGTGAGTGGGATCCCCTGGATTTCGACGCTGCGCACCCTCAGAAACAGGGCGGCATTTACCTGGGCGTTGGTGGCGTCAAGTGCTGCAAGCTGGGCGTCAAGTGCTGCAAACTGTGCTTCCAGCTCTGCGCGGGACAAAGATTCAGACATGAAAAAGTCTCCTCAAAAAGGGGAAGGGAATTAAAGGAGGATTGATAGGGGCGAGGCTGTCCGTGTGATCAGCCCCGCCCCTGTGCGGGTTACTCGCGGCCGAGATGTACTCGTACACGTTGTTCCCAGCCGTATCCGGATAGGTCGTCATCGTCACCTCGCAGCCGGTGACCTCACCATCCTGTAGGACACGGCAGACAGCTCGGTGATCTGTCCCTCGGGGATGACTCAGGGCGCTTGATCTTTCCGCCGCTGAGCGCAACTCGAGCACGAACACGGCGCGAGAAAGATCCTTGCCATTGTGCAGAATCGTGATGACACCGGCCTTTCTTCCGTGACGTTTTCAGCTCCATACGGGCCTTGAGCACGTCCACGTCCAGGCTCTGAAGGAACTCCACTTGAAAGTCTCCCTTTGTAGCCTGTGTTCAGGATCGTTACGGTGTCGCCGCCGAATGCCTTCTGTTCACTGGTTTCGCGTTCAGGCGCGTTTTCCACGCCGTCTTCGCCGATGTAGCCGGTCTTTGCGAACGCTGCGTCGAGCGGAGTTTCTCGCGTCCGTAGGCAGAGCAGTTCCAATCGGGGCAATCGGACAACGCCGGTTGCTGTGGGGCTTCGCAGCGGAAACCAGAAGTGTTCTTGTCAGCCATTTTTGTGGCTCCTTCCAAAAAAGGTGGATATGGAAAAGCCCCACACCCGCAAGCACGGGGTGGGGACAAAGAAGAAGCTCTAATTTTTAGAGCATGATGACCGCGCTCACCGTCAACTGATAGCGAGCCTGGCGAGAATCAGGATCCGGGAAATTGTGAGAGCATCCACACTGATGGACGCCACCTGCGGATAAGAGACGAGAGACTGCAACGCTTGCGTTGCACGCGAGGCCAAAGCCGCAGCCTCAGCCCGACTCTCACCCCAACACTGCACCGCAAACGATGGGTAGTCCACCAGCCCAGTCACCCGTCCGCCGGTACGCTCAACCGTCACAAAACTGTTCTGGGCGCGTTCCCGGGATGCTCCGTAAAACCTGACCCCCACCAACTCCGCACAGTCCGCGAGCGCGCTATGAGAAAAGCTTCAGACACCGCCCGCTCCCATACCTTCAGCAGGGTGTTTTCCTTGGCGTTGCGACGCCTGGCTTGATACGAGCTCAGGGCTCGGACAACCCAACGGGACGCCCTTTTTTCCGATTCGCACGTCCTCACGAAGCCGGTTCCGGCGGCGGAGGCGATCTTCTCACGGACTGTTCGACTAGTGGTTTGGTGAGGGCTGCCATTGCGGCGAAATCTCAGTTCGATTTTTATGTCGGACATGATGAGGTGTTCACCCTCGATCTTTCGCGCGTGGACCACGCGGTTCCACCTGGTTGGGGTGTTCTCTTCGGGGTAGGGCTGGGTCGCCGATTACCCTCGTAGATGTTGCCTTGATGGTGGATTTGTCGGCCTCGAAGCGAGGCTGTGTGAGTCTTTGGGATGTAGAAATCCATGGTGATCTCATCCCCGTTGGGACGGATCGTGCCTTCCACGTCCTGCGTGTGAAGCAGGGGCTGCGAGTACGTCACCTAGGACGGCTTCTAACCCCCATTTTGTGGTGGGAATGTTGAACGTGTCCGTGCCTGTTTCGATGGGGCTGTGGATTTCGATCCGGCTGCCTTTAATCATCGCCGCCTCCTTTGAGGAGATTGACCTCAAACGCCGCGCCCCTGGTGTCCGTTGACGCTGCGCTTTTCCGCCTTAGTCAAGTAGAGGTCCCCGCCGGGGTTTGAGAAGGACACTTGCTGAGTGAAGGGCCCTGCGGTCATGCTGGTGCTGGAAGCCCCGGCAAGGGCGTCGTCTCCAAGAGGAGCGTTCATGGCGCGTTTGACGATTGAGCACACCACGCGTCGCAGAGTTTCGGCACTGGCTTGTTCCCACTGTGCGCACTCGTCTTTGATGAGGCTTTGAGCGTCCTCAATGAAGACGGTGGCGCGTTCTTGCTCGACGGCTGTTAGACCGCGCCAGCGCTGTTCTAGATCCCGGTATGTCGCCCAGGGTGTAGGTATCGGACTCACCCAATTTCCTCCCTCCTTGCTTAGTGCCTGGACGGGGCTTACCCCTGTTTTCCTCAACCATGAGGTTAGAAGGTCTACTGGGTAAGCCCCCTATGACTCCGCTACGGGAGGGGGTCAGGCGGTCTTTTCCTTGACCACGGCGAAGCGATCCACGAATGCGTACCAGCCGTAGACGATTTCCAGGCGCAGAGCCACCTGGTTCTTGCGCTTCAGGTCACCCTGGTTGTCCGGGTCGCCGAACTGATGAGTTCGACGGGAAGCTCGCGCTGAACGCCCCAGCGGATACCGTTCTGGAAGTCGCCGACAATCGCGCGGATCTCGTGTCGGTAGCCTCGGGCGTACCGGAAACGGTGTTGCCCATGTCACGGGAATACCCATGAAGTTTTCGATGTCGGTGCCAAAACCAAGGGTCGGGTAGCGAAGCTGGGAGGTCTCACCGGCCCCGTCCTTGGCCTTCAGGTCAGCCAGCGCCCACCCGAACTTCGGATCAAAGGCCGCGCCGGTGACCTGCACGCCCATCGGGGACTCGATGACCTTTCCGACGGCAGCGCGGAACGCAACATCAGGATCAGCGGTCTTTCCCTGTCATTTCCACGGCGAGCGTGGTCGCGGAGATGTAGTTGGTCCATGTGGTGATCGCGGTACCGTTCAGAGGGTTAATGCGGTGATAGATGCCCAGGTCAAGGGCGCGAGAAAGCGCATTCTGACCAGCCTCAGCAAGGGTGTTGAGGATTTCCAGCTGGTAATCCTCATCAGCCCACATGACCTCCTGGTTGAAACGCATCGTGACCTGCGCCTTGTGGGGGACGGCAGTGACAGAGCGGAAAAGTGCCGGTGGTGGACCCTTGATCGATCCTTCTTCGACGAACTGTGCCCTAGGGCAGGTCGTCGAAGACGAGGATGTCGGTCTTGCCGAAGCGCATAGGGGAGGCCTGAGAGTTTGGCGACGGTGGAAAGAGACTGGGTCTTCTCACCATTCCGTCTGCGATTTCGCGAGGCATGAGCACCTGCGCGTTGGTGGAATTGAAAATAGCCACAATTGGCTCCCTTTCATCAGAAGAGAAGAAAACCGCGACCGGTTAGTCGCGGTTAGCTGGCGAGCTGCCTTTGTAGCTCGCTGAGAGAACTGTCAGGTGCCCTTGCCCTGATCGGGCAAAACGGGGACCTTCGGAGCGGCTCTGTTCAACGCCGCCTGCAAGGAGGCGGCATGGGCTTTGAGGTCCTCCAGGGTGTCTCCTCGCAGGAGGTTTTCAGGCACCTCGTATTCCAAGGCCGCTTCACGCACCCACGTATCGTGTTGGGCTTAGCCTCGTAGTCCGCGATCTTCTCACGAGCCTTGGCGAGTTCAGCAGCGTCCTTATCGGCCTTAGCTGCCTTCTCGCGAAGCGTCTCGTGAGTCCGCGTACTTTTGCTTTTTCCCGTGCCAGGCGAGCGCCCACGATCTTGTCCAGGTCCGCCTGGCTGGTGATCGGGGTAAAAGTCCTCGCTGCCGGTGTTTTCCTTGGCGGCATCTGCGGCCGCGTTGGTGCTTTCGGACACGTGTGTCCTCCTTCCCCACAGGTGGGGTAGTGATGGTGTTTTTCCGCGAAACCCTCGCGTAAGGGGAACACCCCGCATTTTTGGGTATGAGAAAACCCCGCAACCCACAGGGGGCGGCGGGGTAAAACTAATGTGACGAACAGACGAGGGGCTAGGCCGCTGTCCTTGCGCGAATAGCTTCCTGAGACTTTAGGAGATCCTCATACTCTTCCAAGAGTTCTTCATACACGCTAACGCCGGATTGCTCCCAAGCGACACGCGTACTCTCGTAGCCAGACAAAACCGCTTGCATAATCTCATCGGGAAGTAGACGATCACCGTAGAGACCGAAGTAATAGACGCATTCCCTAAAAGGAACACCCGGTCCGTCATATTGCAGAACGTCATACAAGCCGGTCAGCTGCTCACGTTCCGAAGAAGGAAGTGTCGGCAACGCTAAAAGAAGATCAATGAAACTACGCGTGATAGCTTCTGCTTTCACGCTGTCTCTGATGATCTTTCGCTTCCATGATGCCAAATTTTACTCCACTTTCTCTATCGGATAAAGAGTAGATACACGGTAACGGCTACCACGTTTAGAAAGGCGCAAACTAATAGGAACCGAACGGTATTCACCCTGAACAGACAGCGAAAAACCATCCCACATGCGGAGCATGTGCTCAACGGCTTTGAGCACATCTTCGTCCTTCCAATCCGCAGGGAATTCTGGACGATTGTGCACCCATCCATAACCTGATAAATGGCCTCCGCCCTCTTGCCCCTAGGGCTTCTGTACCCTGTAGAGCACGTGATTGTAAGTCAGATCATTAAAACGAATGTCCCTCACGTTTACGCCAGGCTGCCGGAAGCCTCGCGGGATCACGAGGTGGAACCGCCGCCCCGACTTACGTACCGCCGAGTCAGCGTTCCAGCGTTCTATCACCTGATTACAGTACGAATCCCACAGGGAAAGAGAAACCGTTCCATCACCCATGCGGCCGTCTCGCACTCGACGCAATTTCAGGCGACGCCCACCCTTATCTACAGCACCTAGCGTTCGCCCACGCCCACCCCCAGAACTGCGTCCGCCCTCTCCGATTCCGTCCTTGTAATACGACGGGAACATGAGACGAGCCCAGACAGCGACCTGGTTAATGTCGTTAGGATCCCCGCCCTCAGATTTAACTTGAGCTCTAGCAGCACGGTACCGCTCATAATCGGCATCAGGATCAAACCCCCGCACATGAGCATCTTTGTGCTCCCAAGAGGGCACGATCTGGCAATCACAATGATCGTGAAACTTCGACACGGCGCCAGCAGTTTCTTCACTGTGGTACACCCAGCCCCTGGAGGCCAGCATGGAACAAAAAGCGCACGTCTTACCAGACGGAACACGAGCGAACCTCGGCTTAGCTGGATCCAGCTTCACGTTCCGTGCGATTGTGTCACGCCCCGAATACTTCACCCACGTATCCACACCCTTCTTCACAGCCTCCAACGCACCCCAAGGGTCACCCTGCCAAAAAGCCCCCGCATGAGCGCGCACCGCAGTGCGAATATACTCCTCGGGAACACCCGGAGAAATCGTCGGCGTGTACTCAGGAAGCTTGCGCGAGGACTTTGCACGTAGCTCCTCATACCACTGCAAAGCAGCAGCCCCAGCCACATCCCATCACACAGACACCAACTTGGGCACAAAGTCCATACAGCTTCGCGCGCCTGCGCCGGGGTATCAAAGTCCAGCAGCCACCAGAACTTCTCCAAATCCCTGAACCGCGAGCGCACTGGCTTTGTCTAGGGCCGGTGGAAAAGCGGGTGATTTCGTCCCTAAGATCCATCGGGCAATGTCACCCGCCTCTCCGTTTTTATTTGTCTTCAGTCCGGTGGCTTTTTCGGGTAGTCGTAGTGAGACGGGCATTGTCTGGTGAATTTCACTCCGCCTAGATTGAGGAGTTGTGCGGCGTTTTTCTGGGTCTACGCTGCTGGATAGCAACCCCGAGGGCTTCGAATTTGGCTTTCATTTCCCCGGCGCTCACCTGTGGTTCAGGATTTACCGGGGGGGGGTGTGATGTCTGCTGTTTCCACGCCTGTATTCCCTTCAGAAGATGGAGCTTCAGCGAGCTTTTTCCAGCACGCCTACGGCAGCCGCTCGAGAACTCTCAGCCTGGATTTGGTCGATCTCAGCCTGGCTGAACCCGGGTCTACGCAGCCCGACGCTCGTATTGGCAATGTCTGGGCGTACACTCGCAATCTTCGTGATGAAGTCAGAGGCCGCCTGCGGGGAAACATAACGGCAGGGGGTCCAGTTGATCGCGAGCTTCCACGCCTCAGCGGGCGGTTCAGACAGGCCGTCGCGTACCATCACCACATCCTCGACGAGGCGACGCAAAGCTGGGACGAAAATCCTCCACTGGTACTCCGCCTCATCAGAAAGCGCATACTCAGCAGCCTGCATAGCTTCCGCCGAAGCCGGATTGTCCGCGAACAGTCCGACTGCGCTCATGGGCGGGTTCGTTGCCGCGCAAAATTCTGCGCCAGCTGTCGGTACATCGACAGGTGGGGATCCATGCCCATTTGAGCGAACTGCCCAACCTCCTGGCAGCTTCCCATCCTCATCCGGTGCCAAAGCCAAGACCCGGCCAATGATCGCGCTCCACCGATCCATGTCCTCAAACGCGTCCTCGGACGCTCCCAGGACGTAGCGCTGCGGGATGAGAAGAACTCCGCGCTGGTTTCCGTACGCACCAGGGTACGAATCGCCGCATCCGTTAAATACCGAACCTCACGGCTGATCCGCGAGCGCCCAAAAAGGCCGCCCCAACTGCGGATCATAAACAATGGGTTCAACAAGGACCCGGCCTGTAGGGTTGGGAAAGCGTTGCATCATCCAACGGCTGGGAGCCTGAGCGTTGTCAGGTTCAATCTGAATGATGGAATCGCGCAGGTAAAGGGTTGCGCTGCCGATCTCTCGTCGCCCCAGCACTTCGGGGTTCTTCCACGACGAGCTCACCGCGAGCGCAGCCTGCAACGTGCGAGTGCGGTCATCCCACAGGGCACTACACCACAAGGCATCGCGCGCCTGGATCATCACCCCAGGCTCACCCTTAGCGGTGTCTCCGCAGCTACTGGGTGAGGAATGCGCACGAATGCTTGTATGCACTCGTGATCGCTTGGGCGAGTTCGGTCTCGAAAGCGTTGCGCGCGAGAATTTCCCCGCCTCACCTCGAAGGGATCGAGGCTCCCGGCCAGTGAATAACCCTTCGAAAACGTGCTTACGTGCCAGAGCTGAGACCGCTTTTTGCGGCCACCCGAGGGCTGCGCGGGTATTACGCAGTTCAGGGGAATGGAGATCCCCAGATCGCGAAATGCCCTGGTGCCCGTCATAGTAGACATTCAGAGTCTCATTTCTTGCTGGCTTTGTCTGCGATAAGTTTCCACAAACGGTTGAGCTGGTCTTGTTCGACTGCTGTGAGTTCTTTGAATGTGGGTCTAGGGTCACAAGACCACCACCTTCCTACTGCGCGCAGCCTTCGGCTTACGCTTACTCGTCTTCGCTGCCCAATGGGCGTATGTGGCCGCATCCAAAAGCGCGACCGTCTGACCTTCAGGAGCCTGCCAGCCGAACCCGCCGGCGTTCCCAATCTTGCGGAACGCCGCCCAAGAAACTCTCACGGTCAAGCTCGTCGGTTCCCTGTGGACAATGCCACCGGCTTTCACGGCTTCGAGGAACATCGAGTGCGCGCCGATGACCCGTTCAACCGTGGGCGTGATGAGGACCTTCGCGGGGACTTTCGCCGCCCTCAAACGATCCACCAAATACGCCGCCCCGCCCTTGCCTTCGATCACGATCTGCTGGGTTCGAGCAAGCCGTTCAGGATCGGCAAGGAAATCCACCAGCCAATCCACGCCGTCCGACGCTGAGGCAACACGCACCCCATCGACCAACACCGTCTCATCGTCGACCTTGGAAGCCGCCGCGAGCGCCACATGCGACCCGTCCACGCTGAACCGGACCGCGAACGACTGCGTCTGCCCGCTCTTAATCTTCGTCTTGCGTGCCTTCTTCCACGCCTCAAACGGGATCGCCGCCAGGCTTTCAGCCTCGGGTCCCACATTCCCAGCGCTTCGCGCTTTCAGTTCTCATCGGACCCAAGCAGCTTGCGCATACGCATAATCGCGTTCTTGTTCGTCCGATGCGGATACGAGGGTTCGCCCGCCCGATCTGCTTCCAATCCAGCCGCCCCCTTCTTCCACGAAGAGGCTCCGTGCCAGGATCAGCAGAAAACTCCACATACAACGTGTCGGCGTCGCCTTGCAGAGCGTCTTTGCGACGCGAGGCAAACACCTCCCCCGGATCCTTAGGCCGCGGCGGCGTACCCATCAAAAACACGAGCCCATTAGGGGCGGCGTTGGTGGCGGGCACCATGTCGCTCATCGCGTTCTCGGTCAGGATCTGCGCCTCGTCCAAGACCAAAACGTCCACCTTGGCGAAACCACGACCAAACCCCGACTCGCGAGCACTCAAACAAAATGCGCGACCCGTTACGAAACAAGATCGCTTCTTGCCCGTTTGCCTGGCGCGAGGTGCGAATAAAAGGCGCGACCTTGGGTTTTTCACTCATCGCCCGCATAGACGCAAACGTCTCAGCACTCGTCCTAGTTCGGTGAGCCGTCCAAATCACCAACATGTTCGGGAACAGCAAACATAGACCGGAAAAATCAGCCAGCCAATCGTGTAGGGTCTTACCTGTCTGGCGAGGAATAGAGACCACGACGCCGCCAACAGAAGCCGCATACGACCCATCTTCACGTTTAGCCAAAAGCAAGAGAACCAGGCCGCGCTGCCACTCATCAAAGCTGATACCCAGCTTCCCCATCTTCGCTTCAACCGCGCCCCACCCCGTGGAGACAATCCCCTGGGGATACACACGTGGCGAGCGACCTTAGACAGTCGCGGGTCGAACAGGATGTCTTCACGGGAGTCAAAGCCACCCCCATGTTCTTCTTCCTCAGCCGCCTGCAGTTTCTCAATCTCCCGGCTAATCTCCATCAGTCGCTTGGAAAGGAGGCGAGATCACGGGCAGGGGTTTTCAGGATTATCCAGCGTGACGGCAATACGGTCACGGGTCGCGATCAGCATTGCTTCCTGGTTGCCGCTCTGTGCGGCAGCAAAAATCGTTCCAGCAGACTCCAACGGGGAATGCACCTCCCCTCAGCGCCTTCGCATATGGTCACGTGGATTCGGGGAGATATTTCGCTATCACGTCGGGGTGCGCCGACTTGGGAGGGAGGGCATGGGCCCCTACCTCCCAGGCGGATCGTCTTCAGGTTGCTCGTCAGGCCTGTTTTAGAGGCCTTTGAACATGCTTCTATGTTACCAGTTTTTGGTGTTGTCTCAGCGTGGTGTAGTGGGTTTGTTTCGCGTGTTTTCTAGCTGTGTTGCGTCCGGTTAGTGCGCCTCGGCGTTGGTTGCAGCGCCTGCAGATGGTGCGTCCGTTTTCTAGGGTGTTGGTGCCGCCGTTGGCGTGGGGGATGATGTGGTCGGGTTCGGCACTGTTGGGTTGTCGGCCGATGGTGTAGTCGAGGGGGTGTTGCATAGGGGGCAGTGGGTGATGCCTTGGTCGGTGGTCTCGGTTGAGGATTTGGGTTCGCCAGTGTTTGTGGCTGGTGGTGCCGGTGCGGGAGGTTGCCACGGTGGGTGCCCCCCTCCCGGGTAGTAGGGAGAAGCCCCCGGGGGTTTGGTACTCCCAGGGGGCTTCTTACAGTCTTTACCACTGGTATCACAATCACCGTTGCACCGTGAAAATCACGTCATTGGCTTCACGAGTTTTAACAGGTCGCGCGGCAAATACAGGGCCTACCTCCTTCGTATCCAACCGGTTTTGAGTTTGTTCCTATGGACGTATGAACGGAACGTTGATTCCTTCACTTCCACCTTGGCAACAGCCTCGACAATTGTCCTGGCTCGGGACGCGAAAACGGGGATGTCTAGCGCGCGGGTTAGCATGAGGTTTCTTGAGGCTTCGACCTCTATCATTTCCCCATGAGTGGTCATTTCAGCTACCCTCGGCTCCTGGCCGGGCTTCGACGTCACTCCCGCACGCCGGGCATTTGCCCGCGTAGATGCGTAATCTCGTGTTTGGGGGAGGCCAGTGTTTCGAGTCGGTGTATGGCGTAGCAACCTCGTCAACCATGGCGGGGCCTCGATCCACCCTGCGGCCTGGGCGCGTGGGAGGTGAAGGCTGTCTTTACGGCTCGCCATCCGTTGGGTATGCGGAGGCCGGGCTGTGTGTGGGCTAGGAGCGCCGTAGCCCATATGAGGAGGGCGTCTTTCATTTCGTCGATGTCGTTGAGGAGTTGGAGGTTGATGGGGTCGCGCATTGCGCTGGTGTGTGTGGTGTTGCCGTTTTTGAGGCCGCTCAGGGCGTAGTCGACTTCGCTCATGAGGCTGGGGAGGTCGGAGACGGCGGTGGTGAGGCGGCGTATGGCGCTGGTGCTGATGGTGGCTCCTGGGGGGAGGAGTTCGCCGGTGATGGGGCACGTGTTGTGGGTGTCGTTCATTCGTCGTCTTCCTCTCGGTAGCCATTGAGTAGGGGCGGCTAGTTCCCTGAGGGTGGTGGTGACCCATTGGTCGGCGGGGTTGGCTTTTCCGTGGCGTTTGTGGATGATGAGGCCGGCTAAGGCGTCGTCGTTTCCGCGTTCGGTTTCGGCTTGGTTCATCCAGTTGGCGAGGGCGAGGCGGGTGGTGTTTTTGCATTCGAGGACGAGGCGTTGTCCCCAGATGCGTACTCCTGCGATGTCGCCTCGGTCTTTACTACCGGTTTTTGCTCGCCTGTCGATTCGGTCGTCGACGTGTTGGGCGAGGTAGTCACTGGCTGTCGTTCGAATGTGGTGCCGGCTTTTTGGCACTGGCGCGGTTTCGGGTCATTTTATCTGAGGCCTTTCTTGAGTTGGGTGTGGAAGCTTTCGGCGATGACTTCGAGGGAGGTCGGTCACTCGCCGGTTGGCGTGCTGGTCGGTGACGTGGTGGTCGCTTCCGGGGTGAGCTGGTCGAGGACCTTGATTTTTCTTGGAGGACTCGGTGGATGGGTTCGTCGAGGGTGTTTTCGGCGAGGAGGGTGGTGATGGTGACGGGGTGGGTTTGGCTGATGCGGTGGATGCGGTCTTCGGCTGGACGACGGCTGCTGGTGTCCATTCGGTTTCGACGAAGAGCGCTCTCGCTGGCTCTGGTGAGGGTGAGGCCTACTCCTGCTGCGGTGATTTGGGCGATGAGGATGTCGATGTGGCCGTTTTGGAAGTCGCGGGTGATGTTGTCTCGTTCTTCTGCGGTGGTTTTGTCCGTTGTAGATGGCTGTGCGCAGGTTGGGGTTGGCTTGTTGGAGGGCTTGTTGAGGCCGTTGAGGACGCTTATGTGGATTGCCCAGGCGATGAGGGGCGGCGGGTTCCTTCTTGGTGTTCGAGGATCAGCGGGTGGCTTCTGGGGATTTTTGCGAGTCCTGTGAGGCGGCGTAGAGCTGAGATGAGGCCACAGGGGGTCGTCTTCTTGTGTGGTGAGGGTTGGGGGCGGACTTCTTCGTAGGCTGTGGCGAGTTCTTTTGGCTGGAGGGTGATGTGGTGGATGTGGCGGGCTTTTGCTGGGAGCTGGGGAGGACGTCGGCTTTGGTGCGTCTAATCCAGGCGTGGTCGGTGAGTCGCATGTAGAGGTCTGGGAGGGTTTTGGGGTTGGGAATGTAGTCGCCGAAGTAGTTTTTGTTCGCAGTAGGTGTGGGTGAAGTTGTGGGGAAGTGGTGGGTGGTTTTGGTTAGGCGGAGGATGGGGAGGATGTCGAGTGGGCTGCTGGTGATGGGGGTTCCGGTGAGGGCGATGACGGTGGGGGTGTTTTTGGCGAGGTTGAGGAGTGTGCGGGTGCGTTTGGTGGTGGGGTTTTTGTAGCGGTGGGCTTCGTCGGCGATGAGCATTTGTGGGTTCCATGCGTGGATTGTTTGTGCGAGTTGTGGGCGGGCTGTGAGGAGGGTGTCGCTGGTGATGATGATTCCGGTGTTGGGGAGGGTGGGGTTTTCGTGTTTGTGGGGTGATGGTGGTGAGGGTGCTGCCGTGTGGGAGTGCGTGGGTGAGGATGCCGCTGCGGTTGGTTTCATAGGTCCAGTTGGTGGTGAGTGCGGGTGGGCAGGTGATGAGGGTGCTGTGGGTTGTTTGATGGCGATTGCGAGGATGCTTGGATGGTTTTCCGAGTCCTGGTTCGTCGGCGATGATGGGGGTGGCTGGTGAGGGCGGCGAGGGCGCCTTGGGTTTGGTAGGGGAAGGGTTGGGGGTGAACCAGGGGCTGCTGGGATTGGGTGTTGAGGGGCATTTTTCGTGTGGGGTCTTTCTGGGTGGGTGGCCTGTGGATAACTTTTTCCACAGCTGTGGATAAGTGAGGGAGTCAGGACACTTTGGACACTTTGTCTCTATATTTTTGGATTTTTCTTAAGCCCTTTTTGGCTTATTTCCTATGTTTTTATTTCAGAAATAATTTGTTAGAAAAAGTGTCCAAAAGTGTCCAGAGGCGGATATTTTTCGTTGAGATAACGCGGTTTTAAGGCTGGACACTTTTCTAAATAAAGTGTCCAGAAGTGTCACGTTTCTAAAAAGTGTCCAGCGCCGTGGACACTTTGTGAGAGAAAGTGTCCCTGGTCCTGCGGCCTGTGGATAACTCATGATTTGAGGCCTCCTCAGGTCGCTCCATGGGTCTTTTTCGCCCTCGTCGGACTCGTCGGTGAGGGTGACATTTGTATAGGTGCGCATCCCTGATTTTTTTCGTCTTGTCGATTTGGAATCGGGTGGTGAGCTCACGAGTGAACGCGTTCTGGGACGCAGGATTAATCCCCTCCTGTTTGCACCAGGGAGACGTAGGCCTCTCGCATGTCTCGCGTATCTGACGTGAGGCGTATTCCCCGCCGCCGATGATCAACCTGTCTTCAACGAAACGCTTTGAGGGTGTCCTCGCTGGCCTCGTAGTCAGAGGTCGCCACGAACCACGCTCGGGGTATCAAGCCCTGGGCAGTATCGGACAGCTCCTGAATAATCCAGTGGAGAATGCCAGCGCCTTCTTCGTCGACGAGCTTTTGAGCGAGGTTGTCGACTCGTTCTTCTTTGGGGACGGTGTTGGTGAAGGGAATGAGGCGCACGCGCCGCCAGAAGCTGTAGCCTCCGGCCTGTACTTTCGGCTGGTGGTTTCCTAGCAGGGTGAGGCTGTGGGTGGGGGTGAATTCGAAGAAGTCGCTGTGCATCCACCTGGCTGCGATCCTGTCCCCCGCCGGTGAGTTGTTTGACTTTCACCTTCGTCGAAGACAGCGTTTTTCTGGGACTTCGCTTTGCGAAGATGAGGCGTTGCCGTGGAGGCGTGCGAGTTCGGTGGGGTGTTGGCTGGTGGTGCTGGTGAGGAAGTTGGCGGGGGCTGTGCCCGCGTAGTCGGCGAGGAGGGTTTGGAGGACGTCTGCGAGGACGCTCTTACCGTTCGCTCCTCCCCCGTAGTAGAAGGGCAGGATTTGTTCGCCTACTACAGGCCGGTTGCTTGGTAGCCGATGAGGGGTCTGTAGGTAGGTGATGATGTCTTCGTGGCCTTTGAATGTGGTCGTGAGGGAAGCGGTCCCACATGGGTGTGGGGGTGGGTTGGGGCGTGCAGAGTGTGGTTTTTGGAGTGAGGTGGACAGGGTCTGAGGGGATGAGTTCCCCGGTTTTGAGAGTTGATGATGCCGCCAGGGTGTTGAGTTCAGGTGGGGCGGTTGTCGAATTCGGTTTGTGTGATGGTGATCCTTGCGTCGGTTGCCGCCAGGGGTGAGGGTGTTGGTGATGCCCGCGCTGGAGAGCTGCGTTGCGCCATTTGGCGAGGGTGTCGGTGTCGGTTGGGAGTTGTCGGAAGATTCCTTTGGTGAGTTCGCGGATGATGCCGCCGCCGGAGGTTGGGTTTGCCACGTGGAGCCGGTCCACCATGCCCACTTCTGCCTGTCGGTGACGTAGCGGAGGTCGTGAAGGTGGGTGTCGATGAGGAGGAGGGCGTCTGCGTCTTCGGTGAAGTCGCGTAGGGTGTGCTTTCTCAGCTACTGCCACCACGGTGGAGGCGTCTTCTGCGAGTTCGAGCGTGCTTGCCGCCTCGCCGTGTGGGTGAGGCGCGTGGGGGCAAGGTCGAAGGAGAGCCGCCGTCAAGGTCTCCGATCCCCTGGTTTTTCAACTCGAGGGCGGCGGCCTTCGATGTCGCCCCGTGGGTTGAGCATGGCGTATGCGGCGAATTTCGTGTAGGGGTGTCGGTGGTGAAGACGGTGCTGGATGAGAAGACGTAGAGGCGGTCGCGGTCGTTCTTATAGCCTGTTGAGGCTGATACGGCTCCTCGTGGTTTTCCTGGGCGCGTCCAGTACTGTTCCCCGCGTTCACCCTGGTGGGCTTTTGTCCACCCGTGGGAAGTGAGGATGTCGTCCCACGTCATCGCCTGGTCGATCGCTGAGCCTGGCCTCGTGTCCTCAGTCGAGCTGGTGTAGGGGCGAGAAGGGGAAATAGAGGTGGTGCCTGTGAGGGTGGGGGTGTTGATTGGCTCGTCGAGGAGGCGGAAGAGATCAAGGATCTGGTTGAGTTCTTCTCCTGTGAGGGTGGGGATGGTGTGGGGGCCTCCTGCGAGGAGTGTCCATGCGTGTCCTGTGTGGTGGAAGCGCCCGGGGGTGGGGGCGATGACGCTGTAGCCACCGTTTTCGCGGGTTTCAGCCAGGGTGTGGATTTTTCCCGTCTGCGGTTTGGGTGCGGGCGAGTTTCCTGTTGCCGCTGGTGTTGCTGGGGGCTTTCACGTACCAGTGGAAGCCTCCGGATGGGCTTTTTCGAGCCACCCGCTCATAAATCGCTGCCACAGTGGGGTGATGTCGTGGTCGGCTGCCGCCTGGGTGAGGTCAGCGATTTTCGATGCCCCATCGGCTTCGAGCTCGATCGACGACGAGGCCGTCTGACACGCCTCCACAGCAGGCGGCCAGCCCTGTAGGCGCTTCTTCAGCGAACCAGGTTTCTACTTGTTCGCGTGTGGCTGCCTGTTGTTGGTATTGCTTCCATGCGACGGCTGGCCGTTTGTCCCCACGAGTGTCTGCGGGGAGGATTGGGATGACGCTGATGCCTCGCGGTGGCGAGGCGAGAGCCATTTCTAGGACGGTTGTTGGTGTCACGATCTGTTACCTCAAAGCGTGTGTTTTTGCGAAGGGGTTGAGAAAGTGGGGTGTCCAAGGCGGGTTCTGCTGCCTGGTTGTCTGGCTGCCAGCGTTCGACTCGGGTGACGTTTGTTGGCGAGTGGAGGTTTCCGTTGAGGGTTTGTAGGAGGATGGGGCTGCCGTCGGTTTGGGCTGGGGCTTCGATCCTGCAGTGGGGGGTAGTGATGCGGAGCCAGTCGCCTTTGACTACTTGGTGGGGGCTGATTTGTTGCCACATGTCGGGGTCCTGCCTTTCTTTTTGCTGGGGTGGGTGTGTTGTTGGTGCCCGCCGGGGACTCGAACCCCGGGTGTGTTCCGCTCGGGCTAAATGGGGGTTAGAGGCTGGCTCGGATTTGGGCGACGACGGAGGCGTCGAGGCCTGCTGCTGAGGCGATTGACTGGTCGTCGAGTCCTGCGCGGATGAGGGCAGGCACGTCCACCTGCTGCGGAGCCTGCGCGGCGGGCTGAGGTGCCTGGGTGGGCTGAGGCGCCGGGGGAGTCAAAGCAGCCTGCAGGGAGGGGGTCATCGCCTCGTTCAACGCAGCGGTAGACGCCGCCTGGATCGCGTACTCGTAGATCTTTTTCCGTGTAGGAACCGTCCTTGCCGTGCCTGCGTTCCTCGCCGACGAAACGTGCGGTGAACGTGTTTCCCAGGGCGAGAGCTGTACTGGCTTCCTTCATTCCGGCTGCGCGCATCGCATCTGCGAGCGCGGCTTTCTTCCAGCCCCACAGAGGGATGTAGACGCTGCGCTTCCCGTCATCGTCCGCGTCCTCACGCAGGCTGGTCTGCAAGGTGAGGATGACCTGCTTCTTCAGATCCCGCTGGGGAAGAACTCCGGTTCCTTCGTCTTGTAGTTCGTCACCCTGCTTCACGTCCACCTTGGCGATGGTGCCGGTGACGGTGTCCCCAGGTTCGGAGTGCAGGTTGAAAAATGACTTGCTGCCACCGTGTAGTGCGGAATCAATGTCAGCGAAGGGGTTCGAGTTGGTGAATTCGTCAGTCATGATGGTTTCTTTCTCTTCGTGTTTGTCTAAAAAGGTGAGTGTGTAAAAATTGGGGTGAGTGGGATGGTTTTCAGAGGTCGAAGGTCACTCCTCCTTCCGTCTGCGGTGGCGGCGTATAGTCCGGTACCACGGCAGTCAAAAACAACCGTCCGCCCGATCGAGGGCCGCTGATCCACTGGGTGACGGCTTCCTCGCCTGCGAAAGCTCGCAGGGTTCGAATTTGCTTATCCAAGTGGTTTGCTCGCTCTAACGCTGCTAGGGCGATTTGCTCGTCGTAGGGGCTCGCTCCACCAGAAGTGATCTCCCACGCGGCTGATTGGGCTGGGAGGAACAGGATCGACACGGTAGAAACCTTGCAGCCTCTGCGTTCCCAGCCCCTGCCGTATAGGTGGAGCTTGGACCCGGTAGGTGTCGGAGGGGCCTTTAGCTCGGTATTTTTTGAGGCTGTTTTGGCCGACGAATTTCCAGTCGACTGTTTGTCCGGCGTGTAGGTCGAAGAGGTCGGTGCTGCCTGTGATCGGGGTGTCGCCGATGTCGCCGACCCATACGGTTTCCTCGCACACCCAGCGTTTCTTGTGTCCTCTAGCCACGTAGTCGGGGCGGCGAGTATCTGCGTCCATGAAAAGGTGTTCGAGCCAGAAGTGGATCGCTGTCCTTTAGTGGTTGTCCACGGGACCCCAGTTCTGTTTTCTCCCAGCCAGCTAGGCGGGCAGCCAGGCAGTGCGCGCAGGGATTGCCGATTTCACTCGGCCCGATCCTTTTTTGCAAGCTACGAGGGTGGTTAGTGATTGCGTCCAGGATCTGCCCGGTGATATCGCGTTCTGCCTGGGCTGCGTCTACGCCTTGGTAGGTGTCCCACCAGTCGGGTGTGGTGGTGAGGTCGCTCAGTGGCTCGCTCATCTTCTTCACTTCACCTTCACGGTGGGCGTGCCTTCAGTGTAGAAACCCTGTTCTTCTAGCGTCTTTTCGGACGGGTACTTCTTGACCGCCGCCGTGTTCAACGTGGGGGTGTAGAGGTCAGGCCAGAAATCACCGGGTGAGGCGGATGCGATCGCTGAGGTGTTGAGCCTGCGGGCTGGGCGGCTGATCGTGATCTGGTGGTCGCCGGCTTCGATGGTCTGTCCTGGCTGGAACTGGTCGCGCAGCCAGCCTTCGATCTGTGCTTTTTCTCCTGCGAGAGGCGTCGATCTGCTGCTTGATGTCGACGAGGCGGGCGGCGGCGTTTTCAATTTGGGTGCCGATGTTGTCAGTCATTTTTCCATGCTTTCTCAGTTAGTGATTTTGTTTGCGTAGTGGTTGAGGAGGATCAGTGGGGTTAATCAGGTTTTCCAAGAGGAAGGCGATGAGATTGACGTCGTCGCCGTCGATTTCTTTGAGGGCGAGGAGTCTGTTTTTCACGCTGACCACCACCAGTGGTGTTGGCGTGGCCGCCCTGTGCCTTAGGCTTTCGTGCAGGTTTCCGGATATTTTTCGGGTTCGTCGCAGCCGGAGCATCAATTCCGACAAACTCACTGATGATCATTGCTGCACCCACTTGATCAACCGGTGGTTGCACATCCAGTCGGCACACAAGACGCTGAGGGTTGTAGAGCGAGTACTCCACTTCGAAGTCTTCATCCAGGTGTTCGGCGATATTGCCCAGAGACTGAAGAATTTCTCGGATCGCTTCACCATCTTGGGCTCCGTAACGATGCAAGCGAAGGAAGTAATCACCTTTGCCGTATGTGTTTTTCGTCCATGTCGAAGCCGCCGATCATCCATGCGCAGACGACCTCCATGAACGCGCGGAGAACCTCTACGTTTTCCTCCGGGCTCTCATGCTCCAGCGAGGCGACAATCAGAATCCGCATGCAACCTGCACAAAAAGCATCAGCCTCTCAGAATTCTCCTCTGGAGATCCTCAAGCGAAGAGTGCGCCTGGGTGAAAAACTGGGTGCGCAGATCGTGAACGAATTTCTGAGGATCCATGGTCACTCCTCCACTTCCGTTTCGATGCGCAGGCAGCGGTAATCCTCTTCAGTGAGCGCATACATGGTGGTCATTTGTTCTTCTCCATCAGTAGGAATGAGAAAAAGGGCGAGGGCGTGCAGGGCTGCGAAGTAGGTGAAGTGCGGCCAGCTCATCCGCCACTCGAGGATACGTCATCGAGATCACTGAAGATGGTGACGTAGGCGAGGGGTGAGGAAAGCCGAACGAAATGAGGGTGAAGAGGAGAATAGGATGTAGAGGTTTTCTCGTCTCTCTTTGCGTTCCTGCTTTTGGAGGGCTTCGTGGAAATCAAGCTGCAGGGACATCGTTCACCTCTACTCCGTGGTCGGTGAGAAAGCGCTGCTGTAGGTGGGCGGGGAGTGTGGCCGCAATCTTGCGCAGGCGTTTTTCGTATTGGAAATTCAGAAGACGGATTATCCGGATGGTTCTCGTCAGGGGACTGGTATTCTTTGTTCATGAATGTTTTTCCCTTCCTTTCGGGGGAGGATGATGGCAGCTCCGCAGGCTTGGTCGTGTGCGGGGCTGCCGCTTTTATCTTCTTGTAGACGCGGATCGGGGTTCGGCTTTGTCGATTACCGAGACTGGGACGCGGATTGAGCCGTTCATCTTCTTGGCTTTGAGTTCGCCGCGTGAAATCAATCGGCGCACGCTTCTCACGCTCAAGCCAAAGAGCCTGACCAGCCTGCTCGAGGCTGTAGTAGCCAGGCGGGACCGGGACCGTAGGAGCAGGGAGTGTTCACTGTTCTTCTCCTTCCTTGGTAGAAGCCGCGAGCGCGTGTTCAGCTCTTGCAATGAGTTCGGAGGCTGTGAGGCCAGTAGTTGGCTACTCCGTTGACTTCTTTGAGACGGAGCTCATTTTGGCCGTTGATTTTTCGTGAAAAGGGTTTTGGCGCGAAACTCCTGCTTTGGCTGCAAGGAACGCAAGGAGCCGGTGCCGTGCGGCTACTGCGCGAATCTCTGCGCCAACAGGCGTCTCGATCTCGCTTGACTTAAAGTGAATCAAGTTCCATGCAGGGCAATATATTGACTTGCTTGCATCAATATGTCAACTGCTCTAGTCAAATTGACTCATTTGCTTTTACTCTCTGAGGTATGCCACGAGCATCAAAACCGCTGGAACCGCTGGATTTACAAGTCGCCAGAAGTCCTTAATGAGCCTTCTGCGAGGTCTGGCGTGTCGCGAAAATTCAATCGTCGTAAGCTGGGATCGGCAACATGCGCGGACGCAAGATTTTTCTTCGCCGAGTCCCCCGCTCCAACAATCGGTGAGCTGAATTCGCTCGCAGTCGCTTTTACACACAACCGCTAGTGCCCTCCTTGCGGGCTGAGGCTCGTCTCTGCCGCGAGTACACAGGCAGCTCCCGAGCCAGAGCCCGCCCACATCCAGTTCCTGGCGATCCTGATTTTGAACCCATCCCACCACTCTGAAAAGGACGCGTGGAGGTTGGCTGCGAACTTCACTCGCGAGGATGTGGGAAACGATCAAGCTTGAGAAGATTGGCGAGGAATCTCAGGTGCCACCTGAAGGTGGGACGAGTGACCTCAAAAAGCCTCGTGAAAAACGCGTTAACCTGTTTCTCGCAGACTCGCTCAACGATGCGAGACAGGTTCACCCATATTCGGAGAAAAAGCAAAGCGAAATCAATACCTCGGGCCACTGTTCACAACCTTCAGGCAACTATCGAACAAATGGGCGGCGGCGACGCGCTGCGCCTCAGGAATACATCGCCCAACTGGAATCTCAGAGTTCAGTCCGAAGACAGCTAGCATCTCAAAGGCTCAGGCCGAGCTGAAGCCACACGCGCTCACGCTGCCGCCCAGCAGGCTTATAACGACCGCGAGCGCTTCGCCCGAGGAACGCAAACAGCTGGAAGGAGAAATCGGCAAATTGTGAGCTATTTGCTCGGCGACCGCTGAGATGGTGGATTCCGGATATACCGAGATACACTCACCCAGCACTAGTTCTATTGAGCTCGGCGAGCGGTTGCAGGCTGTGCGCGAGGACATCAGAAAGTGCATTAAAGACAAAACGGCGACCAGGGCAGCTCACGGGCTTCACCTTTAACAACTCAGCGGCCAAAGGGCGGAAGTTCGTCTCAAATATGTCCAAAGATGATGCTGCGTGCGCCACAACGCAGAGTGTGAGAAACTGCATATTGACGGTAAAGCCGGGAATGGCGAGACGGCTCCGGAACAGGTTGGAGCGCGCGCGCGTGACCAGGTAGCCAAGCTCGGCACCATGATTGATCTTGAAATCACACACCATTACTGCCATCAGCTGCGTTTACGCGAGCTTGATCTCACACTGCGCTATCAGAATGCGAAAAAGGCTGAGAAGGAGGCTGAGAAGGAAGAGCGCGCAAGGCTGCGTGAGGAAAAGAAAGTGCAGCAAGAACTTGCTGCGGCTAAGGAGAAACTGGAGAAAGAGCGTCTTCACTACCTCAACGATGCTTACTCAGCTCAAGAGCAAGGGAAAGAGGACGAGGCTGCAAAGATTCGAAAAAGCTCAATGAGGTCGGCGCAAAGATTGAGGACGTTGACTATCGAGCCGCAAACACCCGAGCAGGCTACGTCTACGTCATTTCCAATATTGGAGCCTTCGGTCCTGGAATTGTGAAAATCGGTATGACTCGCCGCCTCGAGCCAATGGATCGGATCAATGAACTAGGAGACGCGTCCGTTCCCTTCGGCTTTGATGTCCACGCTCTCTTCTTTTCTAACGACGCTGTCGGAGTGGAAACGAGCTTCATCACCGATTCGCAGATGCTCGCGTAAACCAAGTGAACTTGCGTCGCGAATTTTTCTACACCACACCCGTAGAAGTTCGTGAAGCGCTTAAGGAAATTGATGGTAATCTCTTGGATTTCGTCGAAGAACCTGAGGCCGAGCGCAGTATCATCTGAGCCAACAAATTCGAGGCACAACGCAAAGGTTGAACATCCTGCACGTACGTAATCGCCTTGGTTCCTCACGGGTCCAAGGCGATTATTTTCTGATGACTCGAGGCACAGGTGTCGCCAAAAAGTGCCTCAGCTGCCCTGAGCATCTGGATACTGAACATATGGGTAGACCGTCTTTTTGAGGAACTGTGTTGCCGAGGCGGCGGTGCAAAAGAATCTGCGTGCAGGAAAACGCGCCTGCCGGCAGGTCTAGAGGGTGTATGGGATCCGAGGCCAGAAGACGATCTGGCTCAAAAAGGGACTTATCGGTGGCGAGTATAGGCACTGCACTCGCACACGAACTGACACGCACGCAGAGGAGACGCGGGGCACCAAGACGAATACGTCGAGAATTCATTAACGAGGAAAGTTGCCCTCAGATTTATAAATCCACCACTTTCGCACGCCTCGAAGGGGTCTACGGATGTGAACTCTGGGGTGATTGCTGAAGAGCTCGAGTCTGCCTCACTGGGTAATCGAAGCGTGGCAACGCCTCTTGAGATCGGGCGGAACGAGCTGTGGGAGCCGGGCTGCGAAAAGACTCTCCTCACAGCCTTCACTCTAGTCACGCGCGGCCTACACCTGCACGTGGTACGCGCATCCGCGACGCTCGAGCACGCTCCGAGGCAGCGTGTTGGTAGCGGAGGGCGACTCGATGTCTTTGTGGCCGCCGCGCTCCATAATTTCCTTCACGGTCGCGCCCTGCTGCGCATAGAAAGGGTGAGGCCGGTGTGGCGTGGGTCGTGGAAGTGGAGCGTGGTAAGGGCCCGTTGTTTCGCGTGCGGTTTTCCAGGCTTTGTTGTGGGCTGTTTGTGAGGTGGGGCGGCCCGGATGGATCGAGTTCAAAGACAGGGGCCTCAGGGTCTTCTGCGACGTATTGGTCAGTGGGTGAGGATGAGGTGGGGCGAGGCTGAGTGGGGATTGAGATGGTGCGCGCGTCTTTGCCCTTTGGTGATGGTGTAGCCGGGTGGGTTGGTTTTCTGGTTCCACTGGCGTTCCACGCGGAGCATAGGCTGTGGGGTGTCGAGGCCAATGAAGTCGCGGCGCTGCAGGCCGAGTGCTTCGCCTTGTCTGAGGGCACACCAGGCGGCCAGGTAGACGCTTAGGGCGAGGCGTTCGGGCATGGCGTCGGCGAGGGCATTTCACCTGCTCAGGTGTGGCGGTGACACGTTCGTCGACCACTGCTTTTAGAGCTTGGATTTCACAGGGAGACTTATCGAGATCCCCTGCGCCTTGCTCGACTGCGGCGTTGAAGAGGGGGCGGATAGTGCGCAGGACTTTGTTGCGGGTTTTCGTGCCTTTCCTTGCCAGGATGGAGGCGAGGAGCTTTTCCACGTCTGCGGGCGTGATGTGTGAGAGCGGGGTTTTTGCCCATGCGGGGAGGACGTAGAGGCTGAGGACGCTTTCGTACTCACGGTGGGGGTGGCTTTGGATCGTTGGCCGATTTCCACGAGGGCTTGCGAGATGTGGCGAGCCATTCATGCGCCCACTGTCGAGGGTGAGTGTGCGGGCTGCTTCTGCGGCTGCTTTTTCTCGGGCTGCGCGGCGCTTTTTCAGCCGGAGGATGAACATGCCTTTGACTGCGTCTGCTTTTTGCGAGGGTGAGGGCGACTTTCGCATCGGAGGTGTGTCGAGCCCACAGGAGACCTGTCTGCCCTCGTAGCTGATTCTCACCCAGTACTTTGCCGTTTGAGCGCTGGCTAATACCGGACGGAGAGAGGCTTTCTGTCGCACGACTCTGCTCCTGGCGGGGGTTAGGTACGACAGGAGCGTACCTAAACTGTACCTAAATATCTAGGTATAGTTGTCCATTTCTGTCCATTCTTGTCCACATTATGAGGGTGAGGGACACAGCGAAACCCTAGTGAATGCAACGAAAAACCTCGGAACTTCAACAAAGTTCCGAGGCTATCAGCGGAGGATGGGGATTCGAGACCCCGAGGGCTTGCACCAACACGCTTTCAAGCGTGCGCCATGCAAACCACTAGGCGAATCCTCCGGGCGTGAAACACGCACCCGTAATGCTAGCGGAATTCGTCGAAATCACGAAATTTTTCATGCCAGCTTTTAGCGTGGAATCCCTCACGAAGAACGCCAGAATAATGCCATCCAGACCAGGAACCAGATCAGAATCCCTACAACTCCGGCGATAATTGCCGCAATCGACGCCCTGCGTCCCACACCGTTCATACTCGTCGAACCGACAAGTCCAATGATTCCCAGAATCACGGCTGCAATCGCGGGAAAGAAGAATATTGAGAGCGCGCTTACCCACGCCGCAGTATTTGCAATCGAATTGACCTGCGGTTTGGGAGAGGTGTAACCGGGGCTTGCAAACACATCAAGCAACGAGGTGTCATCACTGCCCGGGAACACCATGCTCTGCGGCTGTTCGGACTTTGGCTGCCCTAAGTGTGGAGTTGGTCCATAGGGGTCCAGGACGGTCGAGGCCGTTGCTGGATTGGCAGCATTGCTCGCGCTTGTCCCACTGCCGCCCGGAGCATAGGGATTGAGTGCCATGAATACCCTCCGATACTCCTGCGACCTACACACACATTGATTCCTTCCTCAAGCATGCCATATCTCACGCCTTCAAGGTCAATACTGCGGTGCTACGCCACAACCGGACGAAGGAGAACAGTCCTGTGAGGCTCCACATAGCGGGCATTTTCACACAATACTCAGATTTCGGTCTATGCTGGTGTTCCGACCGGTTTCGGCCCAGACCCTTCAACTGATCGGAGATTTAGCAACATGTCTGTTGCACAATCAGGATTCTTCCGCTGGAAACTTCATGGCGATGGCACCAGTATTGCTCCCGGTGACGTAGTTCTTCCCGGCGAACGTCTTTCTTGGCCTCGAACAATTGGAATTGGCGCACAACACGTCGTTGCAATGTTCGGGGCAACTTTTATGGTTCCTTTGCTCACCGGTTTCCCACCGTCAACGACATTGTTCTTCTCGGCAATGGAACGCTCCTCTTCTTCCTTATCACTGCAGGACGACTCCCAGTTATTTGGGGTCGTCCTTCGCTTTAATTTCGCCGATCTTGGCAGTCTCCGGAACTGAGGAACTTGGCCCGAGCTTCGCACTGGGCGGCATCATCGCCACCGGTGCAACCCTGGCTCTTGTCGGCATCATCGTTCACTTCGCAGGTGTTCGCTGGATTGACGCCATCATGCCCCCGACCGTTACAGGCGCAATCGTTGCCCTCATCGGCCTGAACCTTGCACCCGCCGCATGGAACTGGGTGAAGACCGGCCCCCATCACCGCAGTCATCACAATCCTCTCGATCTGCTTGATCACGGTCCTCTTCAAGGGGCATCATCGGCCGCCTCTCCATCCTCTTTGGTGTCCTCATTGGCTACGTTGCTGCAGTCTTCCAGCACGAGGTCAAGTTCGATGCAGTTCGCGAGCCGCATGGTTCGGTCTGCCGCAATTCCACACCCCCTCCTTCTCCGTCTCCACTCTGGGTCTTTTCATCCCCGTGGTCTTCGTCCTCATCGCCGAAAACGTCGGCCACGTGAAGTCTGTGTCCGCAATGACCGGCGAGAACCTTGATGATCTGACCGGACGCGCCCTCTTCGCAGACGGCGTCTCCACCATGCTCGCAGGTGCGGGCGGCGGTTCCGGTACGACGACCTACGCCGAAAACATCGGCGTTATGGCCGCAACCCGCGTCTACTCGACGGCTGCCTACATCGTCGCAGCATGCTGCGCCTTCCTGCTCTCCCTCATGCCTAAGTTCGGTGCGCTCATCGCAACGATTCCCCCCGGCGTCCTCGGTGGCGCTGGTACCGTCCTCTACGGCATGATCGGCATGCTCGGCGTTCGTATCTGGGTCCAGAACCGCGTTGATTTTGCCAACCCGGTCAACCTCAACACTGCTGCTATCGCTCTGATTGTCGCAATCGCCGACTTCACCTGGAACATCAGCGGCATGACCTTCGGTGGCATCGCCCCTGGGCACCGCCGCCGCGATCATCGTCTACCACGGCATGCGCGGCATCTCGAAGCTGCGTGGAACCAACCTCGAGCAGGCCTCGCCCGCTTCGGCTCCGCAGGGATCCGAACTCGAAAGCGAACCCTACGCTTCACGGCATCGCTCACTCAAGCCTGATCGTTTCTGATCACTGAGGCCGGGGTGTCCGAAAGGACACCCCGGCCTTAGCATTACCTCATTTCCGCTTAATACCAACGATTTCCTACCGAGCGCAGCTCACTTACTAAACCGGACGTCCGTTACAGTTATGTGCTAACATCTGCTCATGCGCTCTGAATCGACACGGACTCGATGGGCATTTCTTCTTAGTGATTTCGCTGGGGCTGTTCATCGTTGCAGCCGATAACTCCATCCTCTACGTCGCTCTTCCCACGCTTCGATCTGAACTCACACGACCCATCAGCAAGGCTTGTGGATCATCAACGCCTACCCTCTGGTTCTGGCCGGCCTTCTATTGGGAACAGGAACCCTGGGAGACAAGATCGGACACCGACGCATGTTCGAAGTCGGGCTCGTCATCTTCGGCCTTGCATCCAGTGCTGCAGCATTCGCGCCAAATGTCGCGATCCTCATCGCTGCACGAGGTTCCTTGGCGCAGGCGCTGCGGTCCTCATGCCTTCAACCCTTGCTCTCATCCGCCAGACCTTCCTTGAACCCCCGCGAGACGCAACACCGCCATTGGTATCTGGGGATCCGTAGCCACCGTCGGTTCGGCCGTCGGCCCACTCTTGGGCGGATTCCTCCTTACTCACACGTGGTGGGGAGCGGTGTTCCTGATCAACATTCCCATCGTCATCATCGCCTTGGTCAGCACTTACCTTCTTGCTCTGACACATTACCCCAACCCCAAACGCAGCTGGGACTTCATGTCCTCCCTCTACGCGATGATCACCATGGTCGGCCTTTGTTCTCACAATCGAAAACCTTGCTCACACACCTATTGACACGACCCTTGTCGCGACCGGCATCGTCCTATTCATCATCGGGATGGTGCTCTTCACTCATCGCCAGCGTTACCTTGAGGTTCCACTTCTGACCCTTGATGTCTTCCGCAGCCGCCTCTTCACAGCGGGATTCCTCGGCATTCCTCGGCATGTTTGTGGTCTCTGGAATGGAAATCCTGACAACCCAGCGTTTCTAACTCTCAGCCGGTTTTACTCCGCTCCAAGCGGGCCTCGTCACAGGAGTCGTTGCTGTAGCAGCATTCCCGGGCGCTATTTTGGGCGGCCGCTATCGTCGATCGTTGGGATTTAGAACCGTTATTTCAGGCGGTTACGTCATTGCAAGCATCGCCGGAATCGTCGCGATCATCGCTATCAATGAAAATCTCTTCCTCATCTTCATGATCGCGCTCGCACTCCTTGGTACAGGGAACTGGCCTAGCTATGAGCGTTACCTCAACTGCAATCATCGGTTCCAGCCCCGCTCGCCGGACCGGCATGGCCTCGGCAATCGAATCGGTTTTCCTACGAGTTTGGAACGATGCTTTCGGTGGCGGTCTTGGGTTCACTGATGTCACTGTTTTACACTCTCAATGCGGCTCCCGAAGTCGCCCACAACATGGACGCTTCCGCCCACGACCCACTTCTTGCACCCATAGCCGCAAACGCCATCGATACCGCCTATACATGGACACTATCCATTGCGATCGCAGTTGCCCTGAGCGCTGCAATCGCAACAGCAGTACTTCTCAAAAGACAATCCGAAGGGAGACCAAGTATGCGCACGAGTAAAGATCGCAGCTCATCCAGGCCGCCTTGGAGATCATCGATAAGAAGAGCCTGGACGCACTAACCTACGACTCCCTCGCGAAGGCCTCGGGAATGTCGAAATCCGGTCTTCTCTACCACTTCCCCTCTCGCACTGCGCTACTTTTGGCGCTCAACGAACACTTGGCCTCGTCATGGAGGGCAAGCCTTCTCGAGGCCGCGGGAGCCTCCCGAGGAGCTATCGGCCCCGCGAACGCCTACGCGCCGTCGTCGAAGTACTCTCGCAAAGCGCGACCCGCGCAGACCTTCTTTGGCGCTCGATACTCATACGCGCGAAGAGGGCGCCGAGGTGTGGGATGAGATCTTAGGCCCCTGGTTGCTTCCTCGCGAAGAAATTTTGGCCGATCCAGATATCTACCTGCTGTACATCATTGCCGACGGCCTGTGGGTGCACGACCACATCAATTCCTACGATCTGACCACGCAGGAACGCCATGCACTGATCACGGCTGCGTTGGCGTATTTGGATTCGCTACCCGACGTTTCGCAGGCACATTTCTAAATCTCACCCGCGCGGGTGGATCTCAGCTATTTCCGCAGCGCCAAGCAGGGTGCTGGGACCTTTAAGGTCATCGTGATTGTCCTGAACGCGCTGCAGATCCTCGGCGGTCAGGGCACCGTTGTAGAGCGAGCCCAACAGGACCGTCACTCCCGGTTCGGTGTTATCGGTCAAGGTCACTCGCGATGAGGGGAAGAAACGCGCGACGGTGTATGCGGCATCAACAGATTGGGGACCTGCTTGAATCTGAGCAGAACCCGCGTATTCAGGCGAGGAATTCGAAGGATCTGCCACCTGGAAGCCCACGCTCTTGAGCATGTCTGACGCATCGCGTGCAACACCCGAGCGCGATGTCGTATTGAAAACCTGTACCTTGATCGAGGACGTAGCCAGAGGCTGAGTTTCCTCGCTAGGGCAGGGAATATCCCCTGTCGAGGCGTACTTAACTTTTGCGGAAAAACCGTTAAGGAAGGGATGGGAAGAATTCCCGAGAGCACCAAAAAGACTGAGGACACTGAGTCCAGCCATCACCGAAACGACGATCGAGAAGACCGAATTCTGCTTAGCTGGCGTTCGCGGCGATAGAGTTCGCGGCGGGACAGTTGGGGTTGTGGTGCACTCACAGGACTAACCTACTTCACGAATGGCACTTTGCGCACGAATTACGCCGAATTTCAGTAGAGCACCATTGTGAGAATCAGGGCAATAACAGCAATCAATGGAAGTGTTCCTGCTTGATCGCTGCACTTCGCTGATCCGGAAACCAGAAGATAGCAGTTGCCGGGAGTGCAGCTTTAGCACTCCCGGCAACGCTGCGGCACCGCACGCTCAACCCCACTTCAGCGCGCATAGCGGCCGCTCACACACTCGACGCTCACCCAAACACAGAGTCGCCGAGCACGTTGTTTTATGCAGGCCTGAATTCAAAGGATTCAAACCCAAGCTTCTTGATGTCTTCAGCCATCGCCTCGACTTCCATATCCCACGCGCGGTCCCCCGCATTGAAACCTTCAGCAGTGCCCATGGCGCGCGCCTGCTGAAGTGCGAAAATGCGTTGCACCCAAGTCCTTGACGCACGCGGCAACTTCGCGCGCATCGGAAGGACCATCCCGATACACCGTTAGGCGAACCTCGTAGGCGACACCCGAATCCTGCACTTCGCCCAAGCTCTCCCAGGCTTTTGGACCCGCGTTAGGGCGCCCAGCCACGGCCTCGTACGCGGGACCCGACATCGCCTTAATGTCGATGCCCACCCAATCAACCAGGTCGGAACGCAAAAATCTCACGCAGACGCGAAGGATAAGGACCGCGGTGTGCAAACCAACCTCGAAGCCCAATCCCGCGCACGCGCTGCATGGCCGGAAGAAGTGCCAACTGGCGCGTGGCCTCGCCACCGGAGAAGACCACCCGTCCAGCAGACCAACTCGACGGCTCCAGCGGGTCCTCAACTTTCTCCCAGGACACAACCCCGGGAATTTTCGGATCGATGATCGCCTGATTGTGGCAATACGGGCATGCCCAAGGACACCCCTGGGCGAATACCGTCGCCACAAATTTTCCCGGCCAATCGACGCTGGACATGGGGCTCAGACCCGCGATCTGCAGGTCCGAGGCCCTCAAGGTCGCAATACTCATCGCTGATCCACCGGCGGGAAAGCGCTGACCAGTTCACCGTGCCCCGAAGCCGCAGCCTCAGAGAACATGGTGCGCTCGTTGTACTCACCCTTCTTACCGATATTGAAGGATTTCACGGGGCGGAAGTAACCCATGACTCGAGTCCAGACCTCACACTCTTGCGGTTCACGGTCGGGGTGGGCCTCGGCGCACTTCTCGCAGGTCCAGTGTTCACCCACAAGGTAGCCGTGCACAGGGCAGATCGAGAAGGTCGGGGTGATGGTGATGTAGGGGACCTTGAATGCGGTCAGCGAACGACGCACCATCTCCTTGCAGGCCGCACCCGAGCTCATACGCTCGCCCATGTAGAGGTGCAAAACCGTGCCGCCCGTGTACTTGCCCTGCAAAACTTCCTGATCTTCCAAGGCCTGGAAAGGATCATCGGTGTAACCAACGGGAAGCTGCGAAGAGTTCGTATAGTAGGGCTGCTCATCGGTGCCGGCCTGGAGGATGCCCGGGTAGTGGAGGCGGTCGGCCTTCGCGAAGCGGTAGGTCGTGCCTTCGGCCGGGGTCGCCTCGAGGTTGTACATGTGGCCGGTGGCCTCTTGAGTTCAACCATGCGCTCACGGATGTGATCGAGAACCTGCAGCACATGTCAAAAGCCTGCGGGGTCGGTGATGTCGTATCGGTCTCCCGTGAAGTTCCGGACCATCTCGTTCATGCCGTTGACGCCGATGGTGGAGAAGTGGTTGTTCAGGTGTCCCAGGTAACGCTTCGAGTAGGGGAACAAGCCGCGATCCATATGGAACTGAATGGTTTCACGCTTGGCTTCCAGGGTCTGCAGAACCCAGGTCAATCAGTGATCCAATTCCTTGACGAGGCCGTCCATGTCACCCGCGAAACGGTAGCCTAGGCGCGCCATATTGATTGTGACGACACCGATCGAACCCGTCAGTTCTGCGGAACCGAAGAGGCCATTGCCGCGCTTGAGCAATTCGCGCAGGTCTAGCTGCAGGCGGCAGCACATCGAGCGGATCATGTGGGGATCCAAGTCGGAATTAATGAAATTCTGGAAGTAGGGAAGGCCGTACTTTGCGGTCATTTCGAAAAAGCGCGTCGACATTTTCGCCCTCCCAATCGAAATCGGGAGTCATGTTGTAGGTCGGAATCGGGAAAGTGAAGACACGACCATCTGCATCTCCCCCCGTCATGACCTCAATGAAGGCGCGGTTAATGAGGTTCATTTCCTCTTGGAGCTCGCCATAAGTAAAGTCCACAACTTCGTCGCCAATGAGGGGTGCTCATCGGCCAGATCATCCGGACAGGTCCAATCGAAGGTGAGATTCGTGAAGGGGCACTGGCTGCCCCAGCGCGAAGGAACGTTGAGGTTGTAGATCAATTCCCTGCATGCTCTGGACGATCTGCTCGCTAGGTCATGCTGTCCAGGCGAACGAAGGGGGCCATGTATGGTATCAAAGGAGGAGAAGGCCTGCGCTCCTGCCCATTCGTTTTGCAAAGTTCCAGCGAAGTTCACGATCTGTCCGCACGCCGAGAGAAGTGCTTCGGGGTGCCGAGGCGATGGCACCGCTGACCCCGTTGAAACCTTCTTGGATCAGTCGCTTGAGCGACCATCCCGCACAGTAACCCGCGAACATATCGAGATCGTGGATGTGGATATCACCGCTGCGGTGCGCTGCTCCCGCTTCGGGGGAATAGACGCGCTCCAGCCAGTAGTTGGCGATCATCTTGCCGGCAGAGTTCAGAGATCAAAGCCACCCAGCGAGTAGCCCTGATTGGCGTTTGCATTAACGCGCCAATCGGAGCGGTCAAGGTATTCCTCGACGGTCGAGATCGCATCGATGTCATAGCGTGTTGTGGGAGATGTAGTCACGGTTTTCCTTTCCGAGCTTCAACACAGACATCGTGGTGGGGGCACAATATCTAGTGCGCGAGACGAACGCGTCCCACAATATCTAGTGGTTGCGGAGAAGGTATAGCTACGACATGCGGCGTGTTGTCATTCGACAAAAATGCGCAAATTACGAAAGTGGGTGAACGCATTGCGCGAGTGTCTGAATAGCTTGCGAATAAGTTAAATGAAACTAAAGCGAGCGCGCTTTCGACTCAAAAACGGCACTATTTCGCCGAAAGTCGGTCAACCTCGTGAATAACAAAACCTGCAACAGCGACAACGGCAAAAGATGAAATCCCAGCAAGAATATGCGCACGACGCGGAAGAGCATCCAAAAATTCCGCGTAGGTGATTCCGCCCGAACCCATTTGTGCCAGATCATTGGGAGTAAGCGCCCACACAGAATGAGACAACTCCCAAAAACTGTGATGAGTGCGCTGGCCATTGCAATGACAGCCATAGCTTTCTGGACGGGCACGCCGTGGCGAACGCGGGTCTCCAGCGGACACAAGATCGGTGCCCAAAAACCGCAGATTGCCATAGCGACAAGAACATCGGCGGGGCGGTGCCAGCCAAAAACCATGACGGAGATACCCACCAAGGATGTCCAGATATACCCGATCCACGCTGCGGGGCCTCGGAACCATTCGGGGGCAATCATCACCAATGCCAGAGCAAGGGACATTGCAACTGTCGTATGTCCCGAAGGAAGCGAATTCAAAAATGGCTGCCGACACGTGGAAATCCGGGCGATCAATGAGCAGCTTCGCAACCTGAGTCGTCGTATTAGCCGCAACAATCATGCCCAGAGCACGACCAGCCAGTGTTGGACGACGGCGCAACCACGCAATCAAGACAATCAGGCCACCAACAGCGACCATCGCAGGAACCGAAATAATGTGCGTTACGGTGCTTCCCACAGTGCCTAAGGGCTCCGCCCAGCGCATGGCAGCTTCCATCGACAAGGTGTCAATCGCCTGGCCTGTAACAGTGAAGACGGCAACCCAAGCGACAAGGATGCTGAAGAGCACACACCCTCCCGCAGCAAAAAGTCGACGCACGAGGCGAGGACGGTAGCCGGGAGCCACAGTCCTGGGGCGCTCCGAGCAGCACCCACACCGGCACGCGCACTACCACCACGCGGGCTTGATTGGCGAATGTTCGGTCGCCGTCCAGCACCAGAAGAGGGTGTTTCAGAAGTGGCACTACCTGAGCCCTGGGGGCCAGAGAATCGCCTTGACGAGGCCGCGAGCGCTTCCGGAACCTCTGCGGCATCCTCTGAAGGTGCGTAGGCCTCAGATTCTTCGGAATTAAAGGAAGGATCAGGATAACCGGGAATGCGGTCGCTCATTGTCTCCCCCTTCCCTCGTGCGACAACCAATCTAGGTGGCAACTGTCTCGTTCCGCGTTCTTCGAAGGTCTTATTTTAGTCACCCATCTAGGGCATTTTCTATTGGAACACTTGGTTTTTCCTCGGTTGATCAAAGTGATATTTTGTCACATTCTCAAGCTTCTATCTCGAGCCGCACTCCGGTCATTCGGTTAGAGTGGAGGAGTCAACGGGCGTAAGTCACTGCGGCTCAACGCCACTACCGACTCGGATCAGGGTGCTACGTGTCGATTTCTCCGGTCAACACCGACCGCATTCGCGCTGTCTTGCACGGTCACGATCTGAATTTTGGTGAATCTTCAGACGAAGAGCTCGCTGTTCCGACACGAAATGCGATCTATTTCTGGAACACATCGAACCCGCACATCCTGCAATTGCGTGCGCACTGGCGTGGAATTGCCAACGATGATGCCGAATTTGCGTCGCTCACGGAAGAAGTTCGGCGCTGTAATGCAACGCGTACAGGCCCGAAGGCGTACTGGCTCCTTTCGAAGATGGCCGACGCTACGGGCTGATCGCCGAATGCGACATCGTTGCGACAAACGGTCTTTCGGAAGCCCAGCTCGATACCTTCTTCGAAACTTCAATGTCGATGATTATGGGATTCTTCTCTGATCTTGAAGAAACCCTTCCCGAATTCGTCACGTGGGTGATCAAGATTCGGATCAAGAGTCATCTAGCGAGGCGAACACCATCTCGCTCCACCAGGGAGATCGATCATGAGCACGCTTCCGGGACCCTATCCCGTACCCAGAGGATTCGATCACGCCGTACAAAGTGACTTTCGATCGCTTAATGCGCACGCTTTCTGAGCTGCAGTTCCAAGCTGATGTTTTGGCGGAAAACCGCGCTGCTGGCGCCGTTTTCGACGGGGTACCTTTCCTACTCAGCATGGATTCTTCCGAGCGATTCCTGTCGATTCGCGCGGTCTGGGATACCGACTTTGACGCCGAAAAGGCCGGCCATCCACTTTTCGCCGCAGCTGATTCATGGAACCGCGAGAAGTATTTCCCAACGGTTTATTGGATGCTAGATCCCGCCGGCTCTCTTCAGGTATGTGCCGATTTCGCCGTTGACACTTCTGCTGGCCTATCGGACCAGCAGCTCACCGACCACTTGGGCGCTGGCATTTCAACCGGAATTGACGCAATCCGCTACATGCAAGAGGCCGCAACCCAGACCTTGGGTTGGGTCGCTCCGGAGGCGACTCCCTATTCTGCTTCGCCCGAAGCCTCGGCCACCGCTGAGTCCTTCGCGCATCCTCAGCCGGGTAGCCCAGCCTCCACTGATAGCGAGGCCGAGGATCGCTCCGCTCATAGTGGCGCCGCTTTCGGGCTCTGATGGATTCACGCTCTGAGGACCTGCTCGAGATCATTCGTTCCCGAGGCACACAGGGGTCAGTTTGTCGATTACCGCTGCCTTCCTGCGCAAGATGCCCTGACTTCGGCGTGGCCCGAGTGGATTCCCACCCCTGTCGTATCTGCGTGGTGCCAAAGCGGAGTCGATGAACCGTGGCTTCACCAAGTGCAAGCCCTTGAGTCGATCCATTCGAGGCACGATGTTGTCATTGCGACCGGTACGGGATCGGGCAAGTCTCTTGTCGCATGGACACCGATTCTTTCTGACTTGGTTCAAGCAGATGACTCAAACAGAATTTCCGATATTCACCGGCGTCCAAGTTGCCTTTACCTCTCACCAACCAAAGCACTTGCAGCAGACCAGCTTCATTCACTGAACCGTCTTGTTGACGGCCTCGAACATGACGTCGCCCTTGCACTTGCCGATGGGGATACTCCCCGTGAAGCCAAGGAATGGAGCTCGCGCAAACGCCGATATCATCCTGACGAACCCTGACTACCTGCACTACGTCATGCTCCCCCGTCATGAGCGTTGGACTCGTTTTTTGGCATCGCTGCGCTACGTGATTGTTGACGAAATGCATCAGTGGCGAGGAGTCAGCGGTAGCCACATTTCTCTGGTTTTACGCCGACTTCTAAGAATTGCGCGCCACCTTGGTGCAGACGTCCAGGTCATTATGATGTCCGCGACTTTGGCCGATCCGCAATCCGTTGCTCAGACAATGATTGGCCGCGAGAACGTCAATGCGATCACGGACGATACTTCCGGGCGCGGAACTCACCACATCTTTATGTGGGAGGGCCGCGAGGTTCAGCGTGAAGAGGATGTATCAATTGATGCCTTCCTTTCTGCTCTTCGTGCCGCCGAGGCCGGCGAAGAAACGGTTCTTGAAGCTCCAACTCAGCGTCTTTCCGCCCAAACCGAGGCTTCCCTTCTATGTGCAGAACTCATTCGCGCCAATGCTCGCCTGCTGACCTTTGTTCGCTCACGCGGTGGTGCCGAGGCCGTCGCCGCCCAAACCCGCGACAAACTCCGCGACGCTCCAGAATTAGCCTCGACCGTCGCTGCGTATGGGGGAGGCTTCCTCCCCGAAGAACGCCGCACCTAGAATCTGCACTGCGTTCGGGTCGATTACGTGCACTTGCAACGACTTCTGCCTTAGAAATGGGTATCGACATCTCTGGGCTTGATGTCACCATCACGGCGGGGTGGCCTGGGACTCGCGCATCATTTTGGCAACAGGTTGGCCGCTCCGGACGTGCCGGGGCAGATGGTATTTCTGTTCTTATTGCTGGCGATAACCCCCTTGATTCTTTCCTTGTTCATCACAGCGATGAGATTTTTTCCCCTGTCGAGGCAGCGGTATTAGATCCTCAAAACCCTTGGGTTTTGCGCGACCACCTGTGTGCTGCGGCTGCCGAACTTCCTCTTCCTGAGGACGAGGCGGTCGCAGTTTTCGGAAGTGGAGCTCCCGCTCTTTTAGCTGAGCTCGGTCAGGAAGGGCTACTGGTCCATCGAAGTGGCGGCTGGCGCTGGAATGTCAGCTCTTCTGATGGCCCATGGGAGAAAATCCAGATCCGCGGCAGTGGTGGCGATGTTCAAATTGTCGATGCACGAAGCGGAAGCATCATCGGTTCTGTCCCCCAAGATTCCGCGGATTCGCAGGTGTTTTCCCGATGCGATCTATGTGCATCAGGGACGAACCTTCCACGTCCTCTCTCTGAAGAAGGCCCCACACGTATCGCCTACGTCGAAGAAGTCCGCACACCGCTCAGGACCAGGGCGCAAGATGCAACCACATTGCGAGTTATCAGTGTCGATGAAGAATGGGTCAGCCCAGATTCTCTTGTTCACTGGTATCGAGGAACTGTTGATGTCACCCGTCAGGTCACCGACTTCGACCTCCTTCGACTTCCAGGGCTGGAATACATCTCAAATACTCAACTTGATATGCCGGAGCGCACTTTACGTACCCAGGCCTGCTGGTACACCTTGAGCCCAGCAACAATGGCGGCGATCGGGATCGATAAAGGCGATGTCTTAGGGACGCTCCACGCAGCAGAGCATGCCTCGATTGCTCTTCTTCCCCTACTGGCAAATTGCGACCGTTGGGATTTGGGTGGGCTTTCGACAAATCTCCACACCGATACTGATTTACCAACTGTTTTTGTTCACGATGCTTATCCGGGTGGAGCGGGCTATGCGCATTACGGTTTCGCCCACGCACGTGTTTGGATGGAACGCACCTGTCAGGCTGTTTCCGAGTGCCAATGCCATGACGGATGCCCCCGGTGTGTCCAGTCTCCGAAGTGTGGAAACGGGAATGAACCGCTCTCAAAGTCCGTGCAGAGCTCCTCTTGAGCTTCCTCGTCGAGCATTCGCCTTTCAGAAATTCCCAGAAAAACTTCCAGATACAAAATAGTATCCACACAGTATGACTTCCTATATTTAAGTCATCGAGGTTGGACCCCACTTAAGTGGGGATGCCACACCGAAAGACTTTTCGGGAAACTCGCACTGTGTTGATGGGATGCTTGAGGGGCCAGCCGGGGGGCAGGCCCCTCAAGTGCATCTACAGCACTTTCATTATCAACTCCCGCACGAGCCGAGCGGAAGACATTCCATCCCCACCCACTGCTCACACGCACCGTGACGATCGTATCGACACTTTCGCAGTGACATGAGCTCAGCATTGCTCCATTTTCTTGAGCAACCTCATTTGCTGCACGACAGGCTTTTTCCTCAACCGATTCCCACTGAGCCGTTGCGGAAACATCTGCTCCCGCCAAGGCACTGAGATCCGCAATATTCTGGGCTCGATTCCCCGCCGCAAGAAGAGCAATATACACCAGTGCGCTGCAGGCAAGAACGGCTAGGGCAGCCAGAACTCCAACCACCATGATTGTCCCGGACCCTTCATCCGAATCCGTTTTCTCACACATTCTCAATCACCGCCAACCACGGTGCTTTCGCGCAACATCTGATACCTGCACTGCGCGTTCAAGCCGATCATTCCCGCGGGGCCTCTATAGGGAGCTTGCGCCTTGCCGTAGACCCACCTTTCGTCTGCGGAGAACTCAAAAGTGAGCCCCTGATATCCGAGCGGACATCACGTGTGCAGTTTCCTGCCCGTTCCCTCCACGAGCATTTTCGCGAATGCCCGCCGAAAGCGCAGTACACAGATTCCTGGGTGGTCATGCAGCAGCGAAGACCGAGAGCACAAGTGCAATCATGATGACTACCGAGAAGGTGCCCAGAGCAATTTCAACGCTGACCATGCCGTCATCCGAATGCGTTTCGGATGACGGCATTGAGCGGCCGCACCTCAGTTTCATGAAATGCTCAATGCAGAGCTAATGAGCTGTTCAAGGGCAGATTGAACGACACCGGACTTTAAAACCACTAAGAGCAAACCGGCGAAACCCGCTGTTGCCAATGCCCCAATCGCATATTCGACCGTTGTCGATCCTTCTTCTGGATCTGTCATCATTTCACTCTTGGGATCACGATCGTCGTGAAGTGTTTCTTCCGTCGACATGGGCCTTTCCTTTCTCTTCGTTCCCATGTCTTGAGAGTGCGCCAAGCTCTCGTAAATCTCTGCAGCCTCGAAAATTGTGGATGAATCGTCGGCACACAGAAACTGTGGATAGCATTCGCAGGATTTCTTAGAAGCTATTTCGAGCCATTGTCAGAAGTACCGGTGCAACCCCTAGGAAGATGAAGGCTGGCAACATCAGTAGTCCCAAGGGCACAACCAATTTCACTCCCAATTCCTCTGCTCCAGCACGCGCATCACTCAGTCTTTGATCTCTGCTCGCTTCCGCTAAGGCATGCAACTGATGATCAACTGATGCTCCACGCGCCCATGCTTCTCGTAGCACCTCGGCAATCCTTGTTATCCCCTCACTGCATCCCTCCCAGGCGCGATTCCATCTCACACCTAGAGTCAAACAACTGGCGGCTCTCACCAGCTCTTCAATTCGCGCTGAACGTCCAATGCACTCCAAAGCTCGAGGAATGGAGACTCCAGAATCCAATGCAGCGATTACCAGCTCAGAGATGATTGCGATATCTTCCTGAGCGCTCTCCTCCCATTGACGTGACGATCGGCGTATCAGACGAAGTGAGACCCATCGACCCGCTCCCAAGAATGACAGCCCGATGACTGCGCACATCGAACCCACTCCCCCGTCAACAAGCACAGGAAATGGGTTAATCCCATGATGAATACCGCGACCAGTGCCAGCAGTGGCAGTAAGTTGAGGATCTTTGCGGATAGGGCGGGGCCTGCCCCAGCAACTCGCCGCGCCTTTTTGAATGCTCTCAATATCATCGAAGTTTTGTGCCAAAGCATCCAAAACTGCTGACAAAAGGAGCACCTAATTCGTAGGAGACGGCGCAGGCTGCAGTAACCATACGCGCGTGCTCTCCAGCCTGTTTGAGAACAATGGAAGCAACCCCATAGGGGCACTCCTTCTTCTCCCTCACCCACTTGCAGCCATGCATCACGCGCGGGCAACCCAGCACGAACCAAAGCACTGACTTTTCGCAGAGATTGAGCTGCTTCACTAATCCCGGAATATGAAGTACTTACCCTCCACGATAGAGTCTGCACGCGTTGTAGATTCGACCAGAATCGCTGCTGCCCAGGCGCCAATGGATGCGGATCCCACATCAGAACACGACGAAATCTCTTGGATCGCATCAGGGGTCCTCAGTGAGCAATGCGCGCAGTCCTTCCCACGCGGGTCCGGGCTTCCCACGGCCTCGGCAATCACATCGATAGGCACAGGTACACGCAAGTACCCCATTTTCCATCCCAAAAATCCCGATCTGAGTCAGCTGGCGGGTGCCACGCTTTGGACCATGAGCAACACGCTCCATATGGACAACTAGCTGAAATGCCGCCTTTGCCTGCAGATCCGTTGCCCGAGCATCCATTCCCGCGAGCGCTCCCAGCGCTGCAAGTCGGGCGGGAACTTCTGCGGGGGTATTCGCGTGAATCGTGGCAAAACTTCCGCGGTGCCCGGTATTCAAGGCCGTCATAATGTCGCGAACTTCGATACCTCTACATTCCCCTAAAACGATGCGATCCGGCCTCATTCGCATGGCAGCTCGAACCAGTTCCGAAAGAGTCACTTCCCCGCGTCCCTGAGCATTAGCCTGTCTGGCCTGAAGGTGAACAACATGGGGATGTTGTGGATTTAGCTCGCTCATTTCCTCGATGCAGATCAGTCTTTGACTGTCGGGCAAGGTGCCCAAAAGTGCAGCAAGCAGAGTGGTTTTCCCACTCCCTGTCGCACCAGAAATAAGGATGTTGCAGTGCATATCAAGGGCACGCATCAACACCTGATATGAGGTGTTGTCTATACTTCCCATCTCACGCATCTGCCCGATGCTGAGACCATTTCTGGCAGGAATCCTCAGAGAAATCAGGTTCCCCCACCAGAAAGTGGTGGGATAACCGCGTGAAGACGAATCCCCATGGGTAAGACTCCATCGACAATCGGAGCCGCATCATCTAAACGCTTTCCGCAGATTCCTGCCATTGTGACGGCTAGTTCACGTACTTCTTCTTCACTGTCAAAAGAGCATCCAGCCGGCTGAACCCCTTGCCCGCAATCTGCCCACACCTGCCTGGAATTCACCAAAATATCTGTAATTCCGGGAAGGTGAATCAAAGAGCCAAGATCTTTCCCAAGCCATTGAAGCGAGCTTCGAGTTCTTTCCAAATGCTTACCAAGCTCATCGATTCCCATCCCAACAGCTTTGATAGGTATCGCGGCTTGGTCGTCATCCTTTCCCGAATGCGCTGCTAAAAGGCAATCGTCGATCAGACTCATTGCGTACGCTCCACAATCTGCTGCCACAGTCGTGAGCGGCGCCTTCCTTTTCGCCCCTGCCGAGGCCTCATCCCCGCTGGATGCACCCCCATTCCTTTGGTGTGGGTAATTTGAGAGATTTGAGTCGACGAGATTTGTCCACTAAGTGGAGTTCGTGAAAAGAATCCACCACGTGGAGGTGGCGCGATTAAGAGAAAACTTCGACACGGAAATGGAAATGACGCACTGAGAGCACACAGACGCGCAGCTCCAACAGCATCTCCCAGACCTATAAGAATGAGCGCATCAAAATTCCTCGCAGTCTGTTCACACCTCGCTCCCCATTTCCCCAGATCACCACCACACTGCGAGGTTTCACGCAAAGCGGCAAGAAGCCCCGGGAGTCGCGAGTCATCAGCATCGGCATAGCCGCGTGAATCTCCGCCAATAAAAGACACCCCCTGAGCGCAGGGAAGACTATTCGCGATCGAGGGAAGGAAATAACGCTCGCCTCTACTCAAGCGCGACCAAGCCACCTGCCCATCCTCGGGAACAAGGATGTGTCCGCTACGGCCTCGTGCGGGACCAGGGTCCCGAGCAATTCACCAAAACACTTCCCGTGTCCACGCACAGATCCCAGGCAAGAGCAGAGACCCCTACTCCCCGCTCCAACCTGCGATTCCCACGCAAAGGTGAGAAGAATGCGGTGATACCGTAGCCTGCCGACGCGCATGATCGGCAAGGATCAGCTGCCCGATCGCCTTCTCACAACCTGGAAGACGCAGCGTATCTCCGATAATCAACACGTGGATTCCGCGGTGCTCCCACCGGGCTCGATCTTCGCTCCTACCGAGGACAGCGCAGATCACTTCCTCAACACGGAATTCTGTATGCTCACATTCTTCTGGGTGGCACTCGCGAGTATTAATCCCCAACAGAGCACAGATCGCACGCAATGATTGCTCAGCACCTTGAGAAAGTGCCCAAATGCAACATAACCTTCGCTCTTCATGGTGCAAGCGTGAATTTTCTTTTCGCGAAGTACCACCACGTCCGCGGAATCTGTGGAAAACTAGAGCCAATCCCACCCCTGTGGATAACACTGCTGTTTCCGCATTAAGCCAAGGTGTCACGATGAGCATCCTCAATGACAACACAGGAATTCCAAAGCCAACCCCTGCCCGGCGCTAACCAACACGTAGAAGGTGATACCCGTATCGCGTCCTTTTTCGATCTTGACAAGACCATCTTGGCCACGGCCTCGGCAATGGCGCTGAGCAGCCCGCTGGTTCACGCGGGAGTCATGAGCCGCTGGGATTCCCTACGGGCAACCCTTGTCCAACTTCCCTACCTCTTCACGGGTGCTGATGATGAACAGATGCGCTCGATGATGCATGCCTTGGGGGAGCTCACTCGAGGCTGGGATCCACAGTACGTTGAAAAAATCGTCAATAACGTCACAAATTCAACGATTGCACCTCTGTGTTACAGGGAAGCATTGGCACTGATCGATCACCATCGACTCCTGGGTCACCACGTTGTCATCGCATCTGCCTCACCGCTAGAGATCGTTCGCCCCATCGCGCACCTGCTTTCGATCCCCGATGCTTTATCCACGATCGTCGGGCAGGGTCAGGACGGCTTGGCCGACGGAACCATCACCCATTTCAACCACGGGGAAGGAAAAGCCCAGGCCTGCGCAGCTCTGGCCAGCGAGCGCGGCTGGGACTTGAATGAGTCTTTTGCGTACAGCGATTCCATCTCTGACCTGCCGATGCTCAATTGGTGGGAAACCCAAGGGCGGTGAACCCCGATCGAGCGCTTGCGGCGGTCGCACGCGAGCGCGAATGGCCGACTCTGACCTTTACACGAACAGTGCGAATCCGGGGTCGAAAGCGCGCCCGCCTTGCCCGTGCAATGATCCCCATTGCTTTGGCAGGAGGAATAGGCATCGGCTACTGGGCACGCCGCTCAATTCCCAGCTAGTACCGGCATACTTGATATATGTCCAGATTGTCCCTCCCGGTCGGCGCTATCTTGCGTCCAGCGATCTTCGCTGTCATCTTTGCGCCCTTGCCCTGATCCTCATGGGAATGTCGCTCGCTGATCTTCAGGCGCGAGCTGCGATTGGCGTCCCTTTGGCCTCGGTCGAGGGCATGATTGGCATGGCTTTTTCGACCATTCTTCTAGCCATGATTTCTATCAACTGTGAGCGCAATTCCATTGGCATGTTTATTGCTGCCGCATGGGCACTTGTCATTGGTTTCTTGCAGACCTTTGGCTACCTCCGGGTCCACTTCCTTGTGGTCTCAAACCTTTCAACCAACGATATTTCCGCCGCACAAACCTGGAATCTCTACCCCATATGCGTAGCTGCAATCCTTTTTGGCGGCGGCGTTTCCTTGGCCCTGACTCATCGCGCACGCGAAAACAGCCCGGATTCGGATCAGCTTGTATCCTTTCAACGCCACCAGGGTGAGCGAATCGCAGTGGCGGTTGCTTCACTTCCACTGGGAGTTATTGCCGTCGTCCTTCTCGTTCGCTCTGCGCCTGCCGATTCGCTTCCAATGGCTGCCAGCGGACTGCACGGCATGATTGCACAAACTCCCATGCACACATCGGAGGGCATCGCAGTTGCCGTCATGTTGGGGCTCATCACGCTTGTTTCGCGCTGGTCAATGATCGGCCCTCAGGTTGTCGCATGGATGTACATCATCCCCGCCTTCCTTCTGATTCCCGTTGGAACAAGCCTCTCCGGTGCCGTCGTGACCCCGGAAAATCAATGGGAACCCAGATTTTTGATGTCCGCATCGACTATTTCCGCCTACGGAATGGTCCTTGCGGCCTCGACCTAGGGAATTTACTGGGCTCGTCGCTACGCTCCCAACGACGCATCAAACTCCGACCAAGTCGCATAATCCAGCGCTTCTCGGCGGGTAATCCCCAAAACTATTCGTTTTCTCGTTATCGTCAGCACGAGAAGAGGAGGTCTCATGTCTGATCAGGAACACAAGGAAGACGTTGACAAGGTGACGGAAGATACCGATCACACCCCTACCGGTGAGGAAACACCACTGACCGGTGAAGAAGTCACCCTTCCCGGTGAGACATCTGCAGCCGAAGACATCGTCGGTGGCGCATCAGTCACCGAAAACCAGTCAGGTTGAACCCGTTCACATGGGTGTCACCCCAACATCCGTGGACGATGCTCTTGCACAGCGTTCGACGTCTGAGCATTCCGAGGCCGAGCCCGAGTCAGCCCAGGAACAAGAGGATGCGCAGAGCGAGGAATCCTCTTCAGACGAGCCCTCGAGCGAAGAAGCCTCGCACGACGATAGCCACGACTCCGCGCACGCTGAGGACACCGTGACCGAGTCTGAGCACACCTCCCACGATGACGTCGATTCCCACGATGACGTCGATGCTGAGCCGGCCTCGGAAAAGACTGAGGAAACTACTGAGGACAACGCAGAGCCCACGGATGCATCCCCCGAAGAATCTGAGGAAGCTCCCGACTCCGCACACACCACAACGATCCCGGCTGCTTCCGAAGCGGCGGAAGAAGAGCCTGAGGACTCTCCTTCGGTGACCGAGGTTCCCGACGCCCTCTCGCGCCGCACACCTGCTCAGCCCGAAACCGCCGAGGAACCCGAGGACGGGTTGAAAGCACCCAGGTTCGCAGGCGCGCATTCATTGCTCCGGCAGTGGAAAGCGCAACGACCGAAGCTTCGTGGAAGCCTCGTGAAGATAGCGGCGAACGTACCGTTCCTCAAGAGACTCCCGAGAGCCTCGACGATGCCCTTTTTGAAGGCGCAACCGTCGTTCCTGAAATGCCCTCTCGCGCAGCCGCTCACTGGAGCTCGTTGGCTTTGGGCATCTTTGCTCTGCCCATCACTTGGTACCTCATTGCCGATGCCGGCGCTCGCATGACACTTCCCGAGGGCAACCCACGCAGCAACCGGCGTGATCAACTGGCTTGCCCTCACCGAAGTTGTCATCGCTTTCGTGGCAGTTATTGCACTATTTGAAGCATTCAAGCGTTCCTCACTGGGTGCATGGATCGGCGGCCTCTGCTTCTTCGCAGCCGGCCTTCCCTGGGTTTTCGCCCCCGGATTTACCTCGGCACACACGGTTTCCGTTCTGCACTTCCTGCAGAATTCCGGTGCCTTGGGCGCTAACCTTGCACACCACCTCCAAGCATCCGGATACTCCGGCCGCCTCCTCTTCCTTGGAATTGCACTGCTTGGCATCGCATCCCTTTCGCATTCGGTTCGTCGCCGCGGACGCAATGAAGAGGCGATGCGCGAGCAAAGTAGAGACGCGTCAATCCCGCGGGTGCACACTTCACCGCCAGCGCACGTCGTCGCGCCGAAAAGGCAGCTGGTCTGCGGTGAAACCCGAGGTTTCGCGCGCGGTATTGGAGGCTCCCGGGCCCTGGGTTCACCGTAGGATCTCAGCCTCGGGAGCGTCCTTCCATATCGCCGACGCGGGACCCGAGGATGCCTCTTTTGCCGTTATCCTCCTTCACTCGTTCCCGATGACTTGGTGGACGTGGCGGGAGGTTATTCCCGCCTTCACACAGGCTGGTATCCGCACCATCGCAATGGATCTTCGAGGCTTTGGCACCTCCGATCTCGCTCCGGGTGAAGTCGAGCTCACCCAGCTGGCGACAGACGTTGCTGGCGTGGCCTCGGCATTGGGAATTTCTTCCTACACGGTTGTCGGCAACGGAATGGGCGGCGTGGTCGCGTGGATGCTCGGTGCGCTTAAACCCGCGGGCTTGCAGGCGATTGTGCCGGTGTGTGCCCCTCATCCGCTGGGCCTGCACTTCCTGCGTGGTCTTTCTTCCCGAGGCCGAGGCCGCTGGTTCTCAACCCTGCTATCGCGCCGTCCTCGCGTTACCTTCTTTACGTCGCGCTCAGCATGGATCGACCGTTCAATCTCTCAGTGGGCTGCGCCTTTCAACCGCGAGGAAATGCTAGAGAATGCGGAAGTCTACCGTGAGGCACTTTCGCGTCACATCGCGGTTCGCTCCGCATGCGAGTCACTGCGGGCAACGTTTGAGGCCCTCATTTAGCTCAAGGATGTTCTGACACGGAGCGTGACGGTGCCCGGTGCTGTCGATTCAGGCTCGCGATGACGGTTTATGGTCGCACGTTGACTTTGCTGATGACGTCCAAGCAACCAGCGGCGAATTCACCATGCGCGCAGTCGGCGAATGCGGCCATTTCCCTACAGGAAGAAACCCTCAGGCCCTGATCACGCGATTCTTCCTTTCATTAAGGAAACCTCCACTATGCAGCGGAGAGTCAACTCTGAAAGAAACGAATTTGCGCAAACTGTGCGCAAATATGTGATTTAGACCGTTCACCGTGCATAATAGTTACGACTATCACACGGTGGCTCTTTTTGTGCTGGGCTGCCGTCTTGCACGATTAGGACAGCTCAGTAGTCGGCGGCGCATGCTAGCGGCGCTCGCGAATAGAACGGAGTTCCGGCTTTATGTATGGAGATGCAAACTTCATCAACCAAGTCCCGCTCTTCAGTGGACTCGATGAGGCGCAACAGGCATCGCTGCAGCAGAAGATGGGTCAGACAACACTGCGACGCGGCGAAACCCTCTTCGAAGAAGGCGATCTTGGTGACCGTCTGTACATCGTGACCGAAGGCAAAGTAAAGCTGGGCCACACCTCGAATGACGGCCGCGAGTCCCTGCTTGCAGTCCTTGGTCCCGGCGAAATCCTTGGTGAACTGACGCTCTTTGATCCGGGCCCGCGCTCGACCACCGCAACCGCCGTATCTCCCGCAACCCTGCTGCACTTGCTGCACAGCGACCTTATGGAGATCGTCGAAGCGAACCCGACTCTGGCCAAGCACATGCTCCGCGCACTGGCCCAGCGCCTGCGTCGTACGAACGAGTCGCTTTCCGACCTGGTCTTCTCCGACGTCCCCGGCCGCGTTGCTAAAGCACTGCTCGATCTTGCAGATCGTTTTGGTACGGCAACCGATAAGGGCATCCACGTTCCTCACGACCTCACTCAGGAAGAACTGGCTCAGCTGGTCGGCGCTTCGCGTGAAACTGTCAACAAATCCTTGGCGGATTTCGTTTCGCGCGGTTGGATCCGTCTGGAAGGCCGTGCGGTTACGCTGCTTGACGTCGATCGTCTGGCACGCCGCGCACGCTAATCTTTAGCTCAATGCCTTCGGGGCCGAGCAGGGTGATGAACCTGCTCGGCCCCGATAGTTTATTGCGAAGAATTAACCGCAGTATCAGTCTTGCTTCGGACGCTTCAGATACGCGACCAAGCTATCTGAACCAGTCGGTCCTGGAACAACTTGGACGAGCTCCCAGCCATCGGCTCCCCACTGATCGAGGATTGCCTTCGTTGCGTGGGTCAAAAGCGGAATTGTTGCATATTCCATGTAGTCATAGCGCCATCCTACGGCACTGGCGGCGATTAGCCACGTGCAGCAACAGAAAGTGATGCCTCACGTAATGCCTTGGCATTTTGTACGAAGATGTTTCATCGACAAGCTTTGGGGAACTCGCGGTTTGCGCAACTCAACCGCCAGAGGATCTCGAGAGTGCATAAAGCCACTCACTCCAGTCAGTCTTCTCTGGATAAACGCGCAAAAATCACACGGCGTTCGCGTTCGGTAAGACCTCCCCACACCCGTAGGACATCTGTGATTGCAAGGCATCTGCAAGGGCATTCGAGGGCGCACGGGGCATTCCAGTGCAGCGCATACGAACTTGACGCTGAGCTGCGCCCTGCACAAACAGGGAGTCGGGTTCATCTTCGGCACACGGTGCATACTCAACCCAATCGTGGTTGTCAATCATGTGAAACTCCACCCTCTCCATGTGGTCGACATTGACCTCTTCCTCAGAGTCACATGAAATTTTCATAAGGGAAATTAGGACGGCTTTGGTCCATAATGTGGCAAAGAGGCCGAACGTTGACCTAATCCACCTCTTCCTCTCACTTTCCGAGGCCTCTACACGTATCCTGTACCTATGGCTCAGTCGCATACACGCTTTGTTCGACCCGCACAGCTGGTGGCGCTCTTGCTGTCATTCTTGGCAGCATCAACATAGTTGTGTGGTCAGCGCCGGCGTCTTGAGTGCCAGCCGTCGGAACTGGTGCAATCACGGCGAAAGCGGGGATGGAGATCTTCGATGAGATCCCAACCGACATCCAGGTTGTCTCTCCCGCGACCGAGTCCACCATGCTCGATACGAACGGCCAAGTGATTGCCCGTTTCTACGATAAGCAGCGCATTGTCATCCCCTCGGACAAAATCGCGCCCATCATGAAGAAGGCAATCGTCGCCATTGAAGACCGACGCTTCTTCGAACACCACGGTGTCGACCCCACAGGTATTGCCCGCGCAATGGTCAACAACCTCGGTGATGACGGCGGGAAGCAGGGCGCATCGACCATTACCCAGCAATACGTTCGTAACGCCTTAGCCGAAAAGGGTTACATGGAAGGCGATGCTGACCAGGTCGAGGCCGCAACAGAGCAAACCACCGAACGTAAACTTCGCGAAATCAAGTACGCACTTGCTGTTGAAAAAGCAAATGGATAAGGACCAGATCCTCAGTGGCTACTTGAATATCGCACCTTTTCGGTCCCATCACTTATGGCGTTGAAGCTGCCCTCGGCTCTACTTCTCCAAGTCCGCCAACGAACTGACGATCGGTGAGGCCACACTCCTAGCCGGCCTCGTCCAGTCCCCCGTTCAGTACAACCCTCTTCAGCACCCCGAGGCCGCGCAAGAACGCCGTAATACCGTCCTTTCCGTCATGGCTGACCAGGGCGTCATTACCGAGGCCGAAGAAGCCGAAGCAAAGGCCATGAACGTTACCGACATGACTTCACCCCACTCAGATTCGAGAGGGATGCTCGGGTGCTGGCGATGAAAAATGCCTACTTCTGCTCCTATGCGGTGCGCCAATTCCTTGCCGATAGTGCATTCGGCAAGACCTCCATTGAGCGTGAGCGTCTTCTTAAGACTGGTGGACTGACCATCCGAACGACTCTGGATCCAAAGAAGCAGCATGCTGCCTACGAAGCCTTAACAAAGACCATTCCTTCCGACGACGCCTCCGGTTTGGATGACGCTTTGGTTTCCTTGGTCCCCCAAACGGGCGAGGTTGTGGCAATGGCCCCAAAAACACCGTCTACGGCGTGAGCGAAGACGAAACTATGTCAAACTATTCGGCCGATGGTTCCTTCCAGGTTGGATCAACCTTCAAGGTCTTTGTCTTGGCCGAATGGTACAAGGAAGGCCGCTCGGGTTATGAAACCATTGACGGGCGAACAAACTTCCCCAATGGTTCCTTCAAGTGTGATGGCGCTCCGGTCCACACCGAAAGCTGGAACGTCGTCGACTTGGCCGGTAAGGACGGTGCCTTTAACGTCATCGGCGCAACGGGCCTTTCGGTGAACCACTCCTTCGTCAATATGAGCTTCCAAGCTAACTTCTGCGATATCTTCCAAGTTGCAGCTGACATGGGCATCGATGACGGAAACGGCGAACCGATCTTGGCCGTTCCCGGTAACATCTTGGGTTCCGGTTCTGCTTCGCCTCTAACCATGGCCCGCGCTTTCGCAACCTTCGTCAACGACGGCAAGATGTGCCAGCCCTACTCGATCGCGAAGGTCACCGACCGTCAAGAGAACGTTCTCAAGCGAAGGTTCTGCGAATTGCAAGCAGGTCATTGATTCGCAGGTCGCTCAAAAGGTTGCAACAACCCTGACGAAGTCGGCGAGCCAGTACTACACCGCGACTCGATTGTCGGGCGGTCGTCAATTTGCCGCCAAGTCCGGTACGACTGACTACTCGGCAAACACCTGGTTGACGGGATCGACCGCTGAACTCACCACCGCCGCATGGGTTGGTCACGGCAACGCCTCGACAACCCCGGTTCAAAACGTCCGAATCAACGGACGCTACTACTCGCAAATCTTCGGTGAGACTTTCGTCGGCCAAAATATCTGGGCTCCATACGAGCAAGGCGCTGGAGGCACCCCCAGCCAGCCCATGCCCAATGCGAATATCGGAACCCTCACAGGTCGCACCTCGCCAAACTCAGGGCTCCGACTCCCAGTGCAGCTCCTACCCCGCAACAAAATCCGCAGGGCCAGCAACAGCCCGGAAACAACGATGATGATGACGATGGGGATGAGTAAAAATGACTTCACGTCGACTCGTCAAGCACGCATTCCGAGGCGCAGCCGCCCTTGCTCTGGGCGGTACTGCGGCTCTTGCCTGGGGAAGTGTCGAGCGGCGTCGACCTGTCCTTCGCCACTACGACGTCCCGCTTTCGGCACTCTCAACGCCCATGTTGCGCAGTCATCACCGAATGGCGAAGGTCCTCCATTTCTCCGATCTGCACCTTTTCGCAGGCCAAGAATTTCTTCTCGATTTCCTGCAAGAGATTCGCGAAACCGAGCAATTCGACTACGTGATCTCTACCGGGATAACTTCGAAGTCCCGATGCGCTCAATATGGTGATCCAGGCGCACGAAATTTTCTCTGATTTCCCTGGAGCTTTCGTTTTTCGGTTCAAACGACTACTATTCGCCCAAACCCAAGAGCTGGACTCGCTACCTGCGGCCTCGCGAATCCGGAAAGATCGAGCGTGCGGTGGACCTGCCGTGGACCGAACTTGCGGCACACCTGCGCACGATGGGCTGGGCGGATTTGTCGAATTCTTCGGCACTTGTGGAGCCTTACCAGACGGAGACCACGACAGACGTCGACGAGTTCAGCTACACACCTGCTCCTCTTGCTCTGCTGGGTGTCGATGACCCACACATTAACCGCGACTCCATCACTGGGCTATCGCAAAGTTGGCTATCTGCTGGAGCAATTCGCATGGGTGTGACCCATGCGCCCTACACTCGCGTGCTCGACTCAATGACCCACTTGGGTGCAGAAGTGATCCTTGCAGGCCACACTCACGGTGGTCAGATTGGACTCCCTGAGGCGTGACCTCCCTGGTGACCAATTGCGATCTTCCCGTGAGTATGGCGAGGGATTGCACGTGTGGGAGACCACTGCCAGCGAGAATGCGTGGCTGCACGTCTCCGCGGGCTTGGGGTACCTCCCTTTACGCTCGGGTGCGTATCGCCACCCGCCCCGAGGCCTCGATCCTGACAATTCATGACTAAACACTGGTAAGGGCAAGACTCCCGACCTTTGCGTGCAAAATTTTGCGCACCGGCTTTGGACGGCTATACTCAAACGGTCACGGGGTGTGGCGCAGCTGGTAGCGCGCTTCGTTCGGGACGAAGAGGGCCGTGGGTTCAAATCCCGCCACCCCGACGTGATTCCCGCAGCATCGCTTGGTGCTGCGGGTTTTCTACCCGTTACACAATCCCATCTTCTGCGTCCTCACGCGCATCTGTTGGATACGGCTGATAGCGTGACATTATGAACGCTTCTCGATCCACTTCTTCTCGCCCTTCCTGGTGGCCGTGTGCCGACCAGACGGCCTTCTTGCGCGAGATGAACTGGCATCGATGAAGGCAATCGGTCAGCTCAGTGACAGCGATCTACACCCACTTCCATTGGTTGATGCCGCTTCGCCGCACCCGGCCAGTGATATCGATTTAGACCAGTATTCGGGTGTCATCATTACCGGCTCTCCTTTCGGTTTCGAACACCCTCATGAGCAGAAGACTCCCGAGCACCTTCGAGTTGAAGAACGCATCGATGCCTTGACCTCCATCCTTTTGGAGCGCGATTTCCCAACTTTCGGCATCTGTTTTGGCTTGCAATCCCTGGCTCGAGCCTCGGGAGCACCCATCGTTGAGGGCTTCTCTGAAGATCTCCAGGCCCCCGAAATTTCCTTGACCGAGGCCGGACTTGCCGACCCCCTGACCGGTAAGCTTCCGCCAAAATTCCACGCCTACACCGGTCACGCCGATGCACTGGATCTATTCCACAGGGAGCTGAACTACAGCGACCGGAACTCGCTGCCACGTCCAGATCCTCCGCTGAGGGAAAGAACATCTACGGCACGCAATTTCACCCGGAAATTACGCGAGATGGCATGCACCTACGCATTGAGACCTATGGTGACACCTACTATCCTGCAGAAGAGAAACCCGCGGTAGTTGCGCGCTGCGACGCTGCGAATACTCAACCCGCACACGACCTATTGGCATCCTTTATCCACCGCTACCAACAAGCTTGAGAAAGGGAGCTATGGCCATCTCGTTCGCACAATCTGAACGTTCAACACTTGGTGTTGAGTGGGAACTCCAGCTCATCGATATCGACTCTGAGGACCTCCGCCAATGTGCGCAGGCAATCATCACCAAGTCTCTGCACAGTATCCGGGGAATACGCTTGTTCACGGCGAAATGCTGCGCAATACGGTGGAATTAGTTTCGCGCAAACAGACTCGTGTCCGCGATGCCATTGCCGATCTCAATGAGGGCTTAGAGATGCTTGAGCCGATCACATCGGCACTTCGCGTCGACCTTACCAGCGCTGGATCTCACCCATTTGCCAACCCGGCCCTACCAGCGGTTTCAGACTCAAAACGCTATGCCGAATTGGTCAATCGCACCCAGTTCTGGGGCCGCCAAATGCTGATTTTTGGCACGCATGTTCACGTTGGGATTGAGGAGCGCGCCAAAGTCCTTCCTCTTTCTTGCTTTCTCTCCACCAGCTCGGGCGAATCCAAGCGCTGACGGCCTCGTCACCCCTATTGGGCGGAACGGACACGGGCACTGCGACAATCGCGATGGTTTTCCAGCAGCTCCCACTGCGGGTGTCCTCAGCTGTTTTACCCGCTGGGAGGAATTGAACTACTACACTCGCGACATGATGCACACCGGCATCATTTCGAATTTCGATGAGATCCGTTGGGATATTCGGCCCGCTCGAGGCTAGCGCACACTGGAAGTGCGCGTCGCGATTCTTCCAGCAATGCAGCTGAAATTGGAGCGATCGCCGCGCTTATTCACCGCCTGGTTGAATACGGTTCACGTGCTCTTGATCGAGGCGAAGAACTTCCAACCATCTCACCGTGGTTCTTGGCTGAGAATAAGTGGCGTGCGGCGCGTTACGGGATGGATGCCATTTTGATCGAAGACATCCACGGCAATGAGCGTCATATCGACGAGCTGCTGGATGAAACGATTGAAAAACTGCGCCCTGTTGCGCAGGACCTTGATTGCTCAGAAGAGTTGGATTTCATTTCAACGATGCGCAGCATTGGTGTGGGCTATCAGCGTCAGAAGGCGGTTGCCGACACCTGCGGCAGTCTCGAGGCCGTGGTTTCGCACCTGCGCGCCGAGACTCGCGCTGGTCGTCCACTTGATCCGCAGGTGACTATCGACGCCTTCACAGAAGGTGCACACACACCTCGTTCGGGGAACCACAACTAAGAACGGCTTTGGTGTTTCAGCACTGCTGGGCATTCGAAAATTCTTGTGGGTGTGAAGCCGACTGCAGCACGCCAGACATACAGATGGGGCGACGCATGCGATATTCGCTGCGTCGCCCCACAAGTTTCAGGCCGGTACTATTCCGACGTGAAAGTAAAACTGTGATGCTGGCGGGTATTTCCTTCAGCGCTAGTTCAGCCCTGCTTTCCAGCGGCGGAAGAACATGGCCAATAGTGCACCGGAAAGGTTGTGCCAGACCGAGAAGACAGCGCCGGGAAGCGCGGCCTCGGGGCTGAAGTACTTCGTTGCCAAGCCGGCTGCCAGGCCCGAGTTCTGCATACCAACCTCGATTGCGGTGGTACGGGCTGCACGGTAATCGCCGCCCGAGATACGGCCTGCGAAGTAGCCGAAGAAGTAGCCCAGCAGGTTGTGGAGGATGACCACGACGAAGACGATGAGTGCGGATTCCATGATCTTGTCGGCGGACTTGCCAACGACTGCTGCCAGCACGTAGGAGATGCCAGGGACGGAGATCCAGGGAAGTGCTGGGAGGATCTTTTCAACGTAGCGGCCAGCAAGCATACGGACAACGATACCTGCGATGACGGGGATCAGAACGATCTGGACGATCGCGAGAGCCATAGCCTTTGCATCAACAGGCATGTACTGACCGGCCAGCCACTTGGTGAGAAGGTCATGAGGGGTGCCAGAAGAGTGGAAATCGATGTCATGGTCACCGAGAGCGCAACGTCGCCCTTTGCCAGGTAAGAGATGACATTCGAGGCGGTTCCACCCGGGGCGCACCCGACCAAGATGACGCCGGCTGCGATTGCCGGATCGAGGTGGAGCGCCTTGGTCAGGAGGAAAGCAACTCCTGGCATGATCACATACTGCGCGATAACACCGACAATGACGGGCAGGGGGCGCTTCACGACAAGTGCAAAGTCGGGAAGGGTCAGGGTCAGGCCCATGCCGAACATGATGATGCCCAGACCAATATTCACACCGAAGGCGAGCTTTGCTGCCTGGGTCGGGAAAAATCAGACCAAGAGCGAATGCTGCGATAATAATGAGCGGGAATACTGTGACCGCGATGCGTGCAGAGCGGTCTTCCTGAGAGAGCTCGGGCTTTGAAGCAACCGAGGACGGAGCATGTTCTTCGCGTGTATCGTTTGTTGACATACCTATAACTATTGCGCTGTTGGCCCACTTCAGAAAAAGTATGTCTCAGTGAATGGGATGTCGGTGAGCGCCGGCAACAGAATTCACACTTTTCTTAGGTTTGCCTTTCAGTGAATAGGGGCACTACACTGTTGCCCATGGCTCAAAAGAGGATCACGGATGCGCTCACTTATTCGCCGAGGATGGCTCTCAAACGAGCACGGCGCGTGGGTAATGACTGCTCTCTCCATCGCTGTCGGAATCTGCACCTGAAACCTCAGCCCATTCAGTTCCTTTTACTTGCCGCATGGACAGCGGCCTACTGCAGCTATCACGCACTCACCCTGTTCATGGCCGCTGCACCTAAACGTCGCAAAACCTACCTACCGGCGATGGCAACCTGGGCAGCAATTGCGGCTGCATGCGGGATCCCGGTCATCATTCTTCACCCTCGTCCTGTCGCGCGAATCCTGATCCCCGTAACAATCTTCTGTGCGATTGCGACATTCGAGGCGTGGAGAAAGCGCCGACGCTCACTACCCTCACACCTTGCCAGCGTTCTGGCCAGCTCATGCACCTATCCGCTGTCAGTGTGGGTTGTTGCCGAAGACTACTCACCACTCAAACTGTGGTGTGCGGCGGCCGCAATTGCGGCATACATGCTGGGCGCTACTCTCTACGTAAGATCGTTAATCCGAGGCGCCGGGGACACGCGGATGTTTGCAGTCTGTATTGCCTGGCACCTAGCTAAACACTAGTGGCTGGCCTTATTGGCGTTGTAATCCACGTGATTCCACTCTGGTCTTTGATCGCTTTTACCGTGATTTCTATGCGAGCGATCATTGTTCCCGCATTACAAAACTCGTCACGCATCAAGCTTTCGCCCCGCGGTCATTGGGATTGGCGAATATCCGCCTGCGTCTTGATGTTTAGCGCAGTTATGGCGATCGTCGCATAGTTCTTTGCTCAGCGATAGGTGATAATTAAGCGCATGAACTTTATTCTGCGTCTTATCGGAACCGGCCTAGGACTGTGGGTCTCGGCCAAAATTGTTCCTGGAATCGTCATTACACGGGCACGACCCTGACTGAAACAGTCATCATGCTGGGCCTGATTGCTTTGGTCTTCACCATTGTGAATTCGATCGTGCGCCCCTTGGTTTCAATCCTTGCCTTCCCCCTGTACGTCCTCACTTTCGGACTCTTTTGCTCTGGTGACGAATGGCATTGGTTTCATGGTGGCAAGCGGAGTTGCCCACTCTTTGGGTCTTCCTTTCTCGTCTCTGGGATTGAGCGGTAATTATCGGCGCGATTATCACCGCTGTCTCTTCGCTTTTCGGAAGCCTGACTGGAGCATCCAAGAAGGATTAATCCTTCCCTCGCACACATCACGTCACTCGGCGGGTATCAAAGATATAGGAACGCGTTTGCGTCGTATCGGTGATACCTAGCCGAGTTCTTCTTTGTTCTTCCCAGCGCATTACTTCCCCAATATTGGGGTTCTGTTGCGGATTCACCTGCTCGCATTCACGGATCGCCTGCGTATAGGTTCCAATGTCGTGCGCGGCAATGGGATTATCACTGCCCTGCTTCACATCCAGGTGTTCGCTATCAAAATGCAAGGTGAGCGCATTTCCCCGATTCGTATTTGCCGCACCATCAAGGGCAGGAACGATATCGCGTGTATTTTCCATATTGAGCATGGGGACACCAGGATCTGGGTGAAAACCTGCGACGGGAGATCCCGCTGTTAGAACCGAGGCCACGCTGTAGCGTGCGCGAATATCGCTTTCGGAAGCCAGCTGAGCAGCGATGATTCCTCCTTGTGAATGCCCTATGAACTCAACGGGTTCATCACTGCGAATTCCCGCCATATCCATGGCCGTTTTCACCGCACGAAGCTGATCCGAGTCAGATTGGCCAACCGCCTGAAGGTTCGTCAGCATGTCCTGAGGATTGTCCTCACCGGGTCCCCATTTCTGCGTTCCTCGGATCATGACGGACCACGAACGGCGTTCCTGCCCCTGTTCATCTGTAGTGACATGCTGAAGGATTTCGATCTGGCCTTCATCCGCGCTTGAGCGCAATTCCCCAATCCTCTCAAGGGCTGCCGAGGCCTGAAGTGGCGTATTCACATAAGGGGGAGCTTCGCCATTCCCACCTTGCACGATTCCCGAGTTTGCCTGTTGGACCGTCGGCGTGTGTTTTGGGTAGGAAATAACGCTATGAGCCGCATAGAGGGCAACACCGAAAGGCCCACAGTATGTGCGTACTTTTCCGCCATCAGCAACACCTTCCAATACCCGGGTACGCGATGCAGCTCCCTCGCCGGCAGTCGCTGGAAGCGTCTGGGCTGAGACCTTCACTCCCCTGTGTCGGCCAAACATTAGCCAGCCCATCGCCGCATAGAACGTTGATGCTTGGGCTGCGGCATCGCGCGTCACTTCGGCATTCTCATGCGAATCCGTACCACTGAGCATTCTGGCCACTTCGCCAACGTCATACTGGGTCCGGATACCCAGCTCTGCATCGTTTGCTTGATGGACAAAGGAATAGCCGTGGGCTGCAACAACCGCCCCTCCATGAACCAAACCAACAGGCGCCATGAGAAAGGGAAGGTTTGGATTCAGGTACTTTCCAAAACGTCCAATCTTTTGCGAGAGTACTAAGCCACCGCCCCAGATATTTACTCCCAAACCGCCGTCTAAGCGAGCGCAGGTGCGCTGGTATGCTCGGACATCGGCCTCGGCACCAGAGTGGATTCGCGCAACATAGGCAAGCTTTTTCACGCAACTATCCATCCGCTCACTGAGGTGCGCGCCAAGTGAGTAAAAGTGGTCGGCCGCCTCTCCACACTTGTGAATCCTCAAGTCTTGGATCATCCCAGCGAGCATATTCAACTGCTCATCACAGGCATCTTTGATTTTCCTCATTGAGAGGACATCATCCACCAGTGCTTCAGTATCGATGCGCGTCTGCGAAGAAGTGACAAGCATCCACGACACGGACTCATCGCTCATGACTGTCCCTCCAGACTTGCCATTTCTAATTGCGCAAGTTCTTTCAGCTGCGATGCGAGTACGGACCAAGAATTCGATCCTTCGCAATTTGATCAATTTCTGCACGCGCACCTTCACTTCCGTTTCAGTCCATGACGACAGAGAAAATTCATTCATCGTCGCTGATATCCGCACAATTGTCTGCTATTACCTGAAGCGACTGACATACCGTGAACATCCACATACGTGTCAGAGTATGAAGGGGCTCTTCTCACTTCAGTCGCATCACAATTTCTGTGGAAAACACCGATAACCCGTCACGACTGTGCGTGAATACAAGGTTTCAAAACGTGGTCCCGTGGCAGCACGGCCTTGGTCTGAGATGATTAAGACATGACTTCGCAGCAAGGATCCATGCTTTTCGCCCGAAATGGGATACGCAGACCTAGCAGCAACTGGCCAGGCGCTTTCTCCACTGGACGGTCGCTACCGCCCTCAAACCCAAGAACTGACTCAGTACCTTTCAGAAGCTGCACTCAATCGAACCCGAATTTTTGTTGAGATTGAGTGGATGATTGAGTTGCTGCGACAGGGGCATCATCGCTCACGCACCCGAAATCTCTGATGCGGAATTGGATTATCTGCGCACTTCCTCAGAATTTCAACGCGGATTCCATTGCCGAACTCGCTCAGATCGAAGCCGAAACCCGCCACGATGTGAAGGCAGTCGAGTACTACAGTGATCATCGCCTTGAGGCAGCTCGCGATGTTCTCGGACCTGACTTTACTGTACTTCCCTCGCTTCGTCCGCTGGTCCATATTTTTTGCGACCTCGGAGGACATCAATAACCTCTCGTATGCCCTCAATGTTCAAGCTGCCGTTCGCCAAGTGTGGTTGCCTCGTCACAGGCGCTGTATTCGCGACTTCTTGAATTGGCTCAAGATGGTGCGGATGTTCCCATGCTCGTGCGCACCCACGGTCAACCGGCAACTCCGGTCACTATGGGTAAGGAATTGGCGGTTTTCGCCTATCGCCTCTCTCGCCAGCTGTCGCGAATTGAAGACGCAGAATACTTGGGCAAGATGAACGGAGCCACTGGAACTTGGGCTGCTCACCGCGTTGCGCTGCCCCAGGTTCCCTGGCCGCTTCTTACGAAGGATTTTGTGGAGCGCCTCGGCCTGACGTGGAACCCGCTGACGACTCAGATTGAGTCTCATGACTGGCAAAGTGAGCTCTACAGCGATATTTCGCGCTTCGGACGCATTGCTCATAATCTTTCGACGGATTGCTGGACCTACATTTCTTTGGGTTATTTCCATCAAAAGCTTGGTGCGCAAGGGTCGACCGGCTCTTCGACGATGCCGCATAAGGTCAACCCCATTCGTTTTGAGAATGCCGAGGCTAATTTTTGAGATCTCCTGCGCGCTGTTGGAAACCCTTGCTCAGACTCTGGTGACATCGAGGCTTCAGCGCGATCTGACGGATTCCTCAACTCAGCGCAATATCGGGGGTGGCTTTGGGGCACTCGCTTGTTGCGATCGATAATTTGACCCGCGGTTTAGAGGGAATCGAACTGAATTCACAGGTCATGGCTGAGGAATTGGCACAGCATCCCGAAGTTCTTTCCGAGGCCATCCAGCAGGTCATGCGTCTTGCCTCCCTTGAGGGGCGCGACGGCATGGAGAACCCCTACGAGCGCATGAAGGAACTGACGCGCGGACACGATATTGATATCCAAAGTCTGCGTGAGTTTGTATCTTCTTTGGATTTACCCGAAGACCAGAAGCAGCGACTCATGGAGCTCACTCCTGAGACCTACACGGGTTATGCACCAGATATGGTCGATTGGATCAGCGCAGAATAACGCTGGTTTAGACCGGCTTCCAGCCACTATATCAAATGCAGGGTGCCCCCAAGCGTTCAAAGAGCTCTTCGGGGCGCACCTGCAGGGAAGAGTACCCCAGAGCGCGCATATCGACGATGTCCTCATCACCGCACTGAAGCTTGCCTTCAATGACAATCGGCGCAATTTCGGGATTACGCCATGCTGCCTCTACAGCCGCGGCCAGTAAACCCTGCGCAGCATGCGCACGAAGGTCTTCCGCTAGCTCTTCGCTGCAAGACGTCATCACTACAGTGAAGCAAACCACGGTTGGTTTCCCAAAGCCTTCGTTAACCTGAACCTCGCAGCGATCGACATCCCATGGAGCGGAATTCACATTGCCGTATTCACCTCGCACAACCTGTTTTTCAAGCGTTGAGCGAAGCCTTGCCTCGATCATGCGGGCGAAGCGCTGAGAGCGCCCTTCCCTATCGCTTGGACGCAGACGCGTAAGTGCAGCCCCCACTCCAAGCGTTGCGATTCCCATAGCCGCAAGGCCCAGGGGATTAGAAATCCGTGGGATATCGTCAGAGATGCGCTGGAGCGCAGAGCCATTCATCATTCCCAAGATCCGCTTAAGTGATCTATTCGCTTCCATGCGTCACCCCATCGTGATTGTCATCAGCCTCTTGTGCATTACTGGTGAGTTGCCGAGAATGAATACCCTTCACCCGCGACCAAACCCCCGAATTCGGGTCATCAAGCTCTTGCCATACGTCATAGATGCGCACGCGGGTAGGCTCATCGCCCTGTGGGAGCATCGCTTGGAGCGTGCGAACCGCCTGCCCAACTCGATCCCACTGAGTGATGGCACTGCGACGCTCAAGGTGTCCCACCGTTTCGGTGTACGTCGATGAGGAATGCGCATAGTACAGGGCACGCAGTCGTGGCTGAATGAGCTTTCGTCCCACCATGATCCGATGGTCGGGGGCACGAGCCGGTGTTCCATCAGTGGATGGAACAACATCCTGATCATGGGCAATATCGACCATGACAATTTCTGGACGAATTCGTGTTCGCCTGGCGGGAGCTCCCATGGCAAGAATCGCACGAACATCAATTCCTATTTCCTGCGCAGATAGGCTTCCCAAATTCACCGCGATCAGACCGCCCTGAGAATGACCGGCAAGCATCACTGGCTCCGTAGCAAAGCCTTCAGGGTCGACTCCTTCTTCACTCATCGCTTGGTGAAGTGCCAGAATAATGCCCGCGCGCATAGACGAGGGCATTCCCAATGCCTCTCGAATATTGGCCTCCATGTCTGCCGGGTTGGGGGTTGATGGAGTATCAAAGTGCTGTGTTCCGGGAATTGACACGAGCCAACGACGTGTCTTCCCCTGGCCTACGCGCGTGATTTTGATGGACTGCCCATAGGTTCCAGCCCAATACATGTCATCGATATCCGCAGCCAAATCTTGGAGCGAGCGCGGTGCCCAAAGACGCTTGACCTGAGAATGCGGTCGCCCTGGAATCTCAATAAAATCCTGGCCACCATCAGAATCAAAATACTTATCTGCGTGTGCGGTTCCACCGGTCATTTGCCCCAGTGAAGTACCGACAATGAGCATCCCCGCCATCAGAGCTTCAAAGCCATCACGAGGCGTCACCTGCGCCAAGCGTTGAAGTTTGCCTGTGCGATCCAATCCAATAACAGAGTCCAGTGCCGCTGCTGCGTGAACGATCTTCCCGGCACTGCCTGCGATGCCACAGAGAACACGTACGAAAAAGTGTGTCCAATCCGGGGTCCCGGAAAAAGATCGATTGGGATTGTTCTGATACCTGTTCGCCCAGACGATCTGATTCCATCCGCAGACGCGAGCGAATATCCGATGGAAGAAATCCCAGTGTCGAGGCCCCCGCAACCGCGAGCGCGGAGAGCAGTTTGGGTGCAAGCGGGATGACTTTGGCACGCAGGTAGAGGGAAGTAAAAGAGCCCGGCACACGACGCCGTGCGTAATACGAGCGGTGGTGTTGTCGTCTCATTACCTCTCCTCCCCTTGGTGCAAGCCTAAGCCCCTTGACGTGCATCTGCGTACGGATTGATTCAACGAGAGTTTCCCCATCTTTATTTCCTATTGACACATATACCCCCCGGGGGTATATTTCGAAGCGCAAGGAGGAACACAATGACTCACGGATATACCGAAGAAACCGAGCACTACCTTAAGCGCCTTCGCAGAATTGAAGGCCAGCTAAGGGGGCTGCAACGCATGGTTGCAGAGGACACCTACTGCATTGATGTCCTCACTCAAATTTCTGCAGTGCAGTCCGCACTGGACTCCGTTGCATTGGGACTCCTTGAAGACCACATGAATCACTGCGTTCTTCACGCCGCTCAACACAGCGAAGAAGAAGGACGCGAAAGATCCAAGAAGCCGCAAAGGCAATCGCGCGACTGGTGAAGTCCTAAGCGTGCGCATACGTCTCTCCACTTTTCCACCACCAAAGAAAGGCGCCATCATGGCACAGGAAATTGATCGCACCGTCGAACTCTCAATCAACGGAATGACCTGCGGACACTGCGTCGCATCTGTCACCGAAGAACTGAGCGAGGTCCCCGGCGTCCTGAACGTCGAGGTCATCCTCAACTCCGGCGCAACCTCCAAGGCCACCGTTGTTACCAACACCGAACTCGATGACAACGCTCTGCGTGACGCTGTTTCCGAGGCCGGCTTCGAACTGGTCGGAATCGCTCGCGATTTCTGATCTCCTCATCCGGGGGCGCCATCAGGTACCCCCGGATATCCCATGAACCAGACACGACAGAATCGCTCAGAATGACTACCAAAACTCACCGCACATCAACTGATACTGAGAGCGAACACTTAGGAGACGGCCTGCTGCGCCGCGCTGCGGATCTACGCAACCGCTTCCTTGTGACCCTCCCTTTCACCATTATCGTTCTGGGCCTGTCCATGGTTCCTCCACTTCAGTTCCCCGGCTGGCAGTGGGTCGTCGCTTTCGCCTCACTACCCGTCGTGATCTGGGGTGCCGCCCCCTTCCATCGCGCTGCCTTCCAGGCCGGACGCCATGGATCTTCGACCATGGATACCCTGGTCTCTCTCGGTGTCATCGCCTCGAGCCTGTGGTCGTGGTATGCCCTGCTCTTTGGCGGCGCAGGCATGATCGGCATGCGCATGCATATGTCGCTCATCCCCGCGAGCAGCCACGCAACGCACGCAGAAATCTACTTCGAGGGTGCCTGCGCAATCGTTACTTTCCTTCTAGCCGGCCGACTGATGGAGGCACGGACGCGCTACCACTCCGGTGATGCCTTGCGTTCTCTTCTTGAGCTCGGTGCGAAGGACGCAATTCTCGTTGAAGGAAGTGGCGCGGATCGCCAGTTCCGCACCATCCCCGCAGCTGAACTTCGTGTCGGAGACCTCTTCCAGGTTCGCCCCGGAGACAAGGTTGCAACCGATGGCATCGTTGAAGAGGGCTCCAGCGCTTGGATACCTCGCTCATGACGGGTGAATCTCTTCCCCGCGAAGTATCCCCTGGTAGCTCGGTCACCGGAGGGACCCTCAACACCTCGGGAGCATTGATCGTCCGCGCAACTGCCGTTGGATCCGAAACTCAGCTGGCTCACATCGGCCAGATGATTACCGAGGCCCAGGCAACAAAGGCCCCCGTCCAACGTCTTGCGGACCGTATTTCTTCGGTCTTCGTTCCAACGATCATTGTGCTTTCCCTACTGACTTTGGCGGGATGGCTCATTGCCGGAGCTGGCGTTCAGCGCAATCACCGCAGCCGTTGCCGTCCTGGTTGTTGCCTGCCCTGTGCTCTTGGTCTGGCTACGCCAACCGCACTCCTTGTGGGTTCGGGCAAGGCCGCGCAGATGGGTATCCTCATTTCTTCCGCTGAGGTCCTTGAGCGCACGCGTAGCATCGACACGATCCTCCTTGATAAGACCGGCACCTTAACGAAGGGTGCCATGTCATTGGAATCCGTGATCCTCCCCGACGGAAGCGCGAATTCCCCCGATGCCCAGGCCGGCGAGGATGCACTCAGCGTGACCGCCTCGCTGGAATCTGCCTCGAGCACCCTATTGCTCGCGCGCTCACTGCAGCTGCCCGCGAGCGCGAGCTTCCCTCGCACCCGGTTCGCGAGCTGCGCAACCACCCCGGACTGGGAGTTTCCGCGCTCGCCGAAGACGGCGCACTCCTCCTGGCCGGCCGCGTGAGCTGGCTGGGTGAGCTTGGTATTTCCCTTCCTCAGTCCGCGCTTTCCGCGATCTCCGAGGCCGAGGCCACGGGAGCGACCGTTGTGGCCAGCGCGCGCGTTGAGGGCTGGCAGGAAACTTCCTCCGCTGGTGATACGAACCCGACGCAGGCTTCGGAGCCCACGCAAGAGGACGAGGATGGCGGAATCATCGTCGATATGGCCGTGGGCGGCATGACCTGTGCTTCCTGCGTTCGCAGGGTTGAGCGCAAGTTGGGCAAGCTCGATGGCGTTCACGCCCAGGTTAACTTGGCAACAGAGAGCGCTCGAATTACCCTCAAGCACGATTACAGCGATGCTCAGCTTGAAGAGGTCGTGAAGGCAGCGGGTTATGAACCTCAGGTGCGTTCGCGTCGACTTGCCTCTGTTCAAGCACCCACAGCGACATTCACACCTCAAACGCGCGAACTTCCCGAGCACCTCGATGGCGTGCTTCTGGGTGCATTCGTTGTGCGTGACACGGTGAAGGAGTCATCGAAGGATGCGATTGCCCAGCTTAAGGCCTTGGGTATCACTCCGACCTTGCTCACTGGTGATCACGAATCTGCAGCACGTTTTGTCGCTTCGCAGGTTGGGATTGACTCGGTTATTGCAGGAGTTCTTCCCGCAGATAAGCGCGATGCGGTGATGCGCCTTCAAGAAGAAGGCCACCAGGTAGCCATGGTGGGTGACGGCGTTAATGACGCGGCTGCTCTGGCACAGGCCTCGACTCAGGGCTTAGGGTATTGCCATGGGTTCGGGTGCGGATAGTGCAATCGCTGTCGCGGATATGACGCTAGTGAGCTCGGATCCGACGATGGCTGCCGCTGCGATTCGTATTTCGCGCGCGACCCTCAAGGTCATTAAAGAGAACCTATTCTGGGCCTTCTTCTACAACGTCATCGTGATTCCGCTCGCGGTTTTCGGGCTTCTCAACCCGATGCTCGCTTCGGCTGCGATGGCCATGTCTTCGGTATGTGTTGTCCTCAACTCCATGAGGCTGCGCCGCGCGCACTGAAGTATCACTCTATACGTGGTGCCCCCGCGATTTCTCGCGGGGGCACCCTGTGTCTTGACCGATATGACGCTCAATCAATTCCAGTAAAGCGCATTAGCTGATGCGTTTAGCGACCTGGAAACCGCCCTGGTTATAAACCAATTCAAAGCTATGCCCCGGATGCGCACCCTGCGCGTAAGCCACGGCATCGACATTCTTCTTGTCTCCCCAGGCGGCTCCTCGTTGGTCGACAACGACATAGTCGACGTCAACATTCTTAGCGGATCCCACCCAATACACCTCGTGGCGTGGAACCAAGTAGGCCAGCAGGGTGAGATCAGTTTCGACCTTCGAATTCTCGGGGATGAGCTCATTGATCTCTTGAGCCTGGGTCATTCGAGGACTCAGCGTTCCAAAACCTGGATTCATCATCTGCCACATCGGAAGCTGTGGAGCGGTCACAAAAGCCGCGGCGCAGGGCAGTGCCAATGCAATTGTTGCCACCAAGGGACGCTGCGTACTGGTTACCCAGCCCCAGCCTCGGGAAATCGAAGAATCCTGCTGCGAAGACCACCGGTGATGAACATCCAGCAAGGCACCCAAGAGGATGGGGATCAAAAATCGCGTTAGTAGTAGCCAGTGCTTCCAATCCCAGTAGTAGTCAACGGATCCCAAGAAACGCCAGGCAATTGTTGGCATGATGACCCAGAACCAGGGGGATGCCATACCAATGATGCCGGCCCCTAAAATCACCATGGCAATCACGCCATACTTTTGGGCAGGCCACAGCGCGCGCTCAATCAGAGTGACGTCCCCGCGATTGTTAGCTTCCATCCAAGCTGTCAGGCCCATGTGCCCGATGCGTTGAAAGCGGGCAAAAGCAGCTTGACAGTCACGAAGAAGGCAAGAAGTCCAAAGACCGCGAAAAACAAGGGATAGGTGAAGGACTTTTCATTCTCTCGGCCTCGCCAGGCCAACACGAGGCCGATCATCATGACGGTGAGGCCAAGGTCTTCCTTCACCAACACCAAAGGTGCTGACCACGCCATCACGGCAACCCAGCGACCCTCAACAAATGCGGCAGAGGCCCACGCAAGAAGGGGAACAGCAAAAAGCGATCTCATGGAACTGAGAGGCAACAGCACCCTGGAAACCCCATGCGATGACATACCCAATCCCAACGAATGTCCCAAGAAGCCACCCGGCCTGCTTGCTTGCAAGGCGAACCAGCGGCCACGCAGAAACCGCAATCAACAGATCTTGAACAACCAGCAGGGTTAGTCCCGAGGGGAAGAAGCGATAGACCAGCCCCAGAAGAACCAAGATGGGGTGGAAGTGATCACCCAGAAGGTTGTAAATCCCGGCCCCTTCACGGGCACGATCGGCGCGGAGAAGTGGGAATACGACTTCGCTGCCTCGGTGAAAATAGCCAGATCCCATGAGGGGACGGTCAGCGAACGCCACTGGCCCACCGAGAAGGTGATGTACAGACAGGCGCCCAGGACAACGGAAAGTGCAGCGGGAAGATAGGCCGCTAGCGCGCGGGATGTACGCAAACGGGTACCTTTTTCAGACATTAACTGGTTTCTCCTGCGGGTGATTGGGATACGGGAGTGTGCTCGGGATCAGGGTAGGGGGCACCCAAGCGTTGAAGAGAGACAGGGGTTCGGAAGCGACGGCGCAGGCGCACTTTGCGTAAGGCCAGCATTGCTGACGTCCACGACACATCGGCGAAACCTGTCGTGGGGTTGAGCTCGACCAGACTGTGATCATCGCCCGTATGCTCGAAAGCGCAGGGCAGTTCAATGGCTGTCATTCCTTCAGAAAGCAGTCGTACCTTCAGGTCCAGCTCTGAGGCCGTAACCATTTGCGAAAGGCATGATGCAATTCAAAGCCTCGCGAGTCAGGGCACATTTCTGGGGAAAGCGGCGCCTGACAATCCCAACCGGTCTGGCGACGGATCGTATTGTGGGCGAGGCGCTGAGCGGAAGTTCCCTTCCGTGATTTTCCATCGAAGGCGCTCAAGTCCGCGGGCACGCCACACGCCAGATCTGCGCGCCCACTGGAGATCGCCTCGACAAGGAATGCGGCATCAACGGCACTCTCCCCAAGTCTCCAGAGAGGAAGAGGATATGGCGTCCGGGAGCGTCCACGGGATCGCGCATTGCTGCGACTTTCACTCCCAGTCTCGCGTGCCGAGGCCCGGCCTCGGGGAACGGAATGGCGAACGACAACCGCACCGGCGGCGCGAGCGTACTTCCCGGTTTCGTCATCCGAGCCGTCATCAATGACAATCAGCAAGTCAACGCCTGGGATTGCGCGGCATGCACGAACAGTTGAGGCGATCTGCCGACCCACATTGTGGGCACAGATGATCGCAGCGACCTTCTGGGAAGGTGAGGGTTCGACGGATTGAACGGGAGTCACTCTGTTAGTCTATCCCGCTCAAGTGCCGCCTCTCCTTAGCGAATCGTGACCTGACGGGAAACGAGGCCCTGGCGCGCGCGACGTTCGTCTGCACTCAGCGGGGTGGTTTCCTTCAGCGCCTTCTCAACGTTTTCCGCAAGAGCCTTCGCATCTGCGGCAACATCTTCTGCAGAAGCGCCTTCAGCGAGCTCGAAAACCGGAATTGCCAGACCGCATGCGCGGAATGCACCGACAAAACGGGAGCCTTCTCCCAATCGGGCATTTCCAGCTGCCTGCAGGCGAGCAAGCGCATCAAAAAGCTTGTGCTCAGGGGCGGCAGATACGTAACGAACAAAGTTGCGGTTCATTTCGCACCAGTACATGCCTTCTGTACCGGGCACTGCAGCGGTAGGAACAACGTCGGCGCGGTTTTGCTCAAGAGCATCGCGCATTTCGGGGGTGAGTTCCTGATTCGGGTCGAACCAATAACCGAAATCGGCAACGATCTCCATATCGCCAAATGCCTTCGGATCAACAATGTCCTGAAGGCGAGGGGCGGGTTCGCGCACATCAATGTCGATGACGCCGTCAACACCGTCGGACTGTGCTTGAAGAGCAGCAAGAAGAGCTGCCGCAACGTCGTGTGAGAGATCGCCCGAGTTCGAACGAGTCTGCAGGCCAACAAGGATACGTCCATCGGGGCGAATCATTGCAGGATGGCCATCGGGCAGCAGGGTAACGATGTCGAAGTCTGCACCGCCGTGTTCTTCAGTGGTGCGACCGCTCAGCGTTGCGCAGGGGATGATTTCGCGCATTGCGACCAGTTCGACTTCGTTGGGAAGTCCTTCAAAAGGACGTTCCACGAAGGGGATCGGGGGCGGTATGCCGGGCGATCTGCGCTGACTGCTACTTTTTACGACGTGAGGCTTTTTCCCATGGGGCTATCGTAGCGGTTTTCTTCCCCTTCACGAGGCCGTGGCTGCGCACCAGCGCAAAATCGCCTGCATGACGGCGGCCGCACCATCGTTTTCGACTGCTGCCGCAACGAAATCGCTGTGGACGCGAATCTCCTCGGTGGCGCCGCCCATGGCAACACCAAAGGCTGCCCACTCGATCATGGCAATGTCGTTCGTGCCGTCGCCAATAGCGACACTTCCTTCAACGGGAAGCGAGAGATCCCGTCGAAGTTCATCAAGTCCGCTGGCTTTCGTCACGCCGAGTGAACTGATATCAGCCCAGGAAGTCCAGCCGACGAAAACCTCGTGAGTCTTCGCAAAAAGGCAGTGCACACAAAATGCTTTCGAAAGCATCGCGGTCCAGTGCGGGTTCACGAATGACAAGCTTCGGCGTGCGCATCGCTTTGAGTTCATCGACGCTCACCAACTCGGTGTCTTCAACGATCTCCCCTTCGGGAAAACCTGTTGAAATCAAGCGAAGGTTACGGTCTTCAGCACCGAAACGCGCATGCGGAAGAGCCGTCAATGCCTCGTCAATGACCTCGGCGGGCGAAAACTCATGGCGATGCACAATCTCATACCCGGCCTCGTGAACGCGAGCAAGGATCGCACCATTCGACGCAACGATCCACCCGCGACGGAAGCCCAGCAGCGGGAGAACGGGCAGGACCGCACCCATTGAGCGGCCTGTCGCGATAACGACCTGCGCACCGGCCCGATTCAATGCAGCAATCGATTCAACGACCTGTGCGCTGGCACCGCTGGGACTCAAAATTGTCCCATCGATGTCCAAGGCGACCATCACCTGCGTAGTATCACGCGGGAAAGTGGAAGGAAGCGCATTGAGCGCCTCCCCCACCAGCTCCTCGAAAGGACGGGGAGCTTCACCGCTCAGCGGTGCCGTTAAGTAGCTGGTCACGCAGCCTCGTTACTTTGCAGCGACGGGCTCAAGAACCTCGAGGCCACCGAGGTAGGGGCGCATTGCTTCGGGAACGTAGATTGAGCCATCAGAGCGCTGGTGGTTCTCAAGGATTGCAACCAACCAACGGGTCGTAGCAAGGGTGCCATTGAGGGTTGCGACAGCGGTCATGCCATCTTCGCGACGCTCACGGATACCCAGTCGGCGTGCCTGGAAGGTCGTGCAATTCGAGGTCGAGGTGACCTCCATGTAGCGTTCCTGAGTGGGCAGCCAGGCCTCGCAGTCGAACTTACGAGCAGCAGAAGTACCAAGGTCACCGGCGGCCGTGTCGATCACTCGATAGGGCAGCTCAACCTTGGCCAGCATCTCTTCTTCCCAAGCCAGGAAGCGTGCGTGCTCTTCTTCTGCGTCCTCGGGACGGCAGAAGCTGAACATTTCAGCCTTGTTGAACTGGTGGACGCGAATAATGCCACGCGTATCCTTACCAGCCGAACCGGCCTCGCGACGATAACAGGGTCGACCAACCCATGTAGCGCTTGGGGCCGGCGCTGAGGTCAAGGATCTCATCGGCGTGGTAGCCGGCGAGCGCAACCTCAGAGGTGCCCGTCAGGTACAGGTCATCGGCGGGCAGGTAGTAGATCTCTTCGGAGTGCTCGTTGAGGAAGCCGGTACCCCCCATGACCTGCGGGGTCACCAGGGTCGGAGTCATCATCGGCACAAAACCGTTGGCAACGGCCTGGTCCATGGCCATGGTCATGAGAGCAAGCTCGAGGCGCGCACCCACACCCTTGAGGTAGTAGAAGCGAGCACCCGACACCTTCGCGCCACGCTTGGTGTCGATCGCATCCAAGCCCTCACCCAGAGCCAGGTGATCCTGGGGTTCAAAGCCTTCGGCGGCAAAGTCACGACGCTCCGGACCTGCGTGGCGCAGGACAACGTAGTCATCCTCGCCGCCCACGGGAACTCCATCGAGGACTAGGTTCGGGAGCAGGCGGGCTAGGGCGATCGGCCTCGGCATCGGCAGCGTTTGCAGCGGCCTCGGCTGCCTTCACTTCCTCAGCGAGGTTCCTTTGCCTGCGCAAGAATGGCGGGGCGTTCTTCCTTGGATGCGCGACCCACGGACTTGGACACCTCTTTTTGCGTCGCGCGCAGGGCCTCAAAGTTCTGGAGGGCCTCGCGACAGGGCAACGTCGGCTTCAAGAATCTGGTCAACAAGGGCGGGATCAGCTCCGCGAGCGCGCTGTGAGGCGCGTGCGGGCTCGGGGTTTTCACGCAGTGAACGCACATCAATCATGGGGCCATCTTAGTTCACTGAAGCATGTCGGTGCCGACAAATGTCTGTGCTGTGAGCTCAGTGCCCTTTGCACTTTGAGTATGCGAAAGTTTCGTGCACCGTCACCGTACCTGATCGCGCTCGCTGGAATTGCCGGAGCAGGCGTCACAGCAGGTGCAAAGTACTTCATCCAGTCACGGTCGCGACGCGCGCATCGTTCTGCAATTTCACTGCCCCCGAGCATCGCCGAAAACATTCGCCCTTGGGTGGTTTTTAATCCTTCCAAGCATGATGATCCGCAGGAATTTCGCAACTCCCTCACAATGGATGCGCGTGCGCTTGGCGTGCGTGACATTCATTTCATTGAGACAAGCATTGCCGATCCAGGTGTTTCTCAGGCGCGCAAGGCTGTGCGAGCTGGCGCAACGCATGTCATTGCCGCCGGCGGAGACGGAACAGTTCGCGCTGTTGCCGCGGGCTTGGCTCACACCGGAGTGCGCATGGGTATTCTTCCCGAGGGCACTGGCAATGTTTTGGCCCGTAATCTTGGGCTTCCGTTGGATTCCCCTTGATGCACTCGCGGTTGCACTGGGGAGTCAACCCACCGAGTTGATCTCGCCTGGCTTCGCATGGTTGATCCCGAAGAGCGCTTTGACCTTCCCTGCGAAGGAAAGCTGCTGGCAGGCGTGACCTCCTCGCATCCTTCCTCCTCTGACGAGGCCGCGCTGGCCTTAGACGATGAATTCCCCTTTGTGACCTTGGCTGGGATGGGCTTCGATGGTGAGACCATGTCGAAGACAGATCCTGAGCTCAAGAAGAACATCGGCTGGGCCGCTTACGTACTTTCGGCAATTAATTCACTAGATGTTCCTCGCATGGGTGCCCGTCTTCGTGGACAGGCCGCTCACGGTGGCGATGATTCTTCCGAGTTCACCGCTCGTTGCGTACTCTTTGCGAACTGCGGAGATCTGCCGGGTCATCACCTTGGCTCCGAGGCCTCCTTGCATGACGGATTGCTTGATGTCATCGCTGTGGATACGCAAGCTGGTTTTGGTCGGTTGGGCCGATCTGTCCTTGAAGGTCTTTAGTCAAAGCCTTGGGACTTCCGCAGGTTAATACGCCTGTCTCCCCTGCTGACCTCTCAATCAGGCGGGTACGCGAATGCGAGCTTGAACTGGATCAACCTGCCGTTGTTGAGGTCGATGGAGATGCTATTGGCCGCAGCGCGAGGGTAGCTGTGCGCATCGATCAGGGCGCGCTGTTGATTGCGGGCTGAGGGGCTCCTAGCCCTATGCCCTTAGTGCCTCGTCCGATCGACTCCGCGCATAACAAAAAGGCACAGCCGAAGCTGGACCTTTGATTGTGGAGCTAACGGGACTCGAACCCGTAACCCCCTGCTTGCAAAGCAGGTGCGCTACCAATTGCGCCATAGCCCCAAAGGGGTTCCCCCAAGCTTACGCCTGCGAGATGTCATCCGTAACGGATGTCCACAGTTCCTCATTGTCGGAAAGATCTGGCAGACCTGCCGGATCACGAGCCCCACAACAGCAGCACATGCCACTAGCGAAAGAGTTTTCACAAACTTCTTCATGGGAGCCTCCGCTCAATTGTTCCTGCGGATGGTGGGCCTAGGTGGGCTCGAACCACCGACCTCAGTCTTATCAGGACTGCGCTCTAACCTACTGAGCTATAGGCCCATTGCCATGCCGAAAGGCACGCGTTAAATAGTACATGCGCATGGTGACTCACGCAAAATTGTTTTCTGGTGACGTCGCCCACTCATTAGTGATCACCGTGTTGAACCACTAGAAGAACGCCATTGACCCACCAGAAGAATGGCCTGAATACACGTGTGGGGGTCGGTGCCGCGCACCAACCCCCACACTCGTGGAACTTAAAGCTCACTCATCCATCAGTGTCACCTTGATGCCACCGACCAGCGAAGCGACCAAGTTGTACAGGAAGGTTCCCAAAGCCGACAGTGCAGTCAGCAGAACAACGTTCATGACCGCAATGAGAGTCGTGTAGGCCATGACCTTCGGAAGCCTGACGTAATCCAGAAGCGAGACCATCTGCGATGCGCCAATGGACTGCAGGAAGCTTTCCGCCGAGGCGAAGACATGCATGGCGTTGAGCATGAGCCACAGGATCGTGACTGCAACGACCAGTGCGATACCCAATGCCACGCTGAGCAGGAAGGCAACCTTCATGACTCCCCAGGGGTCCACTCGCACAATGGCGAGGTCTACCTGGCGGGGAAGGTCATCGCGGTCGTTCGATGCGTGATCACTCATTCCTGGACCTCCTGTGAGTCGTCATGCTCTGACGCTACATCCTCAGCAGGGGTTTCGTCATTACTTTGCGAAGAATTGTCCTGTGCTTGCGCCTCCTCAGACTCTTCTTCATCAATATCGCGCTCGGGGTTACGAGTCACTGCAATGATGCGATCGTCCCCATCGGGACGAGCAAAGATGACACCCATGGTGTTACGCGCAGTCGGGCGTACATCCGAGGCATTGACCTGGACAAGCTTGCCGGACTCGGTGATGACCATGATGTCTTCTTCAGGATCAACAACTAGCGCACCAACAAGTCCGCCACGCTCTTCGACCAGACGACCCACGCGTACACCCATGGTTCCGCGACCCTTGGTCGGGTATTCCTCAATAGGGAGTGCGCTTGGCGTAACCGGAATCGGTCACGATCAGCAGGTCCGTTCCCTCGCGAGGAACATCCATGGCCAAGAGCTCATCATCACCACGGAACTTCATACCGCGAACGCCAGAGGTGGATCGGCCCATGGGTCGCAGCTGCTCGTCCGTTGCGGCGAAGCGCACGGCCTGGCCATCGCGAGACACCAGCAGCAGATCGTCATCAGCATTAGCTAGCTGAGCCGAAACCAGCTCATCTGGCTTGCCCTCTTCGTCCTCACGCAGGTTAACGGCAATGATGCCGCCACTTCGCGGAGAGTTGTACATCTCCAGCGGGGTCTTCTTCACGAGGCCGGACTTCGTTGCCAGCACCAGGTACTGTGCGTCCTCGTAGGTGCGGATTGCCAGGACCTGCGCAATGCGCTCGTCCGGCTGGAATGCCAGAAGGTTTGCAACGTGCTGGCCCTTGGCATCGCGACCGCCTTCGGGAATCTCGTAGGCCTTCGCACGGTAAACACGACCGAGGTTCGTGAAGAACAGCAGCCAGTGGTGCGTGGTCGTGACGAAGAAGTGCTCAACCACGTCATCGCCGCGCAGCTGGGTTCCGCGAACGCCCTTACCGCCTCGTTTCTGGGAACGGTAGTTATCCGTACGAGTGCGCTTTGCAAACCCATCGCGGGTGATGGTAACGACAACATCCTCTTCGGGGATGAGGTCTTCCATCGACATTTCCCCATCGAAGGGAACGATGGTGGTGCGACGCTCATCACCGAACTTCTCGACGATTTCGCCAAGTTCTTCAGAGATGATCGCGCGCTGACGTTCGGGCTTGGCCAAGATATCCTGCAAATCTTCAACGCGTGCGCGCAGTTCTGCGTGCTCGTTCAAGATCTTCTGACGTTCCAGTGCTGCCAAGCGGCGCAGCTGCAGGGCTAGGATTGCGTCGGCCTGAATCTCATCAACATCGAGCAGCTCCATCAAGCCACTGCGTGCCCTCATCGACCGTGGGCGAGCGACGGATCAGGGCAATGACCTCATCCAAGGCGTCCAGGGCCTTGAGGTAACCGTCCAAGATGTGCAAACGCTCTTGAGCCTTGCGCAGACGGAACTGCGTGCGGCGCACAATCACTTCGATCTGGTGGGCAACCCAGTGGCGGATAAACCCGTCAATCGACAGGGTTCGCGGAACACCGTCGACCAGCGCAAGCATGTTCGCCGAGAAGTTTTCCTGCAGCGAGGTGCGCTTGTACAGGTTGTTCAAGACAACCTTGGCGACTGCATCACGCTTGAGGACAATGACCAGTCGCTGACCGGTACGGCCTGAGGTTTCATCACGAATATCCGCAATACCTTGGATCTGACCGTCACGAACCAACTGAGCGATCTTGTCAGCCAGGTTGTCGGGGTTGACCTGATAGGGAAGCTCGGTGACCACTAGGGCACTGGCGTCCGTGGATTTCCTCCACGTTGACAACCGCGCGCTGGGTGATGGAACCGCGTCCCGTACGGTATGCGTCTTCAATTCCGCGACGTCCCAGAATCGTTGCACCCGTTGGGAAGTCGGGGCCGGGGATCAGCAGGAGGGCCTCAGGGTTCCTCTCGCGAGGCCTCGGGGTGCTCAAGCGCCCACTGCACGCCACGCGCAACCTCACGCAGGTTGTGCGGGGGAATGCGAGTTGCCATACCGACGGCGATACCTTCGAACCATTCACCAAGACGTTGGGGAAACGCGAGGAAGAATGGTCGGTTCCTGGTTGCGGCCATCGTAGTTGTCCTGGAAATCAACGCATTCTTCGTCGATGTCACGGACCATTTCCATGGCCAGAGGGGCCATCTTACATTCGGTGTAACGAGGTGCTGCAGGGCCCAGGTTACAGGGGGTACCGAAGTTACCCTGACCGGCGACCAAGGGGTAGCGCAAAGACCAGGGCTGCACCAAGCGCGCAAGTGCATCGTAGATCGCCGCGTCGCCGTGGGGGTGGTAGTTACCCATGACGTCACCAACGATGCGCGATGACTTTGAGAATGAAGAGGTGGGACGGTAACCGCCGTCGTACATCGCGTAGAGGATGCGGCGGTGGACGGGCTTGAGTCCGTCACGAACATCGGGCAGCGCGCGTCCGACAATAACGCTCATGGCGTAGTCGAGATAGGAGCGCTGCATTTCCTTCTGCAGGTCGACCTGGCGAATACGTTCGACGTCGCGGATGTGTCCGGCATCGACTGTTTGTTCGTCGCTCACTTTGGTCCTTCGTTTCGTTTTCTACTGACGAGGCCGCACGCGGGTCGTGGCCTCGTCGCTGGGCTTTAGATGTCGAGGAAGCGCACGTCGGTGGCGTTGCGCTGGATAAACGTGCGGCGCCTCTCGACGTCGTCGCCCATCAAGATGGTGAAGGTTTCATCGGCATCTGCTGCATCTTCGAGAGTGACCTGCTTGAGGATGCGGTGCTCGGGATCCATGGTGGTTTCCCACAGCTCGTGATCATTCATCTCACCCAGACCCTTGTAGCGCTGGATGCCACCTTCCTTGGGAAGCCTGCGATTTGCTGCGGCTCCCGCGGCAAGCATCTCGTCGCGTTCCTTATCTGAGTAAGCAAATTCGTGCTCTGCGTTGGACCACTTGATGCGGTACAGCGGAGGCATAGCAATGAAGGTGTGTCCCTGTTCAACCAGGGGACGCATGTAGCGGAACAGCAGGGTGAGCAACAGGGTTGCAATGTGCTGACCGTCAACGTCGGCGTCGGCCATGATGACGATCTTGCCGTAGCGCAGTTTCGCCAGGTCGAAGTCTTCGCCGATTCCGGTTCCGAATGCGGTGATCAGAGAGCGAATCGTATCCGAGCTCAGTGCGCGGTCCAGGCGAGCCTTTTCCACGTTCAAAATCTTGCCTCGGATCGGCAGAATTGCCTGGTGTTCGGGGTCGCGTCCGCCAACGGCCGAGCCGCCTGCGGAGTCACCCTCGACGATAAAGATTTCGCATTCTGAGGGGCACTCGCGAGGAGCAGTCGCGCAGCTTACCGGGCATCGAGGCCGACTCCAGTACGCCCTTACGACGAGTAGCTTCGCGCGCCTTTCGAGCGGCGACGCGCGCAGCCTGAGCTGCCTGGCCCTTTTGGATAATGGCCTTGGCATCCGCCGGGTGTGCATCAAACCAGTCGGTGAGCTTGGGTAGACCTGCTGCTGAACGAAGGTTCGTGCTTCGGTGTTGCCCAGCTTGGTCTTGGTCTGGCCTTCGAACTGGGGCTCGGTGAGCTTGATCGAAATAACGGCCGTCAGACCTTCGCGAACGTCATCGCCGGTCAGGTTGTCATCCTTCTCGCGGATGATGCCCTTTTTCACGGCCGTAGCGGTTCACCAACGAGGTCAGCGCGGTACGGAAACCTTCTTCGTGCATGCCACCTTCGGTGGTATTGATGGTGTTTGCGAAGGTGTGAACCGACGAGGAATACGCCGTGGTCCACTGCATGGCGATTTCCACGCTCATGGTGCCTTCGTCATTTTCCGCTTCGAAGTCAATGATGTCAGCGTTGATCGTTTCGATCTTCTTTGCCGAATCCAGGTATTCCACGTAGTCACGCAGGCCATGCTCATACATGTAGGAAACCTGGCGGAATCCCTTGTGCTTTTCTTCCGAGGCCTGCTCGTCTCCGGCGATTTCATCGCCTTCATCCGTGGCAGTTTCGCGCTCATCAGTCAAGGTAATACGCAGTCCCTTGTTGAGGAATGCCATCTGCTGGAAGCGCTGACGCAGGTTTCGAAATCGAAGACGGTGGTCTCAAAGATTTCGGGATCCGGGTAGAAGGTTTGCGTCGTTCCGGTTTCAGTGGTTTCTTCACCACGAACCAATTCCGGTAATGGGGTGGCCACCGTTAGCAAAGGACATCCGCCATACGTATCCCTGCCTGCGGATCTCCGTGTCGACACGCGTGGACGAGGCATTCACAACCGAAATACCCACACCGTGAAGACCGCCGGAAACCGCGTAACCGCCGCCGCCGAACTTACCGCCCGCGTGCAGGATGGTCATAACGACCTCGACCGTTGGCTTGTGCTCGGTCGGGTGCTCATCAACAGGAATACCGCGTCCGTTATCAACAACGCGAACGCCACCATCGGCCAGGATTGTGACCTCAATGTGGTCTGCGTAGCCAGCCAAGGCCTCGTCAACGGAGTTATCTACAACCTCATACACCAGGTGATGTAAGCCGCGCTCACCGGTTGACCCGATGTACATACCGGGGCGCTTACGCACCGCCTCCAAACCTTCGAGGACGGTGATATCTGACGCGCCGTAGCCGTCGGATCCGTCATCGACTGTTGGTTCTTGCGTTTCAGCCACCTAATGGCTCCCTCATTCTTCACCCGCATGGGTGTGCACTGCCCGAAAAATGGCGCAGTAGCAATAAAAACAACCGTCACCATTCTACCGAAAAAGGCAGGGGAAAGCCCTGATTGACACCTCTATGAGGAAGAATCACTCACAGGAATTATCCGCGAAATATAGCCGTTTTTGAGGGCTGTGACCAGTCACACGTTCAGAAACTAGGCGTAGGTATCGCGAGGACCTCGTCCGGGCACCGATAAACGACCCTTTTTCCACGAAGGAGGCCGGTGGACGCAAGATCACCTGCTGCGACACCCTCACCCACGGCCTCGGCAATCGTACGTTCTAGGCGCGGCAGAAGTAGCTGAAGTTGCTTTAAAACCACGCGGTGGAATCGCATTGAACAATCAGGGCGGTGATCATCAATTGTTTCAATCGAGCAGTGCTCAGCGATTTCATCGCCGACAATATCGCTCCATCGCGCCATCAGATCTCCCTGCCCGCGTGTGTTCTTGCCACCCGCGCGAGGCGATTAAAAGAATCAATTGTCAGGCCCAGCTTCTTCGGCTCGCGGTATTTTTCGCCGCATCGGAGCCATTCCAGGCATTTTGATCCAACGACTTCCAGCCCGAGAAACAACCGTTGACAGCGCGCTAAATTCACCATCCGGATCAGCTTGAGGATCAAGGTTGACCTCCGAAGCTTCCTGCTCATCATCGAGCAAAATTTCCTCGGCAAATTCTTCACTTTGTCCACTCACGCTTCTGCGTCGTGACCGCAGAGGAACGCGGTAGTGGCCCTGGGCCTGCGCTCTGGCTTGTACACGTCGTAGTGCAGCAGAGACATATTCGAAATCGGAAAATTCACTCATCACCGACCACCGTTCCAAGCTCAGGATCCCAATGGACTGCATGAACCTGAGCATGTAATTCTTGCGGAACATCATCGGCGACCGCTGCCGTGATTAATACTTGTTCCGCTTCGGTAATCATACGGGTTAATCCCGTTCTGCGCGACGAATCAAGCTCTGCAAATACATCGTCGAGAATAAGAATCGGGGTATCCCCATCTCGAGAAAGAAGCTCGAAAGCACCCAAACGTAGTGAAAGAGCAACCGACCATGTCTCGCCGTGGCTTGCATAACCTTTCACGGGCATCCCACCAAGGGTGAGCTTTAAATCGTCGCGGTGTGCGCCGAATAAATTCACCCCCCTTTCGGCTTCCTTCATGCGTGATGAGGCCAAAATTTCCTTGAGTTCACCCGCAATCGTGGCCACGTCCCCACCGACTGGGCAATTCCCTGGGAAGCAAGGAATTCGATATCAATTTCCGAGGCGATCCACCGATTTCCTCATAGGCGTGGGCCGCGGGACCACGAAGTTCCTCAACTAGTCCCACGCGCGCAAGACTGAGCTGCGCGGAGAGCTGGGCGAAGGTGTCATCCCAAACTTCTACTGTTGAAAAGTCGGGAGTAAAACCTCGGCGTAACTGCGATTGAGCACTCTTCATCAAGGCCGCACGCTGACGTGCAACCTTGTCAAAATCGCTTTTTACCTGCGCGATCAGCGGGTGCTGCTGAATGAGGAGATCGTCCAAGAACTGGCGACGAACCTGCGGGTCACCGCGAACAATTTGAAGATCTTCCGGCGAAAACACCACGCTTTTTGAGCAGGCCAAGAACTTCGCGCGGTCGAACTTGGGTGCGATTGACCTTCGCCCTATTCGCTTTACCGCGAACTATCTCAAGCTCAATAACTGTTTCGCGCTCACCTGCGGTCACCAGCCTGACCCGAACAACTGCCCCACCGGGCTGAGGCTCATCAGGGGAAAGCGGTAAACGCACCAGGGCTTGTTCGGCACTCACGCGGTGGGAGGAGAATGCGGAAAGGTAGGAAACAGCCTCGACAAGATTGGTCTTTCCCTGGCCATTTGAGCCCAAAAGGACTGTCGTTCCCGGCGCAAACTCCACTACCGCATGACGATATGAACGAAAATCATCCAGCGCAACGTGCGAAACTCGCACACAAACTCCAGATCAGATTCCGTAGCGGATTGGCATCAGCAGGTAGCGGAAGTCGGTCGACTCTCCGCCATCAGCCTTTTCTTGACCGGTGATAACAGCGGGCTTCGTCGGGTGAGTGAAACCGAAGCGAACATACTCGGTATCCATGACCGACAAACCTTCGCTGAGGTACTGCGGGTTAAACGCGGTCGCAATGTCATCGCCCATAAGTTGCGCCTGAACAACTTCAGAAGCCTGGGCGTTATCACCCTGGCCGGCTTCAAGAACAAGCTGGCCATCAGAGAAGGACAGGCGAACACTGGTCTTGCGCTCGGCAACCAAGGAGACACGCTTCACTGCCTCGAGCAAAGTGTGACGCTCGACGATTGCTTGGATGGTGGTCGTTTCCGGGAAGAGACGACGAACCGGCGGGTAGTCACCATCCATCAGGGTTGACGTCGTGCGGCGTCCACCGGCCTGGAAGCCAATCAGCGAAGAAGCGCCCGGCTGAGATTCCTGCGACAGACCGATTTCGACCTTTGCACCCGAAGTCATGGACTTTGCGACGTCCTGAAGAATGCGTGCCTTGACCAGCGCGGCTTCGGACATATCGGAAACCGAATCCGACTTGAGCTCACGCATGGCCAGACGGTAGCGGTCGGTTGCCAAAAGCGTGATGTTATCGCCGTCGATTTCAACGCGGACAGCGGTAAGAAGCGGAAGGGTTTCGTCGCGAGAAGCTGCGATTGACACCTGAGCAACCGCCTGCTGAAAAACCTGCGAATCTACAGAACCAGCAACCTGAGGCTGTGCAGGAAGAAGCGGGTATTCATCGATAGGCATAACTGCCAAGGTGAAGTGCGAGGAACCACAGGAAAGAGAAACTTTTTGTCCATCAACTTCGATGGTGACCGGCTTGTTGGGCAGGGACTTTGAAATATCTGCAAGAAGTCGACCCGAAACCAGGACTTCGCCTTCTTCATCAACAGAGGCGGAATACGCGAGTTTCCAGAAACTTCGTAGTCGAAGGAGGACAGAGTCAGTTCCTGACCCTGAGCTGAGATTCGCATACCAGCAAGGATGGGGCTTGCGGGACGGGTAGGAAGTACACGCGCTGTCCATGAAACAGCTTCTGCAAGCACGTCGCGGGCGACGGTGAACTTCATGGATTCTCCTTGGAACTGAATGTAGATATACCGTGGTCAGTTTACCTGGCTGTAGGCGTCAAGGAAACTGAGAATTACACCTTAACGAGTCTGAGCTTGAGGCCTAACTGATGTTGGCGGTTTTTTGTTATTTGTCTTGAACTAAAGTTCGTCATCATCATCGGCTATGTGGATTGTGTGGAAAACCCCATTTTACCGTGAAATGACAGCACTTCTTTTCGTGGATGAATATGTGAATCTGTATGTGAACGAACTACACGTTTTTGTGGACGAAAATTGTTCTGTTGTTTTTCTCCACAAATTGCACTGCGTCATGCACAAGCGATCGGTGATCTTTTCACCACACTTTCCACAGCTTCTGTGGAAAGGAAGTTCGCACCCCGAATCGTCCAGTTTTTAGCTGAGAGTCGCCGACTGGCGTGCGGCCTGCTTAATGCGGTTGGTCAATTCAGTGACGTAGTTGAAGGTCTCCTCTTTTCCGCCATCAACCCCACAATCTTCTTATTCGCGTGCATCACGGTTAGTGTGATCGCGTCCGCCGAATGCAGCGCCAATCTTCGGAAGCGAAAGATCAGTGAGTTCGCGACACAGGTACATCGCGATCTGACGTGCCTCAACGACGACATGCGAACGGTCCGAGGACGACAATTGGTCAATCGTCACGCCGAAATACGTCGCGGTCTGACTCACAATCAGCGTTGGTGTGACCTCGGTGTCCTGGGGGTCGGAAGCAAAATCCTTCAAGAGCATCTCTGCCATCGAAACGGTGACCGGTTCTTTCGACAGGGATTCGAAGGCAGCAACTCGCACCAGGGCGCCTTCAAGTTCGCGGATATTCGAAGAAATTCGCTGGGCAATGTATTCCAGAACCCGGGGATCAACTTCGATATTTTTCCGCACTGGCCTTCTTTTTGCAAGATTGCGATACGGGTTTCCAAGTCGGGAGGAAGGACGTCGACCAAAAGGCCGGCCGCGAAGCGCGAACGGATTCGATCTTCCAGATCGAGTTCACGAGGCGGTACGTCTGAGGTCAAAACGATCTGCTTTCCCGCGTTGTACAGAGAGTTAAAGGTGTGGAAGAACTCTTCCACCGTACGCTCTTTTGCCCTGAATGAATTGGATATCGTCAATGAGCAGAACGTCGACCTCGCGGTAGCGCCCTGGAATTCCTCAATGCTTTCTTCACGCACCGAGTTAATGAAATCGTTGGTGAATTCCTCAGAGTTCACGTAACGCACGCGCATCTGCGGGAAAAGTGACAGCGTGTAGTGGCCGATTGCGTGGATTAAGTGGGTTTTTCCCAGCCCGGAACCACCGTGAATGAACAGAGGGTTGTATGCACGTCCCGGGCTTTCTGATACCGCAAAAGCTGCAGCGTGAGCGAAGCGGTTGGAAGGACCAATGACGAAGGTGTCAAAAGTGTGCTTGGGATTGAGATGTGTACTGGCGGTGTCGATAGCCAGTTGTGGGCTTCCCGTGCTGCCGGAAGTTTGGCTGAGCTGTGCAGAAGCCTGAGAAGTAGAGGCGCTGTTTTTCCGCAATTTCCGAGGTCGTGGAGGAACTTTCCTCTACCGCTTCTTCTTGTGCATCCATAGTGGGGTCGATGGTTACTGCCAGTCGAACACTTCGACCAAGAATTGCAGCAAGTGCTTGCGTGAGGTCATTTTGCACCGTTGTTTTCAATCCACTTCTTGGCGAAGTCATTGGGAACTGCGATGAGGATCGTGCCGTCAATATCGCCCAGCGGCTTTGCTGAACGCAGGTACGACATGGCTGCGGGTCCCAGCAGATCTGAGTTTTGCGACAGTGCCTCAGACCAAGCCTCGAGTAAGGGCATCGATCGACACGGGAACCTCCGAAAGCTGACGTGAGATAGGACACGAGAAATGATATCGGTTGCGAATCATTATCCACCGATAACTTTACAAGCATGTCATGTTTTCCACAGCTGGGGATAGACCTGTGGATATTTAATCCCCAAATGACATTTGTGTAGTTACAACACCTCACCCTTGCGCCAAAAAGAAAAGACCCTTGTCCACAACTCTGTGGATAACTTCGCATGTGGATAACTAACCCCCAATTTATCCACACCTGCTTCCACAGGTGTGGACTCAGTGTGGTACGGCGCTCTTTCGTTGACGGAACGGCCAAAAACCCGTACGCTGTCAGTTCGTATGTGTGCCTAATTGCGGCGCACACTGTCCATGACCAATTCGAGGAGATATCAGTGACCACCAAGCGGACTTATCAGCCGAACAACCGTCGTCGTTCGAAGACGCACGGCTTCCGCCTGCGTATGAGCACCCGCGCTGGCCGCGCAATCTTGGCTGCACGCCGTCGCAAGGGCCGCGCCCGCCTCTCCGCCTGAGCTCTCGCGAGGTGTTGCCCCGCTCGAACCGCATGGTGAATCCAGCGGACTTCCGCCTCGCAATCCGAAGCGGATCGCGCGCGGGTCAGCAAAGGCTCATTGTGCATTGTCGAACCGACGAGGATAGTGATTCACGCCTCGTCGGTTTCGTCGTACCTAAAAGCCAAATTAAACGAGCGGTTGGACGTAACCGGAGTTAAACGGCAATTGCGTCACCTCATGAAAGAACGCTTGGGCGCACTTCCTCAGGAGCACGTGTCGTTGTTCGCGTTAAGCATGACGCCCTGGGTGCAAGCTCGTGCGAACTTGGGGAAGAATTAGACCAAGTTCTTCGCCGTGCATGGAAGAAATGGGATCATCGGGAGGGAGGTCGCCTATGAGCTCTCCTTTTGCTTATATTGCCATTCTTCCCGTGCGTTTCTACCAGCGTTTTATTTCCCCCATGTGTGCCCCGCGTTGTCGCTACTACCCCACGTGCTCAAGCTACGCCTTGGGCGCATTGCACACCCACGGCCTCGTCAAAGGGACAATCCTGGCCGTGTGGCGCATCCTTCGTTGTAATCCGTGGAGCCTTGGCGGGGTCGATGAAGTTCCCGCTCGCGGCAAGTGGACTGGCGAGGCCTGGGTCCCTCCGGCAGATTGGGCCGGATACGACGACCCTTGGGCACGGCCCGTCATGGGCATGAATAATCAAGACTTCTCGGCAGGAGCCGAGCACCACGCGGACACGAGCGGTGTCCCCCGCGCATCATAAGGAGATCTCCTGTGGATTCCATTCTCTATCCCTTCGTTGTCGCAGTCGCATGGCTGTGGATTCGAATTCACGACTTACTTCTGCTTCTTGGAATGAGTTCAGGTGCAGGACTTGCATGGATTATCTCCATCATCCTGCTGACCATCCTTGTGCGCGTGCTCATCATCCCGCTGTACCTCAAGCAACTGAAGAGTATGAGGGGCACCTCCATTGTTCAGCCCCAAATGCAGAAGATTCAGGCGAAGTACAAGGGAAAGACCGACGTCGCCTCGCGCCAGCGGATGCAGCAAGAAATCTCCGAACTCAATAAGAAGTACGGAGTCAACCCCTTTGCGTCCTGCTTGCCGATGCTGGTTCAGCTGCCCGTTCTTTTCGCAATGTACCGCGCGATCTACGCGATCCATGCGACTTGCTGAAAACACCTACTCGGTCGGTTCGCGCCACATTGATTCACTGGGTCCGATCACTCAGTCGGTCGCCAGCGAAATTGATGCCTCCCAGGTCTTCGGTGTCCCGCTGTCGCACACCATTCGCGACTCGCAGCTCATGTCGCTGCCCACCCTAGTCTTCGTCATTTTCATCATTGTTATGGTTGCAACGCAGTTCTGACCATTCGCCTGACGATGTCGAAGAACATGCCGCTGAACCAGGACCCAAACAACCCGATGGTCCGTTCGCGGCGCATGATGATGTACTTCATGCCCTTCATGTTCATCTTCTCGGGTCTGTTCTTCCAGATGGGTGTTGTGATCTACACGACGACCGCGGGCATTTGGGGCTACCTGCAGATGCTGTGGGTGATTAAGAATATTCCGAACCCGAACTCAGCTGCCTACAACGAACTTTTGGCCAAGCGTCAGGATGCCTACCAGTCGTGGGCACGTCCCTTCTTCGCGGACTACGACGAGAAGCGCCGCGAGCTGGCCGATGGATCTGATGAACTCAAGGCCCCTAACGAGACCACGCTGACCGAGGTTCGTAGCCGTGCCAAGCGTCAGAAGATCGCCTCTGATTTCCCCCAGGCCATGAGCGCCGGAGAGATCGTTTCTGTTTACCGCAACCTGTCCATGCAAGAGTGGACGACCCTTCCCGATGAGGTTTGGATGAAGGGTGTGAAGGTTGCGACTGAGCGCGCAGCAGAACGTCGCGAGGCTGCTGCTAAGCGTGAAGAGGCCCAGCGTCAGGTTCGCGCGCGTGGCGGACAGACTGCTTCTTCCGAGGCCTCGTCAGATGCTGAAGCCGCAGAGCTCGAGCGCAAGCGCCAGGAACGTCGCAAGGCTCGCCGCGCGGCTGCAAAGAAGAAGAAGCGCTGAGGCGCCCATAGACCATACGATGCCTGAGGCATCAAACCCCTACGGAGGATAAACATGAGCGAAGAAACGACAAACGAGCTCTCGCGCCTTGAGGAAGAAGGCGAGCTCGCTGCCGATTACTTGGAAGAACTGCTGGATATCGCTGACCTCGACGGTGATATCGAAATTGATGTTGAAAATGGTCGTGCATCAGTAGAGATCATTTCGGAAGATCCCTCTGCTCTGGATCATTTGGTCGGCGAGGATGGCGAAGTTGTCGATGCTCTTCAGGAACTGACGCGCCTTGCTGTTCAGACTGAAACTGGCGAACGCTCGCGACTCATGCTCGATATTGCGGGCTTCCGTGCTGATCGTAAGGCTGATCTTCAGGACCTCACCCACGAGGCAATCGCCCGCCTTCGTGCGACCGGTGAGCCCCAGAAGCTTGTGCCCATGAACCCCTTCGAGCGCAAGGTCTGCCACGACGTTGTTGCTTCCGAGGGTCTGCGCAGTGAGTCCGAGGGTGTTGAGCCCCGTCGTCGCGTTGTCATCCTTCCTGCTGGGGACGTTGACACCGATACTGACTCCGCCGACGAGGCCGAGGAGGCCTGAGTGGACGCGCTCGGTAATCCCTCTCGCGAGGCCGAAAAATGAGCTTGAACTTGAGGTTCCCGGACCTGAGGTTCGAGAGCTTTTTGGTCTGGCGTATCCAGACATTGCCGAGTTTGCGAACATGCTTGTTGAGGAAGGTGAGCTCCGCGGGCTTATCGGTCCGCGTGAGCTCCCCCGACTCTGGTCGAGGCACCTGGTGAACTCTGCCGCCGTCTTGGATTTTTCTTCCCAGAAGGGACAGATTTTGGATCGTCGGTTCCGGGGCAGGCTTCCCTGGGATTGTCATTGCGATTTGTCGCCCAGATCTTGATGTTCATCTTGCTGAGCCTATGGCGCGACGTTGCGAATGGCTTGCTGATGTTGTGGATACTCTTGGTTTGGACAATGCTCAGCATTCATCAGGCTCGTGCCGAGGAACTGCGCGGTAAGGAGCAAGGCCGATGTGGTGACCTCACGTGCGCTGGCGAATATGACGAAGCTCGTGCGTATGACATCAAAGCTTATCGCTCCCGGTGGTTCGCTTGTCGCCTTAAGGGCGCCGTGCGGGTGAAGAAGTTGAGGCAGCCGCAGCTGAGTTGAAGCGTCATCACCTGAGTGCTCAGATCCATGAGGTTCCCTCGGTAATGGAAGACGATTCAACTTACGTCGTTGTCGCGAAGAGACTTCGTTCCCTAATTTCTTATTTCTTTTTCTACGGGTGTGTCCTCGGTTTTTCTCCCGCGGGCATGACTGCCTACACTTGTGTCATTGACGTGTGAGAAAGGCTTGTGTTTTATGGCTGGCGATACCCCCACTTTCGGACCAGATTACGCGGAATTTTCAGGATCGAGAGTTCCTTGAAACGGCTGAGTTTGGCGTACCCGCTTCGACACGCGTTATTGCGGTAGCGAATCAAAAAGGGTGGCGTTGGTAAGACGACTTCGGTTGTTAATCTTGCGGCCTCTTTCGCGCTGGCCGGTCTGAAGGTTGTTGTTATCGATGCCGACGCTCAAGGCAACGCTTCGAGTGCACTCGGCGTTGCTCGCATGTTCCTGGCACGCCTTCGACTTATGAGGGTGATTACCGGTCAATTGACAATCGGTGAAGTTCTTCAGCTTGCCCCTGATCTGGATAACTTGTGGGTATGCCCGGCTACTATTGATCTTTCAGGCGCGGAAATTGAGCTTGTTGATCTTGAGCGTCGAGAGTTTCGTCTTGCCGATGCCGTTGAGTACTTTGTTCAGGCATATCAGCAAATTGATCTGATCTTCATTGATTGTCCTCCTTCGCTTGGTCTGGTGACCTTGAACGTGATGGTTGCAGCTGACGAGGGTTTTGATTCCTATTCAAACTGAGTACTACGCGCTTTGAAGGCTTGAGTCAGTTGTGGTCGACCATCGATCGCATTAGTGCTGACCTCAATCAAAAACTACATGTTTCAACTATGCTTCTCACCATGGCCGACAAGCGCACGCGCTTATCCGAGGAAGTTGAGAATGAGGTACGTTCACACTTCCCTGAGCAAACGTTGCAGACTGTCATTCCTCGTTCGGTTCGCGTCTCTGAAGCGCCAAGCTACGGGCAGAGCGTTATCACCTACGATCCGAGTGGCGCGGGCTCGCTTGCCTATCGCAAGGCTGCATACGAGTTGAGTCATCGCTTGGCGAAGTAATATCTCTTTTTGCTCACTTAAATCACTTTTTCAGGGTTTCGATCGTTTTGATAGGCTGTTGAGCCCTGATTCTTTTTCTCAGGAGAACGCGTCTGTGAAAACGCATTTTTGCTTATTCGATACACATTTTGCTGTTTCACGTGAAACAATGTAGTTAACATTCAGTATTCGCGAGATTGGTAAGTGTGCATGGCCGAGCAATCAGAATCGACTCATAAGCCCCAACGACGTACAGGTTTAGGGCGTGGTTTGGGCGCGCTCATCCCCCCTGCCCAAACTGAGAAGCCCGAAGATGTAGCCAAGCGACCCCTCGATGTTCTTTTCCCTGGTGAGCGTAAATCGTCCGGGACAGTGCGTGGAGGTTCCGCCCGTGAATTGCTTGAGCCGAAATCTCGAACGTCTAAGTCGGTATCGGAGAAGTCTAAGTCATCAGCTCAGCGTAAGTCGCGTGTACAAGCCGCAGGTAGTACCGCTGCAGCAGATGAGAAGGTTACGTCTGCATCTGAGGCCGGGCAGTCTACTGGTTCGACTCAAAGTGTGTCTTCCTCGCTTTCGAAGCAAGATAGAGCGCATGCTCACAATATCAGCACTGCAACGCCTTTGACTGATGATGTTTCACGTGAAACATCGGATTTGATGCAGGTGCCCGGTGCTACGTTTGCGGAGATCCCGCTTGAACAAATTGTTCCCCAATACGCGTCAGCCTCGCCAAATCTTCGATGAAGACGACCTGAACGAACTCGCGGCTTCGATTCGAGAAGTCGGTGTATTGCAGCCCATTGTGGTTCGACGCATTCCACCCTAATGAGGAGCCTTCTGAGACGCTCAAGAGCTTCCTTGAGGAAAAGCCAGAGGCTCGCTATGAGCTCATTATGGGCGAACGACGTCTGCGCGCAAGCGAACTTTCAGGGCTTGATACGATCCCTGCCATCGTTCGACACACTGAAGATGAAGACTTGCTCCGCGATGCACTGCTTGAAAACCTGCATCGAGCCCAGCTAAATCCTTTGGAAGAGGCTTTTGCGTATCAGCAGCTCATGGCTGATTTCGGGGCCACACAGGAGGAGCTATCGAAGAAAATTGCGCGTTCGCGCCCGCAGAGTGCAAATACTCTTCGACTGCTCAAGCTCCCTGCCTCGGTGCAGAAGAAGGTCTCAGCGCAGGTCTTGTCAGCAGGACATGCGCGCGCACTGCCTCGACCTACCTACGCCAGAAGATATGGAAATCCTTGCTAATAGGGATCATTGCTGAAGGTTTATCCGTTCGAACCACTGAAGAACTAGTTCGCCTTGGATCTGTACAGCGCCCTTCGAAGCCTTCGCTGAAGCGAGTCAAGGTTTCATCGCCGCTTGGCGAGCACATGAGCCAGGTGCTCGCGGATGCCTGGGATACACGCGTAACTGTTTCTGAAGGCAAGAGAAAGGGAAAAGATCATCATCGAGTTTGCAGGTTCGGATGATCTGCAACGTCTTGCTGATCTCCTCCTTCCGCATGCAAACAGGGAGTAATACAGCGAGATTTCTCGACTAGCTGGGTGGTTATCGATCGTCGATAATCAGGCCAGCATGATGACGAGCTAGTGGGCGATGTTTCACGTGAAACATCGCCCACGAGTGCTGATATCAGGATGAGTGATGGCTCCGCGAAATCATAGTTTGCATAAGCGCAAAAACACTCAGCCAAAGTGAAAGCGGTGGTGCGGATTGTTAATCAACAGACGGGTTGAAATAAAGAAGGTGCACGTTATCTGAGCGGTCAGAAGTCGCTCTGTACCACAAATAAATGCAGTGATAACGCAGGAGTTCTGAACGTGAGAATAACTCCGCTAATTTTGTTGAATCGACAGTCATGCGGGAGAATAGAAGCGGAGGTTCACATACATGACTGACGGGCTCAATACTGAACTAATTTTCTTCGATGTCGGAGGAGTATTAGTTAGTCAACGTCCGGACCCGCGAGAATTTGCCAAGATTATTGGCCTTGATGACTCTGCGGAATGCGTGTCGCTGGTCGATAAAGCCGTGTGGGCACATCGCGACACATATGACGAAGGAATGTCGGATCTAGACTTCTGGGACTCGGTTTCAGGTGATTGCGGCCTACCGCAACCCTCAGAAGATCAAGTCCGCAAGCTAGTGACCGTAGATGCTTCGCGTATGCACGCTATCGACGAAGCAGCGGCTCATCTTCTCAGTGACCTCAGAAGTGTGGGGTATGACTTAGGGTTACTCACGAACATGCCCGCGACGCACGCATCAGTAGTGATGGAAAGCGTTTGGGCTCAAAGGTATATCAATGGCCCGATGATCTTTTCCTCGCATGTCGGTATGACAAAACCGAATAGAGCAATCTATCGAGAAGCACTTGCTTCGGCCCAACGAGAGCCAGACAAACTTCTCTACATTGACGATCGATTAGAGTACGTCAAGGCTGCGGAGTATCTTGATATACGCGCTCTGACCTGGGAAAACGTCGATGCTCTAAGAGAAAACTTGAAGAAACTGGGCATTCTTTAAGAGCTTGGGAATAAAGTTTGGGGCTACACCATTGTGGTGTCCAAACTTGTAGCCCCAAACTATTGAGCGAAACTGATCTGGCAGAGGCAGCTATGCACGCTGTGCGACGTACTCAACGATTGATGCACAGATCTCGTCGAAAGAGCCTGTTGCTTCGGCAGCCTGAGGGAACAGCGAGGTATCGGTCATGCCGGGTGAAACATTCGCATCGATAAACCAGAAGTTTCCGTCTTCATCGGCAATGAAGTCGATACGTGAAAGATCACGCAGTCCCAACAGCTCGTGAATCTGAATTGCCGCAGATTGCACATCCGTCATCTCATCATCACTCAGACGAGCGGGAACAAAGTACTCACTCTCATCAGTTGTGTAACGAGCTTCGTAGTCGTAGTGCCCATCGTCGGTAGTTACCTCGACGGGAGGTAGCGCAAGGGGACCATCTTCTAAATCGATGACCGAAACCGCAATATCACGTCCGGCAACGTAGCGCTCAAGCATGACGTGCTCCTCATAAGAGAAGGCGTCAACCATCGCTGAACGAAGATCGCCGGCGTCATAGGCCTTTGACATGCACGGGGCGAGATCCACCCGAAGAAGGCTTAACGACCAAAAGGAAAGCTCAATCCGGCCTCAATCATCTTCAGGACATTGTGTGCGCCAAGCTGGCGGAACAGAAGCTGGGGAAGCGCAATCCACCCGGGGGTATCTAGCCCTGCGGAGCCAACCAAAGCCTTCGCAGTGGGCTTATTCGATGCGAGCATCGCTTGGGCGGGAGTTGAACCCACGTAAGGAATTCCGGTTCCTTCAAGAAGGGTTTGCAGGATCCGTCTTCACCGATGGAGCCATGCACAAGCGGCCAAATGACGTCGGGCTGGAAAGAGTCGTAGTTGCGAAGAAGGTTTTGATCAAAATCGACAACCTTGGCCGCAAAACCCTGATTGACCAGCGAATTTGCAACACGTCGCCCCGAACGCACGGAAACATCGCGTTCGTGGGTCAGACCTCCGGCGACAATAAGCACCTTCAAAGATTGAGCGGACATGAGGGTTTCTCCTTGTCAGTCTTCGGTGTGAACAGAACCGTCATGACGGTTAGTTAAAAATTCAGCATCTTCTTCAGGGGCAACACCGAACATGTCGACCAATTGTTTTTCGGCATTGACGACCCCAGCAAAGCGGCGGACACCCTCACGAATGCGATCCGGTTCCGGATAGCAGAAAGATAGACGCATATGATCAGTTCCGCGACCGTCGTAGTAGAAAGCAGTACCTGAAACATAGGCAACCTGCGCCTTCACAGCGCGGGGAAGCATGCTGCGAGCATTCAAGCCCTCAGGCAAAGTGACCCAGGTGTAGAAACCTCCGACAGGTTTCGTCCACGAGCACTCGGGCATGTACTCATCAAGAGCATCCAACATTGCCTTGCATCGCTCGGCGTACATCGCCCGGTAGACCTTGACCTGGCCATACCAGTCGTAATTGTTCAGATAGCTGGACAGGAACATCTGTCCGAACATGCCGGGCGACAAAATAGCTGCTTCCGAGGCCAAGATCAGCTTTGCGCGGATAGCGTGGGGGGCGAGCGCCCATCCAATACGCATGCCTGGAGCAAACATCTTAGAAACCGAGCCCAAATAAACGACGCCCTCGGGGAGAAAGAATGAATAGCCGGCAGAGGATCTGAATGGAAGCCGAGCAAACCGTACGGATTGTCTTCCAAGATCAGCACATGCTCACGCATACAGATTTCTGCAATGCGTTGACGCCTTTCGAGAGTCAAGGTCACGCCAGCAGGGTTTTGGAAATTTGGAATTGTGTAGAGGAATTTAATGGCGCGACCGGCAGACTTTAGGCGACGGATCGTCTCTTCCAAGGCCTCGGGAATGAGGCCATCTTCATCCAAAATCAACGTGAACAACATCGGCCTGGCGAGCACGGAAACACCCAAGAGCGCCCACATACGAAGGAGACTCAGCCAAAAACAACGTCACCGGCGTTAATGAAAAGCTCTGCCATGAGGTCAAGGGCTTGCTGCGAACCCGTCGTAATCACCACGTCGTCCGGGTCGGCGCCAATGATTCCGTCATAGGTCATCACGCTCACAAGTTGCTCGCGTAGAGGTTCCCAGCCTTGACCGGAACCGTACTGCAGGGCCTGAGCACCAGAGGTCAAGATCAAGCTCTTTGCGGTTTCAGCGAGGCTTTCAAGGGGAAGGTCCTTCAAATTCGGCATACCGCCGGCAAGGGAAACAACCTCGGGTCGAGAGACGACAGAAAACAGTGCGCGAATCTCAGAAGCTCGCAGGTTATGAGCTCGATCTGCGTAGGCATCAAACCACGGGTCGAGTCGATTTCCCTGTGACTGAGGATCCTGAGACATTAGCGAACCTTTCTATATAAGTATGTCGAAGGACACACGCATCTAAGTGTGCCACTAAAACGACTGTTGTGACATAAGCGCCGAGGCCGTGGACACTTAGTCCGCGCCGTGAGGGTCCGCTTCCTCAACGGAATAGATACCGGGAAGATCAGAGATTGTGGCGATCAGTGCGGGCAGCGCGACACGGTCGGCGGTCGTCGTCTCAATGAATGCATGTCCGCGCTTACCCTCGGTGTCAGATCGAACTTCGGAAACGCGCCACTTTGAATCTGTCATCACGCTCAATACGCGACGCATGACCCCTTGACCGGGATCGAAAACCAACTCCAAAACAATAGTGTTGGGACGGCGGGGTGCATGGGGACCGATGTGGCGTGAAAGGGGTGTCAGGGCGAAAACAATAATGAAGTGCATCAATGTGACAGCGGTTCCCGCGATCCACAAACCTGCGCCACATGCCATACCAATTCCGGCAGTCTCCCAGACGGTTGCGGCTGTGGTCAGGCCTCGGACTGCTCCCGAGCGGGTCAGAATAATACCCGCGCCAAGGAAGCCAATACCGGAAACGATCTGCGCGGCGACGCGAGAGGGATCAACACGCACAAGATCAGCCGCAAGCACGTCATTAAAACCGTACTTCGATACGACCATGAGAAGGGCTGAGGTCATACCGACAATCGCATCAGTACGAAGACCAGCGCTTTTTCCGCGTGCCTGGCGCTCCAAACCGATCAGAGAGGAAAGGAATAGGGCAAGCAAGATCCCGAGGATCTGGTCGATATGTTGGCTCAGAGTGAGCACTGGCCCTCCTTGGCAGCGGCGCGGTGGCGGTGTGTCATTGATTGTTTACAAGGGTACATCCCCAAGGAAAACCAGGGGTCAATCAGGGCCTTACCTCATGGTACAAAAGGCCAGCAAAGCGCAAACTGAAACCATGACTTCACAACTGCAGCAGGGCGCAGGCGCGCCACAAGCTCCTTATGCATCCACGGCCTCGGGAATGGTTGTCAACGGGCTTACGAAACTCTATCAACGCGGCGGAAATACAGTTCAGGCGCTCGCGGGAGTCAGCCTATCGATCCCCCAGGGCAGCCAACTGGCAATTATGGGACCCTCGGGCTGCGGAAAGACGACGCTTTTGCACTGCTTAGCGGGAGTGCTGCGACCGACGACGGGAAGTATCACCCTGGATGGCACTGAAATCACACAACTGAGTGAGGGAGCAATTTCAGAACTCCGCCTCAAGCACTTTGGTTTCGTGTTCCAAGATGGGCAGCTGCTTCCAGAACTTCCCTGCCAGGAAAATATTGCAATGCCCCTGATGCTGGCGGGAGTTGCGCGTAAAGAGGCCATTGCCCGCGCACAGCAGATCCTGGTGAATCTGGGGCTGGAGGGTGCAGGTCCATACCGCCCCGGCCAGCTCTCCGGTGGTCAGGCACAGCGCGTAGCGATTGGGCGCGCGCTGATTACTAATCCCAAAGTTGTCTTTGCCGATGAACCGACGGGCGCTTTGGATCAAAGCACCGGTGCGGAGGTCATGGGTGTGCTGACCTATGCCTGCCAAAGCACCAGGGCGAGCTTGATTCTGGTGACCCATGATCCTTCGGTGGCCGCGCGGCTTCCGTATGAAATCCATATGCGAGACGGCCTGATCGATCAGCAGGTGTCTCGATGAACGCAATACTCACTGCGGCACGCGCAGTCCTGGGTTCTCGTGATCGCGCGACCTCAATTCTGACAGTTTTGGCTTTCGCCCTTCCCCATGCAATTCTTCTATCCGTCACGGGTGGGGTTCTGATGTTCTTTACGCGTACCTCTGACCTGCCAGAAGGCTTCGAGGAATGGGTGGCTTTTATGTTTTGCTGGCGTGCTTTGCGGGACTTTTGATGATCGTCCCGACTCTGAGCATGGGCGCGGCCGCTGCGCGTCTGGGAATGAGTCGACGCGCACGGGATTTAGCGGTTCTCCGCCTCATGGGATTAGGGGCCTGCAAAAACGCGTCTTGCGTGTCTGATCGAGACCGCGGTCTATGCAGCCGTTGGTGTTGTGTGTGGTACCGCTCTATACGGCGCACTTTTTGCCGGTTTGGCAGCTGATTTCTTTCAGGGTGAGCGCATAGGGGTTCACGAGATGTGGGTCGGTCCCTTGTCCTCCTTGCCGAGGCAGTACTGATGATTGCGCTGGCCGCCGCTTCGTCGATGCTTGCGATGCGTAAAGTGGCAATTACCCCCTTGGGTGTCACGCGTCGTACTGAGGGGGCGAAGGGTTTCACCACTGTGGCTGACTCTGATGCTTGTTTTGATCATAGGCTGGGTGATTGTTGCTCGGTTTATGATGCAGCTAGGGATGGCGATTGCCTTCGGGTTCTTCTTGGGGATTCCTTGGCGTGATTTTTGCGCTGGTTAATGTCGTGGGAGCTTTTTCGGTATCCCTTCTGGGCAATGCCATGGCAAGTCTTGCGCGCACTCCTCAGATGCTTCTTGCGGGTCGTCGTATCGCTGATGATCCAAAGAGCGTTTGGAGGTCTTTCGGTGCGGTTGCCCTGGTCGCCTTCATTGTCGGTGTGCTCATGCCAATCTTCAGCTCGATCGTGGGCGCTGCGGGGGACATGCAGGACGTCGAGAGGATCCTCGTGTCGGATATCCGCACGGGAATGCTTTTGACCTTCGGTATCACTATGGCTTTGGGTGCAATTTTCGACTGCGATCAATCAAGGCATTCGCGTTATTGATTCTGTTGAGCAGATGAAAGCCTTGGAATTCATGGGCTCACCCGAAACTTTATGGATCGTGCGCGCAGGATTGAAATTCTGCTTCCGGCACTGCTCATGATCGGCGGAGCAATGAGTTTGGGCATTGTCTTTATGTCTCCGATCATCGCTCTGAGTGCTGGACTCGCCCCGATGCTGATTTTGGTGGGTATGACTGTGTTGGGCATTGGGCTGATTATGTTGGCTTCCGAGGCCACAGGACCCTTGCGTCGTAAACTATTGAGTGATCTTCACGAGGGGAATAACTGAATTAATGACGGCACAAAAAGAGCGCTTTAAGGTTGCGCCTCAATCAGCTTTAAACAGCCTCTGACCTGGGAAAATGTGCATCAACCATTGCATTTTCCCGGTTTTATCGTTTAGTCGGGATTAAAATAAAGGCACTGGTTGGGAGGTCAGGGTTTCGACCGGGCTGAGCTCCACTTGCAATGGCGCTGGTGGAATGACGTGCCGGTGCTTTTGCCCCTACAAAAGCACCGGCAAGTCAGCCGTCCAGAAACCTCAGCTTCTTCCGTAGGTAGATGTGCTGTCTAAAACCCCGCGATAGCTAAGTCCCACGGACTTAATCAATCGGGTAGCCCGTTGGGAGACCCTGGTCAGCAGGAACCCAACCGAGCTCTGGTGCCACATATTTGGCGAAGTTGCTGATGATCGACAGATTTTCCTCGAATCCCAACTGGTTGGGAATTGTCAGCAGCAGAGTATCCGCCGCGGCAATAGCCGGATCTGCCTTCAGCTGCTCGATCAGTTCATCGGGAGATGCGGCATAGGAACGACCGAAAGTCGCTACTCGGAATCAAATGCCCAACCTGGTCGGTTGAATAGGCCTCGAGACCGTACATCCCGCGGTCTTTTGCGCTGAGCAGCGGAAAGAGCGAAACTGCGATCAGCGCTTTCAATAACCAGAGTCGAACTCATCATATTCACACCGTCACGAGCGGTCTGCTCGGCGGAATAATTTGAACCCGCACCCCACCAGATACGCTGACGGAGGCCCTCAGAGTGAGGGAAAATCGGCAGAGGCGAACCGGGTTGGACCATCAGTGGATACTGCTGGTCCTCAGGCGGCAGCCCCTGCAACTGGACTATTAGTCAGCCATCACTGTATAGTTCAGTGCATGCTGACTATTGCTTCGCGCCTCGACATCATGAACCGGCTCGGCCGGGCTATGGCCGATCCGACGCGCTCCCGGATCCTGATGTCCCTGCTTGACGGTCCAAGCCACCCTGCCGTGCTCTCGCGCGAGCTGGGGCTGACCCGCTCGAACGTGTCCAACCATCTGACCCGTCTGCGCGACTGCGGCATCGTGGTCGCTGAGGCCCGAGGGCGGCAGACCCGCTACGAGATCGCCGACCCGCACCTGGCCGCGGCGTTCGGCGGCGCTGATGGACGTGACGCTGGCGGTGGACGAGAGCGCCCCGTGCATCGACCCGCACTGCTCGGTGCCCGGCTGCTGCGGTCCGAGCAGCTCCGAGGACGCCTCGTGAGCGCCGCCTGCGGCTGCGACGAGCCGACCACCAACGCCGCTGAAGAGGCAGAGGAGACCGAGCGCCCGTGGTGGCGCGAGCCCGGGCCCTGGTGGTGCCGATCCTCTCCGAGGGTCGCGTTCGGCACCAGCCTGGTGCTGGATTGGTCGGGGGCTGCGTCGCGGCGCTGGGCTCGCGTTCTGGGCGGGCCTGCTGCTGGGCGCGTACATCGTTCGTGCCCGGCGCGCTGCGGAACCTGTTCGCCAAGCGGAAGCTCGGGATCGCGCTGCTGATGACGATCAGTGCCGTCGGCGCGGTCATCCTCGGCCACGTGGAGGAGGCCGCCGCGCTGGCGTTCCCTGTACTCGATCGCCGAGGCCCTGGAGGACAAGGCGATGGACCGCGCCCGCGGCGACCTGCGCGCGCGCTGCTCAAGCTCGTGCCGGAGACCGCGACCGTGCTGCGCGACGGTGCCTCGGTGGAGGTCCCGGCCAAGGAGATCGCCGTCGGCGACGTGCTGCTGGTCCGTCCGGGCGAGCGGGTTGTCACCGACGGGGGTCGTCCGCGTCGGACGCTCCAGCCTGGACACGTCCGCGATCGCCGGCGAGTCGATCCCGGTCGAGGTCGCACCCGATGACGCGGTCTCGGCGGGGGCGATCAATACCGCCGGGTGCTGGAGAGTCGAGGCGACCGCCCCGGGCACCGACAACTCGCTGACCACGATCGTGGAGCTGGTAGAGCAGGCCCAGGCCGAGAAGGGCGACCGAGCCCGGATCGCTGACCGGATCGCCCGCCCGCTGGTGCCCGGCGTGATGGTCCTCGCCGTCCTCGTCGGCGTGCTCGGGTCCCTGCTCGGCGACCCGGAGACCTGGATCACCCGCGCCCTGGTCGTCCTCGTCGCGGCCAGCCCCTGCGCGCTGGCGATTGCGGTGCCCGTCACCGTGGTCTCCGCGATCGGCGCGGCGACCAAGTTCGGCGTCGTCATCAAGAGCGGGGCCGCCTCGAGCGCGCTCGGCGGCATCCGGCACCTCGCCGTGGACAAGACCGGCACTCTGACCCGCAACCGGCCTGAGGTCACCGCCGTCGTCGCCGCCGACGGGTTCGACGACGCGCAGGTGCTCGCCTGGGCGGCGTCCGTCGAGCAGCACTCAACGCACCCTCTCGCCGCCGCTATCGCCGCCGCGGGCCAGGGGCGCCCTCGCCGCGCAGGACGTGACGGAGGAGGCCGGGCACGGCATCGGCGGCACCGTCGACGGCCGCCGGGTGACGGTGGGCAGCCCCCGCTGGATCGACGCCGGACCGCTCCAGGCCCGGGTCAAGGACCTGGAGGCCGAGGGCCAGACCTGCGTGCTCGTGGCCATCGACGGCCGCCTGGCCAGGGCGATCCGGCGTCCGCGACGAGCTGCGCCCTGAGGTCCCCGAGGTCGTGCGGACCCTGCGTGACCAGGGCGTCGAGGTGAGCATGCTCACCGGCGACAACGCCCGCACCGCCCACGCGCTCGGGCAGATCGCCGGGATCGGCGACGTGCACGCCGAGCTGCGGCCCGAGGACAAAGCCCGCATCGTCGCCCAGCCTCGAGGCCTCACCGACGGCGATGATCGGCGACGGCATCAACGACGCCCCGCCCTGGCCGGTGCGGGACTGTGGGCATCGCGATGGGCGCGACCGGCTCCGACGCCGCGATCGAGTCTGCCGACGTCGCCTTCACCGGGCGCGACCTCGGCCTGATCCCGCAGGCGCTGCGGCATGCCCGCCGCGGCCGGGTGATCATGAACCAGAACATCGTGCTGTCCCCTGGCGATCATCAGCTGTGCTCGCCCATGCTGGCCATCACCGGCGTGCTCGGCCTGGCCGCAGTCGTCCTCGTCCACGAGGTCGCCGAGGTCGTCGTTATCGCTCAACGGGCTGCGCGCAGCGCGTGCCCACAAACGATAGGGTGGCATCGAACGTCATAACTCAGACATGTGCGAGCATATCGATAACGCCGGTACCCACTTCGATATGTAGCTGTCCGTGCTGCAACCGCAGAAAGAAGCGGTATGGGCGAAGCCCCTGAGGCGCAAAGTGATGAACCCTGATAGGTTCCCCATTCACTCTCAGATCATCAGCAGCAACAGATAACTCGATTGCCTGATGAAGGGCATCGCGGCCGCTCAGTCCGCGCCTTCCGTCCCGTGCATAATGTCCAAAGCTCAGGAAACCGAAGGCCTTCATTGTTTACTCTTGAGATTCAAGCCAGTGCTGCGCATCCAAGGCAGCACGGCATCCGGAGCCGGCAGCAGTAATTGCCTGGCGATAGGTGTGATCAACAGCGTCGCCACAGGCGAAAACACCCGGAAGGTTCGTTGCGGTACCGGGGTCATTGACCAGGATGTAACCGGCCTCGTCCAAAGCAACCTGACCGGAAACTACGGCGGTGCGGGGAAGGTGACCGATGGCAACGAAAACACCATCGGCATCAAGAATGCGAGTCGAATCATCAACGGTGGAACGCAAGCGAACACCGGTGACGGCCGAATCGCCCAGAACCTCTTCGACAACGGAGTTCCACGCGAATTCGATCTTCTCATTGGCCAGTGCGCGATCGGCCATTGCCTTAGAAGCACGCAGCTGATCGCGGCGGTGAACGACAGTGACCTTTGAAGCAAACTTCGTCAAGAAGGTTGCCTCTTCCATTGCAGAGTCACCGCCGCCGACAACGATGACGTGCTTATCGTGGAAGAAGAAACCATCGCAGGTCGCGCAGAAAGAGACGCCTCGACCAGAGAACTCTTCTTCTCCGGGAACATCTATGACGGTATTCCGAACCGGTCGCCAAGATGACGCTGCGAGCCAAGAGGGTTTCATCCTCAAGGGTGATCTTCTTGATGTCGCCTTCGAGCTCCAGCGTGTAGGCATCCTCGTAGCGAACATCAGCACCGAACTTTTCGGCCTGCTGACGCATGTTGTCCATCAGTTCCGGGCCAAGGACGCCCTCGGGGAAACCGGGGAAGTTCTCAACTTCAGTCGTGTTCATCAGTGCGCCACCGGCAGCCAGGCACCGGCAACGACAACAGGCTTGAATCCAGCGCGTGCAGTGACAGCCGCAGTGTATCCCGCAGGACCGAGCCGACGATGACGACGTCGTGGATAGTTTCAGACATGATGTCTCCCTTTTTGAGCAGGTAACGGTTACTTCACTGACAATTGCTGACCCACGCCCAGGCGCGGCCATCTTGCGATGTTGGCATCTTACGGAAGGTGATGCTGATCGCTTCAGTTTCGACGGGATGTGCCAGCTTGATGTCCGTCTGGGAGGAACGTCGTCGTTGCGATTTCTGTTCCCTCTCGAGGCGAATTGGGATTTACAGCACGTACAACGCCTTCGCCACCGGTTGTCGACGGATCCATATCCAAGGTGATCTCAGAGACCGTTGCCTTCTTCTCGAGCTTCACCAAGATGGTGACCGCGGTCTGGTCCAGGAACTGGTTGTAGTCGAAGTAGCGCAGGTGCCAATTTGTCTTTCGCGTCGCCGTCAATCATATTGACAGCCACTTTCTTCGTGGTCACCCTTATCGTTTGCCAGGACAACACGGAAACACTAGAAATTACGGGCTTCTCCGTCGCCGCCTGAGTGGCCTTTGCTCGGCTGCTCCGATGCTGAGGCGGATGCCGATGCCGATGAGCTTGGCTTAGTGACCGAGCTGCTGATATCGCTGTGCTTGACCGGCTGAAGGCGGTTGCTCCTGCCCAAATCGTGGCAATGACAGTCAGAACTGCAGCAAAGATAATCGTGGGTCGCGTGGGGTCAATCCCCTTTTCGCCCCCATTTCCCGAGGCCGAAGCGCGTGAGTGCTCATCGTGGCCGTGATCGTCGCCGGAGTTTCCGCGGCACCGCCAGAGCCCTCCGTGACTGCCACCGCCGGCCTCGGAATGTCCGTGACCGGAGGAGCGAGTCAGGGGTGGCAGCCGCGGCGGAACCCGCAACGGATGCTGCGGCCCTCCGACAACCGCGCCCTCGGCAAAACCGTGGGGAAGCGGGCAGGGATGCGAGAAGTTGATTCCTGGTGCTGAGCCTTAGCGGCGGCTGTCTCAGCCGAGGCCTCGGCAGCTGCAGCGCCCAAGGAATGCCAGCGGGTGCAGTAGCGTCGACGTCGTACATGCGCGCGGTTGCGGGCAAGGTTGGGACGATGGGGTGTTCGGGCTTTGCTTGGCTCATCTGGACGCTCCTTTGGGAACCGCGGTTGCTGTGAGGAAGGGTGGGGACATTCGCAGGGGTGTCCTGCTGGGGTGAATGAGACGATGCCGCAGGGTGGCCCTCGCCGTCGGGATGAACAACATCATCGAAGGCCGGCACCGAAAGGTCAACAGAAAGGGGAACCCAATGTGGCGTTCCTTCACGGGGAGTGTGCTGATCCTCGGTAGCCATGGTTTCCTCCTGAGGGGACGGTGCCACACCATTATGAACGCTTGTGGTTCACGTGTAGGCTGCGCGGCCGAAAGCAGGTCACATACCGCGATCGGAAGGTGTAAACGCTTGAGCAGCGGACGAATACTGGTTGAAGATTCTTGAGGATTGATCAGACGCATTGCGATCATGTACACGACGGTCACGATGATGGCGACCACGCCAAACTTCACGCCCGAAAGCAACCAGCGCAGGATCTTTGAGGACAGGGTCGTGTAGATTCCCATGAGCCAAAGAGCACCAAAACCAATACCGCCGGCGATGATCGCACACCCGACGTAAGTGAGGTAGGAGCGAGTGATTTCCGAGGAATTCACGTAGCTGTTGCGCTGTCCGACCCAGCGCATCGCAATCAAACCCTGAACGATTCGGCAGACTGTTTCGCCAAGAGCCGCACCGATTACCCACCAGCGCACTCCGGTTGCGAAGTAGATCGACCAACCGACAATGATCTGCAAGATCGTCGGGACAATGCCCATCAAGAAGACGGGCTTGGCATCCTCGTAGGCGAAGAAGACGCGCTGGCTCATCAAAACAATGCCCGTGGAAGCCACACCGGGCATGAGGGAGACCAGGATGAGCGCGTAGGAAGAAATGAGTTCGGGACGGGCAGTGTTCGTAACAACAAGCTGCATCATGGGAGCCGCACCCGCCATGAAGATCGCGGCGGCAAGAACCGTCAGTGAGGTAATCAGGCGAATGCCTGTGTGGTAGTGCTCCGCGACTTCTGGTTATTGTCGTCGGCAACCGCGTGAGTTCAATCGCGTAAAGATCGCGGTTGCAAGAGACAGTGATGACCGACTGCGGCAGCATGAAAATCAAGAAGGCTGCCGAATACCCCGCCAGGCCCGCGATGGGCATGGGGTTCTGGTTCAGGTAGTTATCCGCAATTGAAGCGATCGCGTTCGTCGAAAGAACACCAACCTGAGACACACCAAGGTTGCAAAGGTCCAACCCGCAACCTTTGAGGCAGAACCAAAAGACGTTCCGCGGAAGTGGAAATCAGGCTTAAAGGAGACTCCCGCGCGACGCATGGGAATGAAGAGCACCAGAGCCTGGCAGACCACGCCCAAAGTGGTTGTGATTGACAGCAGCCAGAACTGGGGGATGTGAAGTCAGAAATGGAAATCTTCGTGGGCACCCCACAGAATGAGGAAAGCCACCAGACCTGCGATTGCAATGATGTTGTTGAGTACCGGTGCCCACATGTAGGGACCGAAGACACCGCGGGCATTGAGCAGCTCGCCCAAGAGGTTGTACAGGCCGTAGAAGAAAATCTGTGGGAGACACAAGAATGCAAAAGCAACGGCAAGTGAGCGAATGTCTTGGCTGTATCCCGGTGCCATGATGATGATGAGCACCGGTGCCAAGAGCGTTGAAATGAAGGCGACCAGGAACAGAATCGTTCCGGCCAGAGTAATCAGTCGGTTGATGTAGACCTGACCCTCGTCGCGTTTGAGTGCGCGCACGATCTGAGGAACCAGGACCGCATCGAAAACGCCCGATGCCAGCAGGTTGAAGATGGTGTTGGGAAGAGTATTAGCCGTTTGGAAAGCCGCGGAGACCGCGCCACCGGCAGAACCCAGGGCCGCCAAGAGCATAGCGGCTTTAATGAAGCCAAGGACTCGGGAAACCATTGTTCCCGAGGCCATCAGTACGCTGGCTCGAAGAAGTGAGCCGTTGCGGGCCTGGCTTTCACTCATTCTGATCCTCTACATCTGGTTTGGGTGAATCTGAGCTTTCGGATGATCCGGGTGACGCGGGGACGTCCTGCATGAACAAAACCTCCGCTGGAAAGTGGAACGTTCACTGTGCCCTTTTCGACGCCGCCCATTCCGGGAAGATGTGAAGACTCTTCGGTTTGCGAGGACTTCAAACGACGTCGAATGGTCCGAATGATGCCGCCAAGGAATGCGATTCCTACAATGACGGTCATGACCGCAGTGGCTGCGTCTTCCCATCCCGCGCGCATTCGCACCAAGACTTTCTGGGAATCATCAGAACAGCTCCGCTGGGCGTTGACACCTTATAGGATCACGCGAATATCACCCGAACCAATTGCCGTGACTGGAACATCCACATTCGAGGAGGAATTCGCGGGGATCGTGGCCGTTCCCGTGCTGGTTACGCGCAGGCGTGGGTCGCTGGGAAGCAAAGTCACTTCGACATTGACTGGCCAGGGAAGTGAGTTACGCACGCGCACGGGGAAATTGGCGCTCTTGTTAATCAGATTGACAGCGTTCGAGGATTCAACTGAGACGGAGGACCTGAATGTATCAAGTGCCTGCGTATTTGCAGTGATCGTCTGGCTTTGCTGGTCACCCGCATCCGCTTGGAGCGCGCTGGCTACGGTCGTATTCAATTGAAGACGCGCAGCATCAACATTCGCTGTGGCATCGGCCAAAGGAAGAGCGTTTGAATATGCTGCGCTCAGTCCTGCCGTTTGCGAGCGCAGTTCGTCAGAAAAATGAGCATCCTCGACGGGGTTACGTTCAATATCGGTGGCCTCGGAATCCACGAGTTCACTGAAACTGGTGCCTTGACCCAGCGGTTATCAAGGATTGCGCGAACACGCTCAATGCGATTCTCATCCAGCGAGGACCCGCGCTGAAGCGGAACAAATAAGGTACGCGAAAAGTTTGGGCGCTCGCGGGTGATCATCGCAGTCAAAGCTGTCAGAATTGCTGAGTATCCAGCTCATCATCAACGCTTGCATCCCCGACAAAAGCTCACTCAGATTGTCGATTGAGGCAAGAGCAGTGACCGTATCCCCAGACTGAGCAGAGTCACCCGTGTGGGTTTGGCCGTCAGATGAGAGTTTGACCTTGGCCATCGAGGTGAAGTTCTGCTCTGAGCTCGGTGCTAGTTGTCCGGGAGGGGCAATCACGGTTGAGGCGTATTTGCTGTTGAGCGCTTGAGTACCCTAGCTTTGTGAGGCAGGCCAGGAAACATTTGAGATCAGTGTTGGCCCGGAGCTGTCGTTATCTGACGAGGCCGAGCTTGAGTCCGGCGAGGCAGTGGCGCTCGGTGATTGCGAACTTTCGCTGAGGACTGCATTTGAGGAAGAAGAAGCAGAGTTCGAGGGAGAAGTAGAGGCATTTGAACGCGAGGAAGGTAGGAGAGCCTTGACCTTGCTGACGGAGGTTGGCACCGAGGCGCGCGATGAGGTCAGGTAGTCCATGACCGCGTCATTGTTGAGCGTGGTTGCCAAGGAAAGGTCAGCGTCGTGGCTGGGCAAAGCAACCAATTCTTTCGTGCGCTCAAAGAAGGTTTGGATAAAGGCCGCGCGAGTGTTGCGATCAGCCGTGATCTCGGCCTCGGAACGCACAGTCGGCGAGGAAGAGGCACTGGGCGAGGCGGAGGCGGAGGCCTCGGAAGAAGAGGAAGTTGAAGGAGAAGCGGCCGAGGAGGATACGGAAGGAAAAGCGCGAGATGAACTTTGGTCCTCGGGGACCGTGAGCTCGCGGACCAAAGTATCTGAATCGGTCGCAAAAGTGACACCGGTCATCGATGCTGCGGACAGGATCGAATAGGAGTCGGTGGGAGTCTGCGGCGTTGATTCGGTCCATGGGAGCAGGACATTTGCGCGAGTGGGTTCAAGGGAATAACCCTGAATCCACACGATGATTGAGCGATCAGAGCCGCGAGTTTCATCGCCTTCAACAACGATGGTGATTCCACGCGGTCCCCACTCAAAATCTGATCCGAAGGGAAGAGATTCAAATGGGATTGTGATGTGGAAGGTCTGCTCGGTGTGAGGAGCAATTGTTGCCTCGAGGGTGCCCGCGTGAATACGCCGACCCTGCCAGCTCTGACCCGAAAGGTATGAGGAAAGTTCCGGTGCGGTCACGGGTGAATAGGTCTGGACGTAAGCATCCAGGGATGGGTTCGTGACGGGCTTATCTGACAGGTTTCGAACAACCCCCGATACCTGCAGGTTGTGCTGCGAGGTAATGACCCGTGGTTCCAGCCTGTTGATTCGTACGTCAATTCCCGAGGCCTGATCCGCATCCCCCAATATCTGTGGTCGCGTTGTTGATTGGGGCGCGAGCGCAGAAGGAGAGGCAGAGCGCGAAGAAGCCGAGGCCTGTGCCCCTTGAGTTCCCTGAACGTGCGTGGGTAGCGCTTGAGCGCTCGCGGGGGTGGTCCCCAGGAACAGTGCGCTCAGAGGCAAAAGAGTCAGTGCGTATCGAGCTGCTGGCGGCTTGATCATGATGCATCCCGGTAGAGCAAGTCCAAAGCGATACCGACAATGCGCCTTTCATTGGGATAGGCCAGCTCATGGGTGAGCTCGCGCAAGGGAACCCACGCGGCGTCTTCGGCCTCGTGATCGGGGTCGCCCTCGACGGTGATGGAGCCTGAGATGTAGCCCATTAAGTAGTGGTGAACGACCTTATGAATCCGTCGATCTGCACCTGAGAACCAGTAGTCGATCGATGCCAGGTGACGAATAATTCGCCCGTGAATTCCGGTTTCTTCGGCGACTTCGCGCAGAGCGGCTTCCTCGGGAGACTCACGGCCTTCAAGATGTCCCTTTGGGAGGCACCATTCGATCTTCCCCGACCGATTACGGCGAGCAATGATTGCCGCATAGGGCTGACCATCGCGAACATCGACAACGATGCCGCCCGCGGAGGTTTCGGAAGAAACGGGAAGGAAATGAGGTGTCGGCTGGACCGTGCGCAAAGAAGGATTGGACGCGGAGGCCGGGGCACTCCGGGTCGTAAGGCTTCAGAAGGCACAGTCATACCTCCACTTTAGGCGGGATTGGGGCTCTTGGTCAGGTCGCACCATCGGTCAAGTGGGAATTACCGCAATTTTTGTGTGTCAGAAGGCCAATTGGTGCGACCTTCGGCGCATGTCAACCGGAGACGAGGCCGTGGTGCGGATGCATCAAAGATGCGCAAATCATGGCATGCTGGAGGGGATGAGTACACAACTTTCGCGAACGATGGGTCAATCCCGCTCACACGCCCCCTTTCCCAGCGGTCTAGGCGAGGGCGATCTGGGTCTATTAATGGCTCAGGCACAGCAAGCACTTTTTCCACCTTCCCAAGGAAATCACCTCGAGCTCGGTGAAATTTTCGCCGAAGCTGGAGAGAAATCAGCCTGGTTGGTGGACCGGTTCGCGACGCCTTCTTGGGACTCACTCCCCACGATTTTGATTGCACAACTTCTGCACGTCCAGAGAAAACTGAGAAACTACTGGCGCAGTGGGGAATGCGACCTGGGATATCGGCCGCGAGTTCGGGACCGATGGTGGTCGCCGCGGAAAGCTGGTCGTTGAAGTGACGACCTACCGCACCGATTCGTATGAGGTTGGTTCGCGCAAGCCCGAGGTCGAGTATGGCGACACCCTGGAAGGCGATCTGACGCGGCGCGATTTCACCGTCAATGCGATGGCCATGCGATTGCCTCAGATGGCTCTGGTTGATCCCCATGATGGCCTTGGTGATTTTGGCTTCGGGCCGTCTGCGTACCCCGTTAGTGCTCTGCAGTCCTGATGACGATCCGCTGCGGATCATGCGCGCGGCCCGCTTCAGCGCCCAGCTGGGTATTGATGCTGATGAAGACGTCGCGAGACGCCATGGAGTCAATGGCCGGACGCCTTGAGATCGTTTCAGCTGAACGTATCCGCGCTGAACTTGAACGACTCGTCATTTCGCCGTGGCCCAGGCGCGGTTTGGAATTGATGGTCCACACCGGGGTTGCAGATATCGTTTTGCCTGAACTGTCTGCTCTGGTATCGACCGTTGATGAGCACCATCGTCACAAAGATGTTTATCAACATACGCTGACCGTTTTGGATCAAGCGATCGATTTGGAAACCGATGCTGACGGTCCTGTTCCCGGTCCAGATTTCATTTTGCGTTTCGCGGCACTCATGCACGATGTGGGCAAGCCGGCCACGCGTCGCTTCGAATCCAATGGCACCGTGTCATTCCACCACCATGAGTTAGTGGGAGCGAAGCTCACGCGCAAGCGGATGAAGGCTCTGCGTTTTGACAAGGCAACGATCGATGCCGTTTCAGAACTGGTTGCCCTCCACCTACGTTTCCACGGCTACGGGGAAGCGAAATGGACGGATTCGGCCGTTCGCCGCTACGTCGCCGATGCGGGAGAGCTTCTTGAGCGCCTGCATCGCCTGACGCGCGCTGATTGCACAACGCGTAACAAGCGCAAGGCTGCCTACCTGTCCGCTGCCTATGACGACTTGGAAGAGCGCATTGCTGCTCTTCGCGCCCAAGAAGAACTCGACGCTATTCGCCCCGATCTCGATGGCGATCAGATCATGGAAATCCTTGGTCTGCGTCCTTCGAAGGCCGTGAAGATGGCCCGCGATTATCTTCTGGATCTTCGAATGGAACAGGGGCCTTTGGGAGAAGAAGTGGCGCGCGAAGCACTCCTGCGTGGTGGGCATCGGATGAGTTCTGCAGATCGCCGCGGAGTATCAAAGCACAGCAAGAACGCTGGGACAAGGCTGCCGAAAAGAAGGCGCGTAAGCGTCGTTCTACCACTGACGACCGTCGAGCTTGCTTTTAGGCAATACGCACGCTTTCTGCGTAGATACACGATCACCTATGCTGAAAGGCTGGTTTTCGTGGCACCTTCTAACGCAAACGACGACCGCGGACGTCGACCTCTTCCCTCGCGGGCCGAGGCCACTCGACGTCGGCTCGCAGAGCAGGCCCGTCGCGATGGAGAGGGAACGATTCCCAAGACTTCCGCATCCTCGACACCCTCCGCACCCAAAGCGGACTTCACGCAGCTGCACGGGTCTCAGGCGGGGCCTCGGCGCGCACAGGAAGCAGCAGCGAGGTCGACGCACAAGCACCCAAGGTGCTAGCTCCTCGTCGGCAAGTAGTGCGCGTAAGCGTCCAACTCGCCCGCAAAGCGATCGCGAGGCCTCGGCAGCAGCAAGCCGAGCGCGCGCGAAGAAGGGCCCAGCTAAGGGCGCTAAGGCAAATAAGGGGAAGAAGAAGCGGAGCCTGGGCGCACGTATCGGCCGCGGAATCCTCTTTACTTTCCTTGGGCTGATCATCGCGGGTCTGGGGACCTTCTTGGTTGCCTATGCCGCGTTGACGGTTCCCCAGGCTGATCAGGTTGCACCGCGCAGACCACCACTGTCTACTACGCCGATGGCACCACCGAAATGGGCCGGATGTCGCAGGTCAATAGGAAGATCTTCGATTCATCGACGCTTCCGGACTATGTTGCGCATGCTGTTGTTGCCTCGGAAGATCGGACTTTCTACACGAACTCGGGTGTTGATCTCAGGTATTGGACGCGCGCTAATCAACAATATTAGCGGGGCGCGCCAGGGGATGCTCGACCCAGCAATATGTTGAGCGCTACGTTGGAAACAACCGGTTGCGTGGGTAAGGCCAAGGAAGCAATTCTGCCCTCAAGATTAACCGCGAACAGTCTAAAGATCAGATCATCGGCAACTACCTCAACACCATTTACTTCGGGCTGGAGCCTACGGAATTGAGGCCGCATCCAGGCTACTCGGTCACGAGGGCAAAGATCTCACCCTTTCGAGGCCGCAATGATTGCCGGAATCATTCCTCCTCCGCGTGGGACCCGGCAGTTGATGAAAGAAGCGCTGCGGTGGACTCGTGTCATCAATCTGATGGTCGAACGGGTGGATTTCTCAGGCCGATGCGAACGCAGCTGAATTCATACATTGATCCCGATACTGTTGAAGTCGCGACAATGGAAAGGGCCCGACCGGTTATCTTATGGGCAGATCCATACGGAACTCGCCACAAGAGGTGGTTTCACGGCCGATCAGCTGGCAACCGGTGGATACCGAATCATTTCCACAATTGATAAGGAAAAGCAGGATCAGGCGGTTGAGGCTGCCGAGTATACGCAGTGCGTGGGTGGAATGAAGACTCCATGCACGTGGCTTTGACGTCATTGGATCCGCTACCGGTGAAATCGTTGCCGAATACGGCGGCAAGGACTACCTCAAGCGCCAGCAAAATGGTGCAACGCAGGACATCATGGCTGCCGGTTCGACCTTTCAGCCCTTCGCCCGGTTGCTCACGCTGAACAGGGCGGGTCGATCTACGACACCTACGACGGTTCCTCGCCGAAGACTTTTAGTGGATTGGCGCGTCCGGTGAAGTAATGATTCGTGTCTCCTGGGGTCGTCAGAACCTGGTCAATGCAACGAAGAATTCGATTAACACGGTTTTTCGTTGGACTCAACCAGGAGTCGGATCCGCAACGACTAAGCAGGTTGCCATTGAGCTGGGTATCCCGAAACACCAACGGCTTGGGATGACTCTCTGCGAACGTTTCTGGGCTTCGCGGCGCCTCACAATATCGGATCTGGCTCAGCGTATTCGACCATCGCTTCTGGCGGCCAGCGAACCACCCGCACATCGTCCGCGAGGTTCAAAACTCTGATGGTTCGAAGGTCTTCCAGACCACCGTGAATCCGAAGCAGGTTTTTCGATACGAAGACCATGTCAACGGTCCTTCCGGCGCTGCAGGCGGTGACCGCTTCAGGTGTAACAGCCGAGGCCGCCGCAGTTCTCCAAAGCAGGATAGCGGTGGAAAAACGGGTACCTCGGAAGAGACAGAAGACCCGCGCAGTTCGTTGGGTTTACCCTCGAGCTTGGTCACTGCCGTTGGGCGCATGTACCAGCTCGATGAGAAAAATAGCCCAAATCGCTGACAAACATTGGCGGTTTGAAATTCCGGCGTTGACCGCCGGTAACCGTGTGGGTGCGCCACGCATGAAGGCGGTGGGCGCAAACGTGCGAAACTCCACTTCGACGCCAGCGTCAAACCGCGACTCCGGTGGATCTTACCGGTCGCGACGGCCGCCACTCAGCGAAACGCAACGCCGACTCGGGCGGCCAGAAACTCCAGCAGGGTTCAGCCAGCCGTTACTCCTTCACCCCAAAACAACGGCGAAATAGCAGCAACGGTGGCGGCTCTATCGCGGGGGCTCATCAAAGTAAGGTGTTGTGGACGCGGTGTGATAGCGGTCAGGTAAAACCTATTCAGGTATAACGGGCAATCCGCTGGGACGCCCGGCTGTCATCGGACTCACTTCACGGCCAGAACGCGGAACCTTAAGTTTGCACGAACATCGCGTGGAGGTTGACCGTCGGTGTAGTCACCAGTGGTCTTGATCAGGTCGGTGATGATCCGCGACGATCGATGGTCTGGTTCAGCTGTTCGCCACCGTGGCGATCTGGGCAACGAGACGGAACCAGAAGGGCGTCAATGCACCGACTGTTCACGGTAGCTGTGCCGTACCGGGCGCAGGCGTGCATCGTCGACAGGAAGCGATCACGGCGGCGGCGAGCTGCTGCCATCTGATCGATCTGTGCCTGTGCCTTGGTCCGCAGTGGCGAAGCCGGGAACCAGGTACGGGCGTATCGAACTTGACCTCGGTTGATATAACCTGCAGGCCGAGACGTTCCATCGTGGGTGAGGATGAGCGAGTAGTTGCCATTTTCAGTCTTCCTTCAGATCAGCGGGCCGGTAAGTGTAGGGCAGCAGGGCCATCTCTCTCGCGCATTCTTGATGGCGCAACAATACGACTGCTGCTCCTGGACAGAGGGTTTTTCAGTAACGCAGCAGGCACGGATCTTACCACGGTCCGGATGAACCGCAACAGGCGGTGTCGCCTTATGAGTCGATCGATTCAGTCTTGGCCGACTTCAGCGGTTGTTCTTCTGGGCCTGCGAGTTGAAACTTCGCCGCGGTGTTCTCATGATGGTCTGAGCAGGTGAACGCTCCCAAAGCATGTTCAGCGTGTATCAGCGCGTTTACTGGCAAGCGCTGTTGAAAGGGCGGATCTTCGGCGAAAGAGTCGCAACACCGGAATCGGATGCGCCACGGATCGTCTTGAGAGCCGCGGCAGTGCCATAGCTGGCCTGGCCTGATAACCATGGTTTCCGTAAGCCCTGCTGCTGTGGCGCCACCGGGGAGTAGCCTCCTGGGGTGCTCACTGCAGGCCGGGCCGCCCGTGCGGGTGACCTGTGCCTTTGCGCGGCGCAGTGAGGGCCGACCTCGTCGGCGAGTTCGACGACGGTGCGACGTTCGCCCTCGCGCGGGTTTCGAAAACTGGCGACCGGTGACAATAGCGCGCGATCACCGCAGGGATTCTTCCGACATTTCAACCGCGCCAACAGAGCAGCGCATGGAACAGGGACTCCCGTCCTTCCATTCGCCACTGACGGATCGAAGGAACGGGGTAGATACCACCGTGAAGTCGGCGACGGGTGCTCCGCTCTGCGTCAACGCAGTTCAGACCATTGGTCGTGCGAACGCCGTTCAGCCAATGACGTTCTCCAGCCATTGGATCTCATGGTGGGCTATGTAGAATTGATTGCTCAGGCGAGCAAAGGTCAGTGGGCGTCAGTTGCCAGGAAGCCGTGCGCAGGATGGACTCGTTCAGGTCATCAAGCGGTTGATTTCAACCCACCTTCGAAGGTGGTCGTCATGTTGATGACGGCGTAGATACCCTCGGAACGCGCCGTAGGCAGGGCGACGCTTTGAATCGACCTTTTCGACGGAGCCGCCGTTAGCGGTGACCTGCTCGAATGCGCCTTCCTCCATCTGCAGGGCGACGGTACGCTCGTCGATCGGTCGAGGATCACCATCGATTCATCTTCACGCACGTTGATACCACCACCTCTGTATGGTCTTCGCGGTGTTTCCGTGACCAGATACGTTACAATTACCAGGTTTCACCGGCACCGGACATGGGTGTCCATGGGACTCATTCTCTGCCAGGTGGGTAAAACAGTCAGCGTCAAAGTCTAATTTTCAGTTTCTATCACTACCTGTCACCTAGTTCAAGCGTGGTTATTGGCGCCTTGCGCAGCGAACCTCGTGGCGAGAATCAGTGCATTTGGGCGAGAACAAGGTGATCCACAGATTAGTCAGCGCGCGCATGAGCATGTACAAACCAGTGACCAAACGATGGGGACAACAACTGCGAGTTCTGGGCAAGTGCAAGCGAGAAAAGCCTGGCCGCGGGAAGCGAATCGCCAGGTTGAGAATGCAGCCTTGCAGGGATGCTCCGCGTCAGCAGGACGCCGTATCGCGGGAATGCGTGAGATTGAGCGGGGAAGACTGCGTTGACGATCACGGGATCGCCATGTTTCGCACCGGCCTCGAGCAGAAGGAAGGATCAGGGAAGGTGCAGTCAAGGCGCCGATGATCCGCAAAATTCCCGGGGTGCTGCTGCTGCTGCGTGTGGTATTGTGTGTGTGGTATTGTGTGGTGTGTGTGTGTGACCCAGCATTATGTGTGTGTGTGTGGCCGAAACGTAATGTGTGGTGGTGACAGTTGACGTGTGTGTGTGTGTGTGGTGGTGAGCCGTGTGTGTGAG